>Ga0316603_10000005_pt1 | contig 405467 bp, 361 predicted proteins | sample OWC_soil_day10_n_FD_207649 | JGI IMG/M metagenome (GOLD analysis project Ga0316603, IMG submission 207649) | Wetland soil microbial communities from Old Woman Creek delta, Ohio, United States - OWC_soil_day10_noCT | ecosystem: Environmental > Terrestrial > Soil > Wetlands | place: USA: Ohio...
GCCGCCGAACTTGGCGGACAGCACGGTGGTGATGGCCGCCGTCAGGGTCGTCTTGCCATGGTCCACGTGACCAATCGTCCCAACGTTTACGTGCGGCTTGGTGCGCTCGAATTTTTCCTTAGCCATTCCAGTTCCTCAAATATCAAGTAAGCGTTAAATCCAGAATCCAAGCTAATCGGTGGTGCCCATGGCGCGGATCGAACGCGCGACCTCTCCCTTACCAAGGGAGTGCTCTACCACTGAGCCACATGGGCAAACCTCAAAAACCCCAGCCGTACTGCACCTGGAGCGGGTGAAGGGAATCGAACCCTCGTCTTAAGCTTGGAAGGCTTCAGCTCTACCATTGAGCTACACCCGCTTACCTTCGCCCGCAGCACAAGCCGCTACAGCATCAATCTGGTGGAGGGGGAAGGATTCGAACCTTCGAAGGCAGAGCCGTCAGATTTACAGTCTGATCCCTTTGACCGCTCGGGAACCCCTCCGAGAGAACCCGCAATTATCCGGATCAAGGGCGAGTGTGTCAACGGGGTAAATGATCGAAATTCAATATTTGTAACCCGCAAAAACAAAAAGCCGGCATTGAGCCGGCTTTCCATGTGCTGCGTGAAGCTTACTTCTGAGCCAGAACCCAGGTGGCGAGCTTCTTGGCTTCGTCGTCGGTGACGTTGTTCGGCGGCATGGGAATTTCGCCCCAGACGCCCTTGCCACCGGACTTGATCTTGGCGGCAAGCTTGGCGACAGCGCCCTTGTCGCCCTTGTACTTGGCGGCCACATCCTTGTAAGCCGGGCCGACGAGCTTCTTGTCGACGGTATGGCAGGAGAAGCAGTTCTTGGCCTTCGCCAGGGCTTCATCAGCCTGGGCCTGGCCCGCCACGAGGCCGGCGGCGACCATCAGGGCAACATAAATCGCTTTCATATTCTTGCTCCGTTACGGTAGGTGGAAAAACAGCCGACGATATTAAAGCCTTTTCAGCGCATTGAAAACCACTCCCGCAGCACCTCCAGACTATCGATTGGCGGCATGCAATTAACGCCTTCACATACCCAGGCGTTGACATGATCCGCCATGGGTTTAGCCAGCGTAGCCGGCAAGTTTTCCACATCGTTGGGCAGCAGCAGAACCAGTGCGGACCTGGGCGATTCTTCGGATAATCCATGGCGCCAGACGTCCACTTCGGCACGAGGCCCGCGCACCGCAACCAGGGGCGAAGGACGCAGACGTTCCCCGAGGGCCGCCAGCAGACTGGCGCTTCCTTCCGGCGCCTCGCTCAGGCGGGGGTAATAGAGCGCCAGGGTCCGCTCCGCCGCCCAGGCGTAGCGCATGTCGCCGGTCAGGGCGGACAACCGTTGTAGCGCCATGGCCGCCACGCCGTTGCCCGCCGGCGTGGCACCGTCCTGGGCAATTTTTGGCCGATGGACCAGGTGCTCGTGGTCGCTGGAAGTGAAGAAAAATCCGCCATCCTCCCTGTCCTCGTAGCGGTCCAGCAGGGCATCCCCAAGGGCGACGGCGAAATCGAGATCGGCCGGCCTGAATAGGGCCTGCAGGGACTCCAGGCAGGCCGATAGCAGGAAAGCATGGTCGTCGAGATAAGCGTTAAGGCGGGCGCGTCCGGCCTTGCAGGTGACCAGCAACCGCCCCTCCGACCAGAGCACCCGGCGGACAAAGTCCAGGGTCTCCTGCCCCGCAGCAATCCAAGCCGGCCGCTCCAGGCGGCGCCCCGCCCGCAGCAGCCCCTCGGCCAGGAGGCCATTCCAGCCCGCCAGGATCTTGTCGTCGCAGCCCGGCCTTATCCGCCGCTGCCGGGCCGCCAGCGCCTTGACCCGCCCCCGTTCCAGAACTTCGCCCCCGGGGTCCCCGGCCACCAACCACAGATGCCAGAACTTGCCTTCGAAATTGGGCGCACCGGCCAGCCCGTAGGCGGGGGCGAAAGCGGCAAACTCCGCGTCGTCCAGCACGGCATGCAACTCCTCCTTTGTCCACACGTAATACCGGCCCTCCTCGCCTTCCGAATCGGCATCCAAGGCCGAATAGAAGCCGCCCTCCGGCGATCGCATCTCGCGCAATGCCCAGCCTGCGGTCATTTCGGCCACCCTTTTGAACAGCGGATCGTGGAAAAGCGCCCAGGCATCGGCGTAAAGTCCCAATAACAGGCCGTTGTCGTAGAGCATTTTCTCGAAGTGGGGGATATTCCATCGGGCATCGACGCTGTAGCGGAAAAAGCCGCCCCCCAGCTGATCGAAAATCCCCCCTTCTGCCATGCGCCGCAAGGTCAGCACCACCAGGTCGCGATGGCGACCTTCCGGACTGGCGAGCAGCAGGGCCAGGTCGGATACCCGGGGGAATTTCGGGGCACCCCCGAAACCGCCCCAGCGGGAGTCGAACTGCGCCTCCAACCGCTCCCGGGCGGCCCGGATAGGGCCCGAGTCGAAATCCGCCGCCTGCACACCCGGCTTCGGCAGGGTCTCGGCCAGGGCCGCCAGCAGGGATTCGTTCTGGGCCTCGATGGCCTCGCGCTGTTCCCTCCAGACTTCGGCGATCTTCTCCAGCAAGGGCACGAAGGCCGGCAGCCCGTAACGGGAGGACCGGGGAAAATAGGTGCCACCGAAGAAAGGCACTCCCGCAGGAGTGAGAAACATGGTCAGGGGCCAACCGCCGGCCCGCTGGATCAATAGCTGATGGGCGGCTTGGTAGATGTGGTCGAGGTCAGGCCGCTCCTCCCGGTCCACCTTGATATTGACGAAGAGCCGGTTCATCACCGCCGCCGTTGCTTCGTCCTCGAAAGACTCGTGGGCCATGACATGGCACCAGTGGCAGGCGGAGTAGCCGATGGAAAGGAGAATGGGCCGCCCCTCCCGGCGGGCGCGTCCCACGGCCTCTTCGCCCCAGGGATACCAATCCACGGGATTGTCGGCATGCTGCCGAAGATAAGGCGAGGTCTCGCCAGCCAGACGGTTGGACATTCTTGCACTCCGGGGGAAATGCAAGTTGGAACCTACCGTTTCCGAGATCGTTCAGCGGGAATCGGGGGACAGGGCCAGCAGGGTACCGGCGGCGACGAAAAGGCCGCCGAACAGGCGGTTCTGGAGACGCATCGCTCCGGGGTCGCTCAGCCAGCGGCCGATGCGGGCCGCCGTCAGCGCGTAGGCCGACATCACGGCCATGTCGGTCGAGCACAGGGTGGCGGAGATCAGCAGGTACTGCTCCACCTGGGGCGCCAGGGGATCGACGAACTGGGGGACCAGGGCGCCGATGAAAATGATCGCCTTGGGGTTGGTGAGATTGACCAGCAGCCCCTGCCGGAAAAGCCCCCTGGGCTTCAGCGCCGGAGCATCGGCCGCCGGCCCCGCTACCGGGGCCCGCCATTTCTGGATGCCCAGCCAGACCAGATAGGCGGCGCCGGCCAGCTTGACGATCCCGAAGGCGGTTTCCGACGCGGCCAGCAGCGCCCCGAGGCCGAGGGCGACGACGCCGAGCTGGAGGAGGATGGCAGCCTGCAGGCCGCAAATGACCCGCAGTGCCGCCCAGTAGCCGTAGCGAATACCCGTGCTCATGCTGGCCACGGCCCCCGGCCCGGGAGTGACGGCGATCAGGATCGCCGCCACGAAAAAACCGACCCAGACGGGAAGGCTCACCGCTTGCGCTGGATTTGGGTGACGTCCCGCACGGCGCCCTTGTCGGCCGAGGTGGTCATCAGGGCGTAGGCCTGGAGGGCGGCGGAAACGACGCGGTTACGCTGCGCCGGCTGCCAGGCCTTGTCGCCCCTGGCTTCCATGGCAGCGCGGCGGCAAGCCAGTTCCTCGCCGGAAATCGCCAGGTGGATGCGGCGATTGGGAATGTCGATTTCGATGGTATCGCCGTTCTCCACCAGGCCGATGGCGCCGCCATCCGCCGCTTCCGGGGAAGCATGGCCGATGGAGAGGCCGGAAGTGCCGCCGGAGAAACGCCCGTCGGTCAGAAGCGCACACGCCTTGCCCAGCCCCCGGGACTTCAGGTACGAGGTCGGGTAGAGCATTTCCTGCATGCCGGGACCGCCCTTGGGGCCCTCGTAGCGCACGATGACCACGTCGCCGGCCACCACTTCGTTCCCCAGGATGCCGGCCACGGCGTCGTCCTGGCTCTCGTAGACCCGGGCCTTGCCGGTGAACTTGAGAATCGAGTCATCTACCCCGGCAGTCTTCACGATGCAGCCGTCCTCGGCGATATTGCCGTAGAGCACCGCCAGTCCGCCGTCCTGGGAATAGGCGTTGGCCTTGTTGCGGATGCAGCCGTGGGTACGGTCCAGGTCCAGTTCCTGATAGCGGCGGTCCTGGGAGAAGGCCACCTGGGTCGGCATGCCGCCGGGAGCAGCCTTGTAGAAATCATGCACCTTGACGTCGTGCTCCCGCACCACGTCCCAGACATCGATGGCCTCGCCCAGGGTCTTGGCGTGGACGGTGGGCACATCCCGGTGGATGAGGCCGGCCCGGTCCAGCTCGCCGAGAATGGCCATGATGCCGCCGGCGCGATGGACGTCCTCGATGTGGTAGTCCTGGGTGGCGGGAGCCACCTTCGCCAGGCAGGGCACCTTGCGGGAAATGCGATCGATATCCTGCATGGTGAAGTCCACGCCGGCTTCCCGGGCTGTGGCCAGGATATGCAGCACGGTGTTGGTGGAGCCACCCATGGCGACGTCCAGGGCCATGGCGTTCTCGAAGGCCGCCTTGGTGGCGATGGAGCGCGGCAGCACGGAGGCGTCCTCCTGCTCATACCAGCGCTTGCACATTTCCACTGCGGTGCGGCCGGCCCTCAGGAACAATTCCTTGCGGTCGGCGTGGGTGGCCACCACCGTGCCGTTGCCGGGCAGAGAAAGGCCCAGGGCCTCGGTCAGGCAGTTCATGGAATTGGCGGTGAACATGCCGGAGCAGGACCCGCAGGTAGGGCAGGCGGAGCGTTCGAAGCTTTCCACTTCTGCATCGGAAACCTTGGTATCGCCGGCCTTGATCATCGCGTCGATGAGATCCACGGAAATGACCTTGCCTTCCCACTTCACCTTGCCGGCCTCCATCGGGCCGCCGGAGACGAAAATCGCCGGGATGTTGAGGCGCATGGCGGCCATCAGCATCCCCGGGGTGATCTTGTCGCAATTGGAGATGCAAACCATGGCGTCGGCGCAATGGGCGTTGCACATGTACTCCACCGAGTCGGCGATCAGGTCACGGCTGGGCAGGGAATAGAGCATGCCGGAGTGGCCCATGGCGATGCCGTCGTCGATGGCAATGGTGTCGAATTCCTTGGCGATGCCGCCGGCCGCCTCGATCTCCCGGGCCACCAGCTGGCCGAGATCCTTCAGGTGCACATGGCCCGGCACGAACTGGGTGAAGGAATTGACCACGGCGATGATGGGCTTGCCGAAATCGCCGTCCTTCATGCCGGTGGCGCGCCAGAGGGCGCGGGCGCCGGCCATGTTGCGGCCATGGGTGGAGGTGTGGGAACGGTATTGGGGCATGAGGTCACTCCGAGGGAGGCTGTGCCGAGCGGCACCAACTATAATTATGGAATTCTAGCCCAATCGCCCCACCGATGCTCCTCCACCCCCAGTTCAATCCGGTCGCCTTCTCCGTCGGCCCCCTCTCTGTACACTGGTACGGCCTCATGTACCTCCTGGGATTCGCCCAGTTTTTCCTCCTCGGGCGCCGGCGCATCCAGCAACGCCCCCAGTCCGGCTGGACGGTGGAACAGCTGGATGACCTCCTCTTCTACGGCGTCCTCGGGGTGATTATCGGCGGCCGCCTGGGCCAGGTGCTCTTCTACGACCCGGGCTATTACCTCTCCCATCCGCTGGAGATCGCCGCCGTCTGGAAAGGCGGCATGAGCTTCCACGGCGGCTTTCTCGGCGTCCTGGCGGCCATGACCCTGTGGTCGCGGAAGTACCGCAAGCCCTGGCTCGACGTCACCGACTTCATCGCCCCCCTAGTGCCCCTGGGCCTCATGGCCGGGCGCGTCGGCAATTTCATCAACGGCGAACTCTGGGGGCGCCCGGCCGATCCGTCGCTGCCCTGGGCCATGGTCTTTCCCCAGGCCGGCGACGCCCTCCCCCGCCACCCGTCCCAGCTCTACCACGCCGGACTGGAAGGCCTCGCCCTTTTCGCCATCCTCTGGCTCTACTCGGGCCGGGAGCGGCCCCGGGGCGCGGTCTCCGGGGTTTTCCTGACGGGCTATGGCATTTTCCGCTTCATCGTCGAATACTTCCGGGAGCCGGACGCCGGCATCTTCGGCCACTCCTACACCGTCAGCATGGGGCAGTGGCTGTCCCTGCCCATGATCCTGGCCGGCCTCGTGATGATTTACCTCGCTTACCATAAAAGGAAAACAGCATGACCACCTCCAACCGCCCCTTCAAGGTCCTCGGCATCCAGCAGATCGCCATCGGCGGCCCCTCCAAGGAAAAGCTCCGCACCCTCTGGGTCGACATGTTCGGGCTGGAAATCACCGGCAACTTCATGAGCGAGCGGGAAAACGTGGACGAGGACATCTGCGCCATGGGCAAGGGCCCCTTCAAGGTGGAAGTGGACCTCATGCAGCCCATGGACCCGGAGAAGAAGCCCGCCGTCCACGCCACCCCCCTGAACCACGTCGGCCTCTGGATCGACGACCTGCCGAAGGCGGTGGAATGGCTTTCCGCCAACGGCGTGCGCTTCGCCCCCGGGGGCATCCGCAAGGGCGCCGCCGGCTTCGACATCTGTTTCCTCCACCCCAAGGGCAATGAGGAATTCCCCATCGGCGGCGAAGGCGTCCTGATCGAGCTGGTCCAGGCCCCGCCGGCCGTGGTGGAGGCCTTCGCCAAGCTGGCCGGCTGAGATGCTCCCCGACGGCGACGAACTGGAAGAAGCCCGGGCGGCCCTGGCGCCGACCCTGGAGGCTACGGCATCCATCCTGCCCTGGGTGGCCACGCCCAAGAAGCCCCGGTTCCCGCCTGAATCCGCCAAGCGCTGGCAGGCGGTCTGCGACCGCCTGGCCGTTTTCTGGTTCGGACGCCACGAAAACGGCCTCGCCGGCCTGAGGCCGGCGGTTTTCGAATTGTACGGCGCCGCCCTGGAACTGGGGGACGCCGACTGCCTGCGCCTCTCCGAAGCTCTGGCCAGCGCCACCGACCGCCTGGAGATCGCTGAAGGCGTCAGCAGCCCCAGGCTGGCGGCGGCCCTCTCCGCCACCTTCGAATCCCTCGCCCTCCCCGACAGCCTGGAACACGAAGCCTTTCCCGACCGGGTCCGGCATTTCGCCGGGCGCCTGGAGCGCTGCGCCGATCCCCAGGGCGCAGCCCAGGTGCGCTCTCCCGTCCTCGACCGCCTCTTCGTGGGCGAGGCCGGTGATGGCCTGGAACGCCTCCACGAGGCCCTGGCCGTCCTGCCCGCCGACGTCTACGGCATGCGGCTCGCCGCCGAGGACATCGCCCGCCTGGCCGAACCCCTGGACCTCGACGATATCGGCATCGTCGCCACCCATCTGGCCCGGCTCCTGACGCCCAAGCCCGGCGAGCACGTGGACCTGGACGGCAACGAAACCCGCCGGGCCGCCGTGCTGGCGCTGGTGGCGGAACTGGAGAAGTCCGTCGCCGTGGTGGCTGAAGGCTGAGCCGTGGCCAAGCTCAATTACAAGCACCTGCACTACTTCTGGGTGGTGGCCCAGGAAGGCAGCGTCACCCGGGCGGCGGAACGCCTGGGAGTCGCCGTGCAGACGGTGAGCGGCCAGCTTTCCCTCCTGGAGCGCTCCCTGGGCAAGGCCCTTTTCGCCGCCCAGGGCCGGGGCCTCGCCCTCACCGAGGCCGGCCGGGTGGCTCTGGGCTACGCCGACCGGATTTTCCAGCTCGGGGAGCAAATGGTGGACGCCCTGGACGATGCCGAAGGCACCCGCAACCTGCGGCTGGTGGCGGGCATTTCCGACGGCCTGCCGAAGCTGGTGGCCCACCGCCTCCTGACCTCGGCCATGGCCCGGCTCGAGAACATGCGCCTCATCTGCCATGAAGGGGAATTCGAGGATCTGCTTGCCGACCTGGCACTGCACAAGCTGGATGTCGTCCTCACCGACCGCCCGGCGCCCGGCAGCGGCAACCTGCGGGTCTTCAGCCATTCCCTGGGGGAACTGCAGGTGGGCCTTTTCGCCACCCGGTCCCTGGCCGAGCGCTTCCGGGATGGTTTCCCCGCCTCCCTCAACGGCGCGCCCCTGCTGCTGCCCACCCGCCACAACATGGTGCGGGGCCAGATCGACCGCTGGCTCGAACAGCACGGCATCCGGCCGGACCTGGTGGGGGAATTCGAGGACAGCGCCCTCCTCCAGACCTTCGGCCGCTCCGGCCTCGGCCTCTTCCCCGCCCCCCTCGCCCTGGCCGCCGAAGTCCGGCAGGAACTGGACGCCGAGCCGGTGGGCCCGTTGACCGGCGTGGGGGAGCAGATTTACGCCATTTCCAACGAGCGCCGCATCCGTCACCCGGCGGTGGAAGCCCTGCGCACTTCGCCCCTGAAAGCTCCCGAACCGGGCGAATTCCCTGCGCTATAATTGGGCGTCGCCCTTTTTACGCTGCACTGCACCATGCACTCCCTGCTCAGCCGTCTCGCCCTCAGCCTCTCCCTCATCGTCCTTGCCGGTGCCGCCGCTGCCCAGCAGCTGCCGGTGCCGCCGTCCCTGGCCGCCAATTCCTGGCTGCTGCTGGAATACGGCTCCGGCCAGGTGCTCACCGCCGAAAAGGCCGATGAGCGCATCGAGCCCGCTTCCCTCACCAAGCTGATGACGGCCTACCTGACCTTCGCCGCCATCCGGCAGAAGACCATTGCCGTCGACCAGGCCGTGCCCATTTCCAAGAAGGCCTGGCAGACCGGCGGCTCCAAGATGTTCGTCCGGGTGGATACCCAGGTGCCGGTGGAAGACCTCATCAAGGGCATGATTGTCCAGTCTGGCAACGATGCCTGCATCGCCCTGGCCGAGGCCGTCGCCGGCAGCGAGGAAAACTTCGCCCAGATGATGAACCGGGAAGCCCAGCGCCTAGGCATGAAGAACACCAGCTTCCGGAATTCCACCGGCCTGCCCGATCCCCAGCACTACACCACGGCCCGGGACCTCTCCATCCTGGCCGCCGCGCTCATTCACAACTTCCCCGAGGAGTACGCCAAGTATTACTCGATGAAGGAATACCGCTACAACAACATCACCCAGCCCAACCGGAACCGCCTGCTCTGGATCGACCCCACCGTGGACGGCATGAAGACCGGCCACACCGAGGCCGCCGGCTACTGCCTGATCTCCTCCTCCAAGCGCGGGCCGCGCCGGCTGCTGTCGGTGGTGCTGGGCACCAATGCCGACTCCACCCGGGCCAGCGAGTCCCTGAAGCTGCTCAACTGGGGCTTCCAGTTCTACGAGGCGGTGCAGCTCTACGCCAAGGACCAGCCGGTTTCCAGCCTGCGGGTCTGGAAGGGTTCCGAGAACACCGTCAAGGCGGGCTTCACCCAGGACTTCATCGTGGCGGTGCCGAAGGGCTACGCCAACAAGGTGGAAGCCCAGTTCGTCTCCCAGCAGCCCCTGATGGCGCCGGTAGCCCAGGGCCAGAAGGTCGGCGTCGTGAAGGTCAGCGTCGATGGCAAGCCCTATGGCGAATACCCCGCCGTCGCCCTGGAAAACGTGTCCGTCGCCGGCTTCTTCGGCCGCCTGTGGGACACCATCCGCCTCTGGTTCGCCTGATGAGCCCCTTCGTCGCCGACCCGGTCTACCTGAACGGCCGCTTCGTCCCCCTGGCGGAGGCGACGATTTCGCCCCTCGACCGGGGGTTCCTGTTCGGCGACGGGGTCTATGAGGTCATTCCGGTCTATTCCCGCCGCCCCTTCCGCTTGGGGGAACATCTGCACCGCCTGCAGTCCAGCCTGGACGGCATCCGGCTGGCCAATCCCTTGCCCCGGGAGGAATGGGAAACCGTCGTGCAGCGCCTGGCCTTGGATGCTCCCTTTGAGGACCAGGGCATCTACCTGCAGGTGAGCCGCGGCGCCGACGTCAAGCGGGACCATATCTTTCCCCAAGGCATCCCACCCACCGTTTTCGCCTTCAGTTCGCCCCTGGTGACCCCGGCCGCGGCCATCCGCGAAACGGGCGTCTGCGCCATCACCGCCGAGGACAACCGCTGGCTGCGCTGCGACCTGAAGACGGTTTCCTTGCTGGCCAACGTGCTCCTGCGCCAGGCGGCCGACGACCAGGGCTGCGCCGAGGCCCTTCTCATCCGCGACGGCTTCCTGCAGGAAGGCGCCGCTTCCAGCATCTTCGTGGTCCGCAACGGCATCCTCCTGGCGCCCCCCAAGAGCCATCTGATGCTCCCCGGGATCACCTATGACGTGGTCCTCGAACTCGCCGACCGCCATGGGCAACCCTACGAGATCCGGGAAATCCCCCTGGCGGAACTTCAGGCCGCCGACGAGATCTGGATGACTTCGTCCACCAAGGAAGTGCTCCCCATCACCCGCCTCGACGGCCGCCCCGTCGGCACCGGCGCCCCCGGCCCGGTGGGCAGGCAGATGTGGCAGTGGTACCAGCACTTCAAGACCACCGTAATGCGTAATGGCTGACCAGGAATCCCTTATCGAATACCCGAGCGCCTTTCCCATCAAGATCATGGGCAAGGCCGAGGACACCCTCGCCCAGGCGATCCTCGAAATCGTTATCCGCCACGACCCCGGCTTCGACTGCGCCAGCATCGAAATGCGCGCCAGCTCCGGAGGCAAATACGTGAGCCTGACCTGCACCGTCACCGCCACCTCGCGGCAGCAACTCGATAACCTTTACCGGGAATTGACCGGGCACCCCCTCGTCAAAGTGGTGCTGTAGCGTGGAAATCCGCCGTCTGGGCCGGGTGGACTACGAGCCCACCTGGCGCGCCATGCAGGAATTCACGGCTGCCCGCACCGCCGACACCCCCGACGAGCTCTGGATCGTCGAGCATCCGCCCGTGTTTACCCTGGGCCAGGCCGGCAAGCCGGAACACCTCCTGACCGACATCGGCGTGCCCATGGTCAAGGTCGACCGAGGCGGCCAGATCACCTACCACGGCCCCGGCCAGGCGGTGGTCTATCTCCTCCTCGACCTGCCGCGCCGCCGCATCAAGGTGCGGGAACTGGTGAGCGCCATCGAGCAGGCGGTCATCGACCTGCTGGCGGAATACGGCGTGGCGGCCGACCGCCGCGACGGCGCCCCCGGCGTCTATGTGGGGGATGCCAAGATCGCAGCCCTCGGGCTGCGGGTCAGGAACGGCTGCTGCTACCATGGCGTATCCCTCAATGTGGACATGGACCTATCCCCCTTCGCCGCCATCAACCCCTGCGGCTACGCCGGGCTCCAGGTCATCCAGACCAAGGACCTCAACATCCCGCTCACGGCTCACGAGGCCGGCGAGCGGCTTTGCCAACACCTGCTACAGCAATTGGAGCGTTAAATGGCCGAACAAGGCGTCAAGCAAAAAGGCGAACAGAAGACCGCCCGCATCCCCATCAAGATCGTGCCGGCCGCCGAGCCCCTCAGGAAGCCGGAGTGGATCCGGGTCAAGGCCGGCAACAGCGCCGGGCGCTTCGGCGAGATCAAGAAGATGCTGCGGGAAAGGAACTTGCACACCGTCTGCGAAGAGGCCACCTGCCCCAACATCGGCGAATGCTTCGGCCGCGGCACCGCCACCTTCATGATCCTCGGCGACATCTGCACCCGCCGCTGCCCCTTCTGCGACGTCGGCCACGGCAAGCCGCTTCCCCCGGACCCGGAGGAGCCCCGCCACCTGGCCGAGTCGGTGGCCGCCCTGAAGCTGCGCTACGTGGTCATCACCAGCGTGGACCGGGACGACCTCCGCGACGGCGGCGCCCAGCATTTCGTGGACGTGGTGAAGGCGGTGCGGGAGGCTTCCCCCGAGACCATCATCGAGACCCTGGTGCCGGACTTCCGGGGCCGCATGGAAGTCGCCCTCGAAGTCCTGGGGGGCGCCCTGCCCGACGTCCTCAACCACAACCTGGAAACCGTGCCCCGCCTCTACAAGCAGGCCCGGCCGGGGGCGGACTACGCCCATTCCCTGGCTTTCCTGAAGGCCTTCAAGGCCCGCTACCCGAACACCTCCACCAAATCCGGCCTCATGGTCGGCCTGGGGGAGACCGACGAGGAAATCCTCGAAGTCCTGGCCGACCTGCGGGCCCACGACGTGGACATGCTGACCATCGGCCAGTACCTCGCCCCCACCGGCCATCACCTGCCGGTGACCCGCTACGTCCATCCCGACGTCTTCAAGATGTTCGAGGCCAAGGCCAAGGAAATGGGTTTCTCCGGGGCCGCCTGCGGCGCCATGGTGCGGTCCTCCTACTGGGCGGACGAGCAGGCCCACCAGGCCGGGGTCGTCGCCTAACTCCCGCCGGCTGCTGTGCTCCGGGGGCGATGCTGCCGTAAAAAGCATCGCCAGCCCAAAGCCATCGACAGCAAGGAACGAAAGGCCCTCAGCAAAACTCTATGTCGCAGATCCCCGGACCGGTGTGCCGGGGATCCCGCACAGGAGAGAAACATGCTGAAATGGGTCAACATGCTCTGGCTGTCCTTCCTCACGGCCATCCTCGGGGAAACGGTCTTCTTCGCCCTGATCGATCCCCAGGAACTCTACCTGATGGGGGAGCCGGTGTACTGGAGCCCCATGGCCGTCTACTCGGTGGGCTTCTTCATGTTCTGGAGCCTGACGGCCCTCACCGCCGCCCTCACCCTTTTCATGCAGAAGCCGGCATCGGAAATCAACGGCCATCGAGCCCCGGTCCAGCGCCTACCCTCCGCCTAGCGCGCCGGCTGCCTCTCCGGGAAATTCCTACCGGGGCAGGCAATCCTTCCCTCCGTCCAAGATACAGACCATCCTTGATGGTGGCATAGACCTTCCGCGGCCATACTGAGCCTGACCGTGGCCAGACGCCCCGGAGGCGCCGGCCATGACCAACCAGGACATGGAGGAGCAGCATGAATCGGTGGCAGGCCGTCGGCGGCCAATCCTTCGCCTCACAGCCCATCCCATGCCTGCCCGCCGCTATCTCTCGGCCGCGCTCGTTTTTCTGAGCACCTGCGGTGCCGGTACCGCGCCCGTCGCCCCGCTGCCGGAAACGCCGCCCCGGGGCAATCTCCTCATCGTCGGCGGCGGGGCCGAACCGCCCGGACTGATGCCCCGCTTCGTCCAACTGGCCGGCGGCCGAGGCCGGGCCCGCATCGCCGTGCTGCCCATGGCCAGTACCGCCGCCAGCGACCGGGGCAGCGAGATGGCCAGCCGGTTGCAGACCCTGGGCGCCCAGGCCCAGGTTTTCGACCTTAGCCGGCAGGAGGCCGAAACCGAGACCACGGCCCGGCAGCTCGACGATTTCACCGGCTACTGGTTTTCCGGCGGGGACCAGTCGAAGCTGGCCGCAGTGCTCCTGGCGACCCCCTCCCTGGCCACCATCCACCGGCGTTACCAGGAAGGCGCGGTGGTGGGCGGCACCTCGGCCGGAGCAGCCGTCATGTCCAATTCGATGCTCACCGGCAACCGTCAGGGGGACGGCCCGCCAGAGGACGACGGCAAGTTCCCCCCCATCGCCCGCCGGTCCTTCGAGGTAGCCGAGGGCCTTGGTTTCCTGCCGGGGACCATCGTCGATCAGCATTTTCAGCGCCGGGCCCGGCAGAACCGCCTCTTGAGCGTGGTGCTCGAACAGCCCGAACTGGTGGGCGTGGGCATCGACGAATCCACTGCCGTGCTGGTGCGCCCGGACGGGCGCTGGGAAGTGCTGGGAGAGAGCAGCGTCCAGGTATTCGACGCCCGCCGGGCTCGGATCACCGCGCCTGACGCGCCGGTCCTGGGCTCCACCGACATCACCATGCACCTGCTGCCGCCCCGCAGCGTCTACGACCCCCTGAGCGGACAGACCACCCTGCCGGCAGGCTGAAAGCCGACGGGAACAAGACGTCTCCGAATGCCGCCCTCCCTATTGCATTGACGCAACGATGAAGAAATCGACCGCCTACCTCCTCCTGGGTTCAGCCGTTACCTGTCTGGTTCCCTTTTCCGCCGCCGCCTTGCTGCAGGACCACCTGCTCTACTACCCGCGAAGAGCCAAACTGATGGAAATGCTGTCCGACGGGTTGCAGGCCTGGCCATCGCCCGAGGAGTTTCGCGGCCTGGTGGCGGAACCGTCCGGACCGGCGCTGGGCACGGCGGTGATCTTCCACGGCACGGTCGGCCATGCCGGCCAGCGCGGACTCTACGCCGCGCAACTGACCCGCCTGGGCTTCCGGGTGATCCTCGCCGAGTATCCGGGCTATGGCCCCCGGCGAGGCGTACTGGGGGAGAAATCCCTGGTGAGCGACGCCGCAGAGACCATCGCCCTGGTCCGCGAGCACTACGGCGCACCGCTGCTGGTGGTGGGCGAGTCCCTGGGCGCGGCGGTGGCGGCCGCAGCCGGCGCCCGCCAGCAGGACAAGGTATCGGGGCTGGCCCTCATCACCCCCTGGGACCGTCTGGAGAATGTCGCCTCCCTCCATTACACCTGGCTCCCCGTCAAATGGCTCCTGCGCGATCCCTACGATAGCGCCGCCCACCTGGCCTCCTTCACCGGCCCGGTGCTGGTGGCGGTGGCCGAACGGGACAGCATCGTCCCGGCCCGCTTTGGCCGGGCCTTGTACGAAAGCCTGACGGCCCCCAAGTGCCTGGTGGAAATCCCGGGGGCCGAGCACACCGACTGGCACGACCATCTGGACGAGAACTGGTGCCGGCAGGCCCTGACCTTCCTGCTGGGCGACTCCGGCTGGCGGGAGGATGGGCTCGTAGCGGGTGACCACCTGCCTGCCGCCGCCCCATAGCCTCCGCGGTCCCCCTGTGCCGACAGCACTGAATCCCGATCCCGGCCTGCAACAGGTCTTAGAATAGGCCACCACCCACATGGCATGCGCACGACCGTGAAGAAATACGCCTTCCTCCTGCTGGGGTTCCTCGTTGCCTGTCTGATGCCTTTTACGGGAGCTGCCGTGCTGCAGGACCGCCTGCTCTATTTCCCGGAAAAGGCCAAGGTGGCGGACATGCTGTCCGACGGATTGCAGGCCTGGCCGTCGCGTCGGGAATTCCGCGGCCTGTTGGCCGAACCGCCCGGGCCGGCGCGGGGCACTATCGTGGTCTTCCACGGCAACGCCGGCCACGCCGGCCATCGCAGCTTCTACGCCACCGAACTCACCCGCCTGGGCTTTCGGGTAATCCTCGCCGAGTATCCCGGCTATGGCCCCCGGGACGGTGCCTTCGGGGAAAAATCCCTGGTGGGCGATGCCGAGGAAACCATCGCCCGTATCCATGGACGCTACGGTCCGCCGCTGCTGGTGGTCGGAGAATCCCTGGGTGCGGCGGTGGCAGCCGAGGCCGGCGCCCACCAGCGGGACAAGGTGGCGGGACTCCTCCTCATCACGCCCTGGGACCGGTTGGAGAACGTCGCCTCCCACCATTACGCCTGGCTCCCGGTGAAATGGTTCCTGCGCGATCCCTACGACAGCGCCGCCAACCTGGCGGGCTTCACCGGCCCGGTACTGGTGGCGGTGGCCGAACGGGACAACACCGTCCCAGCCCCGTTCGGCCGGGCCCTGTACGAAGGCCTGGCGCCTCCCAAGCGCCTGGCTGTAATCCTGGGGGCCGGGCACGACGACTGGCCCGACCATGTGGACGAAGGCTGGTGGCGCCGGGTCCTAGCCTTTGTGCTCGGCAACCCCGGGTGACAACAGGAGTCGCTCATATTCGGCGATCACCTGGGCACCGAGAAGGAGCAGGGTGGCGCCGATCTCCAGGGTGAGAAGGACCACGATGGCAGTGGTCAGGGAACCATAGACCACGCTGGCCTGGGACAGGGTGGCGAGATACCAGAGCAGCAGGTGGCGGGTGAGCTCCCAGAGGAGTGCGGCCGTGATGCCGCCGATGAGGGCGTGGCGCAAGGGCAGGCGCCCCAGGGGCATGACGTAGTACACCGAGGTGAGAGCGAAGATTTCTCCGCCCAGGCCGAGGAGATAGAGGAGCACTCCGGAAAGCCCGTGCAGCGACCACTCTCGCCCCAGTACCTCGACGCTCTCTTGGCCGATGGCCTGGAGGGCATTCGCCACCAGGGTGATGACGAGGAGCCCGACCCCGAGGACCAGGATGTAGCAATAGGGCAGCAGGGCCGACACCAGGTAGTGGCGCTTGTGGACGGCAAGCCGGTGGAAGAAGATCACCGACATGGCGTTGTCCAGGACGGCGAAGCCCAGGGAGCTGAAAAAGAGCATGGTCACCAGCAGGACCCCCCCGATGACGGCCCGGTTTTCCATGAAATTGGCCAGTTCGCCGATGATGGCCTTCGATTGGCTGGGGACCAGCCACTCCAGGTAGCGGCCCAGGGTCTGGAGCAATTCGGCCTGGTCCACCAGGTGGGACAGGGCGATGACGATGAGGATGAGGAGGGGGACGATGGACAGCAGGGCGTAGTAGGCCACCGCCCCCGCCAGAAGGAGGCCCTGGTTGGCGCGGAAAGCCTTCCACGTCTGCAGGGCGAAGGCGCCGGGATGTCGGAGGATGTGCTGGGCCGGATGGCTGCGGATCGGCATACGGGGGCGTGGACCGGCGATGTCTCTGGTTCTTGGGACCTTGGGCGGATGGGATCATCCGGACATTTTTCATCTTACAGCTGCTTCGCTCTATAGTCGCATTTCATAAACATGCTCCAAGGAGATTCCCATGCTTCCACTGCGCTTCCTGGCCGCCCTGCTCCTCTCCGCCTGCCTCCAGGTCGCCCACGCCGCCGGTCTGGCGGAGGTTTCCAATAGCGAGGCCTCGTCCGGCCTCAAGGAAGCCCTCGCCAAGGGCGCCGACTTCGCGGTCTCCAGCCTGGGCCGGGAGAACGGCTTCCTGGGCAACCCCAAGGTGAAGATCCCCCTGCCCGAGTCCCTGCGGACTGCCGAAAAGGCCATGCGCGCCGTGGGCATGGGCAAGTACGCCGACGAGTTGGTGGGCACCATGAACCACGCCGCCGAGCTGGCAGTGGCCCAGGCCAAGCCCGTCCTCATGGACTCCATCCGGAAGATGACCCTCAAGGACGCCAAGGACATCCTCCTGGGGGGAGAGGATTCGGTGACCCAGTACTTCCGCCGCACCAGCTCGGAGCAGCTGGCCCGGAAATTCATGCCCATCGTCCAGGAGTCCACCCGGAAGGTGGCGCTGGCCGAAAAGTACGACCGCTTCGCCGGCAAGGCGGCTAGCTTCGGCCTCATCAGCAAGGAAGACGCTTCCCTGGATAGCTACGTCACCCGCAAGGCCATGGACGGCCTCTTCCTGATGATCGCCGAAGAGGAAAGGAATATCAGGCAGAACCCTGTGGCGGCTGGCAGCGCTCTCCTGAAGAAGGTCTTCGGCGCCCTCGGAGGCTGAGCCGGCCTGGGTTAAAATCGCGCCTCTGCAATCCACGCGCCCCGGCCTGCCGGGGCGCTTCGTTTTCATGTCCGGTCTCAATCCCCAACAACGCGAAGCCATCCACTACCTCGACGGTCCCTGCCTGGTCCTGGCCGGCGCCGGCTCCGGCAAGACCCGGGTGATCACCCAGAAGATCGCCTACCTGGTCCAGGACTGCGGCTTCGCGCCCCAGAACATCGCCGCCATCACCTTCACCAACAAGGCGGCCCGGGAAATGCAGGAGCGGGTGGGAAAGCTGCTGGAAGGCAGCGCGGCCTCCCGCCTGCAGATTTCCACCTTCCACTCCCTGGGGGTGCGCCTCCTGCGGGAAGAGGCCAAGGCCCTGGGCTACAAGCCGCGCTTTTCCATTTTCGACTCCACCGATTGCGCCGGCATCATCGCCGACCTGGCCAAGACGGTGGACAAGGCCACCCTGCGGCGGCTGCAGTCCATCATCTCCAACTGGAAGAACGCCCTGGTGTCGCCGGAGCAGGCCACCCATCTCGCCCGGGACGAGCACGAGGCTCTGGCGGCCCACGCCTACCTGTCCTACGAGGCCACCCTGAAGGCCTACCAGGCGGTGGATTTCGACGACCTCATCAAGCTGCCGGTGGAGCTTTTCGAGAAGCACCCGGACATCCGGGAGAAGTGGCAGAACCGGCTGCGCTACCTGCTGGTGGACGAATACCAGGACACCAATGCCTGCCAGTACCAGCTATTGAAGCTCCTGACCGGGGTGCGGGCCCAGTTCACCGCCGTGGGGGACGACGACCAGGCCATCTACGGCTGGCGCGGCGCCGACATCGAGAACCTGAAGAAGCTGCCGGCGGAATTCCCGGCCCTCAAGGTCATCAAGCTGGAGCAGAACTACCGCTCGACGGTGCGCATCCTCAAGGCCGCCAACAACGTCATCGCCCACAACGAAAAGCTGTTCGAGAAAAAGCTGTGGTCGGAGCTGGGTTACGGCGACCCCATCACCGTCACCGCCTGCAAGGACAACGAGGCGGAGGCCGAGAGCGTGGTCATGAAGCTCCTGGCCCACAAGTGGGAGAACAGGACCAAGTTCTCCGACTACGCCATCCTCTACCGCTCCAATTTCCTGGCCCGGGCCTTCGAGCAGCAGCTGCGGAACCACAAGGTGCCCTACCTCCTCTCCGGCGGCCAGTCCTTCTTCGACAAGGCGGAAATCAAGGACATCATCGCCTACCTGCGGCTGCTGGCCAATGAGGACGACGACCCCGCCTTCATCCGGGCCGCCACCACCCCCAAGCGGGGCATCGGCGCCAGCACCCTGCAGGTGCTGGGGCAGTACGCCGGGGAACGGCACATTTCCCTCTTCGCCGCCGCCTTCGAGGAAGGCTTCGCCCACCGCGTCCAGGCGCGGCAACTGGAGCCCCTGGCCGAGTTCTGCCAGTTCATCAACCGCATCCAGTACCGGGCCGCCAACGAGCCGGCCCAGCAGGTGCTGCCGGACCTCCTGAAGGCCATCGACTACGAGGCCTACCTCTACGACCACGAGGAAGAACGCTCCGCCCAGAACAAGTGGGCCAACATCATGGAATTCGCCAACTGGATCAATGGCAAGGGCGAGGCGGACGGCAAGACCCTCATCGACATCACCCAGAGCATCGCCCTCATCAGCATGCTGGAAAAACAGGACTCGGAAGAGGCCGACGCCATCCAGATGTCCACCCTGCACGCCGCCAAGGGACTGGAGTTCAACCACGTCTTCCTGACCGGCATCGAGGAGGGCATCCTCCCCCACCGGGAGTCCATCGAAGGCGGCAAGGTGGAAGAGGAAAGGCGGCTCATGTACGTGGGCATCACCCGGGCCCGGCGCTCCCTGCACCTCACCTACTGCGAGCGCCGCAAGCAGGCCCGGGAATTCGTTCCCTGCGAACCTTCCCGCTTCATCACCGAAATGGGCAAGGAAGACCTTCGCTTCTCCGGCGGCAAGGCAGCCCAGGAGCCCGACCGCGCCACCGGCAGCGCCCGCCTGGAAGCCATGAAAGCCATGCTGGCCGGAAAAGGCCGGTAACGTCCCGGTCACAGGGCGTTACAGGGGGTTACCTTTCTTCTGATTACCTGCATGGAACCCGGCGCGTTATTGGCAGCAAGGCGCTGCAATGACGCAACGCCGGACGAACCGCAACAGATCATTCAGGAGTTTTCCGCCATGACCAAGCAGTTGATCGCTCTCGCCATCGCCGCCGCCTTCGGCATCGCCCATGCCGCCGACAGCAAACCGGCCACCGACGCCAAGCCCGCCGCCGTGAAGGTTGCCGCGGACACGACCAGCAAGTCCGCCACTGCCAAGACCGGCCCCGACACCGCTGTCGGCAGCATCCCCGAGACCACCGAGCCGGTGGGCACCAACGCGCCCAAGAAGCCGAGCCACAAGCGCGCCCATAAGCGCACCCACCAGAAGGCCGCCACCCCCGCTACTCCCGCCACGCCCGCTACTCCCGCCACCCCGGCCACTCCGGCCGCACCCGCCACCAAGTAAGGCGGCGCCAGCCTGCCGCGGCGGAAGCGGCCATGAAAAAGGGCGCCCGAAAGGCGCCCTTCTCTATTGCCAGCACGGGGCGAAAGGCAATTGCCTCCGCCTCGCCCGGGGGATTACTTGGACTTGCCGACCAGGAAGTCCACCGCCGCCTTGACTTCGGCGTCGGACAGGCTGGAAGCGCCCCCCTTGGGCGGCATGGCGTTCTTGCCGTTGAGGGCGCTCTTGTACAGGGCATCCGTGCCCTGGGCGATGCGGGGTGCCCACGCCGCCTTGTCGCCGGCCTTGGGAGCCCCGGCGGCGCCGGTGTTGTGGCACGCGCCGCACACCGTGTTGAAGACCGTGGCGCCGTCCTTGGGTGCGCCGGCGGCGGCGGGGGCCGCGGCCTTTTGCATTTCGAACTTGGCTACCGGCTGGATGCGGCTGGCGACATCATCACCGCCACCGGCTACCTGGACGGATTTCTCACCCTTGATGGAGAAAGGCACCACGACGGCGATCAAGATGATCGCCGCGACGATGGTAGCGACCATGATGCCCCGGGAAGAATGCTGCTCAGCCATGCTGACTCCTGAATAAGCTTGAGGATTGGAAAAAACGCGATTATAGCGAACCGTCACCCCCTCATGGGCGATGACCATGGACGCTGAGGCCGAAAACCGGTATATTCGCGCTTCTTGGCGCCCGTAGCTCAGCTGGATAGAGTACTGCCCTCCGAAGGCAGGGGTCGTGCGTTCGAATCGCGCCGGGCGCGCCAAAGATTTAAAAGGGGTTGATTCCGCCAGGAATCAACCCCTTTTGCTTTTCGGGAGCGCTGCAATGAAGATCCATCAATTGCCCCTGGGGGCCCGCTTCGAGTACGAAGGCGAAGAGTTCGTGAAGACCGGCCCGATGTTCGCGACCGCCAGGGAAGGCGGCCAGCGGCTCATTCCCAAGTACGCCCAGCTCAAGGTGCCGGGAGACGACCGGGCCATCGGCGACAGGAAAGCCGAGCCCTTGACCAGGAATGCCGTCCTGGCGGCATTCGAGGACTTCTACTCCGAATGCCGGCGGATTGCCCCGGAAGACAGGCAGCCGGAACTCGCCGCCGCCCGGGAACGCTTCCTGAAGGCACTGGGCCGGTAAGCCCCGGCATGCCACCCCGACCCGGTACCTTATCCGGCGTAGAAAATCTGAAACAACCCTGTCACATGCCGTGACACTACCTTACATTGCTACTGACATCTCCTGAGTAACCCGGCGCGTTATTCGGCACAAGGTGCTGCAATTTGCCAGCACCGAAAACCAATCGATGCCGTATCTATACAAGGAGATTCAAAATGCTGAAGACTGTGATCGCTCTGGCTGTTGCCGCTGGTTTTGCTTCCGCTTCCTTCGCCCAGGGCGCCACCCCGGCCACTCCCGCAACCCCGGTCGCCAAGGCGGCGCCGGCCGCTGCGGAAAAGAAAGTCGAGGCTCCGAAGGCGGCCGAACTGGCCAAGGCGGATACCGCCAAGGCCGCTACCGTGAAGAGCGAGCATCACAAGGTCAAGGCCCACAAGGCTGAAAAGGCGGAACAGAAGGCCGAGAAGCAGGCTTCGGCTGACCCCGCGACCAAGTAAGCGGTTTCTTCGCCAAAAGCCCCCGGGGTCGCTCCCCGGGGGCTTTTCTTTTATCTTCCCACCGGTCGTCGGGCGGGAAGATCGCCGGGCGGCAGGTGCGGCCGGCGCGGACTGCAGGCTTCAGAAGGTGATGACCTTGTCGGCAGCCAGGGTCCATTCCGCCAGCTCCGGCAGGGTGCCGATGCTGGTACCGGGAATCAGGGGCAAGTCCACCAGGCCCCGGGCCTGGGCGCAGGTGCGGCACAACTTGATGGGCACACCGGCACCCACCAGTTGCTCCACCAGGGCTTGCAGGGTATTGCCGGAGGCATCCATCTGGTTCGGCAAGCCCAGCACGGTGGCGTCGGACATCAGGAAAAGCCGCACTTCGGGCCGCGCCGGTTCGCTTCCCGCCAGCGCGGTCGCCAATCTGAGGGCGGAAAGGCAGCGCTCGCTGCCGTAGGGTGGCGCGTGGACGATGATCAGAATCTTTTGCATGGTTCTTCTTTGACAGGATATTTGGCGGAAATCCGGAGAATATTATTCTCCCGGTTGCCGATGGGGGGATCTCCCCCTGCCCACCCGCGCATCAGTTCTCGCCGGCGGACGCTCCCATCCGTTCCACCCGGCCGTCCTGGCGGATCACGGTCACGATCAACTGGCGGACGTCGCCCCGCTCCACATCGCTGGCCAATGCACGCAACTGCTCGGCCAGGCTGGCCTCTTGGTTCGATGGATGCTTCATGAGTGCGGAAGATGAAATTATGTTCATTGTGATGTTCCCGCAGGCAGACGTTGCAAGTGGTCAGGACACTGCAATACGGCTCATACGGCATGCCCGCATGTTGGCGCCATACCATTGGAATTGCAATTCAGACAAACGTCATAACATTCCCGAGCGGTGGTTTCAAAGGGAAAGCCGGCCCTCGTCCGCTTCCCGGGCCTCCTTCGCCAGGGCCCGCAGCCAGAGGGCGACGGTGCCGGCATAGACCTCGTCGAAGCGGGGAAAGGCGCCGCTGGCGGCAACCACGATGCCGTCGAGGCAGACGCCGCCCCAGAGGAGGCTGTCGCCGGCCCGCAGCAGATGGGGGGCCAGCGCCTGCAGGCGCTGGCTGTCCAGACCGGAGGCCCAGCTCAATTGGGCCTTGCCCCGGGCGAAGGCGGCGTAGTCCGCGTCCCAGCGGGAACGGTCGCCGAAGGCATGCTCGTAGAGGATGGCCTCCTCGAAGGCGGCACGGCCCGGCGGCAAGCCGGGGTCCATGATGACCAGGTAGAGGAAACCGCTGCCGACCAGGCTGCGGTCCGCCAGGCCCGCCTCGATCATCGGCGAGGCGAGTTCCACCGCCCGGCGGGCGGTGTCCCGGTTCACGTAGTGGCTGCCGCCGGGGGCACGGGGGGATGGGGTGCTGCTCTCCTGGCTCGTCATTTTCGGTTCCTCTTCTTGGGTTTCTGTCCGCCTACCTGGGCTCGCTGCCGCCTTCGGCCGGCAGGGGCGTCGGTGCGGCCCGGCCAGCCAGGCCGGACACCGCCGCCACCAGCTCCCCCGGCTCGAAGGGCTTGACCAGAAGGACCTGGAATCCGGCCAGCAGGGCCCGGGGACGCTGCCCGGCCCGGCCCCGGCGGGACAGGGCGATGGCCGGCAGGCGCTCCTCCAGCCCCAGCCGCCGTTCCGCTTCGATACGGCGCAATTCCTGGATCAGCTCGTAGCCCTCCCGTTCTCCCGAATCCAGGTCATAGACCAGGACCTCGGGCCAATCGGAGCGGGGCCGTTCCCGCAGCCAATCGAGGGCTGCTGGACCCGAGGGGTAGACCCGCAGGAGAGCGCCCTGTTCATGGAGAAGCGCCGCCAGGGGCTCCTGCTCCTCGGCATCCCCGGCGACCAGCAGGACGGTGACGCCGCCGATGGCGGAAGCCGGCCAGGGCACCGCGGCGAGGGCCTTCTCTTCCCCCGGCAGGGGCAGTTCGGCCACCACCCGCAGGCTGCCATCGGCCAGGGGATGCATCTCCAGGCTGCCGCCATGCTGTTCCAGGATGGCGCGAATCGCCTCCGGTTCGAGACGGCGCCCGGTCCCGTCCCCGCCCGGGGAGCGCCGGTCCCTGAGGACGCTGCCGTGGATCAGGGTGAGCCGCAGGCAGGCGCCGCTGCGCTCGATGCGCAGCTCGACCCGGCCGCCGGCCGCGGTGGACAGGACCGCCCGTTCCCCCAGGGCCCAGAAGGCCTGGTGCAGCCGGCCCGGATCGCCGACCAGGGCGGCCGGCTCGGCGGTCACGAAACTGTAGAAGCTCACCCGGCGGGCGTCGATGGCGGGCTTGAGGCCATCAATCACGGACGCCATGAGGGCGACCAGATCCACGGGGCGCCAGGCCAGCTCCGCCTCGGATTCCTCCAATTCCTGCTGCTGGCGCTGCAGCCGCCACATCTGGGAATAGAGTCCCTGGCGCTTCAGGAGCTCGTCATGGCGGCCCCGTTCCACGATCCGGCCATGCTCGAGGACCAGGATCTCGTCTGCCCCCACCACGGTGGACAGGCGGTGGGCGATGACCAGGGTGGTGCGGTCGCTGGCCAGGCGGTCCAGCTCCCCCTGGATGGCCCGCTCGGCCCGGGTGTCGAGGGCCGAGGTGGCCTCGTCGAAAACCAGGATGGGCGGGTTCTTGAGGATGGCCCGGGCGATGGCGATGCGTTGCTTCTCGCCGCCGGAAAGCTTCACCCCCCGCTCCCCGACCTGGGTGTCGTACTTTTCCGGCAGGCTGTCGATGAACTCGTGCACGTGGGCCGCCTTGGCCGCTTCGATCACCTCCGCCAGGGCCGCCCCCGGCCGGCCGTAGGCGATGTTGTAAGCTACCGTTTCGTTGAACAGGATGGTGTCCTGGGGAACGATGCCGATGGCGTCCCGCAGGCTCCTCTGGGTGACGTCGCGAACATCCTGGCCGTCGATGCTCACCGTGCCGGCGCCGGCCTCGTAGAAGCGGAAGAGCAGCCGGGCCAGGGTGGATTTCCCCGAACCGCTGCCCCCCACCACCGCCACCTTGCGACCGGGGGGGATGGCGAAGCTGACGTCCCACAGGATCTGGCGGCCGGCATCGTAGGCAAAGTCCACATGGTCGAAGCGCACCTCGCCCCGCTCCACCTGGAGGTCCGGAAGGCCGGGCCGGTCCTCGATCTCCGGCTTCTGCTCCAGGAGGCGGAACATCTTTTCCGCATTCACCACAGCATCCCGGGCCTGCCGGAAGACGAAGCCGAGGGAATTCAGGGGGAGGCAGACCTGGATGACGTAGGCGTTCACCAGCACCAGGTCGCCCACCGTCATCTGCCCGTGGACGACGTTGTAGCCGGCCAGGAGCATGACTCCCGCCACGCCGAAGGCGATGATGCCGCTCTGGCCGACGTGGAGGACGAAAAGAGCCTTCTGGTTGGTCACCCCCACCTCGATCCAGTGCCCCAGGATGCCGCCGAAGTGCCGGCGCTCGAATTCCTCGTTGGTGTAGTACTTCACCGTCTCGAAATTGAGGAGGCTATCCACCAAGCGGCTGTTGGCGCTGGAATCCAGCTCGTTCATGGCCCGCTGGTGGACGGCCCGGTGCTCGGTGACATTCACCGTCCAGGTGGCGTAGACGACGAAGGTGACGAGGATGATGGCGGTGAACCACAGGCTGTAGCCGCCGGTGATGACCACGATCACCGCCCCGATCTCCACCAGGGTGGGCAGGAGGGTGAACAGCCCCACCCCGAGCAGGAAGCCGATGCCCGTCGTGCCCCGCTCCACGTCCCGGGTGACGCCGCCGGTGCGGCGCATGGCGTGGAAGCGCACGGAGAGCCGGTGCAGGTGCTCGAAGGCCTGGACGAGGAAGCCCGAGACGGTGTTCTGGGTAACCCGGACGAAGACCAGGTCGCGGATTTCGCCGAACAGGGTGCCCAGGAAGCGCAGGACGGCGTAGCCGACGAGGAGGAAGACCGGCACCGCCAGCAGGGGTTGAGGCCGCCCCAGGCCGTCCACGATGGTTTTCAGCACCAGGGGCACCGCCACCATGGCGAGCTTGGCCAACACCACCAGGGCGAGGGCCGTCAGGGTGCGCCAGCGATAGCGCAGCACCGCCGCCAGCAGCAGGCGGCCGACGAAGAGGCTGGTCGACGGAGACGGCATGGCGGGGTGCAAGGGCAGCCAAGAAAACGTCAGTTTCAGTGAAGGCTCATGTCGGCGCAGCCGACGTGAAGCCGCAAAGCGGCGGCCGAAACTAAAATGGCGCGATTCGAGGAACCGCGCCATCCGAAGGCCTTCAGGACATCGGAGGCGGTCGAACCGCTCCTTGTCCTGACGCGGGAATCAAACGTCGTCGGGACCGATTTCCGTTCTGTCCGTCGATCCCAGGGTCGACGACGGATTGCTCTGCTCGGTCTGGCCGCGCCAGTAACCCTTCTGGCCGTAGAAGCTGTGCACCTCGTTGGCCCAGGTCGGATCGGCCATGCTGGGCCAGTGATCCTTGTCGAAGCCCGGGGCGTTCTTCAGGTGGTCCTTTTCCACGTCGAGGATGAAGCACTTGCGGTCCGCATCCAGGGTGAGGGCGCTCCAGGGAATGGCGAACAGCTTGTCGCCGAGCCCCAGGAAGCCGCCGGACGACAGGACGGCATAGGCCACCCGGCCGCTCGGCACATCGATCATGATGTCCTTGATGTTGCCCAGATCTTCGCCCCGGGTGTTGACCACGTCATCCCCTTCGAGGGTGTCGGCCGCCATGATTTCCGGCCCCGGTCCTTCGTTCTGGATATCGCCGCCAACAATGTTCGCTTGCTTTTCGCTGCCAAAAGTTGCCATGTCTATCTCCTTGTCATGAGTGGTAATCCGCTTGGCCGGCCCGGAGGCCAGGCTTAACGGTTTTGTTGTTCCTTGCCCTTATCCTTTTCTCCCTCGCCCGCCATCCTGCGGGCCGAACCCTGGGAACCGCCGCCGCTGGTTTCGACGGGCGACATGTCCGCCAGATTGGTGGTCATCGCCGAGGAGGCACTGGGAGCCGTCGAAGGGCCTGGCGCCCCCGGGGAGGCCCCGCCGCTCTCCGCGCCCTGCTGGCCGCTCCGGACGCGGATACGGTTCTCCACATCCTTGACGCCCCAGCAGCTGTCGGCGACGTCCTCGATTTCATGCTTCATGCGGCGCTGGGGCACGGTGCCCTCCAGGATCACGCGCCCCAGGTTCACCTCCACGCTGACGTCGCTGGCGTCGATGTAGGAACGCTGGACCAGGATTTCGCAGATCAACTCCCGGATGCGCTCGTCGGAACGCTGGTAGCCCTTCGGTCCCCGGTTGCGGCCGCCTTCGGGCTGGCTGCCGGTCTGGTAGGCGCCGTAGCTGCCGTAGCCGCCGCGACCGAAATCCTCGCCGCCGAAGCCCTGCTGGCGCCCTTCCGCCTGGTAGGCCTGCTGCTGGCGGAAACTTCCGCCCTGCCCCCGGCGTTCGAAGTCGTTGCGAGGCCACCCGCCGCCCTGGCCCTGCTGGCTGGAGCCGTAGCCTTCCTGTCCCTGCTGTTGCTGGTAACCGCGGTCGCCGTAGGTGGGGGTGCCGCTGAAATATTCGCTGCCCGGGTGATCCCGCTGGGCCTGGTACTGATAATGGGACTCCGGATAGGTCTCGGGAACCGACCGGGGATAAGGACGGCCGGACTCGGATCCGCCGCCTTCCATCCGCTGCCGGTTGTCCTTGTCGCGGCCGTGTTCCCGATCATCCGGGTGCTGGGCCGACTGCTTATCCTGTGATCTCATGGCCATGACTCCTGGTGGTGGAAGGGGAGCGGGGGCCGCGGTCGCAACGGCTACTCCAGCCTCCCTGGTTCATACCTTTCCCCAGCAAGCCGTGTGCCCTAAAGCCCTCCGGCAAAATCAGCAACAGCCCCCAGGCGCCAGTGAAGAAATTACAGCCGCTTGTAGTTATGCACGTCTGGCGGAATTCAACCGTCCTTCTCCAGGAGACGCAGGCAAGACTCCACGTGGGCCGGAACCGGGCGCCGGTTCTGGAGTACCCAGGGCAGCCCCAAGAAGGCGGCCATGACCCCCCCCAGGAGCCCGGGATCCCCCCGGACCTGGCCCAGCCAGCGGCGGGTCTCCTGCCAGGCGCCGCCCAGGGGCCGGCGCAGCCAGGCGCACCAGAGGGCGTTGCGCAGGAGGAGCCGCCGGCGCCCGGCGGCGTCCCGCAGGCGGGACGGGTAGTGGTGCACCACCAGTTCCGGGATGTAGCCCAGGTGCCAGCCGGCGGCCAGGAGGTCGAGGGCCAGCAGCCGCTCCTCGCCGCCGATGAAGAAGCGGGGCTCGTAGCCCCCGGCCCCGAGGAAGGCGCTGCGCCGCATGACGCAGGCGCCGGCCAGGAAACCGGCGAGCTCGGTGCCGGGCAGGCCCAGGCGATTGGGCAGCGGACTGCGGGCCATGAGGGCGCTGGTGGGGTCCTCCCGCCCCTCCGGGCCTACCAGCACCCGGGCGGTGACCGCCGCCAGACGCGGATAGGCATCCAGTATCTCGGCGGCCCGTTCCAGGGCCCCGGGAGCCCACCAGGTATCGTCGTCGCAGAAGGCGATGTAGGGCGCATCCATCTGGCGCACGCCGTAGTTGCGCCCCGCCGCCCCCAGGTTGCGCTCCAGGCGCAGGATGCGGACCCGGGGAAAGGCCTGGGCGACGGCGCTGGCGGTGCCGTCGCCGGAACCATTGTCCACCACGCAGAGGGGGATGCCGTCGCAGGTGGCCAGGCGCTCCAGGGTGGCGAGGATTTCCTGCCGGCGGTTGTAGGTCAGGATGACCACGGCCAGCTTGCCGGCCGTCATGGCGGCCTCCCCGGGGCGGGGGAAAGGGCCCAGTAGCCTTCCGGTTCCTCAAGATCGGCGAGCCCCAGGCGCCCCGGGCTGGCGATGCCCCGCAGCTGGGACCGGTAGCAGGCGACGGCCGCCGCCTTGCGGGCGGCCGCGTCGGCCGCTTCGGCAAAACGCACTGGCCGGGAATCCAGTCCCCGGCTTTCCAGGGCCGCGATAGCCTGGTCCCGCAGGCCTGCGATGCGGCGGTAGAGGAAGTCTTCGTAAACCAGCCAGCGGAACTCCGGGTAGTCGGGCAGGAGGGACAGGGCCGACCGATGCACGAGCTGATGGTCGGAATGGAAGAGTCCCAGGGGAATGAGGACGACGTCGGGCCGGCAGGCCACGAAAAGCTCCCGCAATGCCGCCGTCACCGTCGCCTCGTCCGGGCCGCCGTACTGGTGGTCCAGCAGGTCGAGCCAGTAGGGTCGGGCCTCGAGTATTTCCAGGGCCTGCCGGTCCTCCTCCCGGCGGCGGCCGATCACGTCGTCGCCGGGGCTGAAGCCGGCATCCCGATCCCAGTCGGTGAGGGGACGGTCGGCGGGCGGCCGGCCGGCGAAGACGGTGGCGACGGTGGCGCCGGGCCGGGAAGCCAGCAGCCGGCCGCAGCCGAACACCCCGTCGTCGAGATGGGGAGCGACCACGAGCAGGTTGCCGTCCGGAGGCGGTTCGGTGGCAAGGGGAGCCGTCATGGCGGACCCGGGGGCAATCGCTGTGCCCGACGGTCAGGAATGCCGGCTGGCGGCTACAGCAGGCCGGCCAGGTGCAGGCGCGTTCCCAGGGTCGCGAGGTTTTGGGACAAGCTCACGGACCGGGAAATCATCTGGTCCAGCAGCAGGCCGTTGCTGCCCTGCCCGTTCCTCTTGGCGCCGGTCCCCGCCAGCTGGGCCTGGAGGAATTGGTCCGCCAGATTCACCGAAGCGCTGTAATCCACCGTCTGCCCTTGCCCGCCGGTCAGGGACGACCACAGCCCGGCCTGCAGGCTCCGGGCCACCGTGGCCGGCGAAGTCAGGGCCGGGGATGCCGACTGCAGCAGACGCTCCGGCGACAGGGCATCGGCGGCCAAAGCCGTGATCCGCTCCGCCACGCCCTTGCCGTCGTTGCTGAAAAGGCGGGTGACGCCCTCCGGGTTGGCGTTGAGGGCACCCTGGAATTTCCCGCTATCGAGGGCCAGGGTGCCGTTGCCGGTGCGGTTGATGCCCACCTGGGCCAAACTGGAGAGGGAACCCGTCAGGCCGTTGGCCGAGGTGTCCAGGGTGGCCGCCAGCTGGTTGCGCAGGAAGGAGACGGTCACGCCCAGCACCGGGTTCTCCCCGCCCAGGTGGCCGAGGCCCGCCTGCATTCCGTTGTAGGCTTCGACAAAGGCGCCGGCCTTGTTCACCTGGCCGCTATTGGGGGCCACGGTCAGGGTGGCGCTGCCGACGCCCTTGAGGCTCAGGGTCAGGCCATCCACCGCCGTGGCGACGGTATTGGTGCTGGCGACGAAGGCGCTGCCGTTGATCGTTCCCTGGGCGTCCCGGGCCAGGGTGGCGAGGGCCGGTCCGGAGCCGCCGGACGGATGGGCGAGCAGATCGGCCACCGCCGGGTCGCCGCTCACCCCGATGGTGAAGGCATTGGCGGCGCCGGTCTGGCCGGTGAGGGAGAGCTGGTAGCCGGCGGAGGAATGCACCACTTCCGCCTTGACGCCGATCTTGGCGCCATTGACGGCCGCCGCGATGCCGGTCAGGGTATTGGCGCCGCTTCCCAGGGAAACGCTGCGGGCCACCCCGCTCGCGAACTGGAAGTCCAGGGTTGTGGCCCCGCCGCTGCCGATGGCGGCCACGGAACTCCACTGGGCCGCCGTGGTGAGGGTTTGGGCCTGGGCCACCTGGCTGACCTGGACACTGTAGGCACCCAGGGGAGTAGCGGCCGTTGCCGTTCCGGTCGTGACCTTGTCCTTCGACGAGGCCGCTGTCCGGGCGGCGAAGGCGTCGGGCGCCGCCAGAGCGCCGGCGGCTGCGTGCAGGGATTCGGCCGCGTTGAGCAGGCGCCCCAGGCTGGAAATGCCGGCCTGGCTGTCGCCCAGGGCCGAAACGCCGGCCGCTCCCGTCCCCAGGCTGACCCGGGAGGTCGGGTAAAGGGCATTGATGAAACTCAGTGCGGGACTGAATCCCGAGACTGCCGAAACGTCCATGCTGGACTCCCACCCGCCAGGGCAGGGAAGGCCACTGCCCGAACCGCGCATCCCCTTAATGCTGGCGGGAACTCACTTTCTTTATAGCATCGGATTGGAGTTTCCGCTGCCGGGCCGCGCCGGAGCCCTTTCACCCTTTTCCTTGCCGTTCGGGGCGTAGTGCTCGATGAGGGCGTTGACCTCCGAGCCCAGCAGCATGACCAGTCCGGCGATGTAGAGCCAGAACATGAGGATGATGACGGCGCCGATGCTGCCGTAGGTGGCGTTGTAGTTGCCGAAATTGGCGACGTAGAACTTGAAGCCCAGGGAAGCCGCCACCAGGAGAAGGGCGCCGAGGACGCTGCCCGGGGTGATGAAGGCGAACCGCTGCTTGACGTCCGGCCCCAGGTAATAGACGAGGGCGAAGCCGAGCAGCAGGGCGACAAGGATCATCACCCAGCGGAAGGCCTCGAAGAAGACGAGAAGGCCGACTTCGAAGCCGACGCGGCGGCCGATCCATTCCTGGAGGAGCCCCCCCGCCACCACCAGGGAGAAGGCGCCCACCACCAGCACCGCGAACAGGATGCTGAGGCCGAGGGCCGTCCCCCGGGCGCGCAGGAAGTTGCGCCCCTCCCGGACCTCGTAGGTGATGTTGAGCTCCTGCATGATGGCGTACATGCCCGACGAAGCCGCCCACAGGGTGGCCAGGGCGCCGAAGGACAGTATCCCGCCCCGCTGCTGCCGCACCACATCGGCCACCACGCCGGGAAAGAGGTCGGCGGCACTCTGCGGCAGCACCTGTCGCAGGAGGTCCATGATGGCCACGTCCACCTGCGCCACCGGCAGATAGGGGATGATGGCCATGACGAAGATCATGGCCGGGAAGACGGCGAGGGTGAGCCAGAAGCCGAGGGCAGCGGCGCCGTTGGAAAGGTGATGCTCCTGGACCTCCCGATAGAGGTCGCGGAGGAAGCGCCGCCAGGGGACGCCGAGGATCATGGCCGCCCGCCCAGGTCAGTAGAAGGCCCGTTCCACCAGGGCGACGATGCCCTCCACCAGCTTGGCGGCTTCCACCGGCTTGCCCAGACAGCCCTGGAAGCCCGCCGCCGCCAGCCGCCCCCGGTCCAGGTGGGTGAGTGCGGTGACCGCGATGGCGGGGATGAAGGGCAGGCCCTTGATGGCCCGCACTCCGGCCAGCACCGCGAAGCCGTCCTCGCCGGGCATGGCGATGTCGAGGAGGAGGACGGCGGGGGACGCCATGGGCGGCCGTTCCCGCAGGGCCGCCATGAGGTCGCGCCCGGAGGCGAAGAGCCGCACCTGGGCGCCGGCCCGGGCGAGGATGAGCTGCATGACGTCCCGGGCGTCAGGATCATCATCCACCACCAGCACCTGGATGCCCTGGAGTCCTTCGTCGGGGGCGGCATAGCCCTCGCCCGCCACCTCCGGGCCGGCGGCCGGATCGGCGGCCGGCAGGCTGACGGTGAAGACGCTCCCCAGCCCGGGACCGGGGCTCGCCACCGCCACCGTCCCGCCGTGCATTTCCACCAGGTGGCGGACCAGGGCGAGGCCGATGCCCAGCCCGCTGTAGCGCCGGGTGGTGGAGGAATCGGCCTGGCTGAAGCGGTCGAAGACCAGGGGCAGGAAATCCTCCTCGATACCGATGCCGTTGTCGGCCACGGCGAGCTCGATACGCTCCCCGGCCTGCCGCAGCTCGATCTCCACCCGGCCGCCGGGGGGGGTGAACTTAACGCCGTTGGAGAGCAGGTTGATGACCACCTGCTGGAGCCGCCCCTGGTCGCCGTTGACCATCAGCTCCGGCCCGTCGGCGGCGAAGCGCAGGCTGATCTCCTTGGCCTGGGCGCTGCTGCGGGAAAGGTCGAGGGCGGTGTGGACCACTTCCACCAGGTTCACCGGCCGCCGCTCCAGCACCAGCTTGCCGATGATGATCCGGGAGGTGTCCAGGAGATCGTCGATGAGGCGGGTCTGGTGCTCGACGTTGCGCTTGATGGCCTGGGCGGCCCGGGTGGACAGGATGGGGTCCGGGTTGGAAGTGCCGCTCAGGAGCTGGCTCCAGCCCTTCAAGGCGTTCAAGGGCGAGCGCAGCTCGTGGGAGACGATGGCCAGGAACTCGTCCTTGGCCCGGCTCGCCCGCTCGGCGTCGCCCCGCAGCCGGTGCTCGGCCAGGAGGAGCTGCTCCAGCTCCCGCTGGGCCTGTTTCCGTTCGGTGATATCGGTGGCGACGCTGACCAGGCCGAGGAGCAGGCCGTCCTCGTCCCGGAGGGGCGACTTGGTGACCAGGAAGGTGCGGGTCCCGGCGGCGGTCATGCGGTTTTCCTCCACCGACATGGGCTCGCCGGTGTCCATGACCCGCTGGTCGCTCTCCAGGCAGCGCACGGTCTCCCCGGTCTTGCCGAAAATATCCATCTCCCGGCGCCCCATCGCCTCCTCCCGGGTGAGGCCCAGGGCCTGGAGGGCCGCCGGGTTGATCATCATGATGCGGCACTCCCGGTCCTTGGCGACGATGAGCTCCGGCGTGCTGGCGGCGATGGTCTGCAGCAGGGCGGTGCTCTCCCGCAGGGCGGCCGCTGCCCGTTCCAGGGCCAGGGTGCGCTCCCCGACCCGGCGGTCGAGTTCGGTATAGGCGTTGCGCATGGCCTTTTCCCGGGCCCGGTGCTGGCGGGCATCCCGCAGCACCAGCACGCCCCCCAGGAGGCTGCCGCCGGGGCCCAGGATGGGCATGGCGCTGGCATCCACCGCCCGCAGCCGGCCGTCGGGCAGGCGCAGGGCCGGCTCGCCGGCGGCGGTCACCGGCCGGCGCCGGGCCAGGGCTTCCTGCAAGGGGCACTCCACCGGCGCCTGGGTGCGCTCGTCCACCAACTCCAGCAGTTCGCTCACCGGCCGCCCCACCGCGGCGGAGGGCTCGATGCCGCAGAGGGCTTCGGTGGCGGGATTCATGAATCCCACCCGCCCCTCGTCGTTGGCGGCGATGACCGCATCGCCGATATGGGCGAGGGTCACCTCCAGCCATTCGCGCTGGGTATCGGCACGGCTTTCGGCCAGGGAACGCCTTATATTCATGTCATCCAGCTTGCTCGCAGTCCACCAGATCAGCGCAGTGCACACGATCATCATGGACACTGTCGCCAGCCCTTCGCCCGCCGCGATGTCGATCCATCCGTGCCGCTGGCCCAGGGCCTCCGCTCCGCCGACCAGCATCGGCAGGACGAGGGCCGCCGGCAGCAGACGGCGGAAGACCGTGGCCCCCGGCGAATCGTGCTCCAGCAACTGCAGGAGCCGGGTCTCCGGGCGCATCGCGACCAGGCTGAAACTGCTCGCTAGCAAGGCAAGTGCCGCGGGAAAGGCCATGTCCATGGCCGGCACCGCGACGCTCAGCTGGACGATGCGGAAAATGAGCCCCACCAGGGCGAGGACGGCGATGCCGGCGATGACGAAGGCCAGGCTGCGGGTGAGGTTGCGGGCCCGGGCATCCTTGCCCGCGGCGCAGGCCAGGGCCGCCGCCAGGAGCAGGTAAGTGCCGGAGGAACCGGCCGAGAGGATGGCGCTGTTGGCATAGCCCAGGTGATAGAGGGTGAATGTCATGCCCACCGACACCCGGCCGACGCGCTCCAGCAGGCTCAGGAGGGCGATGACCGCCATCACCAGGGCGGCCCCCCGGGCCACCCGGCGGCGCTGGCGCCGCCCCCCATTGCCCTGCAGGGCCTCGAGGCCGACGGCCGCCGCCAGGAGGCAGGCGATGGCGCTGGGCAGGATGGGCGGGTAATCGGTGCCGAAGGAGGTCAGGCCCCGCAGCCCGCCCACCCAGCCGACCAGCCCGACCAGGGCAATGATGCCCACCAGCCAGGCGGCATAGCGGGCCCCCTGCTGGAGGCGAAGCGGCCAGAGGGTGGGTTGTCGCGGCCGAAGCATCGAGGCGCTGAAGGAGGTCATTCGGGCTGGGTAGGAATGCCTGATTCCGGGCTCACTGCAAACCTCGTTGTTCAGGGCGGAGGCATCAGGTGGGCAGGCCCTCGCCGGGGCGGCCGTCATGGCTGCCGGGATTGGGCACGCCGCCCTCCTCCTCGTCCTCCAGATATTCGCCGTCAGCCAGGTCGATCTTGCCGGCGTGGTAGACGGCCAGGCGGTTGTAGAGGGTCTTCAGGCTGATGCCGAGGATTTCGGCGGCCTTCCTTTTGACATTGCCGCATTCCAGGAGGGTAGCCTCGATGAGGCGCCGGTTCACGTCATCCAGGGTGCTGCCGATGCGCACCGTGAGGATGGAGGAGGGATTGCTCTCGAGGAAAGTCTCCGGCGCCAACCGGACGTCGATGACCTCGTCCGAGAGGATGTAGGCCCGCTGCACGTAGTTCTTCAATTCCCGCACGTTGCCCGGCCAGTTGTGGGCATAGAGGGCGGCGATGGCGGCCGGCGCGAAGCGCTTGCCGGTGCCCTCCTGGGCATTCAGTTCGTTCAGGAAGTGCTGGGCCAGGAGCTCCAGGTCGGTGCCCCGCTCCCGGAGCGGCGGCATCTGGATGGGAAAGACGTTGAGGCGGTGATAGAGGTCCTCCCGCAGGCGCCCTTCGGCCACCGCCTTCTCCGGGGAACGGTTGGTGGCGCCGATGAGGCGCACGTCGGTGGCGATGGGCTCGTTGCACCCCACCCGCATGAAGGTGCCGGTCTCCAGGACCCGGAGCAGCTTGACCTGGAGGTCGGGGCGCATTTCCGTGATCTCGTCCAGGAACAGGGTGCCCCGGTGGGCCTGCTCGAAGAAGCCCCGGTGCTGGCGGTCCGCCCCGGTGAAGCTGCCCTTCTCGTGGCCGAAGAGCTCGCTTTCGATAAGCTGGGGCGACACCGCGCCGCAATTGAGGGGAAGGAAGGGCTGGCGCTTCCTGCGGCTGAGGTCGTGGATGGTCTGGGCCGCCACTTCCTTGCCGCTGCCGCTTTCGCCCACCAGAAGCACGGTGGCCGAGGTGGGGGCGACCCGGGCGAGCTGGTCGTAGAGCCGGTGCATGACCGGCGAGCTGCCCAGGATATGGCCGAAGCGCCCCAGGCGGCGCAGTTCCTCCCGCAGCTCGCCGATCTCCTCGCGGAAATGCTGGGGCTTGGGAATGCGCTGCAGGATGCCCCGCAGGCGGTCGATGTCGATGGGCTTGACCAGGTAGTCGGCGGCGCCGGCCCGCAGGGCGTCGATGGCGCTCTCGACGCTGGCATGGCCGGTGATGACCACCACCTGGGTCGAATCCCGGGACTGGAGGTCGGCCAGGAGCTCGATGCCCTGGCCGTCGGGCAGGAGGAGATCGGTGAGGATCATTTCCGGCGTGGAGCGGGTGAGGTGGATCCGGGCCGCCCGCAGGGAATCGGCGGTGGCGATGGTGAAACCCTCACTGCGGACGAACTCGGTCAGCCATTCGATGGTCTCGGGATCGTCGTCGACAAGCAGCACCTGAGGCATGAAACCCCCTAATGGGCTGTCGCGTCCTCCAGCCGCAACAGCGGAAGTTCTTACTGGGAGATTGCAATTTTTACCGTCTGACAGGCCGCCTGCCGGGACGTTCCAGGGCCCCGGCCCGCCACATCAGCCGTTGACGATGCGCCCGCCGTTGGGATGGAGCACCTGCCCGCTCATGTAGGAGGCGCCCTCGCTGGCCAGGAAAACGTAGGAAGGGGCCACCTCGTCGGGTTCCCCCGGCCGCTCCAGGGCGGTGTTGGCGCCGAAGCGGGCGACGTGCTCGGGGCTGAAGGTGGAAGGAATGAGGGGCGTCCAGATGGGCCCCGGCGCCACGGCGTTCACCAGGATGCCCTTGTCCGCCAGGGCCAGGGCGAGGGAGCGGGTGAAGGAGACGATGGCCCCCTTGCTGGCCGAGTAGTCCAGGAGTTCCGGGCTGCCCAGGTAGGCGGTCACCGAGGCGGTGTTGATGATGCGGGCGCCGGGCCGGAGGTGGGGCAGGGCCGCCTTGACGCAATAGAACATGGCAAAGAGATTGGTGCGGAAGGTGCGCTCCAGCTGCTCCGCCGTGATGTCGGAGATGCTTTTCTGGGGATGCTGCTCGCCGGCGTTGTTCACCAGGATGTCGAGGCGCCCGAACTGGTTCACTACCTCCTCGACCAGGGCCTTGCAGCCCTCCTCGTTCCCCAGGTCCACGGCGATGGAAATACCCTGGCGGCCGCAGGCTTCGATGGCTTCCCGGGTGTCATGGGCATCCTGGCACTCCTCCAGGAAGGCGATGGCCACGTCGGCCCCTTCCTTGGCGAAGGCGATGGCGGTGGCGCGGCCGATGCCGCTGTCCCCACCGGTGACCAGGGCCACCTTGCCCTGCAGCTTCCCGGACCCGACGTAATGGCGGGCGAAGGACTCGGGGGGCGGCTGCATCTCGCCTTCGCGGCCGGGCTGGCGCTCCTGGTGCTGGGGAGGCGGGGAATGGGGTTTCGGCTGGGGTTTCTGTTTTTCCTGGGCCATCGCGGCGCTCCTGATCCGGGGCGGGGACACCGGCGATCCCGCGCAAGGCCCATGCCCGCGGCCCGGGAACGGGGGTTGCTGACCCCAGGGCGTCCGTGCCGGGATAGCGGCACCACTCGGTAGGACACCCCTCGCCGGGCTTTCCAGATCATCTGGAAGCCTGGCGAGGTTCCGCTGGAGAACCGGATGGCCATCGACTGGCACCACATGTTCGCCTTGGGCGAGTCGCCCCTGGGACTCGTCATCCGCGGCACCCTGGTCTATTGGTTCCTGTTCGCGGTCTTCCGCACCGTCCTCCAGCGCGACGTCGGGGCGGTGGGAATCGCCGACGTGCTGCTCCTGGTCATCGTCGCCGACGCGGCCCAGAACGCCATGGCTGACGAGTACCGGTCGGTGACCGACGGCCTGATCCTGATCTCCACCATCCTGGGCTGGAATTACCTCTTCGACTACCTGGCCTACCGTTTCCCGCGCCTGCGCCGCCTTCTGGAGCCCCGGGAAATCTGCCTCATCCGGGACGGCAAGGTGCTGCACCGCAACCTGCGGCGGGAGTTCATCACCATCGAGGAATTGCACTCCAAGCTCAGGGAGCACGGCGTCACCGACATCGCCGAGGTGAAGGCAGCCTATATGGAAAGCGACGGCGGGGTGAGCGTGATCACGCGCCAGGAGAAGGCATCCCCGGACAACAGCGAGGACGCTTCCCCGAAACGGCCGTTCTAGCGGGGGCGGTCGCGCTTGGAGCGATCCTGCTCCGGCGGCGGTGCAGCCACGGTGTCCTCCGGCAGCTCGGCGGAACCGATCCAGAGGACGGCCCCGAAGACGGCGCCCAGCAGCAGCCCCAGGCCGGAAAACAGGATGAGCAGGGCGGCCGAGACCTGGCTGCCGGCCAGCCACAGGGTGAAGCCGGAGCACGCGAAGAATCCGAACAGCGCTCCCTGCTCCATCTCCTGGTAGATGGAGGCTTGGTTCGGCTTCAGCCAGGCACCGCGCAGGCTCATCCAGAGCTTGCGGATCAGGGAGGGGACTGTCTCTTTCATGGCCAACCTCGCTATCGCCCAGTCGGGCAATAGGCAGTTTGACGAGGGGGCGGCAAGTAAGTTTTTCGCCCGGAAGCAAAAACTTACACGTCCGGAGCCCCCTGCCGGCCCCGGCAGCCGGGCATGGGCCTTGCGGTGGTGGGCAGCACTGTTTTCGGACCCCCAGCCCGCACGCCATGAAGATTGCCCTCATCAGCGAACACGCCTCTCCCCTGGCCCCCCTGGGCGGCACCGACAGCGGCGGACAGAACGTCTATGTCGCCAAGATCTCCCGCCAACTCGCCCGCTTCGGCCACCAGGTGGATGTCTTCACCCGCCGCGACAGCCCCCACCTGCAGCCCATCGTTCCCTTCGAGAACAACGTGCATGTCATCCACGTGCCGGCCGGGCCGGAGCGCTTCGTCCCCAAGGAGGAGCTGCTGCCCCACATGGACGAGTTCGCCGCCTGGATCACCGCCTACTGCGCGCCGCCCTGGGCCCGCTACGACCTGGTCCACGCCAACTTCTTCATGTCCGGCCTGACCGCCCTGGCCCTCAAGCGGGAATACGGCACCCCCTTCGTCATCACCTTCCACGCCCTCGGCAAGGTCCGCCGCCTGCACCAGGGCGACGCCGACGCCTTTCCCGTGAAGCGGCTGGCCATCGAGGAGGAACTGGTGGCCAGAGCCGACCGCATCGTCGCCGAATGCCCCCAGGACCGGGAGGACGTCATCGACCTCTACGGCGCCGACCCCCAGCGGGTGGAGGTGGTGCCCTGCGGCTTCGACCCGGAGGAACTGGGGCCGGGGCGCTCCGCCCTGCGCGGCGAGTTCGGCCTCGACGACAAGGACTTCGTCGTCCTCCAGCTCGGGCGGCTGGTGCCCAGGAAAGGCATCGACAACGTCATCCGGGCCGTCGCCGAATTGAAGCGCGGCCACGGCATCGACGCCCGGCTCCTGGTGGTGGGCGGCGAATCGCCCGAACCCGACCCCGCCCTCACCCCGGAAATCGGACGCCTGAGCCAGATCGCCCGCGGCGCCGGCGTCGCCGGCCAGGTGATCTTCACCGGCCAGCGCCCCCGGGACCGCCTGCGGGATTTCTATTGCGCCGCCGACGCCTTCGTCACCACCCCCTGGTACGAACCCTTCGGCATCACTCCCCTCGAGGCCATGGCCTGCGGCTGCCCGGTGATCGGGTCGGCGGTGGGCGGCATCCGGTACACCGTGATCGATTCGGTCACCGGCTACCTGGTGCCCCCCAACGACCCGGTCCAGCTCGCCGAGCGCCTGGCGCGCCTGCACAACAATCCCGCCCTCAGCCGGGCCTTCGGCCGCGCCGGCATCCTGCGCGTCCGCTCGGCCTTCACCTGGCGGCGGGTGACGGCGCAGCTGGCGCGGGTCTATGCCTCGGTAATCAACCTGCGCGGCCTGCGCCGCGCCGCCCGGATGGCCAGAACATGAACGCGATCAATGCCGGCACTGCCCCCCAATCCATCCCCTCCACCCACGCTCCCCTGGAGGGCCGCACCGCCCTCGTCACCGGCGGCGGCCGCGGCCTCGGGGCCGCCCTCTGCAGCGCCCTGGCGGCGGCCGGCGCCCAAGTGGCGGTGGCCGACATCCGGGCCGAGAGCGCCGCCGCCCTGGCCCGGGACCTGGGCGGCCGCACCCTGGCGCTGACCCTGGACGTGGCCGACGAAGACCAGGCGGTGGACGCCATCGACATCGCCATCGAACGCTTCGGCCATCTGGACATCCTGGTGAACAACGCCGGCGTGGACCACACCCTGGCCCTGGACGAGCTCTCCGTCGGCCAATGGGACCATGTCATCGAGACCAACCTGCGGGGCCCCTTCCTCATGTGCAAGGCCGTGGTCGGGCACATGAAGCGGCGCGGCACCGGCCACATCATCAACATCGCCTCCACCGCCGCCAAGCGCGCCTGGCCCAACGCCTCGGCCTACCATGCCAGCAAGTGGGGGCTGCTGGGCTTCTCCCATGCCCTCCATGCCGAGCTGCGGCCCCACGGCATCAAGGTGACGGCGGTCATCGCCGGCGGCATGCGTACCCCCTTCCTGCTGGACCGCTTCCCGGACATCGACCCGGCCGTCCTCCAGGAGCCCTCGGCCGTCGCCCAGGCGGTGATCAATGTCCTCTGCCTGCCCGGGGACAGCGTCATCCCGGAAATCAGCGTCCTGCCCCTGGGGGAAACCTCTTGGCCCTGAGAGCGGCGGTCTTCATCGACAAGGACGGAACCCTCGTCCACGACGTCCCCTACAACGTGGATGTGGCCAAGGTCCGCCTGCGGGAGGACGCCGGCCCGGCCCTGGCCCGGCTCCAGGCCGCCGGCTACGCCCTGGTGCTGGTCAGCAACCAGCCCGGCGTCGCCAAGCAGCTCTTCGACGAGGCCGACCTGGAACCGGTGTGGGCCGACATCCGCCAGCGCCTCTCCCGCCACGGCGTGGCCCTGGAGGCCGTCTACTGGTGCCCGCACCATCCCTACGGCGGCCATCCCCGCTACGGCTCCGAGTGCGACTGCCGCAAGCCGCGCCCGGGGCTGCTGCTGCGGGCGGCCGCCGAGCGCGGCTTCGACCTCGCCCGCTCCTGGCTCATCGGCGACATCCTGGACGATGTGGAAGCCGGGCGCCGGGCCGGGTGCCGCACCGTCCTCCTGGACGTCGGCTCGGAAACCGAATGGGAAAGCGGCCCCTGGCGCCAGCCCGACGGGGTGGCCGCCAGCCTCACGGCGGCAGCGGAGCACATCGCCGCCGCCCCGCCCATCCCCGAGAGCCTGCCATGGACCCGGTGAAATCCTCCGCCGCCTGGGACAACGCCCGGCGCATCCTGGCGGTGCGCCTGGACAACCTGGGGGACGTGCTGATGACCACCCCGGCCCTGCGGGCCCTGCGCCGGCCGGGCCGCCACATCACCCTGCTGGCTTCGGCGGCCGGCGCTGCCATCGTCCCCTTCGTGCCGGAAATCGACGCCGCCATCCTGACCGCCGCGCCCTGGATGCCCAACATCCCTCCCGACCCGGAATCCCTGCTGGAGACGGCGGCCGCCCTGCGGGCCGGGGAATTCGACGCCGCCGTCATCTTCACCGTCTACAGCCAGAGCCCCCTGCCCGCCGCCTTCTTATGCTGGCTGGCGGACATTCCCCTGCGCCTCGCCCATTGCCGGGAGAATCCCTACCACCTGCTGTCCGACTGGATTCCCGACCCGGAGCCCCACGAAGTGCTGCGCCACGAGGTCCGCCGCCAGCTCGACTTGGTGGCCGCGGTGGGCTGCACCACCGCCGACGAGCGCCTCTCCTTCCGGGTCTGCCCCGAGGACGCCGTCCGCGCCGTCGCCAAGCTGCAGGCAGCGGGAATCGACCCGGAGGAGCCCTGGATCGTCGTCCACCCCGGCGCCAGCGCCCCCTCCCGCCGCTACCCGCCGGAGCACTTCGCCGCCGTCGCCGATCGCCTGGCGGCGAGCCCGGGGCACCAGCTGGTCTTCACCGGCGAGGCCGGCGACCGCGACCTCATCGCCGCCATCCTGGACCGCGCCGGCCGGCCGGGTGCCTCCCTGGCCGGGGCGCTGAGCCTCGGGGAACTCGGGGCGGTGATCGCCCCGGCGGCCCTGCTCATCGCCAACAACACCGGCCCGGTCCACATCGCCGCCGCCCTCGGCACCCCGGTGGTGGATCTCTATGCCCTCACCAATCCCCAGCACGGGCCCTGGCGGGTGCAAAACCGCGTCCTCTACCACGACGTGCCCTGCCGCTTCTGCTACCGCAGCATCTGTCCCCAGGGCCACCACGACTGCCTGCGCCTCCTGGACCCCCAGCGGGTGGCCGAGGCGGCGCGGGAACTCTTGGAACAGGGAGCCGACCGCTCGACCCCGGCCCGGCTCATTCCCCCCTAGGAGAGGAGGCCCCATGTATACCCTCGGCATCAATGCCGCCTACCACGACAGCGCCGCCTGCCTGGTGCGCGACGGGATCGTCGTCGCCGCCGCCGAGGAGGAGCGCTTCAACCGCGTCAAGCACGGCAAGCGCCCGATCCCCTTCTCGGCCTGGGAACTGCCCTACGGCGCCATCGACTACTGCCTCGGGGCCGCCGGCATCGGGCTGGCCGAGGTGGACCACGTGGCCTATTCCTACGACCCCGCCCTCTTCCCCGGCCGACCCGCCGAAGGGGACCGGGTCACCCTGCCCCTGGAGCCCTCCGCCGCCGGCCCCGAAGGCGAGTCGGCCGCCCCCTGGGACCCCCTCTTCCACGCCTACGTGCTGAACGCCCCCCGGCAGCTCGCCGGCGGCGCCCCCCACCACCTCCAGGCCCGCTTCGCCGGCCCCCACCGCTTCCGCTGGCATTCGGTGGAGCACCACCTCGCCCACGAGGCCAGCGCCTTCCTGGCGTCGCCCTTCCAGGACGCGGCGGTGATGACCCTGGACGGCCGCGGCGAGCGCGCCACCACCACCCTGGGGGTATGGCGGCACGGCCGCTTCGAGCGCTTCCGGCAGGTGGACTATCCCCACTCCCTCGGGCTCCTCTACGAGGAAGTGACCCGCTACCTGGGCTTCCTGCACTCCTGCGACGAGTACAAGGTCATGGCCCTGGCTTCCTACGGCAGCCCCCGCCACCTGGAATACTTCCGGGACATCCTGCCCTGGGACAAGGACGGCGGCTACCGCCTCCTGCCGCCCCGGCTGGAGGCCCGCTTCGGGCCGCCCCGGCGGCGGGGGGAGCCCTTCGAGGAGCGCCACTACGACCTCGCCGCCTCCCTCCAGAAGGCCCTGGAGGAAACGGTGCTGCACCTGGCCGCCTGGCTGCGGGAACAGAGCGGCGAGGACCAGCTCTGCCTGGCCGGCGGCGTCGCCCTCAACTGCGTCATGAACGCCCGCCTGCGGGACAGCGGCCTCTATGACGAGGTCTGGGTCCAGCCCGCCGCCGGCGATGCCGGCACCGCCCTCGGCGCGGCCCTCTGGGTGGACCACCAGGCGCGGGGCGGCCCCCGGCGCTGGACCATGGAGCACGCCTACCTGGGCCCGTCCTACGCCGACGAGGAGATCGAAGCCTTCCTGCGCTGGGCGAAGATTCCCTACCGGCGGCTCACCAACGTGGCCGAGGAGACTGCCGAACTGCTCGCCCGGAACCGCGTCGTCGGCTGGTTCCAGGGCCCCATGGAATTCGGCCCCCGGGCCCTGGGGGCGCGCTCCATCCTGGCCTCCCCCATCGACCCCGGCATGCAGGCGCGCCTGAACGAACTGAAGGACCGGGAGGACTTCCGCCCGGTGGCGCCGGCGGTGCCGGAGGAGCTGGCGGGGGAATGGTTCGTGGACGGCGGCCGGGCCCCCTTCATGCTCTTCGTCTACGAGGTCGCCGCCGACAAGGCCGGGCGCATGCCGGCGGCGGTGCACGTGGACGGCACGGCCCGGGTGCAGACCGTCGCCCGGGAGGCCAATCCGCGCTACTACGACCTGCTGCACGCCTTCGGCCGGCGCACCGGGGTGCCGGTGCTGATCAACACCTCCTTCAACGTCCGGGGCGAGCCCATCGTCTGCACCCCCCGGGATGCCGTCGCCTCCTTCTGGTCGACCCCGATCGACGCCCTGGTGATCGGCTCCTACCTGGTGGAGAAGCCATGACCCGCCCGCAGCTTTCCGTGGTGGTCCCCACCTATCTGCGGCCGGACCTCCTGGAGAAATGCCTGGAGGCCCTCCTGGTCCAGCGCCTGGAACCGGCCGCCTACGAGATCCTGGTGGTGGACGATGCCCGTTCCGACACCACCCGCTTCTACGTCGCCGACTTCGCCCGCCGCCATCCCGGCAGTCCCCGGCTGCGCTACCTGCGCCCCCCGGACGGCCGCCGGGGCCCGGCCGCCGCCCGCAACGCCGGCTGGCGCGCCGCCACCGGGGACATCGTCGCCTTCACCGACGACGACACCCTCCCGGCCGTGGACTGGCTGGGGGAAGGGCTGCGGGCCATGGCACCGGAGATCATGGCGGCCTGGGGCCACGTGACGGTCCCCTTGCCGGATGCTCCCACCGACGCCCAGCGCAACGTCGCCGGCCTGGACGGAGCGGAGTTCATCACCGCCAACTGCTTCATCCGCCGGGAAGCCCTGGAAGCCGTTGGAGGCTTCGACGAGCGCTTCACGCGGCCCTGGCGGGAGGACTCGGACCTCTATTTCACCTTCCTGGAGCGGGGGTTCAAGGTGGTGAGCGTGCCGGAGGCGGTGGTCATCCACCCCGCCCACACAGCGCCGCCGGGGACCTGCCTGAAGCAGCATCGCAATCTCTTCTACGACGCGCTGCTCTACAAGAAGCATCCGGCGCTGTACCGGCAGAAGATCGCGGCCTCGCCGCCGGTGCGCTACTACGGGATCGTCGCGGCGCTGGTGGTCGGGCTGCTGGCCTTGATCGGCGGTTTCCCCGCCGTGGCGGTGGGGGCGCTGGTGGTGTGGCTGGGGCTCACCGGGTATGTGGTCTGGCGGCGGATGAAAGGGACCTCCCGGGCGTTCCTGAATGTGGCGGATATCGTGGTGACGTCGGCGGTGATTCCGGTTTTGGCGGTTTATTGGCGGCTGGCGGGGGCGCTGCATTTTCGGGTGGTGTTTGTGTGAAGGTGGAGGAACCCGATGAAGCTAAAAACCGACCCCCAATTCTCCCCCCCTCCCCTCCCCCGGTTCGTCCAGATCGAACCCGTCGGCCAATGCAACCTCCGCTGCCGCATGTGCCCCATCGCCTTCCGCCGGGACGGCCCGCCCTGGGGCCCGCCGGCCTTCATGGCGATGGCCACCTTCAAGGCCCTGGTGGACCAGTTCCCGCAAATGGACGAGCTGCACCTGCAAGGCCTGGGCGAACCCATGATGCACCCCGAGTTCTTCGCCATGGTCCGCTACGCCGCCGGCAAGGGGGCGAAGGTCTCCACCAACACCAACCTGACCCTGCTCACCAGCCGCCGCGCCCGGGAGTGCGTGGATAGCGGCCTGCACGCCCTGCACGCCTCCATCGACGGCGCCACCGCCGAGACCTACGAGTACATCCGCCGCGACGCCAATTTCCGCAAGGTGATCGCCAACCTGGACCGCCTCATCGCCGCCCGGGCCCAGGCGGGAAGCCCCACGCCCCAGGTCCGCATCGTCGCCGTCGCCATGCGCCGCAACCTGGAGGAATTGCCCGCCATCGTCTCCCTGGCCCGGGAGCACGGCGTCGATGCGGTCTTCGTCCAGCACCTCTGCCATGACTACGGCGAGGGCTCCCTGCCGGGGCATTACCACGCCATGCGCGACTTCATCGCCGCCGAAAGCCTGGAGAACGAGGACCCCGGCCGCCTGGAAACCATCTTCGCCGAGGCCCGCCGCCGGGCCAAGCGGCTCGCCGTGGATCTCCGCCTGCCGCCCCTCACCCGCCCGGAGCCCAAGCCGCCCCATCCCCTGGGCTGCGACTGGCCCCACCGGGGCGCCTACCTGAGCTACCGGGGGGAGGCGATGCCCTGCTGCATGGTCAGCACCCCCGACCGCCTCAACCTCGGGGACATGGCGAAGGAAAGCGTGGTCAAGGTCTGGAACGGCCCGGCGTACCGGGAATTCCGGACGGCCCTGGCCTCCGGCGAGCCCCCCGAGATCTGCCGAGGCTGCGGCATCTACAACGGGACCTTCTGATGCCGACCCGCCATCCCGCCGCCGCCCGCCGGGAACGGCGCGACCCCCATCCCCGCATCGCCGTCTTCCGGGCCCTCCAATTGGGGGACCTGCTGTGCGCCGTGCCGGCCCTGCGGGCGCTGCGCCACGCCCTGCCGGCCGCCCGCATCACCCTCATCGGCCTGCCCTGGGCAGCCGATTTCGCCCGCCGCATCAGCTACGTGGACGACTTCCTGGAATTCCCCGGCTTCCCCGGCCTGCCGGAAAAGGAACCGGACCCGGCAGCCCTGCCGAATTTCTTCGCCGAAGCCCGCCGCCGGCGTTTTCACCTGGCCATCCAGATGCATGGCAGCGGCGGCATCACCAACCCCCTGGTGGCCCAGCTGGAGGCGGAACACACCGCCGGCTTCGTGGTCCCGGGCAGCTGGTGCCCGGAGCCGGAATTTTTCATTCCCTGGCCCGAGGCCCTGCCGGAAACCCGCCGCCTCCTGGCCCTGGCCGAGCACCTCGGCGCCCCGCCCCAGGGAGAGCAGGCGGAACTGCCCCTCCTGCCCGGGGAAAGGGCGGCCTTCACCGATCTGCGCAGCCGCCTGCCGGTCGGGGAGCGGGGCTACGTCTGCATCCACCCCGGCGCCCGCCTGCCCTCCCGGCGCTGGGGAGAGGAGCGCTTCGCCCGGGTGGCCGACGGCCTGGCGGCGGATGGGCTTGCCGTGGTCCTCACCGGCACCCGGGAAGAGGGCCCCCTGCTGGCCCGCCTGCAGGCGGCCATGGCGACGCCGGCCATCGACCTGGCCGGCCACACCAGCCTCGGCACCCTGGCCGCCCTGGTGGCGGAGGCCCGGCTGGTGGTCTGCAACGATACCGGCATGTCCCACGTCGCCGCCGCCGTGGGCACCCCCAGCGTGGTGGTGGCCTGCGGCTCCGACCCCGGCCGCTGGCGCCCCCTGGACGAGGCCCGGCACCGGGTCCTCTGGCACCCGGTGGCCTGCCGCCCCTGCCTGTTCGAACACTGCCCCACCGGCCACGAATGCGCCGCCGGCGTGGCGGCCGAGGCCGTCCTCGCCGAGGCCCGGCGCCTGCTGGCGGAAAGCCTGGAGAAACCCCATGTCATCTCGTAAATTGCGCATCCTCACCTGGCACGTCCATGGGAATTACCTCTATTACCTGAGCCAGGTGCCCCACACCTTCTACGTCCTCTCCGACGCCGGGCGCTCCCCCGGCTACGCCGGCCGCGCCGGGCGCCTGCCCTGGGGGGACAACGTGGTGGACCTGCCGGTGGAGCAGGCCCGGGACACCGAGTTCGACTGCATCCTCTTCCAGTCCCGCAGCGCCTGGGAGACCGACCAGCACCGGATTCTCTCCAAGGCCCAGCAGAAGCTGCCCCGGGTCTACCTGGAGCACGATCCGCCCCAGGAGCACCCCACCAACACCCGCCATCCGGTGGACGACCCCGACGTGCTGGTGGTCCACGTCACCCCCTTCAACCAGCTCATGTGGGACAACGGGCGCTGCGCCACCCGGGTGGTGGAGCACGGGGTGATGGTGCCGGCGGGGGTGGCCTACGACGGCTCCCTGCCCCGGGGCATCGCGGTGGTGAACCACATGGCCCGCCGCGGCCGCCGCCTGGGGGCCGACGTCTTCGAAGCGGCCCGGGAATGGGTGCCCATCGACCTGGTGGGCATGGAGGCGGAAAAGAGCGGCGGCCTGGGGGAAATCCCCAACCCGGAGCTGCCCGCCTTCCTGGCCCGCTACCGCTTCTATTTCCATCCCATCCGCTGGACCAGCCTGGGGCTCGCCGCCATCGAGGCCATGATGGTGGGGCTGCCGGTGGTGGGGCTGGCCACCACCGAACTGGCCACCGTCGTCAGGAACGGCGAGTCGGGCTACATCGACACCGACCTGGAGCGGCTGTTCACCCACATGGGCCGGCTGATTGCCAATCCCGAGGAAGCCTTCGAGCTCGGCCTGGGAGCCCGGCGGGTGGCGAAGCAGCGCTTCAACATCCGGCGCTTCGTGGAGGATTGGGAGCAGGTGTTCGACGAGGTGGCGCGATGACCATCCGTGCCGCCACCCCCCGGCCCCGGCGGGTCATGGTCACCGGCGGGGCGGGCTTCCTCGGCTCCCACCTGTGCGACCGCCTGGTGGCCGCCGGCCACGAGGTGCTGTGCGTGGACAATTTCTACACCGGCACCCGGGCCAATATCGCCCATCTCCTGTCCCACCCCAATTTCGAGGTGCTGCGCCACGACATCACCTTCCCTCTCTACGTCGAGGTGGACGAGATCTACAACCTCGCCTGCCCCGCCTCCCCCGTCCATTACCAGAACGACCCGGTGCAGACGGTGAAGACCAGCGTCCACGGGGCCATCAACATGCTGGGACTGGCCAAGCGGGTGAAGGCGAAAATCCTCCAGGCGTCCACCAGCGAGGTCTACGGCGACCCGGTGGAGCATCCCCAGCGGGAGGACTACTGGGGGCATGTCAATCCCAACGGCCCCCGGGCCTGCTACGACGAAGGCAAGCGCTGCGCCGAGACCCTCTTCTTCGATTACCAGCGCCAGCACGGGGTGCGGGTCAAGGTGGCCCGCATCTTCAACACCTACGGCCCCCGCATGCGGCCCGACGACGGCCGGGTGGTGTCCAATTTCATCACCCAGGCCCTCGCCCACCGGCCCGTCACCCTCTACGGCGACGGCAGCCAGACCCGCTCCTTCTGCTACGCCGACGACCTGGTGGAGGCCCTCATCCGCCTGATGCAGACCCCCGACGACTTCTGCGGCCCCATCAACCTGGGCAATCCCCGGGAATTCACCATGGGGGAACTGGCGGAAACGGTCATCCGCCTCACCGGCTCCCGCTCGGCCGTGGAGCACCACCCCCTGCCCGCCAACGACCCGGCCCGGCGCCGGCCGGACATCGGCCTGGCGGCCTCGGTCCTCGGCTGGGAGCCCCGGGTGGAGCTGGAGGATGGGCTGCGCCGCACCATCGCCTATTTTGGCGGCAGCATCTCCTGACTACGGTTCGATGCTGTGGGCCATCCGCGCGTCGGGCGGGGCATTTGCTCCGCCGGGCTGCGGAACTCGCCCCCTGCGGGGGCTCAAACAGTCCTCGCCCGGCTCCTCAAACGCCCCACCCTCCGGTTGCACTCCTGGACACTCCGGGGACAGTGTCCGAGGGCGGATCAGTGCCAGGCGGGGGGCGGGGTGAGGATGGCCGGGATGGCCTCCTCCATGTTTTCCGCCCCGGGCTGCGCCTCGGCCTCGGGCATCGCCTCATGCTCCGGCGCCCGGCCCTGGTGCAGACGGCGCCGGTAGGACAGGCGCCGGGCCCCGTCCCCCATGCCGTAGGCCAGCAGGACCCCGGCCAGGGACAGGAGCCCGAAGGCGGAGCCCTCGGCCCGCAGGGCCTTGGCGGCGAGGCCAAGCCCCCCGGCGACCGCCAGGGCGGCGGCGGCGTCCTGGGCCAGATGGCGGGTCCGGGCATTGTGGCGATGGGGCTGGCCCTGGAGGCCGGGCACGTCCCCCGGCTCGGCATGGAGGGCGAGCTGGCTGTCGATGGCCTTCACCCCCCGCAGGGACCACAGTTCGACCATGAGGTCGTTGTATTCGGATTCCAGGATATGGCCTTTCAAGAGGACGCGGCCCTCCTGGACCTCGGTTTCGATGGCGTGGGGATGGCTCACCACCCGCCCGAGGCGGGAGCGGACATGCCCATGGAGCTGCTGGTCGCCGGGGGGAAGGGCGCTCAGGCGGCCGCGGACCCGGGCGAAAAGGCCCCGCACCCGGTCGGCGGCGTGCTTGCGCCGGCCGTCCAGATAGTCGCGGGCGTCGTGGGACAGGCTGTCCACCCGGTCGCCCGCCAGGGCCCGGCGCCGGCGCCCCTGCTCGGGGTCGAAGTAGTACATGGCGCCGGCGCCCAGGGCGAGGGCGCCGAGGATGTTCAAGAAGTGCTTCATGGAAATTCTCCTAGGGGTTTTCGGCTTCCCGTCCCGCGCAAAAGCCGTACCCGGCGGCGGGAACAGACTTTGCACACCGGTTGGCCATGGAACTGAATGGCAACGTCACCGATTACCACGGCGAATTCGCCGACCGGGCCGATGCCGGCCGCCGCCTGGCCCAGGCTCTCACTCGCTACCAGGTCCTCCGGCCGGCGGTGCTGGCCGTGCCCCCGGGCGGGGTGCCGGTGGGCTTCGAGATTGCCCGGGCCCTGGCCGCCCCCTTCGACGTCGTCGAAGATCCCGCGGGAACCTGGCGGAGCGGCCGTCCTCCCCTGTCCTTCGCCGGGCGCATCGCCATCGTCGCCGACGACGGCAGCGCCCCCGCCGGCATCCTGCGGGCCGCAGTCCGGACCCTGGCCGCCGCCGGGGCGGCGAGCACGGTGCTGGCGGCGCCGGTGGCCCCGCCGGAAATGTGGTACCGGGTCGCCGCCGAAGCCGATGACGCGGTCTGCCTCCTCCTGCCGCCGGATTTCCGCTCGGTGGCCTTCTACTACCGTGACTTCCCCCCCGTCGGCGACGCCGAGGCAACGGACCTCCTGCGCCGGGCGGGGACGCCCTGATTCCGGAGACAGCGGCCATGAGCCCAGCCCATTCTTCCCGCCTGGTGCGGGTCGCCGCCGACGCCGTCGCCATCGAGGGCATGCTGGAGAGCCCCGGCGATCCCCTGGGCGTGGTCCTCTTCGCCCACGGCAGCGGCTCCGGCCGCCTCTCGCCCCGTAACAACTACGTGGCCCAGGAGCTGCGGCAGGCCGGGCTCGCCACCCTCCTCATCGACCTCCTCACCCCGGCGGAGGACCGGGACTACTCCCGGCGCTTCGATATCGACCTCCTCACCAGCCGCCTGGCCGACGCCGCCCGCTTCCTGAGCCTGGATCCGGCCACCGCGACGCTGCCCGTCGGCCTTTTCGGCGCCAGCACCGGCGCCGCGGCGGCACTGCGCCTGGCGGCGACGGAACCGAGCCGGGTGCAGGCGGTGGTTTCCCGGGGCGGGCGCCCGGACCTGGCCGGGGAAGCCGCCCTGAGCCGGGTCTGCACCCCCACCCTGCTGATCGTCGGCGGCCTCGACTACGGGGTCATCGAGCTCAACGAGGCGGCCTTCCGCCGTCTGGGCTGCATCAAGCAGCTCGCCATCGTCCCCGGAGCCACCCATCTCTTCGAGGAGCCGGGCACCCTGGAGGAGGTGGCTATCCAGGCTTCCGCCTGGTTCCGGCAGCATCTGAGCGCCGCCCGCCGCCCCGGGGCGGCCTGAGCGGTGGCCAAAAAAATCGGGCGCCCGCAGGCGCCCGAAGGGCTGCTTTCATTCCCCGCCGTCAATGGGCCAGGGGCGCCGTGGTCTCGGTGGTGGTCGCCGCGTGGTGCTCATGCTCATGGAGATCCGGCCTGACCTCGCGATGGGTGCCGAGGGCTCCGAGCCAACCGCCGCCCATGGCCGCGAGAAGGGAGAGGAGGATGGCGGCGGTGAGCCAGCCGCTGGCGATGGAAGCCGTCTTCAGGGTGTCCTGGGCCGCCTGGCGGCCGGCGGGACTGGCGGCCTCGGCGTTGCCGGACATGATGAGGGCCTGGTCCACCATCTTGGCGGCCTGGTCCGTGGACAGTCCGAGGCGGGTTTCCAGGCTGCGGATGGCCTCTTCCCGGTCCCCCTGCTGGATGCTGCGGGCGGCCTGGGCTGCCGCGGGGCCCGATGTGGTGGCGGTGGAGCGGGCGGCGGAGGAGCCGAAGAAGGTTCCCAGCAGGTTCCCGGCGACGGTGGTGGCCAGGAAGGTCATCACCAGCATGGTGATGCCCCAGGCGACGACCCCGTGGAGGATGCCGTCAGCCCGGCGCCGCAGGCCGGCGGTGCGGGCCGCCACGTAGCCGCCGACGAAGGCGGCGATGAGCATGGAAATGATGTTCCAGATGCCGACCGCCGTCGTGATGGTATTGCCACCGCCGCCGGCCTCGGTGACGTCCACCGCCGCCAGCCCGGCCGAGGTGCCGAGGAGCATGAGCAGGAGGTGGGTGGAAATGCCGACGACGAGACCGGCGATGATGGCGGTCCAGCGGATATTGCTGAAGGGCATGTTGCGCAGCCCCGTCGAGATGTTGTCACTGAGTTCAAGTTGCATGACGGATCCTTTCGTTTTCTCCAAGTGCCGGGATTCCGGCCCCCGGGACCGCCACGCGGTTCCGTCGGGCAACAGAAACCTGGCAAGCACCGGTAGCGCTAGCAACCGGCGTTCCGCACCGGCCCATCAATGGGGCCCCGCCGTGCTGCCGACCCGGCCGGTCTGCATCTGCTGGGCCATGGCCAAATGCTCCCGCAGCTTGGCCAGGGTCCTTTCGGCAAAGGCCTTGAAGTCGGGGTCCTGGCCTTCCCGGGCTTCGCGCTCGAAGAGGGCGATGGCCTTCTGGTGAGCATCGATGCCGAAATCCTGCAGGAAGGCCTGGTCCATGTCGGCCTGGGACAGGGTGCTCAAGCGGCTGAGCTGCCCCCGGGGCTCGCCGGCGATGGTGCTCGGCAGATCGATGCCCTTCTGGTCGGCGATGCGCTTCAGCTCGTCATTGACGCTGGTGTGGTCGCGCTCCATCTGCTGGGCGAAGCCCTTGATGCTGGCGTTGCCGGTGCGTCCGGCCGCCAGCTGGGCCGCCTCGACCTCCGCCATGCCGCGGTTGGCGGCTTCGGAGACGAAGACCCGGTCGCCGCCCGCCACCGGCCCGGCCGAGGCACCGGCGACGCCGCCCATGCCGCGGGGCGCGGTATCGCTGGCCGTGCCGGGGTCGGAGGAAACCGCCGGGGCGGCGGCCGGCGCCAAGGCTACCTTGGGCGGCGCCGGCACCTTGTCCGAGCGGTTGCAGGCGGTACAGCCCAGCGCCAGGCCGGCCAGGACGCCCAGGGTAGCCAGGGGGGGAAGAGGCATGGGACGGACTCCTTGTGAGAAGGCACGCCGCGGCGTGCCCGCCGTTCAGCGCCCGGTGGTGCTGCTGGATGAACCGGAAGTCGTGCCGCCCGGGCTCATGCTGCCACCACCGGTGGTGGAACCGGTTGAGCCGCCCGAGCTCATGCCGCCGCTGGCGGAACCGCTGGTGCCGCCCGAGGTGGCGCCCATATCCGACGAACTGGAGCTGCTGCCGGGCCCGGTGCCGCTGCCGGCGACGCCGGCGGAGCCGGCGGAGCTGCCGCTCGGAGTGCCGGTCGTGCTGCCGGGGGGCGGTGCCGCGGCGGTGCTGCTCGGCGGCATCGTGGTGGATGGAGCCGTCGCCGTGCCGCTCGGGGGCATCGTGGTGGATGGCGCTGTCGCCGTGCCGCTCGGAGCGGGGGTTGTGGTCGTTGTGCTGGAGGTGGTCGATTTGGCGGGCTCTTGATTGGCCCGATTGCAGGCGGCCGCGCTCAAGGCAAGGCCGATAACCACACACAGGGTCTGAAGTCGCAAGTTGTTCATGACATCTCCTCAGGGAGTGCGGCGAACAGGTCCTTTCGTTTCAGGAAGGCCATCGTGCCCGCCAAAGAATGAAACATCCCCGGCCTTTCGGTGAATTCATCGCCCAGGGACGGGAGAGGCGCCGGAGCCGTGGCCCGGTTCCTCGGGGTATGAAACATGCAGAGACCGTGCCTGCCCCGCCGGCCGGGGTTCCGCTCCCCATGAAGCCGGCGGGGACGCAATTCTTACTCCCGGCTTGTAAAACTTTCCCCGCCGATGGCGACCGATCCGCTCTTCTATCGGGCCCTCGGCGGCGTCCAGGGCACCCCGGCGGATGGCACAGCTCTTGCGGCTGTCCCCGGACGGCGTGGCAACGCCTGGTTCTTTCTCCCCTTTTCCACGCTTGCAATCGGTACGCCCAGGAGGTTTCCCCATGAGCTTCGGAATGGAGATTCGGCTACGGCAGCATCTGGCCGTCACCCCCCAGCTTCAGCAGGCACTGCGGCTACTGCAGCTTTCTTCCCAGGAATTCCAGCAGGAGGTCGAGCAGGCGGTTTCGACCAACCCGTTTCTCGAAGAGATCACCGACCTGGCCCCGTCCCGCCCCCTGTCCGCCGACGGCAAGAGCGAACCCGATGAGTTGAAGACCGACATCCCCGAGGAACCCGCCGACATGAGCGCTACGGAAGCCGAGGAGGGCTGGCCCGCCGCCGCCCCGGAGCCGGAAGGCGACGAAGGCGGCCTGGCGGCCCCGAGCCTGGACGGCTACCGGAGCGGCCCGGCCGCCGACGAGGAGAGCGACTGGACCGAATGGTCCAAGGCCCCGGTGAGCCTGCGGGACAACCTGCGCAGCCAGCTGCTCCTGTGGCCCATGGGGGACCGGGACCGGGCCCTGGCCCACATGATCATCGACGAACTGAGCGACGCCGGCTATCTCGAAACCCCCCTGGAGGAGCTGGCCGCCCTGGTCTCCCCGGAGGACAACGTCGAGCCCCGGGAACTGGCCGCCACCCTGAAGCTGGTGCAGCGCCTGGACCCGCCGGGCATCGCCGCCCGCTCCCTGCAGGAATGCCTGCTCCTCCAGCTCGACGAACTGCCGGCCTCGGCGGCGGGACGGGCCATCGCCCTGGAAATTGTGGGCAAGCACTTCGATCTCCTGGCCCGGCGGGAATTCATCCACCTGCAGCAAATCCTGCACTGCGACGAGACCGCCCTGCACACCGCCCGCGCCCTCATCCGTACCCTCGATCCCCGGCCCGGCCGCCGCTTCGCCGTCGATGACACCCGCTACGTGGTGCCGGACATCATCGTCGCCAAGGTCCGGGGCCAGTGGGTCGCCACCTTGAATCCGGCCATCCAGCCCCAGGTCCGCATCAACCGGGCCTATGCCGAAATCGCCGCCTGCCGGGGCAGCTGCGACTCCTCCTTCGTCCGCCAGCTGCAGGAGGCCCGCTGGCTGCTGCGCAACGTCGAGCAGCGCTTCAAGACCATCCAGCGGGTGGCGGACGCCATCGTGGCGCGGCAGAAAGTCTTCTTCAACTACGGCGAGGCGGCCATGAAGCCCCTGGCCCTGAAGGACATCGCCGGCGAATTGGGGCTGCACGAATCCACCGTCTGCCGGGTGACCAACGGCAAGTACATGGCCACCCCCCGGGGGTTGTTCGAGTTCAAGTATTTCTTCTCCCGGCAGCTCGCCACCGAGGACGGCGGGGCCTGCTCGGCCATGGCCATCCGGGCTCTCCTGAAGGAGCTCATCGCCGCCGAGAATCCGGCGGCCCCCCTTTCCGACGCCCAGCTCGCCCGCCTGCTGGCCGAGCAGGGCCTGCGGCTGGCCCGGCGCACGGTCACCAAGTACCGCACCCTGATGCGGGTGCCCAGCGTCGAGCTGCGCCGGGTGGCCGGCCACCCGCCGACCCCGGTGAGGTCCTGAGCCGAAGGCCCCTCCCGGTGATGCCCGGGTACGCGCTTTGCTGCATCCTGGGTGAGGACACCTTTCAGTGGTCTCCGGTTTTCCGGTGACAAACACGTTGAGGCCATTCGTGATATGGCGACGTGCACCGGATCCACCGGAACCCGCCCTGACCGCGCAGAGCGATCAAGGGAAGGTGTCCTCCTCCATGTTGACTGCCGGGAAGCGGGCCGATGGCCCGCTTTTTCGTGGGCCGCCCCAGTGAAAACCCAATGAAAAATGTGCACGGCCTTGTCAAAACTGCGCGGCTTCGCCCCCCTCCGGGAAGGCTGGTTCCGGAGGCCGGCCCGGCATGGCCGTTGCTATGAAGGAATCCGATCACGATCCCACCTGGAGCCGAACCATGCCTGAACAAGCCACCCTTTCGGATATCAGCACCCTGCGCCAACGCGCCCGCCAGCACATCGAGGCCGGCGCGGTCACCGACAACTACGGGGCCGACAAGGAGACCGTGCTGCGCCTCCTGAACGAGGCCCTGGCCACGGAAATCGTCTGCATGCTGCGCTACAAGCGCCATTATTTCTCCGCCAAAGGCCTCACCTCGGTCAGCATTGCCCAGGAATTCCTGGAACATGCCCAGCAGGAGGAGCTGCACGCCGATCAGTTGGCGGAGCGCATCAGCCAGCTCGGCGGCGATCCGGACTTTTCGCCCCACGGCCTGGCCGAACGCAGCCACGCCGAATACGTGGCCGGCGACACGATCGTCGAAATGATCAAGGAAGACCTGGTGGCGGAACGCGTCGCCATCGAGAGCTACCGCGAAATGGCCCAGTACCTGGGCAACGCCGATTCGACCACCCGGCGCCTGTTCGAGGAGATCCTCGCCGTCGAGGAGGAGCACGCCGACGACCTGCTGAGGCTCATCCAGCAGATCGGCGCGAGCTGCTGAACGCCGGCGGTTTCCGGCGCCCCCCCGGCTCCCGGCGGCCGTCCCCCGGGGCCGCCAGGGAACGCTTATTGCCGACTGCCCTCCGCGCGCGGCATCCGACGCGGCCCCCACCCCGCTTTCGGGAACCCGTGTTGCTATGCAACAAGACCCCTCGTTCATCTCGAGGGAACGAAGTGACTTACCAACCTCACAGGAGTTTTTTGAAATGGCTCAAGGACAACGAACCAGCGAGAACACGCGCCAACAGGAGCAATCCTCCCAAGGCGGCGGCCGTGAGCAGCAGACTCAGGGCAGCCGGGAACAGCAACATTCCCAACAAGGCCAGGGAAGCTGGGATATCCAGTATTCCCAGGGCGGCGGCCAGGGCCAGCAGCAACAGCGCGGCAACGGCGGACGCGGCGGCGTAGCCCTGAACATTTCGGCCATCGCCATGCGGGGCTTTGGACAGCTTTACGACATGCAGGCCGCCGCCGCCCGCATGATGATGCAGACCCAGGCCCGGGCGGCCACCGCCTTCGGCCTGCCCGATTATTCGGACCTCTTCAAGATCGCCGACGACCGCGCCCGGCGGGTCTTTTCCGCCAGCACCGAGCAATTTCTGCAAACCGCCGGCCAAGCCAACCAGACCCTGCAGGAAGTGCAGCGGGAAATGGGGCGCTTGATGGAATTCCAGACAGTCAACGCGGCCGAGAACTTCCAGCAGGGCCTCCAGGAGCTGGAAGCCCAGGCCGAGGAAAACTTGACCCAGTTGCGGAATTTCGCCCGCCAGCAGGCCGAGCAGGCCATGCAGGCGGCGGAAAGCCTGGGCGAAGGCGCCCGCGAATCCATCCGCGAGAGCGGCACCCAGATCCGCCAGAGTATCGAAAGCCAGCGGGGCGGCCAGCAGCAGCAAAGCCAGAGCAGTCATCAGCAGGGCCAGCACCAGCAGGGCGGCCAGCAGTCCGCCGGCCACGAGCAGCAGGCAGGCTCTTCCGAGAAGGGGTCCGAGAGCCGGCAGCAGTCCGCCTCTTCCCAGAGCTCCCACGGTCAACAGGCATCTGCCAGTAGCAAGCGCAGCAGCGGCAGCAGCAGTGGCAGCAGCAGTAGCAGCAAGAGCAAGAGCCGGTGAGCGGCAGAGAAGGCCGGCTCCATCCCCCGTTCGCGGGGGGTGGCCTCCCTCCTCCCTCACCCCAGACGGCAGTTCGATGAACTGCCGTTATTCTTTTCGGCAGCGCCGGGCGCGATAGAGATCGAGGGAAATGACGGCATGGCCGTCGGCCGCCACGCCCCGGGTCGTCCAGTCGCACATGGCGAGGGGCCACCAGAAGGCGGCTGCCGAGCCCACCGAAAGGTCCCAGAAGACCTGGACGAAGCGGGAGGCTTCGGTGAAGTTGCTGGAGAACATTTCCGTCCCCTGGCGCAACACCACGGCGATATCCTCGCTGCGGACGCCGGCATCCTGCAGGCGATCCACCAGGGGCTCGAGCTGTTCCGGATGACGAACCAGGCAGTACACGGAATACATGGATGAAGGCTAGTGCACGATTGTTTGTTTTTCCAGGCTTGCCTTGGATTCCAGCAGTTTGCGTGCCACTGGCCGAAAGCCGGTTTTGAGCGAAAAAAACCTACCAAAGCCCTTTTTCCCGCCCCCGGGCAGGCATTCATGGAAACGGCCGGCAAGTTTTACAAGGTTGGCCGGACGCAGCCCCGGATTCAGCCGCGCTTCTTGGCGGTGGGCTGTTCGGCGCGGGAATCGGAGGGCCCCGGGCGCTTCTTCGCTTCCCAGTGGTCGCCGACCTTCTCGAAGCTGTGCTTCAAGGCGGCGTAGGCGGTGCGGGAAGCCTTTTCGCCCCGGCCGTATTCCTTTTCGGCGTTCTCCAGGGTCTCGAGGTAGGTGCGCTGGGCCTTGGCCGGGGAGCGCTCGAGGGTAGAGGGCAATCTGCCTTGCTGTCTGGGCATGGGGTTCTCCTTTCCTTCCAGTCCTAAGTGCCGCCGCCGGCATCGACCATGCGTGCCTCCGCTTCGTCCGCGTAGTAATGCACGAGGACGTCCGCCCCTTCCCGGGCGAAAGCGATGGCGATCTGCTGGCCGATGCCGCTGTCCGAGCCGGTGACCTGTGCAGTCTTTCCTGCAAGTTTCATGGGGTGGACACTGCAAAGGGCGTTCCCACCGGGGAAGCCCGCGCCCATGGCCGTCACCCAGCTGTATTCGGCCAGCTGGTGCGGCTACTGCCGGAAAGCCAAGGCATACCTGGGCGAAAGAGGAATCCCGTACCAGGAAATCGACATCGACACCCCGGAGGGTTGAAGGCCGCTACGCAGACAGCGTTATGCCGATGCGATATCCTGCGACCTGACGCGAGAACATGGGAGTGACCATGAAAAAAATCGGCATCATCGGCGGGCTGGGGCCCGAATCAACCGCGGACTACTACAAGCGCATCGTGGACTTTTTCCATGAACGCAACCAGAGCCTGGCCGCACCGGAAATCATCATCTACAGCATGAACATGGCCGAGGCGTTCGCCCTCGTTGTCGGGCAGCACTGGGAGGCCCTGGCCCAGGATCTGGCCGCCAAGGCGGCAGCTCTTCGGCATGCCGGCGCCGACTTCGCGGTCATTTCCGCCAATACGGCCCACATCGTCTTCGACCGGGTGCAGGCCCAATCGCCCCTGCCGCTCATCAGCATCGTCGAAGCCACCCTGGACTCGGCCAGGTCGGCCGGGCTGAGGAAGCTGGGACTCCTCGGCACGCAAACCACCATGGGCGCCAACTTCTTCGGCGAGCGCTTCGCCCGGGAGGGCATCGCCGTCGTCGTCCCCAACCTTGATGAGCAGCAATACATCCAGGACAAGCTGATGACCGAGATCGAGCTCGGCATCTTCAACGAAGGGACCCGGCAAGGGCTCTTGTCCATCATCGCGAACATGAAGAAACGGGACGACATCGATGGGGTGATCCTCGGGTGCACCGAGCTGCCGCTGATCCTCGCCGATGGCACCGCCGAGGTTCCGTTCCTCAACACCACGGCGATCCATGTTGCCGCCATCTGCCGGCGCTGCATGGAGTAACCGGATTGTCGTCGAGCGGCCGGGCAGGACCGAGAGCAATGCTTTCTGTAACCAACCATCACTTGGGGCATGCCATGCACTACCTGATGTTCTATGACTTCGCACCGGACTATCTCGAACGCAGGGGCCATGGCGGACCTTCCTGCCGCCCCGCCAGTCCATGCCAATGATATATTCGGCAATCTGTCAAAAGCATAACCGGGAGCTCCATGGACCATCTCGACGACGAACAACTGCGGCAGGGCCGCCAGTTCCTGTGGGCGGCCCTCGCCGGCGCCCTGCTCTCGCTGCCCCTCATGCTCACCGGCAAGGGCGCGGCCTTCGGCCTGCTGTGCTGGGTGGTCGCCTTCGTGGGGGGAGGCGCGGGGATCTCCCGGGTGGCGGAGGCCCTGGGCACGGGGCGGCTGGTGAAGATCCTGGGCATGGTCCTCGCCATGATGCCGACCCTGAACATCGTACCCATCGGCTATTTCCTGTATCGCGCCACCAAGGGTGGCCAGGATGAAGAAGTCGTCCAGGAGGTCCTCCCGAGTCGCCCCGCCGTCCGGCCGCCCAGGCCCCAACCGGCCCCGGCGGCGCAGCCCATCCGCTGTCCAGCGGCCGCCCCTTCCTCCACCAATCCGATGCGGGAGCGGATCGGCCGGGCCATCGCCCACGTCAAGGCCGCCGGCCTCCCCAATCTGCCCAACGGCCAGAGGCTGCAGGCCAAGGTCAAGACGCCGGAGGGCATCCAGCTGTCGGAGGATGACGAACCGGTGGTCCTCGCCATGAAGGGGGTTTTCGGCGTGGTCTATGTCATCGACGAGGGCCAGGGGTTGAGTTACGTGAACCTGGGCCAGGTCCGTGCCGCCGGCATCTCCCTGGAGGAACTGCACCGGATCGGCGTGGACAACCTCCGCGCCCTGGTGGACCAGAGCCAGCGGGGCCTCCGGGTCCATGCCCTCGGCAATTCCCACGGTTTGGTGCTGGATGGCCATTTCGAGGCCAGCCTCGTCCTGGTGGACGAACTCTGGGACGGCCCCTTGAAGGCCTACCTGCCGAACGGGCCGGTGGTCGCGATGCCGTCCCGGGATGTCTGCGCCTTCTGCGATGCGGCGTCGGCCGACGGCATCGCCGAACTGAAAGGGGTCTCGGCCCGGGTCGGCGAGGGCGGAAAGCACCTGATCAGTCCCCAGCTGTTCGCCCGCAAGGGAGAAAACTGGGTAGCGTTCCAGGGAGCATGATGCGCCACCTGGCCGGCCAGCGTCGTCACCGACCGGCGCGCCATCGTCATGCACAGGCTCGACGCCCGCCCCCGGCATGGCTTCCCCTCCTGCTGGCCGGCGCCATCAGCCTGGCCACCGGCGGCGCCCTGGCAGCCGGTTACCCGAACACCTCGAACTTCGGGCGGCCCCCGGACAAGGCCGCCCCCTGGTACCGCCAGTGCATGAAGGCCAGGGACGCCCAGTCGCCCAGGCGGGACATCCGGCCCCCCAAGGCCGCAGATTGCGAGGATTTGAACGAGACCCTCGACCTCTATTACGACACCCTGGGCGACAGCCGGTCCGGCGCCGGGAAGGCGAACTGGCCGGAAGTGGTCGCCTGCGCCCACGCCCAGCGGAACGAGACCGCGCTCATGATGCTTTACGCCAACGGGTTCGGCGTGGCCCGGAACATTCCCCTGGCCATCCGCTACGCCTGCAGCATCGGCGGCGCCGAGGCCGAGGTCACGGGGCGGGTGGAGCATCTGGCGGCCTTGTCCCCGAAGGAGGCTTTCGATGTCTGCGACGACGTCACCAGCGGGCTGATGCAGGGATTCTGCGCCGCGGTCGCCGAGCGCCAGAGCGACCGCGACCGGACCCGGCGGCTGGCCCGCCTGCTGCGGAACATGCCGGCGGCGCAGCAGCCGGCCTTCGATCGCCTGGAGAAAGCGGCAGAAGCCTTCGCCCAGGCGCGGGGCGAGCTGGAAACCGACGCCATGGGCACGGCCAGGGCGGCCATGGCGATCGCGGCCAGCGGCACGGAGTCCGATCTCTTCGTCCAGGATCTCGAACGATTCGAGAAGGGCGACCTTCCAAGGTTCACCAAGGCCCAGTTCGATCAGCTCGACCGGGCCCTCAACCAAGTGTTCCGGAAAATCATGCAGGCCAAGACCGCGGCAGGCGGCGACACCCTGGGCTTCTCGACCATCGGCAAGGCCGACGTGCGCTCGGCCCAGAAGCTCTGGCTCAAGTACCGGGACGCCTGGGTGGCCTTCGGCCGCCTGCGCTATCCCGCCGTCGAGCCCCATGGCTGGATGGCCCTGCTGACGGAGCGGCGGGTAGCGCAGCTGACGGAGATGCTGGAAGACTACGGGGAAGCGGAGTAGCCCATGGCCGCCATCCTTCGTCCCCTGCAAGCCGACATCACGACGCTGCCCGTCGATGCCATCGTAAACGCCGCCAACAGCTCCCTCCTGGGCGGCGGCGGGGTGGATGGCGCCATCCACCGGGCGGCGGGGCCGGAGCTCCTGGCGGAGTGCCGCCGGCTGGGCGGCTGCAAGACGGGGGAAGCCAAGCTCACCCAGGGCTATCGCCTGCCCGCCCGCTTCGTCATCCACACGGTGGGCCCGGTCTGGCATGGCGGCACCCGGGGGGAAGCGGAGCTCCTGGCCTCCTGCTACCGGCATTCGCTGGAACTGGCCGACCGCTACGGTCTGCGCAGCATCGCTTTTCCCGGCATCAGCACCGGAGTTTACGGCTATCCCGCCGAACAGGCGGCCCGGGTGGCCGTAGCGACGGTTTCGTCCTGCCTGGCCGGCGGCAGCGGCCTGTCGGAAGTCATCTTCTGCTGCTTCTCGGCGGCCGACCTCGCCATCTACCAGCGGCTTCTCGGCCCCCGGCCGGCCCCTCAATAGGTCCGCTAGGCCTCGGCCTCATCGGCGGCCGCGGCCATGGCCCGGGCATTTTCCACATGCTGGTAGACCAGCGCCACGTTCAGCACCCCCGGCAACTGCCGGATGCGGGCAATGGAGGCCGTCAATTCGTCGCCGCTACCGCCCTCCCACAGCACCACCAGCTTGCCCGTCGGGCTGCCGGCGCGGACTTCGGTCCGGGGCCAGTCCGACAACGCCTTGGCCACCTTTGGGCGCTGCTCCGGCAAGGTCTGCACCAATAGCCCGGCGATATGCACTTCCGGCTCCATGGGACCTCCTTTCGAGTCAGCCGGACAGGCCCGGCAGGACAGCGGAAACTGCACCTTACGACTCGGTAGGGTCAACTTGGTTCCCAGCCCTGTCATGACCCCAGAGCCGACCGGGGCCCGGCGGCGGCCGGAAAAGTCGCTTCCTGACAGGGGCATGCCGATCAGGCGCGGCGTCGGTCGCCCTTCCGGCGGTCCGGACCGCTCCAGGCGACCTCGTGCTTGTACCGGGCGGGGGGCTCGATGGCGGGACGCTCGCCGTTGGCGACGATGGCCATCACCGGCAGGTGGTCGGAGGCCGCGGCGGCCATGGCCGAGCGATGGGTGCCGAAGGCCAGCAGGGTCTCCCGGGGCCGTACCCAGACCCGGTCGAGGGCGAACATCGGGAAGCGGGCCGGGAAGGAGCGCTCGGCCGGGGCGTAGCCCAGCATGCCATGGAGCCAGCGCAGGGGCCGTCCCATGGGCAGCCATTCGTTGATATCCCCCAGCACCACCACCGGCTCGTCCTCGGGAAACCGCTGCAGAAGGACCAACATTTTCTGGACCTGGTAGCGCCGCTCGGCGGGCTTCAGGCCGAGATGGGTGACGAAGACCCGCACCCGGCGCCCGGCCACGTCCAGATCCACCTGCAGGGCCCCCCGGGGCTCCCGCCGCCCGAAGGAAAGCTCGTGCAGGCGCACATCCAGGATGGGCCGCCGGGTGAGCAGGGCGTTGCCGTAAAGCCCCTCGTGACGGACGATGGTATGGCCGGCGACGGCGCTCATGCCGGTGGTGTCGGCCAGGAAGTCGAGCTGCATGGAGTCGTGGCCGGGACCGGGCTGGTTGTCCACTTCCTGGAGGCCGACGGTATCGCAGCCGATCTCCTCGATCACCCTGGCGACCCGGGCTGCGCTGCTGCGGCCGTCGGTACCGACGCAGCGGTGGATGTTGTAGGACGCGATGCGCAGGCAGTCGGCCCCCAGGGTGTGGATGAGGTTGCCCCATTCAGCGAGGGTGGTGGCTTGGCTGCCCATGGCTGCCCCCGTGGGAAAGGTGATGGCGGCTCTGTTCCTTCAGCCAGCGGCCCATGGTCAGGGCCAGGAGGGCCATGACCCCGAGGGCGACGGCGATGAGGCCGTAGCTGATCTGGGACGGGTCCCGCAGGGCGACTTCGATCTGCCCGCCGAAGATGATGGCGGTGACGGTTCCCGGCACCATGCCGAGGAGGGTCCCGAGCATGAAGTGCCAGAGCCTGATGTGGATGGCCCCGGCCACCAGGCCCACCGCCGCGAAGGGCATGACCGGCACCAGGCGCACCGCCGTCATGGCCATGAGGCCCCGGCGGCGCAGGGTGTCGGTGACGCTGTTGAGCTTGTCCCCGGCCAGGCTGCGGACCGTGCCCCGGGGCAGGCGCCGTCCCGCCAGATAGCTGAAGAAGGCGGCCAGCAGCCCCCCCGCCAGGGCGTAGGCGATGCCCGGGAAGGGGCCGAAGGCGACGATGGCGGCGAGGGTAATGAGGGGGCGCGGAAACATGACCACGGAGGCCGGCGTGTAGGCCACCAGGATGACCAGGGGCGCCCAGGGGTGGTGCGCGAAGGCGTGGGCCCAGCCGACGATGCGCTCCGGGGAAACCAGGCCGGCCAGGGGGGTGTAGCGCCAGAGGGCGGTGAGGGCGGCGAGGAGCAGGGCCACCATGGCCAGCCGGGCCCAGTGGATGCCCTGCTCCGGCGAGGCGGGATCGGCCGCCCGGTATTCGGCCACCACTTCCTCCAGGGAAACCGGGCGCTCGGGATCGGCGACCCGGGCCAGTTCCACCACCGTTTCGGACCATTCCGGCACCTTGTCCAGGGGCCGCAGGCTGCGGCCCGGACCCCGCAGCACCTCGATGGCCCGGTAGAGGCTGCCGCGGCTGGCCACTTCCCTGCCCACCCGGGCCGGCGGCAGGCCCAGATGCTCCCCCAGGAGGCGGTCGCGGAACTCCTGGATGACCGCGGCGAGGCGGGGGTTTCCCCTGGCCTCGATGGCGACGTCGCATTCGCTGTCCATGCCCATGGAACGGTTGCAGAGATTGGCCGAACCGATGCGCAGGATCTCGTCGTCCACGATCATGAGCTTGGAATGGACGTCGATGCAGGTGCCGTCCCTGAGGCCGTCGATGTGGGGGTAATAGACGTGGAAGCGCCGGCCGCGGTCGGCCGCCTCCAGCTCCCAGAGGAGGCGGGTGCGCAGCACGTGCATGGTGTGCTCCTCCAGCCAGCCGTGGCTCAGCAGCCGGGTGACGAGGATGATCTCCGGCCCCTCCGGCTCGGTCAGCCGGGCCGCCAGGGCCTCGCCGATGCGATGGGCGGTGAAGTACTGGTTCTCGATGTAGATGGTGTGGCGGGCTGCGGCGATCATGTCCAGGTAGAGCTGCTCCACTTCCCGCACCCCGGGGCGCTCCGGGGTGGGGGGAAGGGTGCGGACGATGGCCAGGTCCACGTCGGTCACATCCACCGGCAAGCCCGCCGGCCAGGGGTCGCCGTTCCCCGCCGCCGGCGTCATCACCTGCTGGGTGGCGGCCTCCCAGCGTTCCCGGGCGATGCCGGCCAGGACCCGGGCGGCATCGCCATCCACCGCCACCATGAGGTCGTGGAAGGGGGGGTAGGCCACCTGGCCGTGGACCCGCCGGGCCTCGTCGGCGCAATGGTCGGGGGTATCCCAGCGCCGGGCGGTGAGATCGAGGCCGCCGACAAAGGCCAGGGTACCGTCGATGACGACAATTTTCTGGTGATGGGAACCGGCCACCGGGTGGGTGTCGTCGTAACGGACATGGACCCGGCGATGGGGCGTCCAGCCGAGGCCATAGAGAGGCGGGAATTCCCGGTCGGTGCCGAAGACCATGGGGTAATCCCAGTCGAGGACGAAAATCTGCAGCCCGCGCCGGCGCCGGGCCAGCCAGTTGAGGAAATCCCCCACCCGGGCCGGCGCCCCCGCCGCCCTTTCCTCCCGGTCGAAGCGCAGGCAGGCGCTGCTGTTGAAATCCCAGGCGACGATCATGATGGAGTGCCTGGCCCGCTCCGCCGCCTGGGCGAAGGCCCGGAAATAGGCCTCCCCATCCACCAGGAAGGCCACCCGGTCGGCGTGGGCGACGGCGTAGCAGTTGCGTCCGGGGGCGAACAGGCCGGCGGGACGCGGGAGGGCAGGTTCCATGATCGGCACGGGTAGGGCGAGGGAGCGAAGACGGCGTACTCCGCCTGCGCTCGTGCAGGCGGGTGCAATCCCCATACCGGTGGCCGACCTTGCGGCCTCGGGGGTATGCCCACCTTGGGCATGGGGGCTGGGATGTAAGTTCTACCGATCGGGGGGCAATTGTGCACGGCCCGCCGCTTGCTGCGGAGGTCTCCCTTATGAGTCAGCTCAGCAACTGGTTCCTCGTCATCGGCGCGGTGCTGGTATCCATGGCCCTGGTGGGTTCAGTGGTCAAGCGCCTGCCGTTTACGCCGGCCATCCTCTACCTCGCCTTCGGCTACGCCGTCGGGACCGGCGGCACCGGGGTGCATCCCATCCAGGACGCCGGGTTCATCCGTTCCCTGACCGAAGTCGGGATGGCCATCGCCCTCTTCGCCGTCGGGCTCAAGCTCCGTTCCCCTCTCAAGCTCCGTGCCTGGCGGGTGCCGCTGTGCCTGGGCCTGCCGGCCATGGTGGTCACCATCGCCGTCTTTGCGGTCATCGCCAGGCTGATCTGCGGCTTTCCCTGGAGCATCGCCCTCATCCTGGCGGCCGTCCTGGCGCCCACCGATCCGGTGCTGGGGTCCGATGTCCAGGTGGAAAGGACGGGGGACGGCGACCACGTGCGTTTCGGGCTGACCGGCGAAGGCGGCCTCAACGACGGCCTGGCGGCACCGGTCGTGTGGCTCGGGCTGGGCATGGCGGGCCTGCACGGCCTCGGCCCCTGGGGCACCCGCTGGCTGCTGGTGGAGGGGATCTGGTTCATCGCCGCCGGGATGGCCATCGGCGGCCTCGTCAGCCTCCTCACCGCCCGCCTGGTCCTTTACCTGCGCCGCAGCCATGCCATGGCCGTGGGCCTGGAGGAGTTCCTGGGCTTCGGGCTCATCGGCCTCAGCTTCGGCCTGGCGGGGCTCCTGCATGCTTCGGAATTCCTGGCGGTGTTCGCCGCCGGGGTAGCCTTTCGCCACGTGGAACGGCGCACCTCCATGGCCGCCGGCGTCACTCCGGGAAAGATCCACGTGGCCATCGACGACGAGGAAACCGCCACCAGCCCGGAGCGGGCCGCATTCCATTTGACGGAAACGGTGCTCGCCTTCAATGCCCAGGCCGAGCATATCGCCGAACTGGCCCTGGTAACGGTGCTGGGGGCGCTCCTGGCCAACGTCCGCCTGGAATGGCAGGCCATCCCCCTGGCGGCGGCCCTCTTCCTGGTAGCCCGGCCGGCGGCGGTGGCGGCTACCCTGGCCGGCGCCCGGACCACCGGGATGCAGACCTGGCTGATCGCCTGGTTCGGCATCCGGGGCATCGGCTCCCTCTACTACCTGGCGGTGGTCCTCCAGGCCGGCGTCCCGGAGCCCTGGGCCAGCCGGCTGGCCTCCCTGGTGCTGACGGTGGTGGCGATTTCCATCGTGGTGCATGGGGTTTCGGCGACGCCGCTCATGCATGTGTATGGGAGGAAGGTGGGGAGGGGGAGGCGATAGCGGGCCCTTCAGGCACAAGGTTCCGCGCCTGAAACGCGGCGTACTTTCTTGTGCTTCGGCAAAACAAAAAAAGTTACACGCCGGTCAACGGCGGAACCCGGCGGCGGAGGCCCCTACCGCTTCAACCCATCCCGAATCTCCCGCAGGAGAACGACCTCCTCCGAGGCAATCTTGGCTTCTTCCGGCGCCCTCTTCCGGAGCCGGTTCATCGCCCTGACCATCATGAAGATGATGAAGGCCAGGATGATGAAATTCAGGGCCACGCTGAGAAAGCTGCCGTAGGCCAGCACCGCGCCGGCTCTCCTGGCTTCGGCCAGGGTGGTGGCGGTCTGTCCGGAAAGGGGGATGAAGTAGTTGCTGAAGTCGAGGTTGCCGAAGATCCGGCCCACGACGGGCATGATGATGTCGCCCACCAGGGAGTCGACGATCTTGCCGAAGGCGGCGCCGATGATGACCCCGACCGCCAAGTCCATGACATTGCCCTTGAGGGCGAATTCCCTGAACTCACCGAGCATGCTCATTGCTCACTCCTTCACGACAGATGACGGAGAAATCCTGAGATTGGAAGGCAGCTGATGAATCGGGAGGCTGCCAGCCATAAGACCGGTGAAAATCGGGAAGGTGCCTTCGCCCCCGGAAACGAGGGCTATCCCCTTACTGACGGCACAGCACCGCGGGCTGCTCCATCCCGGCCTCGGCCATGCGCTCCAGGCAGCCGACCACGCTGACGCTGGCGTTCTCCATCGCCCCCACATGCCTGAGCATGGTATCGATGTCGCCCCGCAGCTTTGCCTCCAGGGCGGCGATCCCGCATTTATGCACATCGACGTGGGGCGCTTCCAGTTCCCGGTAGCCGGGCAGCTTGCTGAAGCAGTCGCGCCCCTCGCCCTCGTAGTACCACTTGCCCAGCCGGCAGGCGGTGTGGGCGGCGACTTCTTCGGGGCGCAGCGGGTCCAGGCCGAAGAGGCCCATGTAGATGCGGAACTTGAAGACCAGATGGTCCACCTTCGCCACCTCGACAAAGCTCCTCAGGGCGCTGCTGGCGATGACGCCTTCCATGCGGCCCGACAGGCTGACGAGCTCGTCCATGCTTTCCGTCGCCTTGGTGCCGAGGTGGCTGAAATCGTCGGCCGAGGCGGACAGGGTGTCCATGGCATCCTTGGCGGTGCATGAATTCTCCCGGATGCTGGCCACCAGCGCCTCGATATCCTTGGTCGCCTTGGAAGTGCGCTCCGCGAGCTTTCTCACCTCGTCGGCGACGACGGCGAACCCCCGCCCGGACTCCCCGGCGCGGGCCGCCTCGATGGCCGCGTTCAAGGCCAGGAGATTGGTCTGGTCGGCGATTTCATGGATGAGCTGGACGATGGCACTGATCTGGTCGGCCTGCTTCGCCAGGGTCTCCACTTCCCGGGCGGTGGAAGAGGATTCTTCGGCGAGCCGGCCGAGGTTGGAGGCGATCTGGGTCGTGATCTGGCCGCTGGTGACGGAGACATCCGCCGCCTGGACGGCCTCGTTGCGCTCCTCCCGCAGCATCGTGGCCATCTGGCCCAGGCTCTGCTGGGAACCCGCCAGGGTTTCGCTGAACGCCCCCAGGTTGCGCACGACCGATCTGAGGGTCTCGCATTCGTGCTCCTTCTCGCTCTGGGCCTGCGTCTTCGCCGCCAGCTCCGTCTGGAGCTGCCGATTCTCCTGGTTCACCGCCTCCAGTTGAGCCCGGAGCGTGGCCACTTCAGCCTGCGCCGCCGATAGCGCCTTATTGTTTCCCCAAAACATCTCGCCTCCCCGCTTGTTATGTTATTTGCAAGGGGGCGATTCTACAGTTACTACAGTGTTGACAGTAGTAACACGGATTAAGGTTTTTCAATCCCATCAATGCCCGTGGCCGACGGCGAAGGCCTAGCCGGTGCAGGCGCCCAGGCGCTGTTCAGCCCTAGCCGTTGCCTTATCCGAAAATCGCCACGCCGAGGAGGACCCCGAAGACCAGGATGACGAGAAAGATCGCCAGGGCGATGAAAAAGAGGATTTTCGAAATCCTGCGGGCGCCGGAAGCGACGCCCGTAAAGCCGAAGTAGCCGGCGATGACCGAGATGATGAAGAAGATGATGGCCAGTTTGAGCACGGTGCCGCCTCCGGCGTGGTTGAACGCAGGCCCGCGTGCAACCGGCGTTCCCCAGGGGGCGGCGCCGGCCCGGGGCGCGGGGCGCCTTCCCGGTTGCAACAGTTACAGGCGCTTGGAAATCTTGCCGGGGCCGCCGGCGGGTCGCCGCGCCACGGCGCCTCCAGCCGGGGGAACGGTGTTTGCTACGGCCTCTCTGCAAGCCCGCCACGATCAGGTTCGTGGCTTCGTCATTGACTTCGCAAGGAGGCAAACATGAAAGCTGAACTCAAGCGCACCCTGATCGCCACCCTGATCGTGCCCGCTCTCGGCTTGTCGGTCGCCGGCGTCTCCCTGGCCGCCAGCGACAAATCCGACACCAAGAGCCAGTCGGCCACCAGCATGCAGCGCCAGTCCGCCGCCCAGGACTACCGCGCCAGCAAGCTGATCGGGATGACGGTAAAGAATGCCCAAGGGGAGACCCTGGGCAAGATCGACGACCTGGTGGTGGATGTGAACAACGAGCGCATCTACTACGCCGTCCTCGCCTCCGGCGGGATCCTGGGCATGGGGGGCAAGCTCTTCGCGTACCCGGTGAGCCTGTTCCGGCCCGGTGCCGACAAGGACGAGCTGGCCCTCAACGTGGACAAGGAGCGGCTCAAGAAGGCGCCCGGCTTCGAGAGCAAGAACTGGCCGGATTGGGGCAACACCCAGGACCGCTACCGCAGCGAGGTGGACCGCTATTTCGGCCCCACCGTCACCGCCAAGGCCATGCCCAACGAGCGGCTGGCGCGGGCCAGTACCCTCATCGGCAAGAACGTGGATGACCGCGACGGCAAGAAGGCCGGCGAGATCAAGGATCTCGCGGTCAACCTCGGCACCGGCCGAGTGCACTATGCCGTGCTGGACGTGGACACCTCGTGGATGAAGGCCGACAAGCTGGTGCCCATCTCCCTGCATGCCTTCGCCTATCCGGCACCCCAGGACAAGAGCAAGAACCTGACCATCAACCTGGCCAAGAACCAGATCGACACTTCCCAGGGCATCGACAAGAAACGCTGGTCCGACATGGATATCAACGATCCCGGCTATCAGCGCAACGTGGACAGCTACCTGAGCGCCATGTCGTCGACCATGGGCACCCGCGGCGCCGCCGGGCCCAGCGGCACCCGCGAACGGAACACGGGTGGCCGGTCGGACCCGTCCGACCGCAACCGGGAATAACCCCGGGTTCTTCCTGACCCGCCGGGTGCCGCCGTTCCCGACGGCCCCGGCAAGCGCGGATGGGGGGCCCGTGCCAGGGGCCCGGACCCGTGTTGGGGCACCGGAATTGCTTCCGGTCCTGTCCTATGGAATCCAGGGGAAAAGAAATTGGCTGCCTCCCAGGAAGTCACCTCCAGCCCTCCGGCCGTCGGAAACGAAGTGCCGGAGGGCGCCCTCATTCTCATTCCCGTCCGCGACGTGGTGCTGCTGCCCGGGCTTCTGACGCCGGTCGCCATCGGCCGCCGCTTTTCCATCGCCGCGACCCAGGAAGCCGTCCAGCAGAACAAGCCGGTGGGTATCCTGCTGCAGCGCAACCCCAGCGCCGACACCCCCAAGCTCGACGAGCTCCACACCATGGGCACGGTGGCCAATATCGTCCGCTACGTCACCGGCGAGGGCGGCTCCCACCAGGTGCTGTGCCACGGCCTGCAGCGCTTCCGGGTCACCGAGTTCCTCCAGGGCTACCCGTTCTACGCCGCCCGGGTGGAACGCCGGCTGCAGGAGTGCGACGCCCCCACGCCCCCCATCCAGGCCCGCATGGAGCACCTGAAGGAGCGGGCCGCCGAACTCCTCGCCCTGCTGCCCGAGCCGCCCCCGGAAATCGGCGCCGCCATCCGGGGCATGACCTCGCCCTCGGCCCTGGCCGATTTCGTCGCCGGCCTCCTGGACATGACCCTGCAGGAAAAGCAGGACTTCCTGGAGACCCTGGATGCCGAAAAGCGCATGGACCAGGTCCTGGACTACCTGGCCCACCGGGTAGAGGTCCTTTCCCTGTCCAAGGAGATCGACCGCCAAACCAAGAGCCGCATGGACGAGCGCCAGCGGGAATTCCTCCTGCGGGAGCAGATCAAGACCATCCGCCGGGAACTGGGGGAAACGGAGACCGAAGCCGGCGGCATCGACGAGCTGGGGGCCGCCATCGCCCGGGCCGGCATGCCGGAGGAGGTGGAGACCCACGCCCGCAAGGAGCTGCGGCGGCTCTCCCGCATGAACGAGGCCAGTTCCGAATACTCCACCCAGCGCACCTACCTGGAAACCCTGGTGGAACTGCCCTGGGCGGTAACCACCGAGGACCGCATCGACATCGCCGAAGCCCGCCGCATCCTGGACGAGGACCACGCCGGCCTGCCCAAGGTGAAGCGCCGCATCCTCGAATACCTGGCGGTGAAGAAACTGAATCCCAAGGGCAGGAGCCCCATTCTCTGCTTCGCCGGCCCCCCCGGGGTGGGGAAGACCTCCCTGGGCCAGAGCATCGCCCGGGCCACCGGCCGCAAGTTCGCCCGGGTGAGCCTGGGCGGGGTCCATGACGAGGCGGAGATCCGCGGCCACCGCCGCACCTACATCGGCTCCCTCCCCGGCAACATCATCCAGGCGGTGGCCAAGGCCGGGGCCAGGAACTGCCTCCTCATGCTGGACGAAATGGACAAGCTGGGGGCGAGCGCCCACGGCGACCCGGCGGCGGCCCTCCTGGAAGTCCTGGACCCGGCCCAGAATTCCACCTTCCGGGACAACTACCTGGGGGTGCCCTTCGACCTCTCGCAGATTCTCTTCATCGGCACCGCCAATGTGCTGGACGCCGTGCCCCTGGCCCTGCGGGACCGCATGGAGGTCATCCACCTCCCCGGCTACACCGAGGAGGAAAAGACCCAGATCGCGATGCGCTACCTGATTCCCCGGCAGCGCGAGGAGAACGGCCTCGCCGCCGCCAAGTGCGACCTCGGCGAGGCGGTGGTGCGGGCCATCATCCACGACTACACCCGGGAAGCCGGGGTGCGCAACCTGGAGCGGGAAATCGGCAACGTCTTCCGCCATGCCGCCATGCTGATCGCCGAAGGCGCCACGGAGTGCATGGACATCGGCCCCGGCGACCTGCCCGCCATCCTCGGCCCGGCCCGCTTCGAAAGCGAGGTCGCCCTGCGCACCGCCCTCCCCGGGGTGGCCACCGGCCTCGCCTGGACCCGGGTGGGGGGGGACATCCTCTTCATCGAGGCCACCGTCACCCCGGGCAGCGGCAAGCTCACCCTCACCGGCCAGCTCGGAGACATCATGAAGGAAAGCGTCCAGGCGGCGCTGACCCTGGTCAAGGCCCAGGCCCGGCGCCTGGAGCTGCGGCCCGACCTGTTCGAGAAGACCGACCTCCACGTCCACGTGCCGGCCGGCGCCATCCCCAAGGACGGCCCCAGCGCCGGGGTGGCCATGTTCGTGGCCCTGGCCTCCCTGCTGGTGGGCCGGCCGGTGAAGAACGACGTGGCCATGACCGGGGAGATCAGCCTGCGGGGCCTGGTGCTGCCGGTGGGGGGCATCAAGGAAAAGGTCCTGGCCGCCCTCCAGGCCGGCATTTCCACGGTGTTGCTGCCGTCCCGCAACAAGAAGGACCTGGAGGATATCCCGGAAGAGGCCCGCAGCCGCCTCCACTTCGTGTGGCTGGAGACGGTGGAGGACGCCCTGGGTGAAGCCCTGGTTCCCCTGGCGCCCCGCAACGGGAATGCGAATTGCAGCCCCCCCGCTGTAGCGCTGGATGCATCCCCCGTCCCGGAGGGTAAGGCGCCGCCGTCCACGGCAGGAGAACACCATGAACCTACTCGACCACAAGGGCGTGCCCCTTGAGAAACAGGCCTTCACCTGGAAGGAAATGGTGGGCAAGCCCAGCAGCAAGCTCGACGACGAAGCCTTCACCCGGGTCCGGACCATCCTGATGGCGGGGCTGGAACTGGATGCCATCCGCTTTTCCCGCCTGGGCGCCCGCTTCCAGGACGAGCTGCGGCTGCCCCTGGCGGAAATCCGCCGCGTCGAGCAGCACCAGGCGACCCTGGTGAACTGGCTCATCTCCACCGACCACTCGCCCCTGGAGACCACCATCGCCTACGAGCAGGCGGCTATCGAGGTGACGGCGGCGGTGACCCGGCAGGAGCCCGACGACTACCTGGCCCAGGTCTACCGCTGCGGGCTCCTGGAGCACTTCGACCACCTCTACCGCTATTCCGCCCTCCTCAACCGCCTGGAGGGCAAGGACGCCAACGACATCCTCCTGGGCCATACCGACATCGTTCCCGGCCGGCCGACGACGGACGGGCACCGGGCCCCGGAGGACGACCTGCGCACCCCCATGGCAAACGACGCCGCCCTCCTTTCCAAGCTCCACGCCAACCTCATCACCGGCTCCGAGTCCCAGACCCACGACTACTACATGAACATCGGCCCCACCTTCGCCGACCCGGTGGCCCGCCAGCTCTATGCCGAAATCGCCTCCATCGAGGAGCAGCACGTCACCCAGTACAGCTCCCTGATCGATCCCGGCCAGAGCTTCCTGGAACAGTGGCTGATCCACGAGGCCACCGAGGCCTACTGCTACTACAGCTGCGCCGAGTCCGAGGGCAATCCGCGCCTCAAGGCCATCTGGGAGCGCTGCTGCGACTACGAACTGGGCCACATGCACCATGTCGCCGACCTCTTCCAGCAGTACGAGAAGCGGGACCCCGCCGAACTCCTTTCCGAAACCCTGACCCCCCTGCCCTTCACGAGCCAGCGCGACTTCGTGCGCCGGGTCCTGGACAGCGAGGCGGACCTGCGGGCCGAAGACTACCGCTGGTCTTCCGGCGCCGAACTCCACCGCCGGCACTTGAAGACGGCCGCCTGATCGGCCGACACGAAAGGAACCGCCATGCGGATCGCCATCATCTCGCCCCTCATGGAGAGCGTGCCGCCCAAGCTCTACGGCGGAACCGAGCGCATCGTCTCCTACCTGACCGAGGAACTGGTGCACCAGGGCCACGACGTGACCCTGTTCGCCTCCGGCGACTCGGTGACCTGCGCCGACCTCCGTCCCATCACCGAGCAGGGCCTGCGCCTGGATCCCGCCTGCCGGGATCCCTTCGCCCACTACGCCATCATGCTCGACCAGGTGGCCAGCGTCGCCGACGAGTTCGATGTCCTGCACTTCAATATCGACTACCTGCACTTCCCCCTGGCCCGCCAGCGGGGGCTGCGGACCGTCACCACCCTGCACGGGCGCCTCGACCTGCCGGACCTGCTGCCCCTCTACCGGCACTTCGACGACATCCCCCTGGTTTCCATCTCCGATGCCCAGCGCCAGCCGCTGCCGGTGGCCAACTGGGCGGCCACCATCTACCATGGCCTGCCGAGCAAGCTCTACAGCCTGCACCGGAAGCCGGGGGACTACCTGGCCTTCCTCGGCCGCATCTCGCCGGAAAAGCGCCCCGACCGGGCCATCCGCATCGCCCGCCGGGCTGGCATCCCCCTCAAGATCGCGGCCAAGGTGGAGAAGGGCGTCGACGAGGTCTACTTCGAGGAGTGCATCCGGCCGCTGCTGGCCGGGCCCGGGGTGGAATTCATCGGCGAGATCGGCGAGGGGGAGAAGAACGAGTTCCTGGGCAACGCCCTGGCGCTCCTCTTCCCCATCGACTGGCCGGAGCCCTTCGGCCTCGTCATGATCGAGGCCATGGCCTGCGGCACGCCGGTGGTCGCCTTCCCCTGCGGCTCGGTGCCGGAGGTGATCCGGGAAGGGGTGAACGGCTACATCGCCGCCGACGAGGACGAGGCCGTGGCGGCGGTCGAAAAGTGCGCTGGCCTCGACCGGCAGAAATGCCGCGCGGATTTCGAGGAGCACTTCTCCGCCGAGCGCATGACCCGGGACTACGTCCGGGTCTATGGCCGCCTGCTGGCGGATTCGCCTTCGGCCATCGAAGCCTGACATGGAAGACACCATCCGGATCGCCGAGCAGTGGTATGTGGCGGCGACCTCCTCCCGGACCGACGACCGCACCCGGGTCCTCAAGCATGGGCCGACCTTCGCCGTCTTCGACCGCTTCGGCGACATTCACCGCATCGGCACCGGCGAGCAGGGCATCTACCACGACGGCACCCGCTTCCTGTCCCGCCTGGAACTGCGGATCAACGGCCGCCGGCCCATGCTGTTGAATTCCAGCATCAAGCGGGACAACAGCCTCCTGACCGTGGACCTCACCACCCCGGACCTGCCGGCGGGAGAGCACATCGCCGTCAGGAAGGGCACGGTGCACCTGTTCCGGGCCAAGCTCCTGTGGCGATCCGGCCTGCGGGAACACCTGCGGGTGGTGAATTACGACGACGAGCCCGTCGCCCTGCAACTCTCGGTGGAATTCGCCGCCGACTTCGCCGACATCTTCGAGGTCCGCGGCATCCATCGCGACAAACGGGGGCGGGATCTGGCGCCGGAAATCCAGCACGACCACGTGGTGCTGGCCTACGAGGGGCTGGACGGCGTCACCCGCCGCACCGTGGTGGGCGGCACCCCGGCCCCGGACCACATCACCGAGGACCGCATCGAGTACGAGATCAACCTCAAGCCCATGGAGCAGTCCGACCTGCACATCATGGTGGATTGCGAATCGGATGCGGCGGAGGCCAAATTCGTCAACTACGCCGGCGCCCTCAACCGGGCGACCTCGGCCCTGCGCACCATCCGGGAACGGGGCTGCACCGTGCGCACCTCCAACGACCAGTTCAACGACTGGCTCACCCGCTCCGCCGCCGACCTGGCCATGCTCACCACCGGCAACCTGGAGGGGGCCTATCCCTACGCCGGCGTGCCCTGGTACAGCTGCCCCTTCGGCCGCGACGGCATCCTCACCGCCCTCGCCTACCTGTGGGTGGATCCCTCCATGGCCAGGAGCGTCCTCGGCTACCTGGCCGAGTTCCAGGCCGGCGCCGAGGACACGGAGCGGGACGCCGAGCCCGGCAAGATCCTGCACGAAACCCGCAAGGGCGAGCTGGCGGCCCTGGGGGAAATCCCCTTCGGGCGCTACTACGGCAGCATCGACTCGACGCCGCTGTTCATCATCCTCGCCGGCGCCTACTACCAGCGCACCGGCGACCTGGCCTTCATCCAGAACCTGTGGCCCCACGTGCAGCGGGGCATCGACTGGATCGACCGCTACGGCGACCGGGATGGGGACGGCTTCGTCGAATACTTCCGCCGCAGCTCCACCGGCCTGGTGAACCAGGGCTGGAAGGATTCCCACGACGCCGTCTTCCATCGCGACGGCAGCCTGGCCGAGGGCTCGGTGGCCCTGGCCGAGGTCCAGGGCTACGTCTATCTCGCCCGCCTCCAGGCCGCCGACCTGGCCCAGGCCCTCGGCGACCCCAACCAGGCGGCCAGCCTGCGGCGGCAGGCCCACGAATTGAGGGAACGCTTCGAGCACGCCTTCTGGTGCGAGGAGATCGGGGCCTACGCCCTCGCCCTGGACGGCCACAAGCAGCAATGCCAGGTGGTGTCCTCCAACGCCGGGCAGGTACTGTGGAGCGGCATCGCCAGCGCCCAGCACGCCCGCCAGACGGCGGACACCCTGCTCTCGCCGGCCAGCTTCTCGGGCTGGGGCATCCGCACCATCGCCGACGGCGAGGCCCGCTACAACCCGATGTCCTACCACAACGGCTCCATCTGGCCCCACGACAACGCCCTCATCGCCGTCGGCCTCGCCCGCTACGGCATGAAGGACAAGACCCTGCCGATCCTCGGCGCCCTCTTCCAGGCCAGCCTGTTCATGGACCTGCACCGGCTGCCCGAGCTCTATTGCGGCTTCGTGCGCCGGGAGGGCGAAGGCCCGACCCTCTACCCGGTGGCCTGCTCGCCCCAGGCCTGGGCCGCCGCCAGCGCCTTCTCCGCGCTGCAGGCCTGCCTCGGGCTGTCCTTCCATTCCGAGGAGCCCCGCATCCGCTTCGACCACCCCATCCTCCCCAGCTTCCTCGGCCGGGTGGAAATCTCCAACCTGCAGGCCGGGAGTGCCGTGGTGGACCTGGTGCTGGAACGCCACGCCCACGACGTCGGGGTGAATGTGTTGCACAAGAAGGGCGAGATCGACGTGTCGGTCATGCTGTGAGGGAGTCCGCCCCCTCCGCAAGACCCCGCCTCGCTCCCCTCTCCGCCGCCCCAGACGCCTCTCCATCACCCCGCACTCCCTACAGATCGATCCCCGGGGCTATGGGGAGATGCCGGTATTTGCGCCGCGATCCATGACAGGTAGATTGAGCCATCGCTGCCGCATACCGCCAGGACGGCGACATGGCCTCGCCGAAGGCGTCGCCCGGCCTGGGATTGCTCCGAGGGGATCCGAGAAATGACCGAGACACCCACTGAATTCATCGACGTGGCCCGGCTGCGCATCGGCCACTACATCCATCTCGACGTCGGATGGATGTCCCACCCCTTTCCCCTCAATAGCTTCAAGATCCACTCCAAGGACCAGATCGAGGCCATCCGCACCCTGGGGCTGAGGCGCATCCGCTATTTCCCCCTGCGCAGCGATCCCGACCCGGAGGCAACCGCCCCTGCGGCCGCTTCGGCCGGGGAAGCCTTCCAGCCGCTCTCCGGCGGTCCGCGCCGGGAACTCCTGGCGGAGCAGCGGGCCGGCCTGGAGCAGTGCGAACGGCTGTTCAGCCAGGCTTCCCGCACCTTCCGCCGCATCACCGACCTCGCCCATGCCCGGCCGGAAGCCGGCCGGGAGGCGGCCCAGGCGCTGGTGCAGGACATGAGCGACGGCATCGACGGCGCCCAGGAATCCTGCATCCGTCTCCTTTCGGAAAAGATCGGCGAACGGGCGTCGGTGCACGCCATCAACGTCACCGTCATTTCCCTCCTGCTGGCGAGGGCCTGCGGCATGGACGAGGCCGCCCTCGCGGCCGTGGGCCTCGGCGCCCTGCTCCACGACGTGGGCAAGATCGACCTGCCCGAGCGCCTGCGCTACCACAACGGCCATCTGACCACGGCCGAACAGCAGTTCTACCAGGAGCATGTCCGCTACGGCGTGGAAATCGCCCGGAAGATGAACCTGCACCAGGAGGTGGTGCTGGCCATTGGCCAGCACCACGAGCAGGCCGACGGCAACGGCTACCCCGCCCGCATCGACAACGGGCGCATGGCCCCGGCGGCCCGCATCGTCTCCCTGGTGGACCGCTACGACAATCTGTGTAACCCGGGCAATCCCTGCCATGCCCTGACGCCCCACGAGGCCATGTCCCACCTCTTCGCCCAGCGCAAGCACTGTTTCGACAATGCCGTCCTCACCACCTTCATCCGCATGATGGGCGTCTATCCTCCCGGCTCCGTGGTCCAACTCGGCGATGGCCGGTACGCCCTGGTGGTATCCGTGAACGCCTCCCGCCCCTTGAAGCCCTGCGTCGTCATCCACGACCCGGCCGTCCCCCGGGAGGAGGCCCTGGTGGCGGACCTGGGCGGCACGCCGGAACTCGGCATCCGGCGTAGCCTGCGGCCCCTGCAACTGCCGAGGGCCAGCTTCGACTACCTGTCCCCCCGCCAACGGCTCTGCTATTTCTTCGAGCCTGGCCGCGCCAGCGCCGACGGGGAATGCTGAGCATGGAATACCCGGCGCCCTGGCAGCCCCTCATCGAAGGCCTGATCGAGTCGGTGCTCGTAGTGGACTGCCTCGACCTCTCCATCCGGGCCGTGAACCGCAGCGCCTGCCGGCTCCTGGCGGCGGCGGAAAACGACCTGATCGGCCATCCCGTCCTCGAGTTCGCCGCCCCCCCGGAGGATTTGTCCTTCTGGGAGGACGTGGCCGCCGGCCTGGCCGACGGCGTCCTCTCAAGTACCGTGGTGCGCCGGGCCGATGGCTCGATCGTCCCCGTGGAACGCCGGGTCAGCCGGGTCATCCTGGAGGACGGCAATCCGGCCTTCCTGGTCGGCATCAATGACCTGACCGAGCGGCTCGCGGCCAACAAGCGCATCGAGGAACTGGCCTACCACGACACCCTGACCGGGCTGCCCAACCGCACTCTCCTCAGGGAGCGCATCGAATTCGTCCGGCAGTGGTCGGCCCGGGCGGAAAAGTCCTTCGCCCTGCTCTTCGTCGACCTGGACCGCTTCAAGCAGATCAACGACTCCCTCGGCCACCTCTTCGGCGACCGGGTGCTGGTGGCGGTGGCCGAGCGCATCAAGGGCTGCCTGCGCCAGTGCGACACGGCAGCCCGCCTGGGCGGCGACGAATTCGTCCTCGTCCTCCACGACGTGGACGAACGGGGGGCGGAGATCACCGCCCAGCGCCTCATCGCCGCCCTCAACCAGCCTCTCGCCATCGACGACCTCAGCCTGACGGTGACCTGCAGCATCGGCATCGCCCTCTATCCCGCCGACGGCCAGACGGCGGACGACCTCATTCGCAACGCCGACACCGCCATGTACCGGGTGAAGGAACATGGCCGCGCCGACTTCCGCTTCTACCAGCGCCAGACGAACGTGGACCTGCTCGCCCGCATGCGGCTCGACCAGGCCATGCGGCGGGCCCTGGAGCAGGGCGATTTCCGCCTCCATTACCAGCCCCGGGTGGACTTCCGGAGCGGCCGCATCGTCGGCGCCGAAGCCCTGCTGCGCTGGCGGGACCGGGAACTGGGCGACATCCCCCCCGGGCGCTTCATTCCCCTGGCCGAGGACAGCGGGCTCATCATCCCCATCGGCATGTGGGTGCTGAACGAGGCGGTGGCCCAGGCAGCCGCCTGGCGCCGCCGGGGCATCGATGTGGTGGCCGCCGTCAATGTCTCCGCCCTGCAGTTCCGCCGGGCCGATTTCGTCCCGGCGGTGGCCGCCGCCCTGCAGCAGTCCGGCCTGCCCCCGGCGGCCCTGGAACTGGAGCTCACCGAGTCCGTCCTGATGCAGGACGCCGGCGAGGCCCTGCTGCGCCTGCGGGCTTTGGCCGAACTCGGGGTCCAGCTCGCCATCGACGACTTCGGCACCGGTTATTCCAGCCTTGCCTACCTGAAACGCTTCCCCATCCACAAGCTCAAGATCGACGGTTCCTTCGTGGCCGGGCTGCCCGAGGACGGCAGCGACAATGCCATCGTCACCGCCGTCGTCAACCTCGGCCGCGCCCTGATGCTGGAGGTGGTGGCCGAGGGGGTGGAAACGGAAGGGCAGCGCCGTTTCCTGAAAAACACCGGCTGCGACCAGTTCCAGGGCTTCCTGTTCTCACCGGGGGTGGAGCCCCAAGCCTTCGAAAGGCTGTTCCCCCGCCTGTCTCCGAGAGCCCTGGAAGCCATCCCCCTGGCCTGCCGAGTTTAGCGGCGGGCCAGGGACACGGGGGGAGTTGAGGCGTTGGCCGGAATCAGGGAAAGGTGCCGCGATGGCCCTTTTTCATTCCAGGGGTCTTGTGCTCATCGTCCACTCCCAGGTGATCCCGGTTCTGCTTGAGCTTGTCCGCGCCTTCCCGGGCATCGCCGGCGGGAGGCGTGGCGGTGGGCGCCGGCGATGGGTTGGGGCGGGCGGGATCGATCTGGTCCCGCTCGTCGTCGGCGCTGGTGGGAACATGGGTAGGCTTGCTGGGGGATTTGACTCGGTTCATGCCGGAGTACCTCTCTCTGCTGGCAGGGGGCCGGGGACCCGGCCCGGGTCCGAAATGGTGCAAGCGCCATGCCCCGGGGGCGGTCTTTCCGGCCCCCCGGAACGCCCGGCGGCCGCAAACCGCCCCCGGGTAATTCTTTCGGCCTGCCTGCATTAGTTACCGGCGGGCGCCGCGCCGCCCCGCCGTCCCGATGGGAACGTCCCTTGCAACCCGGTCCGGGCTATTGGACCCGTCTTTCGACATCGCCCCCATGCCCAAGTCCCTGCCCGGCCGCCCCGTCTCCCTGTGGCTCGACACCACCCCGGAAACCGGCTTTCCGCCCCTGCCGGAGGGCCTCGAAGTGGATGTGGTGGTGGTCGGCGGCGGCCTCGCCGGCCTGACGGCGGCGACCCTCCTGAAGGAGGCCGGGCGGACGGTGGCGGTGCTGGAGGCCGGGCGCATCGTCCACGGGGTCACCGGCCACACCACCGCCAAGATCACCGCACTGCACACCCTCATCTACGACCATCTTATCCGCCATGCCGGGGAAGCCAAGGCCCGGGCCTACGGCGAAGCCCAGCAGGCGGCCATCGAACAGGTGGCGGCCCGGGTCCGGGACAAGGCCATCGATTGCGACTTCGTCCGCAGCGACGCCTACACCTACACCGAGTCCCCCGAGGAGAAGGGCCGGATCGAGGCCGAGGTCGAGGCCGCCCAGCGCCTGGGCCTGCCCGCCACCTACCTGGAGGACACGCCCCTGCCCTTCCCGGTGGAAGCGGCGGTGCGCTTCGACGGCCAGGCCCGCTTCCACCCCCGCAAGTACCTGCTCGCCCTGGCCCGGGACCTGCCCGGGGAGGGCAGCCATATTTTCGAGGCCACCCGGGTCCTGGACGTGACCCCGGGGGAACCTTGCCAGGTGACCACCGACCGGGGCCGGGTGGCGGCCCGGGACGTCATCGTCGCCAGCCACTTTCCCTTCGCCGACAAGGCCCTCTTCGCCTCCCGCCTGCAGCCCCACCGGTCCTACGTCCTCGCCCTGCGCCTCGACGGCCCGCCCCCCGACGGCCTCTTCATCGACACCGGCGAGAACTTCAGCCTGCGTCCCCAGCCCCTGCCTGACGGCGACACGCTGCTGCTGGTGGGAGGCGAGGGGCACCGGGCCGGAGAAGGGGGCGACACGGTGGCCCGCTATCAGCGCCTGGAGGTCTGGGCCCGGGGCCGCCTGCCGGTGCGCGCGGTGGAATACCGCTGGTCCACCCAGGACAATTTCACCGTGGACCGGATTCCCTACATCGGCCCCACGACCCAGCACTCCAGGCATCTCTATGTCGCCACCGGCTTCAACGGCTGGGGCATGACCAACGGCACGGTGGCCGGCATGCTGCTGCGGGACCTCATCCTCGAGGGGGACAATCCCTGGGCCGCAGTCTTCGACCCCAGCCGCATGAACCTCAACGACGTCCCGGAACTGGTGAGGCAGAACGCCAGAATCGCCGCCCACCTGGTGGCCGACCGGGTGCACCGCACCGACCCGGACACCGTGGGCCCCGGCGAAGGCAAGGTGGTGCACACCCTGCACGGCAACGTCGCCCTCTACCGGGACGAGGCGGGCCTGATCCACCGCCTGTCGCCGGTATGCACCCACATGGGCTGCATCCTGCACTGGAACCCGGCGGAAAGAAGCTGGGACTGCCCCTGCCACGGCTCCCGCTTCGGCGTCGGCGGCGAGGTCCTCCACGGCCCGGCGCTGCGCCCCCTGGAGAAGAAATAGGGCTGTTCCATACCCTATCCAAGGTCATCAAGCCCCACTATTGATGGGTATTTCACCTTAGAATAGGGCATGACCATGATCGAACCTACCGATCCCCGCAGCCGGCGGCGGTGGTTCTCCATCCTTGCCCTGCTGGCCCTTTGCTGCGCGGTCTTTCCGCCCCTGGCCGCCGGCGAGCCCCTGCGGCTCAATACCGGGGTGGGGGCGCCCTACATCCAGCCCGACAAGAAGGGCTTCCTCGACCGCCTGGTGCCGGAAGTCTTCCGGCGCCTCGGCATCCAGGCCGAGGCGGTCGTCTACCCGGCGTCCGAGCGGGCCAACATGAATGCCAACAACGGTCTCGACGACGGCGTCGCCATGCGGGTCAAGGGTCTGGAGGCCGCCTACCCCAACCTGGTCCGGGTCGAGGAAAAGGTGGCGGACAACGATTTTGTCGCCTATTCGGGCCACCACGTCTTCGCCACCACCGGCTTCGAGGCCCTCACGCCCTACCAGGTGGGCTACATCGCCGGCTGGAAGGTGTTCGAACCCCGCCTCAAGGACGGCTATGCCGTTACCCTGGTGCAGGACGCCGACCAGCTCTTCAACCTGCTGGCCAACGACCGGGCCGACGTGGTGCTGTTCGAGCGCTGGCAGGGCAACTGGCTGGTCCGGGAACGCCGCCAGAAGGCGAAGCTGCTGCTGCCGCCCCTGGTCTCCACCGAAATGTTCATGTACCTGCACAAGAAGCACGCCCACCTGGCCGGCCCCGCCGCCCAGGCGCTGCGGGCCATGAAGGCCGACGGCACCTACCGCCGGCTGGTGGAGGAAAATCTCCGAGTGTCCGATCCGCGATGACGCGCCGGGAAGCCATCGTCCCGGCCCCGCAGCCGGCTCGCCTGGCACGCCGGCTGGTCCAGGTGATCGTCCTGGCCAGCTCCCTGATCGCCATCTTCATCACCGCTGCCCAGCTCTACCTGGAATTCAACCGGGACGTGGGGGACATCCATGCCCGCTTCGAGCAGATCCGGGACGCCTACCTGCCCAGCGTCGTCCAGAACGTCTGGCTCACCGACCGGGCCCGGGTCCAGGTCCTCCTGGACGGCATCCGGCGCCTGCCGGATTTCGAATCGGCCCGGGTCATCGTGGATGGACAACCCTTCGCCGCCGCCGGCAAGGCCGCCGCCAACCCGGGGATGATGCGCCGCTTCACCCTCCTGCAGGAATTCCGCGGCCAAACCCTGGAAATCGGCGTCCTGGAAGTGGGCGCCAGCCTCGACGGCCCCCTGCAGCGGACCTGGGAACGCCTGTGGCTGGTGCTTTTCCTCAACGGCGCCAAGACCGCCCTGGTGGCGGCCCTCATCTTCATCCTGGTGCGGCGCATGATCACCAGTCCGGTGCAGCGCATGGCGACCCAGGCCCGGCGCCTGGCCGACGACGACCTCGACCAGCCCCTGAGCCTGGAAAGGTGCTTCGCCTGCCAGGATGACGACGAGATCCATGCCCTGGCGGCGGACATCGAACGCATGCGGGTCGGCCTGCGGGATCGGCGGGAGGCCCTGCTGGCTTCCCACGACCAGCTCTCCCGGGCCCTGGCGGAAAAGGAAATCGCCCTCCTGCAGGCCAGGGCTGGCGAGAAGGCCCTGCAGGAAAACCGGGCCCACCTGACCCGGGCCCAGCAGGTGGCCAACCTGGGAAGCTGGGAATGGACCTGGGGCGAGGACGAAATGCGCTGGTCGGAGGAGGTCTACCACCTCCTCGGCCTGCCGGTGGCCGGCGGCAAGCTGCCCGCCCCGGGCGCCCTTTCCCGACTGCGGGAAGCGGTCATCGAAGCCGACCGGCCGCTCCTGGACGCCCAACTCGCCGAGGCCCGCGCCTCCCGCTCCCTGGATTCGGCGGAATTCCACATCCGCCGCGGCGACGGCACCACCCGGCTGCTGCACCAGCTGGTGGAGCCCCTCTCCGACGGGGACGAGGACCCGCCCCGCCTGCTCGGAACCCTGCAGGACATCACCGAGCAGAAGCGAGTGGAGGAAGCCCTGGACCTGGCCGCCAGCGTCTTCGGCAACACCCGGGAGGGCATCCTGGTAACCGATACCGGGGGCACCATCCTGGCGGTGAACCCGGCCTTTACCGAGATCACCGGCTACAGCGAGGCGGAAGTGGTCGGCAAGACGCCGCAGTTCCTGCACTCCGACCGCCAGGACCCGGGCCTGTACGACACCATCGAGCGCACCCTGAAGCAAACCGGCGTCTGGCAGGGGGAAATCTGGAACCGCCGCAAGAACGGCGAGTCCTTTCCCCAATGGACCACCATCAGCACCATCGCCGACGCCGAAGGGAACGCCAAGCGCCACGTCGGGGTCATCAGCGACGTGACCGAAATGCGCCGCAAGGACGAATGGATCCGCCACCAGGCCTACCATGACGCCCTCACCGGCCTGCCCAACCGGCTGCTGCTGGAGGACCGCCTGAGCCAGGCCATCGGCGCCGCCCACCGCACCGGCGGCCGAGTGTGTGTCCTCTTCCTCGACCTCGACCGCTTCAAGCTGGTGAACGACAGCCTCGGGCACCGGGCCGGCGACAGCCTCCTGAAGCTCGCCGCCGCCCGGATCAACCAGTGCGTGCGGACCACCGACACGGTGGCGCGGCTGGGGGGGGACGAGTTCGTCCTCGTCCTCACGGGCTTTGCCGCCATCACCGACGTTGCCCACGTGGCCGAAAAGATCGTCTCCTCCATGGCCGAGGGCTTCGACATCGGCGGCCAGCACGTCCATGTCGGCGCCAGCATCGGCATCAGCGTCTATCCCCAGGACGGCGACAACCCGGACACCCTGCTGCGCAACGCCGACACCGCCATGTACGAGGCCAAGGCCGCCGGCCGCGGCACCTTCCGCTTCTTCGACAGCCACATGAACTCCCGGGCGGTGCACCGCCTGCAGATCGAAGCCCGGCTGTGGCGGGCCCTGGCCGAGCGCCAGTTCGAGGTCTTCTACCAGCCCAAGGTGGTGCTCGGCAACGGCGCCATCCACGGCATGGAGGCCCTGGTGCGCTGGCGCGACCCGGAAAAGGGCCTGATCTCCCCGGCCGAATTCATCCCGGTGGCGGAAGAGACCGGCCTCATCCGGGAAATCGGCGAATGGGTCCTGGACGAATCCTGCCGCCAGATGAGCCTGTGGGTGGACCGGGGCATCATCGAGGGCCCGGTGGCGGTCAATGTCTCGGCCCGCCAGCTGGCCGACCCCGAATTCGCCGGCCGGGTGAAGGCCACCCTGGAGCGCCATGGCCTCGCCCCCCACTGGCTGCAGCTGGAAGTCACCGAATCCATGGTGATGACCGAGCCCGAACAGGCCATCCGCATCCTCGGCAACCTGGTGAAACTGGGCATCACCATCGCCATCGACGACTTCGGCACCGGCTACTCCAGCTTCAGCTACCTGAGGCGCCTGCCCATCCACCTCCTCAAGATCGACCGCTCCTTCGTGGACGACATCGGCAGTTCCCGGGAGGACGAGAACATCGTCGCCGCCATCGTCACCATGGCCAAATCCCTGGGCATGCAGACCATCGCGGAAGGGGTGGAGACCGCCGTCCAGGCAGAATTCCTGGTCGGCCTGGCCTGCGACTTCGGCCAGGGCTATCTCTACTCCCGGCCCGTGCCGGCGCCGGAATTCGAAGCCCTGCTGGAAGCCGGCGCTTTCAGCGGCGTCGCCGCCTGAAACCCTCCGCACTTTTTGCCGCATCCGCTATCCAATAGCCGCACCGCCGGCCCAAGGACGGACCGCGGCCTCAACCCAGCGGAAGGACCAGACCATGAACAAGATCAACCTGATGCGAATCCAGGTGGCCGCGGCCCTCGCCGCCCTGTCGAGCCTGATTGCCTCGGCGGCATGCGCCGCCGGCGACGAGGTCACCGCCGACCGCGTCGTCCAGGCCCTTGAAGGCACCTTCGGCGTCCATCCCGGCCAACGACGCAACCACACCAAGGGCACCTGTGCCGCCGGCGAATTCGTCGGCAGCCCGGACATCGCGCCCTACAGCCGGTCACCGATCTTTTCGGGCAGGCCGGTGCCGGTGGTGGCCCGGTTTTCCGTCGCCGGCGGCAACCCGAAGGCCCCGGACACGGGCAAGACGCCCCGGGGCATGGCGCTGGAATTCAGGCTGCCGGAGGGGCTGCGCCAGCACATCACCATGATCAACACCCCCATTTTCGGCGCCGCCACGCCCCGGACCTTCCTCGACCTCACGGTCGCCGCCCGCCCCGACCCGGCCACCGGCAAACCCGATCCGGAAAAACTCAAGGCCTTCCAGGCGACCCATCCCGACAACAAGGCCCAGGCGAACTTCCTGGCGGCCCACAACCCGCCGGCCAGCTATGCCAACGGCGCCTACTTCGGGCTGCACACCTTCAAGTTCATCAACCGGGACGGCAAGACCACCCTGGTGCGCTGGCAGTTCATCCCCCAGGACGGGGAAAAGCGCCTGTCGGACGAGGAGATGAAGACGGCCGGCCCGGACTTCCTGGAGCCGGCCCTGATCGAGCGCACCCGCCGGGGACCGGTGCACTGGGATATGGTGGTGGCCATCGGCGAGCCCGGTGACCCGGAGGACAACCCGACCCTCGCCTGGCCCGAAGGGCGCCGGAAGATCAGGGCCGGAACCCTGACCATCAGCGCCGCCATGCCGCAAAGGGGCGCCGAGTGCGAGCCCATCAACTACGATCCCCTGGTCATGGCGGACGGCATCGCCGCGACCAGCGACCCGGTGCTCCTGTTCCGCTCCCCGGCCTATGCGGTTTCGGTCGGCAAGCGGCTGGCCGGGCAATGAAGGATCGCCATGGCCGATATCAGGAGCACTCACCCCCTTGCGGACATGAACCGTCTCTATCGCTTCCTCGATTTCCTCGTCTTCGACCCCCGCTACCGCAGGACCCGGCTGGTGCTGGCCCTCGCCGTCTATTTCCTGGTGCTGGCCCTGGGCTCCGTCCCCGGGGCGAGGGCGGAAGTGGGCAAGCTCGCCCCCGGCGTGGTGCTCCACGCCCTGACCTACGCCTTCATCACCGCCATGGTGTTCGGCGGCCTGGGCAGGACCACCGCCGGTCCGGCCCTCTTCTCCCTCCTCGTCGTCTCGGCCATGGGCGCCCTCGACGAGTTCGTCCAGAGCTTCCTGCCGTACCGCACGGCCGCCGTGGCGGACTGGGGAGTGGATGTGGTTTCCGGCCTTTCCATCCTCGCCTTCCTGCTCATGGTTTATGTCGCCGGGCGCAGGCACCGGCAGCCGGCGCTTCCGGGCATGGCGCCTGCTGGGAACCCGGTTTCCCTTGCAGGAGAACGCCATGGCAAGGCGCAACATCAGCGGCCAGGATGACGAGCCGGCCCGGCCCCCGGGCCACGGCACCGCCGACCTCGGCCCCAGCGACACTTCCGACAGCGGCAGCGACATCAGGGGCGGCCAGGGCCTGGCCCAGGAGGCCGGCCTGGACGACGACACCGGCAACACCTCGGACATGGAGCACGCCCGCGGCGCCGGGCCCGACCTGGGGGATGCCAACCTGGACAGCGACAGCGACAGCGAAGGCACCGGCGAGCGGACCACCGCCGGCCGCGACAGTGATATCCGGGAAGGCGGCGACATCGCCCCCGACCAGGTCACCCGCAACCCCGGCGGCCTCGTAATCGGGGAAGACCCCGAAGGCATCGGCGTCACCCGCAAGCGCGGAAAATAGAGCCGGCGCGGGAGGCGGGAGAACCTGCCGGCCTGACGATTGTCCCGGCAGAAGTCCCAGGAGGAAATGCCATGACCGATCGCACCCCGCTCTCCCCCCTGCGCCAGGCCATCACCCTTGCCTGCCGGCGCGACGAAGCCGACTGCGTCGCCGAGCTGGCGGCCGAGATGGCGGCCGCCGCTCCCGACCGGGGCGCGGCGGCCGCCCGGGCCCGAAGCCTGGTGGAGGCGATCCGCCAGCAGCGCAGCGGCGCCGGCGGGGTGGACCAGCTGATGCACGAGTTCGCCCTCTCCAGCCAGGAGGGGATCGCCCTCATGTGCCTGGCGGAAGCCCTCCTGCGCATTCCCGACGCCGCCACCGCCGACCGCCTCATCCGGGACAAGATTTCCCGGGGCGACTGGCGCTCCCACCTGGGCCACAGCGACTCCCTGTTCGTGAACGCCGCCACCTGGGGCCTCCTGGTCACCGGCAAGCTGACAGCCACCCGCAGCGAGGGGGAGCTGGGAGGCGCCCTCACCCGCCTCATCGCCCGGGGCGGCGAGCCGGTGGTGCGCCGGGGCGTGGAATTCGCCATGGCCCTCCTGGGCCGGCAGTTCGTCATCGCCGAGACCATCGGCGAGGCGCTGCGGCGCGCCCGGTCCCGGGAGGCGCGGGGCTACACCTACTCCTTCGACATGCTGGGGGAGGCGGCCCTGACCGGGGCCGACGCCCTGCGCTATTTCGCCGCCTACGAGGAGGCCATCCATGCCATCGGTCGGGCCGGGGGCAGCCGCAGCGTCCAGGCCGGGCCGGGGATTTCCGTCAAGCTCTCGGCCCTCCACCCGCGCTATGTCCGCTCCCAGCGGGACCGGGTCCTGGCCGAGCTGCTGCCCCGGCTGCAGTCCCTCGCCGCCCTCGCCCGGCAATACCGCATCGGCCTCAGTATCGATGCCGAGGAGGCCGAACGCCTGGACCTTTCCCTCGACCTCCTGGAAGCCCTCGCCGGCGACCCCGCCCTGGCCGGCTGGGACGGGCTGGGCTTCGTGGTCCAGGCCTACCTGAAGCGCAGCCCCTTCGTCGTCGATTACCTGGCGGACCTCGCCCGCAGGAACGGGCGGCGCCTCATGGTGCGTCTGGTGAAGGGGGCCTACTGGGACAGCGAAATCAAGCGCGCCCAGGTGGACGGCCAGGCCGACTACCCGGTCTTCACCCGCAAGGCCCACACCGACCTCGCCTACCTGGCGTGCGCCAAGCGCCTCCTGGCGGTCCAGGCCCTCTATCCCCAGTTCGCCACCCACAACGCCCACACCCTGTCGGCGGTCATGGAGATGGCCCGGGAGCGGGGCGTCGCCGACTACGAGTTCCAGTGCCTGCACGGCATGGGCGAGCCTCTCTACGACCACGTGGTGGGGCCCGGCCAGCTGGGCCAGCGCTGCCGCATCTACGCCCCGGTGGGCAGCCACGCCACTCTCCTGCCCTACCTGGTGCGCCGCCTGCTGGAAAACGGCGCCAACACCTCCTTCGTGAACCGCATCGTGGATGAGGCCGTCAGCATCGATGAGCTGGTGCGGGACCCCCTGGAGCAGGTGCGGGAGGAAGGCTTCGGCCCCCATCCGAAAATTCCCCGGCCGCCGGACCTCTTCGCCCCCGGCCGGCGCAACTCGGCGGGCCTCGACCTCTCGGACGAGAACACCCTAGCCCCCCTCGGCACCGACCTGGAAGCGCTCCTGACCCGCGCCTGGGAAGCCTCCCCCCGGATCGCCGGCCGGCCGCCCCGGGGCGGACCGGCGCGGCCGGTGGCCAGCCCGGCCGACCGTGAAGACCCGGTCGGCATCGTGGTGGACGCCAACCCCGAGGACGTCGCCGCCGCCCTGGCCGCCGCTGCGGCCCAGGCCGGAGAATGGCACGCCGTCCCGCCGCCGCGGCGGGCCGAACTGCTGCGGGCGGTGTCGGACCGCCTGGAAGCCCGGCGGACCGAACTCATGAGCCTCTGTATCCGGGAAGCCGGCAAGACCTGGGGCAACGCCCTCGCCGAGGTGCGGGAGGCGGTGGACTTCTGTCGCTACTACGCCCGCCAGATCGAGGACATGGACCCCGCCCACCTGGCCGGCCCCCCCGGGCCGGCGGTGTGCATCAGCCCCTGGAATTTCCCCTTGAGCATCTTCGCCGGCCAGGTGGCGGCGGCCCTGGCGGCGGGCAGCCCGGTGCTGGCCAAGCCCGCCGAGCAGACGCCCCTCGTCGCCGCCTTCGCGGTCGGCCTCTTCCATGGGGCCGGCATCCCCCCCGCCGCCCTCCAGCTCCTGCCCGGGCCGGGGGAGAGCGTCGGCGCGGCCCTGGCCGCGGACCCGCGGGTGGGGAGCATCCTGTTCACCGGCTCCACCGAGGTGGCCCGGCTCATCGACCGCGCCCTGGCGGATCGGGAAACGCGGCTGATCGCCGAGACCGGCGGCCAGAACGCCATGATCGTGGATGCCTCGGCCCTGCCCGAGCAGGTGGTCCAGGACGTCCTGGTCTCCGGCTTCGACAGCGCCGGCCAGCGCTGCTCGTCGTTGCGGGTCCTGTGCCTGCAGGAGGACATCGCCGACCGGGTGCAGGCCCTCCTCAAGGACGCCATGGGCGAGCTGGCCATCGGCGACCCCCGCCACCTGGCCACCGACATCGGCCCGGTCATCGACGGGGAAGCCCGGGCCGGGCTGGAGGCCTACATCGCCCGGATGCGGGCGGCGGGGAAGGAGGTCTTCCAGGTTCCCCTGCCGGCCGCCTGCACCGCCGGCACCTTCGTCCCCCCCACCCTGATCGGGATCAATGCCATGCACGAGCTGGAGCGGGAAGTGTTCGGCCCGGTGGTCCATGTGCTGCGTTACGAGGCCGGCCGACTGGAATCCCTCATCGACGCCATCAACGCCAGCGGCTACGGCCTCACCTTCGGGCTCCACAGCCGCATCGACGAAACGGTGGAACTGGCCGCCACCCGGGTGCGGGCCGGCAATATCTACGTGAACCGCAACATGGTGGGGGCGGTGGTGGGCGTCCAGCCCTTCGGCGGCGAGGGCCTGTCGGGGACCGGCCCCAAGGCCGGCGGCCCCCTCTACCTCCATCGCCTGGCCGGGACGGACAACCTCCTGCCGCGGGAAATCGGCCTGCCGCCCGAACATCCCGACGACAGGCGCCTTGCCCCTTTCCGGGCCCTGGGCGAATGGGCCTGGAAGACGGGCAACTCCGCCCTGGTGGAAGCCTGCAGCCGCTACGGGCTGTGGAGCCTCCTGGACCGGGAGCTTCGCCTCCCCGGCCCCACCGGGGAGAGCAACACCCTGGGTTTCGCCCCCCGGGGCCAGGTCCTGTGCGCGGCGGCGACGGAAGAAGAATTCCTGGAACAGGTCGCCGCCTGCCTGGTGACGGGGAACCGGGTCCTGTTCCCGGCCGGCAACCCGGCGGAGCGGGTCCTGCCCCGCCTGCCGGCGGCGCTGGGGCAGGACATCGGGCTATGGACGGAGCATGCCGCCATGCCCCTGGCCGCCGCCCTCGTCGCCGGCGACGGGGAAAACGCCGGCCGCTGGCGCCAGCGCCTGGCGAAGCGGGACGGGGCCCTGGTGCCGGTGCTGCGCCCGAATTCCGCCGATGGCCGCTACCCCCTCCACCGCCTGGTGGCGGAACGGGTGGTGACCATCAACACCACGGCGGCCGGCGGCAACGCGACCCTGATGACCCTGGCCCCGTGACGGGCCGGTGGCAGCGGAACTACCCCCCGGCAGGGTAGTCGACTTATGTACTTTGCCTTCCGCGGGGCGAAAGCTTCCGAGACGCCATGGACAGCCCCTCCATAACCAGCCAACCGACGGGAACCATCCTGCTGGTGGACGACGATCCGGTGAACCTGGACATCCTCGCCCGCCTGCTCCGCCCCTATTACGAGGTCCTGGCCGCCCCCTCGGGGGAGCGGGCCCTGGAGGTCGTCGCCGGCCCGGCGAAGCCGGATCTCATCCTCCTCGACGTGCTGATGCCCGGCATGAACGGTTACGGCGTGCTCGCCCGCCTGCGGGAAGACCCGGCCACCCGGGACATTCCGGTCATCTTCGTCACCGGCCTGGATTCCACGGCGGACGAGGAACGGGGCCTCGAGCTCGGCGCCGTGGATTACATCACCAAGCCCTATCGCGCCTCCATCATCCTGGCCCGGGTGCATACCCAACTCGAACTGCGGCGCGCCCGCCAGTGGCTCGCCAACCAGGTGGTCTACCTGGAAGCCGAGGTGGCGCGGCGCACCCAGGACATCCAGCTCGCCCAGGACATCACCATCCGGGCCCTGGCCGAGCTGGCCGAGACCCGCGACTCGGAGACCGGCAACCATATCCGCCGTACCCAGGAGTACATGCACATCCTGGCCAAGCGCCTGCAGAGCCATCCCCGGTTCTCCGCCTTCCTGACCGACAAGGTGGTGGAGCTGCTGACCAAATCCGCCCCCCTCCACGACATCGGCAAGGTCGGCATCCCCGATCAGATTCTCCTCAAGCCGGGCAAGCTGACCGCTGAGGAATGGCGAATCATGAAGACCCACTGCCTGCTGGGGGCCGACGCCATCGAGCGGGCCGTGCACGAGGCCAACCACTCGGTCGATTTTCTCGACATGGCCCAGCAGATCGCCCATTACCACCACGAGAAATGGGACGGCAGCGGCTATCCCGAGGGACGGCAGGCGGACGCCATCCCCGTCCCCGCCCGGCTCATGGCCCTGGCCGACGCCTTCGACGCCATCGTCTCCTTGCGCAGCTACAAGAGGCCGGTCCCGGCCGAGAAAGCGAAGGAACTGATCGCCCGGGAGCGCGGCCACCAGTTCGACCCGGACATGGTGGACGCCTTCCTGGCCAGCTATCCGGACTTCGTGGCCGCCGCCCAGAGATATAACCAGCAGCATGATGTATAGCGGCTGAGATCGTGGGCCGGGACAGCACCGAACTGCCGCAAGCCCCCGTTTCCCGCTTCCCGCGCCTGGCCCGGGTGCTGGACCGCCTGGCGCCGGCCTCCAGCGGGGCGGCGGTGGCCCTGGGGAGCCTGGTGCTGCTTGGCTGGGCCCTCGATCTCACCATACTGAAGAGCGTCCTGCCCGGCCTCGCTGCCATGAAGGCGAACACGGCCCTGGCCTTCATCCTGGCCGGCCTCTCCCTGGGGGCTGCCTGCACCGGCTCGCCATCCCCCTGGCCCCGGCGCCTTTCGGCCGCCTGCGCGGCGGCGGTGCTGGCCCTCGGCCTGCTGACCCTCGGAGAATATCTGACCGGCGTCGACCTCGGCATCGACAACCTGCTGGTACGGGAAATCACCGAACTTCCTGGCGACATTCCCGGCCGCATGGCCGTCGACACCGCCCTCTGCTTCTCCGTCCTCGGCGCGGCGCTCCTGCTGCTGAGCCGGGACCGGGGCCACCGGGCCGCCATCCATGCCCTGGCCATCGTCGCCATCCTGGTGGCCGGATCGGTGTTCATCGGCTATGCCTACGACGTCGATGAATTCCTGCGGGTGAAGCTCGACTACACGCCCATGGCGCTCAATACGGCGGCGGTGCTGGTGCTGCTGGCCGTCGGGATCGTCAATGCGCGCCCCGACTATCCCATCCGGCAGTTCCTCCTCACCGACAGCCCCGCCGGCACCATCGTGCGTCGGCTGGTTCCGCCGGCAATCGTCCTCCCCCTGGCGACAGGCTGGCTGATCCTGCTGGGCTATCGCACCGAGGCTCTCTCCGAGGCCTCCGGGCTGGCCGTGTTCGCCGCATCGGTCATCGTCCTCTCCATCGGCCTGGTCCTGTGGAATGCGGGGGACTTCCACGCAGCCGCCATCCGCGGCCGGCTGGCGGAAGAGGCATTGCGGGAGGATGAGGAACGGCTGAATGTCATCCTGAGAATCCTGCCGGTGGGGCTCTGGATTCTCGACGCCAAAGGGGGAGTCCTCTATAGCAACGATGCGGCACGGCGGCTCTGGACTGACGTCCGCTACGTCACCCTAGACGAACTCGATACCTACAAGGGCTGGCGGCTTCCCGGGAGGGAGCCCATCGCCGCCCATGAATGGTCGGGCGCGCGGGCCGTCGAGAAGGGCGAGACGACCATCGAACAGGAAGTCGAGATCGAATGCCTCGATGGCACCCACAAGATCATCTGGGACTCCGCCGTGCCGCTCCGCAGGAGCGATGGGAGCATCTATGGCGCGGTCACCGTCAACTTCGACATCACCAGACGCAAGCGGGCCGAGGCCGAAATCCGCCGGCTCAACGCCGAACTGGAGCAGCGGGTGGCGGAACGCACCGCCGGCCTGGAAGCCGCCGTCAAGGAACTGGAATCCTTCGCCTACGCCATTTCCCACGACCTGCGGGCGCCCCTGCGGGCCGTCGACGGCTTCTCGGCCAAGGTGGCCGCAAACTATGGCGACCGGCTCGACGACGAGGGCCGGCGCCTGCTCCAGGTGGTGCGTGAAAACGCCCTGCGCATGGGCCGGCTGATCGACGACCTCCTGGCCTTTTCCCGCCTGGGACGCCGGGAAATGACCCTGCAGGCCGTGGATATGGAGGCCATGGCCAGGAACCTCGCCCAGGAACTGCGGGCGGCGGAGCCCGGGCGCGCCATCGAGTTCGCCTTCCCGCCCCTGCCGCCGGCCTGGGGGGACCCCGCCATGCTCCGGCAGGTTTGGGTGAACCTCATCGGCAATGCGGTGAAATTCACCTGCCGGCGGCCGGTCGCCCACATCGAGATCGGCGGGCGCAGCGAAGGCGCCGAGAACCATTACTGGGTCAAGGACGACGGCGCCGGCTTCGACATGCGCTATGCCGGCAAGCTGTTCCACGTCTTCGAACGCCTCCATGGCCCGGAGGAATTCGAGGGCACCGGCACCGGCCTGGCCATCGCCCAGCGCATCGTGCTCCGCCACCAGGGCCGCATCTGGGGAGAGGGCCGGCCCGATGCCGGGGCCACCTTCCACTTCGCCCTGCCCGCCGCCCCCCATTGAAAGCCGCCCCCCGCATACTGCCCGCCCTCCCCGTCACCGCCGAAGGAACGGGGGACCAGGGCCGGGAACTAACAGCAAATGACATGCAGGGCACGGAAAGAGCGGCAACGCCATGAAAACGACCGGAAGACGCACCTGGACCTGGATCGGGCTGCTGGCCGTGCTGCTCGCCCTGGGGGCGTTTTTCGCGGCGGGGCGCCTCCGCCCCGCCCCGGCCCCGCCCCCGGCTCCCCGGGAAAGCCTGACCCTGGGCACCCCCCAGACAATTTTCGGACTGCCCCTGGCGGTAGCCGAGGAGCAAGGGCTGTTCCGCGAAGAGGGGCTGGATGTCACCGTCAAGCGCTTTCCCACCGGCAAATCGACCCTGGAGGCGATGCTGCGCGGCGAGGTGGAGGTGGGGGCTGGGGGGGAGACCCCCATCGTCTTGGCCAGCTTCAAGCGCCGTGATTTCGTCATCATCGCCAGCATCAGCCACAGCGACAACGGCGGCCAACTGGTCGCCCATCCGTACAGCGGCATCCGTACCGCCGCCGACCTGCCCGGCCACCGCATCGGCGTCCTCTGGGGCACCACCGCCCATTATTTCCTCGATGTGCTCCTCGCCGACCAGGGGCTGAAACCGTCCGCCGTCACCGAGGTCCCCCTGGAGGCCCCCCGGATGGCCGCAACCCTGGCGGCCCGGCAGGTGGATGCCATCGCCGCGTTCGAACCCTACGCCTCCCAGGCCATCGCCGCCCTCCGGGGCAGCGCCACCGTCCTGGACTGCCGGGAACGCTGCCGCGAAACTGTGGTCCTGATCGTCTCCCGGGACTTCCCGCGCCGACGCCCCATCGCCGCCCAGCGCCTGCTGCGCGCCACCGGCCGGGCCATCGACTGGATCCACCAATATCCCCGGGAGGCCATGGCCCTCGCCGCCCGCCGGCTGAACATGGACATCGCGGTGTTCGATGGCCGGTGGAACGACTACGAATTCGTCCTGGGCCTCGACCAGGCCTACCTGCTCTCCCTGGAAAACCAGGCCCGCTGGGCCCTCAGGACCTTTCCGGAGGCCGGGGCCGCGGTGCCCAACTATCTCGATTTCTTCGACTTCGGGCCCCTCACGGCGGTGGCCCCCGGAGCCGTCGCCATCCCCCACTGAAGCCATGGATCTCCTCGCCCGCACCCGCCTGATCGCAACCCTGGTCATCACCGCGACCCTGCTGCTGACGGGTGCCTTCCTGATGGCGCAGCAGCGCATGCGGGAGGCCCAGGCGGCCAAGGACGGCCTGGAGGCCCTGAGCGCCGAGGTCCACAGGCTGCGCACCGCCGCCTTCGACTATGTCCAGCAACCGGAAACACGGGCCCGGGCGCAGACGGAGGCCGAGTTCCAGCGTCTGCACGCCCTGGTCACCGGCGACTGGCTCGCCACCGTCGTCAGCCAGCAGGCCGCCGAAGAGGGGCGCCTGCGCCGGGAAGTCCGCGATGCCCTCGACCAGAGCGAGGAAATCTTCCGCCAGCTCCCGGCCGGCGACAGCGATCCGGCCTTCGCCGAGCGGGACCGCCTCACCCGCACCCATCTGCTGCTGCAAACCCAGTCCCTGGCCAGCGCCATCGCCGCCCTGCATCCCATCCTGAGCGCCACGGCGGTGCGGGCCCGCAACCGTGCCGGAACCATCGGCGTCGCCCTGGGGGGCCTGCTGGTGGCCATGGCGCTGCTGTCCGTCGCCCTGCTCGAGCACTACATCCTCCGGCCCCTCGGCCAGTTGCGCCAGATGGCCATCGGCCACGGCGAGGCGGCGGCGCCGCTCCCCGGCCGGCGCACCGACGAGATCGGCCATCTGGCCGACGCCCTCGACGGCATACTGGCCCGGCTGGAGGCCGCCAACAAGGAGCTGGAGGCCTTCGCCTACTCGGTATCCCACGACCTGCGCGCCCCCCTGCGGGCCATCGACGGCTTCTCCCGCAAGGTGGTGGCCAATTACGGCGACCGGCTCGACGACGAAGGCCGGCGCCTGCTCCAGGTGGTGCGCGACAACGCCCAGCGCATGAACCAGCTCATCAACGACATCCTCGCCTTCTCCCGCACCGGGCGCCGGGAAATGGCTCCCGAGCCGGTGGATATGGAGGCCATGGCGAAAAGCGTCGCCGAGGAGGCGCGGCAGGCTGAGCCCGGGCGTGCCATCGAGTTCGCCTTCCTGCCCTTGCCGCCGACCAGGGGGGACCCCGCCCTGCTGCGGCAGGTGTGGGTCAATCTCATAGGCAATGCGGTGAAATTCACCCGACGGCGCCCGGTGGCCCACATCGAGGTCGGCGGCAGCACCGAAGGCGGCGAGAACCACTACTGGGTCAAGGACGACGGCGCCGGCTTCGACATGCGCTATGCCGGCAAGCTCTTCGGCGTCTTCCAGCGCCTGCACAGCCAGGAGGAATTCGAGGGCACCGGCGTCGGCCTGGCGATTGCCCAGCGCATCCTGTTTCGCCACCAGGGCCGCATCTGGGCCGAGGGCCAGCCCGATGGGGGGGCCACCTTCCACTTCGCCCTGCCCATCCCATCTCCTAACGCCCCTCTTTCACGAGGACAGAAATCGTGAACGTGACTAGCCGGGAATTACAGATTTTGCTGGTGGAAGACAATCCGGCCGACGCCGAGCTCACCCTGGACGCCCTGCGGGAAGTCCACTTGGCCGACCGGGTGCTATGGGTCAAGGATGGCGCCGAGGCCCTCGACCTGCTCTTTGCCCCAGGCGCCGCTGAAAGCCGGCGCCTGGGGCTGGTGCTCCTCGACCTGCGGCTGCCCCGGGTGGACGGCCTCGAAGTGCTGCGCGCCGTGCGCGCCGATGAGCATACCCGGCGGCTGCCGGTGGTGGTGCTGACTTCCTCCCACGAGGATATCGACGTGGTGCGGGCCTACGACCTGGGGGCTAGCAGCTACCTGGTGAAGCCGGTGGAATTCGGGGCCTTCATGCAGGCGGTGCGCGACATCGGGCGCTACTGGATGCAACTCAACCGCTTGCCGGGCGAAACGGGATGACCAGCCAGGACACGGAGCTGCCGCGCCGCCCCATCGACCTGGTGGTGGTCGAAGACTCGCCCCTTGATGCCGAACTGATGGTGGATGCCCTGCGGGCAGCCGGCATGGCGGTGGATATGCGGCAGATGGAGGATGAGCCTGCCTTCCGCGCCGCCCTCGGCGAGCGCCAGCCCGACGTCATCCTGTCCGACTGGACCATGCCCCGCTTCAGTGGCCGCCGGGCCCTGGAAATTGCCCGGGAATGCTGCCCCGAGGTGCCCTTCATTTTCGTTTCCGGCACCATTTCGGAGGCCTCCGCCTCCGAAGCGCTGCGCCAGGGAGCCATCGACTACGTCTATAAGCATGAACTGCAACGGCTCGGCCCCATCCTGACCCGCGTCCTCCACGAGGCCCTGACGCTGCGCCTCCTGCGAGAGAGCGAGGAAACGTACCGGCAGCTCTTCGACAGCGCCCGGGACGGCATCGTGCTGATCGATATCCCCCCCGGCCTGATCTGCGACTGCAACCCCGCCTTCGAGCAACTGACCGGCCGGTCCCTGGCGGAACTCAAGACCATGCACAGCTGGGAATTGCGGCCGCCGGAGCTGCGGGAGGCAGCGCGGCGCCTGTTCGAGAAGATCGTGGCCACGGGCGAGGGCGAGTCGACCGATCTCGACCTGGAGAGGCCGGACGGCACCCGGGTGCCGGTGGACTTCCGGTCCCGCCGCATCCGCATCGCCGGCAGCGACTATGTCCAGAGCCGATATCTCGACATCACCGAACGTAAGCGCAACAGCGAGGAACTGGAGCGCTACCGCCAGCACCTGGAGGAACTGGTGGATACCCGGACCCACGAACTGGCCCAGGCCAAGCAGGCGGCCGAGGGCGCCAATGCGGCCAAGAGCGCCTTCGTCGCCAACATGAGCCATGAGATCCGCACCCCCCTCAATGCCATCCTCGGGCTCACCCACCTGTTGCGGCGCGGCCATGCCGACCCCGCCCAGCGGGAGAAGCTGGACAAGATCGTCGACGCCTCCCGGCACCTGCTCTCGGTCATCAACGACATCCTCGATTTCTCCAAGATCGAGGCTGGCAAGCTGAGCCTCCATGTGACCGACTTCGCCCTCGACCGCATGCTGGACAGCGTCATTTCCATGGTTGGCCCGAGGGCCAAGGAGAAAGGGCTTGAAGTCGTCGTGGACCGGGACGAGCTGCCGCCCGTGCTGGTGGGCGACTCCACCCGCCTCGCCCAGGCACTCCTCAACTACCTCTCCAACGCCCTCAAGTTCGCCCAGCAGGGCCGGATCACGGTGCGCATTTCCCGGCAGGAGGAAACCCCCATCGATCTGCTGGTGCGCTTCGAAGTGACCGACACCGGCATCGGCATCCCCCCCGGGAAGATGGCGGATCTGTTCGCGGCCTTCGAGCAGGTGGATGCCAGCACCGCGCGCCACTACGGCGGCACCGGCCTGGGGCTCGCCATCACCCGGCGGCTGGCCCAGCTCATGAAGGGCGAGGCGGGCGCCACGAGCATGCCCGGCCAGGGGAGCACCTTCTGGTTTACCGCCCGCCTCGGCAAGAGCTGGCTCAGCCTGGAAGCCCTGGCCGAAGCGCCCGCCCTCGCCGAATCGAGCCTGCAGGCCGTGCCGGCCGGCGCCCGCATCCTGCTGGCCGAGGACAACCGGATCAACCAGGAAGTGGCGGTGGAACTCCTGGCCGAGGCCGGGCTGACGGTGGAGGTGGCCAGCGACGGCCATGAGGCGGTGGAGAAGGCCCTGGGCGGCGGCTACGACCTCATCCTCATGGATATCCAGATGCCCGGCATGGACGGCCTCGATGCGACCCGGGCCATCCGCGCCCTGCCCGGCGGCGGCGCCATCCCCATCCTGGCGATGACCGCCAACGCCTTCGACGAGGACCGGGAACGCTGCCGGGCGGCGGGCATGAACGACTTCATCGCCAAGCCGGTGGATCCGGTGCAGCTTTTCGCCACCCTGCGGCGCTGGCTGCCGGAAGCGGCCATGACCGCCCCGGCGGGGGGCGGCGGGGAGGCGCAGATTCCCGACGCCCTGGCGGCCATCCCCGGCCTGGACGCCCGGCGGGGCATCCAGGCGCTGAACGGCAACCTGGATGCCTACCTGCCCCTGCTGCACCGCTACGGGGCCGAGCACGCCGGAGACATGGACCGGCTGCGGGCGCAGATGGCCGCCGGGGAGCGGGACGAGGCCAGGCGGCTGGCCCATGGGCTGAAGGGGGTCTCGGGCAACCTGGGCGCCACCGGCGTGGAGCGCCTGGCCGCCGAGCTGGAGATGGCGATCGGGGAAGGCCGCGACGACGCCGAGATCGAACGGCTGGCCGACGCCGCCGGCGCCGAGCTGCAACAGCTGGCGGAGGCCATCCTGGCGGCCCTGCCGGCACAGGCCCCGGCCCCCCTGGCCGGCGAAGTGGACTGGGCGGCGGCGGGGCGGGTCCTGGCCGACCTGGAACCCATGCTGCAAAGGGGCAGCACCCGGGCCAACCTCATCGTGGAGAGCCATGCCGCGCTGCTGAAGGCCGCCCTCGGCCCCCTGGGCGAGGAACTGGAACAGCGGGTCGGCCGTTTCCTCTACCCCGAGGCCCTGGAAACCCTCCAGCGGGCACGGCGGGAAATCCCGGCGCCGTAGGCGGCGGAATCAACCTGCTCCGCAGGCCTGCACCAGGGCGGCCACCACCGCCCGCCGCAGCTCCCGCCAGGACGCCCCGCCGGCCAGGCAGTGCTTCTGGTTGATTTCCAGTTCGATGCCGACATAGTCGCCGGGCCCGAAGCGCCGCCGCAGCCAGGAGCAGAAACCGTCGGACTTGCCGGTATAGGGATAGTTGCGGCGCACCCGGAACCGGGGCGCCAGGGTTTCCAGGGCTGCCTGCCAGGCATCGCACAGGGCCCGCTCCCCCGGGCGGCCGGGATGGTAGAGAAGGCCGATGTCGGCATTGCGGACCTCGCCGTCCAGGACCGGGGTGAAGCTGTGGCTGGAGATGTGCACCACCCGCCGCCCGCCGGCGATGGCCCCGGCCACCAGCTGGCCGGCCCGCTCCCGGTAGGGCCGGTAGTAGCGGGCGACCGCCTCTTCCCGCACTTCCCGGGGGGCAGCGCGCCAGGCCTCGGACAGCAGCCGGGGATGGCGCGGGGAACGGTTGAGTTCCACCACCAGGCGGCTGACGGTGGAGTAGACGAGGGGCGCCGCCAGGGCCCGGGCCAGGTCCCGGGCCTGGGCCAGGGCTCCGGGATCGTGGCCCCGGTGGCTGGCCAAAGCCTCCTCCCAGCCCTGAAACCAGTTCCGGTAGCGCGCCGGCACCCGATTGCCGGCGTGCTCGCAGGTCACCAGGAAGAAGGGTTCCGGCGGCACAGGGTCAGGACAGATACATCCTGCCTTCCTGGAGGCACCGGGCAAGTTCGCCGTAGACCGCCTGGAGCCGCCGCCGGGACGGGTTGGGGCCGACCGCGTCCACCAGGCGCCGGGCCAGGGGGCCCTGCTCCAGGATGAAGCGCAGGGGCTTGATCCAGGCCTGGGAAAGCTCGCCGTGGGCCACCATGTCGTTGAGGAGCCAGGCCCAGATTTCCCGCGCCTGCCAGCTTCGCCTTTCAAGGCCCAGGACGGCGATGTAGTCCAGGTCGTCCACCACCGCCTGCTCGGCGTCCCGGATGCAGGCCAGGAGGATGTCCGCCAGGGCCCGGGTTTCCATCTTGCCCTGCCGGTCCAGCCAGGCCGCCCCGGCGCTGTAGAAGCGCCGGACGAGGGCGGTGACGGCGGCGACGATGGCGCAATCGGCCAGGGGGCATTCCTGGGTATCGAGGAGGCGGATCTCGAGGGCGCTGCGCTCGAAGCGGGGAATGAGGCCGCGGGCGTTGAGCCATTCGTGCTGCAGCAGGCCTTCCGGATCGTGGGGGGCGATCTGCCGATACATGGGCAGCAGGACTTGGGCCCGGTAATCGGCCGGTGAGGCGATGCTGTCCGGGATCACCACGCCCATGGTGGCGGGCACCCGCATCTGGTGGCTGCGGTAGACCTCCAGGCGGTAGTCCATGAAACCGGTGAAGCGGCCCTCGGCGAAGGGGGAACTGGCGGCCAGGGCCGGCAGGAGGGGCAGCACCAGGCGGGCGGCGGCGTGCAGCCGGGCGAATTCCAGGTCGTTGCCGAAGGGCAGGTTGAGATGGATGCTCTGGATATTGACCCAGCCATGGCGGCGGCAGTCGAAGATGCGGTCGTAGGCCGCGTAGAGCTCGGCCTGCTGCCGGGACCACAGCCGCGCCTCCTTCGCCGGGTCCATCCAGGGATGCATGCCCCCCGGCATGAGCCGGGCCGAGACCGGGGCGAGGAGGGCGTTGGCGGCCCGCACTTCGGCCTGGAGGTTGGCGGCCAGGCCCTCCAGGCCGGCCTGGGGGACCCGGTTCTTGATCTCGAAGACGTGCAGGGCCAGTTCGTTGGACCAGCCCATGGGGCCGCGGGGCACATCGCTCGCATCCTCGCCCGCCGCCGCCCGCAGGAGTTCGTCGGCCAGGGGGCGCACATCCAGGCTGTCCCGGTCCACGATCATGTATTCGGATTCGATGCCGTAGCCGGCGAAAACCGGATAGACGTTGGGTGCCGGCGGGGCGACGGAGGGGACCTCCGGGGACAGGGGAGGATCCGACAGGGGGGTTTCCCGATAAAGATTCATGGTGAACTACTCCCGGGCTGGCGCTCTTCCAGGCGGCGCAGGAACACGCCCATGACCTCCCGGTAAAGGGCATCCTTGAGGACGCCGTCTTCGTTGCCGGCGTCCACATTGGGGTTGTCGTTGACTTCGATGACGCAGTAGCGCTGGCCCACCTGCTTGATATCCACGCCGTAGAAGCCGTTGCCGATATGGCTGGCCGCCTGCAGGGCGATGTCCACTACCTCTTCCGGAGCCTCGCTTACGGCCAGGGCCTCGGTGGCGCCTTCGGCCGGGGCGCCGTCCACCTGGTGATTGACGATCTGCCAGTGGCCGGCGGCCATGTAGTACTTGCAGACGAAAATGACCCGCCCGTCGAGGACGCCGACCCGCCAGTCGAAGGTGGTGGGCAGCCATTCCTGGGCGACGATGAGGTCGGACTTGCCCAGCAACTCGGCCACCTTGTTCTGCAGTTCGGCCTCGGTCTCCACCTTGGCCACTCCCACCGAGAAGGAGCTGTCGGGCTGCTTGAGGACGCAGGGCAGGGAAAGTACCGACAGGATCTGGCCGACATTGCCCCGGTGGACCATGAGGGTGCGGGGCGACGGCAGGTTGTGACGGGCCAGCATCTCGGCCAGGTACACCTTGTTGTTGCACTTCAGGATGGAGTCCGGGTCGTCGATGACCTCCAGGCCCTCGGCGGCGGCCCAGCGGGAGAAGCGGTAGGTGTAGTGGTGGACGAAGGTGGTGTCGCGGATGAAGAGGGCGTCGAATTCCGCCAGCCGATAGAAGTCGGCCGGGGTGATGAAGGTGGGCTGCATCCCCACCGCCTCCGCCGCCCGGGCGAATTTGTGCAAGGCCTCCGGGTTGGAAGGCCGGTCCGGCGCCTCCGGGTTGTGGAGGATGGCGATGCGGTAGGGGGTGACGGTGCTTTTCGGCCGGCTGCGGCCGCTGAAATGGCTCATCGCCGCCTCCCGGGCGAACTCCCGGTGCTCCGGCGGAATTTCCCCGGCGCCGATGAGGCGGATGGCGCGGGCCCGCCAGTGGCCCTCCTCCCGTTCGAAATGGGCCTGCAGGAGGGGGGCCTGGAGGAGCTTGAAGAGCTGCTTGGCGAGCACGCTGTAGCGCTGGGCCAGGTTGCGCCCGAAGTAGACCGACAGGTCGAAACGGCTGGATTTGAGGGGAGCCAGGGTCTGCTGCACCAGTTCGGCCAGCTCGTCGGTGAGGACGCGGACCAGGTTCTGGGACTGCAGGTCCTCGATGGTGCCGGCATGGGGCATGGGCTTGTGCCCCCGGGCCTCGGCCAGGAGGGAGACGTAATAGCCGATGCTTTGGTAACGGTAGGACTGGCACAGGTTCACCACCCGGGCCGACCGATCTTCCCCGTAGGCGAGATCGGTCAGGTAGCTGCGGCCGGGAACCACTGCCACCCCGCTGGCATCCAGGGGCCAGTCGGCAGGGTCGTCGACCACGATCAAGGTGTTGCTCATGGCACTGGCGCAGGGCCTTTTTTCTTCTTGGGGGAAATGACGAGCAGGTTGGCATCGTGGGTGACGATGCCCAGGAGGACCGCGTTGAGCACCCGGTCCATCTTGATCCAGTAGTCCCGGGCGGTGCCGTAGGGATGGGGACCGTAGGGATCGGCCACCAGGACGGTACGTTGCTTGCGGTTGTAGCCGGCGATGACCACGAAGTGCCCGGACGGGGTGCCCCGGACGTCGTCGGGCTTGTCGAGGATGCCGTATTCCCGGGGGGCCCGGTAGAGGAAGGTGGACGAGAGGCCGGTGAGGATGGGCAGCTTCCGGCGCAGGAGGCCCCGCACCAGGGGCAGCGACAGGTCGTGGAAGCGCAGCTTGCCGCCCAGGCGCAGGAATTCCAGGTAGCCCTCGGTGGCGTGGATGAGGCGGGGGTCGTCCTTGGCTTCCAGCTGGGCCATCAGGCGTTCGGCGATGTCCCGCTTCTCGCGGAACCAGGTGGGATCGAAGACCGTCAGGTTGTAGGTGTAGATGACGGCCTGGAAGCCGCGGCTGAGGGCATCGCAGGCGAGGAAGACGGCAAAGGTGCCGCCGTGCTCAAGGGCGCGGGTGCGGCCGATCACTTCTTCCAATTTCTCCTCGCTGCCCCAGTATCGATAGACGGCATGTAGACACGTGGGCCCACAGGTCGTTTCCGTCGGTTGGGGCATGATCCGCACGGGCAGATGAAGGGAAACGGGGAGCATGGGCGTAGAGGGCGATTGGACTGGGAGTCCCTGCAATGTACGTACCCAGGGGCGGCGCGGAAATAAGGTGGGAATCGGTATTGCTGGCAGTGGACTGCAGCACGCTTGCTGCAGAACAGGAGCCTTTTATGCAAGTTCGTGAAGCAATGACCCGCGACGTGCGCATCGCGAATCCCGACCAGAGCATCCACGACGTGGCCCGCATCATGGCCGAGTGCGACGTGGGCGCCCTGCCCGTGGGAGAAAGGGACCGGCTGGTCGGCATCATCACCGACCGGGACATCGCCGTCCGGGCGGTGGCCGAGGGGAAGTCCCCGGACGCCACCAAGGTGCGGGACGTCATGAGCCGGTCGGTGAAATACTGTTTCGAGGACGAGGACGTTTCCCAGGTAGCCCAGAACATGGGCAGCATCCAGGTCCACCGGCTGCCGGTCCTCAACCACGACAAGCGCCTGGTGGGGATCGTGGCCCTGGCCGACATCGCCAATTGCGAGGGGGCCGACACGGCCGGCCAGGCGGTGTGCGGTATCGCCAGCACCGGCAGCGCCGCCGAGCACATGTCGTCTTCCGGCGGCAGCCAGCAGCATTGACGCCCCTGCACCGGGCAGGCCGCCGTCAGGGGGATTCCCGGTCTTCCGGCCCCCCGGCGGGGGCCGGAAGGAAGGGCCGGGCCAGGCGCAGGTCCGCCACGAAGGACTGGTAGACCAGGCTATGGGCCTGGGGCGGCACCCGCAGGATGTAGGAGGGGTGGACAGTCACCAGCCAGGCCGGGCCGGCCTGGCGCTCGATGATGCGGCCCCGCAGCCCGGTGATGGTCGCCTCCCGGTCGATCAGGGCGTGGACCGCGGTCGCCCCCAGGCAGACCACCAGGTCGGGCCGGATGGCCGCCAGTTCCCCTTCGATCCAGCGGCGGCAGGCGGCGATTTCCTGCTGGAGCGGGGTTTTGTGCATGCGCCGCTTGCCCCGGGGTTCCCACTTGAAGTGCTTGACCGCATTGGTGACGTAGATGGCGGCGCGGTCGATGCCCGCCTCGGCGAGCGCCCGGTCGAGCACCTGGCCGGCAGGCCCCACGAAGGGGTGGCCGGCCCGGTCCTCGGCATCGCCGGGCTGTTCGCCCACCAGGACGATGCGGGCCTGGGGATCGCCCTCGCCGAAGACGGTCTGGGTGGCATGGATCCACAGGGGGCAGGCTTTGCAGCTTTGGGCTTCGCGCCGCAGTTCGGCGAGGTCGGGGGGCACGGGTCACCTGCCTTGGGCTCCCGGGCTAGAAGGCGCCGAGGAGCCACAGCACGAGGAAGGCGACGAGGATGATGCCCAGGACGCTGCTTGGCGCGTATCCCCAGCCGGAACTGTAGGGCCAGCTGGGCAGCGCGCCGAGGAGGAGCAGCACCAGCACAATCAGGAGGATGGTGGTGAGCGTCATGACAGCACTCCTTTCCAGGCGAGCGGCAGGGCCGCGACAAGCCCACAGGGCAGCTTTCATGCCTAGAAGCCGAAAAGCGGGCAAGGGGATGGAAAGGCCGCGGCGGCCAGGGCAATTCTTACAAGCCGGTCCCCATTTTTTCACGCCGGCGGCCCTTGCCGTCGGGGTCAATCCGGCATTCGGCCGGGAAAGATCCCTATTTTCCTGGGTACGGGGATTGCCTAGGTGTGGATACGGCGGATCGCCTATGTCCGTCAGCGAATGATTGGAGGTGTCACATGTTGTATTACGCCGGAGTATTTTTCGTCATCGCGCTGATCGCAGCGCTCTTCGGCTTTGGCGGCATCGCGGCCGGCGCCGTGGGGATCGCCAAGGTCCTGTTCTATGTCTTCCTGGTAATCGCCCTGGTATCCCTGATTGCCGGGGTCATCAGAAGATAGGAGAACGGCCATGAATTGGGATCGCATCAAGGGCGACTGGAAGCAGTTCAAGGGTCAGATCAAGCAGAAGTGGGGCAAGCTCACCGACGACCACATCGACCAGATCGAAGGCCAGCGCGACCAGCTCGTCGGCAAGATCCAGCAGCAATACGGCGTCAGCCGGGACGAGGCCGAGCGCCAGGTTCGGGAATGGGAATCCCGGAGTTGATCGGCAAAGGAAATCCATGAGGTCGCACCTGTCAGCCTCGGCACTGGCCCTGGCCTGCCTGGCGGGCCTGTCTGCCTGCCACCGCCCGGCGACGCAGCCGGCGTCGGTTGCGCTGCAAATGAGCGCCGTCCATGGGGCAACGGCCACCGAAAAGGATGCTCTCATCACCACCCTGGTGAAGGAGGCGCTGCTCGCCGCCGAGGATATCAACGGCGACGACATCTCGGTGACCACCCGACAAGGCCAGGTCACCCTGACCGGCCGCGTGCCCGCCCGGCAGATCGCCCTGGCCGGGGAACTGGTCCAGGGCATCGATGGCGTCCGCCGGGTCGACAACCGCCTGAAGCCCATCGGCGTCATGGCTTGAACCCCGAAGGACGAGAAGGAACGAAGGATTGAACAATCTGGAGGATGAACCATGATCAACACCAAACCCCTATTGATCGCCGCCCTGGTGGCAGCCACCTTGCCGGCCCTGACCGCCTGCAGCCCGACGCCGACCCGCGAGACCGTAGGCGAGTACACCGATGACGCCACCATCACCACCCGGGTCAAGACTGCCCTGGTGGAGGACCCCAACGTGAGTGCCATGCAGGTCAACGTGGAAACCTACCGGGGGGTCGTGCAGTTGAGCGGCTTCGTAGACTCGCAGGCCAATGCGGCCCGGGCGGTGAATCTGGCCCGCCAGGTTCCCGGCGTGCAGTCCGTGAAGAACGACCTGCGGATCAAGCCGGCCCAGTAAGGAAAACCCGACGTGAGACGGCCGTGGTGCAGTTCCACACACGGCTCAATCCACTTTGAGGGATGGCGCCTGGCCCCTGGGCCACGGCGCCATTTTCTTGCCGCTGCCGCCGCCCTCGCCGCCGCCCTGCTGGCGGGCTGCGTGGCGCCGGCGGCGGTGCCCGTGGCCCGGCCGGCCGGGGCCCGGGGACCGGCAGCCGTACGGGTCATCGACGAAAAGGGGCCCCTGGAAGGGCAGCAGGCGGCGGGGGCAGTACGGCACCTGGAGAGCAAGGGCGACACCTCCCTGCTGGCCCATCATCTGGCCCACGTCGAGCACGCCATCCAGGCGCCCCTGACCCTGGGCAACGACGCCCGGCTCCTGATCGACGGCCCCCAGGCCCTCGGCGCCATGATGGAGGCCATGGCCCGGGCCCGCGACAGCATCAACCTCGAAACCTACATCCTGGAAGCCGACGAAAGCGGCCAGCGCCTGGCCGATCTCCTGATCCAGAAAAGGGCCGAGGGGGTGAAGGTCAATGTCCTCTACGACAGCGTCGGCGCCATCACCACGCCGCCGGAGTATTTCCGGCGCCTGGCCGACGCCGGCGTCGCGGCGTGCGAGTTCAACCCGGTCAATCCCCTCAAGGCCAACGGCAACGGCGGCTGGCGCATCAACAACCGGGACCACCGCAAGCTGCTGATCGTGGACGGCCGTACCGCCTTCACCGGCGGCGTCAATATCAGCGCTGTCTACGAGAGTAGTTCTTTCAGCCGCCGGCACCGGAAGCCGACCCCCAAGGAGGGCTGGCGGGATACCCACGTGGAGGTCAGGGGGCCGGTGGTGGCGGAATTCCAGCGGCTTTTCCTCACAACCTGGGAAGAGCAGCGCTGTACTCCCAAACTGGCCGCCGACAGCTACTTTCCCCCGCCGGAACGCCAGGGGGACAGGGCCATGCGCCTCCTGGCCGCCGACCCGGGCAACGGCCGCACCGAGTTCTACGTCGTCCTGCTGTCGGCCATCAACCACTCCGAAAGCCGGGCCTGGCTGACCTATGGCTATTTCGTGCCGGACCAGCCCATGCTCCAGGCCCTCAAGGGCGCCGCCCGGCGGGGGGTGGATGTGCGCCTGGTGCTGCCGGGCTTCAGCGACTTCTGGGCGCCTTTCAATGCCGGGCGTTCCCGCTACCGCACCCTCCTGGCCGACGGAGTGCGCATCTTCGAGCGCCGGGACGCCCTCCTCCATGCCAAGACGGCGGTCATCGACGGGGTCTGGTCGAGCATCGGGTCCACCAATCTGGACTGGCGCAGTTTCGTCCACAACTACGAGGCCGACCTGCTCATCCTCGACCCCGCCTTCGCCCGGGAAATGGAGGCCCTGTTCCGCCAGGACGAGTCCGCTTCCCACGAGATCGGGCTCGCCGAATGGCGCCATCGGGGACTGGCTCCGCGCCTGAAGGAGTGGGCCGCCCGCTGGTGGGAATACCTGCTGTGAGGAACCTTTCCTGGCGGAGCCGAGCACTATTACGCAGTCTTAATTCCCCGGGCATGATATCGTTCGCCAAAAATTCGAGTGCCGGAAGGGCACCGACGATAAAACAAGAACTTATGCAGGGAGGCAAGAAGAGATGTACGCGTATTTCAAGACTCTCAAGATCTCGGCCAAGATCTGGATTCTGGTGGGCTTGCTGTTCATCGCCATGATCGGCTCCGGCATCTACCAGTTGTTCGACCGCCAGGCCGAACTGCTGCAGGAGAAGGCCCTGAAGACCCGCCACCTGGTGGAAACGGCCTATTCCCTCCTTGCCCACTACCAGGGCCTTGAGCAGTCCGGCAACTTGTCCGGGGAGGAGGCCCGCCGCCAGGCCCTCGCCGCCACCAAGGCCCTGCGCTACCAGGGCACCGAATATTTCTGGATCAACGACCTCACCACGCCTGCCCCGAAAATGCTGATGCACCCCACCGTGCCGGCCCTGGACGGCAAGGTCCTGGACGACCCCAAGTTCAACAAGGCGACCAGCGAACAGGAAGGCGTCGACGGCAGGAAGGTGGCGGTGCACGGCAAGAATCTCTTCGTCGCCTTCAACGATGTGGTGAACCGGGCCGGCCATGGCTACGTCATCTATGACTGGCCCAAGCCCAAGGCCGGCGGCGGAGTCACCAGCGAACTGTTCCCCAAGCTTTCCTACGTGAAGAAATTCGAGCCCTGGGGCTGGGTGGTGGGCAGCGGCATCTACATCGACGACGTGGACGCCAGCCTGCGCAGCCATGCCCAGAAACAATTCATGATCGCCGCGGCCCTCCTGGCGGTGCTGGCCCTGGTCTCCGTCTTCATGGTGCGCAGCATCGGTTCCGCCATCGACAATACGGCCAAGGCCATGCACGACATCGCGGCCGGCGACGGCGACCTGTCGCGCCGCCTGGCTCCCGCCGCCAAGGGTTCCCTGGCCTGGCTGGCCGAAGGCTTCAACGCCTTCGCCGCCAAGATCGAGCAGACCATCGTCCAGGTGAACCGGTGCAGCACCGAACTGTCGGCCTCCGCCAGCAAGCTGTCCGACGTCGCCTACCATACTGCCCACGGCGTGCAGCGCCAGGAAGAGGAAGGACGGGCCGTGCAGTCGGCGGTGGGCGAGATGACGGCCCATGTCCAGCGGGTGGCGGAAAGCGCCGCCGCCGCCGTGGCCTCGGCCCGCCAGGCCGACAGCGAGGCCCAGGGGGGCAAGGCGGTGGTGGACCGCGCGGTGGGCGCCATCCTGGCCCTGGCTGATAACGTCAGGCATGCCGACAGCGTCATTGCCGAACTCAAGGTGGAAAGCAGCAACATCGGCAGCATCGTCGAGGTCATCCGGGAGATTGCCGACCAGACCAACCTCCTGGCGCTGAACGCCGCCATCGAGGCGGCCCGGGCGGGGGAACAGGGGCGCGGCTTCGCCGTGGTGGCGGACGAGGTGAGAAAGCTCGCCCAGCGCACCCAGGAAGCCACCAGCCAGATCCGGGACAAGATCCAGACCCTGCAGCAGGGGGCCGAATCGGCGGCGGAGGTGATGAACGCCAGCCGGGAAAAGGCCCAGGCGAGCGTCGACGAGGCCAACCAGGCGGGCGCCTCCCTGGAGCGCATCACCCGCTCGGTGGACGACATCACCAGCCAGAATGCCCAGATCGCCGCCGCGGCCGCCGAGCAGGCCCGCATGGCGGAGCACATCACCCAGAACCTGACGGGCATTTCCGCCGTGGCCCAGGAAACCGCCCAGGACGCCCGGGAAACCCAGAACGCCACCGGCGAGCAGGCCGCCCTGGTGACCCAGCTTCAGGCCCTGGTCTCCCAGTTCCGCATCGGCGGCACCGGGGGGCAGCATTTCGACTTCGATGCCGCCATCTCCGCCCACCTGGCCTGGAAGGCCCGGCTGCGCAGCTTCCTGGACGGCATGACCACCCTCTCCCAGGAACAGGCGGTCTCCCACCGCCACTGCGTCCTGGGCAAGTGGTACTACGGGGAGGGGATGGCCAGCTACGGCAGCTTCCCGAGCATGCGGGACATCGAGGCACCCCATGCCGAGCTCCATGACATGATCGCCCGCATCGTCGAGGCCAAGAATGCCGGGCGCAAGGATGAGGCGGAAGCCCTGTTCGCCAGGATCGAGCCCCTCTCCCAGCGCATCGTCGGGCTGCTCCAGGAGGCCCGGCGGCAGGTGGGCTGAGCCGGGGCAAATCGACCCGGCATCCAAAAAAAAGGCTCCGACCAGCGGAGCCTAAAAGGGGGCGGGGTGCAACAACCGGGGGTCAGGCTGCCTTTTGGTAGGAGCGGGCAGCGTGGGCTTGGTGGGTGCCGATGGACTGAACCGTGTCGGCCAGGGCGTTGGCATTGGCCTGGGCCATTTCAGTTACCCGTCGGGTCGTTTCGGTCAGGTTCTGACAGGAGGCGGTGGCTGTCGCGACCGCCGATTTCAGGGCGACCACCGCCATGGCGGCGCCGACGTTGTTGTCGGAACTCGATGCCCGATCGAGCAGGGAGATGGCGGTCTTGCCGAATTCGGACATGTGGGATTGCACCAGGCGGGCGATTTCCACCTGGGTTTCGGCGGAAATATGGGCCAGGTTCTTGAAATAGGTGGCCGTTTCCTTGGCCAGGGGCTGCCCGGGAAGCGCGCCGGAGGAGCCATCGGCGCCATTGGAAGAGAAGCTGGCCGCCCCCTGGCTGAGGGCATTGCGGGTCATCTCCAGGTTCAGCAGGGTGATCTTGTGGCCCGCCTCGAGCATGACGTTGGTGAGGGACTGGGCAGCCTCGACATTGCCGGCCTGGACGGACGAAAGATCTTGTACGGAGAAGAATGGAGTGGTCATCGTCGGTTTCCTAATAAGATGATGCGCTTCAGCAAGTTGTTCGGACGGGAAGGCTGGCGGCTCTGCTCCGGGGTCCTGGCCGGAAAGTGCCGGACAAGCGACTGGGTTAGACGCATCGTACGCGGCGACCCATTTCGCATGAATACCCGGTTCACCGCATTTGGGTTGGGGGTTGAACGGTAGGTGGCTGGACCAGGCCCGGGTCCGCCGCCGCGATTTCCAGCCCCCGGCTTGCAGTGGGTCGATTGCAATGCCAAAGTCAAGTCGTTACGATCCCGAAATTGGCATGACCCGGCGGGATTCCACCGCGCCACCGCTATTCCACGGAGAAACAACATATGGAAGCAGGCCGGCAACCCATACCACTGCTCCCCTGGCGGCTCTTTGCGGGCCTGGCCCTGCTCGCGGTCTTTTCCCTGGGCCTCGCCGGCCTGGTTATTTCCTACCTGGAACAGGGGCGGCACGGCGTTGAATGGCTGCAGCTGGCCGGCATCGCCCTGGCGGTCCTTGGCCTGGGGGCCCTGCTTTTCCGGCGGATCTGGCGACAACAGGAACTGCGGGGACGGAACGCTCTGGCCCGCCAGCTGGTGGACCTGGCGGCGGCTGTGCCGGGCGCCCTCGTCACCTTTCGCCAAGCGCCCGATGGCGCCATCAGCATCGTTTACGCCAGCTCCGCCATCGAGGAGCTTTGCGGACTGGCCCCGGCCCAACTGGCTGACGACGCCAGTGCGTTCTCCGCCCTGGTGCATCCTGCCGACCGGGAACATTTCCATGCCGCCATCGCGGAATCGGCCCGCACGCTCTCCCTCTGGCACGCCGAATTCCGCATCCTGCACCCCAGGAAGGGGCAAATCTGGATCGAGGGCCGCTCCGCTCCCCGGCGGGAACCCGACGGCGCCATCCTCTGGCATGGCTTCATCCACGACATCAGCCAGCGCCGCAGCGCCGAAGCGGCCCTGCGGCAGGCGACCGAGCGCTGGCGCCACCTGGCGGAGGCCATGCCCCAGCTGGTATGGATCTGCGACGCGACGGGAAAGGGCCAATATTTCAACCGGCACTGGCAGGAGTACACCGGGCAGGTTGGCCAAGCCTGGCTGGAAACGCTGCATGCCGAGGACCAGCCCCGGCTGACCCGGGTCCTGGACCAGGCCACCCCCGACGGCAACGCCTTCGAAGGGGAGTTCCGGCTGCGCCGCGCCGACGGCGCCTACCGCTGGTTCAAGACCCATGCCGTGCCGATCCGGGACGAGGCCGGAATACTCACGGGCTGGTACGGATTCAACACCGATATCCAGGCCATCAAGGAAGTCGAGCTTTCCCTCCAGCGCTCCCTGCTGCGCCAACAGGCTCTGCAAAAGCTCGACCGCGCCATCCTCGAATCATCCACGCCGGAAGAGACGGCCGCCAAAGGCCTGGCCCACCTGGCGACCCTGCTGCCCTGCTGGTCCACGGCAGCCATGACCATCGACCTCGATGCCGGCGAGGGCATCATCCTCGCCGCCCACAACCGCCACGAGTCCCTGGGCTACGTTCAGGGGCTGCATGTCAGCCTGGCGGATTACGGCACCGCCGATCTGGCCATCCTCAGGACCGGCCAGATTCGCACCATCCCCGACCTGGCGGCCCTGCCCAGCCGCCCAGCCCTCCTCGAATCCCTGTACCGCCAAGGGATGCGTTCCTGCGTCCGCATCCCCCTCATGGCAGAAGGGCGGCTGGTGGGGGCCCTCGGCCTGGGATCGGAGGAGACGGGCTATTTCGGCAAGGCCGAGATGGAATCGGCCCTGCCGGTGGCGGATGTGCTCGCCATCGCCCTGCAGCAGTCCCTGCTGCGCCACCGCCTGCTGCAGCAGACCGCCACCCTGGAGATGCGGATACAGGAACGCACGGCGGAACTGGAGCGCCTGAAGGACGAGGCGGAGGCGGCCTGCCGGGCCAAATCCCAGTTCCTGGCCAATATGTCGAGCGAACTGAAGACGCCCTTGAACAGCCTGCTCATCCTTTCCGAGCTGCTGGCCGACAACGCCCAGGACAACCTCACCCCGGAACAGCGGGAATTCGCCCAGGTCATCCATCACGCCGGCAACGATCTCCTCGCCCTCATCAACGACATCCTCGACATCTCCAAGCTGGAGACCGGGCGTGCCGCCGTCCATTGCGGCGACTTGGGCTTCGTTACCATCCTGGGCCACATCGACCGCATCTTCCGCCGTAGCGCCGAGGAAAAAGGCCTGGCCCTCGACCTGGAACTGGCGGCGGGCCTGCCGGCTTTCATCCACACCGATTTCGACCACTTGGAGCCCATCCTGCGCAATCTGGTGGCCAATGCCATCAAATTCACCACCGCCGGCTCGGTCCTCCTGCGGGCCTACCCGGCCCAGGCCGGCTGGAGCGCCGGGCATCCGGTGCTTGCCGAAGCCAAAACGGTAGTCGCCTTCGAAGTCGTCGATACCGGCATCGGCATCGCCGCCGACCAGCAGGCCAACCTATTCGACCCTCTCCCCCCGGTCGGAATCGACATGACCCGCCGTTACGGCGGCACCGGCCTGGGGCTTCATATCGCCCGCAGCAACGCCGAACTGCTGGGGGGCGAGCTGACCGTGGCCAGCACGCCCGGCCAGGGCAGCACCTTCACCCTCTACCTCCCCCAGATCTACGTCGGTCCCGGCAGCGTCGCCAAGAAAAGGGGCGCCCCCGCCCTCCTGCCCATGGCTTGAGGGCGGGCCGATCCCTAATCGAAATAGCTTCTGGCCGCCTCGAAACGCTGGTCGAAGTAGCGGTCCGTCAACCGGTCGATGCGGACCTTGCCGTTGGTCTTGGGAGCATGGACGAAGCGCTCGTCCCCGATATAAATGCCGACGTGGGAGAAAGGCTGGCCCGTGGTATTGAAGAAGACCAGATCGCCGGGCAGGAGCCGATGGCGCTCCACCGCCCGCCCGCGGCGGGCGATATCGGCGGCGCTGCCGGAAACCCGTACCCCGGCGGCCTGCCCGAAGACATAGGCGACCATGCCGCTGCAATCGAGCCCGGCCTGGGGATTCTTGCCGCCGAAACGGTAGCCGGTGTCGAGGAGACCGAGGGCGAAAAGCACCACGTCGTTGGCCTGGGCGTTCGCCCGCTCGTTGCGTTGCGTTATAGTTTCCGCCTGTTCCGCCGGCCGCGGCACGGCAGAGCCGCAGGCGGCCAGCGCAAAAACGAGCGGCAGAAAGAGGAAGCTCCGCATACCTCAAGCCATTTCTGGAAACCGTACGTAACGTAGCGTTTTTACAGGATAGACCAAACCCATGCAACTCAACGACCCCAACCTCCTGCGGACCCTGAACTATATCGATGGGGAATGGGCCGCCGCTGACGGCGGCGCCACCTTCCCTGTCCTCGACCCGGCCAGCCGCCGGGAAATCGCCGCCGTCCCCAAGGCCGGCGCCGCCGAGACCCGTCGCGCCATCGCCGCCGCCGAGGCCGCGTGGCCGGCCTGGAAGGCCATGACCGCCAGGGCCCGGGCCCTGCTCATGCAGCGCTGGTTCGCCCTCATCAACGAGAATGTCGAGGACCTCGCCCAACTCATGACTGCCGAATGCGGCAAGCCCCTGGCCGAGTCCCGGGGCGAGGTGGCCTACGGCGCAGCCTTCGTCGAATGGTTCGCCGAGGAAGGCAAGCGGACCTATGGCGAGACCATCCCCTCCCCCACTCCGGACAAACGCCTGCTGGTCATCAAGCAGCCCATCGGGGTGTGCGCCGCCATCACACCGTGGAATTTCCCCATGGCCATGATCACCCGCAAGGTGGCCCCGGCCCTGGCCGCCGGCTGTCCGGTGGTGGTCAAGCCCGCCGAGCAGACCCCGCTCACCGCCCTGGCCCTGGCCGCCCTGGCCGAGCGGGCCGGCTTTCCGGCCGGAGTATTCAACGTGGTCACCGGCGACCCGGCAGCCATCGGCGGCGAACTCACCGCCAGCCCGGTGGTGAGGAAGCTCTCCTTCACCGGCTCCACCGAGGTCGGGCGCCTCCTCATGGCCCAGTGCGCTCCCACCCTGAAGAAAATCTCCCTGGAACTGGGCGGCAACGCCCCCTTCATCGTCTTCGACGACGCCAACCTGGACGAGGCGGTGCGGGGCGCCATCGCCGCCAAGTACCGCAATACCGGCCAGACCTGCGTCTGCGTCAACCGCTTCCTGGTGCAATCGGGGATCTACGAGGAATTCGCCCGCCGCTTCGCCGCCCGGGTGGCCGAGATGCGGGTCGGCGCCGGCATCGAGGCCGACGTCACCCAGGGCCCCCTCATCGATGACGCGGCCTTGGCCAAGGTCGAGGCCCACGTCGCCGATGCCCTCGGCAAGGGCGCCCGGGTGTTGACCGGCGGCCGGCGCCACGCCCGGGGCGGCACCTTCTTCGAGCCCACGGTCCTGGCCGACATCAGCACCGCCATGCTGCTGACCCGGGAGGAGACCTTCGGCCCGGTGGCTCCCCTCTTCCGCTTCGACACCGAGGAGGAGGCCATTCATCTCGCCAACGACACGGAATACGGCCTCGCCGCCTATTTCTATTCCCGCGACGTGGCCCGCTGCTTCCGGGTCGGGGAAGCCCTGGAGTACGGCATGGTGGGCATCAACACCGGCATCATCTCCAACGAAGTGGCCCCCTTCGGCGGTGTCAAGCACTCCGGCCTCGGCCGGGAGGGCTCCAAGTACGGCATCGAAGACTACCTGGAAATCAAGTATCTCTGCTTCGATATAAAGGGGTGACTTCCGCCACCCGGGCGCTGGGATCGAAAACCACCACCCGGTTGCGGCCCCGGCCCTTGGCCGCATAAAGGGCCAGGTCGGCACTTTGGGTCAGCTCGTCCGGGGTGCCGCCGTGCCCCGGATAAGCGGCGACGCCAAAGGAGGCGGTGAGACGGATTTCGCTGCCGCCGGCATCGATCCGGATCGCCTCGATGGCCCGGCGCCAGCGTTCGGCCCGCTCGGCGGCCACCGCCAGTTCCATGTGGGGCATGAGGATGAGGAACTCCTCGCCGCCGTAGCGGCAGGCGATATCCTGCGCCCGCACATTGCGGTGCAGGCTTGCGGCCACGGCCCGCAGGGCCTCGTCCCCCGCCGGGTGGCCGTAGGTATCGTTGAGGTCCTTGAAATGGTCGATGTCGAGCATGACCATGCACAGGGGCAGGTTGTCGCGGCGGGCCCGGGCCAGTTCCCGCTCCAGGTTCTCGTCCAGGTAGCGACGGTTGTAGAGGCCGGTAAGGCTGTCCCGGATGGTCTGCTCCTTCAGGGTAGCCTGCAGCTTGACGATCTCGTCCAGGCGCAGGCGCAGCCCGGCGTTGGCATCCTGGGCCCGGGCTTCGCTCTCCCGCACCGCCGCCTCCGCCCGGGTGCGCGCGGTGATATCCACCATCACCGAGTGGGTGGCGGGCTTGCCATCGAATTCGATGATGCGGGCGGAGAGCAAGGCATCGATGGCTTCGCCCTGGGCATTGATAAGGGTGATGGTGCGGTCGGTGACGAGGCCGTAGCGCTCCAGGTCGGCCAGCAGTGCGTCGTGCTCGGCCTTGTCCCGGAAATAATAGGGCGCCGGCCGGCCGACGATGGCGTCCGGCTGCCCCGGCAGGCCGATGGCCCGCAGGGCATGCTCGTTGACGTAGAGGATGCGGTTTTCCTGCTCGAGACTGGTGACGACCACCGGCACCGGCGCCACGTCCATCAGGCGGCGAAAGTTTTCGGCATTGGCCCGGGCGGTCCGCTCCGCTGACCTGCGCGCCAGGATCTCGGCGTTGAGCGCCCGGTTCAGATAGGCGAAGCGCCAGGCCACCGCCCCGATCAGGACGAGGAAGACCACGGCCAGGAAAAGGGCCGCATCCTCCCCCCCCGACGATGCCGCCTCGCCGGCGGCGGCCTGGCCGGCCAGGAGCAGCGGCAGGACGGCCTTTTTCACACCCCGTGCTTCTTGAACCAGGCCTGCAGGCGGCGCCAGCCGTCCTCGGCTTCCTCCTTGCGGTAGCTTGGCCGGTAATCGGCATGGAAAGCGTGGGGAGCGTTGTCGTAGAGGACGATTTCGGAAGCGTTGCTGTCGGAGTTATCCGCCGCCTTCAGGCGCCGTTCCATGGTTTCCACCGTATCCCGGGGAATGCCGGCGTCGAGGCCGCCGTAGAGGCCCAGCACCGGCGCCTTCAACTGGCCGGCGACGTCGGCGGGATGGCGGGGGGTGAGGTCGCTCACCGGCCCCACCAGCCGCCCATACCAGGCAACGGCGGCCTTCAGCCGGGGATTGTGGGCGGCGTAGAGCCAGGTGATGCGCCCGCCCCAGCAGAAGCCGGTGATGCCCAGGCGACTGCGATCGCCATCATGCTTGGCGGCCCAGGCGGCGGTGTCGTCCAGGTCCGAGATGACCTGGGTGTCCGGCGTCTTGCTGGTGATCCGGTCCATGATCTCGGCAATGCTCCCGTACTGGCGGGGATCGCCCTGGCGGGCGAAGAGTTCCGGGGCGACGGCCAGGTAGCCGAGCTTGGCCAGCCGCCGGCAGATGTCCTTGATGTATTCGTGGACACCGAAGATCTCGGACACCACGAGGAGGGTGGGAAAGGGTCCGCCGGTGGCCGGCTGGGCCCGGTAGGCCGCCATTTCCCCGTCCTTGACCGGCACCTTCACCTCGCCGGCGGTCAGGCCCTGGGTATCGGTATGGATGGCGGTCTGGGCCATGACCGGCTGCACCGCCAGGGCGAAGCCGGCCCCCAGGCTGGTGGCCACGAATTCCCGTCGGCTGAAGCTGCGATCGGGGACAAGACTTTCGAAATCCGGGTCGGGCGGCATGTTTTTCTCCTTCTTACGTCGACATGATGTCGCATCGCTCTTGTACGACAACGATTTGTCGTTGTTTTTATTTGATTTGTTCAATTTGCCAGCGGAAAAACAGGCACTTGCCCCTCCCTTGCCTGGCTTTGCACCCTGCCGGCGACCTGCAGGGGGGTGATCATTGACTCACCACGCACAGACCGAAGCCATTTTTGCCGCCAATGCAGGGATTGACCTTACCGCTCGGGCCAAAGATCAGCTGAGCAGTAGCCTTTATAAGACAATTAGCGTATTCTAATGTACCAATACAAAAAGAAACTCACATTCATTAACGCAGGGGAGCGTCCATGGCGAAGATTCTCATACTTGGAGCAGGTATTTCCGGCCACACTGCGGCCCGTTACCTTGACCGCTGGCTAGGCAAAGAACATCAGATCGTTGTGGTTTCACCCAACGCCAGATGGAACTGGATTCCTTCGAACATCTGGGTCGGCGTGGGACAGATGACCGAAGAGGACGTCACTTTCGACCTCGCGCAGGTCTATGGAAAAACCAACGTCGATTTTCGGCAGGCCCGCGCCCTTTCCATCCATCCGGAAGGCGAAGGCGGCAATCACGACCCGTTCGCGACGATCGAGTACACCCTGCCCGGGAAGGAAGGGACGATTGAACGCGTCTCCTACGACTACCTCATCAACGCCACCGGTCCCAAGCTGAACTTTGGTGCCACCGAGGGACTGGGACCCGATCACGGGCATACGGTCTCCGTCTGCACCGCCAGCCATGCGACCGAAGCAAACAAGAAGCTGCAGGAAATCGTCGATGCCCTGAAGCGGGGCGAGCGCAAGACCCTGGTGATCGGCACGGGACATGGAACCTGCACCTGCCAGGGGGCGGCCTTCGAGTACATCTACAACGTCGACTACATCCTGCGCGAAGCCGGGGTGCGGGACATGGCGCGCATCGTCTGGATCAGCAACGAATACGAACTGGGCGACTTCGGGATGGGGGGCGTCCACATCGAGCGTGGCGGCTACGTCACCAACGGCAAGACCTTCGCCGAATCCCTCATGGTGGAGCGGAACATCGAGTGGATCGTCCGTGCCCACGTCAAGAAGGTCGAGGCCGGCAAGATTCACTACGAGACCCTGGACGGGCAGTTCCACGAACTCGAATTCGATTTTTCCATGCTGATACCGCCCTTCGCGGGGGTCGGCCTGAAAGCGATCAACGCCGCGGGCGAAGACATCACCAGCCAGGTATTCGCGCCGAGCGGTTTCATGAAGGTCGATGCCGACTACGCACCGCGGCCCTATGCCGAGTGGAGCGCGGAAGACTGGCCCAAGACTTACCAGAATCCGACCTACCGGAACCTCTTTGCAATCGGAATCGCCTTTGCGCCGCCGCACCTGATCAGCAAGCCGATGCAAAGTGCGAACGGCACGCCCATCAACCCGGCGCCGCCCCGTACCGGCATGCCCTCGGCGAAGATGGCGATCGCGGTGGCCGAAAGCATTCGCGACATGGTCAGGGGGGCCAAGGCGCCGACGCAGACCGCCTCGATGGCCCGCATGGGGGCTGCGTGCATCGCCTCGACCGGCTCCCATCCACTGCGCGGAACGGCCGTCACCATGACCGTCTTCCCCGTCGTTCCCGACTATGAAAGATATCCCATGTATGGCCGGGACCTGAACCTGACTTTCGGAGAGATCGGGCTCGCCGGACACTGGATGAAATCCCTGCTTCACCACACCTTCATCTACCAGGCCAAGATGCAGCCCGGCTGGTGGCTCCTTCCCGACTGACACTGTGTAATCGACGAGGTCCGACATGACGAAGATCGCAAACAAGGAGCCCTACCAACAGGCTTACTACCCCCCTGTCCCCACCGCATGGACCCGGTTCATGCGCACGTGTTTTCTATGGCAGGCGGTGCGTTTCCTGGTGATCAACGTGAAGATGCTGAAACTGATGCGGAATTCCCACTGATCGCATCGGCGCCGGCCGTCCCCCAGGGCGGCCGGCGTCGGCTCCTGTGGCGAATTGGGTAGCCACTGAATCGAAACCGAGACGGCCGGCCTGTGCCTCCGGTTTTCCGCTCGATCAGACTCGGCCGTGAAGTCGGCCCGGGTCGCCGCTCCTCGGCTGAGCTGGCTTGAGCTAAAAACGCAAATATGAACTTAACCAATAAGGAACGTACGATGAAGCGCTTGCATCTGGTGGCATTCGCATCGCTGGCCGCCCTGACGACCCCGCATTCGGCCTGGTCCTCTGAAGGGGCATCCTTGGCCACGGTCACTGTCCAGGGTTCAGCACAGGCGGCCAACGAAGCCAGCTTGGACGCAGTGGTCGAGGCGGTTCGCCAAACGACGCTTGCCTCCCAGGTCGCGGGCGCCATCGTGGTACTGAACGTCAAGGTTGGCGACCACGTCAAGGCCGGCCAGGAACTGGTTCGCATCGACGCGCGCGCGGCGCAGCAGGGCGTCGCCGTCAGTGCCTCCCAAGTGGAGGCCGCCAAGGCTCAACTCAAGGTCGCCAGCCGGGAACTGGAGCGCCAGAAACACCTGCACAAGCAAGAGTACATCAGCGAGGCCGCCCTCGACCGCGCCCAAGCCCAGTGGGAAGCCGCACAGGCCCAGCTCAACGCCCTGAAATCCCAGACCGAAGCGGCGCAGACGCAATCGGGCTTCTTCGTGATCAAAGCCCCCTATTCCGGCATTGTCAGCGAGGTTCCGGTCACCCTCGGCGACATGGCCATGCCGGGTCGGCCGCTGGTCGCCCTGTACGATCCGTCGGCGCTTCGCGTCAGTGCGGCGGTGCCCCAGGCCATGCTGGGGGCGTTGGCCGGCAAACTGGAGGCGGTGCGCTACGAAGTGCCCGGCGCCCCCGCTCCGAAACCCACCAAGGTCGAACTGCTGCCGACCATCGACCCCGCCACCCACACCGCCCGGATCCGCCTCAACCTTCCGGCCGGCCAGGCAGGGCTGACGCCGGGGATGTTCGCCCGGGTCTGGCTGCCGGCCGCGGGCGACGCCAAGGCCGCGGAACGGCTGTACGTGCCTGCCGCCACGGTCCTGCGGCGCGCCGAAATGACGGGCGTGTACGTCGTGGATCCCCAGGGCAAGGTGCTGTTGCGCCAAATCCGGCTGGGGCGTGCCGCCGGAGACCGCATCGAAGTGCTGACCGGCCTGCGCGCCGGCGACAAGGTCGCTGCGAATCCGCAGGCCGCCGCTGCATTGGCCCGCTGAGGGAGGCGGCATGAGGGAAAACACCAAACTCAATATATCGGGGCGCATCGCCGCGCTGTTCCAGTCGGCGCAGGTCACGCCCCTCCTGGCCCTGGTCGCCCTGCTGCTGGGCGTCTTCGCCGTCCTGGTCACCCCCAGGGAGGAGGAGCCGCAGATCAACGTCACGATGGCCAACGTGATCGTGCCTTTCCCGGGCGCTTCGGTGCGGGAAGTCGAACAGAAGGTGGCGATTCCGGCTGAACAGGTGTTGTCGCGCATCTCGGGCACGGAACATGTGACCTCCGTCTCCCGTCCGGGGGTGGCGGTGATCACGGTGCAGTTCAAGGTCGGGGTGCCGCGCAGCGAGGCCCTGGTCCGCCTGCATGACACCCTGCGGGACAACACCGATTGGCTCCCCAAGGGCCTGGGCGTCATGGAACCCCTGGTCCGGCCCAAGGGCATCGACGACGTTCCCATCGTCACCCTGACGCTGTTCAGCAAGGATGCCGACACGGGGGCCTACGAGCTCGAACGGGTTGCCCATAGCATGGAAGCCGACCTCAAGCGGGTCCCGGGGACCATGGATGTCCAGACCGTCGGCGGCCCGAAACGCGCCGTGCTGGTCCAGATCGATCCTTCCCGCATGGCCGGCTCCGGGGTGACCGTCAACGACCTGCGCATGAGCCTGCAGTCGGCCAACATGGGGATGCCCGTGGGCGACCTGCTGGCCGGAGACCGCAGCGTTGCCGTCGAGGCCGGGCCCTGGCTCGCCAATGCCGACGAAGTCGCCGAACTGGTCGTCGGAACCCAGGGCGGCAAGCCCGTTTTCCTCAAGAGCGTGGCCGACGTCAAGGAAGGCCCGCTGCCGGCCGCCCGCTACGTGCGGTACGGTGTTAGCGAGCAACAGGGCGGCGGCGAGTACCCAGCCGTCACCCTCGCCATCACCAAGAAGCCGGGCGAGAACGCGATCGACATCGCCAATGCCGTGATGCAGCGCGTCGGCATCCTGCGCGGCACCGTGATCCCGGACTCGGTGCAAGTCGCCGAAACCCGCAATTACGGCACGACCGCCAACGACAAGGCGCAAAAGCTGATCCAGAAGCTGCTGTTCGCCACCGCCTCGGTGGTGGCCCTGGTGTTCATCGCCCTGGGCCGTCGCGAAGCGGCCATTGTCGGAGCCGCCGTCATCCTGACGCTGACCGTCACGCTTTTCGCCTCCTGGGCCTGGGGCTTCACCCTGAACCGGGTCTCGCTCTTCGCCCTCATCTTTTCCATCGGCATCCTGGTGGACGATGCCATCGTCGTGGTCGAGAACATCCACCGGCATCAGCAGCTGCAGGCCGGCAAGGCGCTCGCCGAAATCATCCCGAAGGCGGTCGCCGAGGTCGGCGGCCCCACCATCCTGGCAACCCTGACCGTCATTGCGGCGCTTCTGCCCATGGCCTTCGTGAGCGGCCTGATGGGCCCCTACATGAGCCCGATCCCCATCAACGCCAGCATGGGCATGCTCCTGTCCCTGGCGATTGCCTTCGTGGTCACCCCCTGGCTGGCCCGGCTGTGGATGAAAGCGGTGCATGGCCACGCTGACGGGCAGCATTCGCCCACCGGCCTGGCAGCAAAGCTCGGCCCCCTGTCCGAGCGCGTCTTCGGGCCGCTGCTGGATGCCCGGTCCGGTGCGCGCAACCGGAAACTGCTGGGACTGGGCATCGCGGGCCTGATCGCCCTCTCCGTGCTGTTGCCGGTGCTCGGACTGGTGCAGCTCAAGATGCTGCCCTTCGACAACAAGTCCGAATTCCAGGTGGTGGTCGACATGCCGGCCGGTACGCCGGTCGAGGACACTGCCGCCGTTCTCCGGGAAATGGGCGCCTATCTCTCCACCGTTCCCGAGGTCGTCGACTACCAGACCTACGCGGGGACGGCGGCGCCCATCAACTTCAACGGCCTGGTGCGCCAGTACTATCTGCGGGCAGGCGGTGAAGTCGGGGATATCCAGGTCAATCTGCAGGGCAAGCATGACCGCAAGGACAAGAGCCATGCGATCGCCACCCGGCTGCGCCCCGAGCTCCAAGCCATCGGCAAGCGCTTCGGCGCCAACGTCAAGGTGGTCGAGGTGCCGCCGGGACCGCCGGTGCTGTCGCCGATCGTGGCCGAGATCTACGGCCCCGACGCCGAGGGGCGCCGCACCCTGGCCAAGGCCGTGCGGGCCGTGTTCGAAAAGACCGAGAACGTGGTGGATGTGGACGACAGCAGCATCGCGTCGGCGCCTCGCAAGCTCCTGCTGGTCGACCGCCGCAAGGCCGCCGCCCTGGGAATCCCGCAGCAGGCCATCGTCACCACGCTGCGCGCCGGCCTGGCCGGAGAAGAGACCACCTGGCTCCACGACGGCAGCAAGTACTCGGCGCCGGCATTGATCCAGCTGCCGCCCGAGCGCCACGGCGATCTCGACGCGCTGTTGCAGCTGACGGTGCGCGGCGCCTCGGGCAAGCTGGTGCCGATCCGCGAACTGGTCACGGTCAGCGACACCCTGCGGGAACAGCCGGTGATCCACAAGGATCTGCTCCCGGTCAATTTCGTGGTGGCGGACATGGCGGGCAAGCTCGACAGCCCGCTCTACGGGATGTTCCAGATGCGCGGCGAGCTCGCCCAACTTCCGACGCCGGACGGCGGCAAGCTGGCCGAGTATTTCATCAGCCAACCGGCGGACGCCTGGCGCGGCTACGCCCTCAAATGGGACGGCGAATGGCAGGTGACCTACGAGACCTTCCGCGACATGGGGGCTGCATACGGTGTCGGCCTGATCCTGATCTACCTGCTGGTGGTCGCCCAGTTCGGCTCTTATCTCACGCCGCTGATCATCATGGCCCCCATCCCGCTCACCATCATCGGCGTGATGCCCGGCCATGCCCTGCTGGGGGCGCAGTACACGGCCACCTCCATGATCGGCATGATCGCATTGGCCGGCATCATCGTGCGGAATTCCATCCTGCTGGTGGATTTCATCAACCTGCAGGTCGCCGAGGGGGTGCCCTTCGCCGATGCCATCGTGCGTTCGGCCGTCACCCGCGCCCAGCCGATCATGCTGACCGGCCTGGCCGCCATGCTCGGCGCCTTCTTCATCCTTGACGACCCCATCTTCAACGGCCTGGCGATTTCGCTGATCTTCGGGATCTTCGTCTCGACCATCCTGACCTTGGTCGTGATTCCGACGCTCTACTACGCGGCCTACCGTCGTCGATTCGAAACCGCCTGAAAGTGATTTCAAAGATGATCCATCGCACTCTGATTTCCGCCGCCGCGCTGGCACTTTATGCTGCGGCGGCGGGCGCCACCGACCTGCTGCAGGTCTGGGAGGCCGCACGCCGGCACGATCCGCAAGGCGCCATCGCCGACGCGGCGCGCGCCGCCGGCTCCACCCGGCGCGACCAGGCCTCCGCACTGTGGCGGCCGACGGTCGGGCTGGCCGCGACCGCCGGCCGCGCCAATGCCGAATCCCGCATGGAAGGGGCCCAGTTCTCGGCCCCCGGCTTTCCTCCCTCGAGCGGCGTATCCTTCGGCACCTCCATCGACGGCGGCACGCTGACGCGCTGGACCGTGGGCGTCAAGCAGCCCCTCTACAACGCCGAGCGCTTGGCCCAGCGTCGCCAGCTCAACCTGGCGGCGGACGCCGCCGAAGTCGAGTGGCAGGCGGCGCAGCAGGACTGGATGCTGCAGATCGTGCAGCATTATTCCGACGTCCTGGTCGCCGAGCGCCGCCTGGCGCTTCTGGACCGGCAGCGGGAAGCTGTCGAAAGGGCCTACCGCGAGGCGAAGGAGCGCTATCGGGTGGGCGATGCCCCGGTCACCGATACCCACGAGGCCGCTGCCCGCGCCCAGGCGCTTCAGGCCCAGGCACTCACCGCAGCCAACGACCTGGAACTGGCCCGCATTGCCTTGTCCGACAGCACCGGCCTGCCGCCCGGACAGTTGCAGCTGCAGCCGCCCGCGGGCAATTTCAAGGCGAGCCCGCCGGAGCCCCTCGCCCAGCTACTGGCCCATGCCGCCCAGAACAATCCGCTGCTGCGCCAGATGCAGTCCCAACTCGATGCGGCCCTGGCCGAGGCGGACAAGCATCACGTCGCCGCCTCGCCGACCGTCGATCTCGTCGCCCAGGCAAGCCGGGAGAGCCTGAGCGGCTCGGGCGACTTCGGGCAGGCCAGCAACACCCAGACCCAGCAGATGGTGGGGATTGCACTCAACGTGCCCCTCTATACCGGCGGCTGGCGCAGCGCCAAGCACGAGGAGTCGTTGCGGCTGGTGGACAAGGCCCGCGCCGAGCTCGAGCGCGCCCGCCTGCAGGTCGGCCAGCAGACGCGCTCCGCCTGGCTTGCCCTGCAGAGCGGCGAGTCAAGGCTGGGTGCGCTGGAACAGATGCTGACCGCCAGTCGGGCCCGCCTGGATGCGACCCGCCTCGGCCGCAAGGTCGGCGACCGCACCACCCTGGATCTGCTCAATGCCGAGAACGATGCTGCGGCCGCCGAACTTGGCCTGCTGCAGGCCCGCATTGACGTCCTCATTAACCGCTTGCGCCTGGATGCTGCGACTGGGCGGCTTGGCCAAGAAAGTCTGCAAGCCGCTAACGCCAGCCTGCAGCGCTGATACAGAAAGTGCTTATGAACGCAACGAAATCCGCCGACCCCGTGCTGGTCATCGATGTCCGCTCCCCCGGCGAGTTTGCCGCGGGACATGTGGAAGGGTCGATCAACCTGCCTCTGACTTCCTTCGCCCAGGAGATCACGCGCGTAGCCCCCGACAAGACGGCTCCGATTGTCCTCTGCTGCGCCACGGGCGGGCGGTCTGGCATGGCCTGTTCCTTCATGCTGCAGAACGGCTACACCCGGGTCAGCAATGGGGGAGGGGCCGCCTCGTTGGCCGGGCAGCTCATGCGCCCGATCGTTCGCGACTGACGAAAACCAGAACGTTTCCGGACCTGACGGCCGCCGCCAAGGCGGGCGGCCGTCATCCGGGATGAACGGCGCTACATCAGCACGATATCGTATTGCTCCGGGGAATAGCTGGCTTCGGCCTGCAGGGAAATGGGCTTGCCGATGAAATCGGAGAGCATGGCCAGGGATTGGGATTCCTCGTCCAGGAACAGGTCGATCACCGCCGGCCCGGCCAGGACCCGATATTCCCGGGCGTTGAACTGGCGGGCTTCGCGCAGCAGTTCCCGGAGGATTTCGTAGGCCACGGTCCGCGCCGTTTTCACTTCTCCCCTGCCGCCGCAGGTTGGGCAGGCCTCACAAAGGATATGGGCCAGGGACTCGCGGGTCCGCTTCCGGGTCATCTCCACCAGGCCGAGGGCGGTGAAACCGTTGAGGGTCAGCCGCGTGTGGTCCCGGGCCAAGGCTTTCCGGAATTCGGCCAGCACCGCCTCCCGGTGCTCGGCACTCTCCATGTCGATGAAATCGACAATGATGATGCCCCCGAGGTTTCGCAGCCGCAGCTGGCGGGCGATGGTCTGGGCCGCCTCCAGGTTGGTCTTGAAAATGGTGTCGTCGAAATTGCGCACCCCGACGAAGCCGCCGGTATTGACGTCGATTGTGGTCATCGCCTCGGTCTGGTCGATGATCAGGTAGCCGCCGGACTTGAGCTCGACCCGGCGGGCCAGGGCCCGCTGGATTTCCTCCTCGACCCCGTGGAGATCGAAAAGGGGGCGCTGGCCGGTGTAGTGATCGAGGAGCGGCGCCACCGCCGGGGTGTACTCCTGGGCGAAGGCATGGAGCTTCTGGAAGTTTTCCCGGGAGTCGATGACGATGCGGGTGGTTTCCGGATTGACGAAGTCCCGTAGCACCCGCAGCCCCAGGGAAAGCTCCTGGTAGAGCAGGCTGGGAGCCCCCGAAGTCCGGGCCTTGTCCCGGATGTCCCCCCATAGTTTCCGCAGGTAGGCGATGTCGGCGGCGAATTCGTCGTCGCTGGCGTTCTCGGCCATGGTGCGGACGATGAAGCCGCCCTTCTCGTCGGCCGGCACCAGGCGGGTGATGCGCTCCCGCAGGGTTTCCCGTTCGGCCTCGTCCTCGATGCGCTGGGAGATGCCGATGTGCTTTTCCTGGGGCAGGTAGACCAGCATGCGGCCGGCGATGGATATCTGGGTGGAAAGCCGCGCCCCCTTGGTGCCGATGGGGTCCTTGATGACCTGCACGACGATGCTCTGGCCCTCGGACAGGATGCGCTCGATGGGTTTGTCGTTGGCATCCTCCCGGGGCTGCCAGATGTCGGCCACATGGAGGAAGGCGGTGCGCTCCAGCCCCACATCCACGAAGGCCGACTGCATGCCCGGCAGGATGCGGCAGATGCGCCCGAGGTAGACATTGCCCACCAGGCCGCGGCTGGAGGTGCGCTCAATGTGCAGTTCCTGCACCACGCCCTGGAGCATGACCGCGACCCGGGTTTCCTGGGGAGTGAAATTGATGAGGATTTCTTCGGACATGGTCGAGTAAAATGACGGGTTATCCCGATTCTACCCCATGCCAGCTCCCGAACTTCTCGCCCCCGCCGGTTCCCTTGCCATGCTGCGCACCGCCTTCGCCTTCGGCGCTGACGCGGTCTATGCCGGCCAGCCCCGCTATTCATTGCGGGTCCGCAACAACGAATTCGGCAGCCTGGAGGCCCTGGCCGCCGGGATTGCCGAGGCCCATGGGGCTGGCAAGCAGTTCTACGTGGTGAGCAACATCTTTCCGCGTAACGCCAAGCTCGCCACCTACCTGGACGACATGGCGCCCGTCGTCGCCCTCAAGCCCGACGCCCTCATCATGTCCGACCCCGGCCTCATCGACATGGTGCGGGAAACCTGGCCCGAGCAGGCCGTCCACCTCTCCGTCCAGGCCAACACGGTGAACTGGGCGGCGGTGCGCTTCTGGCAGAAGCTCGGCGTCTCCCGGGTGATCCTGTCCCGGGAGCTGTCCCTGGACGAGATCGCCGAAATCCGCCAGCGCTGCCCGGACATGGAACTGGAAGTCTTCGTCCATGGCGCCCTGTGCATCGCCTATTCCGGCCGCTGCCTCCTTTCCGGCTACTTCAACCACCGGGACCCCAACCAGGGCACCTGCACCAATTCCTGCCGCTGGGACTACAAGGCCCGCCCGGCCGGGGCCGCCCCCTCCGGCGACATCGTCCTCATCGAAGAGAAAGAGCGCCCCGGGGAGCTGATGCCCATGGAGGAGGACGAGCACGGCACCTACCTCCTCAATTCCAGGGACCTGCGGGCCATCGAGCATGTCCAGCGCCTGGTGGAGATCGGCGTCGATTCCCTGAAGATCGAGGGCCGCACCAAGAGCCCCTACTACGTGGCCCGCACCTGCCAGAGCTACCGCCGGGCCATCGCCGACGCCGTCGCCGGCCGCCCCCTGGACCCGGGGCTCCTGACCGAGCTGGAGGGCCTCGCCAACCGGGGCTACACCGACGGCTTCTATCAGCGCCACCACGACCAGGAATACCAGAACTACCTCCAGGGCCATTCCGAATCGGCCCGCAGCCTCTACGTCGGTGACGCCGTGGCCTGGGATCCGGCCCGGGGCCTCATGGAAGTCGAGGTGAAGAACCGCTTCGCCGTCGGCGACCGGCTGGAAGCCGTGCACCCGGCCGGCAACCGCCAGTGGGCCCTGGCCCGCATGGAGAACGCCGACGGCCAACCGGTGACGGTGGCCCCCGGCAACGGCCACCGGGTGTGGCTGGACCTACCCCCTGAAATCTTGGGCGCCTATATCGCCCGATTCCTTTAAAAATAAACCCTTAGGCATTGCTGCATCGCCACAATCCTGCTGTAGAATCCGCGCCGCACCATGAATCGCCCATCGTCTCGCATGCCCCTCGTGGACGCCCTCAAGGCCGCCGCGTCCCAGCTCATCGTCCTCCACCACCTGGCAGCCTACGGCCCCCTGTCGGAAACCGTGCAGCAGGTCACGCCGAACCTCATCGCCTGGCTCTACGACTACGCCCGCATGGCGGTCCAGGTCTTCCTGGTGATCGGCGGCTTCCTGGCCGCCCGCAGCCTGGCTCCCCGGGGCGAGCCGACCTTCGCCTCTCCCCTGCGCCTGGTGGCCCGCCGCTACCGGCGCCTGGTGCTGCCCTACCTGGCCGCCGTAGGGCTCGCCATCGCCGCCGCCGCCCTGGCCCGGCGCTGGATGATCGACGATTTCATTCCCAATGCCCCGACCCTCGCCCAGTGGCTCGCCCATGCCACCCTCCTGCACAGTCTCCTTGGCTATGAAGCCCTCTCGGCCGGGGTCTGGTACGTGGCCATCGACTTCCAGCTTTTCGCCCTGATGGTGGCCGCCCTCTGGCTCGGACGCCGCAGCCGTCTCCCCTGGGCTGCCCCCCTCCTGGTCCTGGCCCTCTCGGCCCTGGCCCTCTTCTGGTTCAACCGCAATGCCGACTGGGACAACTGGGCCCTCTACTTCTTCGGTTCCTATGGCCTCGGCGCCGCCGCCTGGTGGGCTTCCGGCCGGGGCCGCCTGGTGTCCTGGCTGGGGGTCATCGCCGCCATCGCCATCGCCGCCCTGATGGTGGATTTCCGCCTGCGCATCGCCATCGCCCTGGCGGTCGCCCTGGCCCTGGGCTTTGCCCAGCGCACCGGCTGGCTGGAAAGGTGGCCGGATATCCGGCCGGTGGCTTTCCTCGGACGCATCTCCTATTCCCTCTTCCTGGTGCACTTCCCGGTCTGCCTGGTGGCCAATGCCATTTTCGTCGAATACGATTTCGAGAGCGCCGGCAGCGCCGCCGTCGGCATGCTGCTCGCCTGGGGCACCAGCATCGCCGCCGGCGCCCTCTTCTACCGCTGGGTCGAGAGCACCGCCCCGAACTGGCGGATCGCCGGCTTCTTCCGGTTCCTCGCCGGCCGCCTGTCCCTCAGGTCGCCAGCTCGCTCCGGTTCCTGAAGAACTCCAGGGCCTCCGGGTTCGCCAGGGCCTCCACGTTCTTCACCGGCTGGTGGTGCACCACGTTGCGCACCGCCAGTTCGACGATTTTGCCGCTCTTGGTGCGGGGAATGTCCCCGACCTGGACGATCCTCGCCGGCACGTGGCGGGGCGTGGTGTTGGCGCGGATCCGCTGCTTGATGCGGTCGATGAGGGCGGCGTCCAGGGTCGCTCCCGGCTGCAGCCGCACGAACAGCACCACCCGCACATCCCCCTCCCATTCCTGGCCGACCACCAGGGCCTCGGCAATTTCAGGCAGCTGCTCCACCTGCCGGTAGATTTCCGCCGTGCCGATGCGCACCCCGCCGGGGTTGAGGACGGCATCCGAACGGCCGTAGATGATGACGCCGTCGTGCTCGGTCAGCTCGGAGAAATCCCCGTGGCACCAGACATTGGGGAAGCGCTCGAAATAGGCGGCCCGGTACTTGGCGCCCTCCGGGTCGTTCCAGAAACCGACGGGCATCACCGGGAAGGGCCTGGTGCACACCAGCTCGCCCTTCTGCCCCTGGACCGGGCGGCCCTCGTCATCGAACACCTCCACCGCCATGCCCAGGCCCCGGCACTGGATCTCGCCCCGGTAGACCGGCAGTACCGGATTGCCCAGGACGAAGCAGGAAACGATGTCGGTGCCGCCGGAAATGGAAGCCAATAGCAGGTCGGCCTTGATGTCCCGATAGACGTAGTCGAAGCCCTCCGGCGACAGGGGGCTGCCGGTGGAGAACATGACCCGCAGGGCATCCAGCTGATGGGTGGCGCCCGGCTTCAGGCCCTGCTTGGCGGCGGCGTCGAGGAACTTGGCCGAGGTGCCGAAATGGGTCATGGCCTCGGCCTCGGCATAATCGAAGAGGACGGTGCCCCCCCCGGCGAAGGGACTGCCGTCGTAGAGCAGCAGCGTCGCCCCCGAGGCCAGCCCCGACACGAGCCAGTTCCACATCATCCAGCCGCAGGTGGTGAAGTAGAAGAGCCGGTCGCCGGGGCGCACGTCGCCGTGGAGCTGGTGCTCCTTCAGGTGCTGCAGGAGCACGCCGCCGTGGCAATGGACAATGCACTTGGGCACCCCGGTGGTGCCCGATGAAAACATGATGAAGAGCGGGTGGTCGAAGGCGACCCGCCTGAATTCGATGTCGCCGGCCGGGTGCCGGGCCAGGGCCTCGGGCCAGAGGATGGCATCCCGGATGGCCTCGATGGCGGGAGAGGTCTTGAGGTAGGGCACCACCACCGTGCTGGCGACGGAAGGCATCTTCGCCACCACCTCGGCGTTCTTCTCCAGGCAATCCACCGCCTTGCCGTTGTACCAGTAGCCATCTACGCACACCAGGACCTTGGGCTCGATCTGGCCGAAGCGGTCCAGCACCCCCTGGACGCCGAAATCCGGCGAGGCCGAGGACCAGATGGCCCCTAGGGCGGCGGTGGCGAGCATGGCCACCAGGGTTTCCGGCAGATTGGGGAGGTAGCCGGCCACCCGGTCCCCTTCCTCGACCCCGGCCGCCTGCAGCACCTTCACGAAGCGGGACACATCGGTATAGAGCCGAGCCCGGCTCATGCGGCTCTTGACCTGGTCCTCGCCCCAGAACACCAGGGCGTCGCCGTCGTCCCGCTGCTTCAGCAGGTTCTCGGCATAGTTGAGCCGGGCCTGGGGAAACCAGCGGGCCCCGGGCATGCGGTCGCCGTTTTCCAGCACGTCGTCCCCCATGTCGCCGACGACGCCGCAGAAGTCCCAGACCTTGGACCAGAAGCGGGTGGGGTGGTCCACCGACCAGCGCCAGAGGTCGGCATAGCTGACGTGGCCGGTTTCGCCGATAAGGGCGGCCATGGCGGTGGCGGCCGCCCGTTCCGGGGAAGGCCGCCACAGGGGATGGGGATCGACGGCGTAGGACATGGTGTCTCCTCTTTGCTTTGTCGTTGGACCACGGAGCCGGCCGGTTGGCAGTGCCCATCCATCATACAAAACATCCGGGCCGGCAAATGTCTTCCGGACGACGAAGCGGGGAGATTTCAGCCGCCCGCCTCGCCCTCGTCGGCGAAGCGGGCCGCCAGGTCGACGGCGGCCGGCACGGAGCCGTCCGCCAGGCGCATGCGGTTTTCCAGGTGGCGCTCGGAGGGCGCCAGCAGGCGCCGGTAGAGGTCCCGGCACAGGGAGCGCGCCTGCCGGCCCGGCCAGGCCGGAGGCAGCAGCACATCCGGCAGGCCGGGGTCCCGCAGGAGCAGGCGCCGGTAGTCATGGATGAGGAGGAGGCGCAGCAGGAAGGCCACCTCGTCGCCCGGCCCGTCCCCGGCGCCCGCTTCCAGCTGGGCGCGGATGGGCTCGTAGGCGGCGACGAAGCCGGCATAGGCCGCCGCCAGCTCCTCCAGGTTCCAGGCCCGGCGCACCAGGGCAGCGGCATCGGCGGCGCCGCCGGCCCCGGATTCCTGCGCCAGCATGGGCATGAGGCATCCCAGGCGGGGGCCAAGGCCCTCCACCACCAGGTCATCGAAGACGGCCTGAAGATCGGCGCCGGGATGGACGAAGCAATCGCTCCCCAGCATCCCGAAGCCGTGCCAGAACAGAGCCCGGCGCAAGGCTTCCCGTTCCCTGGCCGGGAGTTCGCCGACCACCAGGACGAAGCGCCAGCGGCGGTCCCAGCGCGGCGCCCGGGCAGCGTAGATGAGGCGGGCCGCCTCCTCGAACCGCTGGCGGCCGCTGTCGGTCAGAAGGTAGTCGGCCCGCCGGCCCCGGCTCTCGGCCTGCAGCCATTCGTCCTTGGCGAGGCGGTAGACCGAGGTTCGCACCAGCCGCTCCGAGACCCCCAGGGGCTGCAGGAGCCGGATGAGGCTGCCGAGCCAGATGCGCCCTCCCCGGGGCAGCACCGCGTCGCCGAACAGGGAGATGATCAGGGAACCGGCCCGGACGCGGCTTTCCTGGCGGAAGGCGGCGAGGCGGCGGCCAAGGGGATCGGGCGGGGCGGACAGTGTCGATGCCATGGAGCGCCGCATCTTATCCCAATCCGGCCGGTATGATGACGCCCTCAGCCCCTTGCCGCCCCCCAACGCAGATGCACCTGTTCACCGACATTTCCTCCCATGGCTTCGGCCACCTCGCCATCACCGCTCCGGTCCTGAACGCCCTGGCGGAAATGCTGCCCGGCCTGCGGCTGACGGTGCGCAGCCGAGTGCCTGCCGCCAAACTGCGGGAACGCATCCAGGCCCCCTTCGAGCTCGTCGACGGCGCCACCGACTTCGGCTACGTCATGGTGGACGCCCTCGCCATCGACCGGGAGGCCACCGCCCTCGCCTACCGTCGGGCCCATGCCGACTGGGAACGGGCGGTCGAAGCGGAAGCCGTTTTCCTGCAAGGCCTAGCGCCGCAGTATGTGCTCACCAACGTCAGCTACCTGCCCCTGGCCGGAGCGGCCCGGGTCGGCATTCCGGCAGCGTCCCTGTGCTCCCTCAACTGGGCCGATCTCTTCGCCCACTTCTTCGGCGCCGAGCCCTGGGCCGCCCCCATCCATTCCCAGATGCTAGCCGCCTACCGCTCGGCCCGGGCCTTCCTGCGCGCCACGCCGGGCATGCCCATGGCGGATCTCGAGCGCATCGTCCCGGTGGCGCCCATCGCCAGGCTGGGCCGACGCCACGACCTGGGACTCGGCGAAGGCGTCCGGGCGGTCCTGTTGTCCATGGGCGGCATCGATCACCGCCTGCCGGTGGAAGATTGGCCCTGCGATCCCGGACTGCGCTGGCTGGTGCCCGAGTCCTGGGGCGTCAGGCATCCCCAGGCCCTGGCGGCCGAGTCCTTCGGCCTCTCCTTCACCGATCTCCTGTGCTCGGTAGACGCGGTGGTGACCAAGCCGGGCTACGGGACGTTTACGGAGGCGGCCTGCAACGGCACCCCGGTGCTCTACCAGCGGCGGGCCGATTGGCCGGAGCAGGATTGCCTCATCGACTGGCTGGCGGAGGCCGGGCGCTGCCGCCAAGTGGGCCCGGCCACCCTGGCGGGGGAAGGCTTGGCGGAGGCGTTGGCCGACCTCTGGGCGCTGCCGCCCAGGCCGCTGGTGCCCCCCTCCGGAGGGGAGGAAGCGGCGGCCTTCCTGGCGCGGGAACTTAGAGTGGCTTGCAGCCGAAGCGCTTGAGGAGCAGCGCGGTTTCGCACACCGGCAGGCCCATGACCCCGGTATAGCTACCGGAGAGATGCTCCACGAACATCCCGGCCCGGCCCTGGATGCCGTAGGCCCCTGCCTTGTCCAGGGGCTCGCCGCTGGCGGCGTAGCGGCGGATTTCCTCGTCCTCCAGTTGCCGGAAACGCACCTCGCTGCGGCTGAGGGCGTACTCCGTGCGGCCCCGGAAGTGCACGGCCACCCCGGTCAGGACCACATGGGTGCGGCCCGAAAGGTGACGCAGGATAGCCACCGCATCGGCCTCGTCCTCGGGCTTGCCGATGATGCGGCCGTCCATTTCCAGGGTGGTGTCGGCGGACAGCACCGGCTGGGCCACGAGGCGGCGCAGGGCGATCAGGCTCCAGCCGTGTTCCGCCTTGGCCCGGGCCAGGCGTTCCACGTAATCCGGCGCGGCCTCCCCCGGCAGCGGGGTTTCATCGACCTCGGGGTCGGCCCGGGGGCCGGAACGGAACAGCAGGGTGTCGAAGGGCACGCCGATCTGGTGCAGCAACTCCCGGCGGCGGGGGCTGCGAGAAGCCAGGTAGATACGCATCATCCCTCCCGGTGATAGGGGTGGTTCTTGAGCACGCTCATGGCCCGGTAGAGCTGCTCGCAGAGGATCAGCCGGGCGAGGCCGTGGGGCAGGGTCAGGCTGGAAAGGCGGATGCAGTCGTCGGCCAGGTCCTTCAGTTCCTGGTCGAGGCCGTCGGCGCCGCCGATCAGCAGCGCCGTGTCGCGCCCGTCCTGCATCCAGGCCTCCAGGCGGCGGGCGAGCTTCAGGGTGGTGAGGTCATCCCCCCGCTCGTCCAGGACCACCAGACGACTGGCGGCCGGCACGGCATCGCGGATGCGGCCCTTTTCGGCCGCCAGGAGCTGTTCCCGGGTCTTGGAACCGCGGGGCTCGGGCTTGATTTCGACAACGGCGGTGGCGAGTTCCCGGGGCATGCGCTTGACGTATTCGGCGCAGCCCTCGGCCACCCAGTCCGGCTGGCGATGGCCGACGGCCACCACGGTCAGCCTCATGCAGCCGCGGCCTCGCCCGAGGGACGATGCCGGCTCGGCGACGCCTGCCAGAGCTCTTCCAGGTTGTAGTAGTTGCGGATCGCCGGCTGCATGACATGCACGACGATGTCGCCCAGGTCCACCAGGACCCATTCGCCGTTGTCTTCCCCTTCGATGGAGACGATTTCGCCGCCGGCCTCTCGGACCTTGTCCTGGACGTTGCGGGCGAGGGATTTGACCTGGCGGTTCGAGTCGCCGGAGGCGATCACGATGCGGTCGAACATGGCGGTGAGCTTGGTGGTGTTGATAACTTCGATGTCGCGGCCCTTGATATCTTCGAGGGCGGAAACGACGATTTTCTGCAATTTACGGACGTCCATCAGGCATTTCTATAAAGGTGGTGGGTTGCAATATAGTCGAGGACCGCTGCCGGCAGCAAATAGCGGGCACTGCGGCCCTGGGCCAGGAGTTGCCGGATCTGGGTGGCGGAAATGGCCAACTGGGTCATGGCAAAGGTGGTGATGCCGCCGGCCGGCTGGTGCCCCAGGCCGGACGGGGCGATGCGGCGGGCGGTGAATTGCGCCGCCAGCGCCGGCGGCAGGCCCGCCGGCTCCACCGGGAAGCCGGGGCGGTGGGCGACGGCGATATGGGCAAGGCCGAAGAGATCCTGCCAGCGATGCCAGGTCGGCAGGCCGGCAAAGGCATCGGCCCCGACCAGGAGAACCAGGGACCGCTCCCAGCCGTATTCGGCCCGCAGCCGTTCCAGGGTGAGGACCGTGTAGCTGGGCCGGGCTGCTTCCACCTCGGCGTCGTCCAACTGGAAGGCGGGTTGGTCGGCGATGGCGAGCCTAACCATGTCGAGCCGGTGGGCGGCCGTGACCCGCGGTGCCCCACGATGGGGCGGCTGGCCGGCGGGGATCCAGAGAATGGCGGAAAGGCCGAGATGGTCCAGGGCTTCCTCGGCCAGGCGCAGATGGCCAAAATGGATGGGGTCGAAGGTGCCCCCGAAGATTCCCAGGGGCTCAAGCACTGTCGGAAATGGTAAACACGTCGCGGTAGCTGACGTAGAAGCTGGCGAAGACGGTGGGCGCTACCACCAGCACCATAGGTACAGTCACCAGGGTGGCGAGAAAGTTCTGGGCGCCCGGAAAAAGAGTCAGCAGGAGCCCGAGGACCATGCCGGGCCCGATGGCGGCCACCCCCAGGAGGCCGAGGCCATAGACGACGAAGGGCCGCCAGTTGAGCCAGCAGGCCACGAAACTGAAGAACAGCGCCTTGAACACCGGCAGCTTGTGCCAGGCGGCCAGGACCGGCGCGTACCAGTAGGCCATCAGCACCGGCACCAGGAGCGTCATGACCAGGGCAAAAGGCAGAAGCAGGCGGCCGCCGGCGACGGCTTCCGGATCCACCGGTTTGGTGGAGAGCATGAAGCGCAGGAGGTCGCCCCCATCCACCAGTGTGGATAGGCCGAGGATGCCCAGGGTGGCGACCAGGTAGAGGGCGCCCAGGGCGGTGAGTGCCCGGGGGTTGTCCTTGAGGCTGCCGAACAGGGTGGGAAGCCCCACCGGCTCGCCCCGCTCCAGGTCCCGGCAAGCCTGCATCAGTCCCACCGAGAGGCCGGGAATGGCGAGGGAAGCGAGCACCGCCCCGAGGATGGGGACCACGTTGAGGAGCAGGATGGTGAACCAGTAGGAAATGACCAGCAGGACCAGCAACGGCGGGTTGCGGCGGAAGATGGCGAAGCCGTCGACGAGCCAGCGCCAGCCGGCGGCGGCGGGAAGGGTCTGGGCTCTCACTCAGGCCTCCCGCCGGGCCGCCCCAAGGGGGCCTGCGCCCCCGCGGGGGGCAGCGAAGCGTGGGGGCTGTCCATTTCAGACCGCCACGAAGACATCGCGATAGGAAGCGTAAAGCGCCCCCGACAGGACAGGAATGAGGACCAGGAAGCCAAGGCCGAGGAGCAGGGCCGAGAAGAAGAAGAGAACGATCAGGATGACTCCATAGACCAGGAAGGGGAGCCAGTTCTTCAAGCAGGCGTAGAAACTCGCCCGCATGGCGTCCATGGGCGTCATGAGATTGAAGAAGACCAGGGCCGGCGCGAACCAGACCGCCATGAAGACCGGCGTGGCGAGGACGAGGATGAGAAGGGCGCCGAGGAGGAAGCCGCCGAACATGAGGCCGAAGCCCATGACCGAGCCCTTCACCACGCCCCCGGCGATTCCGCCTCCCACCACCACGGCCACCAGCACGCCGATGGCGAAGATGGCCACGGCGTAGATGACGCCCACCATGATGAGGTTGCCGGTATTCTCCTTGAAGCCGATGAAGAGGTCGGCGATTTCCGGCGTTGCGCCTTCCGACTGCCGCCGGCACAGTTGCAGGAGGCCCGCCCCCAGCACCGGCAGGAGCAACTGGCTGGCCAGCTGGCCCACCAGGGGGACGATGGACAGGGCGAAGAGGATGACCAGGGTGAGCACGGCGCAGCCGATCCAGACGCCTGGATTGGCGGCGAACAGGGCCCAGCCCTGGCGCAACCAGTCGAAGCAGGCGCCGGCGTCCACGGTGCGGCTGGCGCCATCGAAGGCCTTGGGGGCCACGGGGAATTGCGGGGGAGTTTCCATAAGCGAATGCTATCCGGCGGTGCCCCCAGGGGCAAGCCGCAAGCGCTCCAGCAGGTTGCCGAAATGGGCGGGGTCCTTGACGGTAACCACCTCCCCGGGGCGGGGATGGTGGCGATCGTCCAGGCGGGACAGCCAGAAGCGCAGGGCGGCGGCGCGCCGCATGGCCGGCCAGGCGGCGGTTTCCGCCGCCGTCAGGGAGCGTTCGCCGGCGTAGCCCGCCAGCAGGGCGGCGAGGCCGGCGGCGTCGAAGCACCAGTCGTTGGCCGCCACCGCCAAGTCGAAGAGAAGCCAGTCCTCGCCGGCAAAATAGAAATCCAGCACCCCCGACAGGCGGCCGTCGGCTGTCCACAGCACATTGTCCCGGAAAAGGTCGGCGTGGATCACGCCCCGGGGCAGGGAGCCGAAATCCTGGGCGGCCTGGAAGGCCAGCTCATCGGCCAGGAGGGCGTGCTCGGCCGGGGGCAGAAGGGGCTGGAGGCGCAAGCCGGTGGCCTGGCGCCAGGCCGCTCCCCGGGGGTTGGGCAGGGGCGCCGGGAAATCCGCCGCCAGGCGATGGAGCCGGGCCAGGGTGGCGCCGATAGCGCGGCAATGTTCGGGGCCCGGGGTATCCACGCCAGCGCCTTCCAGGCGGGTCACCAGGGCCGCCGGCTTGCCGGCCAGGGGCCGCCACAGGGCGCCGGAATCATCCGGCCGGGGCTGGGGACAGGGAAAGCCCCGGGCCGCCAGATGGGCCATGAGGCGCAGGTAGAAATCGAGCTCGGCCGCCTGCAGGCGCTCGAACAGGGTCAGGACCCAGCGCCCGCCGCCGGTGCCGACGAAGTAGTTGGAATTCTCGACGCCAGCGGCGATGCCGGCCAGGTCGACGAGTTCGCCAACCTTGAAGGAACGAAGCCAGGCCGCCAGTTCCTGGCGGCCGACCGCGGTATAGACGGACAAGACTTACCAGCTATGAATGACCCACATGGGCGGCTTGGTCACCGGCCCCACCGTATCGGCCTGGACGAAATTGCCATCGCCCTTGAAGTCCACCAGGTAGAAGGGCACGCCGCCCACCGGAGTGACCTTGATCATGTAGAGCTTCCCGTTGGCGCGGAATTCCTCCCGGGTCTCCTTTTCGTTGCGGACGATGGTGACCTGGGGCTCGATGGCGGCATCGAAGGCTTCCATCCCCGGCGGAGGCGGCGGCACCGCCGGCAGGGGCTGGAGATCGGCGGGCTTGCCCGCCTGCGCCCAGACATTCAGGGCAGCGAGGAGCACGAGGGGGAGAAGTCGCTGGGGACGCATGGCAAATCCTTGTTGTTTGGCCGCTGGATTTTATTACAAGTTCAGCATCATCTCGTGCTCGTTCGGCAGGGGGCCGAAGGGGCGGGCTTCGTAGTGCCTGAAAATGGCTTCGACGATCTGGTCCGGCTCGTCGATGACCTGGATGAGGTCCACGTCGGCGGTCTCGATCATCTTCTCCTCCACCAGCCGGGTCTTGAACCATTCCACCAGGCCGCTCCAGAAGCTGGAGCCCACCAGGATGAGGGGGATCTTGCGGCTCTTGCCGGTCTGGATGAGGGTAAGCGCCTCCAGCACCTCGTCCAGGGTGCCGAAGCCCCCGGGCATGACCACGTAGGCGCTGGCGAAGCGCACGAACATGTACTTGCGGGCGAAGAAGTGGCGAAAAGTCTGGGAGACATCCTGGTAGGGGTTGGCCCGCTGCTCGTGGGGCAGCTGGATGTTGAGGCCCACCGCCGGCGACTTGCCGTGGAAGGCGCCCTTGTTGGCGGCCTCCATGATGCCGGGGCCGCCGCCGGAGATGACCGAGAAGCCGGCATCGGAGAGCAGCCGGGCGATGCGCTCGGTGAGCTCGTAATAGGCGTGCCCCGGGGCCACCCGGGCGCTACCGAAGATGCTCACCGCCGGCCGGATGGAGGACAGCCGTTCGGTGGCCTCCACAAACTCTGACATAATGCCGAAGATCCGCCAGGATTCCCGTGCCGACACGCCTTGAATGAGGCTGTCGGAGTCCGCCGGCCGAATGAAAGTGTTCTGTTCTGTCATATGTCTCTGCTCTTGTTGGTGGACGGTTCGTCCTATCTCTACCGCGCATTCCATGCCCTGCCCGACCTGCGCAACCGCCTGGGCGAACCGACCGGCGCCATCTATGGCGTGCTGAGCATGCTACGCCGCCTGGAAACCGACTTCAAGGCGGACTACAAGGCGGTGGTTTTCGATGCCAAGGGCAAGACTTTCCGGGATGACTGGTACCCTGAGTACAAGGCCCACCGCCCCCCCATGCCCGAGGATCTGGCCCGCCAGATCGAGCCCATCCACGCCGCCGTCCAGGCCGCCGGCTGGCCCCTGCTGATGGTGGACGGGGTGGAGGCCGACGACGTCATCGGCACCCTCGCCCGCCAGGCGGCCGCCAACGGCCAGGACACCGTGATCTCCACCGGCGACAAGGACCTAGCCCAGCTGGTCTGCCCCCATGTCCGGCTGGTGAACACCATGAGCAACGAGGTCCTGGACATCCCCGGGGTCATCGCCAAGTTCGGGGTGCCACCGGAACGCATCGTCGATTACCTGGCCTTGATCGGCGATAGCGTGGACGGGGTGCCCGGCGTCGCCAAGGTGGGGCCCAAGACCGCCGTCAAGTGGCTGACCCAGTACGGCACCCTGGACGAGGTGATCGCCCACGCCGTCGACATTGGCGGGGTGGTGGGGGAAAACCTGCGCTCCCACCTGGACTTCCTGCCCCTGGGCCGCAAGCTCATCACCGTGCGCTGCGACCTGGAACTGGACCGCCAGCCCACCGATCTCCAGCCCCGGCCCCGGGACACCGAAGCCCTGCGCGCCCTCTTCGAGCGCTTCGAATTCAAGACCTGGCTGAAGGAACTACAGGCGCCCCAGGCCGTCAGCGCGAAGGCGCAGCCTGTCCCCGCCGCCGACCCCGCGCCGGCCGAACTGGCGGAGAACGGGGATCGCCAGCATTACGAGACGGTGCTGACATGGGATCACTTCAACGCTTGGCTCGCCCGCATCGAGGCGGCGGAACTGACCGCCCTCGACACCGAGACCACCAGCCTCGACGCCTTCGAGGCCCGCATCGTCGGCCTGTCCCTCTCGGTCACTCCGGGGGAGGCCTGCTACATTCCCGTCGCCCACAACGGCCCCGGCGTCGCCGACCAGCTGCCCCGGGACGAGGTGCTGGCCCGCCTCAAGCCCTGGCTGGAAGCGCCGGACAAGCCGAAGGTCCTGCAGAACGCCAAGTACGACCAGCACATGTTCGCCAACCACGGCATCGCGCTGCGGGGCGTGGTCCACGACACCATGCTCCAGTCCTACGTGCTGGAGTCCGACAAGGGCCACGACCTCGAGCAGCTGTGCACCCGCCACCTGGGCCTGGCTACCATCGCCTACACCGACATCTGCGGCAAGGGTGCCAAGCAGATCTGCTTCGACCAGGTGGACCTGGACACCGCCACCCGCTACGCCGCCGAGGACGCCGACGTGACCCTGCGGGTGCACCGCTTCCTCCATCCCCGCTTCGCCGACGAGCCCGGCCTGGCCCGCATCTACCGGGACATCGAGATGCCGGCCCGGGAAGTCATCTGGCGCATGGAAAGGAACGGCGTCCTCATCGACTGCGGCCAGCTCGCCCGCCAGAGCCACGAGATGGGCAAGAAAATCATGGAGCTGGAGGTCCAGGCCCATGAACTGGCGGGACAGCCCTTCAACCTCTCCTCCCCCAAGCAACTGGCCGAGATCCTCTTCGAGCGCCAGGGCCTGCCGGTGAAGAAGAAGACCCCCTCGGGCACGCCCTCCACCGACGAGGAAGTGCTCTCCGAACTGGCCCTCGACTACCCCCTGCCCAAGCTGCTCCTCGAACACCGCAGCCTGTCCAAGCTGAAGGGCACCTACACCGACAAGCTGCCGCGCATGGTGAATCCGGCCACCGGGCGGGTGCATACCCACTTTGCCCAGGCCACCGTCGCCACCGGACGGCTCGCCTCCAGCGACCCCAACCTGCAGAACATCCCGGTGCGCACCGAGGAAGGCCGGCGCATCCGCACCGCCTTCGTGGCCCCGGCTGGCTGCAGCATCGTTTCCGCCGACTATTCCCAGGTGGAGCTGCGCATCATGGCTCACCTCTCCGACGACCCGCGCCTGCTCGAGGCTTTCACCCACGGCGAGGATGTGCACCGGGCCACCGCCGCCGAGATTTTCGGCGTCACGCCCCTGGAAGTGGGCCCCGACCAGCGCCGGGTGGCCAAAACCATCAACTTCGGCCTCATCTACGGCATGAGCGCCTTCGGCCTCGCCCGCCAGCTCGGCCTGGAACGGGGCGCTGCCCAGACCTATATCGACCGCTACTTCGCCCGCTACACCGGGGTCGCCCGCTACATGGAGGAGGCCCGCAGCCAGGCCCGCCAGCACGGCTACGTGGAGACCGCCTTCGGCCGCCGCCTATGGTTCCCGGATATCCGGGCCAGCCAGCAGGGCCGTCGCCAGGCCGCCGAGCGGGCCGCCATCAACGCCCCCATGCAGGGCACCGCCGCCGACCTGGTGAAAATGGCCATGATCGCGGTGCAGGGTTGGCTCGACCAGAAGCAGCTCGCCTCCCGGGTGGTGCTGCAGGTCCACGACGAGCTGGTGCTGGAAGTGCCGGACGAGGAATTGGCCGAGGTGCGGCTGGAACTGCCGCGGCTGATGGCCCATGTGGCGCAGCTCAAGGTGCCGCTGGTGGTGGAGGTGGGGGTGGGGGCGAACTGGGAGGCGGCGCACTGAACACCCGGCCATGGCCTCTGCACAGGGGCCATGGCCCTCTGGCGGGGGCGCCCCGAAGGCAACAGTGATAACATTACGTCCCTTACTGGCCGCCACCAGTGCGGCCATACCAAACGCTATCTTTCCTTCAGTCATCGTTGGCCATTGAAATACCGTCCCCACGGTTTCGGCTCCGATAGCCACATCAACCTGAGTAGGAGCACAGGATGCGAATCCAGCCGGTGATTCTTTGCGGCGGGTCTGGGACCCGGCTATGGCCCTTGTCTCGTCAGCAGTACCCCAAGCAGCTCCTCAGGCTCTGCGGCGAGCGCACGATGCTTCAGGCAACGGCATGCCGCCTGTCCGGATTGAGCCTGGACGCAAGCGACGTACAGGCCCCTCCCCTGTTGGTGGGCAACGAGGAATACCGGTTTATCATGGCCCAACAGCTGCATGAGGTCGGGCTGACGGACGCATCGCTCATTCTCGAACCCTGCGGCCGGAACACGGCACCGGCCCTTACCCTGGCCGCCTTGGCCGCCAGGGCTGACGGCCACGATCCGATCCTGGTAGTCATGCCGGCCGACCACGTCATCCAGAACGAAGACGCTTTCTGCCGGGCGGTCACCACGGCCACCGCCCTGGCCCATGACGGCAAGCTAGTCACCTTCGGCATCCAGCCCACTGCACCTGAAACAGGATACGGGTACATCAAGGTAGGCACCACGTTACAGGAAGACATGTACCTGGTTGACCAGTTTGTCGAGAAGCCGGATCTTGCAAAGGCCGAAAACTATTTGGCCTGTGGTCAGTATCTTTGGAATGCCGGGATATTTGTCATGAAGGCCTCCGTCTGGCTGGCCAAGATTCAAGCATGCCGTGCCGACATCTCCGCAGCCTGTCTCAGCGCTTTCGACGGGCGTCGGCAGGACCAGGACTTCCTGCGCCCGGACAGGTCCGCTTTTTCCGCCTGCCCCGCCGATTCCATTGACTATGCGGTCCTGGAGGTTCTGACACGGCCCGGGGTCAATACGGGTGAAGTCGCTGTCGTACGGCTAGATGCCCATTGGTCCGATGTTGGTGCCTGGAACGCCTTATGGGAAATCGGTGACAAGGACGATGACCGGAATGTCCTCATGGGCGATGTGATTGCCATCGACACTCGGAATAGCCTCGTTTTCGGCAATGACCGTCTGGTAGCGTGCGTGGGCCTTGACAATGCCATCGTCGTTGAAACACCAGACGCAGTCCTTGTCGCCGACAAGAACCAAATTCAAAAGGTGAAGGATGTTGTCGGTCGCCTGAAGGCCCACCAGCGAACCGAATCCTACTCTCATCGCAAAATATTCCGCCCCTGGGGTTCCTACGACAGTATCGATATCGGCGCCCGTTTTCAGGTCAAGAGGATTGTCGTCAATCCCGGCGCCAGTCTTTCCCTTCAGATGCACCACCACCGAGCGGAACATTGGATTGTGGTTTCCGGTACCGCCAAGGTGACGCGAGGCGACGAGTCGTTCCTGGTCACCGAGAACCAATCGACCTACATCCCGCTGGGGACGGTCCACCGCCTGGAGAATCCTGGAAAGCTGCCTCTGGAAATGATCGAGGTACAGTCGGGAAGCTACCTGGGGGAAGACGACATAATTCGTTTCGATGACCAGTACGGTCGTTGAAAAGGGCCTGTCAATACGCTGGCGAAAAGCGTCGAACCCGGGGTGGCCGGAGCGGCTCCGTAAAGGCAGGTCTAGGCAATAGTCATGTCCCTGGCCGCCAGACGATTAAAGGCGGCCAAGGCATCCTCGACGCTAATGTCGGCCACGTCGCGCGATTCCGGTTGCAGCAGTTCATACGGCACTCCCCAGGGATGCCAGCGTTCCGCATCGGACTGGCCGAAGAAGCACAGGATAGGCTTGCCGAGGCCGGCGCCCAAATGCATGGCGCCGCCGTCCGCACAGATCAGCCGATCGCAGGCACCAAGGGCGGCAATCAAATCCTCCAGCCGCTGGGTCGGCACCGGATGGATCGGCAGGTCCTTGGTCATATTCAGGACGACCTCGGCCTTCTCGTCGTCGCCGGGATGCATGGGATTCGACTCGCTGCCCGGCGCCCAGAGGAGCATGAAATGTGAAAGCGAAGACGTCGCATGGAGGCGCCTCATCAACTGCGCAAAACGCTCCGCCGGCCAGCGCTGCGAGGGCTTTCGGGCGCTGATGTGGATAGCGAGCACGGGCGTGCCGGCGGCAATGCCGAGTTGCCCTCTCAAGGCAGCCACCGCATCTTCCCGGGCGACAACCCGCGGCGCCGGCGTTTCGTAGGCGTGGCCAAGGCTGGTCAGCAAATGGCAGCACTTCTCCACTTCGTGCGGGCCAGGAGCGGCGGCATCTTCATCGAGAACCACGACGCGCCGCGGCCTCACCCAATGGGCGAAACGCATCGCGCTGGCGCTATGCCCGCCGGCGATGATCGCGACGTCGAAACGGTTGCGCCGGAGCCCCAGCAGCATCCGCAGGCGCTCCCAATAGATCGACACCACGCTCTCGTCCGCTTCCCGGTGCTTGGCCTTGATGTAGGAGTGAACCGCGTCGATGTCCGGGTTGTTGTCGAGGACTGCGCGGTTGTAGCGGGTGACCAGGACCTCGATCCGGGCGTCCGGCAACTGGCGGCGCAAGGCGCGCAACAAGGGCGTGGTGCATACCAGGTCGCCGATATTGTCGCGGCGGATGACGAGAATGCGTTGCTGCGTGCAGGCGCCCATCAGGTGTCCTAGCGGCCGAAATGGTCGGGAAGCATCGGGTACAGCCGTGAGGAGCGTAGCGCCACCTTTAGCTGGATGCCGCGCGGCTTGAGGATTTCCCGATCGAGGATAGCCAGTGCCCGGGACAGAGTCATTTCGCCAAAGCCCGCGTTGTCCGTCTTGTGGACTACGGAAGTGGCATAAACCGGTTGGGGGACAGGCCGCCCCTTGGCCAGATACTCGGCTTCCTTGATTCGGTAGAAGTAGTCGTTGTTGTCCAGGTCCACCCCGCACAACACGATTTCCCGGTAGCCGGCACGCAGGCCCAGCATAACCATGTAGAACACCGAAGCCCGCTTGCGCAGAAGGGGAGCCGACGACTTATCCAGCAGCCCGTATCGGGCCCAGGTGCGCAGGGTAGCCACCATGCCGGGTTCGTCGTTGTCGGGAAACTCCCAGTCCCAGGACAGCGCTATGTTGTGCCGCAGCGACTCGGGAAGATTGCGAATATATGCCTCCAGCCATTCCCGTCGAACCCGTTCGCCGTCCTTGATAAGGATGGGGGTATTCGCATAATCGGCGGCCCGGGCCGCCATCAGGTCGCAGTAAGCCTGGTAGTTCTGCTCCTGCCCTGCCGGCACATCGCAGATTTCCGTGACATACAGATCGGGCACATGGTCGTGGATGGGCCAGAAATTGAAGCCGACGCTGTCCGCCGAACGGATGGCCTTCCACTCGTCTTCCGTCAGGGTGGCAATCGAGCCGCCGCTGCCGAGGATGAAAAGGGTGTCGGAGGACCTGACGGCACGCAACGGGTTGCCGTCGATGGAGCGCAGGCCGAGTTGCCGGGACACGCTCGCCAATTTCGCACGCGAGATGGCGACGCGGCGCAAGGTGCTCATCCAGCGCGGCCGGATCCGGTGCTTTATCCGCTTCAGCAGGTTCTTTTTCGTCATGGTGCAACACCTACGGAAGAGGTGGCCACGCGGACCTCGTCAGGTTTGCAGGAGGTCTGGCGAGCTGTCCTACTCGTGGTAATCCAGGGTGGTGAATCCGTGCTGCTTGAGCAATTCATCGCGCTCGGCCGCGTTCATGTCAGCGCGCACCATTTCGGCAACCAGTTCATCGAAGGTGATCTTCGGCGTCCAGCCCAGCTTTTCCCTGGCTTTCGAAGCGTCGCCCAACAGGGTGCTGACCTCGGCCGGGCGGAAGTAGCGGGGATCGACAGCAACGATGCAGCTTCCGTCGGCGTCATAGCCCTTCTCGTCGACACCCTGGCCTTCCCAGCGAATGGCCATACCCAGCTCCTTGGCGGCGGCATCGACGAAATCACGCACGCTGTGCTGCACGCCGGTGGCGATGACGAAGTCCTCCGGCTGGTCTTGTTGCAGCATGAGCCACTGCATTTCCACGTAGTCCTGGGCATGGCCCCAGTCGCGCTTGGCATCGAGGTTGCCGAGGTACAAGCAGTCCTGAAGGCCGAGCTTGATGCGCGCCAGGGCGCGGGTGATCTTGCGCGTGACAAAGGTTTCGCCTCGGTTCGGGCTTTCGTGGTTGAACAGGATCCCGTTGCAGGCATACATCCCATACGCTTCGCGATAATTGACGGTAATCCAGTAGGCGTAGAGCTTGGCCACGGCATAGGGGCTGCGTGGATAGAAAGGGGTGGTTTCCCTTTGTGGAATTTCCTGGACGAGACCGTAGAGCTCGGACGTGCTTGCCTGATAGAACTTGGTCTTTTTTTCCAATCCGAGCAGGCGAATGGCCTCCAGGATGCGCAAGGTGCCAAGGGCATCCGAGTTGGCCGTGTATTCCGGCTCCTCGAAACTCACGGCGACATGGGACTGCGCCGCCAGGTTGTATATCTCATCCGGTTGCACCTGCTTGATGATGCGGATGAGGCTGGAGGAGTCGGTCATGTCCCCGTAATGGAGAAACAGCCGGCTGTCGGACTGGTGGGCCTTATATAGATGGGCAATGCGGTCGGTATTGAAAAGCGAAGTGCGGCGACGGATGCCATGCACCTCATACCCCTTGTCCAGCAGGAATTCGGCGAGATACGCACCATCCTGGCCCGTGATACCAGTAATAAGAGCCTTCTTCATGAGAAACTTTTTCCGTAATTATTCAAACCGTACTATGCCCCGCGCAGGCGCTGGCAATTCGCGAACCTAGGCTTCTCCAGCCAAGCTATCCGTCATCAACCGGACGACATCGCGCATGCTGAATTTCGCCTTCCAGCCAAGCAGGCGCCGAGCTTTCTCCGGATTTGCGCAACTGAGCAGTATATCCGAAGGCCGATAGAGTTCGGGAGCTTCCGTGACATGTTGCTCCCAGTCGAGCCCGAAAGCGGCAAAGGCCTCGGCGACGAATTCCCGTAGCGGATGCGTAGAGCCGGTGGCGATGACAAAATCTTCGGGGTCTGCATGTTGCAACATCCGCCACATGGCTTCCACGTATTCCGGTGCCCATCCCCAGTCCCGCTGGATATCGAGCCGCCCAAGCCTCAGTCGCTCACCGCTGCCATCACTGATGCGCTTGGCAGCCCGGAGTATCTTCTGCGTTACGAAACGCTCCGGACGCAGCGGCGACTCGTGGTTGAAAAGCAGGCCGGTACAGGCGAACAGGCCGTAGCTCTCCCGGTAGTTCCTGGTAAGCCAGTATGCCGATGCTTTGGCCACGGCATAGGGGCTCCCCGGATTGAACGGAGTGGTCTCATCGGCAGCTTCCTGACCGGTGTCGCCGAAACATTCCCCGGAGCCGGCAACGAACACTCGGGCATTGTTACCGAGGGTGCGAACCGCCTCCAGCACGTTCAACGTGCCGAGGACAATACCGGAAACCGTCTCGACCGGCCGTTCGAAAGAGCGTCCGACCGACGACTGGGCGGCAAGATGGTAGATTTCCACCGCCTGGCTATCCCGGATCACTTTAATGACATCGGCACCGATTTCGGGATCCATCGAGACCAGGGTGATCCGGTCGGCAATCCCAATCGAAACAAGATTGGCCGTACTTGCTGTGTCCGCGTTGCGTGAGGTTCCCCAAACCCGATAACCCTTCTCGAGCAGGAAACGGGCAAGCAGGGCACCATCCTGACCAGTAATGCCACATATGAGAGCGACGGTCTGCATGCGGTGACTCTATTAGAGCAAGGAATATTTTTGGAGAGCTGTGTCGACGCAAATCCAGTACATGTTTGCTCGAATGACGGATCTGACCTTTTCCCTGCCCGCCCGAGCGATTTCCTCCAGTTCCGAGGGGTGATTCCAGTAGTGGGAAATCTTGCGGACAGCTTCCTCCGGCGTGCTGTAGGCAATGAAATGCCGGTCGGGAACAAGATATCGCCGCAACGACGGCACTTCCTGGGCCACGAGCACCGAACCGGCGGCAGGCACTTCCAGGTAACGATAGATCAGATGCGACACCCAGGGCCAATCGACGCCTTTCTGGTGAGACAAATTCGCTGTCGTAATGACCATCGCCGAGGACGAAAGGTTGTGCCAGTAATCTTCATCGGAAAAACGTTGGGATCCCAACTGGCGCCCTTTCAACTCAAGGACGATCTGGTGGTCGGCCAAGCCTCGCCTTATCTCATTCAGCAGGGAAGCTCTGGGTTCATAGAGCGAACCGGAAAATACGAGTGTCTTATCGGCAAATTTGTTGCTCGTCTGCCGGTCCATTTCGATGAGCCTTTCGAGCGTGGCTTCCGAAAAAGCCATCATGAGGGGACCGATAATCCGCCCATGGGGAAAGATAGGGTCGACGTCCCGCGGCGACATAAGCGACACAACGATTCCCCTTTTGGCGGAAACCATCGCAGTTTGAGCACGCCATGCCCGGATCGGCAGGTCGGTCAGGACACAAATCGGCACTACTCCATGATATTGAAATATCAGACTTATCTGGAACGCCTGCAGCATCCCCAGGAGCCAATTTTCACTTCCGGTCCGGCTATCGTAGACATAGTGCGTCGGACGATGTTTCCGGACAGCGGAGAGCACCTGCCCCACATAGGATTGATTCCTGTCGATCTCGATCTTTCGGGTATTTTCCGCGCCGACAAAATCTTGCGCGGAGGCAAACAGTTCCTTGTACTCAATCAACTCCCATCCCTTGATCCCCGCTTCCAGGCAAAGCCTCGTAGGGCGTCGGTTGCCTGGGATGAAACGGAAAAAAGTGAATAGATTGAGTATCTCCAGAGCAATCCGTGTCACCAGAAAAGGCAACAGCACCGATCGGGGCAACAGGAAATCCCGGTAAAGCCGTGCAAAAGAACTAGCCTTCATCTGCGCTGTCTGACCCATTGTTTCTGGTGTCTCCGATCACTGTCGCCGGAACTCCTCCGACGATGGCATAGTCTGGCACCGATTTTGTGACAACGGAATTGGCTGCAACGATAACGTTGTTTCCGATCGTGACACCACCAATGATTACCGCGCCCGACGCGATCCAAGACCCGCTGCCGATACGGATGTCATAGCCCGATGATGGCACTTCCTTTTCACCACCTCCCCAGGCAGGCCCGTTCATCACCTCCTCCAGCCCTGCTCGCTGCCCGTCGATGAAACGGTGGCGTCCGGTGAGCACCATCACATTCTGGCCGAAGATAGTGTAGTCGCCGATGTAGATCGACCCGCTCGAAAGGTTGAACAAGGTATTTGCGACGGCCACCTTCTTGCCGAGGACGAGCTTGCCGCCGGTGCCCATCGTGTAGGACGTTTCGTAGAAGTAATACAACAGCCAGCGGACCACTGGCCGCATCACCGGCCGCAATCGCCTCTGCAGGGCCGGAAGAAAGCCCATGCTCATTTCCCGATGAACAGCACATCGGCCCACCACAGCCACTCGTCATGGGCCCGATGGGGGTAGAGCCACGCCATGCGATATCCGGCCTTGTCCAACAGGCCGAATATCTCGTGATACGTCTGCTGTCCCTCGTAGAACTGCGTGAAGTTGATCTCGACGAGAATGGACTTGATCGACGCCGGACAAAGAAACTCGCCAGCCGAACGCAAGACGTCGAGATCGCTGCCCTGCGCATCGGATTTAAGCAAAGCGATTTGTTCACCGTCCCGGGCGATCTGCTCTCTGATGAAATCATCGAGGCGGACGGTTTCGACCTTCACCTCCTGGTCCAGGGTGAGCCATTTCGACGGCTGACCCGGCAAGGGCGGCAGCAGGCTCGAACCGACATCGCTGACGGTAACGTAGAAATTGGCGAATCCATTTTCGACGGAGACCGCTTTCTTCACCGGCACGACCTGGGGATGTTTTTCCGACAGGGCTTCCACTGCTGCGAAGGCATCCGGCACGGGCTCGAAAGAATAGATTTTCTTCACCGGGACGATGCTGAGAATCTCTTCGGCAAACTGCCCCCGATTGGCGCCGATATCCAGCACGATGCTCGACGCATCGAGGCATCGGCGCAAATCGCGTTCAAGCTGGCGGGTCGTCGAGGCCATATCCTCGGCTTCGAGGTCGGGTCTGTGGCGGTCGTGGGTCGGATTCATCATATTCTCGCAATCAATTTTCAAAGTCGGCCTGTACGCTTTACCAGGTTCCCCAGCCACCATCGACCAGCAAGTTCTGTCCGGTCACATAGCGCGACATGTCGCTGGCCAGGAAGGCGATGACGCCGCGGAAATCGTCCTCCGAGGCCATGCGGCCCAGGGGAGTCCGCTTGCAGTAGCGCCCGGCGAACACCTCGGGCTGCTGCCGGGATATCCCCCCCGGGGAAACGGCATTGACCCGGACGCCCGGCGCCATGGTCGTCGCCAGCCAGCGGGTCAGCTGAATGACCCCCCCCTTCGACGCCCCGTAGGCGGCGGGATTGCCCATCTGGGTGTCGTCGTAAAGGCTCCAGTCGGGCCCGAGGACGCCGTAGATCGAGGCGATGTTGATGATGCTGCCGCCGGCAGATGCCCGCAGTTCGGGCGCGAAGGCCTGGCACAGGTGGAAGACCGCGGTCAGGTTGACCTCCAGGGCGCGCCGCCAGGTGGCCAGCGATTGCTCTTCGAAGGGCGCCACCCAGCCCTGAAGGCCGGAGGTACCGACAAAAGCCGCATTGTTGATCAGAATGTCGAGACCGAGTCCGTCAGCCTTCACGGCCTCGATCGTCGCCCGGCGCTGTCCTTCGTCTTCGAGGTCGCACTCCAGGCAAGCGACTTCCGGCTTGCCAACCGCGCGCAACGCGGCAAGCAAAGGGTTAAAGTCAGTGCCCGGCCGGTCCAGCAGCAGAAGACCGCATCCCAGTTCGGCAAGGGTTTCCGCCATGACCTTGCCAAGGCCGCCGTTGGCCCCGGTCACCAAGGCACGCCGGCCGCGCAGGTCCATCAGTTCTTTCAATCGGCTCATGTCTGCGATATCCGTTTGTTCATCAGGAGTTCCGCAATTTCGAAATCGAGCAGGGTATCGATATCGATCGATCGCTCGACCGGCACCTGGACGGCCTTCACCCGGCCGGCGAAGGTACCGTCCCGGGTCAGCACGAACCCGGGATCGGCAATATAGGCGACGGTGGTCAAATCGAAGACGGCCGGAGCATCCTGGCGCCGGGTTACGCCGGCGGCCGGCGGAATGACCAATCCGACCGTGCCGTCGGGGTTGGCCTTGACCATGTTGAAATAAGGGTTGCGGTGGGCTTCTGTCACGGTCACGACCATATCGGCGCCCCCTTCGGCGAACCGGTCGAGGCAGTTGTCGATATCCTCCGGCAAGCGCAAGGGTGCCGTCACCGGGACGGAGACCATCGCGCCGGGGAGCTTGCCCTCGTCTTGCTGAAGGAAATTCAGCGCGTGACGCCAGGCGAACCACTCGGGCGAATCGTCGCGCGCCAGTTCGCCTGGTCGCAGAAAGGGAACCTCCGCTCCGAAGGCCCGTGCCACCTCGGCGATGTCCGGCGCATCGGTCGAGACGATGACGCGGCGAATCCGGCTTACCGCCCGGGCGTGGTCAATGGCCCAGGCGATCAGCGGCTTGCCGGCAAGGGGGCGGATGTTCTTCCCCGGCAAGCCTTTCGAGCCGCCGCGAGCGAAGATGAATGCGACTGAATCCATGGCGATATGATCTTATTCTGATGCGGGGGCCATCCGCAGGCCCTGGGCCGCAGCCGAGGCCCGCGCGGCATCGATGATTCGGAGGACGGCCAGCCCGTCATCTCCGCTGACCAGCGGGGCGCCACTGTTACGCACGCCGTCGAGGAAGGCATGCCACTGCGCAATGTAGCTGTCATCGCGCTGGTGGCGATGGACGAAGACAGCCTCCCACTCGCTGCTGCCGGCGACAAGCTGTTCCACGCTGCCGGCCAGGGCGTTCCAACGCAGGCTGCCGCCCTCGCCGATGGCGAGGCACTGGCGGGTGGTGTCCCGGCGGAGGAAATCGAGGCTGAGGGCGGCGACAGGACCGGCGCCCGCCCCATCGGTCTCGAAGCCCAGCGTCAGGTGCGCGGTGTCCTCGACGTCGATCTCGAGGTTGCTCAGCCTCCCGAGCCAGGCCTGGACCCAGGCCACTTCCCCGAAGATCCAGCGCAGATAGTCGAGCTCGTGGCTCAATTCGAGCAGGACACCGCCTCCCAACGACGCGTTGGCGGAAACCGCTTTCCGATAGTCCGTATCGGGGCGCCAAGAGGGCAGGTACTGCCCGATCTCACAGCGGACCGAGAGCACCCGCCCGATCGCGCCGGCCTGGATCAATTCCCGAAAACGGGCCAGCGAAGGCAGGAAGCGAAGGTTGTAGCCAACTTGCAGCGCGATGCCGCGGCGCCTGGCCAAAGCAAGCAATGGCTGTACGCCGGTCGATGTGTGCGCAAGCGGCTTCTCGATCAGGAGGTGGCAGCCCTGGTCGGCCAGCGCAAGGGCAGCGTCGAGATGATAGGGGGCCGGCGTGGCAAGGATGGCGATTTGCGGCAAGAAAGCGAGCGCGTCGGCCAAGCCGCTGAAACAGCCGTCTGCCAGGTCGGGGGTAGTCGCCGCCGGTTGGTGTCTCAACACCCGGATGTCCGCGTCCGGCAGATCATCGCGCACAATCCGCAGGTGGCGTTTGCCGATGCTGCCATGGCCGGCGATCAGAACACGCTCAAAGGCCACAGAACGCCTGCAGAATATTGAGTCCTGCCTGCCCGCTTTTCTCTGGGTGGAACTGGCAGCCGGTTACGCTTCCTTTCGATACCACGGCTGATATCGCATGCCCCCCGTATTCGCAGTCCGCCAGCCGGAAGGAAGGATCGGACGGCAGTGCCTGGAAGGAATGGACGAAATACATGGCCTCATTTGGCGCACTCCTGGCCAAGCAGGAGGTTGACCAATCGGCATCGTCAGAAGAGGGTTTGATTCCGTTCCAACCGATATGGGGAATCTTGAGGGGTTCGCCGGTAACCGACTTGTCGGGAATCGGCCGGACGTTTCCGGGTATCAATCCCAGTCCTTGGGTAGTACCGAATTCCTCGCTCTCGTCAAACAACAGCTGCATGCCGAGGCAAATCCCCAATAAAGGAACATGCCTTGCCGCCACATCCTTGAGAATCGGCACCAGTCCCAGCCCGTGCAGCGCCTCCATGGCGTTTGGAAACGCCCCTACGCCAGGCAATACCAGTCGCTCTGCGCCGAGGATGGTTTCCGGATCGCTGGTCAGGACCACACTCGCTCCGACCTGCTCGAGACCACGGCAAACACTGAGCAGATTGCCGACCCCGTAATCGACAACGACTACCTTACCCATAAGCCCGCACTCCAAAACCAGCGTCCCGGGCTGTAGCGCGAATATCGCCAATGGTTGCGCGCCCGTAATGAAGAATATCGGCCATGGCGACAGCGTCTGCATGACCTTCCCGGACAACCGGTACGATGTGATCCAACGCCCCCATCCCGCCGCTGGCGATCACCGGGACGGAGACCTCCGCCGTAACGGCCTGGACCAGGGTGCAATCGAAACCCTTTCTCGTGCCTTCGTTGTCAACGGAAGTCAGCAGGATTTCACCCGCACCAAGGGATACGCCCTTCCTCACCCACTCGATGACATCGAGTCCGGTGCGTTCCCGGCCATTGTCCGTATAGACTTCCCAGCGGTTCTCCCCGCACCGCTTGGCTTCGACGGACAGCACCATGCACTGGCTTCCGAATCTGCGGGCGACTTCCGAGATAAGCGAGGGAGAAGCCACGGCTGCAGTGTTTATGGCGACCTTGTCGGCTCCGGCCCTGAGTATGCGGGTGGCGTCCTCGACTGAACGTATTCCGCCGCCGACCGTGATGGGAACGAAGATATCCTTTGCTGCGTCGCTGACGATATCGGCAAGGTGGTTACGCCCATAAAGACTTGCCACGCAGTCCATGTAGATCAGTTCATCGGCGCCCTGGTTGTAATAGCGCAGGGCGTGTTCAGCCGGTGAGCCGATGACCCGGAGCCCTTCCAGGTGGATGCCCTTGATCAGATTGGGGCCCTTGATGTCGAGTCGGGCGATCAAGCGCAGGTTTCGCATGCTGCTCATGGGTCAGGCTTCATCCCATAGCGTTTTCCGCAGTTTCCATTGGGTTCCATCCTTGAACCACAAGTGGGGGGAGCGGAAGTGATCCGACAACCGGTCAAAGTATTCACGGTCCATCATGGATTGCTCGAACATCTTGCTCGCAATCGGAAATTCCTTTTCCGGCAGGCTGAGATATTGGAAAAGTTCCGGTGCGAAACGCTCAGGAAACTCGTGATCGAAACGCTTCACCAAGGCAATGCCTTCCTCCCTGGTGATGTCTCCCGAGCGGATTTCCTGCGCAGCGTCATAGCTGGCCCGGCCGATGCCGAATTTGACTCCCGTGGTGTAGTAGTGGAGGTCGTCGATTCGGTCATCGATACTGTTGTATTTCGAATATGTTCCCGGAGTACGTTCGGGCGAAGCCTGGAATCCGCCATGCTCGACGGCATAGTAATAGCAGGCTTGCGGGTGCCACTTCAGGTAGTACCCGAGGTAGTGGACCTCGATGCTCTTTTCCGCGATTTGGTTGGGGTCGGCAGGAAGGTAGGGCTGAAGGTCGTTCTGGTCGACACCGAACTGTTCCTTCAGGTCGGAAACGGACACCCCCCCCAGGTAGATCTTGGACTGGTCCTGGGCCGTGAAGTAGGACCAATCCCGTTTGGCCGAATCGGTATCGCCGATCGGATTGCCATACTCGGCTTCATTTTCCCCGTAAAAGACCAGGGGGATATTGAACAGGAGCGCCATTTTTGGAGCCAGGGCCTTCTGCCCGAACATGAACGCCTGGAAGGGGTGGAACAGCAGTTCAGTGGACAGACGGGTCAGCAGGCGATGCACCCGCCCATTGGGCGTCATCAGATAATTGTCATGGCCGGCATGAATCCAGGATTGGAAGTTCTTCCATCCCCAATCCGTATAGATATGCGGAGCCCAGGTAACCGTGAGGGGGTGCATGCCATATTTCGTCTTGAGGATATGCGATGCGAAGAAGCTGTCTTTGCCCCCGGAACCCGGGACGATGCAGTCGTAGGAACCATCGTGCTTCCGATGCTTGTCGCAGAGTTCCCGAAGCTGCTTCTCACGGGCTTCCCAGTCGATGACCCGTTGCTTTCTCAGGGCAAAATTGCAGGCATCGCAAACGCCATGCTCGTCAAAGTTGATGGTGGCCTTCTTGCTGTCCTTGGTATGCTTGTACTCAACCGCTGAATTGGGCCGTTGGTTGGAGATGACGCATTTCTTGCAGTAGACGACATCACTGGGGAGCCCATATTTGACGTCCCGCGGTTCCGCATTCTTGTCGAATACGGACATATCAACCGGGGACGGATAGGGAATTTTTTCCATATTGAGAATTCCTGTGGTGTTATTTCAGTAGGTTCGCTCGCTCGAGGTCATCGGGGCGTCCGACATCCAGCCAAGGCTCATGCATCGGATAAGCGACCGTCCGTTGCCCTACGACTTTGATCCGCTCGAAAAGAGTGGGCATGTCGCAACGAGCGCCCGGCTCCAAATAACCAAGAGCGGCCGGCGAAAGGGCGTACACACCGGCGTTGATGTGGGTGCGCGCAATCGGCTTCTCCTCGAAACCAACAATATCGACACCATCCATCTGAACAACGCCAAACGGGTGCTGCCATTCATGCAGTCTGACCGCCATCGTGGCCGTAGCGCCGTGGCGGACGTGGAAATCCAGCAGCTCGCCATAGCGGATGTCGGTCATGACGTCGCCATTGGTAACGACAAAAGGCAGGGTCTGCACCCGGTCCAGCAAAGACAAGGCCCCCGCCGTTCCCAGGGGAGACGTTTCCCTCATGTAGTCGATGTGCACGCCGAATCGTCCTCCATCACCGAAATGGTCCTCGATCATGTGGCCAAGGTAATGAATCGCCAGCACGAAGTGGCGAAAACCCTCCAGGCTGGCCCGTTCGATAATGTGTTCCAACATGGGCCTGCCGGCTACCGGCAGCATGGGCTTCGGGCAGGACTCGGTGTACGGTCGTAGGCGTGTCCCCATTCCACCGGCCATGATGATCATCATGTTGGGACGCTCGGCGGGCGAGGTCAGTTCGTCCCAGAGATGCAGGCCCACCGGCCGACCATCAGTATCGACAACGGGAATCTGTTGCACCTTGTTGGCCTGCATCAGCAGCAGGACAAGTTCGCGGCTCATGCCGTCCGGAACCACCAGCGGGTTGCGCCGAACGACCTGGCTGGCCGGACTGTCCAGGTTGAGGCCGCGCAACAGGCCGCGCCGGATGTCGCCGTCGGAGATGGTGCCGGCAAGAATCCCGTCGGCGTCGCAGACCAGCACGATCTTGAGTGCGGCATCGTTGAGCCGCTGAATGGCGTCGTGCAGATTTGCGTTCGGCGGCAGGATGGCCTGGCGCCAGGCGACAGACTCAGTCATGGCCTCGGGGCTGCCTGCAGATCGTGAAAGCGTTTCTTGAGGAGTTCGTCATGGTCACATTGTTCGAGTTCGCGGACGATCCTGTCGCTTGCGCCGCCTTCCCCATAGGGATTGACGGCCTTGGCCAGAATCGAACGAAACTCGTCAGTGTACAGGCGTTCGATGGCGCGCACGATAGCAGTTTTTTCGGGGGCGCAATCAATAATGCTGTCGGCGCGCAGGCGGCCGCGCTGGCGGTCGCCAATATTCACCGTGCCTTTGCGGAAGGACGGCACTTCGATGATGCCGCTCGAGGAATTGCCGACGACCCCATCCACATGCTGCAGGCAGGACAGGTAACGCAACTGGCCTAGAGATGTGTAAGCCTTTGCAGTATCGGGGTGACGGCTCACGAAGTCGCGGACCATATCGAACAGCACGCGTCCCTCGTTGTCGGCGTTGGGCATCGTAAAGAGGATGCGGGTCTCGCTCAAGGACTCCAGCGCGGCGAGCAATTCACCCATCTGGGCACCGGCCTGGCCGACTTCCAGGGTGGCCGGATGGAAGGTGACCAGAAGGCTGCGCGGTCCGAAACGGAATTCGAGGGAGGCCTCCAGCGCTTCACGGTCGAGAAGCGGCAGGCGCAGGATATTGTCGATACCCAGCCCACCGACCCGAAAAACCCGCTCCGGGGCCTCACCGAGCTGGATGACGCGCTGCCGATATTCCTCCGCGGCAACGAAGTGCAGATGCGACATCTTGGTGATGGCATGGCGGATGGCCTCGTCGAAGGCGCCCTCGGTCAGTTCTCCGCCATGCAGGTGGGCCACCGGAATGCGCGCCACCAGCGCCGCGGCGACGGCGGCGAATATCTCGTAGCGGTCCCCCAGGACAAGCAGCATGTCGGGCGCCAGATCGGCCAGCGCGTCGGCAAAGCCGCACATTCCCAGCCCCATCGACTTGCCGATGCCGACCGCGCTGTCCGAACTGAGCAGCATCTCAACCTTGCGGTCGACGCGGAAGCCGTCCTCCTCGATCGCCCTGTAGGTCAGTCCGAATTCCGGAGACAGGTGCATGCCGGTGGCGGCCACCTGCAACTCCAGATGCGGCGACTTCTGGATTCCCTCCATCACCCAGCGCAGCAAGCCATAGTCGGCGCGGGTGCCGGTGACGACGCAGATCTTCCTCATGGGCGGATCAACTCGTCGGCGGCAAAATCGCGGCTCGCCGGGGTGCCGACGACCTCGTCCCAGCGCATCGGCGACAGGCCCGTACCCGGGCGCTTGATGGCTAGGTTGCAGGCATCGAGGATTTCGCCACGCTTGATATCTCGCGCGGCAACAATCGACTTGCGGGCGATGGGCCGGTTACGCGCCTCGCTCGGCGTCGGCCGCTTGATGCCGTCGCCCAAGGCCACCTCGACATTGCGGATGGCGGCCACTAGCGCCTTCAACTCTTCCGGTTCCAGGCTCGCCTGGTGGTCGGGGCCGGGCAGGCTGCGGTCCAGGGTAAAGTGCTTTTCGATAACCTCGGCGCCCAGCGCAACGGCCGCCACAGCAACTTCAATACCCTGGGTGTGATCGGAGTAACCAACCCGTACGCCAAAGGCGTCACCCATGGACAGCATGGCGCGCAGATTGACTTCGTGCATCGGCGTCGGGTATTCGGTGGTGCAGTGCAGGACGGTGATCCGCGCACGCGGCGTGCCGGCGGCCTCCAGCACTTCGATGGCGGCTTCCACCTCACCCAGCGTCGCCATGCCGGTAGACAGAATGACCTCCCCGCCGAGGCCGCCGATGTACCGGAGATAGGGCAGGTTGGTCAGTTCGCCGGATGGAATCTTGAACAGGCGCTGGCCGAGACCGGTCAGCAGTTCGACGCTTTCGATGTCGAAACCGGTCGAGAAAAAGCCGATATGCCGCTCGGCGCAATGGGCCACGAGCGCTTCGTGCATGGCAGGCGACAGCTCCAGTCGCTTCAACATGGCGTGCTGGCTCTCGCCGGCCCCCGTCTGCTGGGCCTGATAGTCAGCCTTCAGGGCAGTGCGCGTGACCAAGCGGTCGGCGCTGAAAGTCTGGAATTTGACGAGGTCGGCACCCGCCTCGGCAGCCGCGTCCACCAGCCCCATGGCAAGGGCCAGGTCGCCGTTGTGATTGACACCGGCCTCGGCGATGATCAGGGTGCGGCTGGAGTTGGTCATCGGCTAGCCTTTACAATGGAGTTCTCGGGCAGATTCCGGGTCACGACGCTGCCGGCCCCTACGACGCAGCCTCTGCCGATCGTCACGCCCTGGATGACGATGGCGCCACTGCCTACAAAACAGCCATCACCGACGCGAGCCCCCCCATTGACCCGGGCCCCAGTGGAAATATGGCAATGATCGCCGACCTCGGCGTCGTGCTCAACCAGCGCGAGGTTGTTCACGATGCCATTGACACCGATGCGCGCGCCGGCATTGACCACGGCTCCATGCATGACCAGGGTCCCGGCGCCGAGCGCGGCATGGCGGGAGACATGGGCGCGGCCGGAAGCCACCACCGGCAATTCGGCCCCCAAGGCCCGCAGGTTCTCGAACAAGCGCTGGCGCAGGGCGGGGGACTTGATCTGTCCGACCGTCACCAGCGCCGTCGGCGTCTGAGCGAGCAGCGCCGGCAAGTCGGCATCCGCGCCGAGGACCGGGTAGCCGAGGACGGGGGTGCAGCCTTCCTCATGGGGTTGCACGATGCCTTTCACGGCATAGCCGCTAGCGGTCTCGATCACGTCGATGGCGGCACGGCAATGTCCGCCGCCGCCGATGAGCAGGAGAGACTTCATGCCGGATAGGTGCTGCTCGGGATATTGATCACCCGGCGCTCCAGGGACTCGGCCACCGGCAGTTCCGCCCGCGGACAGTCGCGGAACGGCGTGAGGCGATGCATCAGGGTCCAGATCGGACGGGTCATCAGGCCGGCATCGTTGGTGGCCGCAAGAACGGCGTCACGCTGGTCGGCGGCCGATTCGTCCAGCAGGATGGCCTGCAACCAGAAATTGCTGCGGCAACCGGCCGGCTCGCCGAGGAGACTGGCCCCGGACAGGCTCTCGAAGGCAGCCTGGTAGGCCCCATGCAGGCGGCGCTTGGCATCGAGAAATTCCGGCAGGCGCTCCAGTTGGGCGCAGCCCAGCGCCGCATTGATATTGGGCATGCGATAGTTGTAGCCCACCTCGTCGTGCTCGAAGGCCCAGCGGTGAGGCAGCTTGGCCGTCGTGGTGAGATGCTTGGCGCGCTTGGCGAGCACCGGGTCGTCGGTCAGGATGGCACCGCCGCCGCCGGTCGTGATGGTCTTGTTGCCGTTGAAGCTGAGCGTCCCCATCAACCCGAGGGTGCCGGCGTAACGGCCATGGTAGGTGCTACCCAGCGCCTCGGCCGCATCCTCGACGAGGGCGAGGCCAAAATCCCGGGCCAGGGCCAGGAGGGACTCAACATCCGCCGGGTGGCCGAAGGTGTGCATGGGCACCAGGGCGCGTACGACACGGCCGCTCGTCCTGTTGATGCACAGGCCTCCGCGCCTTTCAGTGGCCTCTTCCAGGTGGGCGCGCAGTGCAACGGCATCCATCCCCAGGGACTTCGTCTCGCTGTCGACAAAATGCGGCGTCGCCCCGCAATAGCGCACGGCATTGGCAGTCGCCACGAAGGTCAGCGCCGGCACCAGCACTTCGTCGCCCGGCTGGACGCCGGCCAGCATGAGCGAGATGTGCAGCGCAGCCGTGCCATTGACTACGGCGACCGCGTGCTTGGCTCCGGTGTAGGCTGCGAGATCGGCCTCGAACCGATCCACGAACTTGCCCACCGACGACACGAAGGTCGAGTCCAGGCATTCCTTCAGGTAGGCCCACTCATTGCCCCGGAATTGGGGTTCATGCAGGCACACCGGCCCTGCACCGACGACGGAGGCAATGGCAGCTGTGATCTGTTGCGGCAGGCTAGGAGACATGGGGCGAAAAGGAATCAGATGTTGTAGACGTCGGCCTTGTAGGATCGCAGGTTGTGTCCCTGGACGAACCAGGCAGCGGTTTCCTGAAGGCCACGCTTGAAGCCGTCCCGGCCTGCATAGGCGGGCTGCCAGCCGAACAATTCCCGGGCCTTGGCGTTGTCGGCCCAGAGCCGCTCAACCTCGGATTTCTCCGGACGCAGGCGGGCCTCGTCGGTAACGATCTCGATTTCCGCATTCATGGCTTCAGCGATCAGCAGGGCCGTGTCACCGATGGAAATCTCGAAGTTGCTGCCGAAATTGACCACCTCACCCAGTCCATTGTCGGATTCCAGTGCCGCGATGAAACCGCCCACCGTATCCTGCACATAGTTGAAGTCCCGGGTCGGCGACACCGCGCCGAGCCGGATCTGGCGCTTGCCGCTGGCGATCTGGGTGATGATGGTCGGAATCACGGCGCGCGCCGACTGGCGCGGCCCATAGGTATTGAACGGGCGGGCGATAACCACCGGCAGGCCGAAGGAAGCATAGAAGGAATAGGCCATCTGGTCGGCAGCGATCTTGCTGGCCGAGTAGGGCGACTGACCCTGCAGCGGATGGCTTTCCGTGATGGGTACGAAGCGGGCCGTACCGTAAACCTCGCTGGTGGAGGTATGAACCACGCGCCCCACCCCCAGCTCGCGGGCTGCCTGCAGCACGTTGAGCGTGCCCTTGACGTTGGTATCCACGTAGGTGTCGGGCGAATGGTATGAATAGGGGATGGCAATCAGGGCAGCCAGGTGCAGCACCGCCTCGCAGCCCTGCATCGCCGTCTTCACGCCATGCGGGTCACGGATGTCGCCGGCGAAGACTTCGAAACGGCCTTTCACATCGTCGCCGCAGGTGTCGAGCCAGCCCCAGGAATTGAACGAGTTGTACAGCACGAAGGCACGGACATCATGTCCGGCGCGAACCAGCGCTTCGACCAGATGGGAGCCGATAAAGCCGTCGGCGCCGGTGACTAGGACTTTCATCAATCAACTCCTGTGGGCAGCGGGGGAAGGTTCTTTTCCCGAAAGGGTCGCGAAATGGGTCAGATAATGGTCGATGGCCACGTCGTCGCTGAACTTGGCGATTAGCGAATCGTCGCTGGCCGGATAAGCGAGCAGTGCCTGCCTGATATTGGCGGCAAGGGCTGCCGGGTCGCCGACCGGCGACAGGAAACGGGCAAATTCGCCGACAAGGATCTCGTCCGGTCCGGTCGGGCAATCGGTACTGACCACCGGCACGCCAAGGACCAGGGCTTCCACCAGGACCAGCGGCAGCCCCTCGCTGCGGGACGACATGGCGAACAGCGCGGCATGCTTGATCCACGGATAGGGATTGGTGCGGAACCCCGGAATGATGACCTTGCCGGTCAGGCCCAGTTCACCGATCAGGCGCTCGATGTGAGCCTTGTATGCTTCTTCATGGGGGCTCGTGGTGCCCCCGAGCAGGACCAGGGGCTGGGTGACCCCGGCCTGGACGTAGGCGCGCAGCAGGGTCTCCTGATCCTTGCGGGCACAGAAACGGGCGACGTAGATGATGTAGGGTTCGTTTGGCAGGTCCGGCGCCGGCTCGTCGGCCAGGGCCCGAATGCGCTCGAAATTGAATGGGTTGTAGATGGTTGTCATCGAAGCCGGACGGATGCCGCAGTCCTCGGTGAGTTCCCGCGCCATTTCCTTTGAAATGGCGACAATGTGCCGGCCGCCGTAGATGCCGCGGAATTTTCTCGTCCACCGCCAGCTACGGACACGGCGCTTCAACCCGGTGGTCGTGCCGACCTTTGCGGCGATGTACTCGCGCAGCGAATTCCGATAGCGGATGAGGACCCAAGGCAGCCCGGCCATCCTGGACAGCCGGTCCATGTCCTCGGCGTTGGAGATGAAGAAGTCGAACGGCCCGCTGCCCGCCTCGACGCGGGCCACGGCCCTGCGCAGGGCCTGTGCCAGCAACCACTTGTTCAGGGGACGCCAGGCCACGAGTTGGTCGGTCTCGGTGACGATATGAACGGGAATATCGCCGGCGTCGTGCTGGATATCGTTGCGCAGGATGAACAGGTGCGCTTCATGGCCGAGATCGCGAAATTTCTCCGCGAAATTCAGGGCCATGCGCTCGGCACCGCCCCCCACCAGGGAATCGATCAGCAAGCCTATGCGCATCTCAGCCGCGCCGGGCATTGGCCGCGAGATAGGGGTTCAGCCGGGGATCGTTATACATCTTGAATTGCCGGTAAATCCGGTAGTAACAGCGGCCTTCGGCATAGCCGTTCAGCAGCTGGTCAAGGCAGAACTGCAGGTCGCCCCGCTGCTCGTGCAGTCGGGACAGCTTCTGGCGGGTTTCTTCCCGCAGCGCCTCGGTGTTGGCGGGATTTTCCGTGTGCTTCTGCATATGCAGGATCTTCAGGCTGATGATCGACAGGCGATCGATGATCGAACCCGCGGTTTCGCTGTTTAACCAGGCGTCGGGGCGCAGTGTGACGCCGGCCAGGCGGGTCAGGATATGCTCGTCCATGCGCTCGATGGCATCGTTGCGGGCCTGGTTGTTGGCGTCGATGAGGCGCTTGTTCTTGACGATGTCGGCATCCGGCACGTCGCGCCGGCGGGCCTGGTCCTCTTCCGCCCAGAGCAGGCAGTTATGGCGGTGGTTGGCGGCGACCCAGAACCAGAGCGAATTGTCCTCGAGGGGCCGCGGCGGTTGCCCCGGCCAGTCGGGGTGGCGATGGCAGAGGTCGTGGAATTCGGAAACGGCCTTCGCCTGCAGGTCTTCAAACATGACTATCGGATGCCTTGATCAATTGATTGATAGCCTGCTCCACCTGGTCGACGGACAACCGGCGGATGCAGTAGGGATTGGGGCAGCGGTCGAGGCCGCGGGTGCAGATGCGCGCCCAGGCCACTGGACGGCGGAATACCTTGCCGTCATCGCGGCATGGGACGTCGTCGATGACCACGGGCAGGCTGGGCGGATTTTGCCAAAAACGGCCCCCGCCAAACAGGGAAGGATGGGTCGGGCCATGCAGGACGACACTCGGCGTGCCGGCCAACCGGGCCAGGTGCACCATGCTGGTGTCGATGCTGACCAGCAGTCGCGCCTGCGACAGGGCGTGCCACATGGGGGCGAAGCGCAACATCAGGATCGGGAATTCCCGGTCTGGATCATGCTCGTCAAGCAGGCGCTCTTCCCCCGGACCGAGACTCCAATGGGGTTGGAAGCCACGGGCGCGCAAGCGCCGACCCAACTCCAGCCAATTCTGCGCGGGCCACTGCCGGGTCGCCTGGGTCGATGCAATGTGGAAAACCACCGAGTCGGGCGGCAGGGAGGAAGACGGGGTCTGTGCCGGGAACGGCCAGTCGCCGGGCTGGAACGGCGCCGGGTCGGGGCCGGGCAACAGGGTCAAGAACAGGTCACCGAGGGCCATTGGCGAGGCCGGCAGGTCCACCGCGGTGTCCAGCATCCAGTTTTTCCGGTCCGGCACATCGCCGGAGAAGCCGACGATGTGCCGGGCGCCGGCGGCGCGCGCCAGCCAAGTCAGGTGGTTTTCCGCGGGAATGATGGCGAGATCGAAGGGACCGGCCCGCAGGACGGCGCGCACGGTATCGAAACGCTTCGGGTTGAACTCGATCACCTCGACTCCGCAGGGCCGGCTGGCGAACAGGTCCAGCAGCGGCTTCTGCACGGTCAGGAAGATGCGGGCATCCGGATAAAGGTCGCGCGCCTTGCGCAGCAGCGCGAACAGCATCAGGCTGTCGCCGAGCAGCATGCTGTGAAGGATAAGGATGCTGCGGGGTGCGGCGGGAAACCTCTTGCTGGCCGCGGAGCGCAGAAAACGGGAGGCGCTACGCAGCAGTGCCAACGGCGGCACGAGCAAGCGGGCGGGAAGACGGGACATCGGCGTTCGGCCCTATTTCCGCATCAGAAAGCCGCCTCCGCCAACTGCTGCATGCGATGCAGGCGGGCGTAGAGGCCGTCCAGCGCCAGGAGTTCGGCATGGCTGCCCTCTTCCGCCTTGCGACCGTCGGCCAGGGCGATGATGCGGTCGGCCCCCTCGATGGTGGACAGGCGGTGGGCGATGACCAGGGTGGTCCGCCCCTTCATGAGTTCCGCCAGGGCAGCCTGGACCTGGCGCTCAGACTCGGTATCCAGGGCTGAGGTGGCCTCGTCGAGAATGAGGATGGGCGCATCCTTCAGAAGGGCGCGGGCAATGGCCAGGCGCTGGCGCTGGCCACCGGAGAGCTTGACCCCATTCTCGCCGATCAAGGTGTCGAGCCCCTGGGGCAGCGCCTCGATGAAATCCAGCGCATGCGCCGCCCGGGCAGCGGCGCGGATGGCGGCGCGGTCGACATCTCGGCGGGCGCCATAGGCGATGTTGGCAGCGATGGTGTCATTGAAGAGGATCACTTCCTGGCTGACCAGGGCGATGTTTTCACGCAGGCTCTGGAGGTGGATATCCTCCAGGGCATGGCCATCGACCCGGATCTCGCCGCCCTCGATGTGGTAGAGGCGAGGCAGCAGATTGGCCGTTGTGGTCTTGCCGCTGCCGGAGGGTCCGACCAGGGCCACGCATTCCCCGGGGCGGATGGTGAAGCTGACTTCGTCCAAGGCCCGGCGCTCGGCCCCCGGGTAGGAAAAGACCACCCGGTCGAATTCCACCAGGCCCTTGGCTCGCCCCAACCGCTCCTGCCCGCGATCGTCCTCGGGCGGTTCGTCGATCAGGGCGAAGACGCTCTCTGCCGCGGCCAGGCCTCGCTGAATGGGCGCATTCACGTCGGTGAGGCGCTTCAGGGGCGCGAGGACCATAAGCATGGCGGTAATGAAGGAAACGAAACTACCCACGGTGGTCTGGTCATTGGCCGCCTGCTGCAAGGCAACCGCCATGATGATGGACAGGGCCAGGGCGGCGAAGAACTGCACAATGGGTCCCTGAGCTGCCGCGGCCACGGTATTGCGCATGTTGAGGCGGCGCTGCAGATGGACGGCCGCGCCGAAACGCTCGGTCTCGTAAACCTGGCCGCCGAATATCTTGACCACCTTGTGGCCTTCGATGGTCTCCTGCAGCACCTGGGTGATGGTGCCCTGGGATTCCTGGATACCTCGGGCCACCTGCCGTAGCCGGCCGCTGAAGCTCCGCACCACCAAGGCGATAAAGGGGACCATGGCGACGGTGATCAGGGTCAGCTTCCAGTTGAGGTAAAGAAGCCAGGCCATGAGGCCGATGATGGAGATGGAATCCTTGACCAGGACGGTCAGGGCTCCGGTGGCCGCCGCCGCCACCCCGCCCACATCGTAAGCGACCCGGGACATGAGGCGCCCCGAGGCGTTGTCGTTGATGTAGCGAGTGGGAAGATTGACGATGCGCTCGAACATGGCACAGCGCAGTTCGGTGATGACGTTCTGGGCCACCCAACTCATGGCGTAGTCGGCGATGAAACCGAAAACAGCCCGGGACAGGAAAATTGCGAAGATTCCTACCGGATAGAGCAGCCAGCCCCAGCCGTCCTGCGCCTTGGAAAAGCCATCATCCAGCAGATATTTCATCAGGGCCGGGAACAAGGGCTCGATGAGCGAGGAAATCCCCATGCAGGCCACCGCCGCCAGGAAGGCTGGCCAGTAGGGCCGGACGTAGGTCAGCAAGCGCAGATAGAGCTGCTGACTGTTCATTTCCCCCGGAAGCACCATAAATTCTTGAAAAAGATCGAATTATAACTTGCCGCTAAGCAAGCGCCTGCAACTGGGCCAGGGATTCGTCCAGGATAAGCAATTGCAGCAACTGCTCTCCCCGGCCCGGGTCGCCCTCCCAAATATCGACCGCCTGGCGCAGGACAGGGGCTGGCAACTGCCCCCCGCTGCATGCCGCCAGACGCTCGGGCAGCCCCTGGAGACGGGAGGAGAGCCGGGCCAGGAGGCGCCCCACCGGCGGATTGAACCCCATTTTCTTGCGGGACAGGCGGGCGAATTCCTCCGCCTCGGGACAGACGCCGGCCAGGGCTTTCTTGGCCGGCGAGGTGAAGCGTTCGGCCGGCGGCATGGCCAGGACCTGCTCTACAAAGCGATGGTCCAGGAAGGGAGCCCGGGCCTCCAGCCCGTGGGCCATGGTCAGCAGGTCCGCCTTGCGCAGGATGTACTCCGGCAGGTAATTCTCGCCGTCGATAGCCAGCAGTTGCTCCAGGGGAGGCCGGCGGGAAACATCCTCGGGCAGGCGCCACCAATGGGGACGGACATGAAAATCCGGCTGGAGGGCAGCCCGCTCGCTGCAGCCGATTCCGGAAAAGCGCAAAGGATAGGCGTCCAGCCAGGTCAGGGCCGCTTCCAGCTTGAGGCGCTCCCCCTTCCCCGGCGCCACCTGGGGGGCGGGACGCAGGCAGGCCAGCGGGGGCAAGTGGCGCCGCCAGGCACTGCGCAGATGCTGGCGGTAGCGCTTGTAGCCCCCGAAGAGTTCGTCGCCCCCGTCGCCGCACAGCACGACCTTCACCTCGTTCACCGCTTCCCGGGCGAGATACCAGGTAGGAAAGCTGGAGGGATCGGCAAAGGGCTCGTCCAGATCGGCGACGATGGCCTCGAAATCCCCCCCCGCTTCATCCGGAATGGCAATGCGCCGGTTACCCAGGCCAAGGCGAGCGGCGATGGCCGCCGCCCGGGGGCTTTCGTCCATCTCGGGGGTGGAGAAGCCGGCGGTGAAGGTCTGGATGTTGGTGTAGCCCTGATGGGCAAGGCGGCTTGCCAGCACCACCGAGTCAACTCCGCTGGACAGGAAAACCCCCACCGGCCGGTCAGCCACGGTGCGCAGCGCGATGGCCCGATCCAGCTCGACCCGCCAGTCGCCGGCCTCGGGCTCGGGAGACCAGTAGCGCCGTCGGCTCAGGGCACCGGTTTCCAGATCGAATTCCAGGCAGTGGCCATTCTCGAGGCGCCTGATGTGGCTGAAGACGGTGCGGGGGGCCGGAATAGTGCGATGGGCCAGGTAGGCATCGATGCCTTCCGGATCGAAATTCCGCCGGTCAGCGGGAAGATAGGGCAGGACGCCTCGCACCAGGGAAGCGAAGGCGAATTCCCGGCCCTTGGGATCGTGGTAGTAAAGAAAGGGCTTCAGGCCCAGCCGGTCGCGGGCGCAATAGACCTTGCCCCGACGCAGATCGACGATGGCGAAGGCAAACATGCCCCGCAAGCGTGGCAGGAGGCCGTCCAGGCCCCAATGCTCGTAGCCCCGCAGGATGAATTCGGTGTCGGAATGGGTTGCGAAGGGATAGCCCTGGCTTTCCAGGTAACGGGCGTCTTCCTCCCAGCCATAGACCTCGCCGTTGTAGCACAGCCAGACGGAACCGTCCCCGTTGGCCATGGGCTGGTCGGCACAGGGGCGCGGATCCCGGATGGACAGGCGGGCATGGAGCAGCGCCCGCTGCAGGGGCCGGCCAGTCGCATTAGCCGTGAAGGGACCGCCGGCATCCCCGCCGGCTATGTGGAAGGCATCGGGACCGCGCCGGGCGATGGCGGCCCGCATGGCCTCCACCTCCCCATTTCCCATGGGGCGCTGTCCAAAGAAGCCGGCGATGCCGCACATGGTTGTCAGACGCTCCCGGGCCGGCCGTAGCGCCGGAAAATCTCTTCCATGCGATCCAGCATGCGTTCCACACCGCAACGCTCCACCGCCAGGGCCCGGGCGGCATCCCCCAAGCGCTGGGCAAGGCCGGCGTCGGTCAGCAGCCGCTCGATGGCGACGGCCAGGGCGGCCCCATCCCGGGGCGGCACGATGAGGCCCGTCTCCCCGTCATGGATGACTTCCGTCAGGCTGCCCACCGGCGTGGTGACAATGGGCAGAGCCGATGCCATGGCCTGCATGAGGGCCTGGGATACGCCCTCGTCCCCCCAGGACGGCAGGGTGAATACGTCCAGGGCGTTGAGCCAGCGTTCGGCATCCAGCCGGTGGCCGACGAAATCGATGCGTTCAGTGACCCCCAGGCTTTCAGCCCGGATATCCAGACGGTCCCGGTAGGGGCCGTCGCCGATGACCAGGAGGCGCAGACGGGGCCAGCGCGCCCCCAGGGCGGCTAGAGCCTCGAACAGGATGGTGTGCCCCTTCCAGTCCCGCAGGGTTGCCAGGATACCGACGTAGATAGCCTCCGGATCCAGACCCAGATACGCCCGGGCAGCCAGCCGACCCCGGGGCTGGAAGCGATCCGTATCGATGCCGGTGGGAATGGAAGTGAGGTGGTCGGCAGGAAAGCGGTTCTGGTCGACCAGTTGTTCCTTCAGCTTCTCCCCCGTCACCACCACATGGGCGCAGGCCTTTTCATAGAGCCAGCGGGTACCGCGACTGCCATTGACCGGCGTCGACAGATGGCGCGTGCGAACGATGGGAGGCGGATTCGCCAGTGTCCGGCAGGCCAGGGCCGCCAGCCAGGAATCGGTGGAACTGTGGGTATTTACGACATCGATCCCTGTGCGGTTTTCCGCCAGCCACTGGCGCAGGGGAAAGAAATCGGGCAGGCGCTTCTTGTAGATGGGCAGGGCGACGACGGGAACGCCGTAGTCGGAAGCGGCCCTGAAGATTTGAGCCTTATCCGGGCAGAGCAGGCGCACTTGGTGGCCGCGCTCCATGAGGCCCCGGGCTTCGGTCAGGATACGTATTTCCTGGCCGCCCCAACCCAGGGAGGATTCGGTATGGACGATATGCATCAGTCGGATCCCACGCTTTCCCCCACTTGATGCATGAGGGCCACCTGCTGCAAAGCCATCGCCATGAGGATGCCGAAAAAAGATCGGATTATAGCTTGCCGCTAAGCCAGGAGCCCATGGTAGAGCTTCTCCATGCGCTCGGCCATGACGGCCAAATCGTAATCCCGGGCCGCCTGGGCTGCCGAAGGGCTCGCACATGGTCGGGAAAGCGAAAAAGGAAGAATTATACCGTCTGCGCCGTAGCACCCCCAGCCAGGCTGCCATAAAGAGCGAGCAGCCGGCCGGCCATGGCTTCCAGGGTCAGGTGTTCCACCGCCCCCCGGGCGAGGGCCCGGGGCTCCGCCCTCCCGACGAGGCGGCAGAGGCTGTCCAGCGCGCCGGCCAGCCCCTGTCCGTCGAGGGCATCCACCACCCAGCCGTTCTCCCCGGGCCGCACCCATTCCTGGGCCCCGCAGGTGGTGGAAGTCACCATCGGCAGCCCGCAGGCCAGGGCTTCCAGGGCCGCATTGGGGCAGGGATCGTAGAGGGTCGGCAGGACGAAGCCGTCGGCGGCGCCGTACCAGGGCCGCACGTCCTTCAGGGGCCCGGTGAAGCGGACCCGGCCGGCGATGCCGAGGCGGCCCGCCAGGGACTGCATGGCCCTCAGCCGGCGATCGGCCCCGACCACCACCAGGCGGGCATCCTGCCGCTCCATGGCGGCAAAGGCCAGCAGCAGCTGGGGCACGCCCTTGCGCTCGAAACCGCTGCCGACGAAGAGCAGCAGCGGCGCATCGTCCGGAATGCCCTGCCCGGCCCGGGTCGGGGCGCGGAATTCGTCCGCCAGGCGGGGGTGGAAAGCCTCGGTGTCGACCCCGTTGTAGATGACGGGCAGGCGTTCCCGGGGCACTCCGTAGCATTGCGCCACCTCGTCGGCCACCATGCGGGAATTGCAGATCACCGCCTTGAGGGCCGGGTGGGCGAACATAGCCGCTTCCGCCGCCAGGACGTAGCGATGGTAGGGGGAGAGGCGCTGGCCGAGGCGCTGCAGGGGATTGAGGATGCGGCCCCGGTGTTCGAGCCAGGCGGCATGGACCCCGTCGCCGGCCCGGAAGACCGTGCAGCCGGGAATGCGCTCGTGGGACTGGGTGATGTCGTACCCCCCGGCGGCCATCTCCCGGGCGGCAGCCGCGGCGAAGCTCCGGTCCCGGGCCGCCCGACCGCCCCACAGGCGCGAATAGGGCGGATCGCAGACGATCTGCCGGAAGCCGGCCTGGGGGGCCCCCTCCCAACTGCGGGTAATGAGGCTGATTTCAGCCCCCTGCCCGGCCAGCGCCGCCAGAGCCCGCTCCACGAACCGCTCCGCCCCCCCGAAGGGGTTGTAGCGCTGCCGAATGATGGCGAGCTTCACGGGGCCAGCAGTTCCATGGCTGCGGCGTAGACCCGGTCCGGCGCCAGGCTCACCAGGCAGTCGCTCACCTTCCCGCCGCCGCAGCCGTCGATGCCGCAGGGGCGGCAGGGGTGGCGGTCGCTCGCCACCACCCGGAAGGGCACGCCCCAGGGGCCCCACTGCTTGTCGCCGGAGGGGCCGAAGAGGGCCACCGTCGGCGTCCCCATGGCGGCCGCGATATGCATGGGGGCCGAGTCGACCCCGATGAACAGCCTGGCCCGGGCGGTGAGGGCGGCCAGTTCCTTCAGGTTCAGCCTGCCGGCGAGGTGGGGCACCGGCTTTTCCAGGCGGGAAAGGATGGCCTCCACCATTTCCAGCTCCTTCAGGTCCGGGGCCGCGGTCAGAACCACGACGTGGCCGGCGGCCTGCAGGCGGCGGATCAATTCCGCCATCAGCTCCGCCGGCCAGCACTTGAAGAACCAGCGGGAAGCCGGATGGATGTGGATGAACCTGCCCGCCTCCAGCCCCAGGGACTCCAGGTGGGCCGCCACCCGAGACTCGGCCTCGCGGCCGGGAACGAGCACCAGTTGGCGTTCCTCCGGCTCAGGATAGATGCCAATGCGGCGCAGGGCGTCGAGATTGGCCTCGACCACGTGGCGCGGGGCGTTGCGGGGATGGGCATAGCGGTGGGTGAAGCTCTTTTTCCAGCGCTTGCTGCCGCTGCGCTGGGGGCCCACTGCCCAGGACACTCCCAGGAACCGGGCCAGCCAGGCGCCGCGCCAGTGCTCCGTGAGGTGAACGATGAGGTCGTAGCGGGCTGCCCGCAGGGTGGAGAAAAGACGGCCCTCCGCCCGCAGCTGGCCGAGGAGCCCCAGCTTCTTCCAGTCCCTGTCCACCAGATGGACCTCGGAAATGGCCGGATGCAGGGTCAGCATAGGCGCCGTATCGGCATAGACCAGGGCGTCGATGCGGGCCTGGGGCGCGTATTTTTTGAGGACCGAGAAGACCGGCGAGGAAAGGAGCACGTCGCCATGGTGGCGCAGCTTGATGACGAGCACCCGCCGCACCTGATCGAGGGGAATGGCGTCCGCAACCGGCTTGATGGTTTCCATGGCCGCCATTTTACCGGTTCAGGCCCAGCACCGTGCCACCGGAGAGACCAATCTCCACCGTGGTCGCGGTGCCGTAGGCAAAGACCAGGTCCGTCCACCGCTCCGGGGCCAATCCCAGCCAGTGGGCCAGCAGGACCCGCTGCACCCCGGCGTGGGTGACGAGCACCGCCTCATCCACGGCCAATTCTGCTATGCAGGCCAGCGCCCTCCCCTGCACCTCCCGGGCCGACTCCCCCCCCGGCGGCGCGAAGCCCGCCACGTCCGCCGCCCAGGCATCCAGGGCAGCGGCGCCGATGGCCTCCCAGGGCCGCCCTTCCCACGCGCCGAAGTCCATTTCCGCCAGGCGCCCATCGACCATGGGCTGCGTGTGCAGGCCCTCGGCCAGCCGCCGGCAGCGGACCAGGGGGCTGGTCCACACCGGCAGCCCCGCCGGCAGGAGGGCGCGCAACCGTTCCACGGCGTCCTCCACCCCCTCGGCCGGCACGTCGAGGCGCCCGTAGCAGGTGCCGGGGGGCACCACCGGCTGCGGGTGGCGGACGAGGTGCAGGATCATTGGGGCAGCCGGGCCACGAGGCCGAGGTAGAAGGCGATCTCCGCCACCTGCTGGGTGGCGCCCAGGCAGTCGCCGGTGTAGCCGCCCAGCCAGCGCCGGAAGAGGCCCGCCATCCAGAGGGTGGACAGGGCGGCGAGGGCGCAAGCGACCAGGGCCTGGGCCGGCGGCAGGAGCAGCAGGCCGGCCAGGGCGAAGGCGGCGGCCACCGCCATTTCCCCCGGGGTCAGCCGGGTGGCCAGGGGCTTGGCCTTGGACGAGGCGTCGGCCCGCACATATTCCATGGTGGAGAGGAGGGTGGTAGACGCGAAGCGGGACACGGCATGGCCCGCCACCAGGGCGGCCGGCAGCCAGGCCCCGTCCATTTCCACCAGCAGCAGGAACTTGCCCAGGAGGGCCAGCACCAGGGCCACCACGCCGTAGGACCCGACCCGGGAATCCTTCATGATCGCCAGGATGCGGTCCCGGCCCCAGCCGCCCCCGAGGCCGTCCACCGTGTCCGACAGGCCATCCTCGTGGAAGGCGCCGGTGACATGGATGGTGGCGGCCATGGCCAGCAGCACCGCCACCGTCTTGGGCCAGAAGAGGGCCGCCGCCAGGTAGACCAGGGCCCCGATGCCCCCCACCAGGAGCCCCACCGCCGGAAAATAGCGGGCCGAGCGGTTGAGGTGCTCGGCCGAGTGGCCGACCCAGCCGGGCACCGGCAGGCGGGTGAAGAAGCGCAGGGCGCCGAAGAAATATTCGGCTTCGCGGCGAATCACGATTCCTTATCCGAGACCCCGGCAGACTCGAAGCTCGCCATCTCGTTGAGGAAATTCACCGCCGCCTGGACCAGGGGATAGGCCAGGGCGGCGCCGGTGCCCTCGCCCAAGCGCAGGCCCAGGTCGATGAGGGGGGAGCCGCCGAGTGCCGCCAGCTGGGCCCGGTGGCCCGGCTCCGCCGAGCAGTGGCAGAAGACGCAGTAGTCGGTCAGGGCCGGGGCCAGGCGGGCGGCCACCAGGGCGGCGGAGCCGACGATGAAGCCGTCGATGAGGAGCACCATGCCGGCCCGGGCGGCGGCGATCATGGCGCCGGCCATCATGGCGATCTCGAAGCCGCCGAACTCGGCCAGGACGGCCAGGGGGTCCTTCACCGGGCCGCTGCGCTTCAGGGCTTTCGCCAGGAGCTCCCGCTTGCGGGCGAGGCCGGCGTCGTCAAGGCCGGTGCCGCGGCCGATGCAGTCGGCGAGGGAAGTCCCGGTCAGGCAATGGGTGATGAGGGAAGCGGAGGCGGTGTTGCCGATGCCCATTTCGCCGAAGCCCACCACGTTGCAGCCCTGTTTCGCCAGGGCATGGATGAGCTCGGCGCCGCGGGCCATGGCGGCAGCGCACTCCTCGGCGGTCATGGCCGGCTCTTCCAGGTAATTGCGGGTGCCCGGCGCCACCTTGGCGTTCACCAGGCCGGGGCGGGGGCCGAAATCGTGGGCCACGCCGGCGTCCACCACGGTGATGCCGATGCCGTTCTGGCGGGCGAAGACATTGATGCCGGCGCCGCCGGCCAGGAAGTTCTCCACCATCTGCCAGGTCACGTCCTGGGGATAGGCGGAGACGCCGGCCTTGGCGGCCCCGTGGTCGCCGGCGACCACGAGAAGCTGCGGGTTGCGCAGCTCGGGGGTCAGGGTCTGCTGGGCCAGGCCGATCCGCAGGGCGAGGATTTCCAGCTGGCCCAGGGCTCCGAGGGGTTTGGTCTTGCGATCGATCTTGTTCTGCAGGGCGACGGCCAGGGCGCGGTCCGGGGCGGCAACGGAAATTTGCGAGGAATGCATCCGATTCATCCTTCCAAAAATGACAAAAGGGCTTCGCGGCGGCGCTCTCCAGGCGCTGCCGCGAAGCCCGGTCCAGAGGCTTCAAAAGCTAGAGCGGATTCGCCCTGGCCGGACGCGCTGCGCTGCCTGTCTTTGGGATGCAGCGCCAGACGCCGGTCGCGCGGTGCAGTGATCTGCACAAGCGAACGGCAACGCCGCGATGCGCCCAAAGACAGGCAGCCCTTCGGGTCAAGGTGAGGGCGGGCGACCGCGGCGTTGCCCGGCTTGGCCAGGGATCACCCTGGCCGGCGCCGTGCGCCTTGCGCTCATCCCGCCCTGACCTTGACGCAGCGTGCCCGGTCAGGGCGAATCCGCTCTAAGGCTTCAGCAGATCTTGACCACGATGTCGTGCAGGGTATTGGCGCAGTTGGCCACGCGGTCGGCGGCATTGGAGAGGTGCCGGTAGATTTCCCGGCGCTTGAACATGTTGATGTAGTCGTCCCCCTGGAAAAGATCGGCGATGGCTCGGCGGTAGGCCTTCTCGGCCTTGCGCTCGGCCCGGCGGGCGTTGTCGGCGTCTTCCGCCGCCGCCGCCGGCTGGGTAGCCAGCTTGGCGTAGCCGGTCACCAGGGCATCGACGCCAAGCTTGATGTGCAGCGCGATCTCCAGGCTGTGCTTGTCGGGCTTGACCCCGAGGACATCCATCTCGCTCACCGTCGTCTTGCAGTAATTGACGATCTCATCCAGGTCCACGATGGCCCGGTAGATATCCTCCCGGTCGATGGGGGTGGAGAAGGCCTCGTTCAGGGTGTGGAGGTTGCGCGCCTTGACCCGGTCGGCATCGTGCTCGTCCTGCCTGATCTGCAGGCCCACTTCCGGGTCGCCGCTCTCCATGTAATCCACCAGGAGGCCGGTGCTGTGGGAGACGTGGAAGCACTGCTCGGCGAGCAGTGCGAAGAAGTCCGGGGTCTTGGGGAAGACCCGCTCGAACAGGCGGCGGAAAAGGGAAGGGTGGGCCGGCGGGGAGAATAGGGTGGGATCGTTCATGGAGACGCCTCAGGCTTTGGCGAGGAACAGGTTGACCAGGGCATAGGTCTGGATGCCGACCAGGGCCGAGCCCGGGATGGTGACGAGCCAGGTGAGGGCGATGTCCTTGGCCTTGGCCCAGCGCACCGCCCGGGCCCGCTCGGAAGCACCGATGCCCATGATCGAGGTGGCGACCACATGGGTAGTGGATACCGGGGCGCCCGCCAGGGAGGCCCCGAGAATGACCGACGCCGAGGTCAGCTGGGAGCCCAGGGCGTGGATGGGCCGCACCCGGTAAATGGCGAAGCCCAGGGTGCGGACGATGCGCCAGCCGCCGGACAGGATGCCCAGGGTGATGGCCGAAGCACAGGCCATCATGACCCACAGGGGCACCTCGAAGCGGGGAATGAAGCCGCCCAGCAGCAGCACCAGGGTCAGGATGCCCATGCTCTTCTGGGCGTCGTTGGCGCCGTGGGAAAAGGCCAGGCCGGCGGCGGTGACGAACTGGGCGGCCCGCAGGCGGGAATTGGCGGCCGGGTTGGCGGCCATGAGCAGCCCGGTGAGCAGCCGGTGGATGAGGAACCCGCCCCAGAAACCGATGAAGGGGGAGAGCAGAAGCGCCGCCAGGACCTTGACGACGCCGGTGACGTGGCCCTCCTGCAGGAGTTCGGAAAGGCCCCAGACCACGTGGTCGCCCCCCACCGAGACCACCACGGCGCCGACCAGACCGCCCACCAGGGCGTGGGACGAGGACGAGGGAATGCCGAAATACCAGGTGGCCAGATTCCAGACGATGGCGCCCACCAGCCCGCAGAGCAGGATGGAAAGGGACAGGAGGGGCATGACGCCGTCCAGGACGACGAAGCTGCCGATGGTGTTGGCCACCGCCGTGCCCCCCAGGAGCGGCCCCAGGAATTCGAAAAAGGCGACCACGATCACCGCCTGCACCGGCGTCATGGCCCGGGAGGCGATGACGGTGGCGATAATGTTGGCCGCATCGTGGAAACCGTTGGTGTAGTCGAAGACGAGGACGATGACGACGGTGGCGAGGGCGAGAAGGAAGATGGGGTCCAAGGTTTCCTGCGGCGTTGATGGCGCCCGGCATTATAGGCATGCCAAAGGTAATAGAACCGAAACCCGCATGGATACTTGGATTCCGGGCGATGCGTGGGGTATTCACTGTAGCCGGTTAATATGCTTATATTCCAGGTTCCAGGCAAGAAAACTCCACCCCCAGCCTGATCATCCGAGAAACCTCGCCATGCCCGTCGATCCACTGCCCGCGCTGTCCCCGAGCCCCGCCCAGGTTGGCTCCCTGGCGGATCGCGCCTCGGGCCCGGCGCCGACCCTCTGGCGCGCCGTCCTGCTGCCCCTGCTGCTCTTCGCCGGGGCCCTCGCCGGCATTGGGCTCTACGCCTACGGGGCCGCAAGGAAGGTCGTGACCCAGACCGTCGCTGCGGACATGGAGGCCGTGGCCAAGCTGAAGGCGGAGCAGGTCCGGCAGTGGATGGACGAGCGCAATGACGACCTGCGCTTCATCCTTTCCCCCTACTCGGCGGCGGAACTCCAGGCCTGGCTCGCCGGCGGCGAGAAGGACGACGACCGCAAGAACCGTCTGCTGGAGCGCCTGCGTTTCCGTAGTGCCGGCCATTATCGGGACGTCAGCCTCCATGCCGCTGGCGATGGCCGGCTGCTGATGAGCTCGGGCGGTTTTCCCGACCTGCCGTCCCTCCGGGCCCAGGCCCTGGCCAGCGCCCGGCAGGGGGAGGCGGTCCTCGAAGACATCCATCCGGCTGATGGCACCGGCCTGTCGGCAAGGCACGTGGGCATTTTCAGCCCCCTGTTCCCCCCCGGCGGAGGCAAGCCCCTGGCGGTCATCCATGTCACCATCGACCCGGACCAGATGCTTTTCCCCCTGCTGCAGCAATGGCCGGGGGCCAGCCGGTCGGCGGAGACCCTGCTCCTGCGCCGGGAGGGCGACGGCATGGTCCGTCTCAATGCCCTGCGCCAGGGGGATGATGCCGCCCCGAGCGAGCGGCGGCCCCTCGGAAGTCCGGGGTTCATCGGCGGCCAGCTCCTCCAGAAGGGGGAAGGCTTCATCGAAGGCAAGGATTGCCGCGGGGCGATGACCCTGGCCTATGGCCTGCCGGTGGCGGGCACCCCCTGGTTCGTGGCGGCCAAGATCGGCCGGGAGGAGGCCTACCTGCAGCTCAACACCATCGCGGCCCTGTCCGCCACCCTCCTGGCCGGGCTGGTGATGCTCTGTGGCTGGTGGCTGGTGGCGCGTCGGCGGACGGAGAAAGTCCTTCGGCACTCCTTCCGGGAAATCGAGGGGCTGTACACTGGACGCCTGGTGACGGAAACCCGCCTGGCCCAGATGTCTCGGCTCTATGCCGTGCTGAGCCGGGCCAACCAGGCCATCGTCCGCATTCCCGAGCGGCGCCGTCTGCTGGAGCAGATTTGCCGCATCGCCGTGGAAGACGGCGCCTTTGTCATGGCCTGGGCCGGAGAAGTGGCGGGGGAGCGGGTGGTGCCGGTGGTGCATTGGGGCCGGGAAGACGGCTACCTGGAGACGATGCGGATCATTGTCCTCGACCGGCAGCTGGGCGGCGGACCCACCGGGGCCGCCATCCGGGAGGGCCGGCAGTTCATTTGCGACGACATCGCCAACGACCCCCTCATGGAGCCCTGGCGGGAGGCGGCGCTGGAGCGGGGATACCGTTCGTCGGCGGCCTTCCCCATCCGGGAGGACGGGGCGGTGGTCGGTTCCATCAGCCTCTATGCCGGGGAGCCCGGCTATTTTTCCCCCGCGGTGGTGAGCCTACTCGACGATCTGACCGAGGATGTCGCCTTCGCCCTCGACGCCCAGCTGGAATCGGTGCGTCGGCGAGCGGCCGAAGCGGAACTGCGGGACCTCAACGAGGAACTGGAACGGCGGGTTGCCGAGCGCACCCACCAGCTGGAAATCGCCAACAAGGAGCTGGAAGCCTTCAGCTACTCGGTTTCCCACGACCTGCGCGCTCCCCTGCGCAGCATCGACGGCTTCAGCCAAATCCTGCTCAAGCGCTACACCGACAAGCTGGACGCGGCGGGGCAGGATTACCTGGGCCGGGTGCGCCGCGCCAGCCAGCGCATGGGCGAACTCATCGACGACCTCCTCAACCTGTCGCGGGTGAGCCGCAGCAAGTTGCGCCGGCAGGAGGTGGATCTCTCGGCCCTGGCCCGCTCCCTTCTCGACGAGCTGCGCCGCCTGGCGCCGGAGCGCCAGGTGAGCTGCCGCATCCAGGAAGGGCTGCGGGCCTTCGGCGACCAGGGGCTGCTGCGCATCACCCTGGAAAACCTCCTGGGCAATGCCTGGAAATTCACCGGCGCCACGGCGGCGGCCGAGATCGAATTCGGCTGCCGGCAGGAGAACGGGGAACGGGTCTATTTCGTCCGCGACAACGGCGCGGGCTTCGACGCCACCTACGCCCACAAGCTCTTCCAGGTGTTCCAGCGGCTCCACAGCGACACGGAGTTCGAGGGCACCGGCATCGGGCTCGCCACGGTGCACCGGATCGTGCAGCGCCACCATGGCCGGGTCTGGGCCGAGGGCCAGACCGGCCAGGGGGCGACTTTCTTCTTCACCCTGCCGCGCCAGGGCGATGACCCGGCCCCCGCCGCCCTGGAAGGCGAGGGGGAAAACATTCTCGAAGGAGCGGCTCCGACCCTATGAAGAACCTTGCCAAGACCATCCTGCTGGTGGAAGACAACAGCGATGACGAGGAACTGACCCGCATCGCCTTCGAAGAAAGCCGGCTGGCCAACGAACTGGTGGTGGTGCGGGACGGCGAGGAGGCCCTGGACTACCTCTTCGGCACCGGGCGCCACGCCGGGCGTGATCTGGACAACATGCCCCAGCTCATCCTCCTCGACCTCAAGCTGCCCAAGGTGAACGGCCACGAGGTCCTCGAGCGCATCCGCGCCGATGCCCGCACCCGCTACATCCCCGTGGTGGTCCTTACCACCAGCAGCGAGGAATCGGATCTCCTCGGCAGCTACGACCTGGGGGCCAACAGCTTCATCCAGAAGCCGGTGGATTTCGTCAGCTTCATCGAAGCCGTGCGCCAGGTGGGCGCCTACTGGCTGGTCCTCAACGCCAATGCGCCCCACTGACGGCCAGGCCATGGAAGGGCTGAACATCCTCCTGGTGGAGGATTCCCAGGACGACGCCGATCTCATCCTGCTCCAGCTGGCCGAGGCCGGCATGGACGTTACCGGCTGCCGGGTCGCCACCGAGGAAGCCACGCGCTCCGCCCTGGCCGAGGAAAAATGGGATGCGGTCATCGCCGACTTCAACTTGCCCCGGTTCGGCGCCGCATCCGCCCTCGCCGTCATCCAGGAAATGGGCATCGACCTGCCCTTCATCGTCGTCTCCGGCTTCATCGGGGAGGAGGCGGCGGTCGGCATCCTCAAGGCCGGCGCCCACGATTTCGTCGCCAAGAGCCACCTGGCCCGCCTGGGGCCCGCCATCGAGCGGGAGATGCGGGAAGCCGCCGCCCGCCGGGAGCACCGCCGGGCGGCCCGGGAGCTGGTGGAATCCCGGCGCCAGCTGCGGGAGCTTTCCTCTCATCTGCAATCGGTGCGGGAGGATGAGCGGGCCCACATCGCCCGGGAGCTCCACGACCAGCTCGGGCAGATGCTCACCGCCCTCAAGATGGACGTGGCCTGGGTGCGCGGCCGCTCGGCCAGTGCTGGCGAGGTGGTGCTGGACAAGCTCGGCGACATGGCGACCCTGATCGACCAGACCATCGATTCAGTCCGCCGCATCTCCTCGGACCTGCGGCCGGTCATGCTCGACGACCTCGGCCTCAGGGCAGCCCTGGAGTGGCTGGTGGGGGATTTCCGCAAACGGAACGAGGACGTCTGCTGCGAAATCCTCCTCGCCCTCGACGACCGCCCCCTCGAGGGCCGCCTGGCCACCGCCGTCTTCCGCCTGGTTCAGGAGTGTCTCACCAATGTCAGCCGCCATGCCCAGGCCAGCGAAGTGAATGTCTTCGCCGGAAGCCGCGACGACGGTATCCTGGTGGTGGTCGCAGACAACGGCCGCGGCCTGCCGGAGGAGCCGCCCCGGCACGGCGGCTACGGGCTCCTGGGCATGCGGGAACGGGTCGAGGTCCTGGGCGGCACTTTCACCATCAACAGCATTCCGGGGGGCGGCGTCACCGTCGAGGCCACGCTCCCCCTGCCGGCAGAAGGAAGCGCACCATGATCCGCATCGGGCTCGCCGACGACCACCTGATCGTCCGCCAGGGACTCAAGCAGATTCTCAGCGACCAGGAAGACCTGGCCGTGGTGGGGGAAGCCGCCAACGGCGCCGAAACCCTGCAGCTGGTGCGGGATACCGCCTTCGACGTGCTGATCCTCGACCTCTCCATGCCGGGGCGCAGCGGGGTCGAGCTCATCAAGCTCATCAAGGCCGAAAAGCCTAAGCTCGCCATCCTGGTACTCAGCATGCACAAGGAGGAGCAGTACGCGGTGCGGGCCATCAAGGCCGGCGCGGCGGGCTACCTGACCAAGGAGAGCGCCTCGGACCAGCTGGTCAGCGCCATCCGCCGGGTGGCCTCCGGCCGGGCCTTCGTCACTCCGGCGGTGGCCGAATGGATGATCCTGGACTTCGGCGCCCCCAGCGAGGGCCCTTCCCACACCCAGTTGTCGGACCGGGAGTTCCAGATTTTCCAGATGATCGTCTCCGGCATGAACGTCACCGCCATCGCCGACGCCCTCTGCCTCAGCGTCAAGACCGTCAGCACCCACAAGGCCCGGATACTGCAGAAAATGCACATGTCCAACAGCGCCGAGCTGATCCACTATGCCATCGAGCACGGTCTTCGCCCTTAGCGCCTCTTCCGCCTGGCCGGAATTTCGGTCATGGGAAGTTGAGTGGGCGTAGAATCCATTCAAACCATGTCTTTGTCATAGGGGGCTCCATGCATCTGAAACTTGCCGTCATTCTGGTCGCCGTGATGCTCTTCGCCTTTCCGGGCGAGAGCGAAGCCAGGCGTTTGGGCCGCTCTTCGGCCTCTTCCCCGGCGAAGTCCAGTACATCCCACTACCGGGTGAATGTGGGCAACAACAGCAGCAGTCAGGGCTCCCCCGGCACGGCAACGGCGGCCGGGGTGGCGGTCGGCGCGGCGGCGGGCCTGGCCGTGGGCACCGCGAAGGCGGCGGCCCTGTCCCCCGAAGAAGCCCGCCGCCGGGCGGCGAAGCAGGCGGAGGACGAACGCCTGGCGAAGCTGGCCGACGACGAACGCAGGGCGGCCCGGGAGCGGGAGAAGGCGGAACAGGAAAAGCTGGCGGCCGAGGCGGCCATCGAGCGGGAGAAGCAGGAGCGCGCGCAAAAGGCCGAGACGCTGCGCCTGGCGCGGCTGGAAGCCGAACAGGAGCGGGCTCGCAAGCAGTTCGAGCGGGAAAAGCTGTGCGTCATCCAGCCGGTGATGACCGACGCCGAGATCGCCTTCTGCAAGGAAGTCTGGCGCTAGCCCCAATCCAGATCGCAGCACAGCACCACCAGCCGGTTCTCCCGGTGCAGGGTGACGGACAGGGTGATGCACATGTTCCCGGCGGCGATGGAGAGATAGGGTCGGGTGGTCTGCACTTCCCCCGGGTGGTTCACCGCGCGCCGGAAATAGTGCCGGCGGGACCAGACGGCGCCACGGCCGTCGGCCAGGGGCTTGAAGCGGGGGTTGGAGCCGGCCTGGGAGGCGGGGGCGCAGACGTTGCCGCCGATTTGCCTGCCGTCGCTGGCCAGCAGATAGCAGCGCTCGGCCCGCGGGCTGGCCAGCAGGGGAGCGGCGGCTGCCGCCAGTCCGGCCCCCGCGGCGACCAGGGCCGCGGCCTGCCTTAACCGCTCCTCGTAGCGGGCGATTTCCTGGCGATAGTCGTTGGCCTCTGTGGCGGCCTGGGAGTCGTAGCAGTCATGGAGGTCGGCGATGGCGCGGCTGCCGGGTTCCGGTGAGGCGGCGGCCTTGCCCGGCCGGCCGAAGTAGTATCCCTGGACGAGGTCGAAGCCGGAATCCAGGGCGATCAGGGCTTCCACCCCCGTTTCGATGCCCTCCATCAGGGTGAGGCTGCCGGTTTCGTGGATCAGGCTGACCAGGCTGGGCAGGGCGCGGCGTATGGTCCGGCTGGTGGCGGCCTGGGTAATCATTGAGCGGTCGAACTTGACGATGTGGGGTGATACCTTCCATATCCGGTCGAAGTTGGAATGGCCCGCCCCGAAGTCGTCGATGGCCACCAGGCAGCCCAGGTCCTTGTAGTAAGCCACCGTGGATGCCAGGCGCTGGTCGTCGTCGATTTGGCCTTCCAGGATTTCCACCACCACCCGGGCGGCGGGCATGCCGTTGCGGGCGAGGAGTTCGAGGAAGAAGCTGCCGTAGTCCGGTCCCCGGACCACCACCTGGGGGCTGACGTTGAGGAACAGCCACGACTTCCCGTCGTCGGCGGCCATGAAGTTGCCCAGATGGACGGTGCGGCATAGCCGGTCCAGGAACACCGCCTCGGCCTCGCCGGCAGTCAGGGCGAATACCGCCTGGGGCGGGAAGCCGGTGCCGGCGCCCGCCGTAGCCCGCAGCAGCGCTTCGTAGCCCACCGCCCGGCGGTGGGCCAGGCTGTAGATGGGCTGGAAGGCGCTGCCGATGTGCAGCCCCTTGAAAGCACCGCTGATCTCCCCGGCGCCGCGGCGGACCGAGGCATGGATGGCGTGGTAGCAGCACTGGCCGCTGTCCCGACCGAGGGCGGCAGCGGTCATGCCGCCTCCCGGCTGACCTGGAACTGTCCGACCAGGGCATGGAGCTGGCTGGCCGTCACCCGCACCAGGTCGGTGCTGCCCTGCAGCGCTTTCACCGACTGCCGCATGCCGGTGGTCGCCGCTTCCACCTTGCGGGCCCCTTCGCTGTGCTCCCGGGTGCTTTGGGAGACGCTGTCGATGGTGGCCAGCAGGCCCTCGACGATGGCGTGGATGCCGCTGTGGTCGGCGGCGTTATCCTCGGCCAGGCGCAGACCTTCCTCCACCCCCTGCATGCCGTTCTCCATGGCCGCCACCGCGCCCCGGGCTTCCGACTGGACGCCCTCGATCATCTGACGGATGTCGGCGGTGGCCCGGGAAGTCCGTTCGGCCAGCTTCCGGACCTCGTCGGCCACCACGGCGAAGCCCCGGCCCGCTTCCCCGGCCCGGGCCGCCTCGATGGCGGCGTTCAGCGCCAGCAGGTTGGTTTGGGAGGCGATGCCGTTGATGACCTCCACCACCTTGCCGATCTCGTCGGTGCGGGCGTTGAGATTCTGGATGGTGTGGGCGGAGTTCTCGATGTTGGTGCGGATGGCGCCGGTCTTGGCGCGCACCACCTGGAATTGGCCGCGGGTGGTCTCCACCGCCTCGTCCATGGCCTGGCGCATGGCGTCGGCGGTGGCCGAGGCGTGGCGGATTTCCTCGATCTGGACGGCGAGGGAAGCGAGCAGGCGCTGGATGCCGGCCGTCACCTCCTCGGAGGTCTGACGGGTGGCCCGGCTCCGGTCCAGCATGGCGTCGTTGGTGTGGCGCACGTTCCCGGCGGCGGCGATCACCTGGGCGACGATGCCGTCCAGGTTGTCGATGAAGCTGTTGATCCAGCGCCCCAGGTCGCCGGTTTCGTCGGCCCGCAGCCGGTCTGCCTCCAGGCGCTGGCGCAGGTTGCCGCCGCCCTCGGCAATGTTGCGGATCACCTCGGTCATCTCGGCGAGGCGCTTCGCCACTCGGTTGGAGCCGAGGCGGTGAAAGAGCAGGGCGCTGACGAGGCCGAGGCCGGCGGTGGCCGGTTCCGTCGTCCAGGGGGAGAGGCCGGCAACGTTCGCCAGGCCAAAGTGGATGGCCCACAGCCCGCTCACCAGAGCCAGGTAGAGGCGCATGAGACGGAAATTGACCGGGCGCCGGCGGTAGACCTCCTCCAGGTCGGCCTCGCACATCATCCCCCAGCGGTCCGGCGAGCCCGGCAGCTGCAGGGTGACGCCCTTGCCGATCACCGGCACGTGGCGGTAGTCGGAGTAGCCGGGATAGGTCGCGAACAGGTTCTCGCCCCGGGCGATGGTCTCCCGCACCCCGGGGTGGAGCTCGCCGGTGGCGGGGTCGGTGAAGCGCAATTCGAGCTCGGTGTGGCGCCGCACCCGCACCGTGCCCCAGGCGGTGCGGATCCCCTGCTTGAGGTTGTCCCCCAGAGTGAAGGCCCGGTCCTCGAAGCGGGAGCGGGAGAGGGCGGTTCCCGGCCGGACAGCGGGATCGAAGCGGGATTCCACCATGAACAGATAGTTGTCCCCCGACTCCCGGTACACGTGGCCCGCCTCCCGCTGGATCAGGTCGCCGAGGACGTCGTTGGGCACCCGGCCGCAGACGCAGCCGACGGCCTGCCCGTCCCGGACGATGGGCTGGTAGAACATCAGGGTCACTTCGTCGTGGAAGCGGGAGGTGGAGGGGCCGATGTCGAGGGTCGCCGGGTCCTCGTAGGGGCCGTGGAGGAACGGCCCCCGCAGGCCGGCCTTCACCGCCGCCGGGGCGAGGCCGCGGCAGCCGGCCCGGGCGGGATGGGTGGAAGCCAGGGTGGTCCCCTGGGCGTCGATGACGAAAATCTCGGACATGTCCGGGGCATGGCGCCGCTTTTCCGCCAGGAACGCTACGTTCACCGCCGGGAAAGGCCCGGCCATCAGGTCGGCGATGCGCGCCAGATGCTCCCACTGGCTCTCGGCCCACAGCATGAGGATCCGGGCCCGGGTGGCGGCGATGCCCTCGAAGGTCTGCTCCACCGTCCGGTAGTGGCCCCGGTTGAGGCGGCAGGTCCAGGCCATGGCCAGTTTTCCAGTCTTGCCGAGCCAGGGCAGCCAAGTGCGTTCGGAAGGGCTCAGGTTCATCGCGGGGCTTTTCAGGGACATCGTCTGCTTTCTTTGACATTCGGTTGCTGGCAGGCCGCCGGAGGGCGCTCCGGCGGCCTGCTGACGCTTTAGCAACCGCTATGCCACGGTGCTTCAAGGCCGGTCCGAAAGGGGAATTCCCCGGGTCGATGAATTAAAAAGGTGCGCGCCCCCTGGGGCGGCGGCCCAATATGGTGCATGAATGGGAGCCCCTGCCCCCCTTCGGGGTAGGAATCCGCCTACCCCCTGTCGCCGCCCGCCCACACGCACTTTGGGGGGGCGCCGATATTTTTCGTGACACCCCCCGGGCATCATGACGCCATCCATAAAGGAGGCAACCATGACCATCGGAGTGCTCAACGAAAACCGCCACTGCCGCATCCGTCTGGAAGAACTGACCATCTATACCGCCGCTGAGGTGGTCGAAGCCCTGCGGGCGGCGCTGGCGGGGGAGCCGGCCAGCCTGTCCATCGACCTGGTCGACGTGTCGGAAATCGATACCGCTGGCATCCAGATGCTGCTGATGATCCGCCAGGAAGCCCAGCGGCGGCAGATCCCCGTGACTTTCATCGATGGCGGCCCGGCCATCGCCGAGAGCCTGGCGCTGGTGAACCTTTCTCCCCTATTTCAGTTCGAGATGGCCGCGGCCGCTTGAGGAACAGACCATGGACGAAGAACTGATCGGGACCTTCCTGCAGGAATGCCGTGAATTGCTGGAGGAGATGGAGAGCCGCCTCTTGCAGGCCGAGGCTGGTGAATGCGACAGCGACTGCATCAACGCCATTTTCCGGGCTGCCCACACCATCAAGGGTTCCGCCGGCGTCTTCGGCTTCGAACCGGTGGTGCATTTCACCCACGGACTGGAAAGCGTCCTGGACAAGGTCCGGGACGGGCTCCAGCCCCTCGACGCCGGCCTCACCGGACTGCTCCTCGAATGCGGCGACCACCTGGGCCGCCTGGTGGAAGCGGCGGCTGCAGGTCGGGAATTGGAGGCGGGCGCCAGCGCCGCCGGGGCGGTCCTGAGCGGACGGCTGGCCGGCTATCTGGGCAGTGCCGCCGGGCCGGCTCCGGCGGCAGCCGCCACCGAGGCCACCGAGCCGGTCGCTGCGGATGTCGCCTGCGCCGCCACCGACAACTGGCACATTTCCCTGCGTTTCGGCCGCGACGTACTGCGGAACGGCCTCGACCCCCTGTCCTTCCTGCGCTACCTCGGCACCCTGGGGGAGATCGCCGGCATCGCCACCCTCTACGACGGGCTGCCGGCAGCGGCCGACCTCCAGCCCGAGGACTGCTACCTGGGCTTCGAGCTGAGTTTTCGCAGCGACCGGGACAAGGATGAAATCGAGGCCGTCTTCGATTTCATCCGGGACGACGCCACCATCCGCATCCTGCCGCCCAGGAGCAGCATCGACGAGTATGTCGAGCTCATCGCCGCCCAGCCGGAGGATGACCTGCGCCTGGGGCAGATCCTGGTGGAGTGCGGCACCCTGACCGAGCGCGAGCTGGCCGAGGCCCTGGCTGCCCAGAAGGCGGAGCCGGAAGCGGCGCGCCAGGCCCTGGGCCAGATCCTGGTCCAGGAGCGCATGGTGCAACCCGAGGTGGTGGTTGCCGCCCTCGAGAAGCAACGCGCCACCGGCAGCGCTGCGGCGCCCCAGAAATCCACCATCCGGGTGGATGCGGAAAGGCTGGACCAGCTCATCAACCTCATCGGCGAACTGGTGATCTCCGGGGCCGGCGTGAACCTCACCGCCCAGCGGGGCCCCCGGGAAGCCATGGTGGAATCCGCCGCCACCCTGAACCGCCTCATCGAGGCCGTCCGGGACAGTGCCCTCAACCTGCGCATGGTCCAGATCGGCGATACCTTCAACCGCTTCCAGCGGGTCGTGCGGGATGTCTCCCGGCAGCTCGGCAAGGACATCCGCCTGGTGATCGAGGGTGCCGAGACCGAACTCGACAAGACAGTGGTGGAGAAGATTGGCGATCCCCTCATGCATCTGGTGCGCAACGCCATGGACCACGGCATCGAGAGCGCCGAGGCCCGCCTGGCCGCCGGCAAGCCGGCCCAGGGCACCATCAGCCTCAACGCCCACCACGACGCCGGCAGCATCGTCATCGAGGTGGGGGACGACGGCGGCGGCCTCTCCCGGGAGAAGATCCTGAAGAAGGCCATCGAGCGCGGCATCGTCGCCGAGGGCCAGGAATTGGGCGAGCGGGAGGTTTTCCGCCTCATCTTCGAGGCCGGCTTCTCCACCGCCGAGCAGGTTTCCGAACTGTCGGGCCGGGGCGTCGGCATGGACGTGGTCCGCCGCAATATCGAGGCCCTGCGGGGCACCGTCGATATCGACAGCGTGCCGGGCCGGGGAACCCGCATGCGCATCCGCCTGCCGCTCACCATGGCCATCATCGATGGGTTCCTAGTGGGGGTCGGCGAATCGGCCTTCGTCATTCCCCTGGACTTGGTGGTGGAGTGCGTGGAACTGACCGATGCCGGCCGCAGCGGCGATTACGTGAACCTGCGGGGCCAGCTCTTGCCCTTCCTGCGCCTGCGGGACCTGTTCGGCATCGAAGCCGCGCCCCCCGCCCGGGAGCAGATCGTCATCGTCCAGTTCGGCAGTTCCCGGGCCGGCCTGGTGGTGGATGCCCTGCACGGCGAATTCCAGACCGTCATCAAGCCCCTGGGCCCCATGTTCAGCCAGCTTTCCGGCATCAGCGGCTCCACCATCATGGGGTCCGGGGAAGTGGCCCTGATTCTCGATATCCCCCGGCTCATCCAGCACGCCGGCAACAGCGTGGCGGCGGCCTGACGCCCACACCGATTTCCATCCGAAGGAGACTTTTCATGTTCAAGAATTTCAAGATCGGCCAGCGCCTGGGCTTCGGCTTCGCCGTCGTCCTGGCCCTGATGGCCTTCCTGTCCTACCTCGGCATCAGCCGCATGGCCGCCGTCAAGGACAACCTGGACATCGTCGTCCAGGAAAACAACGTCAAGATCGCCCTGGCCAACGGCATGCGTGGCCAGATCAACGTCATCGCCCGGGCGGTGCGCAACCTGGCCCTGACCAACGACGAGGCCATGATGAAGGCCGAGGAGGCCCGCGTCCAGCAGGCCCGCGTCAAGTACGACGAAATGCGCGACAAGCTCACCAGGATGGTCCGGTCGGAGGAGGGCAAGAAAATCCTGGCCGCCCTCGGCGACGACCAGGCCAAGACCAAGACTCCGGTAGACAAGGCAATGGCCCTCGGCCTCGCCAACAAGAACGACCAGGCGGCCGAAGTCCTCCTTAAGGAAGTCCGCGGTCCCCAGGGCAAGTGGCTCGATGACATCAACGCCATGATCGAGCGCCAGGAGCTCCAGAACAAGGAGCTGATGGAAAAGGCGACGGCCGATTACAACAGCGGCTTCGCCTGGATGGTCGGGCTGTTCGCGGCCTCCATGGCCATCGGCATCGCCTTCGCCTGGATCATCACCCGCGGCATCACCCGTCCCCTGGGCGAAGCCGTGGAAGTGGCCAACCGCCTCGCCGAAGGCGACCTGTCGGTGCGGTTGACCGCGGACTCCAAGGACGAAACCGGCCTGCTGGTGGCGGCCATGGGCAACATGGTGGAGAAGCTCTCCCACATCATCGGCGAGGTGCGGGGCTCGTCCCAGGCCCTGGGCAGCGCCTCCGAAGAAGTGAGCGCCACCGCCCAGAGCCTCTCCCAGCTCTCTTCCGAGCAGGCGGCCAGCGTCGAAGAGATTTCGGCCACCGTCGAGCAGGCGTCGGCGTCCATCAAGCAGAACACCGAGAACGCCAAGGTCACCGACGGCATGGCCACCCAGGCCGCCTCGCAAGCCGGGGAGGGCGGGAATGCCGTGCGGGAGACGGTGGCGGCCATGAAGAGCATCGCCGACAAGATCGGCATCATTGACGACATCGCCTACCAGACCAACCTCCTGGCCCTGAATGCCGCCATCGAGGCGGCCCGGGCAGGGGAGCACGGCAAGGGCTTCGCGGTGGTGGCGGCGGAGGTGCGCAAACTCGCCGAGCGCAGCCAGGTGGCGGCCCAGGAGATCGGCCAGGTGGCCCAGGGCAGCGTGGCCCTGGCGGAGAAGGCCGGCAAGCTCCTGGACGAGATGGTGCCCACCATCCAGAAGACTTCGGACCTGGTCCAGGAAATCGCCATGGCTTCCGAGGAGCAGTCTTCCGGAGTCGGCCAGATCAATACCGCCATGAGCCAGCTCGGCCAGGCCACCCAGCAGAATGCCTCGGCTTCCGAGGAACTGGCGGCCACCGCCGAGGAAATGAGCAGTCAGGCCGAACAGTTGCAGAAGCTCATGGCCTTCTTCCGGACCGATGCGTCGGCCGAGGTGGCCGAGGCACCGGCAGCCGCCGGGAAGCCGGCCGGACGTTTCGCCTCCCAGCCGTCGGTGGGGCGCTTCGCCGCCAGGCCGGTGCTGGCTGTCGCTGGCGGTGCCGGCGGCAACAAGGACTTCGTCCAGTTCTGACAGCCATCATCGGAGAGCACTGACATGGAAAATGCAATAGTCCCGGTCGGGCCGGCCGCCGCCGAAAGCGGCCAGTACCTGACCTTCATCCTGGGGCGGGAGACCTATTCGATAGGCATCCTCGCCATCAAGGAAATCATCGAATACGGGTCCGTCACGGCGGTGCCGATGATGCCGGCCTTCGTGCGCGGGGTCATCAACCTGCGGGGGGCGGTGGTGCCGGTCCTCGACCTGCTGGCCCGCTTCGGCATGGGCCGGACCGAGATCTCGCGTCGCAGCTGCATCGTCATCGTCGAAGTCAGGAACGGCCACGAGATCCTGGACGTTGGCATCCTGGTGGATGCGGTCAACGAGGTGGTGGCCATTCCCGCTGCCGATATCGAGGCGGCTCCGAGCTTCGGCTCCCGGATCGATACCCGCTTCATCGCCGGTATGGGGAAAGTGGGCGGCCAGTTCGTGGTGATCCTTAATGTCGAACGGGTCGCCGACTGCGCCGACATCGCTGCCGGATTACCGCCAAGCCAACTGGCCCTGGCTGCCTGATCCAAACCTTTTTGGGAGATGACGATGATAATCAACAACTTGTCCATCAAGAAGAAACTCGTCGCAGGATTTGGGCTGGCCACCCTGTGCAGCACCGTGGCCGTGGGCTTCGCCCTGGTTGGCCTGCTGCATGTAGAGAAACAGGTGGGGCAGCTGGTGGAGCGGGACCAGGCCCTGGCCTTCGCTTCCTCCGAAATGCTGGCCCATGGTCTGCAAATGGAGCAGGCTTTGCGCAATATCGTCCTGGACCCGAAGAATGAGCGGGCCTACAAGAACCTGGAGGCGGCCGGCAAGGACTTCGCCGAACTCCTCGAACAAGCCCGCGGCCTGGCCGGGGGGGACGGCAAGACCGGTGCGCTGCTGCAGGAAATCGGGCAGCTCCGGGAAAAGCAGCAGCCGGTACAGGCCCGGGTCGTGGGGCTGGCCAAGGGCGAGACGGCGGCCGCCATCAGCCTTATCAACCAGGAAGAAACGCCCCTCTGGCGGGATCTCAGGGCCCGGCTGGTCTCCCTCAACAAGGCCAAGAAGGCCGACCTCCAGGCTGCGGTGGCCGAAATCCGGCAGATCGGCGAGAACGTCAAGGCCACCGGCCTCGGCCTCGGCGCCCTGTCCCTGCTGATCGTGGCCGCCAGCGCCTTCCTGCTCATCCGCGCCATCACGAGGCCTATCGCCCAGGCCGTGACCCTCGCCAACCGCCTGGCGGAAGGCGACCTGTCGGCGACGGTGCAATCATCCTCCCGGGACGAGGTAGGGCAGCTGATGGCGGCCCTGGGCCACATGGCCGAAAAGCTGTCCCAGGTCATCGGCGCCGTCCGCAGCACCGCCGCCACCCTGGCCAACGCTTCCGCCCAGGTCAGCGCCACTGCCCAGAGCCTGGCCCAGTCGGCCACCGAACAGGCGACGGGCGTGGACCAGGCGAGCGCCTCGGTGAAGGACATCACGGCCTCCATCCACCGCAACAGCGACAATGCCGGCGTCACCGACGGCATGGCGACCCAGGCGGCGCGGGAAGCCCAGGACGGCGGTGAGGCGGTGCGGGAAACCGTAAGCGCCATGAAAGCCATCGCCGGCAAGATCGGGGTGGTGGATGAAATCGCCTACCAGACCAACCTCCTGGCCCTGAACGCCGCCATCGAGGCGGCCCGGGCCGGCGAGCACGGCAAGGGTTTCGCCGTGGTGGCCGCCGAGGTGAGGAAGCTCGCCCAGCGCAGCCAGTCGGCGGCCCAGGAGATCGGCGACGTGGCTGGCCGTTCCGTGGCCCTGGCGGAAAAGGCCGGCGAGCTCCTGGTATCCATGGTGCCGGCCATCGCCAAGACCTCGGGCCTGGTGCAGGAAATCGCGGCCTTGTCCCGGGAGCAGGCTTCCGGCGTCGCCCAGATCGACGGTGCCATGGGCCAGCTCAACCAGACCACCCAGCAGAACGCCTCGGCGTCCGAAGAGCTCGCCGCCACCGCCGAGGAAATGAGCGGCCAGGCGGAGCAGCTCCAGGAACTCATGGCCTTCTTCCGCACCGTGGCGACGGAAGGGACGGCGAAGCCGGCCCCGGCTCGCGGCCGGCCGGACTTCAAGCGGCCCGCCGGGCTTCTTCCCGTTGTCGAATTGGCCGGCGCGGGCAACTTCAACTGATTCTGAAACGATGCACGATTCAACTCTCGAGAACCTGGGCGCGCCACTGCAGCAAGTGGTGCGGGCCAATGCCAGCATCCGCGCCGTCATCGACATGGCGCGCCGGGTGAACCTGGTGGCCATCAACGCCTCCCTGGCAGCGAAAAAGGCTGGGGCCCAGGCTCGGGGGTTCGGCGTGGTATCCGCCGAATTGCGGCAGTTCAGCGACTGGCTGAACGGGCAGATGGGCGACCTCGACCGGCTCATCGCCGTGCAGGTGGTGAACCTGGCCGAGGTGGCCAAGGAACGCCGCCAGCACCGCCATCTCCAGCGGGCCCAGGAATGCTGCGTCGGCAGCGGCCCGATGGCCCTTGTCACCGCCCGCATCGGGGAGCGCCTGAGCCTGGCGGACCAGGCCAACCGGCAGCGCTGGCAAGACCTCGGCCTGCGCACCCGGCGGATATTGCGCCTGTGCGGCACCGGCACGGCCCTGGCCCGGGCGGCCAAGGTCGAGGCGGTGTACGGCGGCGCCTTCGCCGGCGGGCTCCGCCTGGTGGCGGAGGAAATTGAGGCGGCCATCGCCGCCATCCACGAAACCCTCAGAGAACTGGGCAACGACCTGGCCCACGCACAACCATGAAAAAAATCACAACCATCTTCCAGAGCGGCAATCACTCCTGGGCCGTGGTGGCCCGGGACCCGGACCGCCCCGACTACCTCATCGACACCAACGAGTACCTGGTGGTCTCCGACGGGCGCGGCCTCCTGACCGATCCCGGCGGCTCCGAAATCTTCGCCGCCGTCTTCGCGGCCCTGGCCCACGATTACGACCCCGCCTGCATCGAGTCCATCTTCGCCTCCCACCAGGACCCGGACATCATTTCTTCCCTGGCCCTGTGGCTGGCCTTCAAGCCGGAGCTGAAGTGCCACCTGAGCTGGCTGTGGTCCGAGTTCGTGCCCCATTTCGGCGGCGACGACCAGACCCTGGTGCCCATTCCTGACGAGGGGGCCGTGATCCCCCTGGGCACCCTCGCCCTGGAGGCGGTACCCGCCCACTTCCTGCATTCCTCGGGCAACTTCCACCTCTACGACGAGCGGGCCCGCATCCTCTTTTCCGGCGACGTGGGCGCCGCCCTGCTGCCTGAGCGGGCCGGCCTCTTCGTCACCGATTTCGATTTCCACATCCGCCATGCCGAGGGTTTCCACCGCCGCTGGATGGGGTCCAACGAGGCCAAGCGGGACTGGTGCGAGCGGGCCAGCCGCCTGGACATCGACATGCTCTGCCCCCAGCACGGCGCCATCTACCAGGGGGCCGACGTCATGCGCTTCATCAACTGGTTCGACGAGCTGGAAGTCGGCCTGGGCCGGATCAATCCCCAGGGCCGTTCCCTGGCAGAAAAGAGGGCGGCATGACCGGGGCGGGCGGGTCCGTAGCGCCACGGATGGCATGGCGGCTGCTGCTGGTGGAAGATTCGGACGACGACGCCGAGCTGATCCGCCTCAGCCTGGAGCAGGCAGGGCTGGCGGCGGCCATCTCCCGGGTCTCCCGGCGGGAGGATTTGTGCCGGTGCCTGGAGGAGGGCGGCTGGGACGCGGTGGTCTGCGACCACCACCTGCCGGACCTGGATTCCCTGCGGGCCCTGGAGCTGGTTGCGGCGCGCCAGGCGGGGTTGCCCTTCATCCTGGTCTCCGGCGCCATTCCCGATGAATTGGCGGCGGAGGTGCTGCGCCGCGGCGCCAGGGATTTCATCAGCAAGGGCGACCTCGGGAAGCTGCCCGCGGCCCTGGGGCGGGAGTTATCATGAAATCCATCCTCTTTCTCGCTCTCGCCTGTGCCCAGGGCGCTTCCGCCCTGGCTGCCGAACCTGCCAAGTTCAGCCTCCTCGACCATCCGGCTCCCAATGTGGAGACCTTGCCCCAGGATCACTACGGCAAGCTCGTCCGGGAAGGCCGCGAACTGGCCACCCGCACCTTCGCCTACGTCGGGCCGGAGGTAAAGGACCCCAACAAACGCTACGCCGGCAACAACCTGGCCTGTACCTCCTGCCACCAGGACGGGGCTGCCAAGCCCTACGCCATGCCCTGGGTGGGCGTGAGCGCCACCTTCCCCCAATATCGGGGCCGGGAAGACGAGGTCAGCACCGTCGAGGAACGGGTGAACGGCTGCATGGAGCGCAGCATGAACGGCAAGCCGCTGCCCCTGGATTCCCGGGAGATGAAGGCCTTCGTTGCCTACATCCATTTCCTCTCCCGGGGCGTTCCGGTGGGGGCCAGCCTCGAGGGCGCCGGCACCAAGGCCAGTCCCCCGCCCAACCGGCGCGCCGACCCGGCGGCCGGGGAAGCCATCTTCAAGGCCAAGTGCGCCGCCTGCCACGGCGAAAACGGCCAGGGGCTGCGGGCCGGCCAGCCCGGGGATGCCCAGGGCTATGTCTTCCCGCCGCTCTGGGGGCCGGACAGCTTCAACAACGGAGCCGGCATGAACCGCATGCTGACGGCCGTCAACTTCATCCGCCACAACATGCCCCAGGGCACCACCTACGCCAACCCGGTCCTGACCGACGAGCAGGCCTATGATGTGACCGCCTACATCCTGTCGAAGCCGCGCCCGGTCAAGGCCAATCTGGAGGCGGATTTCCCGGCCCGCTGGAACAAGCCGGTGGATGCCGCCTTCCCGCCCTACGTGGATGGCGCCTCGGCGGACCAGCACCGCTTCGGCCCCTATCCGCCCCTGATGGAAATGGCCAAGAAGCGCGCCGCCGAGCGCCAGGCCCTGGGCAAGTAAAACCAGGCGGGGCGAGGCTGCAGCCTCGCCCCGGCCCAGGGGGAAGTATCTGACGAGAAGGGGGGGCGATCTCCTCCGGAATTGCCGGGTAGACCCAATGGCTTTGGCTGGCCCCGCGTCTATAACTGGACGTACAGCCCTGGCCGGGACAGCGATCCGCGATGCGTCGCGGCCATTCGCTTCCCGTCGTCTACCCCATTTCCCGGAGGATGCCCGAATGAAGAATACCCCGCTTTTCGCCGCGGCCGCGCTGGCCGCCCTGCTCCTCCCGGGCTGTTCGACCGTGGAGTACGGCCGGCAGGGCTCCCTGAGCGACTACGAGACGAAGGCCATGAGCTGCCAGGACATCGATCAGGAAATGACCCGGGTGGTGGGGTTCGTCGAGCAGGTGAACACGTCGACCCGGCACAGCTGGTACAACATTCCGGCGGTCCTGGAGACCCATTGGATCGGCAACAGCCGGGAGAAGAGCCTGGCCCTGGAGAGCGCCAACAGCCGCATGGTTCAGCTGTGGACCCTGCGGGACAGCAAGAAATGCGGCAATGGAAACGGTGCCGGCGTCGGCGGCGGCAAGGCCGGCGGCGATTTGCAGCCCCTCAGCCTGCCGGTGCAGAAGCCCGAGGTCGAAGAGCAGCACATCAATTGACACGCCGGCCGGGCGGGCCGGGGTTCTAGCGCAGTCCGGACACCGAGCCTTCCTTGGGATATTCGATGGTGTAGTCCACTCCGAACCGGGCCGTCTCGCCGGGCGCCAGGGTTTTCTCCCAGGCCACGACGCCGCGCCGCTGCTCCCAGGGGTCGATGGTCGGCTGCGGCTCGAAGCTGGCCTGCACCTTGATCTCGTCGGAGGCGCTCACCGGCGAGGCTTCCAGCACCAGCACGTCCACCGGTTTACGGTGGGCGCTGGTGAGGGTAAAGACATCGGCCATCCGGCGCTCCTGGCGGCGGTCGAAAATGCCCGTGGTGCCGGACTTGCCCTTCACCTGGTCCACGGTGACCCGCAGCAGCTCGTCGCGGCCGAAGGAAAAGACGAAGCGCTCGGCGCTCTGGGGATTCCAGTGGGTGGCACCGACGTAGTTGCCATCCCGGAAAAGCTGCAGGTTGCCCGTCAGCCACACCCCCTGCGGCCGAGAGGCCTCGGCGGTGACGACGGCGGACGGGTCCAGGCGGGGGGCGACCCGCAGGTACTGCTTCACGGGCAGGGTCTGCTTCGCCAGGGCCACCGACACCTCGCGCCCGTCGGCCGGCAGGCTGACCCGGGCCGGGACTTCGTACTCGGTGGCGAAGGTGCTCTGGGTCTCGAAGGTGGGGGGGCGGTAGTCCTCTGCGCCGCTGCCCGCGATGGCCCGGGCCGGGGCCGGGGCGGCGGACGGCATCATGATCTTGGCGCTTTTCTCGGCGCGTGCTTCCGCCGGAGGCAGGGGCGGCTGGTAGGAGAGGAGCCAGGGCTGGGGATCGGGGGCGGTGGGGGACTGCCGGGGCTGGGCGGTGGACAGGGTGAGCTTGACGCTGTTCCAGTCCTCGCCGCTCTTCTGGGATATCGTCGCCAGGCGCTCCAGCTCCACCCGGGAGGCGGCGGCATCCAGCCCCGCCCGGTAGGCCGGCTTCCAGCCCGCATTGGGGACCTGGTAGCTCAGCTTCACGGTGCCTGCCCGGTCGGCGGCCACATTAACGGTGATGGTCCGCGCGTCCTTCGACCCGGTGCGCAGCCGCGCCAGATCGCGCTGCAGGGCGCTGATCTTCTTGCCGATCTCGCGCTTCTGCACCGCCAGGCGATGGCTCTTGGCCAGGGTCTCGCCGGCGCTGCGCCCCAGGGTGTCGATGACGCCGGCCAGGGTCTTGGCGTCCATGGCGGGGCGGGGCTGCTTGGAGCTGTCGCCGTCGCCGCCGCCGAGGCTTTCCAGGTAGTCCTTGACGATTTCCGCCGCCTTGGCCTCGGCATCCAGGGCCGCCTGCTGGTCCTGGAGGGTCTGGATTTTCGCCTCCAGTTCGGCCTCGGCCGGGTTCACCGCCTCGGTGCGGGCGGCGTCCTGGGTGACGATTTCGCCGACGCGGATGCCGGGGCCGGCTTCGGTGCGCAGGGTCTGGGGGTCGAAGCGGGCCGGCAGGCCGGTGACGACGATCTGGGTCGTCCCGGGCGCCACCTGGGCGGTCCGCACCACGGTGGCGCTGCCCGGGTAGAGCATGACGGCGCTGATGGGTGCCGCCACGTCGGCCCAGGCCTGGGCGCCCAGGGTCCCGAAAACGAAGAAGCCAGCGAGGATCTTGAATTTCATGGGAAATCCTTTCCTGGAACAGGGGGGCGAAATGTGCCTCCGGCATTGTAGGGTGGGGCATTGCCACGGGAAAGGGGCCTGATCGGCACCCGGAGGGGGCTCGATGGGGTGGCGATAGGCCGAAGATGCGACCGCTGGGTGGAGCAGGGCTGATTTAAACTATTAGGTTCTGTATGAAACCGAGGTCGTTCCGACAATGATTTTGTCTCCGGAAACAGGCGGGCTGCTGCTGTTGTTGCTCGATTTGTCAGGCACTTTTGCCTTTGCCCTGAGCGGCGCCACGGCGGGCATCAATCGCCGCGCGGACATCTTCGGCGTGCTGGTGCTGTCATTTGCGGCGGCCAACTTTGGGGGAATCATCCGCGATGTCCTGATCGGCGCCCTTCCCCCCGCCGGCATCAGCGACCTGAGGTATATGGGCGTGTCCCTCGCGGCAGGCTTCGTGGCATTTTTCTGGCATTCGGTCATCGAGAGGCTCCGCAATGCGGTGCTGGTATTCGATGCCCTGGGGCTGGCCTTTTTTGCGGTGTCTGGCGCGCAGAAGGCGCTGGATTTTCATCTCTCCCCTGTCATGGCAGCGCTCTTGGGAATGCTCACCGCGATTGGCGGAGGGATCGTGCGGGACCTGCTCCTGAACGAAATTCCCGGCGTCCTGCGCAGAGAAATCTATGCCGTGGCTGCGCTGGCTGGCGCCACGGTCGTCGTCACGGCCCATCTGTTCGCACTCCCCTCCGCCCTGTCGGCGATTACGGGCGCCATGCTGTGCTTTGGCATCCGGATGCTCGCCATCCGCTACGACTGGCACTTGCCGACCGCCTCGTCGGCGATCATGCCGGAAGATTCCGGGAAGCCGTGAGTGCGCGCCATCGGCGCAAGGCGGCTATTCCCCCGGGGCATGGGCGGAAACGCCTGATGGTTGCCTGTGCCGGTGCCTGGAATTACGATTAGTTAACTGAATTTATTTGTTTCCGGCGCAGAAGCCGGATTCTGGCTTTCAGGCTACCATCGCCCGCCATTCTGTCCATGGAATGGCAGCTACCGGCAGCGTCAGCGCGCGACGCTAGCGATGCGTTTCGCCCATCATTGCGCCGGGCCGAGTTCCTCGATCGAAGCCGTTTCTGAGTATTGATAACAAGAGCTTAAGACCTACTGGAATCAAGAGGGGGAAGTCATGTTCAACAACACCCGCATCGGAACCCGGCTGGCCGGGAGTTTTGCCCTGATGATCGTCCTGCTCGTCGCGCTGGCGTGGCTGGGCATCAATCGCATGGGCATGATCAACGGCAAGCTGCAGCTCCTGGCCGAGGACAACTATCCGAAGACCGTCTGGGCCAACGACATCATCGACGCCGTCAATGTCGTTGCCCAGGTGACCCGCCAGGCTCTCCTGGTCAGCAAGCCGGAAGAGGCCAGGGCCGAGCTGGACCGCATTCCGCCCCTGAGCCGGATCATCAGCGACCGGCTGGACAAGCTGGGCAAGGCCGCCGTTTCAGAAGCCGACAAGGAAATCCTGAAGAAGATGGCCGCCGTCCGAGCCGCTTATGTGGCCGATCTCGGGAAATTCCGGGAGGCCGCTACGACCGGGCGCAGGGAAGAGGCGCTGGCGCTGCTCAACACCGACATGCTCAAGAGCCAGACCAATTACCTCGGCGCCATCGCCGAACTGGTTTCCTATCAGGGCGACCTCATGGCCAAGGCCAGCAAGGATGCGGCGGACGCCTACGAGACCGCTCGTACGGTGACCCTGGCGATTGCCGGGCTGGCGATTGTCCTGGCCGCCGTCATCGCCTTCCGGCTCACCCGGGGCATCACCCGGCCCCTCAACGAGGCGGTGAAGGTGGCCAACCAATTGGCGGAAGGCGATCTGACCGCCAGGATCGAGGTGACCGGCAAGGATGAAACCGGGCTGCTGCTTCAGGCGATGCAGGCCATGGTCGGCAGGCTGGCCCAGATCATCGGCGAGGTGCGCAATGCCGCCCAGGCCCTGACCGAAGCCTCAGGCCAGGTTTCCGCCACGGCCCAGTCGCTCTCCGAGTCCTCTTCGGAGCAGGCGGCCAGCGTCGAGGAAATTTCCTCCACCCTCGAACAGGCATCGGCTTCCGTCAAGCAGAACACCGAGAACGCCAAGGTCACCGACGGCATGGCCTCCAAGGCTGCCACCGAGGCGGGTGAGGGCGGGCAAGCCGTCGACCAGACGGTGGATGCCATGAAGAGCATCGCCAGCAAGATCGGCATCATCGACGACATCGCCTACCAGACCAACCTCCTGGCCCTGAATGCCGCCATCGAGGCGGCCCGGGCCGGAGAGCACGGCAAGGGCTTCGCGGTGGTGGCGGCGGAAGTCCGGAAGCTGGCCGAAAGGAGCCAGGTGGCGGCCCAGGAAATCGGCGAAGTGGCCGGCAACAGCGTCACCCTGGCCGAGCGCGCCGGCCATCTCCTGACGGCGATGGTTCCGGCGATCCAGAAGACTTCCGACCTGGTGCAGGAAATCGCCTCCGCCAGCGAGGAACAGGCCAGCGGCGTGGCCCAGATCAACAGCGCCATGGGCCAGCTCAACCTAGCCACCCAGCAGAACGCCTCGGCTTCCGAGGAACTGGCGGCCACCGCCGAGGAACTGGGCAGCCAGGCTGAGCAGTTGCAGCAGCTCATGACCTTCTTCCGGCTCGAGCAAGCGGTGCGCTCCTACGAAAAGCCCGCCGTCCAGACGGTCAACTCCAAGCCGGCAGCGAACTATCCCGGGGCCGCCCGCCAGACCGTCGGCACCTACGACGAGCACCAGTTCGAGCGTTTCTGAGCCGGCTGCAAAAGGATCGTTCCTTGCGGAGGCCGCAGCACTCCTGACCATTTGCTTGCCTAAGGCTGGTAATGGGCGATACCAGCCCCCAGGATGCCGTTTGCGGCGTTGCTAGGAGGAAATAGGCATGAGGCGCGGCGATCGTTCTCTGGCGGGCCGGCGTTGAACCTGGTCCGGTTGTCTCCCGATGGGGCACTGGCCAGCCTGGGCAGCGGCCCGGGCGGGCTTGCCGCCGGCGAGGTGGCACGGCGCCGGAGCGAGTTCGGCCCCAACCGCATCGAGGCGGCTGCCAAAACGCCTCTCTGGTTGAGCCTGGGCCGGGAATTCACCCATTTCTTCGCCCTCATTCTCTGGCTGGCTGCGGGCCTCGCCTTCTTCGCCGAGGGGTTCGATCCCGGCCAGGGCATGGGCACCCTGGCCTGGGCCATCGTCGGGGTGATCGGGGTCAATGGCCTTTTCTCCTTCTGGCAGCAGTACCGGGCCGAGAAAGCCCTGGCGGCGCTGCAGGCCCTGCTGCCCCAGCAGGTGGACGTGGTGCGGGCAGGCGTGACCCATGCCGTCCTGGCCGACGACCTGGTGCCCGGAGACATCGTGCTCCTCGGGGAGGGGGACAGGGTGCCGGCGGACTGCCGGCTCATCGAAGCTGCCGGGCTGCGGGCGAGCCTCGCCACCCTGACCGGCGAATCCCTGCCACAGCGGCGCTTTGCCGAAAGCGACGACGAATCCGATTTCCTGGTCGCCCGCAACCTCCTCCTGGCGGGGACCCTGGTCGTTTCCGGCCAGGGGCGTGCCGTCGTCTTCGCCACCGGCATGCGCACCGAGTTCGGCCGCATCGCCCACCTCACCCAGGCCGCCGTCGAGACCGAGTCCCCCCTGCAGCGGGAAATCCGCCGGGTCTCCCGGCTGGTGGCGATCTTTGCCGCCAGCCTCGGCGTCCTGTTCTTCTTCGGCGGCCATTGGCTCGGCCTGCCCTTCTGGGCCAACTTCATGTTCGCCATCGGGATCATCGTCGCCAACGTGCCGGAGGGACTCCTGCCCACCGTCACCCTGGCCCTGGCCATGGCGACCCAGCGCATGGCCAGGCGCAACGCCCTGGTGCGGCACCTGCCGGCGGTGGAGACCCTGGGGGCGACGACGGTCATCTGTTCCGACAAGACCGGGACCCTCACCCAGAACCGCATGACGGTGAAGCGCCTCTTTGCCGACGGCGACTTCCGCGACCCCTTTTCCCGCCTGCCCCGGCCCCTGCTGCGGGTGGCGGCGCGCTGCCACGACCTCAAGTTTCCCGACGGCCGGCCCCTGGGGGACCCCATGGAAATTGCCCTGTGGGAATTGTCCCGGCACCGCCGCAAGGAAGACGGCGGCGGGCAGCGCCTGGGCGAACTGCCCTTCGACCACGAGCGGGACCGCATGTCCACCCTCTGGGCCGAGGCCGGGGGCCGGGAGTTCTACTGCAAAGGAGCGCCGGAGTCGGTGCTGCCCCTGTGCATCGCCCAATGGACCCGCTACGGCGTCCGTCCCCTGGTTGACGAGGATCGCCAGGCCCTGGTGGCCGCCCAGGAGGACATGGCGGAGCAGGGCCTGCGGGTCCTGGCCCTGGCGGGCAAGGATCTGGCGGCGGAAGAGGCGGCAGCCGAGACCGATCTCGTCTTCTACGGCCTGGCGGGGCTGGAGGACCCGCCCCGGGGCGATGTGCCGGAAGCCATCGCCCGCTGCCGATCGGCCGGGGTCAAGGTCATCATGGTGACCGGCGACCATCCCCGGACGGCCCTGGCCATCGCCCGGGAAATCGGGCTGGTGGGGAGAGAGGAGCCGACCCTCCTGAAGGGAGCCGACATCGCCGCCATGACCGCCGCCCAGCTCCAGCTGGCCCTGGCGGCCCCCGAGGTGATCTGTGCCCGCATGACCGCCGAGCAGAAGATGCGCGTGGTGCAGGCCCTGCAGCACAAGGGGGAGGTGGTGGCGGTCACCGGCGACGGGGTGAACGACGCCCCGGCCCTGAAGACCGCCGATATCGGGATCGCCATGGGGCGGAGCGGCACCGACGTGGCCCGGGAGGCGGCGGACATCGTGCTTCTCGACGACCACTTCGCCAGCATCGTGAACGCCATCGAGGAGGGGCGGGCGGTGTTCGCCAACATCCGCAAGTTCATGACCTACATCCTCACATCCAATATTCCCGAAGTGGTGCCCTACCTGACCTTCGTTCTCTTCCGCATTCCTTTGCCCCTGACCGTCGTCCAGATCCTGGCCGTGGATCTGGGCACCGACATGGTGCCGGCCCTGGCCCTGGGCGCCGAGCCGCCGACGGCGGACGTCATGCGCCAGCCGCCCCGCCCCCGCCGGGAGCGGCTCCTGTCCTGGGCGCTGGTGGCTCGGGCCTATCTTTGGCTCGGCGTGCTGGAGTCGGTAGCGGCCATGGCGGCTTTCTTCTTCGTCCTGGATGCCGCCGGCTGGCGCTACGGCGAACCCCTGGGGGCGAAGGACCCGAACTACCTGGCGGCCACCACCGCCTGCCTGACGGCCATCGTCCTCACCCAGGTGGTCAACCTCCTGGTTTGCCGGGATGCCCGCCAGCACGCCTGGTGCCTGCCCATGGGGGGCAACCCGCTCCTTTGGCTCGGCCTCGGGGTGGAAATGCTGCTGCTGATCCTCATCGTCTATACCCCCGAGGGCAATGCCCTGTTCGGCACCGCGCCGTTGGGGGCGGAGGTCTGGCTGTATATTCCGCCTTTTGCCCTGGCCATGTTTGCCCTGGAGGAGGGGCGCAAGGAACTGGCGGGGCGGATGGGGAGATCTGAATGAGGGTGGTGGTGCAAAGGGTGCGGCAGGCGGCGGTGGCAGTGGATGACGAGGTGGTTGGAGCCATCGGCCCGGGGCTCCTGGTCCTGGCCGGCTTTGAGGCCGGGGACGGCGAGGGCGACCTGGACTGGATGGCGGGCAAGCTCGCCCGGCTGCGGGTATTCCCCGACGAGGCCGGGGTGATGAACCGCAGCGTCGCGGACGCCGGGGGCGACATCCTGGCGGTGTCTCAATTCACCCTCTACGCCTCCACCCAGAAGGGCAACCGGCCCTCCTGGGGGCGGGCGACGCCGGGAGAGGTGTCCCGGCCCCTGTTCGAGGCCTTCGTCGGCAAGCTTTCCGCTGCCCTCGGCAAGCCAGTGCCCAGCGGCGTGTTCGGCGCCGATATGCAGGTGAGCCTGACCAACGACGGGCCAGTGACCCTGGTCATCGATTCCAGGATGCCGGAGTAGGCCCCGGAAGGCTGGCGGCGGGATGATAGAATCCCGTGGAATATAGCTTAGCTAGAAACATGCCAGTCACTCTCCAGTCCCTCGTCCTCCTGCTCTGCGCCGCGGTCCTCGCCGTGGCCCTGGCGCGGCAATTGCGGCTCCCCCCCATCCTCGCCTATCTCGCCGTCGGCGTCGCCATCGGGCCCCATGGCTTGCGCTATGTGGCCGAGACCGAGCAGTCGTCCAATATCGCCGAGTTCGGTGTCGTCTTCCTGATGTTTTCCATCGGCCTGGAATTCAGCCTGGCCCGGCTCCGGGCCATGCGACGGCTGGTGTTCGGCTTCGGCGGCGCCCAGGTCCTGGTGACCCTGGCCGGGACCACGGCGGTCACCGTCTTCTACTACGGCCAGGACTGGCGGGTCGGCTTCGCGGTGGGGGCGGCCTGCGCCATGTCCTCCACCGCCATCGTCTCCCGGCTCCTGTCCGAGCGCCTGGAGCTCCATTCCCAGCCCGGCCGCCAGACCATGGCGGTGCTGCTGTTCCAGGATCTGGCGGTGGTGCCGCTCCTGATTGTCATTCCGGCCCTGGCCGGGAAGGCCGAGGGGCTGGCGCAGAATCTGTTGATCGCCTTCGCCCAGGCGACCCTGGTGCTCACCATCCTCATCATGGGCGGGCAGCGGATCATGCGCCGCTGGTTCGACCTGGTGGCGCGGCAGAAGTCCACCGAGCTCTTCATGCTCAACGTCCTGCTGGTGGTGGTGGGGCTGTCCTGGCTCACCTCGTCGGCGGGGCTGTCCCTCGCCCTGGGGGCCTTCGTGGGGGGCATGCTGATCGCCGAGACGGTGTACCGGCACCAGGTGGAGGCCGACGTCCGACCCTTCCGGGACGTGCTGCTGGGACTCTTCTTCGTTACCGTCGGCATGCTCCTCGATGTGGACTATGTCTTCCACAACCTGCCGGCGGTGCTGGCCGCCCTGGCCCTTCTGGTGCTGGCCAAGGGGGGCATCGTCATGATCCTCACCCTGGTGATGAAGAACTCCGTCGACGTGGGGCTGCGCACGGCTGTCCAACTGGCCCAGGCCGGGGAATTCGGCTTCGTCCTCCTGCAGCTGGCGGGCGACGGGGGGTTGATCCCCCGGGATGTCTTCCAGGTCACCATGGCGGCGATGCTGCTTTCCATGATGGCGGCGCCCTTCCTCATCGCCCGGGCCGCGGGACTGGGCAAGCGCCTCTCGAAAGGGGAGTTCGCCAGCCGCGCCGAGGTGGCCCACCAGGTGGCGGTCCACAGCATGGGCATGAGCGACCACGTCATCCTGTGCGGCTTCGGCCGCACCGGCCAGAGCCTGGCCCATTTCCTGGAGCGGGAAAGCATTCCCTTCATCGCCCTCGATATCGACAGCACCCGGGTCCAGGAGGCCGGGGGGGCCGGCGAGAATGTCGTGTTCGGCACCGCCGACCGCCGGGAAGTCCTGACCGCGGCCGGTGTCGCCCGGGCCCGGGCGGTGGTCATCACCTTCGCCGATCCGCCGGCAGCGGAGCGCACCCTGGAAATGGTGCGGGCCCTGCGGCCCGACCTGCCGGTCATCGTCCGGGCCCAGGACGAGAGCCAGATCGACCGCCTCAAATCCCTGGGGGCGAGCGAAGTGGTGCCGGAAGTGCTGGAGGGCAGCCTCATGCTGGCGGCCCAGACCCTGGCCCAGGTGGGGGTTCCCCTGGAGCGCAGCCTGGCCCAGGTGCGCTCGGCCCGGGCCGAGCGCTATGCCTCCCTGCGAGCTTTCTACCGGGGCGAGAGCGACCGCATGCACAAGCTCTCCCAGGAGAAGCTTGTGCTGGTGCTGGAACCCCAGGCCTACGGCATCGGCAAGACCCTGGCGGAGCTCGATGTCGCCAGCCGGGGCGTCATGGTGGAGGCCCTGCGCCGGCGCGGTGTCAGGAGCCTGGGGCCGGAACCGGAGACGCGCCTGGAGGACAACGACGTGCTCATCCTGGTGGGGGCGCCGGAAAACCTGGCCGACGCCGAGCATTTCCTCCTGGACGGCAGGCGTTCGGTCCGGCGATGACTTCGGCGTCCTGGGCTTGTGCCGGCCTCCGGCTCCGGATTCTCTAATTCGCCGCCTCGGGTTAGACTGCGTCTGCTGTCGCCCCGGGCGATGGCAGCCGACAAGATAACCACGAGGGGAGAAGAAAGATGAAACAGCGCATTGCCGCCGGCCTGGTGGCCGTGGCCGCCTTGGCGGCAGGTTCCGCCCTGGCTTCCGAGGACCTGGCCAAAGCGAAGAACTGCCTGGGCTGCCATACGGTGGACAAGAAACTGGTGGGGCCCGCCTACAAGGATATCGCCAAGAAGCGCGCCGCCGAGAAGGGCGCCGACGCGGCCCTGGCCCAGAAGATCCGCAACGGCAGCAAGGGTGAATGGGGCGGCCCCGAGATGCCGCCCAACCCGGCCGTCTCCGAGGCCGAGGCGGCCAGCCTCGCCAAGTGGGTCCTTTCCCTCAAGTAAGCCCGAGCAGCGGCCGGCCGCTGCCGGCTTTCCCTGATGCCGGCCCGCCCAGGGCGGGACCGGCCGCATCCCCCGTAAATTGATGACCAGCCACACCCCCGACCCCAGGCGCCGCCGCTGGATTGCCCTCGGCATCGTCGCCACCGCCTACGTCCTCTCCTTCTTCCAGCGCTTCGCCCCCGCCGGTATCGCCCACGACCTGGCGGCCGCCTTCCAGACTTCAGCCGCCTCCCTGGGCATCCTGGCGGCCACCTATTTCTACGTCTACACGGTGATGCAGGTGCCCACCGGCATCCTGGTGGATACCCTGGGGCCCCGCCGCATCCTCTTCCTGGGCGGCCTGGTGGGCGGCGCCGGCAGCCTCCTGTTCGGCCTCGCCCCCAGCCTCGACCTGGCCCTGGCGGGACGGACCCTGATCGGCCTCGGGGTGTCGGTGACCTTCATCGCCATGCTGAAGATCATCGCCGTCTGGTTCGAGGAGAACCGCTTCGCCACCCTGGTCGGCGGCTCCATGCTCATCGGCAACCTGGGCTCGGTTCTCGCCGGGGCGCCCCTGTCGGGCGTCGCCCAGGCCACCGGCTGGCGGGGCGTTTTCATCGGCGTCGGCCTGGTGTCCGTGGTGCTGGGCCTGGCCTGCTGGCTGCTGGTGCGGGACCGTCCCGAGGCAGTGGGCGGCCAGCCGGCGGTTCGGCCCCGGGTGGACCGGACCGTGATCCTGAGCGGGCTCATGACGGTGCTGAAGAACCGCTTCACCTGGCCGGCGGCGCTGGTGAATCTGGGGGTGGCGGGCAGCTTCTTCACCTTCGGCGGCCTCTGGGCCATGCCCTTCCTGACCCAGGCCCATGGCCTCACGCGGGCCGTGGCCTCGAACCACCTGTCCCTCTACTTCGCCGGGTTCGCCGTCGGTTGCCTGGTCATCGGCGGCATCTCGGACCGCCTCGGGCGCCGGAAGCCGGTGGTCATTGCCTCCACCCACGTCTACGGCCTCATCTGGCTGGTCTGGCTGTCCGGCGTGAGCCTGCCGCTGCCGGTAAGCTATGCCCTGTTCGGACTCATGGGCCTCGCTACCGCCAGCTTCACCCTGACCTGGGCCTGCGCCAAGGAGGTGAATCCGCCCCTCCTGTCGGGCATGTCCACCTCGGTGGCCAACATGGGCGGCTTCCTGGCCGGGGCTCTCCTGCAGCCCCTGGTGGGCTGGGTGATGGATATCCACTGGCAGGGCACCATGGCCAACGGCGTGCGGGTCTATTCACCGGAGGATTTCCGCCTCGGCCTCCTGCTGGTGGCCGGCGCCGCCTGGTTCGGCGCCGCCTGCGCCTGGCGCCTGCGGGAGACCCATTGCCGCAATGTCTGGCAGGCCGGCGGCGGAGCGGCCATGGCGAGCTGAGGAGCGGACGGGGGCAGTGACTGGAAGCCGAAAAGAATATTATAATTCGCTTATATTCAACGGGAGGCTGTCATGACCAAATCCTTCGTCGCCATCACCTCGGACGTTTCCAAGGCCCTCGACACCCTGCGCCGGGAAATCCCGGACACCATGCAGGGCTTTTCCGCCATGGCCAAGGGGGCCCTCAAGGGCGGTGCCCTCAGCGAGCTGGACAAGGAGCTGATTGCGCTGGCCATCGGCGTTTCGAGCCGTTGCGATGCCTGCATCGGCTTCCATGTGAAGGCCCTCATCCGTTTGGGCGTCACCCGGGAGCAACTGATGGAGACCCTGGCCATCTGCACCTATATGGGCGGCGGTCCGACCCTCATGTACGCCGCGGAAGCCGTCCGGGCCTACGAGGAGTTTACGGCCAGGACGGCGGCCCCGGCGGCTTGACGCCTGTCAGTGCAGCCGGTGGGGAGCGCCGCAGCAGGCCTTGAATGCCTTCCGGCTGCCGCAGCGGCAGGGGTGCTGGGCATTGGCCAGGGCATTCCTCGATTCCTTCCGGGCGATGAGTTCGAGGACGAAGCGCTGGACGTGGATGGCCTCCACCACGGCCGGGATCCACTCGGTGAGCCGGGCCCGCTGCTCGGGCGTTTCGCACATTCCTTCCCAGTCCGGCGGCACCGTGTCCGACCCCAGCAGCAGAATGGGAAGCAGCAGGCCGCTGCTGGTCGGGGTGGCGATAAAGCTTGCCCAGTGGGTGTCGAGCAGGACCATCCCGAGCATGAAGCCGTTGCACCACAGGGTTCCATCGCCATAGGGCGCGCCGCTGCCGTGGGCGGCGGTCACCAGGGGTGAGAAGCCGCTGTCCGGGTCGGCCAGGGTCGCCCGGATGTCGTCGTACATGCGCAGGATGTAGGCGGTGAGCCGTTTTTCCTGGGCCCGATCGGCAAAGCGGGGGAGTTCCTCCCGGTTCGTGCTCCAGACCAGGGGTAGCCACTGCTCCGGGTCGATGGCCGTTCCCGACAGGGCCACCGATGTCAGGAAGCCATGCAGGACATCCACTCCCCAGAGTCCGGCGGGCACGGCATCCGAGTCGAGGAACTCGTCGAGTTCGGCCAGCTCCTGAGGGCTCAGGGAGAGGGCAGCCATGGGGTATTGCCGATGGCGATTGCGATTGGGCGTGGGCATGATGGGCAGCGGGCAGATGACTCTGGCAGAGTACCCGTGGGGCCCGGTTTCCCTCAATACAGCCTTCACCCGAAGAAAAGTACCCGCAACCGTAGTCCCTTCGGGTTCCCCGGTTATCAGCGGTAGAAGGGCCCCTGCCCTCGAACCGGCCGGGGAGCGGATAGAATAGGCCGCATGTCCTTTTCGGAAATGCCGCACCGACCCCGCTCCCTGGAATGGGCGATCGCCTTGTCTTTGGCGGTGCACGGGATGGTCCTCTTCGCGCTCCGCCCGGCCACCCCGGTGGCGACCCCGTCGGCACCGCGGCTCGAGGCTAGCCTGGGCAAGCGGGAGGCGGCGGCGCCCGTCGACATCCCGGTGCTTCCCGGTCCGGCCCCGGCAGCCAGCCCCAGGCCGCGGATTCGCCCCAAGGTGCTGACGGCGCAAAAGCGCCCGGGGCTCCCGGCGCTCCGCTCCGCCCCCAGGTGGTCGGCGGCGGAAAAGGCGGAGATGGACCGCTTTTTGGGCGAACTCTCCGGGGAGGCCCGGGATCGACCCGGCCTGGCCCGGCGCTCCCTGGCCATGGCCGAGGAACTGGGCCGGCACCAGGCCAGCCAGGAGGACGGCGAGGCCGTGACCCTGGAACGCCTGCCCGACAGCCCACCGGTGGACCCCTTCAGCCTGGAAATGTACCTGGATAGCTTGGTGAAGAAGCTCAACCGGAGCGCCGGCTTTGTCAGGAACGACCCGCGGAGCAAGGGTGTGCAGACGGCCGCGGTGCGCATCCGCCTCAATCCCAACGGCTCCCTCGCCGGCTTTCAGGTGCTCGATGCCGGCGACCAGAGGGATGAAATCGCCTTCATCAGGGCCGTGGTGGAGCGGGCCGTGCCCTTCTCGCCCTTCCCGCCGGACTTGCGGCAATCCGCCCGGACCCTGTCCATGTTCATCTGCATCCTGCCTGCCGGCGCGGGTGGCGGCGGGTTCGGCTTTACCCGCAATCCAGGGGGGCGCGGCTGCTGACCGGGCGAGGGGCCGGAAGCCGCAACCAATCGCGCCGGGGGTGGTCTATTGTTGTGGCGGGGCGATGATCCAGCTTCCCTCGTCGGGCCGGCGCCGCCGGACCCCTTGGCCCGGCCCGTACAGGCTGCGGATGATCCCCTGCCTTCTTTTCCGGCAATCAATGCCCGGAGCCTCTGCCGCCCGAAGAAACCCGGGCTGCGGATCGATTTCTCCCGTTGTCTATATTTTCGAGGCCAAAATTTGACTGGCCGCCGCCTTCCCAGGCTATAATGCCGGCCCCGAGCGTTCTTAGCTCAGTTGGTAGAGCGCTAGCCTTACAAGCTGGATGTCGGCGGTTCGAGCCCGTCAGGACGCACCAGGGCCTTGGTGGTGAAATTGGTAGACACGCTATCTTGAGGGGGTAGTGGCGCAAGCCGTGCGAGTTCGAGTCTCGCCCAAGGCACCAAACAGCAGTTTTGCAGCATCCGGCAGCATCCGGCAGCATCCGATCGACCCGCCCAGCCGCGGGTCTTTTTGTTGGCGGCAAGGGAAACCGTTTTTCCTGTTCCGGGAATACGAAGCCGTGGATCGGCTCTGACCTGGCCCGGGCTCTCTCTGTCATTTAATGCTGCGATGACAACCAAGTCGACACTCGTGCGTTACATCAGGTGTCGAAGTCCATTTTCGTGGGGAAGTGCAAGTGCGTTGGTTATTGGTCGCAGCCGTGGCTGCGCTGTCCTCTTTGGGTGTTGTCGCCTCCGAGCTGCCGCTGGCGGAGCAGCAGGCAGTTGCCAAGCCGTCGGTTGTCACGGAGCAGTTGGCGGTGATGGAGCGGGCGGCCGGCGCGGAAGGAGCGGCAGGACAAGTTCCCGTCTCGGACTCGGCCGTCATCCTGACTCCGATCCCGACGCCGCCCCCGGTGATCGAGCTGCTGACGGAGCTGAAGCCCGTCGAAAAGCTGCATCCGGCCAAGAAGCTGAAGCTGGCGAAGAGAAAACCCGTCAAGGACACCATGTTCTCCCGCTCGGCGCGTCATCAGATGGCGCTGCTGGCGGCCAAGCCCAGGGCCGGCGATCCGTCCATCCGCGACTTCTTCGATGACGAGGATGTCGATTTCGGTGCCAGCGACCTGGATTTCCACCGCTCCTTCAGCCGGCCCAAGGTCAAGGAAGTGGCCGACCGGGACGAAGACGATGACGCTGATATCTCCGAGGCCGTGAAGCTTCGGCTGTTTGTCGCACGTATGAAGGCGGTCCAGGCCCACGAGAAGAAATTTGCCCAAGCCGAAGACAATCACGCCGATATCCCGGAAGCCGTGAAGCTGCGGCTGTTCCTGGCGCGCATGAAGGCCGTCCAGGCGCACCAGAAGAAGTTCTCCTGAACCAGGGCGCGGCGGGCGGGGCATTCGCTCCGCCGGGCTGCGGAACTCGCCCCCTGCGGGGCTCAGACAGTTCTCGCCCGGCTCCTCAAACGCCCCGCCCGCCGGTTACTACTTGTTGGAAGCCGTCTTACAGCGGCCGCTTGACCGACAGGATGCCGCGGATCTGGCCCCGGCTGTAGCCCACCGCCTGGTCGTGGGGATAGGTTTCCGCCAGCTTGGCCTTGAGGCTCCCGTCCATGCTCTCCGCCGGCCCGTGGCAAGCGACGCAGACGTCCGCCACCGGTAGGGCCTTGGCGTAGCGGAAGTAGGATTTGCCGCTTTCCTGGACAATTTCCGATTTTTCCAGGGTTTCCGGCTTGGTGCCGGCCGCCAGCTTCCGTTCCATTTCCTGCAGGGTGGCGGTTTCCCAGTTGTCGGGCTGGCCCCGCTCGGGATTGCGCACCTTGAGGCTGACGCGGCGGATGGACCAGCCGGTGGCCTCCCGCACCTGTTGAATCAATTTTGGCGCCTGCTCCCGGCAGACCGGGATGGCGTCGGCGACGCCCTTCTGGCCGACGGCCTCCTGCATGGCGGCCATCACCTTGGGCACCACCGGCAGCACGGTCTTCTTGGTGTCGGTCGTCAGGGCATCGATGTCCTGGGCGAAGGCGGAAAAGGCCAGGGTGGCCAGGGCAAAGGCGGCGGTGGTCTTCATGGAGTCTCCTTGAATTGACAACGTGTTGGGCAAAGCCGGCGCCATTCCGGCGCCGGCTCGTTGCAAAGAAATGGGCCGTCAGCCGGTCCCGGCATTATTGGGGCAGGATGAAGGCGGCCTTCTCTTCCACCCGGATAGAGCCATCCTCGGCGGCGACGATGGTGAAGCGCATCGGGTTGGAGCCCGGCTTGCCGGCTTCGGGCTGGACCCGGACCACCATCGGCATTTCCTTGACGCTGGCCGAGGCGACCTCGATCTCGCGGGGGCCGGCGATGCCGATGCTGTCCAGGCCGGCGACGCTGATCTGGTAGAGGTGGGGCTTCTCGTCAGTGTTCATCAGACGCAGCATGTAGATGTTCTCGATGCTGCCGTCGTCGGCTTCCCGGGCGAGGGTCGCCCGGTCCCGGATGACGTCCACCTTGAGGGGGATGCGGTGGCCCAGGGACCAGCCGGCGGCGCCGACGATGAGGAACAGGATGGCGGTGTAGAGGAGGATGCGGGGGCGCACGACGCGGGCGAAGATGTCCCGCCGCGACAGGTGCAGGCTGCCGGCGTTCTCGGTGGAGTAGCGCACCAGGCCGCGGGGATAGCCGACCTTGTCCATGACCTGGTCGCAGGCGTCGATGCAGGCGGCGCAGCCGATGCATTCGTACTGGAGGCCGTTGCGGATATCGATGCCGGTGGGGCAGACCTGGACGCAGATGCCGCAATCCACGCATTCCCCCAGGCCCTGGGCCTTGGGATCGGTGCCTTTCCTGCGGGTGCCCCGGGGCTCGCCCCGCTCCGGGTCGTAGGTGACGAGCAGGGTGTCCGGGTCGAACATGACGCTCTGGAAGCGGGCGTAGGGGCACATGTACTTGCACACCTGCTCCCGCATGAAGCCGGCCATCATGTAAGTGAAGCCGCCGTAGAAGAAGATCCAGAAGGTTTCCCAGGGGCCGAAGGCGAAGGTCTTGGCTTCCTCGATGAGTTCGGTCACCGGGGTGAAGTAGCCCACCAGGGTGAAGCCGGTCCACAGGGCGACGAGCAGCCACAGGAAGTGCTTGGTGAGCTTGATCCGCGCCTTGCGGACAGTCATGGGGCCGTTATCCAGCTTGATGCGGGCGTTGCGCTCCCCTTCCACCCAGTTCTCAATCCACATGAAGACTTCCGTGTAGACCGTCTGGGGGCAGGCGTAGCCGCAGAAGAGGCGGCCGCCGACGGCGGTGACCAGGAAGAGGCCGTAGGCCGAGATGATGAGGAGTACCGCCAGGTAGAAGACGTCCTGGGGCCAGAGGATGAGGCCGAAGATGTAGAACTTGCGCTCCACCAGGTGGAGCAGCAGGGCCTGGCGCCCGTTCCAGTCCAGCCACAGGCCGCCGTAGAAGATGGCCTGGGTGAGGACGACCAGGGCGATGCGCCAGTTGGCGAACAGGCCCTGGGTGGCCCGGGCGTAGATCGTCCGGCGCTTCTCGTAGAGGGAGACGGTGGCTTCCGTCTGTTCGGTGGCGGGTTTTGCAGCTTTACTCATTTGCTTTCCTCGGGATCGGGAATGGGTGCGGATTCGGGGGCGGCCTCGGCTTCCTCTTCGGGGAGCCGGCCGCAGCGCCGGTTGGCGGCCAGGGTTTCGGCCCGGGCCGGGAGCGGGGGAAGCTCGCGCCGGCTGGCCAGGGCGATGAATTCGTCCCGGCTGACGCCCAGCAGCATCGGATTGGTGCGCCTTTCCTCCCCGATGCAGCTGACCCAGCGCTGCTGGCTGCCGTGGCCGGGATAAACAAGATACTCGTCTGGTTGGGTCAGGAGGCGGCGGGTGACGCTGTCGAACAGCATCCCCGCATTGCCCCCCGGCCCATCCGTTCGCCCGCAGCCGCTGATCAGGAGGGAGTCGCCGGTGAATAGGCGGTCGCCCCAGCGATAGGTCAGGCAGGCGGGCGTATGTCCGGGAGTGGAAAGGGCCTGGAAGGCCAGGTCCCCGAAGTTCAGGGAGTCGCCGTCGGCCAGCAGGCAGTCGGCGCCCTCGACCCCGCTTTGGCGGCCGCAGACGACGGTGGCGCCGGTGAGGCGGCGCAGGGTGTCGGCGGCGGTGAGGTGATCCGCATGGACGTGGGTTTCGATAATGCCGGCCAGGCGCAGCCCCAGTTCCTCGAGGACGCCCAGGTACAGGGGGACCTGTTCCCGGACGGGATCGATGAACACCGCCTGACGGGTGGCGTCGGACCCCACCAGGTAGGAGCAGGTGCCGGAAGGGGAATCCCAGAAGCGTCGAAGGAGGGGCATGCCTCTTCCATATCAAGACCCGTGCCATGTCGGCTGGGAAGTGGTGGGGTCAGAATAATCAACGGCTTATGCATGCCTGGTAAAGACGGCCGTGCGTCCGGAGGCTTTCTCTGCCAAAATTGGCGGACGACTTTTGCATTGATTGCCATAAATGGCGCTTGCGGCCGCCCCCAATCTTCTCAGCGAGCTTCTTTCCTTCCTCGATGGCCTGCCGGAGCCGCGCATCGTCATGGATGCCGATTACCGCATCGTCGCCGCCAACCAGGCCTACGTGCGGGAATTCGGCAGCGGGCAGCCGATCCGGGGGCGCACCTGCTACGAGGTCTCCCACCGCTTCACCGTACCCTGCGACCAGGCGGGGGAGTCCTGCCCGCTGAAGCAGTGCCTGGAATCCGGCGTCCCCCAGCGGGTGCTGCACCTACACCACACCCCCCGGGGCGAGGAGCACGTCGATGTGGAAACCGTGCCGGTGCGGGACGATGCCGGCAAGGTGGCCTACTTCGTCGAGACCATGCGCCGGGTCCGCCAGGCCAGCAGCCGGGCTGCCGGCCAGGGGCTGGTAGGGCGCTCCCCCGTTTTCATGCGCATGCTGGAGCAGGTGGTGCGGGTGGCGCCGGCGGATTCGGCGGTGCTCATCCTGGGGGAGACCGGCACCGGCAAGGAACTGGTGGCCCGGGCTATTCACGAGGCCAGTAACCGCAACGCCGGCGCCTTTGTGGCGGTGGACTGCGCCGGGCTTTCGGAAACCCTGTTCGAGAGCGAGCTCTTCGGCTACGAAAAGGGCGCCTTCACCGGCGCCAGCCACCGCAAGCTCGGCCTGGTGGAGGCGGCCAGCGGCGGCACCCTGTTCCTCGACGAAATCGGCGACCTGCCGCCGGCCCTCCAGGTCAAGCTCCTGCGTCTCCTGGAATCGGCCACCTACCGCCGGGTGGGCGGCATCGACGCCCTGCCCGCCGACTTCCGGCTGGTGGCGGCCACCCACCGGGATCTGCGGACCATGGTGGAGGAGGGCTCCTTCCGGCGGGATCTCTATTACCGGCTCAACGTCTTTCCCATCCGCACCCCCGCCCTCCATGAGCGGACCGCGGACATTCCCCTCCTGGCCGCCTCCCTGCTGGAGCGGGTGGACCGCCGGCCGGGGCGCCGCTTCTCCGCCGATGCCCTGGATTGGCTCTCCTGCCGCCGCTACCCGGGCAATATCCGGGAGTTGCGCAACATCATAGAAAGAGCGGCGCTGATGGCGGACAATGATCCCTTGGCCGCCGAAGACCTCCGGGCCGTGGACGAGGACGGCGGCGAGGCACCGGCCGCGGCCGGGGTTGCCGAAGGCCGGGCTGCCTTTGCCGTCCCGGGCCTCGTCCCCCTCGATCAACTGGAGCAGCACTATCTGAAATGGGCCGCCAGGGAAGTGACCAGCGACCTGCCCCGCCTGGCTGCGGGCCTGGGCATCAGCCTCCGCACCCTGTACCGGAAGCTGAGGGAGGCCGGGATGGGCAGGGACCGACCCTAGGATCGCACCGAACTTCGGCGGTCTCGTCCTGTCCGTTGGTAGTGGGTTCCCAAAAGCCCGAAAGCGAGGATTCGGCCATGCTCTTTGCCCCCCACCGCTTTGCGCCGAATCCGGCCAACGACAGCTTCCTTTCCCTTCTCTACCGCTTCTTCTTCTTCGACTGGCTCTTCGCCGACATGACCCAGGCCAAGGGGCTGCTGGAATGTCACGCCGCCCGCCAGCACAACCGGGCGATGCGCAAGTACCTGCCGACCTACCTGCGCCGCTGGGGCGGCGTGGCGATGACCGCCTTCGTTGCCGGCAGCGTTTGCGAGCAGGTTTTCCAGGCGCAGCTGGCCGCCACCTGCTGCTTCACCGGCTTCAGCCTCACCCTGGGGGTGATGGCGGTCATCGTCGCGGCCTGGCTGCTCCTGGCCGCTCCCCACCGCTCCTAGGCGACCGGGAAAACCCGGGCGAGCCTCCGGGAGACGGGCAGCAGGAGCAGGATGGCGAGGCCCGAGAGGGGGCCGGCGAAGGTCGCCGCCAAGGTGGCATTGCACACCACCAGGTTCAGCACGCCGGCCTTGGCCGCATCCCGCATGGCGTCGTCGGTGGGCTCTTCGGCGGCCCGCACCAGGACCGGCCAGGCAAGGGCGGCGAAGAGGGCGACGAAGACCAGGGCGGGCCACTGCTCCCGCATGATGGCCAGGAAGCCGTAGGCAATCCCCACCAGGACCAGCATGCCCAGGGCGGCGACGCCCTGGGGGTTGCGGCCGTCGCCGCCGCCGCGGCTGACCACGGTGACCGCGAACATGTAGCCGACCGGAATCGACGCCAGGGGCCAGCCGACCGCGATGGCATCAACGCTGGCCGCCATCCCCAGGAGCAGGCTGCCGGCCCGGCAGAAGCCGGTGAGCAGGGGGCTGAACAGGGTCAAGGGCTGGCCGCGGCCATGGTGGAAGGCGATGAGGTAGGTGAGGCCGGCGGCCAGGAATCCGGCCTCGACGCTGTAAAGGCCGGCGCAGAACACGCCGGCGACGAGGAGCGCAGCGCTCAGGGCGAGGGCGGCGGGGAGGGAAATCTGGCCCAGGGGAATGGGGCTGGCGGGCCTGTTTCCCTCCTTCCCGTTGGCATCGCAGACGTCCCTCAGGGCTTCGCCGCCGGCATAGACCAGGAAGGCGGCCAGGGGCAGGAGCCAGAAGCCGGCCGTGATCCCCTGGGGGGCCAGCCCCCAGGCGACGGTGATGCCCCCCAGGGCGTCGGCGGCGGCGGTCAGGGCATTGGCCGGCCCCATGAGATGCAAGGGGGCCAGGAGCCTGGCCGTCTCCCGGGGGGCGGCCAGGGTATCGGTCGAAGACTGCTGTTTTCTGTCATTCACGGCAAGCTCCTTGGCGGAGGGGAAAAGCAGGCGGGGAAATTTATGCCCCAGGGCAGCAAACGACGCTCCCGGAATCCCCGGTGGGTACGGTCGGTGTTGCACGAAAGGCATATAAGCGTATACTTATACAGATGAAAACAAAGTACCTTTTTCTTCTCTGGGCGGCCCTGCCGATGGCCGGATGGGCTGAATCCCTGGCAACGGTCACCGCGCAGCCCCATGACGTGGCCCTGACTTTCCCGGCCGAGGCGCTGGTGGAAGCGGTCCAGCAGGCCACCGTGGCGGCCCAGGTGCCGGGGCGCATCATCGAGGTCCGGGCCGACGCCGGCCAGACGGTGAAAAAGGGCGAACTGCTCATGCGCATCGACGCCCGGGAGGCCGCCGAGGCGGTGCGGGGGGCGGAAGCGCGCTATATCGACGCCAAGGCTGCCTATGACCGCTCCCGGAGCCTGATGCAGCAGAAATTCGTCAGCCAGGCCGCCGTGGACAAGGCCCGGGCCGAACTCGACGCCGCTGCCGCCAACCGTTCCGCCGCTGCCGCCGGCCAGAGCCATGCCGCCATCGTGGCCCCCATCACCGGGGTGGTGGCCCGCCGCCATGCCGAGCTGGGCGAAATGGCCGCCCCCGGCCGCGCCCTGTTCACCCTCTACGAACCCGGCGGCCTGCGGGTGACGGCCAGCGTGCCCCAGTACCGCCTCTCCGAAATGCGCGCCATCCGGGGCGCCAAGGTGGAATTTCCCGAACTGGGCAAGTGGGTCGACGCCGCCGGCGTGACGGTGCTGCCCACCGTGGATGTGGCGACCCATGTTTCCCAGGTGCGGGTCAACCTGCCGGCGAGGCCGGATATCGCCGGCCTGGTGACGCCGGGCATGTTCGCCCGGGTCCATTTCGTGGTCGGCACGGCCAGCAAGCTCACCGTGCCCGCCAAGGCGGTGGTCCGCCGGGGCGAGGTGGCGGCGGTGTACGTCCAGGGCGCCGGCGATCGGCTGGCCCTGCGCCAGGTGCGCCTGGGCGAGGCGGTGGGCGAGGGCGAAGTGGAAGTCCTGGCCGGCCTCGCCGCCGGCGAGAAGGTGGTCCTGGAGCCCACCCGGGCCGGCATCGCCCTGAAGTCCGCGGGCAAGTAGGCCATGACCAGGCAGAACGGCAGTCTCGGCGTCTCCGGACGCATCGCCCGGGCTTTCCAGGCCTCCCGCATGACCCCCCTGCTGGCCCTGGTGGCCTTTCTCATGGGGGTTTTTGCCACCCTGGTGACCCCACGGGAGGAAGAACCCCAGATCGACGTCACCATGGCCGACGTCTTCGTCCAGTTTCCCGGCGCCTCCGCCCAGGACGTGGAAAACCTGGTGGCGCGGCCGGCCGAACAGGTCCTGTCCCGCATGCACGGGGTGGAGCACGTCTACTCCGTCTCCAAGCCCGGCATGGCGGTGATGACGGTGCAGTTCGAGGTCGGCGTCAAGTACAACGACGCGGTTCTGCGCCTCTACGACACGGTCCAGTCCAACCGGGACTGGCTGCCCCCCAACCTGGGCGTCCAGGAGCCGGTGGTCAAGCCCAAGGGCATCGACGACGTGCCCATCGTGGCGCTGACCTTCTCCACCGCCGATCCGGGGCGCTCCGCCTTTGAGCTCCAGCAGGTGGCCCGGGCCGTCGAAATCGAGTTGAAGCGCATCAAGGGCACCCGGGACGTGTCCACCCTGGGCGGGCCGGATCACGTCATCCGCATCCAGATGGACGCCGAGCGCATGAACGCCTACGGGGTCACGCCCCAGGACCTGGCCGGCGCCCTCAAGGTTTCCAACGCCCTGCAATCCTCCGGCAGCCTGGTGGCCGGCGCCCGGGAAGTCCTGGTGCAGACCGGCACCTACCTGGAATCCGCCGCCGACGTGAAGCAGCTGGTGGTGGCGGTGCGAGGTGACGCAAATGCGCGCAAGCCCGTCTTCATGGGCGACGTGGCCCGCATCGAGGACGGCCCGGACCAGCCCAGCCAGTACGTCTGGACCGGCAACAAGGCCGGGGAACTGCCCGCCGTCACCCTGCAGCTCTCCAAGCAGCCCGGCGTCAATGCCGCCGACGTGGCCGAAGCGGTGCTGCGCCGGGTCGATGGCCTCAAGGGCACCGTCATTCCCGACGGCGTCGATGTGACGGTGACCCGCAACTACGGCCAGACCGCCACCGAGAAGGCCCAGAAGCTCATCGGCAAGCTCATCTTCGCCACCGCCTTCGTGGTGCTCCTGGTCTTCTTCGCTCTCGGGCGCCGGGAGGCCGTCATCGTCGGCGTCGCCGTCACCCTGACCCTCGCGGCCACCCTTTTCGCCTCCTGGGCCTGGGGCTTCACCCTGAACCGGGTGTCCCTCTTCGCCCTCATCTTCTCCATCGGCATCCTGGTGGACGACGCCATCGTGGTGGTGGAGAACATCCACCGCCACCGGGTGCTGCATCCGGAGAAGGGCCTGCTGGAGATTATCCCGCCGGCGGTGGACGAGGTCGGCGGACCCACCATCCTGGCCACCCTGACCGTCATCGCGGCCCTGCTGCCCATGGCCTTCGTCAGCGGCCTGATGGGGCCCTACATGAGCCCCATTCCCATCAATTCCTCCATGGGCATGGCCATTTCCCTGGCCGTGGCCTTCGTGGTCACCCCCTGGCTGGCCGCCCGGCTCCTCGGCAAGGGCCACGCCGCCGCCCATGCGCCCTCGAAGCTGGACGCCAGGCTGGACTCCACCTTCCGCCGGCTCCTCACCCCCTTCCTGGACGAGGCCCGGGGACGCACCGCCCGCATCAAGCTGGGCATCGCCGTTCTGGTCCTTATCCTGGGGTCGGTGTCCCTGGCGGTGTTCCAGCTGGTGGTGCTGAAAATGCTGCCCCTGGACAACAAGAGCGAATTCCAGGTGATCCTCGACATGCCGGTGGGGACGCCGGTGGAGGAAACCGCCCGGGTCCTGCACGAAATTGGCGCCGAACTCGCCCAGGTGGAAGAGGTGGTCAATTACCAGGCCTATGCCGGTACCGCCAGCCCCATCAACTTCAACGGCCTGGTGCGCCAGTACTACCTGCGGGCCGCGCCGGAGCGGGGTGACATCCAGGTGAACCTGGCCGACAAGCACCACCGCTCCCGCTCCAGCCACGAAATCGCCACGGCAGTGCGTGACCGCATCGAGGCCACGGCCAAGCGCCACGGCGGCAACGCCAAGGTGGTGGAAGTGCCGCCGGGGCCGCCGGTGCTCTCGCCCATCGTGGCGGAAATCTACGGGCCGGACTACCAGGACCAGATCGGCGTCGCCAAGCAGGTGCGGACGGCTTTCGAGAAGACGCCGGACATCGTCGGCGTGGACGACTACGTCGAGGCCGACGCCCGCAAGACCGTGCTCCACGTCCTGCAGAGCAAGGCGGCGCTCCTCGGGGTGGCCCAGAGCGACATCGTCGAAGTGGTCCGCATGGGCCTTTCCGGCGAGGACGTGACCCCGGTGCACAACACCCAGAGCAAGTTCGAGGTGCCGGTGCGCATCACCCTGCCGGCGGAAAAGCAGTCCAGCCTCGATACCCTCATGAAGCTCCGGGTGCGCTCCCGGGACGGCGGCCTGGTGCCGGTCTCCGAGCTGGTGGAAGTGCGCGACCTGGCCCGGGAGAAGGCCATCTACCACAAGGACCTGCTGCCGGTGGTGTACGTGGTGGGCGACATGGGCGGCAAGCTCGACTCGCCCCTCTACGGCATGTTCGACGTGCGCTCCCGGCTCAAGGGCATGGCCCTTTCCGAGGGCGGCAGCCTCGGGGAGCACTTCATCCGCCAGCCCGACGATCCCTATGCCGGCTTCAGCCTCAAGTGGGACGGCGAGTGGCAGGTCACCTACGAGACCTTCCGGGACATGGGCATCGCCTATGCCGTCGGCCTCATCCTGATCTACCTCCTGGTGGTGGCCCACTTCGGGTCCTACCTGGTGCCGCTCATCATCATGGCCCCCATCCCGCTCACCATCATCGGCGTCATGCCGGGCCACGCCCTGTTCGGGGCCCAGTTCACCGCCACCTCCATGATCGGGATGATCGCCCTGGCCGGCATCATCGTCCGCAATTCCATCCTGCTGGTGGATTTCATCCGCGAGCAGGTGGCGGCGGGGATGGGCTTCAAGGAGGCCATCATCCAGTCGGCGGCGGTGCGGGCCAAGCCCATCGCCCTCACCGCCCTGGCCGCCATGCTGGGGGCCCTCTTCATCCTCGACGACCCGATTTTCAACGGGCTGGCCATCAGCCTCATTTTCGGCATCCTGGTCTCCACCCTGCTGACCCTGGTGGTGATCCCGGTGCTTTATTACTCAGCCTTCAATCAGGAGTTTTCGGAGCATGAATATTGAGCGTGCCATTCGTATCCTGGCCGGCAGCGTTGTCCTGCTGACCCTGGCCCTGGGCGTCGAGGAGAGCCCCATCTTCGTTTCGAAGTGGTTTCTCGCCGTCACCGCCTTCGCTGGCTTTAACCTTCTGCAGAGCGGGTTCACCGGCTTTTGCCCCCCCGAGTGGCTGTTCGCCCGGCTGGGTCTGAAGCGGGGCGGCTCGGCCTGCTGCAAGTAAGCCGTCGGCGCGTTCGATGCGCCCGTACAGGCCGTGGTTGGCGCCGGCCGGGCCGGCGGTGAAGAAGAGGGCGTTGGTGGGCTGGTCCCGCACCCCGTTGCCGAAGCAGATGCCCCACAGCCCGTCGATGGCGAGGGGGCGGCTGTCGGTGCCGCGGATCTCGCCCTTGAATTCGCCGCTGGCGGGGTCGTAGGCGTTGATCTTGCCGTCCCCGACATTGGCGACCAGCAGATGGTTGCTGAACGGGCCGAAGTCCGCCGGGGCCATGGCCATGCCCCAGGGGGCGTTGAGGTGCCCCCGGGAAGCCAGGCGGCGGACGAGTCGGCCGTCGGCATTGAAGATATTCACGAAGCCCATGCCGGCGCCGGCCACGCCGTCCTCCTTGTCGCTGTCCTGCTTGGCGTAGGTGACGTAGAGGTTGCCGTTGATGTTGTGGATGCCAAAGGGGGCGAATCCCGCCGGCAGGCTGGGGTCCTTGAAGGCTCCCGCCGGCAGGGTGACGGGCTGGAAGACGTTGTCGAAGACATCGATCTTGCCGCCGTGGAAATCGGTGGCGTAGAGGAAGCGGCTGTTGCCGTTGGCGGCGATGGCCACGCCCTTGTACACGGCGCCGCCCTGGGAGTTGTCCACCATGGCGATGGCCTTGGTCTCTCCGGCCCGATAACTCCAGCCCGAAATGACGCCGGCTTCGGTGGCGAAAATGAAGACGGCGGGGTCCACCGTCCCGTCCGGGCAGGGCAGGGCGAAATCGGCCCCTTCGTTACTGGCGATGCCGGTGGGGCTGCCGCCGGGGATATCCACCGCCAGGGACGGCGAATGCAGGGGATTGCCCAGGCCGTCGTACACCGAGGAGCCGCTGTTGCCGTTGCTGGCGATCCACACCATGCCGGTGGCGGTGAGGGCGATGCCCCAGGGATTGATCAGTTCGGGATCGACATGCTCCGCCGGCACGCCGCCGTCCGACACCAGGTTGCGCTGCACATAGGCGCCGACCTCCTTGCCGGCCAGGGCCGCGGGGGAGGACAGGCAGCCGGCGGCCAGGATCGCCAGCAGGCCCAGGGCTGGCGGGGACAGGCGCCGGCAGCCGCCGGTCCGGGCAGGAACCGTATCGTTCATGTTGTCTCCTTCCTTCGGGGCGGCCGCGAAACGGGGATAAGGCATCCCCCTGCGCTGGCCGGATTTGTCCAGTCTAGGAAGGCGGCGGCGGATGCAAATAAGGTCAACCGGGGGATTGGGCGCCAGGAAGGGCTGCATATGGCAAGCCGATCGGCAGGGCCTTTGATTTTCGTGATTGACAGTCACCACCGGGCCGGGCAGTCTTCGCCCGGTGCGACGCGAGGGAATGATGAGAATTGACGGGATGGGCATTGATCCGGTGGAAGAAAAAGAGGATCAGCAGGCCATCTTCGATGCCGTTACGGTCGGCATCGCCCTCCTGCGGGACCGCAGGATCGAGCGCTGCAACCGCCGCATGGAGGAGCTCTTCGGCTTCGGCCCGGGGGAAATGGTGGGCCGCCCCAGCCGGGTGTGGTATCCCACGGAAGAATGCTATGAGCGTGTCGGTCAGGCAGTCTACGCCGATCTGGCCGCCGGCCGCGAAGTTTCCCACGAGCTGGAGTTCATGCGTCGGGACGGCAACCGCTTCTGGGGCCGGCAGGGAGGGCGCGCCATCGATCCGGCCGATCCCTACGCCGGCTCGGTGTGGATCATCGAGGACCTGACCGAGGAGTACGAGGCCACCAAGGAACTCCAGCTGGCCCGCAAGGTGTTCGAAGTCAGCTCCGAAGCCATCATGATCACCGACGCGAAGAACCGCATCGTCTCGGTGAATGCCGCCTTCCAGGCCATCACCGGCTACAGCCGTGAAGAGGTGGTGGGACGGGACCCCAAGTTCATGGGTTCCGGCCGCCACAGCCCCGCCTTCTTCGCCACCATGTGGGAAACCCTGCGGGACAGCGGCCATTGGGAAGGGGAAATCTGGGACAAGCGCAAGAGCGGCGACTGCTACCCGAAATGGCTGACCATCGACACCATCCGTGACGACCAGGGTGCCGTCACCCACCACGTCGCGGTCTTTTCCGATATCACCGAGCGCAAGGCCACCGAGGAGCGCATCGCCTTCCTGGCCCACCACGATCCCCTCACCGGCCTGCCCAACCGGCTCACCCTGACGCTCCACCTGGAGCACGCCATCGAGCAGGCCAAGCGGGACCAGCTGCGGATCGGGCTGATGTTCATCGACCTGGACAATTTCAAGCGCATCAACGACACCCTGGGCCACCACATCGGCGACCTGCTCCTCTGCGAAGTGGCCCGGCGCATCCGCGGCGCGGTGCGGGAATCGGACATCGTCGCCCGCATCGGCGGCGACGAGTTCGTCCTGGTGCTGGAGCGCAGCCAGCTGCCCAACGATGCTTCCGTGGTCAGCCAGAAGATCATCGACCAGGTGGGCGAGCCCTACCGCTTCGAGTCCCATGAGCTGCACACCACCCCATCCATCGGCATCAGCATCTATCCCGACGATGGCGAGGACATCGAAACCCTGATGAAGAACGCCGACGCGGCCATGTACCACGCCAAGGGCCTGGGCCGGAACAACTACCAGTTCTACGCCCAGGAAATGAACGCCGCCGCCTCCGAGCGCCTGCGGCTGGAATCCCGGCTGCGCCTGGCCATGGCCACCAGCGCCGACTTCTCCCTCTGCTACCAGCCCCAGATCGACCTGGTCACCGGCCACATCGTCGGCTTCGAGGCCCTCATCCGCTGGGACGATTCGGAACTGGGCCGGGTGCCCCCCGACCGCTTCATCCCGGTGGCGGAGGAGATCGGCCTCATCTGCTACATCGGCTCCTGGGTGCTCCACACTGCCTGCCAGCAGGCCCGGGCCTGGCTGGACGAGGGGCTGGCCTTCGGCCGGGTGGCGGTGAATGTGTCGCCCCAGCAGTTCCGCCAGCCCCGCTTTGCCGACCTGGTCCGCACCATCCTCGCCGAGACCGGACTGCCGGCGGCGGCCCTGGAGCTGGAAATCACCGAGAGCACCCTGATGGAGACCGCCGACACCGCCGTCTCCATCCTCAACGAACTAAAGGAAGTCGGCGTCGCCCTGGCGGTGGACGACTTCGGCACCGGCTATTCGTCCCTCGCCTACCTGAAGCGCTTCCCCATCGACTGCCTGAAGATCGACCGCTCCTTCGTCCTCGACATCGAGAGCGACCCTTCCGACGCCGCCATCGCCATCGCCGTCATCGCCCTGGCCCATTCCATCGGCCTGCAGGTGGTGGCCGAAGGGGTGGAGACCGAAGGCCAGCGGGATTTCCTCAGCCGCTACGCCTGCGACCGGGTGCAGGGCTACCTCTACTGCCGGCCGGTGCCGGCGCCGGAAGCGGCACAGTTCTGCCGGCAGAGGTAAACTCCCGGGCATCCATCCCGTCGGAGTTTCTTATGAAAATCGGTTTCATCGGCCTGGGCCTCATGGGGCGCCCGATGGCCCTCAATCTCCTCAAGGCCGGCCACGCCGTCACCGTCTGGTCCCGCCGCGCCGAATCCATGGACCCCCTGCTGGCGGCCGGCGCCACCGGCGCCGCCAGCCCGGCGGCCACCGCCGAGGGGGCGGACCTGGTCATCTCCATGGTGGCCGACGCCCCGGACGTGGCTGAGGTCATGCTCGGCGCCCAGGGCGTCGCCCAGGGCGCCCGGGCGGGGCTGGTGGCGGTGGACATGAGCACCATCGCCCCGGCGTCGGCCCGGGAAATCGGCCGGGGCCTCGCTGCCGCCGGGGTCGATTTCCTCGACGCCCCGGTGTCCGGGGGCGAGGTGGGCGCCATCGCCGGCAACCTCTCCATCATGGTGGGCGGCTCGGATGCCGCCTTCGCCTGGGCCAGGCCGGCCTTCGAGGCCATGGGCAAGAACATCGTCCACGTCGGGGATTCCGGCGCCGGCCAGGTCGCCAAGGCCGCCAATCAGATCGTCACTGGCATGGGGGTCCTGGCGGTGGCCGAGGCCTTCGCCTTCGCCAGCAAGAATGGCGTGGACCCGGCCCAGGTGCGGGAAGCGCTCCTGGGGGGCTTCGCCTATTCCCGCATCCTGGAGAACCACGGCAAGCGCATGCTGGATCGTAATTTCAAGCCCGGCTTCAAGAGCTGGATGCACGAGAAGGACATGAACATCGTCATGCAGACCGCCCACCAGCTGGGGCTGTCCCTGCCCGGCTCGGCCGCCACCGCCCAGATGTTCAACGCCATGGTGGGCTCCGGCCTGGGCGAGGAGGATTCGGTCGCCGTGCTGAAGCTCCTGGAGCGCCTCTCCGGCCAGGAAAATTGACATGAAAGTCGGATTCATCGGCCTCGGCGTCATGGGCCGGCCCATGGCCGGACATCTTCTCAAGGCCGGCCACGAGCTGGCCGTCTGGGCCCGGCGGCCGGAAAGCGCCCAGCCCCTGGCCGAGCAGGGCGCCAAAGTCTTCGCCACCCCGGCCGAACTCGCCCGCCATTGCGAAGTCATATTCACCATGATTACTTCCAGTGCCGACGTGGAGCAGGTCGCCCTCGGGCCCCAGGGGCTCGGCGAAGGCATGGCCCCCGGGGCCGTGCTGGTGGATTGCTCCACCATCGCCCCCGACGTCGCCCGCCGCATCGCCGCCGCCCTGGCGGAAAAGGGCGCCCACATGCTGGACGCCCCGGTCTCCGGCGGTGAGCTGGGGGCCGTCGATGCCACCCTCGCCATCATGGCCGGGGGCGACGAGGCCGTGCTGGAGCGGGTGCGGCCCCTGCTGGAATGCCTGGGCAAGCGCATCGTCCACGTCGGCCCCAGCGGCGCCGGCCAGGTCGCCAAGGCCTGCAACCAGATGATCATGGTCGCCGCCATCGAGGCGGTGGCCGAGGCCATGCGCCTGGCCGAAGCCTCCGGCGTCGATTGCGGCAAGGTCAAGGAAGCCCTCTCCGGCGGCTCGGCGGCGAGCCGGGTGCTGGACGTCATGGGCGAGCGCATGGTGCAGCGGGACTTCGCCGCCGGCATCGAGGCCCGGCTCCATCACAAGGATTTCGGCCTCGTCCTCGAAGCCGCCCGCCGGGCCGGGTCGCCGGTGCCCCTGGCCGCCGCCGTCAGCCAGCAGCTCAACGCCCTCATGGCCCAGGGCTGGGGCAAGGACGACACGGCCTCCCTGCTGCGGGTGCTGGAACTGACATGAGGCGCCTGGCCTGGGTCCTCGCCCTCCTCCTGGCCGCCTGCGCCGCGCCGATCACCAAGGCGCCGGCGGTCACCCTGGCGGGGGTGGATATCGAGTCCCTGGGCCTCTTCGAGCAGCGCTTCATCCTGACCCTGCGGGTGCGGAATCCCAACGAGGTGGACATCCCGGTGGAGGGTCTGGTCTTCGACGTGGAACTGAACGGCCGGCATTTCGCCGACGGGGTTTCCGGCCTGGCGGTGACCATCCCCCGCCTGGGGGAGGCCATGCTGGAGGTGCGGGCCACCAGCAACCTGGCGGCCTTCCTGCGCCAGTGGCGGGATATGGAAAAGGCCGGGCGCCCCGGCCTGGACTACCGGGTCAGGGGCAACCTGCGGGTGGCGGGGTATGGGGAGCTGCCCTTCGATCACCGGGGGGAGGCGGCTTTTCCGAAGCTGCTGCCCGGGGGCGAGGGGAGGCCGAAGCCGCAGCCCGGGGCGGTTTGAGCGGACCCCAGGCCTCGACGCCTCGCCCTTGACCATCGTCAACGTCATCAGCCCCCCGGCCGACTATCCTCGGGCCGAGAATGCTGCCTTGGTAAGGCGACGGCCGTGCCGTAGGTTGTTGCCCCCTGCCCGCCCTGGGTGCCAGGACCGCTTTCGATAGAACAAAAGGTTCGACGGCGACGAACCTCCGAAAAAGTGCGAAGCGGGATGAAACCAATTTCTTGCGGCATGGCTTTGGCCACCGCCTTTCTGACGCCCTGGGCCTTTGCCGCCCAACCGCCGGACGCCGGCCAGCTCCTGGAAAGCATCAAGCCTGTGCCCGAGCTGCGCCCGGATGCCGCTCCGGCGCTTCCCGAGGCCCTTCCCGCCCGACCGACGATGGCCCTTCCCGCCGATGTGAAGGTCTTCGTCAGGCACTTCCGCATCAGCGGCGCCAGGGCCTTCTCCGGCCAGGATCTGCTGGCCCTGCTCCAGGACGCGGAAGGCCGGGAATGGCGCCTGGCCGACCTGCAGGGGCTGGCCGACCGCATCACCCGCCATTATCGGGACCACGGCTATCTGCTGGCCTGGGCCTATATCCCCGCCCAGAGCATCGAGGACGGCACGGTGGAGATCGCCGTCCTCGAAGGGCGACTGGGCCGGCTCGCCCTGGAGAACCATTCCCTCCTCGGCGACAGCGCGGCGGCGCGCCAGTTGGGCGGCCTCCGTCCAGGCGAGGCCATCCAGGGCCCCCGGCTGGAGCGTGCCCTGCTGCTCCTCAACGACCTGCCGGGGGTGGAGGTGCGATCCACCCTGAAACCGGGCGCTTCCGTCGGCCTCACCGACCTGGATGTGGCCCTGGCCGCCGGTCGCCCCGTGGACGGCAACGTGACCATCGACACCTTCGGCGACCGTTTCACCGGCAGCCTGCGGGCCGGCGCCACCCTCAACCTCAACAGCCCCGCGGGCTGGGGCGACGTGCTCAGCCTGCGCGGCCTCACCGCCGGCGAGGGCCTCTCCTACGGCCGGGTCGCCTACCAGGTGCCGGTCGGCGCGGTCGGCACCAGGGCCGGCATCGCCTGGTCCCAGATGCGCTACGAGCTGGGCAAGGACTTCTCGGCCCTGCAGGCCCATGGCGATGCCGAGATCGCCACCGTCTACCTGCTCCAGCCGCTGCTGCGCAGCCGGCGGACCAACCTCAACGCCCAGCTGACCTACGAGCATAAGGAGCTCGACGACCGGGTCGATGCCCTGGCCACCGCCTCCCGCAAGAAACTGGATGTCTGGAGCCTGGGCCTGAGCGGCGACCAGGCGGACGGGCTGGGGGGCGGCGGCATCAGCCAGTACGGCGCCAGCCTCGTCGCTGGCGACCTGGGCCTCGATCCGGCCAGCGCCGCCCTCGATGGGGCCGGCCTGCGCACCCGGGGGGACTACACCAAAGTCGCCTACCAGGCCATGCGCCTGCAGCGGTTCACCGATAGCCTCCACCTCAAGGGCCAGCTCTCCGGCCAGTCCGCCCAGAAGAACCTCGATTCCTCGGAAAAGCTCAGCCTGGGCGGCGCCTATGGCGTGCGGGCCTATCCCCAGGGCGAGGCGGCTTCCGACGATGCCTGGCTCCTCAACCTGGAACTGCGCTACGCCCCGGCGCCGGCCTGGCAGCTGATCGGCTTCTATGACGCCGCCAGCGGGCGGATCAGCCATGAGCGGCTCCCCGGCACTTCCCGCAACAGCCGCTGGCTCTCGGGCGCCGGCGTCGGCATGACCTGGTCCCAGGCGGCCGACCTGAGCTTCCAGGCCTTTGCCGCCTGGCGGACGGCGGCCGGCCCGCAGTCCGATAATGACCGCAGCCCCCGCTTCTGGCTGCAGGGCGTCAAGCACTTCTGAAAAGGATGGCCAGACCATGAACCACGCCTACCGCCTGATCTGGAACGCCGCCGTCGATAGCTACGTGCCGGCGCCGGAATTCGCCCGCAGCCGGGGCCGGAAATCCGGCGGCAAGGCCCTGGCCGCCGCCCTCTTGTCCGGCCTGGCCCTCAACGCCCTGGGCCTGCCCACCGACGGCCAGGTGAGCGTGGGGCAGGGAAGCATTGCCACCGCCGGCGGCACCATGACGGTGACCCAGGCTTCCCAGAAAATGGCCATCAACTGGGATGGCTTCAGCATCGCCCCGGGGGAGACGGTCCGCTTCCTGCAGCCCGGCAGCGGCGCCATTGCCCTCAACCGCGTGCTGGGGAACGACCCCTCCGCCATCTACGGCAGGCTCCAGGCCAATGGCCAGGTGTTCCTGCTCAACCCCAACGGCGTCCTCTTCGGCCGCACCGCCCAAGTCAATGTGGGCGGCCTGGTGGCATCCACCCTGGGCCTGTCGGACCGGGATTTCGTGGCCGGGAGATTCACCTTCCGGGGCCAGGGCGGCAGCGTCGCCAACCAGGGCAGCATCGCCGCCCGGGACGGCGGCTACGTGGCCCTGCTGGGGGCCCGGGTGAGCAACGAGGGCACCATCGCCGCCCGGCTGGGCACCGTCGCCCTGGGGGCGGGCAGCCAGGCCACCCTCGACTTCGCCGGCGACCGCCTAGTCAACCTGCAGGTGGACCGGGGGGCCATCGATGCCCTGGCCCGGAACCGGCAGCTCATCCAGGCCGACGGCGGCCTGGTGGTCCTGACCGCCAAGGGGGCCGACGCCCTGCTGCGGGCGGTGGTCAATAACGAGGGGGTCATCGAAGCGCGCACCGTCGAGAACCGCAACGGGACCATCGTCCTGCTCGGCGACATGGCCGGCGGCGCCGTCCAGGTCTCGGGCCTCCTGGATGCGTCGGCGCCCGACGGCGGGAACGGGGGCTTCATCGAAACCTCCGCCGCCCGCGTGCACATCGGGAGCGATGCCCGCGTCACCACCGCCGCCCCCGGCGGCAAGGCCGGCACCTGGCTCATCGACCCCAACGACTACACCATCGCGGCCAGCGGCGGCGACATCACCGGCACGGCCCTGTCGACCAGCCTCGCCAGCAACAACGTCACCATCGTCAGCAGCCAGGGAGCCACGCCGGGCAACGGCGACCTCTTCGTCAACGACGCCGTCGCCTGGAGCGCAAACACCACCCTCACCCTCTCGGCCTACCGGGATATCAACGTCAACGCCAATATCACCGCTACGGGCAGGACGGCGGGCCTCGCCCTGAACCCGAACATGGGCGGCGGGGGCGGCGGCTACCGCCTGAACAAAGGCGCCATCATCACCCTGTCGGGCGCGACCCCCAGCCTCGCCATCGCCGGCCAGAGCTACACCGTGGTCAACGACGTCAATGCCCTGCAGGCCATGGGCGCCGGTCTGGGCGGCCGCTACGCCCTGGGGAGCGACATCGACGCCGCGGCCACGGGAGAATGGAACGGCGGCGCCGGGTTCGTGCCGGTGGGCAACGTTACGGCATCCTTCGCCGGCATCCTGGACGGTTTCAATCACACCATCACAGGCCTTGCCATCAATCGGCCGGCTGCCGACTACGTCGGCCTTTTCGGCAATGTCTCCGGCACGGTCATGAACCTGGGCCTGGCCGCCGGGAGCGTGAGGGCCCACCAGTTCGTCGGCGGCCTGGCGGGGTACAACACCGGGGCCATCGGCAACAGCCACAACACCGGCACGGTGGAAGGCGCCGCCCGTTACATCGGCGGCCTGGTGGGGGGCAACTCCGGCACCATTCTCTATAGCTACAGCGCCGGCCCGCTCAGCGGGGCCTCCGATTATGTCGGCGGGCTGGTGGGGAAAAACGTCAACGGCAGCATCCGCTACAGCTACAGCGCCGGCCCGGTCAATGGCTCTGCCCTCAATTCCTACTACGTCGGCGGGCTGGTGGGAGAAAACACGATTGGCGGCACCATCGCCGACAGCTACAGCACCGGCGCTGTCCGTGGCGCCTCCTACGTGGGCGGCCTGGTGGGGAGCAACGTGGCCACCATCCGCAACAGCTACAGCAGCGGAGCGGTCAACGGCACCACTTCCGCCGACGTCGGCGGATTCACCGGACGGAACCGGGCCTATATCTACGACAGCTACTGGGACACCCAGACCACGGGCAAGCCCTCTGTCCAGGGGCACCTGGCCACGGGCCTGTCCACGGCCGAGCTGATGGCCCAGTCCACCTATTCCGGCTGGGATTTCACCAACACCTGGTGGATGAGCGAGGGCAACACCCGCCCCATCCTGCGCAGCGAATACAGCATCAACATCGGCAACGCCCATCAGCTCCAGCTCATGGCCCTGGACCCGGCCGGCCGCTATGCCCTCACCCGGGACATCGCCATGGCCGAGGTTTCCGTGGCGTCGGGGGTATGGAACAGGAGCGCCGGATTCGTCCCCGTCGGCACCGGTTCAACCCGCTTCGCCGGCACCCTGGACGGCATGGGCCACGTCATCCGCAATCTCGCCATCAATCGGCCAGAAAGCGATTACGTGGGGCTGCTGGGAATCCTCTCCACCACCGGCACCGTCAAGGATATCGGGCTGGAAGGGGGCAGTGTGACTGGCCGCGGTTTCGTCGGCGGGCTGGCGGGCATCAACTGGGGAAGCATCAGCGGCAGCCACAGCAGCGGAACGGTCAACGGCAGCGCCCTTGGCGTCGGCGGCCTGGTGGGTTCCAACTTCCCCTTCGCCACCATCACCAACAGCTATAGCGAGGGCGAGGTCAAGAACACCGACTCCTATGTCGGCGGCCTGGTGGGATACAACAGCGGCGCCATCGCCAACAGCTACAGCCGCGCGGCGGTCCTGGGCAAGGCGATGGTCGGCGGGCTGGCCGGCCACAATTACGGCGGTAGCCACGGCGGCACCATCGCCAACAGCTACAGCACCGGTACGGTCAGCGGTACGTCAACCTATGTCGGCGGCCTGGTGGGGGACAACGAATACGGCACCATCAGCAGCAGCTATAGTAGCGGCAGGGTCAACGGCTACTATAGCCCGGGCGGCCTGAGCGCGGGGAATTCGGGCACCATCACCGACAGCTACTGGGATACCCAGACTTCGGGCCGGTCCACCAGCAAAGGCGGCACCGGCCTCACCACCGCCCAGATGATGCAGTCGGCCAGCCTGACCGGCTTTGATTTCACCAACACCTGGTGGATGAGCGACGGCAACACCCGCCCCCTCCTGCGCAGCGAATACAGCACCCGGATCACCAACGCCCATCAGCTCCAGCTCATGGCCCTGGACCTGGCCGGCCGCTACGTCCTGGCCCGGGACATCGACCTGGCCGAGGTTTCCGTGGCGCCGGGAGTATGGAGCGCCAGCACCGGCTTCGTCCCCGTCGGCACCGCCTCGACCCCCTTCAGCGGCACCCTGGACGGCAGCGGCCACGTCATCAGCCATCTCACCATCCAGCGGGCGGGTGCCGACCAGGTCGGGCTGTTCGGGCGGCTCACCGGTAGGGTCGAAGACCTCGGGCTGACGAATGTCAATGTGAGCGGCCACGACAACGTAGGCGCATTGGCAGGCAGCAGCAGCGGAACCATCGTCGGCAGCTACGGCACCGGCGCAGTCAAAGGCGCGTCGTCGGTCGGCGGGCTGGCGGGGTTCAACTCGGGCACCATCGAATCGAGCTACAACAGCGGCGCCGTCACCGGCTCCTGGTACAACGTCGGGGGGCTGGCGGGGTTGAACGAAGGAGGCACCATCGCCAATAGCTACAACCTCGGCCAGATCAGGGGCTTCTCCTATGTCGGCGGCCTGGCGGGGCTCTTTAAGTATGGCAGCATCCGCAACAGCTACAACAGCGGCGCCGTCACCGGTACCGAGATCCAAGTGGGCGGCCTGGCGGGGGAATCCTACGACAGCACCATCGCCGACAGCTACAACGACGGCACCATCAATGGCGGCGGTTATGTGGGGGGGCTGGCCGGGAGCAGCCAATGGCGAAACCGCATCAGCAACAGCTACAACGCCGGCGCGGTCTCGGGCTCCTGGGGCTGGGTCGGCGGGCTGGTCGGGGTTAATTTCTATTCCCCCATCGAAAACAGCTACAACGCCGCTCCCGTCAATGGCCCCGCCAGCTACGGAGACGGATGGGTGGGCGACAAGGTCGGCGGCCTGGCGGGGTATAGCGAATCCGGCAGCATCAAGAGCAGCTACAACCTGGGCCCGGTGGCGAGCCACGGCGACTACGTCGGCGGCCTGGTGGGGTACAACAAGAACTCCACCATCAGCGAGAGCTACAACGCCGGCACCGTCCGAGGTATCGCCACGCGGGAGGACCACAAACGCTACTACGTCATGGTGGATGGCGATTGGGTCGGCGGAGTGGCGGGGCTGAACGAAGGCACCATCGAAAACAGCTACAACACAGGCGCCGTCAGTGGGAAGCAGCTCGTCGGCGGGGTGGTGGGCGAGAATGCCTGGCGCGTCGTCACCAGCTACAACAGCGGCCGGGTCAGCGGCACAGGGGGGGTCGGCGGGGTGGTGGGATATAACCGCGCCTATATCATCGGCAGTTTCTGGGACAGCCAGGCCTCCGGTGTGACTTGGAGCGCCGGCGGCACTGGCATGGCCACGGCCGACATGAAGAAGGAGACCAGCTTCACCAGTGCCACCCCGGCCAACGGCAACGTGAACCCGGGCTGGGATTTCACCACCATCTGGCACATCTACGAAGGCCAGAGCTACCCGCTGCTGGCCAATTCCGTTCCTCCCCTCACCGGCGTCGGCGGCGGCCTCCTTGGCGGCGGCCTCCTTGGCGGTGGCTACGGCGGAGGCGCCGGTGGAGACCCCGCCGATATTCCCGGCGTGGCTGCACCGAACCCGGTCCTGGACTATCTCGGGACCGCTTATCGGTCGGCGGTAGGCGGACCTTTTGCCTCGCTTCCTCCCAGGCCTGAAAAAATGGTTGCCGCTGCCTTCGATTCCCGGATGGGTGAGGTTGCTTCGGAACAGCGAGCCGGCGAGGACGCAGCCCCCGGGAATCCGGCGGCGGTTGCACGGTCCTGGGAAGGCCCCGGTGCCCGGGACCTGATCATGTCGGGGATTCTGCAGGTGATTTCCAGCGGCATGGCGCTTCCCCCCGGGGCGGAAGTTCAGGCGCCCTTGAGCGACGCCGGCGAACGCTAAGCCCCCATCACCTTAGGGGGCATCGCGTCCCTGGGCCTCTTCGAGCAGCGCTTCATCCTCACCCAAGGGGGGCGGAATCCCTGCGGTGATGCCCGGAGACGCTGCAACCATGAGGTATGGATGCTCGCGGCCAAAACTTTGGGCCACGGCCCGGCATCAAATAGCAGTTAAACCTCGACAAGAGCCGAATATCTCTTGACGCCGCATTTTTTCTCCCTCGATTTCCGAAGGCGCTCCAGATGGGGATGATTTTCCCCGGCCGGGACATGCTGCGCCGAGTATGGGGCAAGCCCGCTATGGAGATGCTGTCATGGAGCAATCGCGAAAAGGCGGCGTGAGCAGACCGCCGGAAGCCAAGGCGCCAGGGGCGCAAGGCCGGGCGGACCAGCATTCCTCCCAGTACGCCCGCAGCCTGATCGAGGCGAGCCTGGACCCGCTCGTGACCATCAGCCCGGAGGGCAAGATCACCGACGTGAACGAGGCCACGGTCAAGGTGACCGGGGTAGGGCGGGAGGAGCTCATCGGGACCGATTTCTCGGACTACTTCACCGAGCCCCAGAAGGCCCGGGAAGGCTACCTGCAGGTGTTCGACAAGGGCTTCGTCACCGACTACCCGCTGACCATCCGGCACCGGGACGGGCGGCTCACCGAGGTGCTGTACAACGCCTCGGTGTACCGGGACAGGCAGGGCAACGTGCTCGGGATTTTCGCCGCCGCCCGGGACGTGACCGAGTCGAACCGGGCCCTGCGGGAACTCGACGAAGCCAAGTCCTTCCTCGACAACATCCTGCAGAGCTCGACGAAATATTCCCTTATCGGCAAGAACCTGGACCATATCATCCTCTCCTGGAACGAGGGGGCAAGGCGCAACTACGGCTATGAAGCCGCCGAAGTCATCGGCAGGGACTCGAGCATCCTGCACACTCCCGAGGACCTCGCCAACGGGTCGGTGGACCGTCTTTTCACCGAAGCCATGAAGAACGGGATCGCCGAAGCGGAGTTCACGCGGGTGCGCAAGGACGGCTCCCGATTTCCGGCAACCGTCGTGCTGACGCGGCGGGACGATGCGGAGGGGCGCCCGATCGGCTACCTGCTGATGAGCACCGACATCTCGGACAAGAAGCGGGTCGAGGAACAATTGCGCTCGGCCTCCCAGTACGCCCGCAGCCTGATCGAGGCGAGCCTGGACCCGTTCGTGACCATCAACCCGGAGGGCAAGATCACCGACGTGAACGAGGCGACGGTGACGGCGACGGGGGTGGGGCGGGAGGAGCTCATCGGGACCGATTTCTCGGACTACTTCACCGAGCCCCAGAAGGCCCGGGAAGGCTATCGGCGGGTGTTCGACAGGGGCTTCGTCACCGATTACCCCCTCACCCTCCGGCACCGGGAGGGGCGGGTCACCGAGGTGCTGTACAACGCCTCGGTGTACCGGGACACCCAGGGCAAGGTCCTCGGCGTCTTCGCCGCGGCCCGGGACGTGACGGCGCAGATGCAGTCCTCCCAGTACGCCCGCAGCCTGATCGAGGCGAGCTTGGACCCGTTCGTGACCATCAGCCCGGAGGGCAAGATCACCGATGTGAACGAGGCGACGGTGAAGGCAACGGGGGTGCTGCGGGAGGAACTGATCGGGACCGATTTCTCGGACTACTTCACCGAGCCCCAGAAGGCCCGGGAAGGCTATCGGCGGGTGTTCGACAAGAGCTTCGTCACCGATTACCCCCTCACCCTCCGGCACCGGGAGGGGCGGGTCACCGAGGTGCTGTACAACGCCTCGGTGTACCGGGACAGGCAGGGCAAGGTCCTCGGCGTCTTCGCCGCGGCCCGGGACGTGACGGCGCAGATGCAGTCCTCCCAGTACGCCCGCAGCCTGATCGAGGCGAGCCTGGACCCGTTCGTGACCATCAACCCGGAGGGCAAGATCACCGATGTGAACGAGGCGACGGTGAAGGCGACGGGGGTGGGGCGGGAGGAGCTCATCGGGACCGATTTCTCGGACTACTTCACCGAGCCCCAGAAGGCCCGGGAAGGCTATCGGCGGGTATTCGACAGGGGCTTCGTCACCGATTATCCCCTCACCCTCCGGCACCGGGACGGGCGGCTCACCGAGGTGCTGTACAACGCCTCGGTGTACCGGGACAGGCAGGGCAAGGTCCTCGGCGTCTTCGCCGCGGCCCGGGACGTGACGGCGCAGAAGGCCGCGGAGGCAGAGCTGGCGGTGCAGCACACCAAGGAACTGGAGAGGCTCGCCGATCTCGAACGCTTCCAGAAACTCACCGTAGGGCGCGAACTGAAGATGATCGAGCTCAAGAACGAGATCGCCCTGCTGCGCGCCCGGGCCGGAAGTCAGGAACAGTGAGCGCTCAATCCAGGCCCGCTGCCCTGACCGGCCCGTCTGCCGATGAGGCGGGCTACTTCAAGGCGATGCTCAACATCCTGGGCGATGTGGCGGAGGACAAGGCGAATCTGCTGGACGCCCAGCGGGCCATGCTCAACATCCTGGGCGACATGGGGGAGGACAAGACCTACCTCGAAGATGCCCAAAGGGCCATGCTCAATATCTTGAGCGATGTGGCGGGGGACAAGGCGCACCTGGAGGATACCCAGCGGGCCATGCTCAACATCCTTGAAGACATCGGCGCCGAGCGCCGGGAACGGGAGCGGGCGGAGATGGAGGTCCGCGCCCTCAACGACGCACTGGAAGCCCGGGTGCGGCTGCGCACCGCCGAGCTCGAGGCGGTGATCGAGGAGCTGGAGGGCTACAGCTATTCCATGGCCCACGACCTGCGGGTGCCGCTGCGGGCCATAGACGGCTTCTCGAGCCTGCTGCTGAAGCGCCACCAGGATAGCCTGGACGCCGAGGGCAAACGGCTGCTCAATGTGGTGCGGGACAATACCCGGAAGATGGGAGGGCTGATCGACAGTACCCTCACTTTTTCCCGGCTGGGACGGGTGGAAATGGCCCCGGTGGACGTGGACATGGAAGCCCTGGCGCGGGAGGCCCTGGAGGAGCTGAAACCCCTGGCCGAGGGACGCTCCCTGTCGGTGGATATCGAGCCTCTCCCCATCGCCCGGGGCGACCGGGCCATGCTGTGCCAGGTATGGGGCAATCTCCTGTCCAATGCCCTCAAATTCACTCGCCCGAAACCGGCTGCCCACATCGAGGTGGGCGGCAGAACGGAGGGCGCGGAGCAGATCTACTGGGTCCGGGACAATGGCGTCGGTTTCGACATGCAGTACGCCGACAAGCTCTTCGGCATATCCCAGCGGCTGCACGGGGTGGAGGAGTTCGAGGGAGTAGGCATCGGCCTGGCCATCGTCAAGCGCGTCGTGGCCAGGCACGGGGGACGGGTGTGGGCGGAGGGAAAGGTGGGCGAGGGGGCGATGTTTTCCTTTGCGCTGCCGGCCGGCAAGCCCCTGCCTTCCTGGCCGATGGCCAATTTGTAACAGTATCCGTTGAGGAAACACACGAATGGATCCGGTCCCCAACGAAGTGGAAATCCTGCTGGTGGAAGACAATCCCACCGATGCGGAACTGGCCATCACTGCGCTGCAGGAGCGCAACCTGGCGAACAAGCTCTTCTGGGTGAAGGATGGAGCGGAAGCCCTGGACTTCCTGTTCGGCACCGGCATCTATGCCGGCCATCGGATCGAGAGCGGTCCGAAGGTGGTGTTGCTCGACCTGCGCCTGCCGAAGGTGGATGGCCAGGAAGTCCTGCGGCGGATCAAGGCCGACGAGCGGACAAAAGCGCTTCCCGTGGTGGTCATGACCTCATCCCAGGAGGATCGGGACGTGGTGGACAGCTACAAGCACGGCGTCAACAGCTACATCACCAAGCCCGTGGATTTCGACCGGTTCGCCGAGGTCGTGGTGCAACTGGGCCTCTACTGGCTCCTCTTCAATCGACCGCCGGTTCGCGAAAAGAAGTGACACGGGCAGGCCGCGGCCGCAGGCCAGCCCTGAAATGGCGACTGATGTCGCCATTTCTTCCGCCGTCGGAAAGGCGCTCAGTCCCCGCTGCCGTCTGCAGGGCGGGGCCTTGCCCGTTGAATCCCGGCAGGATAATCTCGATGTCATTTACAGCCGGCTGCTTCCAGATCTGCCCCCGACCATGAACCCCTCCACCCGCAGCGAAGCCCAGCAGCGCGCCGACGACATCCGCGTCTTCCGTGCCGAGCTCGCGCGGCTCGACGCCGAAGGCGTCCTGCACCTTTCCAGCGAGCAGCAGCAGGCCGTCGCGGCCCACCATGACGGCCTCCTGGCGAGCTTCGCCGCCGCCTTCGACATCGACCGGGACATCAAGGCGCGCCAGCTTTCCCTCGGCATGCGGGTCGCCTCCTTCCTCGGCGCCCTGGCCCTCGCCGCCAGCGTCTTTTTCCTGTTCTACCAGTTCTGGGGCCACTTCGCCGAGACGGCCCAGGTGGCCATTCTTGTCGGCGCGGCCCTGGGGAGCCTGGGTCTGACGGTGGGGATCCAGGGCCGCGACCCCTCGGGCTATTTCACCAAGCTCGCCGCCCTGGTGGCCTTCGCCTGTTTCGTGCTGAACCTCGTCATGCTCGGCCAGATCTTCAACATCACGCCGACGGACAAGGCGCTGCTGCCCTGGGCGGCCCTGGCCTTTCTCCTGGCCTACACCTGCGACCTGCGCCTGCTCCTGGCGGCGGGAATCTGCTGCGTCATCGCCTATATCTCGGCCCGGGTCGGCGAGTGGGGCGGGCTCTACTGGCTGGACGCCGGCAAGCGGCCGGAGAACTACTTCCCCGTCGCGGCGCTGCTCTTCGCCACGCCGATGCTGATCCCCCATCGGCGCTTCGCCGGGTTCGACGTCATCTACCGGGTCTTCGGCCTGCTCTGCCTGCTGGTGCCGATGCTCGTCCTCGGCCATTGGGGCAATGGCAGCTATCTGGACCTGGACCCCGATCTCATCGAGGGCGGTTACCAGGTGGCCGGCTTCGTCGCCAGCGGGCTGGCAATCTGGTTCGGCGCCCGCCGCTCGTGGAACGACACGGTCAATACCGGCATCACCTTTTTCGTCATCTTCCTCTACACCAAGTTCTATGACTGGTGGTGGGTGATCATGCCGAAGTGGCTCTTCTTCCTGGTCGTGGGGCTGTCGGCCATCCTCATCCTGGTGGTGCTCCGGCGCCTGCGCGGCGGGGGAGCCCGGCCATGAGGCGGCGCGCCCTGACCCTCGCCGTCGGCGCGGCGCTGATCCTCGTCGCCAACGCCGTCGCCCTCATCGGCGTCGCCTACAACCGCAGCGGCGAGCCCGAGAGCCGGCTGGTCCTGTCCCAGCGGGAGCTGGGGCGGCCGTGGACCGGGTACCGCAACAAGGAGAACAGCGGCCTCTCCCTCACCCTGGAGTGGCGGGTGCCGGCCCTCAATGCCGAGTCCTCCCATGCCTACTACAGCAGCCTCGGCGGCAGCCCGGCGTGGCTGGACGAGAGGCGCATGGCCGAGCTGGGCTTCGATGTCGAGCGCGCCAAGGGCAACGACCGTCGCCGCGAGAAGGTCATCAGCCAGTCCGAGCGCCAGATGCTGGTAGTCCTCGAGCTGGCCGGGGCCGCCTGGCAGCAGGCCCGGGAACAGGCCCGCCAGCGCCTTGCCCACCAGGAGTCGCTGCGCCAGGCGAGCCCCGGGGCCAAGGAACTGGTCGAGGCGGAAAAGCGGGCCCGGGAAGGATTGGCGCGGGAAGAGAACGAGAACACCCGGCTGTTCGCGGTGGATGTCGGCACCGACCTGGCAAGCCTGCGGGCGAAATACCCCGACCGGAGCCGCTACCTGATTCTCAAAGGCAAGCTGCGCCTGCTCAGCACCTTCCGCGACAAGCAGCCCGTCGTCACCGGATACCTGGAAGACCGTGGCGTGCACCAGATCAACGTGCCCCACGCCCTGCGCGGCACCTTCGAAGCCATGCCGCCCCGGGCCGGCGGTCCGGCCGAGCGGAAGCCGCCCTTTACGGCCACCGTCGCCGTGGGGCAGCGGCTGGAGCCCAGGATCGAGGCGGTGGCTGTGCCCTGATGGGCCAGTTGGCCGTGGTAGCCGTAGTCGGTGATGAAACCCTTTCGGAAACCGAGGGGCTCTGTTCGGCCAGGAGCGGCCAAATGATCTATAGGCTGGAAGCAGGCCTTGGGGAATGCCAATAGAATTGGATACGGTGCCCATTTGTCGCACAATTGGATTTCCCGCAATTGCCTGTAGAACCAATCATGACTCGGTTGTGTTTTGGATCCGTGTTGCTCGCCGTTTCTATTCTTTTCGGACCTATTAACGCAGCCGAAGTCATTGTTAATGGCGAAAAGGTCCAATCCCGTATCTATGTGAATGAGTTTGTGTGCGATGGGTACAGCATTCTGATTAAAGAAGATCGGTTTCCCTATGAGTTGGAGGACGACATTGAGAAGAACTCGGTGCCCGTCCTCCCAGGCTTTTTTGGGAACGGAGTAACGGTTGGGGCCGCCGCTTTTGTGAAGGAAAATGGGATAGAGCATCCCATTCCCGACGTCAGCAAGGAGTACCAGAAGAGCGGAAAGCTGTTGAATGACGGGCGAGTCTACCTACCTGGCTTGGGGTACTGTTTGAATAAGAGCGCCTTCTTGCTTTCCGTTTGGTCTGGCGGAAATTGCAGGCAATGCGAGGTGCTCATTAAATACCAGTTAGATTCGGCGGGGTGCGTTGTAAGGGTTGGCTCTCCTTCCCGCGAAGAATGGCAGAAGATTATGAGTGCTCCGATACCGCAGCCGATAAAGCACTAGCTAATGTCCGTTTCCCCGTTGGCCGAAGGGCAGCTCAGGGTCGGAATCAGCTATCTAGCGCTGAAAATCGACAAAATGACTTTCACGTACGAAAAAATCGACGAGTCCAGAAGGCAGGAACTACTGGCCAAGCTGCCTCGCTCCTATGTTCTTGCGTTATCTGCCTGCCAGGTTATCGACCGGGAGCGGGATCGGATTTTCCTGTGTCTGGGCGGACGAGGCGATGAGCCAAAGACACGGGGGCAGCCCCCGACAGGCTACGCATTGCTTTGGAAGGGGCTGGTCGTGTTGTGCCGCGGTTATGACGACACCAGGTTTCCTGAGAACAGAGTAATCGCCGAGATCGATCTCGAAGAATGGCGCCTACCGGCGTCCCTGATGGCGGCCCAAGAGGAAGTCCGAACTGCGATCATCGAGGCACTCGCTGTTCTTTGGAGCGGATGCTGGGAAAGGCCCGCCGTGATTACTGTACGATTCCCCACTCCGACTGTGGTCCGGTAGCGGCAGGCAGCGACGATGACCGCTCGGGCGCGACGGGGCCTCTACCTCGGCTGCCCGTAACTCCTGAACTTCTCGATCACCACCGCCATCTCCGCCTCCGACAGCAGCGCCGGCTCCCCGAGCTGGCAGGCCCGCCAGTACTGGCCGCACAGTTCCTCCAGCTCGACCCCCAGGGCCAGGGCCTGGGGCAGGTCGCGGCCGAAGGCGAGGAGGCCGTGGTTGGCGAGGAGGCAGGCGTTGCGCCCGTCCAGGGCCGCGAGGGCGGCGTCCGACAGCTCCTGGGTGCCGAAGGTGGCATAGGCGGCGCAGCGCACGGTGCTGCCGCCGAAGCGGGCGATCATGTAGTGGAAGGGCGGGATGTCGTAGCGCAGGCAGGCCAGGCTGACGGCGTAAGGGGAATGGGCGTGGAGCACCGCCCCGGCTTCTGGGCGGGCCACGTAGATATCCCGGTGAAAGCGCCATTCCGAGGAGGGGGCACGGCGGCCCTGCCAGTTGCCCTCCAGGTCCATGAAGGGGATGTCGGCGGGCTCCATGTCCGCCGGCGCCATGCCGGTGGGGGTGATCCAGAAGCCGGGCGTCTTGCCGCTGTCGTCCCGCACGCTCAAATTGCCGGCGGTGCCCCGGTTGAGGCCCTCGGCGGCCATGGCCCGGGCGGTGGCGATGAGTTGGGTAGCCAGTTGCTTAGCCATGGGCGGCCTCCGGGTAGAGGGCGGCGAGGCCGTCCCGGCTGGCCGGGCAGGCGCCCCGCTCGGTAATGATGGCGGTCACCAGCCGGGCCGGGGTGACGTCGAAGGCCGGGTTGCCCACCGCCTCTCCGGCGGGCAGCTGGCGCAGGGCGGTCGGGGTGCCGCGGCCGTCGAGGCCGTGGACCAGGCGGAATTCGTCCCCGTCCCGTTCCTCGATGGGGATGGCGCCACCCTCGGGGCAGGCGAAATCCAGGGTGGAGCGGGGGGCGGCGACGTAGAAGGGAATGCGGTTGTCGGCGCCGGCCAGGGCCTTCAGGTAGGTGCCCACCTTGTTGGCCACGTCGCCGTTGGCGGCGATGCGGTCGGCCCCGACGATGACGGCGTCCACCCTGCCTTCCCGCATCAGGATGCCGGCGGCGTTGTCGGCGACGACGGTGTGGGGCACCCCGTGGTGCATGAGTTCCCAGGCGGTGAGCAGCCCCTGGTTGCGGGGCCGGGTCTCGGATACCCAGACGTGGATGGGCAGGCCGGCGTCGAAGGCGGCATAGACCGGGGAGAGGGCGGTGCCCCAATCCACGGTGGCGAGCCAGCCGGCGTTGCAGTGGGTCATCACGTTGAGGGTCTTGCCGTCCCGGGGCGCGAGGCCTTTGAAGAGGCCCAGCCCGTGCTGGCCGATGGCCCGGTTCTGGGCCACGTCCTCCTCGGCGATGGCGTCGGCTTCCAGCCAGGCTGCCGCCGCCCGCTCGGCGGGAGGCAGGGGCGCCAGGCGCTGGTGCATGCGGGCCAGGGCCCAGTGCAGGTTTACGGCGGTGGGGCGGGTGGCCCCCAGGGTGGCGACGGCCTCCTGCAGTCCGACATCGGACGGGTCGGCGCCGAGGGCGATGGCCAGCCCGTAGGCGGCGGTGGCGCCGATCAGGGGGGCGCCCCGCACCTGCATGGCGCGGATGGCGTGGGCCGCCTCCGCCAGGGTGGCGACCCGGGCCCAGCGCAGCTCATGGGGCAGGCGCGCCTGGTCGATGATTTCGATGGCGCCGTCGGCGGGGCGGGGGCGCAGGGTGCGGGTGGGGATGCCGTCGATTTTCATGGGAAGGTCGAGCTGTTCGCAGAAGTTGGGCCGCCGGGGAGGGGCTGAGGGCCGCGGGCGGCCCGGGAAAGGCGGAAGATAACAGGCGGCCTAGGGCCCGGCAATCGCCGCCGGGCCGCCGGTCAGGAAGCCTCGGCCCCGGCTTTCTCCGCCTCCTCCAGCAACCACTCCCGGAAGGCCGTGACAGCCGACCGCTGGGCCACTGCCTCGGGCATGACCATGAAATAGGCGTAGGGAGAGAGCACGGCGATGTCGAAGGGAATGACGAGCCGTCCGGCGGCCACGTCGTCCTCCACCAGGGAGCGCATGGCCAGCGCCACCCCGTGGCCGTCCACGGCCGCCTGCACGGCCAGGACGGCGTTGGAGAAGCGCGGCCCGCGGCGGGCGTCGACGCCCTCGACCCCGGCCGCCCGCAGCCAGTCTCCCCAGTTCGGCTGCTTGTCGCCGTCGAGGATGGTCTCGTCGTGGATCAGCAGGTGGCGGGCCAGGTCGGCGGGGGTGTCCAGGGGGCGGTCGGGCCCGGCCAGGCGGGGGCTGCATACCGGCACATAGTCCGGGGCGAAGATCTTTTCCGCCCGGTAGCCGGGATAGACGCCGGAGCCGTAGCGGATGGCCACCTCGGTGGCGGCGTCCCGCAGGTCCACGCTGCCGCTTTCCAGGACCAGGGTTTCGCCGGGGCGGTCCACGGTGTCCGGGCTGCTGGCCAGCCGCAGCTCGATCTCGGGGTGGGCGGCCAGGAAGCGGGGCAGGCGGTGAACCAGCCAGCGGGTGGCGAAGGAGGGCGGGGTCGTCACCCGGAGGCCGTCGTTCGGGGTCTGCCGGGTCATCTCCACCGCCGTCGCCAGGCACTCGAAACCTTCCCGGATCTTGGGCAGCATGACGGCCGCCTGCTCGGTGAGTTCCAGGGCCCGGGTCAGGCGGCGAAAGAGGGTGACCCCCAGGTAGCTTTCCAGGCCCTTGATCTGCTGGCTGACGGCGGCCGGGGTGACGTGCAGTTCCTCCGCCGCTTTCTTGAAGCTGAGATGCCGGCAGGCCGACTCGAAGGCCCGCAGGGCCACCAGGGGAGGGAGACGGTAGGTCACGGCGGCGACGGATAAGTATTTCTAAACCATCGAATCATAAATGGTCGTTTGCCGTCCGGCAACGGCACTACTATCTTGCCGGGTGCGCCGTATTCCGGCTGACTTTGATTCTCACGGAAAGGAACCGAACCCATGAAACACTCCCTGCTTGTTGCTGCCCTCCTCGCCCTGGCTGTCTCCGCTTGCGGCAAGAAGGAAGAAGCCGCAGCCCCGGCGATCCCGGCGGCACCGGCTGCTGAAGCAGCCCAAGCCGCCCCGGTGGCCGTCGCCCCGGCCGCCGACAGCGCCACCGCCAACGCGGGCGCTGGCCTCAAAATCGATAACGTCCAGGCTCCCGCCCCGCTGACCACCCCGGCCCCCTCAGAGCAGAAGTAAAACACAAGCAGGCAAGGGGCATCGTTAAGGTTTTCTAATTCATCAGCTAAGAAAATGTCGTTCGTTGTAGAACGGCGCTTTTGTTAGATTCGCTCCTTCTCCTCCGGGTCTTCCATGCGCTGGAGATCTGGCTTCAAGCCCGCCCCGAGCGGGCTTTTTTTCGGTCGGCCGGCGGGGAGACGAACATCGATCAAAACCAACCAGGAGCGTTGTAGTAAATGAAGGATACGTCCCGCATCCAGTGCGCCGCGCTGCGCAGCAAGATCATGTCGGCTACCGAGGCGGCTGCCCTGATTCCTTCCGGCGTCAATGTCGGCATGAGCGGCTTCACGGGGGCCGGCTATCCCAAGGTCGTGCCCTCGGCGCTGGCCAAGCGCATCATGGATGCCAATGTCCATGGCAAGAAGTTCAAGATCGGCGTGTGGACCGGTGCGTCTACAGCGCCGGACCTGGACGGGGCGCTGGCCATGGTGGATGGCGTGGAGATGCGCCTGCCGTACCAGTCGGACCCCACCTGCCGCAAGCGCATCAATGCCGGCGAGATGGAATACATCGACATCCACCTGTCCCACGTGGCCCAGTTCGTCTGGTTCGGCTTCCTGGGCAAGCTCGACGTCGCCGTGGTGGAAGTGGCGGGCGTCCTGGAGGATGGCCGCCTGATTCCCACGTCCTCGGTGGGCAACAACAAGACCTGGCTGGAGCAGGCCGACAAGATCATCCTGGAAGTCAATTCCTGGCAGAACCTCCACCTGGAGGGCATGCACGACATCTACTACGGCACCAACGTGCCGCCCCACCGCCTGCCCATTCCCCTGGTGCGCCCCAATGACCGCATCGGCGAGCCCTACTTCCGCTGCGACCCCAACAAGGTCATCGCCGTGGTGGAGACCCACCACCCCGACCGCAATTCCGCCTTCACCCCGCCGGATGCCAATTCCCGCCAGATCGCCGGCCACATCATGGAATTCCTGGAGCACGAGGTGAAGAAGGGCCGCCTGCCGGTGGACCTCCTGCCCCTGCAGTCCGGCGTCGGCAATATCGCCAACGCCGTCATGGCCGGCCTCGACGAGGGCCCCTTCAACAACCTTACGGCCTATACCGAGGTGCTCCAGGACGGCATGCTGCAGATGATCAAGTCGGGCAAGCTCAACTGCGCCTCGGCCACCGCCTTCTCCCTGAGCCCCGAAGCCCTGGCGGAACTCAACGCCGACCTGGAACGCTACCGGGACAGCATCATCCTGCGTCCCCAGGAGATCAGCAACCATCCGGAAGTGATCCGGCGCCTGGGGGTCATCTCCATGAACGGCATGATCGAGGCGGACATCTACGGCAACGTCAATTCCACCCACCTCATGGGCACCCAGATCATGAACGGCATCGGCGGCTCCGGCGACTTCGCCCGCAACGCCTTCCTGTCCATGTTCATGACCCCATCCACCGCCAAGAACGGGCAGATTTCCTGCATCGTCCCCATGGTTTCCCACGTGGACCACACCGAGCACGACGTCCAGATCCTGGTCACCGAGCAGGGCCTGGCCGACCTGCGGGGCCTGTCCCCCAAGCAGCGGGCCAAGGTCGTCATCGAGAACTGCGCCCATCCGGACTTCCGGCCCGCCCTGCGCGATTACTACAAGCGCGCCCTGAACCAGGCCGCCGGGAAGCAGACCCCCCATCTGCTGGACGAAGCCCTGAGCTGGCATCTGCGCTACCTGCGCGAAGGTCGCATGTAATACCGCTTCCAACCAGTAACCGGCGGGTGGGGCGTTCGAGTAGCCGGGCGAGGACTGTCTGAGCCCCCGCAGGGGGCGAGTTCCGCAGCCCGGCGGAGCGAATGCCCCGCCCGCCGTGCTCCCTCGCCGCCAAAGTCCCCGAGGAGCGGCGGGGACTCAACTATGACTTATGTTATAGTGGCGCATCGGTTATCCATGCCGGTGGTAGGGTTTCCTTGCGCCGAATCGTATTCCGCTCCGTCCCGATCCCATGACTCCAACCCGTTGGCGTCATGTCTTCATGGACGATGACCAGCCCCTCGCCGACCGCATCCAGCGCGCCGCCTTCGTGCTCACCATGATCGTGGCCCTGGCCATCGGCGCCACTTCCCTGGGGCTGTCCTTGCAGGAACTCCCGGCCCGCGACCGGGCCGAGCACGCCAATACCCTGCGCATCGTCGGCGGGCGCCTGGGCAGCGACATCCGCAATTTCACCGTCAATCTCGACGCCCTGAGCCGCAGCTCCCTGGTGTCCATGGCGCTCACCGATTCCGCCGGCCGGGAGGCCTATCTGAAGCCTTTCCTGGCCGGGCGGGGCGAGCGCCCCAGCCGGGGCGACCTGGCCCTCCTCGACCACCGGGGACGGCTGCTGGCCGGCGATCTGGAGGGCGACCCGACCCGCGGGCGCCAGGGGGAGGCGGTGGCCGCCGCCCTCAAGGAAAAGCGGCCGCGCTTCGCCGTCCACACCGAAGCCTCCCGCCTGCTGGCCGCCTACCCGGTGTTCCTGCCCCACAGCCAGGATGCGATCGGGGTGTTGGTGGGTTCCTTCGACCTGGAACGGCATTTCCATAACGAGGTGGCCGGCCTGAACGGCCACCATGGCGTGGCGCTGCTCCATGGCGATGCGGTGCTCGGCCGCTTCCCCGCCGAAGTCACCGGCCGCCATTCCCCCGTGCGCTTTCCGGTGCCGGTGGCCGGCGAGCACGCGGTGCCGGACCTCTACCTGGAAATGTATTCCATGGACAGCCCCTGGATCCAGCCGGTGCTCATCCGGCTGGCGTCGTCGGTCATCATCGGGCTGGTGTTCGGCTTGCTGGTCTGGCGGGTGGCGGGGCGGGTGGCCACTTCGCTGACGCGGCGCCTGAACCGCCTGGCGGTCGCCTGCGCCGGCGTGGCCACCGGCCGGTCGTTCGCGGCGGAGGCGGATGCGGCGAAGGACGAAATCGGGCTCCTCTCCCGGACCTTGTGCCAGGCCATCCAGGCCCACGAGGACATCCAGGGCCACCTGCAGCAGTTGGTGGAGCAGCGGACCGAGGCCCTGAACGAGAGCCTGGAGCGCTATCGGCGGAGCGAGGAGCGGCTGCGCCTGGCCGCCAGCGTCTTCCAGCACAGCCATGAAGGCATCCTCCTGACCGACGCCGACGGCCGCATCTTCGACATCAACGAAGCGTTCACCCGCATCACCGGCTATTCCCGGGAAGAGGTGCTGGGCCAGCGGCCCAACCTGCTGAGGTCCGGCCACCACGCCCGGGACTTCTACCTGGCCCTGTGGACGGCGGTGATGGAGACGGGCCACTGGCAGGGGGAGCTGTGGAACCGGCGCAAGAACGGCGAGCTTTACCCGGAGCTGCTGACCATCTCGGCCGTGCGGGACGCCAGCGGAGGCATCAGCCACTACGTCGGGGTCTTCGCCGACATCTCTCCCATCAAGCTCCATGAGCAGCAGCTCGAACGCATCGCCCACTACGACGCCCTCACCCAGCTGCCCAACCGGGTCCTGCTGGCCGACCACATGCGGCTCGCCCTGGCCCAGGCCAAGCGGTCGGAAACCCTGGTGGGGGTGTGCTACCTGGACCTGGACGGCTTCAAGGGCATCAACGACGTCCATGGTCATGCCGCCGGCGACCGGCTCCTGGTGGAGGTGGCCCGCCGCCTCGGCCGCACTCTGCGGGCCGCGGATACGGTGGCCCGCCTGGGGGGCGACGAGTTCGTCCTGCTCCTGGTCGGGCTCCATTCCGCCGAGGAATGCGAGGAGGTGCTGCAGCGGGTCATCCGGACGGTCAGCGAGCCCGTCTTCCAGGAGGGCGCCGTGTTCAGCGTTTCGGCCAGCATCGGCGTCGCCCTCTACCCCGCCACCGACGACGATGCCGACGTCCTCCTGCGGCAGGCGGACCTGGCCATGTACGAAGCCAAGCAGGCGGGCAAGAACCGCTACCAGCTCTTCAACCCGGAGCAGGACCGGCGGGTGCGCAGCTACCGGGCACGGTTGAAGGAGCTGGAGATGGCCCTGGAGCGGGGGGAATTACTGCTCTATTACCAGCCCAAGGTCAATCTGCGCACCGGCGAGGTCGTCGGGATGGAAGCCCTCCTGCGCTGGCAGCACCCGGCCCAGGGCCTCCTGCTGCCCGGCGCCTTCCTGGACGGTCTCAACAATCCTGAACTGGAAGTCCGGATCGACCGCTGGGTACTGGCCGCCGCCTGCGGCCAGATGGACGCCTGGCGCGCCATGGGGATCAGCCTGGGGGTGAGTGTCAATATTTCCGCCGCCTACCTGGAAAGTGCCGATTTCGTGCCCCAGATCAGGGAACTGCTGGCCACCCATCGGGATGCGGCCAGGCTCCTCGAACTGGAGGTGCTGGAGACGGCCGCCCTGGAGGACCTGGACCGGGTGGCGCGGATCATGGACGAGTGCCGCGGCCTGGGCGTGCCCTTCGCCCTCGACGACTTCGGGACCGGCTATTCCTCCCTGACCTATTTCCGCCGCCTGCCGGCCGAAACCCTGAAGATCGACAGCTCCTTCGTCCGGGACATGCTGGAGGACCCCGATGATTCCGCCATCGTCGAGGGCGTCATCGGCCTCACCCGGGCCTTCGGCCGCAAGGTCGTGGCGGAGGGGGTGGAGACCGCCGCCCACGGCCGGGCCCTGTGCGGGCTCGGCTGCGAGATCGCCCAGGGCTTCGGCATCGCCCGGCCCATGCCGGCGGAGGCGGTCCCGGGCTGGCTCTCCACCTGGCTGCGGAGCCCGGTCTGGCAGGAGGCGGGCGAGGCGGCCGAGGTTTCCTGAAAGAACTTCAGCGCTTGCCGGAGGCGATCCGGTCGATCATGGCGCGGACGGTGGAAATCTGCACGCCCTTGCGGGTGGCGTAGTTGCCGTCGGTGTAGCCCCACCAGTCCCAGCAGCCGTTGGGATTGAGGCCCGGGATGGAAACCGCCTGGGGAAAGAGCACGGCGATGCGGTTGGCGTCGGCCCAGGTGTCGTAGCCGGCGTGGCGCACGAAGGTGGTGCCGTAATAGACGCTGCCGTCCGGCAGGGGCCGCAGGAGGGCGTAGCTCTGGCCCTGCTTGCAGCCGTGGAAGGCGACATGGAGCCGGCAGGGCTCGCCCCGCTCGCAGGCGGCGGGAAGGTACAGCCACCCCGACTGGTCCATGCCCGTGGTCCAGCTGTAGCGCTGGCTCGCGGGCAGGTAGGGCGTCTGGTCGAACTGGATGAAGCGGCCGCCGGCCTTTGGCTTCTTCGTTTTCTTGGCGGTGGCGAGGGGACCGTAGATCCAGGTCAGGATTTCCTTGGCGCCATCGAAATTGCAGTCGCTGATGTAGGGGGTGTCCGTGACCGGGCAGGCGTTTCCGTAGCGCATCGTCGGCATGGTGTGGCCGGCCTTGGCCCAGCGCTCGGTCTTGACGTTGGCTGCCGGCACCGCCAGCCGCCGGTAATAGTCGTCGAGCTGGTCGATGACAGGGGCGGGCACCAGCTCATCCTTGCCGCCGGCGAAGACGTAGACCCGCTGTCGGGCCAGGTTGTCGGGGTTGTCGATGAGGTTTTTCTGGGCGAAATCCCGGGTGGCCTTTTCCAGCGCGGGAACGTCGGCGCTGGTGGGGGAGACGGAGCAGACCTGGTGCAGCGGGTCCAGGGTACAGGTGCATTGGGTGGTGGCGCGGATGGCGTCGTCCTGGGCGCAGTAGTAGGGCCCGCCGGCGACGACGCCGGCGCCCTTGACGATGGACGAATGGGCCACCTGGAACTGCACCGACATGAAGGCGCCGGAGGAGATGCCCGAGACGGAGGTTTCAGCGATGTCCACATTGAGGGCGGGCAGCGCCGGGAACGGGTCGGCGAGGCCGGAGCGCGCCAGGGCCAGGAGGCAGGCGGCCAGGAAGGCCGCGCGGCAGAAGCGGCTGCTGGGGATGGGGTTCATGGGTTCTCCTGCGCAGGGGGGAGAACGCACGATGGCACAGGGCTGCCCGCTGCGTCAATGCCGGTGGCATTGTATTTGCAGCGGCCGGATGCCGTGGAAAGCCGGACTTCTTGCTACCATTCCCGGAAAGGAGCGAGAAATGACCACGCAACAAATACCTTCCTGGGAGCTCTGGGAACACCGGGCCCTCCAATTCGGCGTCCCGCCCAGCCTGGCGGCCCTGGGCCGCCGGGTCATGGCCGAGTGGCATCAGCAGGGCAAGGACGACAGTTCCCTGGGGGACGAGGCCGACGGCGACTTCATGATCGACCTCTGCCTGGGCGAACCCGACGAAGCCGAGCGCCGCTTCCGCGAGGCGCTCGGTCTCGGGCCGGAGGCCTGATCAGCGGGTCGGGGACCCGGTTCCGGAAGGACTCTGGGTGTCCGAAGGCGAGGGACTGACAGTGCCGCTGGGCTGGCCGCGGCTGGAGCCGCTGACGCCGGCGGCGCCGGTGGCCGACATGCCGGCTTGCCATTCGGAAAGGGAAACCTGGCCGTCGCGGTTGGTGTCGAGCTGGTCGAAGCGGGCGCTGATGTCCCGGTCGTTCGCCGCCTCGCTCCGGTAGATCACGCCGTCCCGGTTGCTGTCGAGGCTGTTGAAGCGATCCAGGGAGGCGGTGGGGCTGCCGCTGCCGGCGGAGCCGGTGACATGGCTGCTGCCCGTACTGCCCATGCTGCCGGGAGTGTCCTGGCCCCTGGGGCTGCCGGTGCTTTCGGCGCCCCAGTTGTCGGCGCAGATGCCGGCCAGGGGAAGGGTGCCGAGGACGGCGAGGGTGGCGAGTCGCATCGTGAGTTTCATGCCTGTTCTCCTGTGAGAGGGATGGCTGCAGCGTGCCGCTTCTCCCCGGCCGGATCGCCGGGGAAGGGGCTGCAGTCTTCTAGTGTCGGCAAGGGGCTCGCCGCTTTCTGTCAGACGGGGCGGAATCCCGTGTCAGAAGATTCCTGCACGACAGGAGGCCGGGGCTGCCCCGTGGCCGGGTCCGCCCCGGCCCGGATCCGCCGGCGGTCAGGCCGCGGCGGCCGCCAGGATGGCGGTCAGCAGCCGCCAGGCGCGGCCCACCGAGGCGATGTCCACGGCCTCGCCCGGGGCATGGGCGCCGCGGATGGTGGGGCCGAAGGAGACGATGTCCAGTCCCGGGTACTTGGCGCCGATGATCCCGCATTCGAGGCCGGCGTGGATCACCTTCACCTCGGCTTCACCGCCGAAATTCCGTTCATAAACCGAGCGGCACAGGGCCAGCAGGGGCGAAGCGGGATTCGGCGCCCAGCCCGGGTAATGGCCGGATTTCTCCACCGCCGTGCCGGACAGGGCGAAGAGGCTTTCGATCTCGTCGGCCAGGGCGGTGGCGCCGCTGTCGGTGAGGGAGCGCACCATGAAGTTGCAGGAGCCTCCTGCCGGCGCCAGCGCCACCATGCCCAGGTTGTTGGAAGTTTCCACCACCCCGGGCACCTGCCGGCTCCAGCGCCGGACCCCGTGGGGGGCGGCGTGCAGCGAGTTCAGCCAGACCGCCTGTTCCCGGGGGGCCATCACCCGTTCGGCGCTGTCCGGCCGGCAGGCCAGGGTCAGCCCCTCGTCCACCCCCGCCAGTTCCTGGCGCAGGCGGGTCTGCCACTCGGCCAGCAGGCCGGCGAGGGCGTCCCCGTGGGCGGCGGGCAGGGCGATGGTGGCAAAGGCCTCCCGGGGCAGGGCGTTGCGGGCGCTGCCGCCTTCGAGGGCGCAGAGGCGAACGGAAAAGCGGCTCTCCAGGCCGCGCAGGAGGCGGACCAGGAGCTTGATGGCGTTGCCCCGCTCCAGGTGGATATCCACGCCGGAGTGGCCGCCCCGCAGCCCCCTCAGGTCGATGCGCCAGGGCGCGAAGCCGGCGGGGAGGGGCTCCGCCGCGCCGGGACGGGCGACATTGACGTCCAGGCCGCCGGCGCAGCCCAGGTAGAACTCGCCCCAGTCCTCGGTATCCAGGTTGAGCATCAGGCGCCCGGCCAGCACGCCGGGGGCCAGGCCTCGGGCGCCCCCCATGCCGGCTTCCTCGTCCACGGTGAACAGGGCCTCGATGGGACCATGGGGAGTTTCGGCATCCTCCAGGAGCGCCAGGATGAGGGCCGCCCCGATGCCGTTGTCGGCCCCGAGGGTGGTGTCCTCCGCCACCAGCCAGCCGTCCCGCAGGAGGGGCCGGATGGGATCCCGGGCAAAGTCGTGGGCGGTGCCGGCATTCTTCTGGCAGACCATGTCCAGGTGGGCCTGGAGGATGACGCCCGGGGCGTTTTCGCGGCCGGGGGTGGCCGGCTTGCGGATGATGAGGTTGCCGGCCCCATCCACCGTCGCGGCGAGGCCCCGGCCGGCTGCCCATCGCCGCAGGTGTTCCCGCAGGGGGGCTTCGCCCTTGGAGGGCCGGGGAATGCGGCAGAGGGTGGCGAAATGGGCCCACACGGGGGCCGGCGCCAGGCCGTCGAAGACGGCGTCGGGGAAAGGCGTGTCGGTCATCAAGAGGGGATCAGTTGTCGAAGGTGCCGATGAGGGCGAAGAGGCGGCGATAGAAATCCGGGTCGGAAATGGTTTCCTCGCCGACCTTGACCAGTTCGTCCTTGTCCGTCGCCCAGGGCAGGGACAGGGATCCGAGCCCCGCCACGCTGACGCCGGCGCTGCTGCCCCGGGACTTGAGGTCGTAGCGGGTCTGCTGGCCGTTGGCGTAGATCACCGTCCCGACGTTGCTGGGCAGGCACACCAGGGTGATGTTGAGCTTCATGCCGTGGTCCGGCTGGGGCTGGAAAAGCTTTTCCCCCCGGATGTTCTGGGGCTTGGAGTCGTCCACCTGGTAGCCCTGGCTGAGGAGGGCGCGCTTGCCGAGTTCGCAGGCGGCGGTGGGCTCCCGGGTGCTCCAGTACTCGAAGGGGGAGTTGGAGTTGAAGGCCTCGCTGCGATAGACAGGGGTCGGCGGCGTCGTATTGCATGCGCTGAGCAGCAACGCCGCCAGGGCCGTCAGGAAGGCTGGTCGCAAGGGAGGAAGCATGGGGAAAGGGATTGCCGGTTCGACAGGGTGAATCTTAGAGCATTGCACCTAGTTTCGTGCACCTCTCGACCCTTGTTCCCGGGAAAGGCGGGGGACTTTTGTCGTGGCCATCCGCCGCAGGATCTGTTCCCGTGTTTCGCTGACCGCCGCCGCGAAGGAGCTGTCGAGGGCCACGGCCTGATCGATCAGCTTCAAGGCTTCGCCCTGGCGGCCGAGATCCGAGAGGGTCTGGGCCAGATTGTTCAGCACGATGGCCGAATCCGGGTGGCGGTCGGCCGTTCGGCGGAGCACCGCCTCCGCTTCCTTCAGTTCGCCCAGGGCGTAATGGGCATTGGCCAGCCCGATGCCGGCGGCGAGGTTGTCCGGCCAGCGCTTCAGGAAAGTGGTGTAAGCCGTCTTGACGGCGCCCTTGTCGCCGACCCCTTCCATGGCGCCGATGGCAGCCAGGTAGCGGGGTTCGGTGGCCGTCGCCGGGATGCGGTCGGGGGGCACGGCGACCATCGCCCAATACTTGCTCTCCTTCCAGGTGTATTCGAGGACGCTGAGGGGCATGACCAGCCGCTCCTTCTCCCCCGAGCGCAGCACCAGTTCGCCCTGGGTCAGGTCATAGCCCACCACCACCGCGTAATGCCAGATGGCAGCCGGCCAGACGCCGTAGTCCTGGAGCACGATCACCGGGGTCCCGGCCGCCACTTCCCGCAGGACATCCTCGTAGCGGGGGGCGAGCTCATAGGACACCATGCCGTAGCGCCGCGGCGCGGCCAGCATTTCGACCTGCAGGCTGCCCTGGCGGGCCGGCAGATAGACCTTATCCACCAGCTCCTCCTTGGTCACCGGGAGGCCGGAATGGGCCAGGGTCATGGCCAGGGCGGCGGGACCGCATTGGTAGTCGTGCTGCGGGAAGAAGGGGACGGCGCCCAGTTCGACCCGCTCCGGCAGGTCCGCCGGCCTGGCCTGGCGCAGTTCCTCGGTTTGCGGCACGACCAGGGCGCAGCCGTTGAGCAGGCCGACGACCAGGGAGATGCCCGCCAACAGGCGGGCAGTCCCCCAGGAAACCTTCCGGGCCAGGCCCACTACTTCTTCCACCCGTAGTTGTAGTAGATGAGGACGGCGATGACGATCACGGCAGCCAGGGCCCAGCCCCAGTCTTCCCCGTTGGCGCCGGCGGGCAGGGTGTTCAGCTTGCCGGCGAGGCTGTGGACCTCCTCGTCGGTCATCGCGGCCACCCGGTCCTGGGCAGTTTGCGGGTCGATGCCCATGGTCTGGAGCTGGCTCGAGACCTCGGACCGGCCCATGGCCCGCAACAGGGCGTCCCGGTCCACTTGGCCGCTGCTGGCGGAAATGGCCTGGCTGGTCCCGATCATGCCGGCGTGGGCGGACTGCACGGCCAGAAAGGTCATCGTGGCGATGAGCAGGCGGCAGATGAATAGCATTGCATTTGATTTCATGGCTGACTCCTTGAAGTGCTTCTGGTTGTATCGCTGCCAGTCTCAAAAACCCTGGGCAGACAAGGAGAAAAGCCTAAGCAGGCCGCCGGGGGCTGGAAATACCCGAACCGATCCATCCCCACCTCGGAAATGCCGGTAGTTGTCGGCGGCTAGGGAATTGATATTGCCCTACATCCCACCCCAAGGGCTCCAGGGGTTCCCGGCCATGCCCTGTCCTACAGCTTCGGGTTCAGGCTGCCCTTTTCCATGATCTGCTTCCAGATGGCGTCGTTCTTCATCATGTACTTCGAGCCGTCCTTGCCTTCCATGACCACGCCGTCCTTCATCTTGACCCGCTTGCCGGCGGCGTCCATATGCACCATATGGCCCTTGGCATCGACGGTGACCCTGCCGCCGTCCTTGAGCTCGATGACCTGCTCGTCCGCTGCCAGGATGGAGAAGGAGGCGCACATCAGCAGGGGGAGGAGGTGCTTTCTCATGATCGTTCCTTTCGAAAAAGAAGTTGGACAACCCGTCAGCCGCGAAGGCGCAGGGCGTTGGTCACCACGCTGACCGACGAGAAGGTCATGGCCAGGGCGGCGATGATGGGGGTGAGCACCAGGCCGAAGAAGGGGTAGAGGACGCCCGCCGCCACCGGCACGCCGAGCGCGTTGTAGATGAAGGCAAAGGCCAGGTTCTGCCGCATGTTGCCGACGGTGGCGGCGGACAGCTGCCGGGCCCGGGCGATGCCCCGCAGGTCGCCCTTCACCAGGGTCACCTGGGCGCTGTGCATGGCGACGTCGGTGCCGGTGCCCATGGCAATGCCCACGTCGGCCTTGGCCAGCGCCGGCGCATCGTTGATGCCGTCCCCGGCCATGGCCACCACCCGGCCTTCCCGCTGCAGCCGGTCCACCAGGGCGAGCTTGTCGGCGGGCTTCACTTCCCCATGGACCTCGTCGATGCCCAGCCGGCGGCCCACCGCCCGGGCCGTGGTGAGCCCGTCGCCGGTGGCCATCACCACCCGCAGGCCGGCTTCCCGCAGGGTGGCGAGGGCTTCGGGGGTGCTCGCCTTGACGGGGTCAGAGACGGCCAGGAGGCCCTGGAGGTGCCCGTCTGCCGCCAGGTGGATGACGCTCGCCCCGTCCTGGCGCAGGGTTTCGGCGGCTTCCTCCAGTTCCTCCATCGGGACGCCCTCCTGGGCCATGAAGGCGGCGTTGCCCAGGGCGAGACGCCGGCCGCCCACCCGGCCGCCCACCCGGCCGCGCACGCCGATGCCGCTGGCGGATTCGAAGTCCTCGGCCTTTTCCAGGGCCAGACCCCGCTCCCGGGCGGCCCGGACGATGGCAGCGGCCAGGGGATGCTCGCTGCCCTGGTCGAGGCTGGCCGCGAGGCGCAACACCTCGTCCTCGCTCGTCCCGGCCGCCGCCACGGCCCGCTCGAAGGTCGGGCGGCCCTCGGTCAGGGTGCCAGTCTTGTCGACGATGAGGGTATCCACCTGGCGCAGGCGCTCGATGGCGGCTGCGTCCCGGAACAGCACGCCCTCGGTGGCCGCCCGGCCGGTGGCGACCATGATGGACATGGGGGTGGCCAGGCCGAGGGCGCAGGGGCAGGCGATGATGAGCACCGAGACGGCGTTGATGAGGCCGAAGACCCAGCCCCGGTCGCCGCCGAAAAAGCCCCAGGCGAAGAAGCTCAAGAGGGCGATGGCCACCACAGCCAGGACGAACCAGCCCGCCACCCCGTCGGCCAGGCGCTGCATGGGCGCCCGGGAGCGCTGGGCCTGGGCCACCATCTGGATGATCTGGGAGAGCACGGTCTGGGCTCCCACCTTCTCCGAGCGCATGACCAGGCTGCCGGAGGTGTTGAGGGTGGCGCCGATCACCTTGTCCCCGGGGCGCTTGGTCACGGGAATTGGCTCGCCGGTGAGCATGGATTCGTCCACCGCGCTGGCGCCCTCGACCACCGCCCCGTCCACCGGCACCTTTTCGCCGGGGCGGACCCGTAGGCTGTCGCCGACATGGACGTGAGCGAGGGGAATATCCTCCTCGCCGCCGTCCGGGTTGATCCGCCGCGCCGTCTTGGGCGCCAGGCCCAAGAGCGCCCTGATGGCCGCCGAGGTTTGCGAGCGGGCCCGCTGTTCCAGCATCTGCCCGAGGAGGGTGAGGGAGATGATGACCGCCGCCGCCTCGAAATAGACGCCGATGCGGCCGTGGGCGAAGAAGGCGGGCGGAAAGAGGCCGGGGGCCAGGGTGGCCACGACGCTGTAGACGAACGCGGCGCCGGTGCCCAGGCCGATGAGGGTCCACATGTTGGGGCTGCGATGGACCACCGACTGCCAGCCCCGGACGAAGAAGGGCCGGCCGGCCCACAGGACGATGGGCAGGCTCAGCAGCAGTTCGGCCCAGGTGCGGACGGCCGGGGAGAGCCCCGGGAGCCGGTGGCCGGCCATGGCCAGGAGGACCACCACGACGGTGAGGGGCAGGCTGAACCAGAAGCGGCGCCGGAAATCCCGGTACTCGCTGTCCTCCTCCGGGGCTTCCAGGCCGGGCAGGACGGGCTCCAGGGCCATGCCGCACTTGGGGCAGTTGCCGGGGGTGGGCTGGCGAATTTCCGGGTGCATGGGGCAGGTGTATTCGGTGCCCGGCGGGGCGACCACCGGCTGGGCCGGGGCAGGGTGATGGGAGTGCTCCATCGCATCCATGGCAATTTCCTTCAGCAGGCCCGGCCGGGCCGGTTCCTGCCGGCGCGGAGGGATGCCTGCAGGGCGTCGTTGCTCAGCATGATGACTTCGATCTCTTCTGTGATTTCCTCCTGGCGCAGCAAGTTGCAGCGGCGCTGCAGGTCGTCCGCCTTTTCCTCCATGCGCTCTATGGCGCCTTCCAGGTGCTGCAGGCGGCGGCGGTTCTCCGCCATCAGCGAGCCGTAGAAGACGTCGTGCATCTGCGCCCACAGGTAATGGCGGGCCAGTTCGGCGAAGAATTCCGGCGCTGCCACGTTGAGCCGGGGGGGATAGGGAAAGCGGGGAGGTGCTCCCCCGGGAACGGGAGCCGGCAGGATGGAGCGGGCACCGATGCCCCTTTCCCCTTCGCTGTGGGCCAGCACCGTGACCGCCAGGGGGCCGCCTTTCCCCGCCCGGGCCTGCAGGTCGCTCAAGGCATCCATCACCCGCTGCAGCACCGGCTGAACCTCCTCGGCGACGCCGGGGCCATCGAAGGGGATGACCGCCTGCTCGCCGCCCAGTCTGGACGCCAGCCGGCGCCCCACCGCCAGGACTTGGGAGGCGTCCCCCGCCGCCCGCTGCCGGCGCACGGCCTGGGCCAGGGATTGGTTGAAATCGCCGCAGAATCCCCGCTGGGAGCCGATGGCGACGACGATGCCGGGGAGGGCGCCGGCGGCGGGATGGGCGATGTCCGGATAGTGCGCCAGGAAATCGGCGGCGGCGGCCTCGATGCCCACCAGCACCCGGTGCTGGTGGGCGAGGAAGCGGGCCAGCTTGTGGGTCTCCATGAGGGCGATATTCTTCATCGCCGCCATGATCTCGCCGACTTCGTGGAGCACCCCGAGGTGCTTCTGGATCTGCAGGCGCTTGCTCATGGCCCGGCGGCCTCCGCCATCCACGCCGCCACCGCCTGCCGCCAGTCCTCCCGGCTGTCGTCCAGGGTCAAGGGGCTGGCGCCGACCCGCTCCGCCAGGCGGGCGAGTTGGCGGGGAATCGCGTCGATGGGCACGGCGTCGAGGAGGCCCTCGTTGTAGGCCACCATCCAGGCCAGCTCGAACTCGATGGCCATGGGCGAGAGCCGCTCCTGGCGGAAGATTTCCCGCAGCGCCCGGCCCCGGCAGATCTTGGCTTCCATCGACGCCTCCAACTGGGAGCCGAAGCGGGTGAACACCTCCAACTCCAGGAACTGCAGGTAATCGAGCTTCATGCGCCCGGCCTCCTCCTTGATGCGGGGGTGCTGGGCCTGGCCGCCGATGCGGGACACCGACCGGGTGATGTCGATGGCCGGGAGCAGGCCGGCGGCGAAGAGGTTCTGGTCCAGATACACCTGGCCGTCGGTGATGGAGACCAGGTTGGTGGGGATGTAGGCCGCGATCTCGCCTTGCTCGGTTTCCACCAGGGGCAGGGCGGTCATGCTGCCGCCGCCGTGGACCGGGGCCAGGCGGGTGGACCGTTCGAGCAGGCGGGCGTGGAGATAGAAGATGTCGCCGGGGTAGGCTTCGCGGCCCGGCGGCCGGCGCAGCAGCAGGGACAGCTCCCGGTAGGTGCGGGCATGGGTGGTGAGGTCGTCGTAGACCACCAGGGCGTCCTTGCCCTGCCACATCCAGCCCTCGGCCACGGCGCAGCCGGCGAAGGGCGCCAGGTACTTGAGGCCCGGCATGGCGGTCGCCTCCGCCACCACCACCGTGGTATGCGCCAGGGCCCCGGACTCCCGCAGCAATTCGAGGACGTTGATGGCGCTGGAGCGTTTCTGCCCGATGGCGACGTAGACGCAATGGACCCCCTTGCCCTTCTGGTTGATGACGGCATCGAGGGCCAGCGAACTCTTGCCGACGCCGTTGTCGCCGATGACCAGCTGGCGCTGGCCCTTGCCTATCGGAACGATGGTGTCGACCACCTTGCTGCCGGTATAGAGGGGCTCGTCCACGAAGTCCCGGGCCAGGATGGGCGGGGAGAGCACGTCGAGGTCGCGGCGGCGGTCGCATTCCGGCGCCGGGCCGCCATCCAGGGGCGCCCCGAGGGGGTCGATGACCCGCCCCAGCAGGCCGTCCCCGACGCCGATCCCGAGCCGCTCCCCCGAGCGGTAGGCCAGGGCGCCGGCACTCAGGGCCGGGCTTTGCTGCAGAAGAATGGCGCCCAGCAGGTCCTCCGCCAGCTGGAAGACCAGGGCCCGGCTGCCGTCCTCCAGCTGGAGGACCTCGTCCATGGCGGCCGAGGGCAGGCCGGTGACCCAGACGATGCCGTCGCCGACGGCCACCACCCGGCCCTGCTCGGAGAGGCGCGGCCCGAAGCGGTAGTCCCGCAGCCAGTCCTTGCCCTCAGCGGCCGCCATGGTCCGCCTCGGCAAAGAATTTCAGCTCGTCGGCCAGGCTGGCGCTCAGGACCCAGGGGCCGATGCTGATGCGCAGCCCCGCCATCAGGCCGGGTTCCTGGCCGAAGTCGCAGGCCACCGGCTTCCCCGACAGGGTGCCCAGGGCTTCGGCCAGGCGGTTGCGCAGGCCTTCCTCCAGGGGATAGGCGCTGACGACCTTCGCCTCCCCCGCCTGGACGGCCGCCCGCAGGACTTGCAGCTCTTCGGCCGGCAACCGGGGCAGATCCGCCAGCAGCAGCCGGCCGATGGACTCCTCCAGCTCGGCGCTGGCCAGCCGGGAGAGGAGGCGGGCCACGAAGCGCCCGCCTTCGGCCCGCGTCCGGGCCGCCTGCCGCTGCTGCTCCTCCTGGGCACGCCGCTGTTCGAGGACCGTCGCCCGGGCCCGCTCCTCGTCCAGGCCGGCGGCGAGGGCGGCCATCAGCCGGGTCCGTTCCGCCGCCATTTCCTCGGCCAGCCGCTCCCGGGCCCGGGCTCTTTCCTTTTCCCAGTCGGCCATCCGGTTCTCGAACTGGGCCTTGAGGGCCTCGGCCTCGGCGCGCACCGCTCGGGCATCGGCCAGGGTCTTTTCGATGCCGGCCTGGCGCCGGGCGATGGCGGCGGTCACCGGCTTGTAGAGCAGGCGCTGCAGGAGCCACACCAGCACCAGGAAATTGATGATTTCGAGCGCGAAGGTGGTGGCGTCGAATTCCATGGTTCCCCTCGCTACTTGAGGAGATATTCGAGCAGCGGGTTGCGGAAGAGGATGATCAGCACCACCACCAGGACATAGATGGCCAGGGACTCGATCATGGCCAGGCCGATGAACAGGGTCCGGGTGATGGCCTTTTCCGCTTCCGGCTGCCGGGCCAGGGCGTCCAGGGCCTGGCTGATGGCGCGGCCCATGGCCTGGGCCGGGAAGAAAACGCCGAAGGCCACGGCCAGGGCGGCGGCGACGGTGGAGGCGATGGCAAACCAGGTCATGTCGCTCATGGCTATTCCTTTTTTCGACGGTATTCGAGTTCTTGGGACTGGATGGCCCCGGCCACGTAGATGAGCGCCAGCATCCCGAAGATGTAGGCCTGCACCAGGGCTTCGATGATGTGCAGCACCAGCAGCGGCACCGGCGCCAGGAAGCCGGCCACCAGCAGCACCAGGAGGGCCGCCATCTCCAGGCTGAACATGTTGCCGAAGAGGCGCACCGCCAGGGCCAGGGTGCGGGTGACCTCGCCGATGAGGTGGAAGGGCAGGAGAATCGGGTTGGGCTGCAGGTAGTGGCGCAGGTAGCTCTTCAGCCCGTGGCTGCGGATGCCGTACCAATGGACGGCGAGGAAGACCAGGATGGCCAGGCCTGCCGTCAGGGAGAGGTCGGCGGTGGGGGAATGCACCCCGGGGATCAGGCTCGCCAGGTTGGCCACGACGATGAAGATCCACAGGGTGGCGATGAAGGGCATGACCTGCCGCCAGTGCTCGGGGAGGACGGCGCGGACGGCCTCCTCGCTGGCGGCGACGATGCCTTCCACCACCACCTGCCAGGGCCCGGGCGTGGCGGCGAGGCGCCGGCGGGCGGCCCAGGCCGCCGCCGCCAGGACTCCCATGATGCCCCAGGTCGTCACCACCGTACTGGTGATGGCGAAGGGGCCGATGCGGAAGACCTCGGTGACGAAGCTGGAGGCGGCGGCCATCGGATTTCCTATTCCCGTTCCCGGATGAGGTGATAGACGTTGAAGGCGCCGATGACGATGCCGAGGAAGAGGAGGCTCAGGGTCCAGCGCACCGAGTAGCCCTCGAACAGGCTGTCGATCCAGCGCCCCAGGTAGGCGCCGGCGACCACCGGCAGCACGAAGACGAGGCCGAGGACGCCGATGTAGGCGGTCTGGGCCAGCAGGGTGGGGCGCTCCCGCTCGGCCTTTTCCAGGCGCCGGGCGTCCTTTTCCATCTGCTGTTCGAGTTTTTCCCGTTCGTCGCTCATGCCGCCCCTCGCCCTTCCCGCTGCAGGGACCACAGGCGCTTCAGCATCTCGTCCTCCAGGCGGTTCAGGCTTTCGGCGACGGACCGCAGCTTCTCTTCCTCGGCCAGCAGCTCGTCCCGCCAGGCGGCGCTGACCCGCCGGTAGTCGGGGTCGTGGAGATAGCGCCGGGTATTCACGTAAAGGGCGTTATCGACGAAGTAGAGCACCGCCCCAGGCAGGGCCAGGTAATGCCAGGGGCCCTCGGCGGCGCGGAAGCGGGCCAGGCCCAGGCCGAGGCAGGCCATGAAGCGGGCGTGGCCGGCCAGGAGGCCGAAGCTGCCGGAGCCGTCGGCGGCGACGAAGCTGACCGCATCGTCGATGCGCTCGTACTGGGTGCCGCCCTGCAGGTGGAGGACGAAGGTGCTCATGGCCCCTCCCTCATGCTGCCCCGCATGTAGCAGCGGTCTTCCGGCAGGTTGTCGTAATCGCCGCGCAGGAAGGCTTCGCAGTCGTCCAGGGTGGCGGAAAGGGGCACGCTGACGCCGGCGATCCCCGTGTGCTGGGCGACGACGTGGAAGGGCTGGGTCAGGTAGCGCTGCAGCTTGCGGGCCCGCAGGACGATGGTGCGGTCGGCCTCCGACAGTTCCTCCAGGCCGAGCATCATGATGATGTCTTCCAACTCCCGGTAGCGGGCCAGGTGGGATCGCACACCGTCGGCGACGCTGTAGTGGCGGTCGCCGAGGAAATGCCGGTCCATCATCTTGCTGGCGGAGGCCAGCGGATCGACGGCCGGGTAGATGCCCTTGCCGGCCTGGGCCCGGGACAGGATCACGGTGGTGTCGAGGTGGGAGAGGATGGCGCTGACGGCGGGGTCGGTCATGTCGTCGGCGGGGACATAGATGGCCTGGACCGCCGTGATGTCGCCGGCGGTGGTGGAAATGATGCGGTCCTGGAGTTCCGCCACTTCCGTCATCAGGGTCGGCTGGTAGCCCACCGTGGCCGGCATGCGCCCCAGGAGGCACGATATCTCGCTGCCGGCCTGGACGAAGCGGAAGACGTTGTCCATGAGGAGCAGGACTTCCTTGTGCAGGGTGTCCCGCAGGTATTCGGCATAGGTCAGGGCCGTCATTCCGACCCGGAAGCGCACCCCCGGCGACTCGTCCATCTGGCCGAAGACCATCAGGGTCTGGGGCATGACCCCGGCGTCCTGCATGGCGTGCCAGAGCTCGTGGCCTTCCCGGATGCGCTCGCCGATGCCGGCGAAAACCGAGACCCCCTGGTGCAGGGCGACGATGGCGTGCATGAATTCCATGATGAGGACGGTCTTGCCCACCCCGGCGCCGCCGAAGAGCCCGGTCTTGCCGCCCTTGACGAAGGGGGCCAGGAGATCCACCACCTTGATGCCGGTTTCCAGGATGCCCTTCGCGTTGACGGTCTGGTGCAGGGGCGCGGGCCGGGCCAGGATGCCCCGGGTTTCCGCGGCGGGCAGCGGCGGCCCGCCGTCCAGGGGCTGGCCGAAAACATTGAGGAGACGCCCCAGGCATTGGGCCGAGGCCGGCACCTGCAGCACTGAACCCGTATCGAAGACCGGCAGGCCCCTGCGCAGCCCGCCGGTCCGGTTGAGGGTGATGGCCCGGACGCGCTTCTCGTCCAGGTGCTGATGGGCTTCGAAGGTGTAGGTCTCGTCGTCGATGCGGGCGTAGAGGGCCTGATGCAGGGGCGGCAGGCGGTCGCAGACGATGTCCACCACCGGGCCATGGACTTCGCAGACGGTGCCGATCCGGGGGCTGCTGCCGGGCAGTCGGGCGATGTCCATGTCGGGCCCTCCAGGTCGAAAAAGTCTTACGTTTCCATGCCCCGTCCCAGGCGCCATTCCTTGACCAGGGCATAGAGGGCCGGGATCACCGCCAGGGTCAGCACCGTCGATGAGACCATGCCCCCCACCATGGGCGCGGCGATGCGGCTCATCACCTCGGAGCCGGTGCCGGTGCCCCACAGGATGGGGAGCAGACCGGCCATGATGGCGACCACGGTCATCATCTTGGGTCGCACCCGCTCCACGGCCCCTTCCATCACCGCGTCGTAGAGGTCAGACAGGCCGGGCTGGCGGCCGGTTTCCCGGCACCGGGCCTTGGCCGCCTCCCAGGCGTGGTCCAGGTAGATGAGCATCACCACTCCGGTCTCCGCCGCCACCCCGGCGAGGGCGATGAAGCCCACCGCCACCGCCACCGAGAGGTTGTAGTTGAGGAGCCACATGAGCCAGACCCCGCCCACCAGGGCGAAGGGCACCGAGAGCATGACGATCAGGGTCTCGGTGAGGCGCCGGAAATTGAGGTAGAGGAGCAGGAAGATGATGAGCAGCGTCACCGGGATGACGATCTTCATCCTGGCCGTAGCCCGCTCCATGTACTCGAACTGGCCGCTCCAGGTGACGTAGTGGCCGGGGGGGAACTTGACCTTGTCCGCCACCGCCTTCCTGGCGTCGGCCACGTAGCCGCCGATGTCCCGGTCCCGGATGTCCACGTAGATGTAGGCGGAAAGGAGCGCATTTTCGGTGCGGATGCCCGGCGTGCCCTTGGCGACTTCCACCTTGGCGAGCTGCCCGAGGGGAACCATAGCCCCTTCCGTGGTGGGCACCAGCACTTCCCGGGCGATGGACTGGGGATCGGAGCGCAGCTCCCGGGGGTAGCGCACGCTCACGCCGAAGCGCTCCCGGCCTTCCACCGTGGTGGTCACCATCTCGCCCCCCAGGGCGGCGCCGATGACGTCCTGGAGTTCCCCTACGCCGAGGCCGTAGCGGGCCAGCTGCTGGCGGTCCGGCTCGATGTTGAGGTAAAAGCCGCCGGTGATGCGCTCGGCGAAGGCGCTGGTGGTGCCCGGCACCTGCTTCACCACCGCTTCGATCGACCTGGCGACCCGCTCCATCTCGTTCAGGTCCTTGCCGAAGACCTTGATGCCGATGGGGGTGCGGATGCCGGTGGACAGCATGTCGGTGCGGGCCTTGATGGGCATGGTCCAGGCGTTGGCGATGCCCGGGAACTGGAGGGCCTTGTCCATTTCGGCGATGAGCTTGTCGGTGGTCATCCCCGGGCGCCACTGGGATTCCGGCTTCAGGTTGATGACGGTCTCGAACATCTCGGTGGGGGCCGGGTCGGTGGCGGTGTTGGCGCGGCCGGCCTTGCCGTACACCGAGGCCACCTCGGGGAAGCTCTTGATGATCTTGTCCTGGGTCTGCAGCAGTTCCGCCGCCTTGGTGATGGACATGCCCGGCAGCGAGGAGGGCATGTAGAGGAGCGTCCCCTCGTTCAAGGCCGGCATGAACTCGCTGCCCAGCTTCAGGGCCGGGAAGACGGAGAGGGCGAGCACCACCAGGGCGAGCCCGATGGTCGTCTTCTTCCGGTTCATGACCCAGGCGATGACCGGGCGATAGACCCGGATCAGGAAGCGGTTCACCGGGTTCTTCGCCTCCGGCAGGATGCGGCCCCGGATGAAGAGCATCATCAGCACCGGCACCAGGGTGACGGAGAGCAGGGCGGCCCCCGCCATGGCGAAGGTCTTGGTGTAGGCGAGCGGCGCGAAGAGCCGTCCTTCCTGGGCCTCCAGGGTGAACACCGGCAGGAAGGACACGGTGATGATGAGCAGCGAGAAGAAGAGGGCCGGACCGACTTCCTTGCACGCCGTAATCATCGCCTCGGCGCGGGATTCGCCTTCCTTGAGGCGTTCCAGGTGCTTGTGGGCGTTCTCGATCATGACGATGGCGGCGTCGATCATGGCCCCGATGGCGATGGCGATGCCCCCCAGGCTCATGAGGTTGGAGTTCATGCCCAGGAGCCGCATGGCGCTGAAGGCGATCAGCACCCCCACCGGCAGCATGAGGATGGCCACCAGGGCGCTGCGCAGGTGCAGCAGGAAGACGATGCAGACCAGGGCGACGATGATGGATTCTTCGGCCAGGGTCCGCTTCAGGGTGCCGATGGCCCGGTGGATGAGCTCGGAGCGGTCATACACCGCCTCGATGCTCACACCCGCCGGCAGGCCCGGGCCGATCTCGGCGATCTTGTCCTTGAGGTTCTGGATCACCTGTAGGGCGTTTTCCCCGTAGCGGGCCATGGCGATGCCGGAGACCACCTCCCCTTCGCCGTTCAGCTCGGTGAGGCCCCGGCGCTCGTCCGGCCCCAGCTCCACCCGGGCGATGTCGCGGACGAGCACCGGCGTGCCCTTCTCGCTCTTCACCACCAGGTTCTCGATGTCCTCCCGGCCCCGCAGGTAGCCCTTGCCCCGGACCATGTACTCGGTCTCGGCCATCTCCACCACCCGGCCGCCCACGTCCCGGTTCGAATCCCGGATCACCTGGCCCACCTTCATGAGGGGGATGCCGTAGGCCCGCAGCTTCACCGGGTCCACCGTCACCTGGTAGGTCTGGACGAAGCCGCCGATGGAAGCCACCTCGGCCACCCCGTGGGCCTTGGCGAGCTGGTAGCGCAGGTACCAGTCCTGGATGGTGCGCAGCTCGGCCAGGGTCTTCTCCTTGGCCAGGACGGCATACTCGTAGACCCAGCCCACCCCGGTGGCATCGGGCCCGAGCTGGGGCGTCACCCCCCGGGGCATGCGGCCGGAGGCGAAGTTGAGGTATTCCAGCACCCGGGAGCGGGCCCAGTAGATGTCGGTGCCGTCCTCGAAAATGACGTAGATGAAGGAGGCGCCGAAGAAGGAAAAGCCCCGCACCACCTTGGACTTGGGCACCGACAGCATGGCGGTGGTGAGCGGGTAGGTGACCTGGTCCTCCACCACCTGGGGAGCCTGGCCCGGGTACTCGGTGTAGACGATGACCTGCACGTCGGAGAGGTCGGGCAGGGCGTCGATGGGGGTTTTGAGGACGGCATAGATGCCCCCCAGGGTGACGAACAGGGTGGCCAGCAGCACCAGGAAGCGGTTCCTGGCCGACCAGGCGATGATGGCGTTCAGCATCCCATCCCCTCAGTGGCCGGCGTGGGCGCCGCCGGCCGGCCTCACCCCGGTGATGACCCAGTCCCCCGGGGCCCGCTCGACGAACTCGAAGGCCACCTGGGCGCCGGGCTGGAGGTCCTTCAGCAGCGCCTCATTGGCCACCTTGAACTCCATGGTCATGGCTGGCCACTTGAGGTCGGCGATGGGGCCGTGGCTGAGGGTGACCGTGCCGGCCTTGGCATCGACGCTATCCACCGTGCCCTGGGCCTGGTGGCTCGGGCTCTTGCTGGCAGCGCCGGCAGCATTCGCTTTAGGAGCGCTTCCGTGGGCGGCATGTCCGAACCCGCCGACCGCCGCCTTGAGGTTGCTTTCGGCGTCGATGAGGAAATTGGCGGTCACCACCACCGGCTCGCCCTCCTTCACCCCGGTCAGGACCTCCACGTAATCCTGGCCCCGGGCGCCGAGTTTCACTTCCCGGGGCTCGAAGCGGCCTTCCCCGTGCTGCACCAGGACAATCTGGCGGGTGCCGCTGTCGATCACCGCCGAGGTCGGCACCGTGACCACGGGGCCCTTGCCGGCCACCGGCAATTCCACCTGGGCGAACATGCCGGGCTTCAGCTGCAGGCCCGGGTTGGCGAGCTCGATCCGCACCGGCACGGTGCGGGTGGCGGCGTTGAGGGTCGGATAGACGTAGCTCACCTTCCCTTCGAAGACCTTGCCCGGGTAGGCGTCGAGGGTGACCCGGGCCCGGGCGCCGGGCGTGACGAGGCCGATGTCCTGTTCGAAGACGTCGGCCACCACCCAGACGGCGGAGAGGTCCGCCACCTGGTAGAGGGCTTCGCCGGGCATGAAGCGCATGCCCTGGACGGCCTTCTTCTCGGTGACGATGCCGGCCACCGGCGAGCGGAAGGTGAGGGTCCGCCGGGTTTCGCCGGATTTCGCCAGGGCCCGGATCTGCTCCTCGGAAATGTCCCAGTTCCGGAGCCGCAGGAGGCTCGCCTGGGCCAGTTCGCGCATGCCGGACTGGGCCTCGCTGCTGCTGCCCTTCAAGGCTTCGACCCCCTGGGCGGCGATGGCGTATTCCCGCTGGGCGGAGACCAGCTCCGGGCTGTAGACCTCGAACAGGGGCTGGCCCTTGCCCACCGGCTGGCCGGTGGCATTGACGTGGAGGCGCTCGACGTAGCCCTCGAACTTGGGGGAGATGGTGTAGGTGCGGCGCTCGTCGGGCTCGATGCGGCCGGCGGCCCGCACCACCCGGTCGAGGGCCCGCATCCGGGCGGCTTCCGTGCGCACCCCCAGCTTCTGGACCTTGTCGGTACTGATCCGGACCTCGTTGGGGGCGGCCGGCCCGGCCTCCTCCTCACCCTCGTAGACTGGGACGTAGTCCATGCCCATGGGGTCCTTCCTGGGCACCGGCGAAGTGTCCGGCAGCCCCATCGGGTTCCGGTAGTAGAGGAGCTTGCGCTCCTGCTTGCCGCCCGGTGCCGTGGCCTGGGGCCCTGCGGCGGAGGGCGCCGCTTGCCGGGTGCCCAGCCAGTAGCCGCCCCCGGCAGCAATCAAGACGGCAACGATGGCGGCGGCGAATGCCGCTGTCCGCTTCATAGGTCTTCCCCCAGAATCCGTTCGATGTCCCCGAGGCGGGCCTGGGCTTCCGCCTGGGCCCTGATCTGGTTCTGCCGGGCCTGGCGGATCTGGCGCTGGGCGTCCAGCAGGGAGGTGAAATCCACCTTGCCGGTCTCGTAGCCGGCGAGCGCCGCCTGGAAGGTCACCTGGGCCTGGGGCAGCAGGCTGTCGGCGGCCAGGCGCTCGGTGCGCCGGGCGGTGTCGATGCCGGCCAGGTTTTCCGCCAGATTGGCCAGCACCTGGTTGGCCGTGGCCTCCCGGCGGGCCTGGGCGGCCGAGACCATGGCCTCGGATTCCCGCTCCTGGGCGCGGCGCGTGCCTTGCTGCAGGGGGATGTTGAGTTCCAGCATCAGGTCCCACTGCTTCACCGAATTCTGGAACTGGTTGGGGACGAAGCCGAAAGTGACATCCGGATAGCGGTTCTTGTAGGTGAGGTCCCGGCTCTTTTCCGCCGCCTTCAACCTCGCTTCCTCGGTGAAAAGCTGCGGGCTGCTGGACCGCACCCGCTCTTCCAGGGCGGCGTGGTCCAGCCGGGCCGGCGCCGGCAGGGGGCGCAGGCGCTCGGGGACCGCCAGGGGGCTGGCCGCCGGGCGGGCGAGGAGGGCGTTGAGGCGGGCCAGGAGGTGGTGGTGCTCGGTTTCCATGGCCAGGAGCTCGGTGCGCATGTTGGTCTGCTCCACCTGGGCGCGGACGACGTCCTGCTGGGCGGCGAGCCCCCCGGCGTAGCGGGCTCGGGCGATCTGCTCCAGGCGCCCCAGGAGGTCGAGGATCTCCTGGGTCAGGACGATGTTGCGGTGGAGGTAGTAGTACTGGGCGTAGGCGGCCTTGATCCGGCCGGAAAGCTCGGCCCAGGTGCCCGCCGCCCGTCCCCGGGCGCCCTCCGCCTCCAGGGCGGCGACCTCCCGCTTCAGGTCGCGCTTGCCGAACCAGGGGATCTCCTGCATCAAGGTATAGCGGGTGCTGCCGACCCGGCTGGGGGAGAGGGTCGGGTTCTGCTCGCCGGACCGGGTGATGTCCATCAGCTCGGTGCGCAGCCTCGGGTCGGGCAGAGCCCCGGCTGGGGCCACCCGCTCACCGGCCGCATCGGCCTCGAAGCGCATGGCGGCGTATTCGGGGTTGCGCTCCCGGGCGTAGGCGAGGAGGGATTCGACGCTGGCGCCGGGGAGGGGCTCCTGGGCGGCGGCGCTGCCGATGCCCAGGAGCGCGATGGCCAGGCCCTTCTTGAGGCGGATGGATGCCGTCATTTGTTCTTCTCCCTTGTCCCGTTGACTGCCGCCCGTCATGGCAGTTCGACGGTTCCCGCTTACCTGGTGGGCTCGAAGCGCACCAGGGTCATGGCACCATCGACCTGCTCCGCCGCGAAGCGGATCCTGTCGTTTTCCTTCATCCGGCCGATCCAGGCGGGGTCCTTGACCCGGAAGGCCATTGTCATGGCTGGCATGCCGTTGGGCAAGGGGCCGTGGGACAGGGTGACCTTGCCGGCGGCCTGCTCCACCTTCTTCACCACCCCTTCGGTCAGCGGGGACTCGGCCGTAGTTTGCCCGTGCATGGCGGCGTGGCCCTCGTGGGCGAAGACGGGGGCGGCAATGGCGACGAGGGCGGCGATGAGGGCGACTTTCATGGTTTGCTCCAATGGGGTTGTCAGGGGCGCGGGAAGGTGCGGAGTGACGACAGGGTGCAGTTTGCCGGGCCGCCACCGACACCAGGCTGACCCGGAAATTACAATCCTGTAATGTTGTGGCCCGCCCCCCCGTTGGGCGCACAATGCGCGGATTCCGAGGAGCCGGACGATGAAGATTTTGGTGGTCGAGGACGAGATCAAGACCGGGGATTACCTGAAGCAGGGCCTCTCCGAGGCCGGCTTCGTGGTGGACCGCCTGCGGGACGGCATCGACGGCCTGCACTACGCCTTGAGCGACGCCTACGACCTGGCCATCCTCGATGTCATGCTCCCCGGCATGGACGGCTGGCAGGTGCTGCAGGCCATCCGCCGCGCCGGCAAGGACATGCCCGTCCTCTTCCTCACCGCCCGCGACCAGGTGGAGGACCGGGTCAAGGGGCTGGAACTGGGGGCCGACGACTACCTGGTGAAACCCTTCGCCTTCGCCGAGCTGCTGGCCCGGGTGCGGACCCTGCTGCGCCGGGGCGGCAAGAGCAAGGAAGCCGATACCCTGCGGGCCGCCGACCTGGAGCTGGACCTCCTGCGCCGCCGGGTGACCCGCGCCGGCCGGCGCATCGACCTCACCGCCAAGGAATTCGCCCTGCTGGAGCTCCTCCTGCGCCGCCAGGGGGAGGTGCTGCCCCGTTCCCTCATCGCTTCCCAGGTCTGGGACATGAATTTCGACAGCGATACCAACGTCATCGAGGTGGCGGTCCGGCGCCTGCGGGCCAAGGTGGACGAAGGCTTCGAGCCCAAGCTCATCCGCACGGTGCGCGGCATGGGCTATGTATTGGAGGCGAGCGAGTAGTGCGCCTCCAGGGACGAAGATCGATCACCGCCCAGCTCACCCTGCTGTTCGCGGCGGCCTCCACCGCCGTGCTGCTCCTGCTGGGGCTGCTGATCGGCAATGCGGTGGAGCGGCATTTCGAGGAGCTGGACAGGGACGTGCTGGCGGGCAAGCTCCAGCTCACGGCCCATGTGCTGGAGAAGGCCCGCTCCCCCCGGGACCTGGAGGGCGTCCCCCGGCAGCTGGCCGATTCCCTGGTCGGGCAGCCCGGCCTGGCCATCGCCGTCCTGGCGCCGGACGGCCGCACCCTGTTCGCCACCCCCGGCGCCGACTTCCCCCCGGTGCTGCTCGACCGCCATGCCCCCACCGGCCCGGCCCGGTCCGTGGTGTGGACCGCCGGGGAGGACCGGCCTTTCCGGGGCGTTTCCGACCTCGTCCCCACCGGCATTCCGGAGGCCCCGCCGCCCCTGGTGGCGGTGGCCACCGACATCTCCCACCATCGCCATTTCATGGCCGCCTTCCGCACCACCCTGTGGTCGGTGGTGGTGGCCGCCGCCCTGGTCACCGGCCTGCTCGGCTGGGCCGCGGCCCGCCGGGGGCTGGCGCCCCTGCGGGCGATCCGGCGGGAGGCCGCCGGCATCACCGCCAACCGCCTCGACCGCCGGCTGGCGGTGGACAAGGTCCCCGTGGAGCTGGCCGAACTGGCCGCAACCCTGAACGAGATGCTGGTGCGCCTGGAGGACTCCTTCCAGCGGCTGTCGGACTTCGCCTCGGACATCGCCCACGAACTGCGCACCCCGGTCAGCAACCTCCTCACCCAGACCCAGGTGACCCTCTCCAAGGCCCGCAGCGCCGAGGAGTACCAGGACATCCTGGCGTCCAATGCCGAGGAGTTCGAGCGCCTGTCCCGGATCATCGGCGACATGCTTTTCCTGGCCAAGGCGGACAACGATCTCCTGGTCCCCAGTCGGGAGCCGGTGGACCTGGCCGCCGAGGTGCAGGGGGTGCTTGAGTTCTACGAGGCCCTGGCCGAGGAGAAGGGCATCCGCCTCGAAAGCTCCGGCGCCGGCCAGGTCTCCGGGGACCGGCTGATGCTGCGCCGGGCCATCAGCAACCTGCTCTCCAACGCCGTCCGCTATACGCCACCGGGGGGAGAAGTCGCCATCCGGGTGGAAGAGAGCGGGACGGACGGTGTGAAGCTATCGGTGGAAAACACCGGGGAGACCATCCCGGCGGAGCACCTGCCCCGGCTGTTCGACCGGTTCTACCGGGTGGATGCCTCCCGGCACCACGGCAGCGAAGGGGCCGGGCTGGGGCTGGCCATCACCCGGTCCATCGTGGAGGCCCATGGGGGGAGGGCGGCGGTTTCTTCCCAGGACGGGGTGACCCGGTTCAGCCTTGTGATTCCAACCAGAGTCGAAGCGCCGCAATAACCGAAACCAAGCCAAGGACTTGGGCAAGCGCCAAGCGGCGGGCACTTATGCATAGGGCTGCGAGTCACGGCCACTCCTTGGCGAAGCCTTCGGCGTGGACGGGGCGCAGGGTTTTGAGATAAATGCCATAAGGAACGCCATGGATCGGGGGAGCCGCTCGGTGAAAGGTGAAGCCCATGCGCTCATACATTCCTAGCGCCACAGACATGATTCCTGTGGTGTGTAACGCAAAAACCGCCGCTTGGTCCCGGATGGCAAGGCGGATGCACTCCTCCGCCAAGCACCGGCCTATGCCAAGCCCTCGGGAAGATGGATGAACCACCAACATCCGCATTACCGGCCACTCGGGATTGAAGAAATCGGCCTTCGGCTTGTTGGGGCCGATATACGCAACCGCGCCAACGACCTTGTTCTCCTCTTCGGCAACGATCAGCTCGCCAGACCCGGACAGCGCGGCCATGTTTCCAACGGCCTTGCTGAATGCCGGCCAGTCACCATAGGCGTGGCGGTATTGCTGAAAGGCAGCAAGCGCCAAGGCATTCACTGCTTCTCGATCCTCCGGGGCATAGGTGCGTAGCAGAGCAGGCATTGGGGAAGACTCGTAAGGTTTGAGCAACCGGCGTTCGGGTGACAGACGGGTCAGCCCTCGGCCTTGAATCCGTCGTGGAAAGTGACGTTGCCGTGGGGAATATGCCCATCGAAAGACAGGGCGAAGAAGAACTCCTGGGGCACGCCCTCAAGCACGAGCTCCGGCGTATTCCTGAAGCCGAATTTCCGGTAGTAATCCGGATGTCCGACCAGGCAGCATCCTTGCGCATCCATGGTCTTCAGCCGTGACAGCCCCTCCTGTACCAGGGCTTTGCCAATGCCCTGCCGCTGGTACTCCGGCAGCACCGAAACGGGTCCAAGGCCGTACCAGTTGCGAGTGCCGTCCGAAATGGCCACGGGAGAGAAGGCAATATGCCCCACCACTCGCCCATCCACTTCCGCGACCAGGGATACCGTCAGTGCATTGGCGGCCCGCAGCGCGGCGACAATGAATTGTTCCGTGTGATGGCTGATCTCCAGGGACTTGAATGCGGCAACAGTCACGTCTGTGATTGCGCCCACATCGGCGTCTGTTTCGTTCCTGATGGCGATCTTGGGATTCATGGGGAGCCGCTTTCTCCTCTGTGCCGGCTGGCGAGGCGGTAGAAAAATGGTTTTCGGAAGAATGGCGATGGTACGCCGTTCATTGGATAGGGGCGCCGGGGAAGGGGGAGTGGCCGGCAGGGCGTTCGGCCGAGTGGGCAGATGTCCTCAGCAAGGCGGGATCTCTTCCCGGCCGATGCCTTTGCGATAGTCGTCGAGATCCTGGCGCTGCTGGTTGAATGACTTGAGCCTGAAACGGACCTTCGTTGCATTATCCGAAGCCGGTTGGGATTCGTACTTGCCCGAGTACAGCAGCTTCTGACTGAAGCCGTAGTCCTCCGACTGGAAGTCCGCGCTTTGCCATTCGCTCCAGCGCTCCTCCAACACAGGGGGCTTGGGGAAATACACGTACCGCTGCCGTTCCTGGCCATAGGTCAGGATCGCCCGCAGCCGGGCGGGAGGCGCGGTCCCGTAGCCTTCGAACACCGTCTGTCCTGCGGCTGTCGTGCCGGCAGGATAAGCGTTGGTGACCCCAGTCGAAGCCGGTCGGCCATCAGGATGGACATTCACGTGAATGAACTTATAGAAGTCCTTCGAAGCGGGGTTGGCGACACAGAACTGGACGACGGCTGTGGCTTGCCATGGCCAGTCCGTCGGCGGAGCCTTCGTGGACGTGGCGCACCCAAGGGCAGTGCTTGCCAAAAGGATGGCGACGATGGTGGGGCTTTTTGTCATGATGCCCAACGTAGAACTAACCGGCGCTGCGCGGCTTTATCGCGCAGCGTTCAGCGACCGAAGGGAGTGAGGTTGAGCGCCGGGTTGGGCAACGGCGGCTCATTTGAGGGCACGAAGCAGCTTCAATGTGGCTTCACCGAGCCTGCCGTCGCGAGGAATCCTCGCCGAACGCCTTGGACCCGGGGCGGTCCCTAAAAAGAGTGTTACCCATGTGTCCGGACTAATCTGTTACCTATGTCCCCGGCCGCTCACGCATGCATGAGACTACAGGCGATTGAACTCACCTTATTTCCAGCCATTGTCTTTTCGATGCGATGAACGTCGATTGCTGAAAGTGTCATGATGAAGAGGCAACGTTCAAATTGAAGGGTGCGCTGCTTTTGGCGCGTCCCTCTTCGAGTCTCTATTCATTTCTTGTATCAGGGAACGAATCTCTTTCAACTCCTTGTGCAGGTCATCCGATGCAACCTTATTCTTGTACGACATTAGGATCAGTTTCACCGAAACCAGGAACACGCCAGCTTCGAGCAGTAGATCGTGGGTAAACCCAGTGAAGTAAAGCGCGGCCACGAAAAGAGCAAATGTAATGACGATGGTGATTAGCGACGCTGCATCAAAGTAATGTCGGATCTTGGTCATGGTTTGCTCCTTAATTCAGCCAAACGGGGACGGATTGGCTATTGCTCATGCGGCTTGTGGGGCCCAACGTGAAGTGGACGTCAGTTCGAACAGTAAACTGGATATCGGACTGACCAATAAACCGGGTGACTTGGCTAAGTGGCGGTTTTTATTGTTCGATATTCGGGCGGTGTTATTCATCATGTCCAATATCCTTTTGGCCAGTGTATCCAGCCCTAGCCAAGAGGAAGGGGCCGGTTGGCCATGCATCCTGCCGCAATTCAAATTGCATAGCAACCGGGGGTGTCGGGTATTGGCGGGCCGTTGCCAGTAGTGGTGATTGCCGGTTTCTTCGAATAGGTCGATCAGTTCAATCGGGATGCGCAAGCGGGTGCGGCCGGAGTACCCCTGTCCGGTGGTAACCGCCGCACTCACCGGGCCGGCGACTTCGTTTGCTGGCGCGCCCGGATGATGCCGCCGATGAGCACCGCAGCGGGATAGAGCACTTCCTCCTCTGTCTGCGCATGCAGTGCCAATTGCTCGGCCAGCTGCTCGTACTTCGTCGCGTGCTCGGCACGGGCTGCAAGATGCAGTTGTTCGACAGCAGCGTGGATTGCCTTGTGTTCCTCCAGCATCCTGGGCAACTCTGACCGCAACGCGTCGCTCATGCCCAATGCTTCCGAGGCGGCCTTTTCCGGCAAGGGGATGCCGGCCGCCAAGGAGGCAAGGAGCCCCAATGGCGGCAGCGCAATCTGTTCCTCGCGCACGAAGTGCGGATCCAGCACCTCGGCGAGTTTCCTGGCGGCGATGCCTACGCGCCCGGGCGCTTTCGTGGCCTCCACGAGCGTGGCGTGAATTTCCTTGTGTTCCGCCTGCACGGACTTTGGTATCTGGATCTTGCCCTTGTCCATCGATGTCTCCGGTGCCCTTGATTGGGCAAAAGCGAATTGGGGGATGGTTAGCGCGACAAATGCGAGAATCATGGCTTTGGTATTGCGAGGGAACGGGTGCCGCATCGAGATGCCTCCTGTGACTGAACAACCATACGGACGACCGCGGGTCGGAATGCAGGTCAATTCATGACTCCACGCTCATGGGAGCGGGAGGCCATAAACAAGGTTCAGTGGTTTGAGTTAACGATGAAAAAACAGCTATTTGTACCGCGCCCCGAGTTGTCCAATATCGGTGTCACCATCTTCACCGTCATGTCGAAGCTGGCGGCGGAGTGCGGGGCCATCAACCTTTCCCAGGGCTTCCCCGACTTCCAGGCCGACCCGGCCCTGTTCGACGCCGTCCATCGCCACATGCTGGCCGGGCGCAACCAGTACGCGCCCATGGCCGGGATGCCGGAGCTGCGGCAGGCCATCGCGGACAAGGTGGAGGCCCTCTACGGCACCCGCTTCGACGTGGAGAGCGAAGTGACGGTGACGGCCGGGGCCACCCAGGCCATCTTCACCGCCATCGCCGCCTTCGTGCGGCCGGGGGACGAGGTGATCGTCTTCGAGCCGGTCTATGACTCCTACGGGCCGGCGGTCGAAATGGTCGGGGGCACGGTGGTCCGTTCCCGGCTGCGCTTCCCGGACTACGCGCCGGATTGGGAAGCGGTGCGCCGCCTGGTGACGGCGAAGACCCGCATGATCATCGTCAATTCCCCCCACAACCCAGCCGGCAGCGTCCTGTCCGCCGCCGACCTGGAGGCCCTGGCGGCCATCGTCCGGGGCACCGGCATCGTGGTCCTGTCCGACGAGGTGTACGAGCACATCGTCTTCGACGGCGGCAAGCACGAAAGCCTCGCCGGCCACCCGGAGCTGCGGGAGCGCACCCTGGTGGTGTCCAGCTTCGGCAAGACCTACCACATCACCGGCTGGAAGATCGGCTACGTGGTCGGGCCCCGGGACCTCATGGCGGAATTCCGCAAGGTGCACCAGTTCAACGTCTTCACGGTGCACACCCCGTCCCAGCTCGCCCTGGCCGAATGCATGCAGGACGCCTCCCGCCACCAGGGCCTCGCCGCCTTCTACCAGGAAAAGCGGGATTTCTTCCGCCGCCAGCTGGTTGGCACCCCCTTCGAGCTCCTGCCCTGCCGGGGCACCTATTTCCAGCTCGCCCGCTACGATGCCATTTCGGACCTGCCGGACCGGCAGTTCGCCGAGTGGATGACCCGGGAGGTGGGGGTGGCGGTGATCCCGGTGTCGGCCTTCTACGGGGACGGCCGGGACGACCGGGTGGTGCGCTTCTGCTTCGCCAAGAAGGAAGAGACTCTGGCGGCGGCCGGGGAGCGGCTGCGCCAGCGCCTGTAGCCGGCGGGCCGGTCCTCACATCACCTTGAAACGGTGGCTGAAGGCGCGGCTCACCGGCAGGCTTTCCGGGTGGCCGGAAAGCCGCAGGGTAAGGCGTCCCATCATGTCCCGGCGCACCTGCTCGATGGCGGCGACCCGGACGATATGGCCGCGATGGATGCGCCAGAAGGTTTCCGGGTCCAGCTCCTCCTCCAGCCGGCTCAGGGGAGTGCGCACCAGGGCGGTTTCCCGGGCGGTGCGGACTTCGGTGTATTTGTCCTGGGCGGCGAAATGATCCACCGTCAGCACGTCGATCAGGCGCACCTGGTCGCCGCTGCCGGCGGTGAGCCAGCGCAGGGGGCGGGCCTGGGGTGCCGCAGTGGGGCGCAGGGCCTGGAGGAGCTGCTGCAGGGCCTCGGCGGGCAGGGCGGAGGGGCGGGTTGCCCCCAGCAGGGGCCGTAGCCGCTCCAGGGTGCGGGCCAGGCGCTCGCCGCGCACCGGCTTCACCAGGTAATCCAGCGCCGCCCGCTCGAAAGCCTCCAGGGCGAACTCGTCGTAGGCGGTGACGAAGACCACGTGGCAGGCCCCGGCGCAACGGGCCGCCACGTCCAGGCCGGTGCAGCCGGGCATGCGGATGTCGAGGAAGGCCACGTCGGGCCGGGTGCGCTCGATGGCGGCCAGGGTGGCCGGCCCGTCGCCGGTTTCGGCCACCACCTCGATGGCCCCGTCGAGGGCCTGCAGCTGGTGGCGCAGCCACTCCCGCAGGGGGGCTTCGTCGTCGGCGATCAGGACCCGCATGGAACCTCCTGGGGCAGGGTCAGGCGGCAGGTGGCGCCGCCTGCCCGGTTGGCGGCGAGCTCCAGCCCCGCCGCCGGGCCGAAGGCGTGGGCCAGGCGTTCCCGCACATTGGCCATCCCCTGCCCGGCGCCGGGATGGGCCGAGGGCCTCTCCAGTCCCAGGCCCTCGTCGGCGATGACGATTTCCAGGGCCTGCCCTTGGCGGGCGCAGGCGATGGTCAGCCGGCCGCCCTCCGGCTTGGGCTCCAGGCCATGGCGCAGGGCGTTCTCCACCAGGGGCTGGAGCAGGAAGGGGGGCAGCGGGCTGTCGAGCACCTCCGGCGGCGCGTCGATCCGCCAGGAAAGGCGAGGCCCCATGCGGATCTCCATGATCCCCAGGTAGGCCCGCAGCAGGTCCAGTTCGCGCCCCAGGGTGGTGGTCTCTTCCGGGCTGAGGTGGCCCCGCAGCAGGTCGGTGAGGTTCAGCAGCATGGATTTCGCCCCCTCCGGCCGGGAATCGATCAGGCTCAGGATGTTGGAGAGGGTGTTGAAGAGGAAATGGGGCTCGATGCGGGCCTGCAGCACTTGCAGCCGGGCCTGCTCCAGGCGCTTTTCGTGTTCCGCCTGGCGCAGGCGCTCTTCCTGCACCTGGGCCGCCAACTCGAAGGCCCGCATGCGGTGGTAGAAGATCAGGGAGATCAGCAGGCCGAAGGTCAGCGCCGAGGCCAGGCCGACCGCCAGGGCCTGCTGGTTCAGGCGCCAGAGGGCCTGGGAGACATGGCCGTTCAGGTAGGCCCCGAGGACGAAACCGCCCAGTCCGCCGATCAGGACGCCCGCCGCCAGGTCCCGCCAGGCCATGGATTTCCGCTTGCCCAGCACGCAGCTCAGGCTGCTGACCAGGCCGATGGCGAGGCCGATGCAGCAGGAATAGACGAGGCTGGTGAGGAAGCCGAATTCCGTCGCCACCGTCAGGAAGGCCGCCACCAGGGTGTTGCCCAGGAGGAGCAGGGGCCATTCCTTGAAGGGGCCGGGGATGGCCGAGGCGGGCAGGCAGGGTTTCATGGCGTCGGGAGGCAGGCCGGGGAGATGAGCGGGGGAGAGCATAGTCGAGCCTATGCGAATTGCAAAACCGCCGGCATCACAGGGCCCAGAGCCAGCGGACGAATAGGAAATCCCGGGTCGGGGCCTGGCCGTAGGCGGAATCGGCGGGGCCGGCCAGGTGCTGCCAGCCGAACTGGCCCTTCTGCCGGTTGCCTTCCCGGGTCAGCCCGAGGGTCAGGACATTGCCGCCGTCCTCGGGCGTGGCGAGCCATTCGAGGGCCCCGTTCCAGGATTCGGCGGTATAGCTCAAGCGGGCCATGACGTTGTCCGGCAGCAGGCTGGGGGCGGCGAAGGCGCCGGCGGACCAGGCGAGATTGCCCTGGATGGCCGCCATTGGGGCCAGCCCGGCCAGGGCTTGCTGGCGCCGGGTCAAGCGGTCGAGCCGGCGCCACTCCGAGGCCCGCCAGGCGCTGCCGTCGTGCCAATACTCCAGCAGCAGGCCCCAGCCGCTGCCGTGGCTGAACTGGACCCCGGCCACCGTTTTCCAGACGGCGGCACGCTCGTCGGGCTGCAGGGGGTTTCCGGTGGCCAGGGGTGGGCCGGCCGGGTCGTCGGCCAGGCGATGGCGCAGCACCGGGGCCCGCCGCTGCCAGAGGGCGGCCCCGTGCCAAGCTGTATCCCAGGCCGAATCGCCTTCCCCCGGCGGCGTGCCCATGGCGCCGATGCCGAAGGCGCCGCCCTGGCCGGCCATGCCCTGGGCCACGGCGTGGATTTCGTAGGTATCGGCGCCATGGGTCGCCCGCAGGGTCAGGGCTTCCCGTTGCGGCCCCTCGTCCGGGCGGCCACTGGCCACCAGCCCCAGGGCATCGCCGGCGGTGAGCCGGTCCACCGCCACCAGGGGAACGCCGGTGAGGGGCGGGGCGTTGAAGCGGCGGCGGTTCTCCTGCTGGATCACGTCCAGGGGGCGGAAGCCGAAGCCGATGGGGGAGGCGAGGATCTTCTTGCCGGCGGTGAGGCCCCAGGTGCGGCCGGCGCCTTCCGCCAGGGTGTGGTCCAGGTAGAGCTGGTTTACGTCGATGTGGGTAACGGCCCGCTCCCCGAAGCGGGCTTCGGTGCGCAGGTTGAATTGCCCCACCCCGCCCCCCGCCGCCGCCCGCAGGCCGATATCCTGCCGCCAGCCGTTGCCCGCCCGGGATTCCGGCTGGGCGTAGGGGCTGCCGGTTCGGGAGCGGCTGGCGTCGGGTGTGAGGGCGTAGGAGGCCGCCCATTCCATCCCCCAGGCGGCCTGGGCAAAGGCCAGGGCCAGGCAGCATCCCGCCCGGCGGATCATTCCACCGCCACTCGCCGGACCAGGGCCGCCGGGTTGAAGGACTCGTCACCCAGCTGGTGCTCCCGGAAGGCGAGGTAGCGCACCACGGTCTGCTTGCCGGCCTGGAGATTGTCGATGAGGACCATGCGGGTCACCCGCCGGCGGCCGGCCAGATGGGAAAGCTCGAAGCGGGCCTCCTTCGCCCGCTTGTCGGAGCCGACGAAGAAATCCGCCTTCACCGGCTCCCGGCTGGCCTTGTCCAGCCACAGCTCGATGCGGGAGTAAGTCACCGGGCGGCGGGCCTGCAGGGAAAGATGGAGGCAGGGGCGGCCGTCGATGGCCTCTTCCCCGGCCAGGGTGCCGTCGTAATCCTCGCTCCAGGTGAGGCTGGCGACGTCCCCCACCGCCGCTTCCCCCAGGAGCTTCTGGCTGGCGGTGATGCGCAGGGGGCGCTGGGTGTCGGGCATCAGGAGCCAGAACTGCTCCCCCAGCATGAGGACCTTCTGCCCGATCTCGATGGGGGTCTTCATGACCACCAGGGAGCGCCGGCCGGGCTTCACATAGACGGCGTACTGCCGCTGCTTGTCCACCTCGCCATGGCGCAGCACATCCACTTCGACATCGACCAGGGCGTTCTTTTCCGCCAACCGGTAGGCGTCGGCCTGCTGGAGGAGCGGGGCGATGCCGTCGTCGGCCCGGGCGGTAGCCAGCAGGCAGCCGCAGAGGAGGGCCAGTAGGGCCCGGAATCCACAGGCGTTTTTCCTAGACATGGGTGAGGGCCTCCACGATGGGGCGGGCGGCCGCCTTGCGGCTCACCAGCCAGGCGGCGAATCCGCACAGGGACAAGAGGGCCAGGCCGGCCAGGGCGTACATGGACGGGGAAAAGCTCACCAGCAGCGGATAGCCCACCGAGCGCCCGGGGGGCGGGGGCATCTGCAGGCCCAGGTGGCGCAGGGCGAGGGTGATCCCCCCGGCGGCCAGCATGCCCAGGGCCACCCCGCAGGCGCCGATCATGAGGCCCTCCCGGATGAACTGGGCGGTGATTTCCCAGGGCGAAGCCCCCAGGGCCCGCTGGGTGCCGATTTCCCGGGTGCGTTCCAGCACCGCCATGGCCAGGGTGTTGGTCACCGCGAAGAAGACCAGGGCGGCGATGATGAAGCCCAGGAGCCCAAAGATGCGGTTGTAGAGGGCCCGCACCGCCTGGTAATAGAAGGCCTCCTCCCACCAGGGGCGGTAGGCGTGGCGGGGGTCGCCGGCCTGCCAGTCCGCCAGGTAGGCCGGCACCCGGGCGATGTCGTCCACATAGACGGCGAGGGTGCTCACCCGCTCCGTCTGCAGCAGGCGCTGCACCGCCGGCAGGGGGCCGTAGACCAGGCGCTTGTCCACCTCCGGCACGCCGGTGGCGACGATGCCTGCCACCTCCACGTCCTGGGCGTTCATGGTGCCGTGGACGGTGGTCGCCAGCAGGGTGAGGGAGCTGCCGGGGCGGGCATTGAGACTCCGGGCCAGGGCTTCGCCCACCACGATGCGCGGGGTGCCGCCCGTCCCGCCGTCGGCCGGCAGCTCCCCGGCCTGCAATTGCAGGAAGGTGCCCCGGGCCGCCACTTCCCCGGCCAGGTCGACGCCCTGGCCGAGGAAGATCACGGACTTGTCGCCATTGGAAATCAGCCCGGAAAAATTGAGCCGGGGCAGGATCCGCTTGACCTCGTCTCGGGCCTGGAGGCTGTGGACCAGGGCACCGCTGTCGGTCAGCCCGTATTGCAGGGGCGTCTCCTCGTCGCGGCTGAAGTAGTCGGGATGGGCCACCAGCAGATGGCCCGATTCCCTCGCCGCCCCCTCTTCCAGGGACTCGTAGGTATAGAGGGCGAAGCCGCCGGCGATGAGGGCCGAGGCGCAGCCCAGGGCGGTGAGCAGGATGGTCATCAGGGACCGGCGGCGGTTGCGCAGGACGTTCTGCCAGGCGAAGCGCAGGGGAGTCATTGCAGCACCCCGTCGGCCAGGCGGTACACGGTGTCGCAACGGGCGGACATGCGGCCGTCGTGGGTGGCGATCAGGAAAGTCGTGCCGCTCTGCGCCCCCAGGCTGTGCATCAGCTCGATGATGGATTGGGCCGTGGCGGTGTCCAGGTTGGCGGTGGGCTCGTCGGCGATGACCACCTGGGGGCCCTTGACCAGGGCCCGGGCGATGGCGGCCCGCTGCCGCTGGCCGCCGGAAAGCTGGTCCGGCCGCTGGTTCGCCTGGGTGGCGAGGCCCACCGCCTCCAGGATTTCCTCGACCCGCTCCCGGCTGGCCTGGCGGTTCACGCCCAGGAGCCACAGGGCGTAGGCGACGTTCTCGGCCACCGTCAGCACGGGGATCAGGTGGAAGCCCTGGAAAATGAAGCCGATGCTCCGGCGTCGCAGGCGGGTGCGGCTGGCCTCGTCCAGATCGGCCACGTTCTGCCCCTGGAGCCAATACTCGCCGCTGTCGAAGCGGTCGATCAGGCCGCAGATGTGGAGGAGGGTGCTCTTGCCGCTGCCCGACGGCCCCTCGATGGCGACGAAGGCGCCGGCCGGCAGGCTGAGGCTGACGTCCCGCAGGGCTGCCACGCCGTTGCCGTCCTTTGCGCCGGCCAGGGGGTAGCGCTTGGCGACGCCGTGCAGTTCGAGGGCGGCCGTCATCGTGCCCGCTCCCGGGGACGGTGGTCGGCCGTTTCAGAAATCAAGATTGCCGATATTCCCATAATGCCTCCTGGATGAATGGAGGGCATCATGGAGCGGGCTTACCCGTCGCTTCGGCCCGTGCGACGAAAGGGCGGATGGGGGCGCCAGTTGCGCCGGGAGGTCGCCAGCTGCAGCAGGCCGGCCTTCGCCGGCCGGGGCTCTACTCGCCGGCCAGCCGGAAGGAGCGCAGGGCGTGCTGCAGCGTCTCCGAGAAGCGCTTCATCTGGTCGGCGCCGCCATGGATGCGGCTGGCCATGGCGGAGTTTTCCTCGGACTGCTGGGCCAGGTGCTCGGCCTTGCCGGCCACGCCCCGGATGGCGGCATTCTGCTCCCGCAGGCTGTCGGCGATGGCCTCCACTCCCCGGCTCACCGACTCGGCGGCAGCGATGGTGGTGTTCAGCCGTTCGATGACCTCGTTGCTGCGGGCGATATTGGCGGCCAGCTGGTCGTTGCCGTCGTTGATGGCCCCCTCGACGGCAGCGGTGCTGTCCTCCAGGGTCCGGGTGACCCGCTCGATCTCGTCGGCGGACTGGGATGACTTCTCCGCCAGCTTGCGCACCTCGTCGGCCACCACGGCGAAGCCCCGGCCGTGCTCGCCGGCCCGGGCCGCCTCGATGGCGGCGTTCAGCGCCAGCAGGTTGGTCTGGTCGGCGATTTCCTTGACCTGGTGGGTCAGGCTGCCGATGCTGCGGGCGCTTTCGACGAAGCGGGAGACCAGGGCATTGGCTTCGGTGAGACTGCCGGCCACGGCCCGCACGTCCCCGATCAGGGTCGAGACCAGCTGGTGGCCCTCTAGGGTGCTGGTCCGGGCGCCTCCCGCCTTGTCGCTGAGATGGTTGGTCTCCTCCGAAATGTGCTCGATGGTGACCTGGACCTCCTCCATGGCCGCAGCCAGGGTGGCGGCGATCTGGCTCTGGGTTTCCGCTTCGTTCAGGATGCCGGTGGCGGACGAGTAGATGTCCTCGCTCCCCGCCAGCACCGCCGTCGAGGATTGCTTCGCCTCCCCGATCAGTTCGAGGAGGTGCCGGCGCAGGACTTCAGTACCCTCGGCGACCTGCCCGATCTCCCCGCTGATCTGGGTCTGGATGGGGCTGGAGAGGTTGCCTGCGGCCAGGGATTCGAGTTCGGCGACCAGCAGCTTGGTGGGGGCGACGATCCAGCGGCGGATGATGACGGCAAACACCGCCAGGCCGCCGGCCAGGGCCAGGAGCACGGCCACGGCGGCGGTGAAGAGGCCGTTGCGGGTCTTGGCATCGGCGGCCTCCTGGGCCTCCTTCGCCTGTTTGCCGATCTCGGCCACCGCCTCGCTCAGCAGTTGCGTCATTGCGCGATCCATGCCCGCCACCGCCGCGTCGCCGACCTGCGGGTCGGCCCCGGCATCCTTGAAGGCCGCCAGGCCCTGGCGATAGCCTGCGGCCAGTTTCCGGTGCGCCGCCGCAAAATCCGTGACCAGCTGCCTGGCGTTGCCGGCGGGCAGGGCGGCCGCCAGCTCGTCGGCGGACTTGTCGACCCGGGCCTCCTCGGCCTCGAAGCCCTTCCAGTGCTTGTCCAGCTTGGCTGGGTCCTTGCCGCGCAGGAGGACGTCCTTCCATTCCTGGATCTGGCTTTTGAAATGGGTTTGGGTCTTGAGGATGCCGGTTCGGGCGTCCTGCAGAGTCCGCACTTCCTCCCGGTAGGTGGAGATGGCGCCGGTCAGGGCTGTCACGGCGATGGCGCCGCCGCCCATGACGACCAGGACGGCGAGGAAGTGGGCGATGAGGAGTTTGGTGGAGATGGAGCTGCGAGCGGACATGTTATGCCATCCGGTTGAGCGTTCTGGATGGTGGGCAGTTTAGCTCAAAGACGCGCCGCGGACAGGGTTTTCGTTTTGCGCCAGTGACTTGCGGTTGATTCGCGTCAGTTTGCCGTCAGCATTGCCGGCCGCCGAAAGCCGCCTGCCTATCGTGCCGGGGAGGCCCCCCTGCACGATGGGCAGGCGGTCGCGGGCTCAGCCCCGGATCGTGGTCTTGAGCGCCTGCAGATCGTTGATGACCGTCAGGGAGTTGCGGTCGAAGTCGTTGTGCATCAGCTTCCGGGCAGCGGCCAGGCCATCGTTCTTGAAGCAGTGGACGACCTTGCCGGCGCTGCGGTGGAACTCGGCGTGGTGATTGCGCATGTCGCGGAATTTCTCCAGGTCGCCGTAGAACTTCTCCCCGTGGCCATGGATCCACTGCCCGAGGGCGCAACGGTCGTCGCGGCAGATGACCGCCTCGTCCAGGGGATCGCCACTGACGCCGTTGATGTAATTGGTCAGGCGGGTTCGCCAGTCCCGATGGGCCTGGATCCACTTGTCGAAGTCCAGGTCTTCCGCAGTCAGGCCCTCGGTGTCCCGGCCCTTGAAAAAAGCCAGGCGGCGAAAGAAATCGAACAATGCCATGCTGTCCTCCTGTGCTCGGATAAGCTCTCCAGCCGATTATGAGAATGTATTTTTGTCCGCAAATATTACCGTATTCGATGGAACGGGAGCGGGGGGAAACAGCGGCATTTCGGCAAAGGAACCCCCCGTCGGGGCGGGGGGATTTCCTCTAGCCCAGGACGTGCTCCCACAGGCGCCGGACGGCGTCGATGTGGTTCGCCACGCTGTCCCGGTCGATGCGGGACTTGGGGCTGTCGTTGAGGCGCTTGATGTGCTGCAGCCGCCGGTACTCCCGATAGGCGTTGCGGGTGCCCTCGGCCAGGTCGGCGGGGATGAGGCCCAGCCCGGCCGCCATCCTGAGGAGGGCGATGTTGCCCAGGTTGCCGGTCAGCTCGGGATGGCGCCGGGCATGGCCGAGCACCAGGTACTGGACGATGAATTCCACGTCGATGATGCCGCCGGGATCCTGCTTGATGTCGAATTCGCTGTCGCTGTGGGAGGCGTGGGCGTCGTACATCTTTTGGCGCATGGCTAGCACCTCTTCCCGCAGTTTGGCGAGGTCCCGCTCCTGGCAAAGGATTTCGTTGCGGATGGCCTCGAAGCGTTCCCCCACCGCCGGGTCGCCGGCGCAGAAACGGGCCCGGGTCAGGGCCTGGTGCTCCCAGACCCAGGCGCGCTTCAGCAGGTAGTCCCGGAAGCCTTCGACGGACACCGCCAGGAGACCGGAGTCGCCGTTGGGCCGCAGCCGCAGGTCAGCCTCGAAGAGGATGCCGGCGGAGGTCTGGCTGGACAGCCAGGTGGTCAGGCGCTGGCCCAGGCGGACGTAGTTCTCCTCGGCCTCCTGGGCGGGGTCGTCGTAGAGGTAGACCAGGTCCAGGTCGGAGGCATAGCCCAGCTCCTTGCCCCCCAGCTTGCCGTAGCCGATGACGGCGAAGGCGGGACGCTCCCGGTGGCGGTTCTTGAGCTTCCCCCAGCACAGGTCCAGGGTGGCCTGGACCAGGATGTCGGCGAGCTGGGTGAGGTGGTCCGAAAGGCGCTCGATGGTGTGCAGCCCCGCCAGGTCCTGGGCCAGGAGCCGGAACACCTGGGCGTGGTGCTGCTCCCGCAGGATGTCCATTTCCCGCTCCGTGTCCCCCTGGTGGGTCGCCAGATCCTGGAGAAGGGTCTGGCGGAAGGCCGTCCAGTCGGTGGCCACCTCCAGCAGGCTGGGGTCCAGCAGTTCGTCCAGCAGGATGGGGTGGCGGGTCAGGTAGTCCGCCGCCCAGGAGGAGGCGCCGACGATGTCCGCCACCCGCTTCAGGGCCACGGGATATTGCTGCAGGAGGGCCAGGTAGGCGCCCCGGCGGCTGATGGCCTCGAGGAAGTCCAGGCTGCGGGCCAGGGTCTCGTCCGGCGCCGGGGTGGCGGCGGCTGCTTCCAGGAGGCGGGGGCCGACGGCGTCCAGGCGCTCCCGGTTGGACGCCGGCAGCTGGCGGTAGCGGTTGGAGCTGCGCAGGCTGTCCAGGCGCCCGGCGGCGGCGCGGGGGTGGCGGAAGCCGAGGGCGGAGAGGCGCTCCAGGGTGCCCTCCTCGTCGAGTTGGCCGAGCCAGAGGCCGGCCAGGGCGTGCTCTCCTTCGCCGGGGTCGGAGAAGACCTCCTCGAAGTGGCGGCTCACCCGCTCCCGGTGGCCGTTGAGGACGGCCAGCAGGGCCGGCCAGTCGGGGAAGCCCATGGAACGGGCCATCTTGAGGCGTTCCTCGGCGTTCTCGGGCAGGCTGTGGGTCTGCTGGTCGTTCACGTACTGCAGGCGGTGTTCCAGGCGGCGCAGGAAGTCGTAAGCCTCCCGCAGCTCGGCCTCGGTCTCCGGCGGGATGATGCGGCGCTCGGCCAGGAGCCCGAGGACGGAGAGGGTGGGGCGCACCTGCAGGGCGGTGTCGCGGCCGCCCCGGATGAGCTGGAAGACCTGGGCGATGAATTCGATTTCCCGGATGCCGCCGGGGCCCAGCTTGATGTGGTCGGCCATGTCCTTGCGGGCCACTTCCCGGCGGATCTGGGCATGGAGGTCGCGCATGGCGTTGATGGCGCCGAAATCCAGGTACTTGCGGAAGACGAAGGGCCGGCTGATGCGCTGCAGGGCGGCGATGGCCTCGGGCTGGTCGTTGGCTCCGGCGTTCATGACCCGGGCCTTGATCCAGGCGTAGCGTTCCCACTCCCGGCCCTGGGCGATCAGGTAGTGCTCCAGGCCGTCCAGGGAGGTCACCAGGGGGCCGGAGTCGCCATTGGGCCGCAGCCGCATGTCCACCCGGAAGACCTGGCCATCGGCGGTGATGTCCCCGAGGGCCCCGATCAGGCGCTTGCCCAGGCGGTTGAAGAAGTCGAAGTTGTCGATCTTCTTGGGGCCGGCGGTGTCGCCTTCCTCAGGGTAGATGAAGATGTAATCCACGTCGGAGGAGACGTTCAGTTCCCGCCCGCCCAGCTTGCCCATGCCCACCACCAGGAGGCGCAGGGGGCGGCCGTGGCGGTCCAGGGGTTCGCCGAACTGGGCGGCCAGCTGCCGGTGGTGGTGATCGAGGGCGTAGTTGGTGGTGACGTCGGCCAGCAGGGTCATGCTTTCCATCACCTCGGCCAGGGGAGCCCGGCCGCAGAGATCCCGCAGGGCGATATGGGCCATGGCCCGCTGCCTGAGCTGCCGCAGGGCGCGTTTGAGGCTCTCGTCATCGGCGGGGGGCGGTTCCAGGGCGGCGAGCAGCATGTCCTCGGACAGGGGCCGGTCCCAGGCGGCCTCCAGTTCGGGCACCAGAGCCGGGCGGGCGGCCAGGAGGCAGGCGAGATAACGGCTGTGGGCCACGGCGGGCTGCCAGCGGGGGTCTAGGGTAGGCTCGTTCATCGATTTTGAAATCCCAAGGAAGCCGAAAGGGATAGAATCCCCGGTTTTGATCATTTTGATTCTCCAGGGATTGTAGTGACCTCCCTCGTCTTCTGGCAAAACGGCTGTCTGCGTGGATAAGCCTCTCCTCCGTTCCTTCCTCGATCACCGTTTGCCCTGGCTGCGGCCCCTCCTGGCTCGCAGGGCGATCCGTCGACTGCTGGCGGGGGTGGGCTGGACCCTGGTGGCCGCCTATTTCGCCTTTGCCGCCCTCATCCTGGTCCTGCGCTATGCCGTCCTGCCCGGCATCGGCCAGCAGCAGGCCACCATCGAAGCGGCGGTCACCCAGGCCGTGGGCCTGCCGGTGCGCATCGGCAGCATCAGCGCCAGCTGGGACGGCCTCAATCCCCATCTCACCCTGTCCGACGTGGTGGTGTCGGATCGGCAGGGCCAGCAGGCCTTCGCCCTCGACCGGGTGGATAGCGTCCTCTCCTGGCAGACCCTCTGGCGCCTGGAACCCACCCTGGAACTGCTGGCCATCGAGGGGCCGATCCTGAACGTGCGCCGCGACAGCGCCGGCCGCATTTCCGTCGCCGGCATCGACACCGGGGGGGGAAGCGACCCCCGGCTGGCGGAGTGGGTCCTGGCCCAGCCCCATATCCGGGTGCGGGACGCCATCATCGTCTGGGAAGATGCCCAGCGCGGCGCGCCGCCCCTGGTGCTGGAGGACCTGCAATTCGGCCTCGACAACCGGGGCAGCCGCCACCGCTTCGGCCTCTCCGCCGCGCCCCCCGCCCAGCTGGCCTCTCGCATCGACCTGCGGGGGGAATTCCGCGGCAGCCTGGGTGAGGCCCTCGACCAGCTTTCCGGCCGCCTCTTCGTGGAACTGAACTACGCCGACCTGGCCGGCTGGCGGGCCTGGGTGGATTACCCGATTCCCATCCCCCAGGGCCGCGGCGCCCTGCGGGTCTGGGGCGATTGGGATGGGAGCCAGGGGCACGTCACCACCGACGTCGCCCTGGAGGACCTGCGAATCCGACTCGGCCAAAACGTGCCGGCGCTGGATCTCGCCAGCATGCGGGGCCGGCTGGAAGCCCGTTACCGGGCGGAGGAATGGGACCTGGCCGGCAGCAAGGTGGAACTCCTTTCCCTGGGCGGCATCCGCATCACCCCCACCGACTTCCGCCTGCGCTGGCGGCATGATGCCAAGTCCGGCGACTGGAGCGGCAACGCCACCGCCACCCTGCTGGACCTGGATGCCCTCGGCCGCCTGGCCGACTACCTGCCCCTGGATGCGCGCAGCCGGCAGGTGCTGGCCACCCATCAGCCCTCCGGCCGCGTCGCCGACCTCAAGGCGAGCTGGGAAGCGAAGGCCGACAACCTCGACCACTATGCCGTGCGGGCCCGCTTCGACGGCTTCGGCATGAGGGCGGCGGGCAACTTCCCCGGGGCCAGCGGGCTGGCCGGGGAGGTGGAAGCCACCGAGAAGGGCGGCACCCTGAGGCTGGACGCCAAGGATGCCGGTCTCGACCTGCCGGCCGTCTTCCCGGAGCCCCACCTGGCCCTGGGGGGGGTGCAGGCCAAGGCGGTGTGGCAGGTGGACGGCCGGGCCGTGGATGTGCGACTGGACCGCCTGGATTTTGCCGGAACCGACGCCGCCGGCTCGGCCAAGGGCTTCTATCACTACGCCGGCGACGGCCCCGGCGAGATCGACCTCACCGCCAGCCTCAGCCGGGCCGATGGCCGGGCCGTCTGGCGCTATATGCCGAACGTGGTCAGCGCCAATGCCCGCAACTGGCTGCGCCGGGGCATCGTCGCCGGCACCGCCAGCGATGCCCGCCTCATCCTCAAGGGCAACCTGCGGGATTTCCCTTTCCGCGACAAGAGCAAGGGCCAGTTCAGCGTCACCGCCAAGGCCCAGGGGGTGAAGATCGACTACGCCCCCGGCTGGCCAGCCATCGATGGCATCGCCGGCGACATGAGCTTCGGCGTCGGCATGCGGGTCGAGGCCCGTCAGGGCAACATCCTGGGTACCCGCATCGGGCCGGTGCTGGTGGAGATTCCGGATTTCGACGCGAAGGAGAACATGCTCCTGGTGAAGGGCCAGGTGGACGGGCCCACCGCGGAGTTCCTGCGCTTCATCGACCAGAGTCCGGTGGGGGACACGATCGAACGGTTCACCGAGGATATGGCGGCCAGCGGCTACGGCCGCCTGGATTTGCGGCTCGACATGCCCTTGCAGCACCTGGCCGATACCCGCATCCAGGGCGAGTACCAGTTCCAGAACAACCAGGTGATGGTGCTGCCGGGGCTTCCCCCCCTGGTCCAGGTGAACGGCCGCCTGAAATTCACCGAGAAAACCCTGGTGGCGCCGGAAATCATCGCCCAGCTCCTGGGCGGGCCGATGCGGCTCTCGGTCAGGAGCGAGGGCGACCGGGTCGCCGTCGTCATGGGCGGCAACGCCAACGTGCGGGAAGCGCGGCGCTTCTTCGACCACGCGCTCCTCGACCATGTTTCCGGCAGTACCGCCTGGAAGGGCGAGGTACGGGTGCGGAAGAAGACGGCCGACTTCGTCGTCGAATCCAACCTGGTCGGCATTTCCTCCAGCCTGCCGGAGCCCTTCAACAAGACCGCGGCGACAGTCCTGCCCCTGCGTTTCGAGAAGAAGAACCTGCCGGACACCCTGCGCCGGGACGGCCACCCCCGGGACCAGATCCGGCTGACCCTGGGCAAAGTGGCGGAAGCCCTCCTCGTCCGCCGCCAGGATGGGGACGGCGCCATGGTCTTCGAGCGGGGGGCGGTCGGAGTGGGCGAAGCGGTGCCCAACCTGCCCGAGAAGGGCGTGCTGGCGCAGGTCAGCCTGCCCCGCCTCGACGTCGATTTCTGGCGGCAGGCCCTGCGCGGCGGCGCCGACCATGGCGGGGCGACGGCGGCCGGCCTGGCCGGCCGGATCGTCGTCAAGACCCCGACCATGCGCCTGATCAGCCGGGACTACACCAACGTGGAACTGAACCTGCGGCCCCGGGAAGAGGGCTGGCAAATCGGCCTGTCCTCCCGGGAGGCGGCCGGCGACATCTTCTGGCGGGAAGCGGCCGGCGGCTGGGTGCAGGCGGACTTCAAGCGCCTGGCTTTTCCCGCCGAGGCGAAGGTCGAGCCCGGTGCCCGGGAAGTGCTGGATTCCCTCCCCGGCATGGATATCCGGGTGGCGGATTTCTCCATCGGCGAGAAGCGCCTGGGCCGTGTGGAAATGAAGGCCCACAACGATGCCGGCATCTGGCTCCTGGACAGCGTCGCCATCAATAATCCCGATGGCCACCTGAAGGGCAAGGGGCAATGGGACAGCGCCGGCAACCATCGCAGCCGGCTCAATTTCGAGCTGGTTGCCAACGATGCCGGCAAGCTTCTCGACCGCCTGGGCTACCCGGATTCCCTGAAGCGGGGCACTGCCAAGCTCGCCGGCGATATCGCCTGGGATGGAGCCCTGACCTCCATTGATTTTCCGACCCTGTCCGGCGACCTCGTCCTGACGGCCGGCAAGGGCCAGTTCGCCAAGGTGGAACCCGGCATCGGCAAGCTCCTCGGGCTCCTTTCCCTGCAATCGCTGCCCCGGCGGATGACCCTCGATTTTCGCGATATCTTCAGCGAGGGCTTCGCCTTCGACAGCATCGACGCCCACGTCACCATCAAGAACGGCATCATGCGCACGGCGGACAACCTGAAGATCGACGGCCCGGCGGCCCGCATTCTGATGAGCGGCCAGGCGGATCTGATGCACGAAACCCAGGACATGCTGGTGACGGTGCAGCCCGAAGTGGGCAGCGTCTTCTCGGCGGGGGCCTTGCTGATGGCCCATCCGGTGGTGGGGGCGGCGGCGATCGTGGCCAACAAGCTCCTGCAGAATCCCCTCGACAAGATTTTCAGCTTCCAGTATCACATCACCGGTTCCTGGACCGATCCGAAAACCGAGAAAGTCGGCCAGTCGGTTCAGGAAACCGCCGCCCCGGCCCCCTTGCCCAAATCCGAAGAGGTAAAAAAATGAGTCAAGCGAGCCCCCGGAATTGCCGCATCGCCGCCTTGCAGATGGTGTCCGGCCCCTGTGTGGAAGACAACCTGGCCGCCGCCGGCCGCCTGGTGGACGAGGCGGTGGCCCAGGGCGCCCAGCTGGTGGTCCTGCCCGAGTACTTCCCCATCATCGGCGCTGCCGATGCCGACCGGGTGCGGGCCCGGGAGGCCTTCGGCCACGGACCGGTGCAGGACTGGCTGGCGGCCACGGCCCGGCGCCATGGCATCTGGATTTTCGCCGGCTCCATTCCCCTGGAGGCGAGCGCCCCGGACAAGATGCGCAACTCGAGCCTGGCCTTCGACCCGGAGGGGAACTGCGTCGCCCGCTACGACAAGATCCATCTCTTCGGCTTCCAGAAGGGCGAGGAGCGCTACGACGAGGCCGCCTTCATCGAGGCGGGCAGCCAGCCGGCGGTGGTGGATACCCCCTTTGGCCGGGTGGCCCTGTCCATCTGCTACGATCTGCGCTTCCCCGAGCTGTACCGGGCCCTCGCCCCGGTCGACCTCATCCTGGTGCCGGCCGCCTTCACCGAAACCACCGGCCGGGCCCACTGGGAAATCCTGCTGCGGGCCCGGGCCATCGAGAACCAATGCTATGTGCTGGCGGTCGGACAAGGCGGTCTCCACCCCAATGGCCGCATGACCCACGGCAACAGCATGGTGATCGATCCCTGGGGCGAAATCCTGGATCGCAAGCTGAAGGGGCCGGGCGTCGTCATCGCCGACCTCGACCACGGCCGTATCGCCGAAATCCGCGAGAGCCTGCCGGCTCTCGCTCACCGCCGTCTCTGATGGAGTCTGAATGAAACAGAACAGCGCCCTGGCGCAAGCCGAACGCCTTCTCCTGAAACCCTTCGACCTGGTCGAGGCCAACCTGTCGAAGACCTTCGGGGAAATCCTCCGGCACGGGGTCGATTATGCCGATCTCTTCTTCCAGTATTGCCGCTCCGAGGCCTGGAGCCTGGACGAAGGCATCGTCAAGTCCGGCAGCTTCTCCATCGACCAGGGCGTCGGCGTGCGGGCCTCCAGTGGCGAGAAAACCGCCTTTGCCTATTCCGACGACATCAGCGCCCGGGCCCTGACCGACGCGGCCGGCGCCGTGCGGGCCATCGCCGCTGCCGGCCAGAGCGGTTCCCTGCCGGTCATGCGGGCGGGGCAGGGCAGGGCCCTGCAGCTCTATGGCAGCCATGACCCCCTGGCTTCCCTGGCGCCGGAAGCCAAGGTCAGCCTCCTGGAGCGCCTGGAGCGCTTCGCCCGGGCCGCCGACCCGCGGGTGGTCCAGGTCATGGCCTCCCTGGCCGGCGAGTACGAGGTCGTCCTGGTGGCCGGCTCCGACGGGCGCCTGGCCGCCGACGTGCGGCCCTTGGTGCGCTGCTCCCTGTCGGTGATCGTCGAGGAAAACGGCCGCCGGGAGCAGGGCAGCGCCGGCGGCGGCGGGCGTTCCGACTACGGCTATTTCAGCGACGAGATCCTCGAGCGCTACGCCCGGGAGGCGGTGCACCAGGCGGTCACCAACCTGGCTGCCGGCCCCGCGCCGGCCGGCCAGATGACCGTCGTGCTGGGTCCCGGCTGGCCCGGCATTCTGCTGCACGAGGCCGTGGGCCACGGCCTGGAGGGGGACTTCAACCGCAAGGGCAGCTCCACCTTCAGCGGCCGCATCGGCCAGCGGGTGGCGGCCCCCGGCGTGACCGTGGTGGACGACGGCACCATTGCCGGCCGCCGCGGGTCGCTGAACATCGACGACGAGGGCAATCCCACCCAGCGCACGGTGCTGATCGAGGACGGCATCCTGAAGGGCTACATGCAGGACAGCCTCAATGCCCGGCTCATGGGGGTTTCTCCCACCGGCAACGGCCGGCGGGAATCCTTCGCCCACCTGCCCCTGCCGCGCATGACCAACACCACCATGCTGGCCGGCCAGCACGATCCCCAGGAAATCATCAAGTCGGTGAAGAAGGGCATCTACGCCGCCAATTTCGGTGGCGGCCAGGTGGATATCACCAACGGCAAGTTCGTCTTCTCCATGTCCGAGGCCTACCTCATCGAGGACGGTAAGGTCACCCGGCCCATCAAGGGCGCCACCCTGATCGGCAACGGTCCCGACGCCCTCACCAAGGTCTCCATGATCGGCAATGACATGCGCCTCGATCCCGGCGTGGGCACCTGCGGCAAGGACGGCCAGAGCGTGCCGGTAGGCGTCGGCCAGCCGACCCTGCGCATCGACGGCCTGACGGTCGGCGGCACCGGCTGAGCGGGAATCCGGGCCGCTCCGGATTCCCCAACGGCATTTTTGTTCGCCGGACTGGGGTGCGGTATCATGCCCCTTATTAGCGATTTTTGATTTAGGCAAACTGGAGGGGGGTATGCAAACGCTGTGGAGGGCCTTCTGTCTGTTGGTGCTGTTGTCCCAGCCCGCCTGGGCACAACCGCCGGCGACGGGTTCCGGCCAGATTCAAGACCGGCTGAAGGCGGTGATGGCCGATCCGGCGGCGTTGAAGGCCGCGGTGGAGGCCGGCCGCAAGGCCAGTTTCTTCTGTGCCAACTGCCACGGCGAGGGCGGCAACAGCAAGGCGCCTGAAGTCCCCAACTTGGCGGGCCAGAATGCCTCCTATCTGCTCGAGCAGATCCGCAAGTTCGGCGCCGGGGAGCGCAAGGACCAGTTCATGGAAGGCATGATCAAGGTGCTCAAAGACGAGGAGCGCATGCAGATCGCCCTTTACTACGCCGAGTCGAAAGTCGCTCCAGGCCGGGCCGATCCCAACCTGGCTCTGCGCGGTCGGGATACCTTCACCCGCCTGTGCACCCGCTGCCACGGCGAAAAGGCCTACGGCAACGAGACCATCCCGCGCCTGGCAGGACAGAAGATTCCCTATCTGCAGACCACTATCACCCGCTACCGGGACAAGACCGGGGTGCGCAATAACGAGCTCATGGCCATCGCCACCGCCCCCCTCAAGAACGAGGATGTGGCGGCCATCGCCAACTATCTGACCCAGATGCCCTAAGGGGCTCTGCCGCCGCCGGGGCCCGCGCTCCGGCGTAGCGGCCCGCCTGCCGGCCCCCGCGCCGGCGGCGTACCTTCCAATCGGCATGGCGAACGGGATCTGCCCTGCCGCTCCGCTACAATGATGGGTTTTCCAGCATTTTTTCAATGGGATTGGCCATGATGCCCCATACCAAACCAAACATCGACGACGTCCGCATCAAGGAAATCAAGGAACTGGTGCCGCCGGCGCACGTCTTCCGCGAATATCCGGTGAGCAATCGGGCCGCCCAGACCACCTACAACGCTCGCCAGATCATCCACCGCATTCTCCACGGCGCCGACGACCGCCTGCTGGTGGTGATCGGGCCCTGCTCCATCCATGATTACGAACTGGCCATGGATTACGCCCGGAAGCTGGCCAAGGAGGCGGAGAAGTACCGCAATGACCTCCTCGTCCTGATGCGGGTCTATTTCGAAAAGCCGCGCACCACCGTGGGCTGGAAGGGCCTCATCAACGACCCGCGCCTGGACGGCAGCTTCCGCATCAACGAAGGGGTGCGCCTGGCCCGCCGCATCCTGCTGGAAGTCAATGAGCTCGATCTGCCCTGCGCCACCGAGTTCCTGGACACCATCACCCCCCAATACACCGCCGACCTCATCGCCTGGGGCGCCATCGGGGCCCGCACCACCGAATCCCAGGTCCATCGCGAACTGGCTTCCGGCCTTTCCTGCCCGGTGGGCTTCAAGAACGGCACCGACGGCAATATGCGCATTGCCGTGGACGCCATCCGGGCCGCCCAGTCGCCCCACCATTTCCTGTCGGTGACCAAGTCCGGCCACACCGCCATCGTCTCCACTGTCGGCAACGAGGACTGCCACGTCATCCTGCGGGGCGGCAAGGAGCCCAACTACGACGCCGCCTCGGTGGACGCCGCCTGCAAGGAAATCTCCGCCGCCGGCCTAGCCTGCCGCCTCATGGTGGATTTCTCCCACGGCAACAGCCGCAAGCAGTACAAGCTGCAGATGGAAGTCTGCCGGGACGTCTGCGCCCAGCTCGCCGCCGGCGAGGACCGCATCGTCGGCGTCATGGTCGAATCCCACCTGGTGGAAGGCCGCCAGGACCTCTCCCCGGACAAGCCCCTGGAATACGGCAAGAGCATCACCGACGCCTGCATCGGCTGGGACGACAGCGTCGCCCTCCTGGAGCAGCTGGCCGCCGGCGTGCGCGCCCGGCGGGTGGCGGAAGCGGCGGAGTAACAACATGGCCGGACAGGGGCCCCGGCTCCTGTCCGGCGCCAAGGCGCTTCCCGGAGCCATTCCTAAACCATGAGCCGCCAGACCTGGCTTGCCGCCGCCCTTGCCGCTCTTGCGGCACTTTTCCTGCCGGCCTGCGATTACGGCAACCTGAAGTCCATCCAGCCGGGGATCACCACCAGCGCCGAAGTCCGGGCCCGGATGGGGGCGCCCGCGGCGGAGTACCGCAACGGGGATGGCACCGTCACCTGGGAATACAACCGCCAGCCCGGCGGGATCGAATGCCACATGATCACCTTCGGCCCGGACCTGGTGGTGCTCCGGGTCGAGCAGGTCCTGACCGAGGCCAATTTTGCCAGGGTCCGGGAAGGCATGGACAGGGAGCAGGTTCAGCGCCTCCTGGGCCATCCCGGCTCGGTCACGACCTACGAGCGCCTGGGCGAAGAAGTCTGGGACTGGCGGGTGGCCGGCACCCTGCCCACCGAGGAAGCCCATTTCCATGTCCATTTCGACGTCGGTACCGGCTTGGTGAAGAAGACGTCCCGGCGGGTGGAGGCCAGGGGCTGAGAAGGTGCCCAATGGCGGGGACGTTGATTGAGCCGGCGGACGCTGTCGGCACTGGCGGGGCGGTGGACAGCGTCGAGGTTGTCGGGCCGCAGACGGCCAGGAGCAGTCGGTTAGGCTTGCGCTTCGAAGCCGTCATTCGAGACGCCGCGACAGCAATGCGTCCATCGTCGAACTCACCCAGCACAACTCGATCAACCCCTTGTATTCGGCATGCCTTGACCTGACGATCGTAGTAGGGTTCATGCTTGGCGCTCCCAATCCACAGGAGCAAATCATGACGGACTCGACATCGATGTCGAACGACCAGTTTCTCGCCGCATTTCTCGATTCCAGCATGCCGCCGGCCGGCTTTGATCATCACGGGCATGTGCGCGCTGCCTGGCTGCTGCTTCAGCGTCAGCCGCTGGAAGATGCGGTGACTGATACCTGCGACGCTATCGACCGGCTGGCAACGCGCCTGGGTGTACCTGAAAAATACAACCGGACCCTCTCCGAAGCCCTGGTGCGCCTGATGGCACATGGAGGTGGCGCTGATCCTGCGCTCTCCTGGGAGGATTTTCTTGCCGCCAGCGCCGACCTGATGAATGACGCGCGGGGTGTGTTGGCGCGGTACTATTCCGACACTCTCCTGAACTCGCAGACGGCACGGGAACGCTTCCTCCCGCCCGACCGCCTTCCTCTGCCGTCATGACCAAGGCCTACACCGGAAAGCTCACGCTCGGGCAACTCTGCAAGCGAGTTGGGCTGGCGCGTACCTCCGTTCTGCATTACGAATCCCTCCGGCTGCTGGAGCCGAGCGGACGCAGCACGGCCGGCTACCGCCTCTACGGCGAATCCGAGTTGGAGCGCCTCCGCACAATCCGGCGTCTCCGCGACGCCGGGTTGGCACTTGCCGACATAGGTACCCTACTCACACCGCTCAATTCTTCAGGCCGGCGTGACCATCCTGGGCCGACAGAGCTTCTGGAGAAGCGCCTTCTCGGGCTCTGCCAGGAAGTGGAGCGGATCCGCGACCAGCAACGCCTTCTGGCGCGCCTTCTGGCGGTTCCTGATTTCCGATACGGTCGGCAACATTACGACAAGGCAGCGTGGGTTGCGCTTCTGCACCGTGCTGGACTTGATGAGACCGCCATGCATATGTGGCACATTGAATTCGAACGTGAAAATCCCAAGGGCCACGCGGCCTTCCTCCAGTCACTCGGCCTTAAGCCAACTGAAGTGGAGGAAATCCGCCGCTGGTCGCAAACTGAAATCGAAGCGTCTGCTGAATGACGGGTGGAACCGGCGCCCAACCTATCATTCCACCGGAAGTGCGCGAAAGAGCGCGCAGGCCGGTGAATTCGCGCGTTGAGGGTCCGCTTCGTGGCCGGGCTGACACCCGTCTGAACAACTATATTGGGTCGGCTGCTGCCTGATTCCCCGCCATACCAAACCCATATTCCGGCGCCGACCCCGACTTCATTCGCAGCTATCGCCTTGGCAGCCCTCAGCCCGCGTTCTTCCCCTTCTGCCACAGCACGTCGCCTTGCCCGCCGAAGCGGTTGAGGCTGCGGCCGAGGATGAAGAGGAGGTCCGAAAGCCGGTTGAGGTAGCGGCGGGCGGCGTCGGGCACGGGCTCTTCCGTGTGGAGCCGGACCACCGCCCGCTCGGCCCGGCGGCAGACGGTGCGGGACAGGTGGGCGAGGGCAGCGGCCCGGGTGCCGCCGGGGAGGATGAATTCCTTGAGCCGCGGAAGGTCGGCGTTGAATTCCTCGACCAGGGCTTCGAGGCGCGCCACCTGGGCGTCCTTCATGACGCTCATGCCGGGCAGGCAGAGTTCGCCCCCCAGGTCGAAGAGGTCGTGCTGGATGTCGATCAGCGCCGTGCGCACCTTCTCCGGCAGCTCCTCGCAGAGGAGCACCCCGAGGCTGGAATTCAGTTCGTCCACCTCGCCGATGGCGTCGATCCGGAGGCTGTCCTTGGTGGTGCGGGAGCCGTCGCCCAGCCCGGTGGTGCCGCTGTCGCCGGTGCGGGTGACGATCTTGGAAAGGCGGTTGCCCATGGTCGGTCCTTGAATTGATACCGGCCGATTATACCGGCCGGTATCTACCAGAGACCGCCAACCACCGGCCGGGGTTCGCTCCGGCCCGGGCAGTCAGCAGCCGCTGCCGATGTTGCCGATCTGGGTGCAGCCCTGGTGGCTGAAGTCCAGGGTCCCAAAGATGCCGAGGTCGAGGACCAGGCCGAAGCCGAGGGTGAAGATGCCGCCGGTGCTGACATTGATGTTCACCGGGCCGGTGGTAGGCTGCAGGACGCTGCCGACGTAGGTGTCGCTGCGGATGGTCTTGTCGGTGGATAGGCCGATGGCGAAGGTGTTGATGCCCCCGGCGTTGACGCTGATATCCACCGGCCCGGTCACCGGCGCCTTCACCGATCCCACCACCGCCGTCGCCCCGGTGTTGGCCCCCACCGTGCCGGTCACGATCTCGCCCACGTCCACCGCGATCTTGGCCGAGCCGGTCACCGGCGCATCGATTACCGCCACCTCGTTGCGGGCTGTCGTACTGGCGCCGACGGCGAAGGCGGTGGCCCCTCCGGCTCTCACATTCAGGTCGAGGTTGCCGCTGACCCGCCCGCCCGGCCCCACTTCGCCGAAGCGGTTGACGGCCGTGGTGGAGCCGCCGATGGCCGCCGAAATCACTGGGCCGCTGGCGACGTTGATATTGGCGTTGCCCTGCACCGTGCCGTCGATGTTGCCGAGGCCGACGGCGCTGGTGGCGTGGTAGCCGATGGCGGCGGCGATGGCGCCGCCGGGCTGAACTACCCGGCTGACATAGCTGCCGCCGATCTTGCCCGATGGGGACAGGTTCGCCAGGCGCACCGTGGATTCCGTCCCGGCGCCGATGGCGGCATTGACCGCCCCGGTGGACAGGAGGAAGAGCCGGGAGCTGGCGCCCACCACGCCGTCCAGGTTGCCCAGGGACATCAGGGCATCGCTGTTGTAGCCGATGGCGGCATTGACGGCGCCGATGACGGTGGCAGTCATGTCCACCCCGCCGGGGCTGCTGCCGCCGAGGCTGGCGATGCGCATGTCGGCCAGGGAGTCGGCGCCGATGGCGGCGTTGACCGCCCCGTCCACATCCCGCCGGGCGCGCACCGGCCCCAGCTGCTGGTTGGCGTCGGTGGTGCCCAGGGACTCCATCACCTGGCGGGCATAGCTGTTGTGGCCGATGGCCGCGTTGACCGCGCCGATGGACATGTCCACATCCATCTCGCTCAGGACGATCTTGGCCCCCATGCCGCCGCCGGTAGCCTCGATGCGCTGGATGGCGGTGGCGTTGCTGCCGATTGCCGCATTCACGTTGTCGACGACCTGGAGGGTGAGGTTGACGTCGCCCAGGATCTTGAGAAAGCGGTCCACCAGATGGGGCTCGGAAAAGGACTGGCCATGGGGATGCCGGGGTGGGGTCGTGGTGCCGGGCTGGGAGGAGCCGCCGTCGGAGTCGTCGCCCCCCTCGTCCACCGCGCCAGGGCCCAGGTCGATGGCGCCGATCTGCTTGTTTACGTCGGAAAAGACGCTGGCCAGGCTGGTCTCGATCTCGTTCTTCTTCTGGATGACCTTGTCGGCGGCGGCGTTGAACTTGTCCGACTGCTCCTGCTCGGACTTGGCCTGGGCCTCGATGGCCGCCTTCTTGGCGCTGGCGTCGGCGTTGGCCTTGACCGAGTCCGGAATGGGGCAGCTCTCGCAGCAGCATTTGGACGTCCAGAGGCAGTCGCCGCAGCGGCGGCAATGGCAGTCCTCGTACCGGATAGGCGGCACCTTCACGTCGGCAGCCTGCTTGGCGTACTGGTCGGCGGCGCCCTTGTGCTTGGCCCCCTCGTCCCGGCAGACCTTGCTCAGTTCGGTGAAGGCCTTGTCGAGGCCATCGTTCACCTTCTGGCTGACGACGGAGATGGCGCCGCTGATCTTGCCCTGTATGGTGGCGGTAGTCTTGGCCAGGGCGACGTCGATGCGCTCCTTCACCCGGTCGGTGGCTGCCTCGGTCCGGGCCTTGATGTCGGCGATGGCGGCGGTGATGGAATGGGGCGAGGGGCGCCCGTCCGGGGTGCGGGGGTTCACCAGGTCGTGGAGGTCCTGGATGGGGATGTGCTCCGGATCCAGTTCCTTCAGCTTGTCCCGCAGTTCTCCCCACTTGATTGCGTCGGGATCGTCGGGCCGGTTGGCGTGGGCGTCGATCCGGGCCAGGATGTCGTCCAGGGAGATCGTCGACACCGAAATCTTCTCCAGTTCGGCCAGGGCCTTCAGGTTGTCGTCCATGTCCCAGGGCTTGTCCGGCAACCTGTCCGGGACATTGATATCGCCGCGGGGATCGATGTCGGGGGCGGCGGGCTGGTCCGGCACCAGCTCCTTGAGCTTAACCAGCAGGTCGGGGGCATCCACCTCGCTGCGGGCCTTGTCGGCGATGTCCTTGGCGAAGTCGGGGGCGATGACCTTGTTGATGTTGTCCACGATCCTGCGCCCGTGGTCCGGCAGCAGCTTGCCCAAATCCTCCAGGCTGACCTGGGCTTCCTTGAGGCGGTCCAGGTCGCTGTCCGGCACCTTGACCGGGACTTTAGGCTCCACGGGCACGGGCTTCCTGAGGCGCTGCAGGACGTCGATGGCGTCCGAGGGATCGGGCACGTCGACGGCAGGCTTCTGCAGGGCGATGACCACGTCGAGGACATGCACCCCCGAGGGCTTGATGACCGGGTTCACCTGGGGCCGCCCTTCGTCGGGGGCGGCGATGCGGGCCTGGATGGATTCCGCCAGGTTGCTGGTGACCCGGGCCTCCAGGCGGCCGCCGTGGATGTCCACCGGGGAAGCCGCATTCACTGGCCCACCGCCGCCCGCGGACCCGCCGCCGTCGATCCTCAGCCGCTTCAGGCGCAGGCTTTTCAGGGCGGGGATGCCGGGGGCGTCCGGCAGGTCGTCGTCGGCGCTGCTCCCTCCGGCCACGGACAGGGCCGCGGCCGACGCCGCGACGGGGGCGGCATCGATCATCCTGCGCACCGCCGGCGCGATGGGGCCCTTGCCGAGGAGGTCCGAGGCCTGGTCGGCAAGGGCCGGGGAGAAGCACAGCAGGGCCCAGCAGGCCGCCTTCCACCACCCTCCGCGATGGCTCCGCCGGCGGAACCCTGTGGCGTCCATGGTGGCTCCCGCCGTCTAGGCCGGCCTCACTTGCCTGGCGCCGGCGCCGCCGGATGGGCCGGCCCGCCGGAGACCGGCGGCAGCACCGGGGCGGCGGGGGCGGGCGGCAGCTTCATGTCCGCCGGCGCCGGATTGGAGGGGTTGAGGAGCTTGGGCTGCTCGCTCGGGGGCGTGCCGTTGCTCTTCGGCACCTCGATGCCGGCGGGCGGGGTAGCCGCCGCGGCAGCGGCGTGCTGGTTGTCCTTCCAGGCCCGTTCGAAGATGGCGAAATCGACGCCGCTGTCACCGAAGACGTTGTGGCGCATGCGGTACTGCATGAGGGCCCGGCGGAAGGCTGGGGTCAGGGAGCCGTCTTCCTCCAGGGGCCGGGTATCGGCCTTGGCCATCTTCAGGCTGCGCAGGGTGGCGAGGACGAATTCGGCCCGCTCCTGGTGGGACAGGGAAGCGTACAGGGACCGGGCCTTCTCCCGCTCGGGGGTGACTTCGCCGATGGCGGCCAGGCATTCCCAGTAGGGCAGGTTGTAGAGCTTGCCGAACAGTTCGATGGTCCCCACCTCCACCAGCGCCCGCAGGGCCCGGCTCAGGGCCTCGGCCCGGTTCTCGTTGGTGCTGAAGATGGCGCCGAGCTTCTTGAGGCTGATGGAAATCTCGTCCGAGGCGCCCCGCTTCTCGACGCTGAAGGTGTTGGCGGAAAAGACCCCGGGCAGGATCTGGTAGTTGTTCACCAGGCCCAGGGCCAGGTCCAGGGAGACGCTGGACAGGGACACCGAGGCCGACCCCGAATAGCTGCCGCCCTGAATGTTTTCATTGATCTGGCCGGCGTTCAGGGAACCGCCCCGCTGCTTGGTGTAGGGCGAGGTGTTGATCTGGGTGACGGCCCCCCGGATGAAGAAGTCCGGGATGCGCAGGGCGCCCTTTTTCGGATGGCTGCTCTGCAGGGCGACGATGTCCGGGGTCTGGCGGTCGAAGGCCACGAAGCGGATGGCGGCGCTTTCCTTGCTCATCTCCGAGATGGCCGAGATCATCATGTCCCGGGCGCCGTAGCCGGCGCCGCCGCGGCTTTCCGAATAGTCCGGGATGGGGGCGGCGGTGACGTAGATGGGCTCCACCTTGTGGCGGATGAACATCTGGTCCATGCAGGCCAGGCCTTCGGTGAAGCCGGTCAGGGTGCGCACCGGGTAGGTGGGCGAGAGGGTTTCGCGGACATTCTCGGGGGGGCTGACCGGGATGGCGGAGCATCCTGCCAGGATGGAGCCCAGGAATGCGGTTGCCAACCGGGCGAAGGGTATGCGGAGAGTCACGGTGCTTCCCTTTCCTTACCGCGTGCAGCGGTTGCCGACGTTGATGACGTCGCCGAGGATGATGACGCTGATTTCGTTGCCGATGCCGCTGCTGACGACCTGGTTGCCGATATCGACGCTGCCGCAGCCGACCCTTCCCCGGTACATCTCAAGAGCTTCCTCCTCGTTGGTCGGCGCGCCCTTCTGCTTGAGTTGTTCCATGAAATAGTCGTTGTTCAGGCGCATGATCCGGCTCCGGGCGGCCAGGATCCTCATGTTGGCGTTGTCGTCCAGGGCGGCGGCCGAAGCCGCCGGCGGGAACGCGCAAAGGCCTGCGGCAAGCCATGCCGCGAAAGACGGTAATCGCATGATGTAGCCCTGCAGCAAAAAAAGGGGCGAAGGCCTCGCCCCCACGCGCTTACTTGCAGCTCGACCCCTTGCCGATGGTGCCGATCTGCTGGTCGGCGCAGGACTTGTTGCCGACGGCGGCATTGAGGTTCTGCTCGGCCCCGATGGTCATGGTGAGGTCGCCTTTGACGCTGCCCGATTCGATGGCGCCGATGGCCTGGCTGGCCGTGGATTCGTTGCCGACGGCGGCGTTCAGGTTCTGGGCGGCTTCGATGGTGATCTGGGTTCCCCCTTCGATGCTCGGCCCCTGCTGCTGGGCGATGGCGAGACTGCTGGCGGAACCGAGGGCCAGGGCAAGCAGTGTGGTGTGGGTGACTTTCATGATGTGCTCCCTATCGATGCTGCTTCTGAAAAAATGGGTCTAGCGGCTGAGCTGGCTGATGCCGTCTTCCGCAAACTCGATGAAAAACAGGTGGTTGGAACCCCGGTCCAGGATTTCCACTTCAACGTCGTGGCCGACGTGGGTGATCCGCAGGACCTCGCCGGTGATGATTTCCTGGGTGTCGGACAGGGCCAGCTCCAGCAGGCTGCCCACCCGCAGCTGATCGCCACCCACCAGGGCGAGAATTTCCACGTGCCGGCCGTTGTGGCGGTCCCACGCCTCCAGGGCGGAGGCGGCGCTCCCCCAGCAGCCCAGGGCTGCCATGGCGGCGATCGTGAGGAACAGCTTTTTCATCGCGGGTACAATCGAAACGAGGGCGCTTTTCCGGCAGCGGCATGGGGGCTCGGGTGCCAGAACAGCCGCTGCGACAAGCGCATTCTTCTATCAGCAGGGTAGTATCTTGCGCCGCCGCTCAAAACGATATTCGTGGTTCCACCTATGCCGAACTTTTGCGCCAACCTGAGTTTCCTGTTTACCGAAGTGCCGTTCCCGGAGCGCTTCGCCCGGGCTGCCGCCGCCGGATTCCGCGGCGTGGAATACATGTCGCCCTACGACCATTCGCCCGAATCGGTGGCGGGATGGCTGCGGGACGCCGGGCTGCAGCAGGTGCTTTTCAACCTGCCGGCCGGGGACTGGGGGGCGGGGGAGCGGGGAATGGCCTGCCAGCCCGGTCGGGAGGCGGAGTTCCGGGAGAGCGTTGAGTTAGCCTTCACTTACGCCAGAGCCCTGGATTGCCGGCGCATCCATTGCCTGTCCGGCCTGCGCCCGGCGGGCGTGGACGAGGCCCGGCTGCGCGCCGCCTATGTGGCCAACCTGCGCTGGGCCGCCGACCGGGTGGCCGGCAGCGGCATCCGGCTCCTCATCGAGCCCATCAACAGCCGGGTGGATATGCCGGGCTACTGGCTCGACACCCCGGCGAAGGCCTTCGAGCTGCTGACGGAAATCGACCGGCCCAATGTGGCGGTCCAGTTCGACATCTACCACGCCCAAGTCATGGAGGGGGACCTGGCCCGGACCATCGAGACCCATCTCGGAAGCATCGGGCACTTCCAGATCGCCGACAATCCCGGCCGCCACGAGCCCGGCAGCGGCGAAATCAACTACCCCTATCTCTTCGCCCTCCTGGATCGCCTGGGTTACGACGGCTGGGTGGGCTGCGAATACAAGCCGAAGGCCGGCACCGAGGTCGGCCTGGGCTGGATGAAGCGCGGGGCTGCCTGACCTCCATGAGCGCCTTGCCAGCCCGGGACCTCCTGCGCGCCCTGTTCGATGCCGCCCTGGCTGCGGCCGATCCGGCCCGCTGCCTGCCCCCGCTCCTGCCGGCGCTCCTGCCGGAACCCGGCGACGGCCGGCTGATCGTGGTCGGCGCCGGCAAGGCGTCCGCTGCCATGGCCCGGGCGGTGGAAGACCACTGGCCCGGGGAACTGGATGGGCTGGTGGTTACCCGCTATGGCCACGGGGTGCCCTGCCGGCGCATCGAGGTCGTCGAGGCTGCCCATCCGGTGCCCGACGCCGCCGGGGAAGCGGCCGCCGCCCGCATCCTGGAGCGGGTGCGAGGCCTCGGAGCAGAAGACCGGGTCCTGGCCCTCATTTCCGGCGGCGGCTCCGCCCTCCTGGCGGCCCCGGCCCCGGGCGTCACCCTGGCCCAAAAGCGGGCCGTCACCGGGGCGCTCCTCAAGAGCGGGGCTTCCATCGCCGAAATGAACTGCGTCAGGAAGCACCTCTCTGCCGTCAAGGGAGGACGCCTCGCTGCCGCCGCCTGGCCGGCCAGGGTGCTCACCCTGGCCATTTCCGACGTGCCGGGGGACGACCCGGCGGTGATCGCCTCCGGCCCCACCGTCGCCGACCCTACCACTTGCGCCGACGCCCTGGCGATCCTGGAGCGCTACCGCATCGCCATCGCTCCGGCCTTGTGGGCGCGGCTGAAAGCCGGCGAACTGGAAACCCCCAAGCCCGGCGATCCGCGCCTGGAAAAAAGCGCCTTTCGCCTGGTGGCGAGCCCCCTGCAGATGCTCCAGGCCGCCGCCGAAACGGCCCGGGCCGCCGGGGTGGCGCCCCTGATCCTGGGGGACGCCATCGAGGGGGAAGCCCGGGAGGTCGCCAAGGCGCTGGCCGGCATCGCCCTCTCCTGCGCCCGCCACGGCCTGCCGGCCAAGCCGCCCTGTGTCCTCCTCTCCGGCGGGGAGACGACGGTGACCCTGCGGGGCGGCGGCCGGGGCGGGCGCAACACCGAGTTCCTGCTGGCGTTGGCCCTGGCCTTGGACGGCGCGCCGGGCATCCATGCCCTGGCGGCGGACACCGACGGCATCGACGGCAGCGAGGACAACGCCGGCGCTTTCGTCGGCCCGGACACCCTGGAACGGGCGCGGGGCACGGGCATCAACCCCCACCAAAGGCTGGAGGACAACGATGCCTGGGGCTTCTTCTCGGCCCTCGGGAATCTCCTGGTGACCGGGCCGACCCGGACCAACGTCAATGACTTCCGGGCCATTCTGGTCAGGGTAGAATGAATTTTTCGGGGGAGGGGGCCATGGCGGCTCAGGACATGACATTCCATACCGACAAGGGAATTTTGGCGGCCCGGCTGAAGGCGGTGCTGCCGCCCCGCTGCCTCCTGGTGGACGAGGAGGACCTGCGGCCCTACGAATGCGACGGCCTCACCGCCTACCGGGCCCTGCCGGCGGCCGTCTGCCTGCCCGAGACCGAGGAGCAGGTGCGGGACGTGCTGCGGGTCTGCCGGCGCCTCCAGGTGCCGGTGGTGGCCCGGGGGGCGGGAACCGGCCTCTCCGGCGGCGCCATGCCCCACAGCGAGGGGGTGGTGCTGTCCCTGGCCCGCTTCAACCGCATCCTGCGCATCGACGCCAACGCCCGGCTGGCGGTAGTGCAGCCCGGCGTGCGCAACCTGGCGGTGTCGGAGGCGGCGGCGCCCTACGGGCTCTACTACGCCCCCGATCCCTCGTCCCAGATCGCCTGCACCCTGGGGGGCAACGTGGCCGAGAACTCGGGCGGGGTCCATTGCCTCAAGTACGGCCTCACCGTCCACAACATCCTGCGCCTGCGGGCCATCACCATCGAGGGCGAAATCCTCGAAATCGGCTCCGAGGCCCCGGATTCCCCGGGCTACGACCTGCTGGCCCTACTGATCGGCTCCGAGGGCATGCTGGCGGTGGTCACCGAAGTGACCCTCAAGCTCACCCCCAAGCCGGAACTGGCCCAGGTGGTCATGGCCTCGTTCGACGACATCGGCAAGGCCGGCGAGGCGGTGGCCGCCATCATCGCCGCCGGCATCATCCCGGCCGGCCTGGAGATGATGGACAAGCCGGCGACGGCGGCGGTGGAGCCCTTCGTCCAGGCCGGCTACGACCTTGAGGCCGAGGCCATCCTGCTGTGCGAGTCGGACGGCACCCCGGAGGAAGTGGCGGAGGAAATCGCCCGGGTCCGGGCCGTGCTGGAAAAGAGCGGCGCCCGGGACCTCAAGGTGTCCGGCTCGGAAGCCGAGCGCCTGCGCTTCTGGGCCGGCCGCAAGGCGGCCTTTCCCGCCGTCGGGCGCATCACCCCGGACTACTACTGCATGGACGGTACCATCCCCAGGCGGCGCCTGGCCGAGATGCTCCAGGCCATCGCCGGCATGGAGCGGAAGTACGGCCTGCGCTGCGCCAACGTCTTCCACGCCGGCGACGGCAACCTCCACCCTCTCATCATGTACAACGCCGCCCAGCCCGGGGAGTGGGAGCGGGCCGAGGCCTTCGGGGCCGAGATCCTCGAGCTTTCCGTGGCCCTCGGGGGCTCCATCACCGGCGAGCACGGGGTCGGGGTCGAGAAGATCGGCCAGATGTGCGTGCAGTATTCCACGCCAGAACTGGAGACCTTCCACAGGGTGAAGGCGGCCTTCGACGAGGCGGGGCTCCTCAACCCCGGCAAGGCCATCCCCAGCCTGCACCGCTGTGCCGAGTACGGCCGCATGCACGTCCATGGCGGCGAGTTGAAATTCCCCGACCTGGAGCGTTTCTGATGCAGCTCGACGATCTGGCCGCCCGGGTGCGGGAAGCCGCGGAAACCGGCACCGCCCTGCGCTTCAGGGGCGGCGGCAGCAAGGATTTCTACGGCGGCCTGCTGGCCGGCGAGGTGTTCGACGTCTCCGGCTACCGGGGCATCGTCGCCTACGAGCCCACCGAGCTCTTCATCACCGCCCGCTGCGGCACCCCCCTGGCGGAAATCGATGCGGCCCTGGCGGAAAAGGGCCAGATGCTGGCCTTCGAGCCGCCCCATTTCGGTCCGGCCACCGTCGGCGGCTGCGTCGCCGCCGGTCTCTCCGGGCCCCGCCGGCAGCAGGCCGGGGCGGTGCGGGATTTCGTCCTCGGGGTGAAGCTCATCGACGGCGCCGGGCAGGTGCTGGATTTCGGCGGCCAGGTCATGAAGAACGTCGCCGGCTACGATGTCTCCCGGTTCCTGGCCGGCAGCCTCGGTACCCTCGGGCTTCTGGCGGAAGTGACCCTCAAGGTGCTGCCCCGCCCCATGGCGGAAGCCAGCCTGATTTTCGAGACGGCCCAGCCGCAGGCCATCGAAATGCTCAACCGCTGGGGCGGCCGGCCCCTGCCCATTTCGGCTTCCTTCTGGCACGACGGCCGCCTGACCGTGCGCCTGTCCGGCGCCCAGGCGGCGGTGGCGGCGGCCCGGGAGAAAATGGGCGGCGAATGGCTGCTGGCCGCCGATGCCTTCTGGCAGCAGATTCGCGAGCAACGCCACGAGGCCTTTGCCGGAGAAGTGCTGTGGCGCCTGGCCCTGCCGTCCGCGGCCGCCTGCCTGGATCTCCCCACGGCCCTGGCCGTCGAATGGGGCGGCGCCCAGCGCTGGCTGGCCACCGATGCCGATGCCGAAACCGTGCGGGAAGCCGCCCGCCAGGCCGGCGGCCATGCCGTCCTGTTCCGGGCGCCCGAATCCCTGCGCTGCCGGGAGGGGGCCTTCGCCCCCCTGGCACCGGCTTTGCTCGCCCTGCACCAACGCTTGAAGAAAGTCTTCGACCCCAAGGGTATTTTCAACCCGGGGCGCCTCTACGCCGAGCTCTAATGGAAACCCATCTCGCCGACTTCATCCGGGACACGCCCGCCGGCCAGGAGGCCGAGGCCATCCTCAGAAAGTGCGTCCACTGCGGCTTCTGCACCGCCACCTGCCCCACCTACCAGCTGCTGGGGGACGAGCTGGACGGGCCCCGGGGCCGCATCTACCTCATCAAGCAGGTGCTGGAGGGCAAGCCCGCCACCGGGAAGACCCGGCTCCACCTGGACCGTTGCCTGACCTGCCGGTCCTGCGAAACCACCTGTCCCTCCGGGGTCAAGTACAGCCACCTCCTGGACATCGGCCGCCGGGTAGTGGAGGAACAGCTGCAACGGGGCAATTCGGAGCGCCTGGCGCGCTGGCTCCTCAAGGAAGTGGTGCCGCGGCCGGCCCTTTTCGGGCCGGTGGTGAAGCTGGGGCAGATGCTGCGTCCACTCCTGCCGGCGGGCCTGGCCGACAAGCTGCCGCCGGAGGCGGCGGGGAGCGGCCGGGGCTGGCCGCCCGCCGAAAGGCATTCCCGCCGCATGCTGCTCCTGGCCGGCTGCGCCCAGCCGGCCCTGGCGCCCAACATTAACGCCGCCACGGCCCGGGTCTTCGACCGCCTCGGGATCTCCCTATTCGAGGCGGGAGGGGCGGGGTGCTGCGGCGCCGTCCGCTTTCACCTCAGCGACCAGGAGGCTGCCCGGGACGACATGCGGCGCAATATCGACGCCTGGTGGCCCCATGTGGAGGCCGGCGCCGAGGCCATCGTCGTCACGGCCTCCGGCTGCGGGGTCCAGGTCCGCGATTACGGCCACGCCCTCGCCGGCGATCCGGCCTATGCCGGGAAGGCGGCCCGAATCAGCGTCCTCTGCCAGGATCCGAGCGAAATCCTGGTGGCGGAGCAGGCCGGCCTCCAGCCCCTCCTGGCCGAAGCCCGGCAGGCGCGGGGCAAGCTCGCCTTCCATTCCCCCTGCACCCTGCAGCACGGCTTGAAGATCCGGGGGGTGATCGAGAATTTCCTGGCGGAAGCGGGTTATCAGCTGACGCCGGTGGCCGATAGCCACCTGTGCTGCGGCTCGGCGGGGACCTACTCGGTCCTCCAGCCCCGGTTGTCCAAGTGCCTGCGGGACAACAAGCTGGCAGCCCTGAATGCCGGCGCGCCGGCCGCCATCGCCACCGCCAATATCGGCTGCCTGAGCCATCTCCAGGCCGGCAGCGCCCTGCCGGTGAGACACTGGATTGAATTGATCGACGAGGTTCTGCCGTAGCGGGCTGGCGCCGGGATTTCGTGCCGGAACCGATTGAAGTTATTCTTTGGCGTTTTTATCGACGACGGATAAGGGAACGGGCATGGCAACCTACACCGACAGCGACGGCCGCCAGCAGGCGGATCGACGAATGAACCCGCAGCTGCGGGAACTATTCGACAGCGCCTACGCCATGATCGAGCCGTTTTTCGATCCCCAGGCCGGCTGGGGCGGCCGCTCCCTGGAGCACCTGGCCTTCCGCGTCCTGCGCGACAACTTTCCCCAGTTGTCGGCGGAAGAGGTCCATGCGGTGGTCGTTGCCGCCCACCGCATCTACATTACCCGCCATCCCGAGGGCAGCGAGCACCTCAAGCGCCCGGAGGATGTGAAGCGCAGCTTCTGACGGGGGATTACTTGCGTCCCAGGCCGCCGAGGAGGGCCGCAACGACCCGCTTCGGCTTGTGGGGGTCGACTTTGGGGAGCGCCTGGGGCGAATCCGGCACGTCGGCCCGGGGCTCCTCGTAGGGCTTGCTGAAGTCGAAGCCGTCCGCGGCAATAGTGGATTTCCTGGATTCCCGCCCGCGGGCAGGCCGCTCGGACCGCTCGGACCGCTCGGGCCTCTGGGCCACCGGCGCCTTGACGGGGGCACTGCTGCGCTTCTTCTTGTTCCCCGGCGGGTATTCGTATTCCGCCTCGGGCTCGAAGCCCGCCACATCGACCTGCTCGATCGGGCGCTTGACGAGCTTCTCGATCTCCACCAGGTAGCCCACCTCGCGGGCACACACCAGGGAAATGGCGTTGCCCTGCTTGCCGGCGCGGCCGGTGCGGCCGATGCGGTGCACGTAGTCTTCCGGCACGTGGGGCAATTCGTAATTGATGACGTAGGGCAGGTCGTCGATGTCCAGGCCCCGGGCGGCGACGTCGGTGGCCACCAGGACGTGGGTGGCGCCGCCCTTGAAGGCATCCAGGGCCTTGATGCGGTCGAGCTGGCTCTTGTCGCCGTGGATGGCGTCGGCCTGGACGCCGGACCGCTGCAATTCCCGGGCGAGCCGCGAGCAGCCCTGCTTGGTGCGGACGAAGACGATGGCCTGGGTGATCTCCCCGGACTTGAGGAGCTTGGTGAGGAGCGAGCGCTTGGAGAACTCGGACACCGGATGAACCCGGTGGGTGATCGTTTCGGACACCTGGTTGCGGCGGGCCACTTCCACCAGCACCGGCGACTTCAGCATGGAGTCGGCCAGGCGCTTGATCTCTTCCGAGAAGGTGGCGGAGAACAGGAGGCTCTGGCGTTCCTTGGGCAGCATCTTGAGGATGCGGGTGACGTCCGGGATGAAGCCCATGTCCAGCATGCGGTCGGCCTCGTCCAGCACCAGGGCCTGGACGGCGGCGAAGCTGACACTCTTCTGCTCCACATGGTCGAGGAGACGCCCCGGGGTGGCCACCAGGATTTCGACGCCCTTGCGGAGTTCCTCGATCTGGGGCCGGATATCGACGCCGCCGAAGGCGCACATGGCCCGCAGCGGCGTGTGCTTGCTGTAGCCCTTCACCGATTCAAACACCTGCAGGGCCAGTTCCCGGGTCGGCGCCAGGATGAGGGCCCGCACCGGGTGCTTGGCCGGCGAGGGGCTGCTGCTGGCGTGGGGCAGCAGGCGCTGGAGGATGGGCAGGGTGAAGGCGGCCGTCTTGCCGGTGCCGGTCTGGGCGCCGCCCATGATGTCCTTGCCGGCCATGACGAGGGGAATGGCCTTGGCCTGGATCGGGGTCGGCTTGGTGTAGCCCTGGTCGGTGACCGCGCGCAGAAGTTCGGGGGCGAGGCCCAGGTCGGCGAAGGTAATTTCGGGAGCTGCATCCGGTGCAGCGGGGGTGGCGGAGTTGACGTTCTCTTCGCCGGCTAAAGTATTCATTTCAGACATGGGCCAGCATTATACGCCTTAGCGTGTTTTCAACACCCGGAGATGCCCGGTGACTTCCTCCCGGTCGTGGTAGAGCTGCTTGAAGCGCAAACGGGCCTCGATCCCGGCCGCCGCCAGCTTGCCTTCGATGATGCCGCGGCAGTGCCGCAGTTCCTCGTAGCGCTTTTTCATCGGCAGTTTGAGATTGAAGATCGCTTCCTTGCAGTGTTTGCCGGCGACCCAGTCGGCCACCAGTCCGGCGATGCGGGCCGGCTTTTCCACCATGTCGCACACCAGCCAGTCCACCGGGCGCTTGGGGCGGTAATGGAATCCGTCGGTCTTGAGGTGTTCGACCATGCCGCCGGCCATCAGTGCCTTGTCCATGGAGCCGTTGTCCACGGCGGTGACGTGGATGCCCCGGCTGGTCAGCTGCCAGGTCCAGCCGCCGGGGGATGCCCCCAGGTCCACGGCCGTCTGGCCGGTGCGCAGGCGCTCGGATGCATTCTGGCCGCCGACGAATTCCATGAAGGCTTCGGCGAGTTTCTGGGTGGAGCGGGAGGGGGCGGAACGGGGCATCCTGAGGCGCGGGATGCCCATGGGCCAGTCGGAGGCGTTGCCGGGCTGGGAAATGGCGGCGAAGGCAGCGGCGGACCCCAGGAAGAAGAGATGCAGGCGCGGCAGTTCGGCGTCGTCGGGAGCCAGCAGGCCGGCTTTGTCCAGGGCGATGCGGAAGGGCTTCTCGAATTTCTTGCAGAAGCTGGAAAGCTCCTTGGCCTCGTTGGTGTCGGCGGTTTCCAGCCAGACGTCTCGGAAGCGGGTGCCGAAGCTGCGGGCGCTGGCCAGCAGCGGCGTCACCCGATCCCCCACCGGCAGGTCGGAGACCAGGGGGGCGGCGAACAGGAGCTGGCGGGCGAAGACCAGGCGGCGCCATTTCAGTCCGTCGGCCAGGGCCGCCATGGCGGCGGGATCGTGGGGGTGGTAGGCGACGTAGCCGCTGTCGGGCTTGGCCCGGGCGTAGCCTTCGACGCCGAGGGCCTCGGCGGTCTCGCAGATTTCCGCCGCGCATTCCTTCTCGAAGCCGGCGCGGCAGTAGAGCACGACCAGGTTCATGGCGGCGGTCACGGCTTGGCCGCCGGTTTCTCGGCGCCCGTATCCGTCGGCTTGTTGGGGCTCGGATTGCCTTCGCCCTCGGGGGCGGCGGCCTTTTTCTTCTTCTTGGCCCCCGGCGGTTCCGCCGGCGGCAGTTGGGGGGTCACGGTCTCGATCTGGTTCTGTCGCATGTACTCGTCCATTTCCCGCCAGCCCGCGAAAATCGGGGACTTGGGCAGCCAGCTGTAGATGGAGTAGCAGTCCTCGATGGCCCGGCCGGACTGGCGGCAGGCGCTGCCCACGGCCTTGCCTTCGGCTTCCAGGCGGGCTTCCTTTCTGGCGGGGTCTTCGAGACCGAGCTTCTCATTGACTTGGTCGCAGCCGGCCAGGAGCGTCAGGGTAAGAGACAGGAAAATCAAGCTTCTACGCATGGGGGGCATTTTCCCACAATTGGGGCGATCCCGGCATGGCCTCATCATGGCCTTACCTGATTTTGCTTTCCTTTCGCAGGGCTATAATGGATTTTTTGGCTATTCCGGAGCCCAATCCATGCCGCACCTCATTCGCACCGCCGCCATCGCCTGCGGGCTGGCCGTCGCCTTCTCCGCCCATGCCGCCAAGCCGGCCAAACCGACAAAGGCTGCCAAGACTACTGCCGCAGCATCGGCGGGGCCGGTGGAAATCGACCTGGCCAACCAACTCGGCCAGGCAGCGGAAGGGCGCCTCCAGCAGCTGGTGGAGCGCTTCAACCACGAACAGAAGGACTTCGTCGTCAAGCTGGTGCCCCTGGCCGAAGGCGGCAAGCCGGCGGCCCTGAACCTGGTGCGCCGCCAGGACATGGCGGATTTCCTCTCCCAGAAGGGCCGCCTGAAGCCCCTCTATCAGGTCATGAGCGAAGCCAAGGTGCCCTTCAGCGCCGCCAGCCTCTCGACCGACCTCAAGGCCGGCGTCAGCGACGAGAAGGGCAAGCTTGTGGCCCTGCCCGTGGCCTATTCGACCCCGGTGCTGTTCTACAACAAGGCGGCCTTCAGGAAGGCCGGCCTCGATCCGGAGAAGCCGCCCAAGACCTGGTGGGAGATGCAGGAAACCGCCGGCAAGCTGTTCGATGCCGGATACCAGTGCCCCTACACCTCTTCCTGGCCCACCTGGGTCCACGTCGATAACCTGTCCGCCCTGTCCAGCGCGCCGGTGGCGACGGCCAAGGGCGAACTGGTCTTCAACGGCCTGGCCGAGGTCAAGCACGTGGCCATGCTGGCTTCCTGGACCAAGGCCAAGTATTTCCGCCATTTCGGACGCCGGGACGAGGCCGACAAGCATTTCGCCAGCGGCGAGTGCGCCATGATCACCACCGATTCGGCGGCCCACACCGAATTCCGCGAGGCCTCGGGCATCGACCTGGGCGTGTCGCCCATGCCCCACCACGACGATGTCTACGGCGGCCGCCAGCACACCCTGGCCGACGGCGCCTCCCTTTGGGTGGGCGGCGGCTACAAGCCCCTGGAGTACAAGGCGGCGGCCCGCTTCGTGGCTTTCCTGATGGCCCCGGAAAGCCAGGTGGAACTGGCCCGCATGTACGGCCAGGTGCCCCTGACCCAGGCGGCCCGCAACGCCCTCAAGGCCAAGGTCGTGCAGGACCGCGACCCCACCTCCGAGGTAGCCTATGCTTCCCTCAAGGGCGAGGGGGGCCAGCCCCAACTACGGGTCTCCGCCATCGACCCGGTGCGCGCCATTGTGGACGAGGAACTGGAAGCCGTCTGGGATGACCAGAAGCCGGCCAAGGCCGCCCTCGATACGGCGGTGGCCCGGGGCAACGCCCTCCTTTCCGCCAAGCCGGCCCTGAAGAAGGCCGTTCCCTTCTGATCGGCAATTACCCGCTGCCGCGCTGGATCGCCCATCGCGGCGGCGGTGCCCTCGCCCCGGAAAACACCCTGGCCGGCCTGCGGCTCGCCGTCCGCCTGGGCTTCAGGGCCGTCGAATTCGATGTCATGCTGACTGCCGACGGGGTGCCCGTCCTCATGCATGACGAGACCGTGGACCGCACCACCGACGGCTGCGGTTCCCTGGCCGAGCTGGAATGGGCCGCCGTTGCCCGGCTCGATGCCGGTGTCCGCTTCCATCCCGCCTGGGCCGGCGAGCCGGTGCCCCGCCTGGTCGATGCCCTCGTCCTGTGCGCTGCCCTCGGGCTGGCGGTGAATCTGGAAATCAAGCCGGCGGCCGGCCACGAGGAACGTACGGGCCGGGTGGTCGCGGAAACCCTGGCGCGATCCTGCCCGGCCGGCCTGTCCCTGGTGCTGTCATCCTTCTCGCCGGCCGCCCTGGGGGCCGCCGCCGAAGCCGGCGGCCCATGGCCCCGGGCGCTTTTGGTGGAATCCATTCCCGGCGACTGGCCGGCCCGGCTGCGGAGCCTGGGCTGTACGGCGCTGCACGCCCGGGCCGCCGACCTGTCCCGGTTCCAGGTGGAGGCGCTGCGGGGAGCGGGGGTGCCGGTCGCCGCCTATACCGTGAATTCGGCTGAGGAAGCCCGGCGCTGCTTCGATCTCGGCGTCATTGCCCTGTTTACCGACCGCCTCGACCGCCTCGGCCGGGACTGATCCTCGTCCGGTTTGCCGAAGAGCCCGCCTGCCGGCGGCGCTTTCATTTAAAATCGACGGTTTCGAATTATTGCCGACAGGCCGCCTCCCATGAAAAGCGCCGAAATCCGCCAAGCCTTCCTCGACTTCTTCGCCTCCAAGGGCCACCAGATCGTGCCCTCCAGCTCCCTGGTGCCCCACGAGGACCCGACCCTCCTGTTCACCAATGCCGGGATGAACCAGTTCAAGGACGTGTTCCTGGGTTTCGACAAGCGCCCCTACACCCGGGCCACCACTTCCCAGAAGTGCGTGCGGGCCGGCGGCAAGCACAACGACCTCGAGAACGTCGGCTACACCGCCCGCCACCACACCTTCTTCGAGATGCTGGGCAATTTCAGCTTTGGCGACTATTTCAAGCGGGACGCCATCGCCTACGCCTGGGAACTGCTGACCGAGGTCTTCAAGCTGCCCAAGGACAAGCTGACGGTCACCGTCTACGCCGAGGATGACGAGGCCTACGACATCTGGACCAAGGAAGTGGGCGTGCCGGCCGAGCGGGTCATCCGCATCGGCGACAACAAGGGCGCCCGCTATGCCTCCGACAATTTCTGGATGATGGGCGACACCGGCCCCTGCGGCCCCTGCACCGAAATTTTCTACGACCACGGCGAACACATCTGGGGCGGCCCTCCGGGAAGCCCGGAGGAAGATGGCGACCGTTTCATCGAAATCTGGAACAACGTCTTCATGCAGTTCAACCGGGACGAGGCCGGGGTCATGCACCCGCTGCCCAAGCCCAGCGTGGACACCGGCATGGGCCTGGAGCGCATCGCCGCCGTCCTGCAGCACGTCCATAGCAATTACGAAATCGACCTCTTCCAGAACCTGATCAAGGCCGCCGCCCGGGAGACCCATACCGCCGACCTGGACAGCCCGTCCCTGAAGGTCCTGGCCGACCACATCCGGGCCTGCTCCTTCCTCCTCGCCGACGGGGTCATCCCGGGGAACGAGGGCCGGGGCTATGTCCTGCGCCGCATCATCCGCCGCGCCATCCGCCACGGCTACAAGCTGGGCGCCCGGGCCGCCTTCTTCCACAAGATGGTGCCCGACCTGGTGGCCGAGATGGGCTCCGCCTATCCCGAGCTGGCCCAGAGCCAGGCGAAGGTCATGGCCATCCTCAAGCAGGAGGAGGACCGCTTCTTCGAGACCATCGAGCACGGGATGGCCATCCTCGAAGCCGATCTGGGCGAAATGGCCAAGACCGGCAACAAGGTCTTCAATGGCGACACCGCCTTCAAGCTCCACGATACCTACGGCTTCCCCCTGGACCTCACCCAGGACGTCTGCCGGGAGCACGGGGTCACCGTCGATGCCGCCGCCTTCGATGCTGCCATGACCCGCCAGAAGGAACAGGCCCGCGCCGCAGGCAAGTTCAAGATGGCCGCCGCCCTGGAGTACGACGGTCCGGCCACCGCCTTCCACGGCTACGAGACCCTGGAGGTGAAGGGCAATGTCCTCGCCCTCTACAAGGACGGCGTGGCGGTGAACCAGCTGCATGAAGGCGACCTCGGGGTTGTGGTCCTCGACAACACCCCCTTCTACGCCGAATCCGGCGGCCAGGTGGGCGACCAGGGCGAACTGCGCTCGGTCCATGGCATCTTCGCGGTGGAAGATACCCAGAAGATCCAGGCCACCGTCTTCGGCCACCACGGCGTGGTCAAGACCGGCACCCTGACCGTGGGCAACGGCGTCGCCGCCAAGGTGGATGTCCAGGCCCGGGGCCGCACCATGCGCAACCACTCGGCCACCCACCTCCTGCACAAGGCGCTGCGGGAAGTCCTGGGCGACCACGTGCAGCAGAAGGGGTCGCAGGTGGATCCGGACAAGACCCGCTTCGACTTCGTCCATACCCAGCCCATGACCGACGAGGAAATCCACCGGGTGGAAACCATCGTCAATGCCGAGATCCTCGCCAACGCCGCGACCCAGTGCCGGGTGCTGCCCATTGCCGAGGCCCAGAAGCTGGGCGCCATGATGCTCTTCGGTGAAAAGTACGGCGACGAGGTGCGGGTGCTCGACATCGGCTCCTCCCGGGAACTCTGCGGCGGCACCCACGTGTCCCGTACCGGCGATATCGGCCTCTTCAAGATCACCATGGAAGCCGGCGTCGCCGCCGGGGTGCGCCGCATCGAGGCGATCACCGGCGACAACGCCCTGGCCCTGGTCCAGCGGCAGGAAAGGATGCTCTCCGAAGCGGCCGCCGCCTTCAAGGCGCCGGTGACGGAAGTGCCGGCCAAGATCGCCCAAGTCCTGGATAACGTCCGGGCCCTGGAAAAGGAGCTGGCCCGCCTGAAGTCCAAGCTCGCCTCCTCCCAGGGCGACGACCTGGTGAGCCAGGCGGTGGAAGTGAAGGGCGCCAAGGTCCTGGCCGCCACCCTGGAAGGCGCCGACGTGCCGGCCCTGCGGGAGACCATGGACAAGCTCAAGGACAAGCTGAAGAGCGCCGCCATCGTCCTGGCGGCGGTGAGCGACGGCAAGGTGAGCCTGATCGCCGGCGTCACCGCCGATCTCACCGGCAAGGTCAAGGCCGGCGAGCTGGTCAATATGGTGGCCCAGCAGGTGGGCGGCAAGGGCGGCGGCCGGCCGGACATGGCCCAGGCCGGCGGCACCGACGCCACGGCCCTGCCGGCGGCCCTGGCTGCCGTCAAGGGTTGGGTCGAAGGCAAGCTGTAACCCGGGACCATCGGGCAAGAAAAAAGCCGGCATTGCCGGCTTTTTTGTTTTCAGCCCTGGAAATCAGAAGGGCAGCTGCACTCCAGGCCAGACGGCCGTGATGGCGTGCCGGAAATCGGCCTGGATGCGGGCCAGGGCTTCCGGGTTGTCGGCTTCGAAGCGCAGCACCACCACCGGCGTGGTGTTGGAGGGGCGGGCGAGGCCGAAGCCGTCAGCGTATTCCACCCGGACGCCGTCGATGGTGATGACTTCCTGGGCGTTGGTGAACTTGCCGGATGCCTTGAGCTTGTCCACCAGGGCGAAGGGCTCCCCCTCCGCCATCTTGATATTGAGCTCCGGGGTGCTGGTGGAATTGGGCAGGCCCTTCAGGACGGCATTGCCGTCGGCCGCCCGGGAGAGGATTTCCAGGAGCCGGGCGCCGGCATAGAGGCCGTCGTCGAAGCCGAACCAGCGCTCCTTGAAGAAGACGTGGCCGCTCATCTCGCCGGCCAGGGGGGCGCCGGTTTCCCTGAGCTTCTTCTTGATGAGGGCGTGGCCGGTGTTCCACATCAGCGGCGTGCCGCCGTGCTTCTTGATCCAGGGGGCCAGCAGCCGGGTGCATTTGACGTCGAAGATCACCTGCCCGCCGGGCACCCGGGAGAGCACATCGGCGGCGAAGAGCATGAGCTGGCGGTCGGGGAAGATGATCTCGCCGTCCTTGGTCACCACCCCCAGGCGGTCGCCGTCGCCGTCGAAGGCGATGCCGATTTCGGCATCGGTGGTCTGGAGGGCGTGGATGACGTCCTTCAGGTTTTCCGGCTTCGAGGGATCGGGATGGTGGTTGGGGAAGTTGCCGTCCACCTCGCAGAACAACGGAATGATTTCGCAGCCCAGGCGCTTGAAGAGTTCCGGAGCCACCGCGCCGGCGACGCCGTTGCCGCAGTCCATGACGATTTTCATGGGGCGGGCGAGCTTGACGTCGCCGACGATGCGCTCGATGTAGGCGGCGCGCACGTCCGCTTCCCGACGCTGGCCCTGCCCGGAGCGCAGGTTGCCGGCCAGGATGCGCGACCTGAGGGCCTGGATGGCGTCCCCGGCCAGGGTTTCGCCGCCGATGACCATCTTGAGGCCGTTGTAGTCCGGCGGGTTGTGGCTGCCGGTGACCGAGACGCAGCTGTCGCAGCCGAGTTCGTGGGCGGCGAAGTAGGTGACCGGGGTCGGGACGCAGCCGATGTCCACCACGTCGATCCCGGCGGCGCAGATGCCTTCGGCCAGGGCGCCGGCCAGTTCGGGGCCGGAGAGGCGGCCGTCGCGGCCGACGGCGATGGCCGTCTGGCCCTTTTCGGCCGCCAGGGAGCCCAGGGCCTGGCCGACCTGCCGGACCACGTCGGCGGTGAGGGTCTTGCCCACGATGCCGCGGATGTCGTAGGCCTTGAAAATTTCATTGGGAAGCATGGGGGATTACCTCGTCATCGAATCTCGTCAGCCGCGCAGTGTAACGACCCTGCCGCCGGCCCGTCCAGCCGGAGGCTCCCGGCTATTCGATTGACAGCGCGGCGGCCGCGCTGTTCGCCGGAAGGCCGGGAAAGGGCCGGGGGCTCAATGCAGGGTGTGGCTCGCCGCGGGTTCGGCGGTTTCGGCCTGTTCGCCGGCGGCGGAGGCGTGCCGGCTCACCAGGCGCCAGCCATGGGCGCCCCGGGAATAGACATGGGTGACGTGGAGAGGCCCGTGGGGAGCGGGGTCGTCGCCCACGAACAGGGTTTCCACCAGATGGTGGATGGAGAGCAGCATGCCCTGCCAGTGGGCCACGGGTTCCGGGGTCACCCGTAGCCGGGCGCTGGCGAAGATGCTGCGCCAGCTTTCCCGGATGGGGTCCGATCCCATGAGCTGCACCCCGGTGGGATGGACGCAGACGACATCCTCGTCCTCGGCCCAGATGGCCATGAGGGCGTCGGTGTCGCCGGCGGAAAGGGCGTCATAGAAGGCGCGCTCGGCGTCTTCCGGGGTCGGGAAATGGTGGGGCGGGTTCATGGGGGCAGATGGGCGAGGCAAGCGTCCAGAGCCCGGGCCGGCTCCAGTTTGTTGAGGCAGTCCAGGTGCCCCAGGGGGCATTCGCGCTTGAAGCAGGGACTGCAGGAAAGGCCCAGGCGCAGGATGGTGGCCCGGTCCGAGAGAGGCGGCGTGAAGCCTGGCGACGAGGAGCCGTAGAGGGCGACCAGGCGGCGGCCGAGGGCGGCGGCGACGTGCATGAGGCCGGAGTCGTTGCAGACCACCAGCTCGGCCTGGGCGATGAGGTCGATGGCCTGCTCCAGGCTGGTGGCGCCGCACAGATTGCGGCAGTTGCCGCTGACCTGGGCGGCAATTTCGTCGCCGACGGCCCGGTCCTTGGGGGAACCCAGGAGCCAGAGGGTGTGGCCGCGGGCGACCAGGGCCTGGGCCAGGGCGATGAAGTGGCCTGCCGGCCAGCGCTTGGCCGGGCCGTATTCGGCGCCGGGGCAGAAGACCAGCGGGCGATGGGGGCGTTCCAGGCCGAGGGCGGCCAGGGTGGTGGCCTGCTGCTCCGGGCTGGAGGCGAGCTGCGGGCGCGGCAAGGGGCGGGGAAGCGGAGCCCCGGGAACCTCGGCCAGCTGGGCGAAGCGTTCCACCATGAGGGGCAGCACGGCCTTGTCGAGGACGTGCCGGCGATTGACGAGGCCGTAGCGGGATTCGCCGACGAAGCCGATGCGTTCCGGGATGCCGGCCAGGAAGGGCACCAGGGCCGATTTCAGGGAATTGGGCAGGATGTAGGCCTGCCGGTAGCCGGCGGCGGCGATCTGCCGGGCCAGGCGCCAGCGCGCCTTGAGGGAGATTTGCCCGTGCCCGAAGGGGCTGTCGATGACCTGCCGGATCTGGGGCATGCGGGCCAGCACCGGCGCCACCCAGCGCGGCGCCAAAGCATCCAGCTGGAGATCGGGATGGCGTTCGCACAGCCGCTCGAAAAGCGGCTGTGCGAGGACCGTGTCGCCGATCCAGGCGGGGGCGACGATGAGGGCTTTCACGGGGATGGATGGGGCGGGCCGGCGGCCCGCCGCAGGATCAGTGATGGCCCTTGGGAAGTTCGCCCGCGAAGACGTAGTGGGCGCTGCAATAGGGGCAGACCGCGTCGCCGGTCCGGGTGACATCCAGGAAGACGCGGGGATGCTGGGACCACAGCGGCGCATCGGGCTGCGGGCAGTGGAGGGGCAGGTCCTTTTCGGTGACCTCGATGTGGGCGCTCTCGGCGGTGAGGCGGTCGTTCATGGTTTCTCCCGGGTTAGACGTAGGCGAGCCACTCGGTGTGCTGCTCGGAGCGGCCATAGACCACGTCGAAATACTTCTGCTGCAGCTGGGCGGTGACGGGGCCGCGGCGGCCGGCGCCGATGGTGCGGCCGTCCAGTTCCCGGATGGGGGTCACTTCGGCGGCGGTGCCGGTGAAGAAGGCCTCGTCGGCGGTGTAGACCTCGTCCCGGGTGATGCGCTTCTCGATCACCTGGATGCCCATTTCCTGGGCCAGTTGCATGACGGTGGCGCGGGTGATGCCTTCCAGGCAGGAGGTGAGGTCCGGGGTGTAGAGCTTGCCCTTCTTGACGATGAAGACGTTCTCGCCGGCCCCTTCGGCCACGTAGCCTTCGGGATCGAGGAGGAGAGCCTCGTCATAGCCGTCCCGGGTGACTTCGTTGTTGGCCAGGATGGAGTTCATGTAGGAACCCGAGGCCTTGGCGCGGACCATGGTGATGTTCACGTGGTGGCGGGTGTGGCTCGAAGTCTTGATGCGGATGCCCCGCTCCATGCCCTCTTCGCCCAAATAGGCGCCCCAGGGCCAGGCGGCGATCACCACATGCACCTCGGCGCCCTTGGGGGAAACCCCCATCTTTTCCGAGCCGTAGAAGGCCAGAGGGCGCAGGTAGCCGGATTCCAGCTTGTTGGCGCGGATCACTTCCTTCTGGGCTTCGTTGATGGCGTCCTTGTCCCAGGGCATGGCCATCTCGAAGATGTGGGCGGAATTGAAGAAGCGGTCGGTGTGGTCCTTCAGACGGAAAATGGCGGTGCCGCGCTCGGTCTTGTAGGCGCGCACGCCCTCGAAGACGCCCATGCCGTAATGCAGGGAATGGGTCAGGACGTGGGTGGTGGCCTCGCGCCAGGGCACCAGCTTGCCGTCGTACCAGATGAATCCGTCGCGATCCGCCATGGACATGTTGTCGTCTCCGTATGCAGCGTCAAAAGCGACAATTTTAGCCGATTTCGTCCGGTAAAATAATGGCTTTCCCCCCAATCGGTAGATCAGCATGGTTTGGAAACCCAATGTCACCGTCGCCGCCGTCGTCCAGCGCGACGGCAAGTTTCTTCTGGTCGAGGAGGAGACCGATGCCGGCCTCCAGTTCAACCAGCCGGCCGGGCATCTGGAGTGCGGCGAGTCCCTGGCGGACGCCGTCGTCCGCGAAGCCCTCGAGGAAACCGCCTACGACTTCAGGCCCACCCACCTGGTGGGCATCTACAACTGGCGGCATCCGGAGAAGGACATCACCTACCTGCGCTTCGCCTTCGGCGGCGAGTTGCGGGGCTTCGACCCCGAGCGCAAGCTGGACGAGGGCATCGTCGCCGCCCGCTGGCTGACCCTGGACGAAGTCCGGGCCACCGCCGCCCGCCACCGCAGCCCCCTGATCCTCCAATGCATCGAGGACGAGCTGGCGGGCAAGCGCTATCCCCTGGAACTCATCACCCATTACGCCTGAGGTCCCGATGTCGAACAAAACCGTGGTGGTCGGCCTGTCCGGCGGCGTCGATTCTTCCGTCGCGGCGCTCCTCCTGAAACGCCAGGGCTGGAAGGTGATCGGCCTGTTCATGAAGAACTGGGAGGACGACGATACCGAGGAATACTGCTCGTCCCGCCAGGATCTCATCGACGTCATGAGCGTTGCCGACCGCATCGGCATCGACGTCGAGGTGGTCAATTTTGCCGCCGAATACCGGGAGCGGGTCTTTGCCGAATTCCTCAAGGAATACCAGGCCGGCCGCACGCCGAACCCGGACATCCTGTGCAACTCGGAAATCAAGTTCAAGGCCTTCCTCGACCATGCCCTCAAGCTGGGGGCCGACAAGATTGCCACCGGCCACTATGCCGGGGTGCGGGAATTCGACGGCCAATTCCAGCTCCTGAAGGCCGAGGATGGCACCAAGGACCAGAGCTATTTCCTTTACCGCCTCAACCAGGCCCAGCTATCCAAGGCCCTCTTCCCCCTGGCCGACATGTACAAGCGGGACGTGCGCAAGATCGCCGCGGAGGAGGGGCTCCACGTCGCCACCAAGAAGGACTCCACCGGCATCTGCTTTATCGGCGAGCGGCCCTTCAAGGATTTCCTCATGCGCTACCTGCCGCCGAAAAAGGGCGAGATCCGCCGCCTGGACGACGGCAAGGTGCTGGGGGAGCACGACGGCCTCATGTACCACACCCTGGGGCAGCGGAAGGGCCTGCATATCGGCGGCATCAAGGACAAGGGCCAGCCCGGGGGCGGCGACCACGACGCCTGGTTCGTGGCCGGCAAGGACATGGAGAAGAACATCCTCTACGTGGTCCAGGGCCACGACCATCCGGCCCTCTACACCGACGAGCTGGTGGCGGAGCAGCTTTCCTGGGTCTCCGGCCGGGCGCCCCACACCCATTGGGTCTACACCGCCAAGCCCCGCTACCGGACAGCGGACCAGCCCTGTGAAGTGGAGCGGGTGGACGGGGAAACCTGCCGGGCGAAATTCGCCGAGCCCCAATGGGCGCTGACGCCGGGACAGTCGGTGGTCCTCTACGAATCCCGGGTTTGCCTGGGGGGCGGCATCATTCGCTGAGAATATCCGAGGCCGTGTTATTCACGGCCTTTTTCATGCCATCAGGTTAATGGCGGGATATAAGGCGACAGGCGGGTTATAAGGCGGATTTGATTTTCCGGAACGAAATAAGCAGTATCGCTGTCTTTATAAGATAATATTTGGGCTAACACTTACTTATGGTGAATTCCCATGGATATTTCCTCTCTGTCCCTCGCTGATTTGAAGCGTCTTCTTACCCAGATTCCGAAAGAGATCGAGCGCCGCCAAAAGGACGAAAAAGTCAGGGTCCTGAAGGAAATCGAAGCGATTGCCGCCGAGCGTGGCTTCGCCCTGGACGAATTGGTTGGCGGTGGAGTGAAAAAGCTCCGGGCTCCGGTGGCGGTGAAGTATCGGCATCCCGGCAATGCCGACCTGTCCTGGACGGGCCGGGGGCGGCAGCCGAAATGGGTGCAGGAGTTTGTCCAGAACGGCGGCTCCCTGGATCAGTTGAAGGCCGGGTAAGGCGATTCTCCAAGGATTTGGAAAGCCGCTGCGGCGGCTTTTGTTTTTTGTGCGGCGGAATGGACGAATTCAAGACAGTAGATCTGGGACTGCTGAATGAGGCGGGACTGAATCGGCAGGCGTTTTTCAATATCGGCGATCTGCCGGCCGGGCTTGCCGTGCCGCTGCAAGAGCGTTTCAACGGCCTGGGGCAATATCGGCAGCTCCTCTTGATCGGCCACGCCGGGAAAAGGTTGTGGGATGCCGTCCAGGCTTCCGGTATCGATTCCGAAAACCCCATCGATGATTTTTCCGTCCGGGTCGTCAAGGACTGGTTTTCCCGCCATCTGCCCGGGCGGCGCTACGAAATAATCTATCCCGGCCCTTATCCGATCGGCCTTCAGCAATTGGGGAAACTGGCCGGTTGGCACCGTCCATCCCCGTTCATGGTGGGCATCGATCCGGAGTGGGGTTCCTGGTACGCCTATCGGGCGGTGGTCCTCGCCGATACGGCCTTCGAGCCTTCCCGGCCGGTTCCGGGGGGATCCCCCTGCCTGCGCTGTGCCGCCAAGGTCTGCATCGCCACTTGTCCCGGCGCCGCCCTGGAGGGCGGATTCGACCTGAAGAAATGCGCCGCCTACCGAATCCAGGCCGGGTCCGCCTGCAGGAATACCTGCCTCGCGCGCCTGAGCTGCCCTGTGGGTGCCGCCCACCGCTATAGCGATGAGCAGATGAGCCATTGCTACGGCCGTTCCCTGCGGGATTTGGAGCGCTACTGCTGAATCCTGCCGAACCGGTCCGGCAAAAGGAAAGGGCGCCGTCGGCGCCCTTGTCGTTTCGGGTTCAGTCCCGCGGCACGGTGTCCGCGAAGGACGGGCGCTGCATCAGTTTGTCGTAGAGCCGGGCCAGGTTGGGGTGGGTTTCCCGCCAGTCGATGTCGGGGAAGCGGAAGGCCAGGTAGCCCAGGGCGGCCCCCACGGCGATGTCGGCCAGGGAGAAGTGGGTGCCCATGCAATGGGCCTTCTCGCCGTATTCCCGGGCCATGAATTCCAGGCCGCGGGCGATCTTGTCCCGCTGGCGGGCGATCCACTCGGCGCTCTGCTGGCCGGCCGGGCGCTTGGCTTCCAGGAAGGCGGCTGCGGCGGCGTCGCAGATGCCGTCGGCCAGGGCTTCCCAGCGCTTGACCTCGGTGCGCTCCCGGTTCGTGGCGGGGAAAAGCTTGTTGTTGGGGGTGACGTTGTCGATGTGCTCGACGATGACCCGGGAATCGAAGAGGGGGTTGTCGTCGTCCAATACCAGAACCGGGATCTTGCCCAGGGGATTGATGTCCGGAACGGCGCTGCCGTCCAGCCAGGGCGAATCGATCACGAAATCGTACTCGATCTTCTTTTCGGCCAGGACAATGCGGACCTTGCGGACGTAGGGACTGGTCAGGGATCCGATCAGCTTCATGGGGTTCTCGTATTGCTTGGTGGGAAGCGCGGATTATAGCCTACTGGTTCCCGATCCAACGGATCCTAAAGATATCAGCGGTTTGCGGCGGGAGGTGATGGGCGGATAAAATTCAACCTTTTACCCCGAGCCACACCATGAATTCCACTCCGCTTACGGCCCTGTCGCCGCTCGATGGACGCTACGCCGCCAAAGTCGACGCCCTGCGTCCCCAGTTCTCCGAGTACGGCCTCATCCGCCGCCGCCTGCAGGTGGAAATCGAATGGCTCAAGGCCCTGGCCGCCGAACCCCACTTCGCCGAGATTCCCGCCTTCTCGCCGGCCACCGTGGTCGAGCTGGACGCCCTGGTGGCCGGTTTCGGCCCGGAGCAGGCCGCCGAGGTGAAGGCCATCGAAGCCACCACCAACCACGACGTCAAGGCCCTGGAATACTGGATCAAGGACAAGACCCAGGACAATGCCGAGGTCACCAAGGTCAGCGAGTTCATCCACTTCGCCTGCACCTCCGAGGACATCAACAACCTGTCCCACGCCCTCATGTGCAAGCATGCCCGGGACGAGGCCATGCTGCCCGTGCTGGACCAGCTGATCGCCAAGCTGAAGGAACTGGCCCACGCCTACGCCGATGTGCCGATGATGAGCCGCACCCACGGCCAGCCGGCCACCCCCTCCACCATGGGCAAGGAAATGGCCAACGTCGCCTACCGCCTCGGCCGTGCCCGGGCCCGTATCGCCGGCGTGGAGCTGCTGGGCAAGATCAACGGCGCCGTCGGCAACTACAACGCCCACCTGGCCGCCTACCCGGGCTTCGACTGGGAAGGCTTCGCCAAGAAATTCGTCGAGTCCCTGGGGCTGACCTTCAATCCCTACACCATCCAGATCGAACCCCACGACGCCCTGGCCGAGCTGTTCGATGCCTTCGCCCGGGCCAACAGCGTCCTGGTGGACCTGGACCGGGACGTCTGGGGCTACATCTCCCTGGGCTTCTTCAAGCAGAAGGTCAAGGCCGGCGAGGTGGGCTCTTCCACCATGCCCCACAAGGTCAATCCCATCGACTTCGAGAATTCCGAAGGCAACCTGGGCCTGGCCAACGCCGTTCTGCGCCACCTGTCCGAGAAGCTGCCCATTTCCCGCTGGCAGCGGGACCTCACCGACTCCACCGTGCTGCGCAACATGGGCGTCGGCCTGGGCTATGCCCTGCTGGGCTACGATTCCCTCCTGAAGGGGCTCAACAAGCTGGAAATCAATACCGACCTGATGAAGGCCGACCTGGATGCCAACTGGGAGCTGCTGGCCGAGCCCATCCAGACCGTCATGCGCCGCTACGGCATCGCCAATCCCTACGAGAAGCTGAAGGAACTGACCCGGGGCACCCGCGTCTCCCGCGACGGCATGCAGGCCTTCGTCCAGTCCCTGGAAATTCCGGCGGACGCCAAGGCCGAGCTCCTGAAGCTGACTCCCTGGGACTACACCGGCAAGGCGGCCGAACTGGCCAAGCGCATCTGATGAAGTGCGCCAAGTGCGGGCAGGAGGTGCCGGAAGGCGCCATCTACTGCCCGTTCTGCGTGGCCGGCGGCAGCGCGGGGGAGAAGGAGATCATCCGCGGCGGCATCAAGGGGGGGCTGATCGGCCTCGCCCTGGGGCTGATTCCGGCGGCTCTCCTGCTCTATGTCTATGGCCCCGAGCGCGGCATCAAGGCCATCGCCTTCGCCGTTCCGGTGGCAACCTTCACCACCGGCCTCATCCTGGGGCTGGTCAAAGCCAAAAGAAATTGAAGATGAGTTTTGCCGAAAACCTGAAGAAGCTGCCGGGCATTTCCCACCTGGCCGCCATCAATCTGCTGGATGCCGAGGGCAACGTGGTCGCCGCCATCGAGAACAAGCCGGGCAGCGCCGGCTCCGTGGCGGTGTACAACCACCTGGCCCAGACCTACGGCGCCATTACCCCGGAAGCCGCGAGAAAGGGCCTGGAGCTGTACGCCGAGCACACCGACGATGCCCGCGCCCACCCCGGCAAGCATCCCAATATCGACCGCCTGATCGAGCTGGCCGCTGCGCAGGGGACCCTGCGCACCAAGAACGTCTTCGCCCTGTAGGCGCCGGTTTCAGCCGGCCGCCTTCCAGCCCGGGTGGTCGAAGTAGCGGCCGTAGGATTTCAGCGCCTGCAGCACCTTGACCGCGCCCGCATGGCGGGAGGCGTCGCCCTTCCCAGCCATGGCCTCGGCCCCCCCATTCAGATCGGCGATGACGCCGTGCAGCACGGCATCGGCCTCCGGCTGCAGCTTGCAGTTCTCGATGGCGTACCCGACCGATTTGCCGATGGTGTCCGCCAGTCCCCGGTAGTCTGTTTCGCTGAAGCGTTTCTCGTGGATGCGGGGGAGGGCGGCAGCCATGGCCTGGTTGATCTGGTCCATGGCCTGGCGCAGCGGGGCGTCGGTTTCCCATTTCTTGCCGGCGTTGAGCGTCGGCTTTTGCGGCCCGTGGGAATCATGGTGCTCATGGGCCTGGACGGGCGGGCACAGGACGAAGGCAAGGGCGGCAAGCAGGGCGGGCAGTGTCGATTTCATCTGGCGATCCTCCACGGTTGAAGAAAGGGGTGTTCCGCCGCCGGCGGCGGAATACCATAGCAGTTTAGTCAACCAAATATTAATGACGCCTTAATTGCCCTCACAGGGTGCGCTTGTCGATCACCCGCCGGGCCTTGCCCTCGGGGCGGGGGAGGTGGCCCGGGTCGAGGACCCGCACCCGGGTGGTGACGCCCAGCCAGGACTTGATGCCGTGCTGCAGGTCGCGCTCGACCACCTGCTTCATGTCGGCGCTGGCGTGGGCGAACTCCGGCTTTACCTCCACCATCACCTCCATCTGGTCCAGGGGACCTTCCCGGAAGACCTCCAGGAGGTAGTGGCCCGACAGCTTGCTGTCCTTGAGGATCAGCTCCTCGATATGGCCCGGGAAAAGGTTGACCCCGCGGATGATGAGCATGTCGTCGGAGCGTCCGGTGATCTTGGCGATGCGGCGGAAGGAGCGGGACGTGGGCGGCAGCAGGCGGGAGAGATCCCGGGTCCGGTAGCGGATGATGGGCAGGGCCTCCTTGGTCAGGGAGGTGAACACTAGTTCGCCGGGCTGGCCGTCGGCCACGGGCACGCCGGTTTCCGGGTCGATGATTTCCGGATAGAAATGGTCTTCCCAGATGACCGGCCCGTCCTTGGACTCGATGCATTCGCACCCCACCCCGGGGCCCACCACTTCCGACAGCCCGTAGAGGTCCATGGCGTCGATGCCCAGGCGGGACTGGATTTCGGCCCGCATGCCCCTCGCCCCAGGGCTCGGCCCCGAAGCAGCCGATGCGCAGGCTGCAGGCGGCCGGGTCCAGCCCCTGGCGGACGAATTCGTCCGCCAGGTTGAGGGCGTAGGAGGGCGTGGCGATGATCATGGTCGGACGGAAGTCCCGGATGAGCTGCACCTGCTTGGCGGTCTGGCCGCCGCCCATGGGCACCACGGCGCAGCCCAGGCGCTCGGCCCCGTAATGGACGCCGAAGCCGCCGGTGAAGAGCCCGTAGGCGTGGGCCACGTGGACGATGTCGTCGGGGCCGGCGCCGGCTGCCCGCAGGGAACGGGCCATGACCCCGGCCCACATGTCGAGGTCGTTCTTGGTGTAGCCCACCACCGTCTGCTTGCCGGTGGTGCCGCTGGAAGCGTGGATGCGGGCGATGTCCCGCATGGGCACGGCGAAGAGGCCGAAGGGATAGTTGTCCCGCAGGTCCTGCTTGACCGTGAACGGGAACCTGGCGAGGTCGGAAAGGCTTTTCAGGTCTTCCGGCCGGACCCCGTGGGCGTCGAACTTGTGCCGGTAATGGGGCACGTTATCGTAGGCGTGCCGGAGGGACCATCGCAGCCGCTCCAGCTGCAGCGCTGCGATCTCGTCCCGGCTGGCGCGTTCGATAGGCTCAATGCCGCTGGCCATTGTCATCCCCCCGTTATGCTGTTGTCGAAAGGCCGCCATCCTAAGGGTTTACCGGCGGGCGGGAGTTGAGCCGCGTCAACTCCTCGTATCTGGCTATAATTTCGACCCGACAAATGTCGTCGATACCACGGAGAACAAGGATGAAACGCAAAGTTGCCGTCGCCCTCGCCGCAGTGACCCTGGCAGGCACAGCCTTCGCCCAGGCCAGGCCTGAGAACCTGATCAAGTGGCGCCAGTCCGGCTACACCTTCATGGCCTGGAACATGACCCGCATCAAGGCGAATGTCGAAGGCCAGTTCAACAAGGACGAGGTGCTGAAGGCCGCCAACGCCATCCAGGCCATTGCCAATTCCGGTATGGGCGCCCTCTACGCGCCGGGTACGGACAAGGGCAAGGGCTGGAAGGAGACCGAGGCCAAGCCCGAACTCTTCACCGACAAGGAAGGTGTGGGCAAGGTGGCCATGGCCTTCAACAAGGAAGCCAACGAGCTCGCCAAGGTGGCCGCCAGCGGCGATGCCGCGGCAGTCAAGGCCCAGTTCAATAAAGTGGGCGAGACCTGCAAGTCTTGCCACGAGAAATTCCGGAAAGACGATCACTAACCGGAAGCACCCGAAACAAAAAGGCCGCCCAAACGAGGCGGCCTTTTTGTTGGTGCCTACCACGCCGGCGTGGCGGCGGGGGGCGGTGGCGGCGGTGGGGTGATCCAGGGGCCGGAGGCCGCCCAGGCGGCGGCAACGGCCAGGGCGAGGGCCAGGACGAAGGCGGCGAGGCCGCCGCCCCGGGCCGGTTCACCGGTCTCGGCTGCCTTGTTGCCGGTAATCATGGGCAGCACCAGGTTGTCTTTCTTGATCCGGGCGTAGAAGGCGATGGCGGCCACATGGAGCACCACCAGGATCAGCAGCAGGTCGAAAATCTTGTGGTGGAGACGGGTCGCCCCTTCGCCGATGCCGGTCGGGACGAGGGCGTAAAGATAGCCCTCGTAGCCGATGTCGTCGTTGTAGGCGAAGAGCCCGCTGGCGGCCTGCAGGCCGACCAGGGCCAGAAGGCCGAAGACCGAGAGGGCGCCCAGGGGGTTGTGGCCGAGGCCGCGCCAGCTCCCGGAGAGATAGGCCTTCACCTTGGCCGGGGTCGGGAAGAAGGTGGCGAAGCGGGCGTAGGTGGAGCCGACCTGGCCCCACACCAGCCGGAAGACGACCAGGCCGACGATGAACAGGCCCAGCCGGCCATGCCAGACCAGCCAATTGCCCCCGGTCTCGCCGGTGAAATAGGCGGCGGCGACGGCCAGGGCCAGGAGCCAGTGGAACAGGCGGGTCGGCAGATCCCAGATTCGCACCTTCCGGAGGCTCATACCACCGCGCCTTCCTCGTTGGCGCCCTCGATCTGCTTCTTCTGCTTGACGAACTGCTCCCGGGAGACGCCCAGCCACATCACCAGGGGGCTGGCCACCAGGACCGAGGAGTAGATGCCGAAGAGGATGCCGATGGTCAGCGCCAGGGCGAAGTAATGCAGGGTCTGGCCGCCGAAGACCAGCATGGACAGCACCATGAGCTGGGTGCAGCCGTGGGTGATGATGGTCCGGGAAATGGTGCTGGTGATGGCATGGTCCAGGACCTGGGGCGTGGTGAGGCCGCGCTTCTTCCTGAAGGTTTCCCGCACCCGGTCGAAGACCACCACCGATTCATTCACCGAGTAGCCGAGCACCGCCAGCACCGCTGCCAGGACCGAGAGGGAGAATTCCCACTGGAAGAAGGCGAAGAAGCCCAGGATGATCACCACGTCGTGGAGGTTGGCGATGATGGCGGAGACCGAGAAGCGCCACTCGAAGCGCATCGCCAGGTAGATCACGATGCCGACGATCACCAGCAGGAGGGCCATGGCGCCGTTTTCGGCCAGTTCCTTGCCGACCTGGGGCCCGACGAACTCGACCCGGCGCAGGCTGGCCCCCGGGGCATCGGCGGAAAGGGCGTTCATCACCGCCTGGCCGATCTGGGAGGTGTTCTGCTCGCCCTTCAGGGGCAGGCGGATGAGCACGTCCTGGGAGGAGCCGAAATTCTGCACCACATAGTCGGAAAAGCCCCCCTTGCCGAGGGCGTTGCGGATCTTCTCGAGGTCGGCGGCCTGCTCGTAGTGGGTCTCGATGAGGGTGCCGCCGGTGAATTCCACCGACAGGTTCAGGCCCTTGAGCACCAGGAAGGCGACCGCCAGCAGGAAGGTGATGAGGGAAATGATGTTGAACTTCAGCGCATGGCGCATGAAGCGGATATCGCGGTGGATGCGGAAGAATTCCATGTCGTGCTTCCCTTACTTGGTCGCCAGGCCGGGTTTCCAGACCTGGCCGATGGCTACCTTGGTGAGCTTCTTCTGGCGGCCGTAGATGAGGTTCACCATGGCGCGGGAAATCACCACTGCCGAGAAGATGGAGGTGAGGATGCCCAGGCAATGGACCACCGCGAAGCCGCGCACCGGGCCGGAGCCGAAGATCAGCAGGGCGAGGCCGGCGATCAGGGTGGTGACGTTGGAGTCCAGGATGGTATCGAAAGCCCGCTCGTAGCCGGCGGCGATGGCCGCCTGGGGCGGCGACCCGTTGCGCAGCTCCTCCCGCACCCGCTCGTTGATGAGCACGTTGGAGTCGATGGCCATGCCCAGGGTCAGGGCGATGGCGGCGATGCCGGGGAGGGTCAGGGTCGCCTGGAGCATGGAGAGGATGGCCACCAGGAGGAGAAGGTTGGAGGCCAGGGCGATGACCGAAACGACCCCGAAGATCTGGTAGTAGACGATCATGAACAGGGCGATGGCGGCGAAGCCCCACATCGTCGAGTGGAAGCCCTTCTGGATATTGTCGGCGCCCAGGCTGGGGCCGATGGTGCGCTCCTCGATGATGTCCATGGGGGCGGCGAGGGAGCCGGCCCGCAGGAGCAGGGCCACGTCGTTGGCCTCGGTGGTGGTCATGCGGCCGGAAATCTGGACGCGGCCGCCGCCGATTTCGGTGCGGATCACCGGGGCCGTCACCACTTCGCCCTTGCCCTTCTCGATGAGCAGGATGGCCATGCGCTTGCCGACGTTTTCCCGGGTGATGTCCCGGAAAATGCGGGCGCCGGCGGAGTCCAGGGTGAGGTGCACCGCCGGCTCGTGGGTCTGGCTGTCGAAGCCGGGCTGGGCATCGGTGAGGCGGTCGCCGGTCAGCACCACCTGCTTCTTGACCAGGAGCTGCGGGCCGCCGCGCTCGGTGTAGAGCTCGTCGCCGAAGGGCACGTTGCCGGCCAGGGCGGCCTGCAGCGCCCCGGGGGCGTCATCCACCATGCGGATTTCCAGGGTGGCGGTGCGGCCCAGGATGTCCTTGGCCTTGGCCGTGTCCTGGACGCCGGGCAGCTGGACCACGATGCGGTCGACGCCCTGCTGCTGGATGACCGGTTCGGCGACGCCCAGTTCGTTGATCCGGTTGTGGAGGGTCGTCATGTTCTGCTTGAGGGCGAATTCCTGGATGCGCCGCTGGGCCTCCGGCTTCAGGGTGGCCACCAGGCGCAGGTCCTGCCCCTCGCCCTGGTCGGCGATGGCCAGGTCGGGCTGGGCATCGGCGAGGGCGGAACGGGCCTTGTCGCGGACATCGGCTTCCCGGAAGCGGATCACCACCCGGTCGCCTTCCCGGTTGATGCCGGCGTGGCGGACGCTCTTGTCCCGCATCAGGGTGCGCAGGTCGGCGGCGGTGGAGTCGAGGCGCTTCTGGAGGGCCCCCTTCATGTCCACCTGCAGCAGGAAGTGCACGCCGCCCCGCAGGTCGAGGCCCAGGTACATGGGCAGGGCGTGCAAGCTGGTGAGCCACTGGGGCGAGGCGGAAAGGAGGTTCAGGGCGACCACGTACTGGGGGTCGCTGGGGTCGGTATTGAAAGCCTTTTCCAGTGCGTCCTTGGCCTTCAGCTGGGTGTCGGTGTCCTTGAAGCGGGCCTTGACGCCGGTGGTATCCACCTGGATGCCGTCATGGGCGATGCCGCCCGCCTTGAGGACCTCTGCGGCCCGGGCCAGGGTCCGTTCGTCCACCTTGAGGGTGGCCTTGGCGCTGGAGAGCTGCACCGCCGGCGATTCGCCGAAGAAATTGGGGAGGGTGTAGACGAAGCCCAGCACCAGCGCCGCGGCGACGATGAGGTACTTCCACAGGGGATATCGGTTCATAGAAGACCAGAAAGGCAAGCGGGGCAGGTATCGACCTGCCCCGGCGGGATTACAGCGACTTGAGGGTGCCCTTGGGCAGCAGGTTGGCGACAGCCTGCTTCTGGACGATGATCTCGATGGGGCCATCCTTGCCTTCGGCCACTTCGACGTTGATGTAGTTCTCGCCGACCTTGGTGATGCGGCCGGCGATACCGCCCTGGGTGATGACCTCGTCGCCCTTCTGCAGGGCCTCGGTCATGGACTTGTGTTCCTTGGCGCGCTTCATCTGGGGGCGGATCATCATGAACCAGACGATGCCGAACATGGCCACCATCATGAGAATGCTGGTGTAGTCGCCCCCGGGGGCGGCGCCGGCGGTTTGGGCGTGGGCGAGGCTGATCATTGTCTTATCTCCAAACTTTTCATTTATTCGAAACGGGCAATTCTATCATCGACTCATTTTGCCGGTCGCGGTGGAAGGCGGCCACCATCGGGCCGAGGCGCTGCTCGGCGATTGCCGCCCGCAGCTCGGACATCAGGGTCTGATAGTAGTGCAGGTTGTGGACGGTGTTCAGCATGCTGCCCAGGATCTCGCCGGCCCGGAACAGATGGTGCAGGTAGGCCCGGCTGAAGTTCCGGCAGGTGTAGCAGGCGCAGGAGGGGTCCAGGGGGCCGGTGTCCGCCTTGTGGCGGGCATTCTTGATCTTGACGTCGCCGAAGCGGGTGAACAGGTGGCCGTTGCGGGCGTTGCGGGTCGGCATGACGCAGTCGAACATGTCGATGCCGGCCTGGACCGCGGCGACGATGTCCTCGGGGGTGCCGACTCCCATCAGGTAGCGGGGCTTGTGGGTGGGCAGGCGGGGGGCCGTGTGGGCCAGGATGCGGGCCATGTCTTCCTTCGGCTCCCCCACCGAGAGGCCGCCGATGGCCATGCCGTCGAAGCCGATGGCGTCCAGCCCGGCCAGGGACTCGTCCCGCAGATCCTCGTACATGCCGCCCTGGACGATGCCGAAAAGGGCGTTGCGGTTCTCCAGGCGGTTGTGCTCGTCCTTGGAGCGCCGGGCCCAGCGCATGGACAGGCGCATGGACTTGGCCGCCTCCTCCCGGCTGGCCGGGTAGGGCGTGCACTCGTCGAAGATCATGACGATGTCGGAGTTGAGGGTGTGCTGGATGCGCATGGACTCTTCCGGCGACAGGAAGAGCTTGGCGCCGTCGATGGGAGAGGAAAACTTGACCCCTTCCTCGGTGATCTTCCGCAGCGCGCCCAGGGAGAAGACCTGGAAACCGCCGGAATCGGTGAGGATGGGCTTGTCCCAGCCCATGAAGCGGTGCAAGCCCTGGTGGGCGCCCACCACGTCCAGCCCTGGCCGCAGCCAGAGATGGAAAGTGTTGCCGAGGCAGATCTGGGCGCCGATGTCGTTGAGCATCTGGGGCGTCATGGCCTTGACCGTGCCGTAGGTGCCCACCGGCATGAAGACGGGGGTTTCCACGATGCCGTGGGCGAGGCTCAGGCGGCCGCGGCGGGCGGCGCCGTCGCTGGCGAGGAGTTCGAAATTCATGGATTCTTTTCCAGCAGCATGGCGTCGCCGTAGCTGAAGAAGCGGTAGCGCTCGGCCACGGCGTGGGCGTAGGCGGCCCGGATGGTGTCGAAGCCTGCGAAGGCCGACACCAGCATGAGCAGGGTGGACCGGGGCAGGTGGAAATTGGTGATGAGGCGGTCCACCACCTTGAAGCGGTAGCCGGGGGTGATGAAGATGTCGGTCTCGGCGCTGCCGGCCGGGAGGCTGCCGTCCTCCCGGGCGGCGGATTCCAGGGCCCGCAGGCTGGTGGTGCCGACGGCGATGACCCGGCCGCCCCGGGCGCGGGTGGCGGCGACGGCCTCGCTGGTGGCGGCGGGAATCTCGAAGCGCTCGCTGTGCATGCGGTGTTCCGCGATAGCGTGCGCTCGCACCGGCTGAAAGGTGCCGGCGCCGACGTGCAGCGTCAGGAAGGCCGTCCGCACCCCCTGGTCCTGGAGGCGGGCCAGCATGGCCTGGTCGAAGTGCAGCCCGGCGGTGGGTGCGGCCACCGCGCCCGGTTCCCGGGCGAAGACTGTCTGGTAGCGGGTCTGGTCGGCGCCTTCAGCCGGGTGCTCGATGTAGGGCGGCAGGGGCAGGCGGCCGTGGGCCTCGGCCAATTGCCAGAGGTCCCCGTCGCCGGCCAGCTCCAGGGCGAAGAACTCGCCGTTGGCGCCGGCCCGGCCGCTGACGGTCATTTCGAAGGCGTCCTCCAGCAGGAGCCGGCTGCCCGGCTTGGGCGACTTGCTGGCCCGCACTTGGGCGAGGGCATGGCGGCTGTCCACGATGCGCTCCAGCAGCACTTCGACAGCGCCGCCGGTGGCCTTCTTGCCGAAGAGCCGGGCCTTGATGACCTTGGTGTCGTTGAAGACCAGCAGGTCGCCAGGGGCGAGAAGCCCGGGCAGGTCGGCGAAGCGCCGGTCGGTGAGTTGGGAACCGTGGACGTGCAGGAGCCGGCTGCCGGTGCGCTCGGGGGCCGGGTGCTGGGCGATCAGTTCGGGGGGGAGGGGGAAGTCGAAGTCGTCGACGGTCAACGACATGGAAGCAGCGCTACAGGGAGTGGAGCCGGAAGAGGAAGTCGAACCGTCGAGCCTTGCGGCGGCGGATTTTGAATCCTGCCAGTCCCGGCAATGAAAAGAGGCTGGAGTATAGCAGAACCGTCAAATCAACGGCTTATGGTTCCGAGGTTCTCCGGTGCTTAAGCCGGCCTGATTGCGTGGCCAGGGGCGTGCCGCGTGGCGGATAACAAGCTCCGGGTCCCGGATCGATAATTGCTCGGTATCGAGCATGGTTTTCCTCACTTGGCGTGAAATCGATTTCCCTGGCGTAGTGCTGGCGGGCCTGGTCGCCGGGTACGTGATGGCCATCGCCGGCCTGTGGGCGGGCCAGGTCCCCGGGCTCGTGTCCGTGGACATCTCCGATTACGGCCGCCGCTACATGGTCTCGGATCGCACCAGTGCCTGGTTGCTGGGCTTTGCCTCCCATCTGGCCAATAGCGTCGCCCTGGTGCTGCTTTGGGCTTGTGTGATCGAGCCCAATCTATCGTGGCCCAGGCCGCTGGAAGGCTTGCTCTGGGGCGAGTTTCTTGCGCTGACGCTGGCCGGGTCGCTGGTTGCACCCCTGTCCGGCCTGGGCTTCATGGGCCGCAAGACCGGCTCGTGGCGCTTTGCGCTGACCACAGTCATATTGCACGCCCTCTGGGGGCTCACCCTCGGCCTCATCTATGTGCCGCCCCAATGAACGCTAGCGTGCGGATCTTTCAGCCCCGGATAGTGCTGCACGGCAGCGGCATCGCCCTGGTTTCCGATATCCAGGGACAGATCCATGCCGAGGAGCGTTATGGTCTTTTCGCGGGCGACACCCGGGTGCTGTCCACCTACAAATATCAGATCAATGGCAATGGGTGGACGCTCCTCGGACAAGCGCTTACCGGTCACGGCAGCGGACAGTGGCATTTTCAGAATCCCGCCTTCCGGGACGAGCAGGGATTGCTGGAGCCTGGCGTCCTTGCGCTGACGCTGAATCGCCGGGTCGATGGCGCGCTGCATGATGATTTCAGGATCGAAGCCTATGGCCAGCGCCGGATCTTTTTGCGGTTCATCCTGCAGTTGGACGCGGATTTCGTCGATCTTTTTGAAGTGAAGAGCGACTCGATCCGCACGCCGCTGCGCACGATGAGAAAGGACAACGACGACGGCGTTACCCTCGTCTATGAACGCAATGGTTTTCAACGGGCGCTGCGCGTACGCCTGAGTTCAAGCCCGTGCAGGATCGTGATCGCAGGATCGCGCGTCACGTTCGCTCTGGCGCTCGAGCATTGCGAGAGTTGGCATTGCTGTGTCGATGCCGAGCCGGAGTTGAATGGCCGTGTATTGAAGCTTGCAAGCGACCCCCACCAGCCGCAGCAAGAGCCAGCCTCTTTGCATGCCGCCGGCTTATGCCTCGAGTCGGAGCCCCTCCTGCAAGAGCCTTTCATGTTTGCACGCCGCGATCTTCATGCGCTGGCGATAGATCGCGGCGAAGGACGGCGTTTCGTCGCGGCGGGAATCCCCTGGTTTCTCGCGCTGTTCGGCCGTGATTCGTTACTGCCCGCGATCATGGCAGGACTTGACGGCGCCTGGTCGGGCGAGGGCGCCCTGGCGGCGCTGCAGGCACACCAGGCCCGGGGATACGACGATTTTCGCGATGAGCAACCGGGCAAGTTTCCCCATGAGTTGCGGGATGATGAACTGACCTTCCGTGGCGAGTTGCCGTATTCGCCTTATTACGGCACCCATGATGTGCCATCGCTCTATTGCCTGGCGCTGTGGAACACCTGGCGCTGGACCGGAGCGAGGGATCTCGTCGAGAAGCACATCGATGCCGCCCTGCATGGCCTCGAATGGTGCGACAAGCATGGCGATCAGGATGGTGACGGGCTTCAGGAATATGCGACCCGCAGCCGCAAGGGCTATCGCAACCAGGGCTGGAAGGATGCGGGCGACGCCATCGTCGACAGCGCGGGACGCCAGCCCGAGGTGCCCCTTGCCACGGTCGAGCTGCAAGGCTATCTCTACGCGGCCCGCCTCGCCATGGCGGAGCTGCTCGACTGCCTAGGGGAAGCTGAGCAGGCCCAGGACCTGCGAGGAAAAGCCCTGGCCCTTCGCGAGCTGGTTGAACGGCGTTACTGGCTGCAGCAAGAAGGCTTTTATGCCCTTGCGCTCGATAAGGATAAGAAACCCGCGGACGCCATTGCCTCCAATGCCGGACATTTGCTGTGGTGCGGACTCAGTGCATCCGATCGGGCGTCCACCGTTGCCCGGCGCCTGATCGCAGACGACATGTTCAGCGGCTGGGGATTGCGCACGCTGTCTTCGCGCAACCCGGCGTATAACCCGCTCTCCTATCAGCGCGGCTCGGTATGGCCGTTCGATACGATGCTCTCGGCGGCAGGCTTATGGCGATATGGCGAGCATGAGAGTGCCTTCATGCTCGTGCGGGCCATACTCGAGGCGGCACAATGCTTCGAGTCATCCCGGATGCCGGAGCTTTTTGGCGGCTTCGCGCGCTCCCATGGCGTTCCTGTGCCGTATCAGGAGGCCAATATTCCCCAGGCATGGTCTGCGGCGGTTCCGATCATGATCGTGCAACTCCTTCTGGGGCTCGTGCCGGATGCCCCGAACGGCAGGTGCCATATCGAACCGCGACTTCCGGAATGGCTGTCGCGTTTGTCCGTAAGCGGTATCGCCATCGGCAATGGCACGCTGGATATCGCAATCTCCCGGCGCGGGGAAGAAACCGTGGTGGACCAGGTGCGCGCCACGGGCGTCGAGGTCCTGCGCGGCATTCCGCGATCCGTGCTGTGGGGAAAACCTTGGGCGGATGGGGCCGGCCGCTGAACCGGGATGCGGCAGGACCGGCGAAAGCGGCTATGCTGAACGGGATTCCCACCCCAAGGAGCAGCGATGTCCCCCGAAGACCGGTCCAGACCGGACGCCCAGGCCCCCGGCGGCGATTCCCCCTTCAAGGGCCGGCGCGGATTGGCCCGGGTCTGGAACGCCCTGCATTATTCCCTGGCCGGCCTGAAGGTGGCCTATGCCGGCGAAGCGGCTTTCCGGCAGGAGGTCTGGCTGGCGGCTCCCCTCGTCGCCATCGCCTGCCTTCTGCCGGTGGATGGCAGCGAGCGGGCCCTGCTCCTGGGCTCGGTTTTCCTGGTGCTGATCGTCGAGCTGGTCAACTCGGCCATCGAGGCGGTGGTGGACCGCATCGGGCCGGAGCGCCACCCCCTTTCCGGGCGGGCCAAGGATGTGGGCAGCGCCGCCGTCCTGGTGGCCCTGGTCAATGCGGCAGCCATCTGGGCCTGCGTGCTGGCGCCGAAGCTCTAGCCGGTCGCGCCGCAAGGCCTTCAGGCGGCTCCGGAAGGGAGATCGCCGGGCAAGGCGAAGTAAAAGGTCGCTCCCGCATCGGGTCGGCCCTCGGCCCAGATGCGGCCTCCGTGGCGCTGGAGGATGCGCTGGGCGATAGCCAGCCCGACGCCGGTGCCCTCGAACTCGTCCTGGCGGTGCAGGCGATGGAATACGCCGAAGAGCTTCCCGGCATACGCCATGTCGAAGCCGGCGCCGTTGTCCCTGACCCAATAGATCAGTTCCCCGCCTTCGATCTTTCCGCCCGCCTCGATGCGGGCTGCAGGACGTCCCCGGGTAAATTTCAAGGCATTGTCGAGGAGGTTCGCCCACACCTGGCGCAGCATGGCCGAATCTCCCCGGGTCGGCGGCAGGGGCGCGATGGCGAACTCGATGGCGCGCTCCGGCTCGGCGGACTGCCGTTCCCCGGCCACGCTCCGTGCCAGGCTCTCCATGTCCACCGGCCCCCAGGCCATTTCCCGGCGCCCCAGATGGGAGAAGGCCAGGAGGTCGTCGATCAGCTCCCCCATGAGCACGGCGTTGTCTGACACTACCCGGAGCAGCCGCCGGCCCTCGTCGTCGAGTTTTTCGGCATAGCCCGCCACCACCTTGCGGGAGAAGCCGTTGATGGCTCGGAGGGGCGCCCGCAGGTCGTGGGCAATGGAGTAGGCGAAGTGCTCCAGCTCCTTGTTGCTGGCGGCGAGTTCACCCGTGCGCTCGGCCACCCGCTGTTCCAGGGTGGCATTGAGCCGACCAATTTCTTCCTCGCTCCGCTTGCGCTCGGTAATGTCGATCACGCCGGCCAGGGCCCCTTGGTAGCGTCCCTGGTCGTCGAAGATGGGGGTGGTGACGATATGGGTCCAGATCGGATTGCCATTCTTGCACCGATAGATGAAGTCGTACTCGGCCCGAACCCCCTGATGCCCCCATGCGAGATTCCGCCTGGCCGCCTCCGCCGCCTTCTCGTCCATGAATTCCATGAGATTCCTGCCGAGCATCTCTTCCGCTTCATAGCCAAGCAGCTCGGCCAGCCGGCGATTCACGAAGACGGTCTTGTTGTCCTGGTCGATCATCCAGATACCCTCGTACAGGTTTTCGACCAGCCTGCGATACTTGGCTTCGCTTTCCGCCAGAGCGACCTCGATCTGCTTGCGCTCGGTGACGTCCCGGCCGGTGGTGAATACTCCCAGGATGTCACCCTTATCGTTCCGGAGGACAGTGGCGTTGTAGAGCATTTCCCTGATCGTGCCCGAGGGCTGGCGCAGGCGCAGGGGATAATCCCGAACGGAGCCCTGGGCCAGCACCTGCCGATAGCCCTCCCGGGCCTTTTCCGGTTCGGTGAAGTAAATGGAGAAATCGCTACCGAGGATCTCCTCCCGGGGCAGCCCGGTAATTTCCACCGTGGCCTTGTTGATGTCGAGGATCCGGCCGTCGGCGCCAATGACGCTCAGGGGGTCCGGGCTGGTTTCGACCAGGCTGCGCGTGTAGGCGGAGTTCTCGCTCAAGCGGGCCTGCAGTTGCCTGCTCTCTTCGATATGGCGTGCAAGGGTCCGGTTAAGGAAGGAGGCCAGGATCAGGGCAGCCAGGACGGCCGCTCCTCCCAGGGCCACGAAGGAGGCCAAGTAGGTGTTGGCCGCCTGCTCCGCCTTCCGGAGGGCGTGTTGTGCTTCGGCCGTCTTCCTTTCCCCTAGTTCTGTGGCAATAGCCCTCATCCGGGCCTGGCGCTCGAATTGGACGCCCAGGAACAGCCTCCTCGCTTCCGCGATTTTTCCCTGGAAGATCAAAGGCATAACCTGGGTGCTTCTGGTTTCCAGGAATTGCTGGCGCAGAGCCTTCAATTCGTTGAGCTTGCCCAGGGCCTCCGGCTCGTCCCGCAACTGGATCAGCAGCCGCTCCATGACGGCATCGTCCTCCCGATAACGCTCATTGAGGTCCTTGAGCCGCCATTCCCGCTCCGAGGGGTTGCCTTCCATCATGGCCAGGACATCGAGCCGTTCGGCGTTGATGTTGTTGCGCAGGGTCAGGAGGCCATTCGCGACGCTGAAATTGTCCTCGTACAGTTCCTGTTGCGAAGCCCTGATCTCGCTCATCCCCCGGTAGGCCATTGCCGATACGATGACCAGGAGGGCAATGAGGACGCCGAATCCCGCCAGCAGCTTGCGCTGCACGGAGAGATTCGGAAGCCATTTCATGGGCATTTTCCTGAAAAGATGGGTAGGCGTCAGCAGGACTGGACATCGACAGCGGAACCACCGGGATGCCCGGCATGGGGCGCTGGGTTCCGTTCAGGGCATTGCCGCTCCCCGCCGGTAGACTTTGTGGCAGGGGGAGCGGTTCGATGGGGGCACGGCCGGCGGGCCGTGGGCGGCAGGGGGGTGTGGACGTGAAAAGCCCCGCGTCCGCCGAAAGACTTATACCGAGATCGGGGTAAATGAGACATTTACCCCAAACTGGCTGCATCCGACTACGCGAGGCATTAAATTAGACGGGCCCACCGAGTCCGAGTTCAATTTTCGGAATCAGGCCCGTCGCCCTTGGCCGGCGGCATGAAAACAAAAACGGCCTTCCGTCCGGAAAGCCGCTTGAGCACTACTGGTGCGAGAAAGGGACTGGAACAACCGGCGGCAACGCCCATGGATAGGATGTTTCGGATTTCACCGTTTTTGGGATGGTTTTCGACGGTGAACTGCCCTTGATATCTTGTAACTGATGAATAGACTTAAGTACGCAATTCATTCACGAAAGGAGAGTTGTATGGCAACGCTAACCAGCAACGTCGGCTTGTTCGATGAACTGCGGAAGGAAATGACGACCTTTCTCGACAGGGGCTTTAGCCTATTGGAGACTGAACAGGCCAAGGTGAATAGGGCGTTCTTCGACGCGCTGACTATGGAACAGCGCGACAGGTTCTGTCAGTCACTGGCAGAACAGGGCGTTAAGTCCGTTCGCATTGAGAGGATTACGGGGAAGAGCCAGCCTACCGTCAATCGGCATCTGAATGGAAAAAACACATGATTTAATTCGCGTTGCCCCCGCCGCCCGGCGGGGGTTGTGGTGTGTCGCGATGCCCGCTCATCTTGAGACAGTTGAGGGGGGAACGTGCGGCACCGGCAGCGCCGCGGTCGCTGGCTACCGGCGCCGTGTGCCGTAGGCTCGAAGCTCGGCGGCGGAGATGTCGGCGGCAGGAACCAACTGATAGTGTCGCTCTTCGACGATTTTGATATCGCCGTCTTCGATGGTCAGTTCGAACAAGGCAATCTTGTTGTCGCTCATGAACTGAGCCGAAACCGCTCTGCATATCAGGTTCGGAAATTTTTCAGCGCAGCAGGCGATGTCCTGCGCCGTTTGAACGACTCCATGCTTGTCGCTTCCGCCCTTGGCCTGTACCGGGATAACGAATTGCCTGCCCTGCTTGTCGATGCCTACGTAAATTTCGTCGATCTCGATTTGCCCAACGCCTTTGACGGTCGTCCGTAGATGGTTCTGCAACGAGTATGTTGCAATGCCAAGGAAGATGTCGATGAGTCGGTTGTACCTTACTTTGGCGAGAAGGGCCTGTTCGTCCGTCTGAGCGTAAGCGGTGATGATCTCGGGTGTCGAGTCGGGCACCTTAACCGTCACCAGTCGCTCGCACGGAACGATTCGATTCGCCCTCGCGAGGCGGAAGCGGTATATCGCTCTTCCTGCGCCTTCGATGATCCATTCGAGACCAGGCGATGCAGTTTCGCAGATCGACTGCGGCAACTCTTTACGATATCGGAACGAATACAGCACGTCGCCGAGGTTCTTCGGCAATGCGATGCCAAGTTCATTCGCCGTTGCTTCGAACTCTTCCCGCGTGAACTCGAAGCCAGAAGCGGTTTTCTTCGAGTAGTGTCGTTGAAAGATGCGTTCGACGATTGCGTCGTAGCGGGATTGTTTTTTTTCAGGTGGCACTCGCGGTTTCTCCTTCCCCCTTAGGTTTTTCATACACCTTGCGCGTCCGTTGAGCGATTACCTTTGCTGACACGTTAAAGTGAACCGCAGCGGTGCTCATGCCGAAAGAAAGCAATTCCTCCGACCCGTGACCAGGAATCACTTTTACCCTCGGTTTCTTCGGCGCGATGCCGAGGGATCGAACGATCTCTGCCGCTACCGCTCGTCCAAGCAAGGGCGGGACACTGTTGCCGATTTGCCGAAAGCCGTGCCACTTGGTTACGTGGAAGCGAAACCAGTCCGGGTATGAGTGCAGGCGCGCAGCCTCCCGAACGGTGATCACCCTTGGCAGAAAGGGATGGATCGGACGAGGCGACGTGAACGCACCTCGGGCGCTATCCGTGCCAGCGCGGAGCGTGTTACATACCCCGTCCGGACGCAGCTTGTGAAACCTGCTGACAGGTTCGGTCTTTCCGTGGGCGGTTTCGAGAAAGCGCTTTCGCGAAAGGTCCGTATGTTCCGTTCGAAGGCTGGCCGAAAGCGTGTTCGGATCGAATTCTCTAGGGTGGCTGAAATCGTTTGGGTCGCGGTCAAGTCCGCGCAGGCGTCGAGCGTATCGGCTCGCCGTCTCAAATGGTACGCGCACGATGTCGGACGTCAGAAGCTCGTCGAAGGCGTCGGCGTCGGGAAGGTCGCCGATGGCTTCAAGGACCGTGACCTTTGGCTGCGACTCCGGGTACAGCGGAACCGGCTCCCCTTTTCGGGCGCCAATCAAGAAAAGCCGCCGTCGATCCTGCGGGACCCCGAAGTCGGCAGCGTTCAACACCCGGTAGGGCGACAATACATCGTACCCGGCTTCGCCAAGAGCATCGATAAGTTCGTGAAGAAACTGTCGATGGCCGCCAACGGTCAATCCTTTGACGTTTTCGAAAACGCAGTATTTAGGGCGCAGTTCGCGAACGAGCCGGACGTAATGAAATACCAACTGGTTGCGAGGGTCGTCGAGGGCGCGCTTGCCGATCATCGAGAAGCCTTGGCACGGTGCGCCGCCGAAAACGCAGTCAATATCTTTGCCCTCCAGCCCTGCTCGGCGGCGGATTTCATCGCCCGTTAGGTCGACGACGCTCGCGCAAATCGCGGCGGAATTCGGAAAATTGTATTCATGGACAGCACAGTGGATCGGGTCGATTTCGACCGCAGCGGCGATATCGAAGCCCGCCTGTTCGAAGCCGAGCGACAGACCGCCGGCGCCGGCAAAGAGATCGATTCCAATCGGACGTCTATTCTGATTCGATGAACTCATGCAACCTTTTCTTAAGCGATTTAATGTTCTTCAGTTCGCACTGCCATACGACCAAGACCCTCCACCCTCGCCGAGCAAGAGTCGCCAGGTTTGCCGCGTCGCGTTCTCGGTTGCGCTCGATCTTTGCACTCCAAAAGTCGAGTCGGCTCTTAGGGAGATTCCCGTACCGACACCCCTCATGCCCGTGCCAGAAGCACCCGCGGATATCGACGATCTTCTTTCGCCGCGACAGGACTATGTCGGGCTTGCCGGGAAGGCTCGCAACGTGCAATCGATACCTGTAGCCCATGCCGAAGATTAAGCGCCGGACGACCATTTCCGGCGCCGTGTTTTTGGAGCGGACCTTCGACATGATCTCGCTGCGCTTGGAGGCGGTGCGAGTGTCAATCATCTCAACATTTTCGCATGTACACCCTGAGCTGACCATCGGTTCCAGCACCCATCGATTCGGACGCGAAGAGGCGGGCAGGCATCAAAGGGCGGGGGGGCTGTAGTGGTGTCTCGCTATACAGACACCGGGCCTGGCTTCCGGTGCCGCTGTCGCTTGCCTCCAGGGATCAGAATAGCCCCAAAAAGTTTACATTTGCTTTACACGGATTTTGCCGGGCTACAAACAAAAAAGACTTCCCGTTTGGAAAGTCCTTTCTTTTCAACATGGTGCCGAGAAAGGGACTCGAACCCTTACGCCTTTCGGCGGCGGATTTTGAATCCGCTGCGTCTACCGATTCCGCCACCTCGGCAGGTGGAGGCCGGATTATCCCCGAATCGTATTCACCCTTCAACTACTGTCCGCAGGGGAAGGCCTTGGAGAGGGCGCCGGCCACCAGGGTGCGGCTGGCAGCCTGGGCGTTGGGGGGTTGCCTTTCCAGGTGGGTGAGGACGGCCCGCAGCAGCCGGAATTCCCGATCGTCGCTCCCGGGCAGGCAGAAGGCGTTGAGCTGCACGCCCACCTTGCCGGCCAGGTAGTCCCCCGTCTCGTAGCCGTCGGCGAAACCGTTGATATAGGCGAGGCAGCGGGTCGCCGGGGGCGATTGGTGGAGGGCTTCGGGCTTCTTCTCCTGGTAGAGGGGTTCCGCCGCGCGGCAGTCCTCCAGCAGTTCCTTGCCCGAGTAGGCGCTGGCGTTGAGGGTGATGAAGAGAAGGAGCAGGGCGGAGAGAGGCTTCATGGATGGGCTTTTTCGAACCAGTTGAGTTTGGCGTGGAGGCCGACGACGCTGCCGACCACGATCAGCGCCGGCGGCTTGATGCCCGAGCGGGCGATGGCTTCCGGCAGGGTGCCGAGGGTCGCCAGGAGGGTTTCCTGGCTGGACAGGGTGCCGTTGCGGACGACGGCGGCGGGCGTGTCGGCGGCGAGGCCGTGGGCGATGAGCTGGCGGCAGATTTCCGCCGCGGCGCTGATGCCCATGTAGAAGACGACGGTATGGCCGGGGCGGGCCAGGGCCGGCCAGTCCAGGTCCACCGTGTTGTCCTTGAGGTGGCCGGTGACGAAGGTGACCCCCTGGGCGTGCTCCCGGTGGGTGAGGGGAAAGCCCCCGTAGGCGGCGCAGCCGGCGGCGGCGGTGACGCCGGGCACCACCTCGAAGGGAATGCCGCTGGCCGCCAGGGTTTCCAGTTCCTCGCCGCCGCGGCCGAAGATGAAGGGATCGCCCCCCTTCAGGCGGACCACCGACAGCCCCTCCCGGGCCAGGTCCACCAGGAGCCGGTTGATGGCTTCCTGGGGCAGGGAGTGGCGGGATGCCTGCTTGCCGGCATAGACCTTGCGCGCGTCGGGCCGGGCCTGGTCGATGATGCCCGGCCCCACCAGGTGGTCGTAGACGATGGCGTCGGCCCGGGCGATCAGCCCGGCCGCCTTGACGGTCAGGAGGCCGGGGTCGCCGGGGCCGGCGCCGACCAGCCAGACCTTGCCTCCGGGTAATTGGTTGTTGGTGATCATTCTTCCCGTGCGGTATTCGTCGTTCATGTCTCCTCCCAAGGGTATCTCCTGTTCGGGGCTTTTGGCAAAGCCGGCGGTACTAGTTCTTCCGGGTATTCAGAATAGTTCTTTCGAACTATCAGGATGCCAAATAATTAGTTCTTTCGAGGTGTTATAACCTGTTGAATATTAAGTGATTGGCGTCTTCTGGTAGCCTTGATGCGAATCAAAGAAGAGGACATCGTCAAGGTTCAACCTTGCGACCATCGCATTGGGGGAATAAATGCGAATGACCTATTTCAAGGAGAGGACTATGAGGAATCTAGTTGTGGGGGTACTGGCACTGTCCGCAATGACTGCCGCCATCGGTTCCGCCTTCGCCCAGGATGCTGGCAAAGCGGCCGGGCCATCGCTGACTGCCGAAGAAAAGGAAAAAGCCAAGAAAATCTATTTCGAGCGCTGCGCCGGCTGCCACGGCGTGCTCCGCAAGGGCGCCACCGGCAAGAACCTGGAGCCGCACTGGAGCAAGAAGGACAAGGACGGCAACGTCACCGAGGGCGGCACCCTGAAGCTCGGCCAGCAGCGCCTCGAAAAGATCATCGGCTACGGCACCGACGGCGGCATGGTGAACTTCGACGACATCCTGACCAAGGATGAGATCAGCTTGATGTCCAAGTACATCCAGAACCAGCCCGACGTGCCCCCCGAGTTCAGCTTCAAGGACATGAATGACACCTGGAAACTCATCGTTCCGGTGGATCAGCGTCCCAAGAAGCAGATGAACAACATCAACCTCAAGAACGTCTTCTCGGTCACCCTGCGGGATACCGGCGAGGTGGCCCTGATCGACGGCGACTCCAAGCAGATCGTCAGCATCGTCAAGACCGGCTACGCGGTGCACATCTCCCGCCTCTCGGCTTCCGGGCGCTACGTCTATGTGGTGGGCCGGGACGGCCGCCTGTCCCTCATCGACCTGTGGCTGGAGAAGCCGGCGGTGGTGGCCGAGGTCAAGGTCGGCTACGACGCCCGCTCGGTGGATACCTCCAAGTTCAAGGGCTACGAGGACAAGTACGCCGTGGCCGGCTCCTACTGGCCGCCCCAGTACGCGGTCATGGAAGGCGAGACCCTGAAGCCCATCAAGATCGTCTCCACCCGGGGCATGACGGTGGACGGCGAATACCACCCCGAGCCGCGGGTGGCCTCCATCGTCTCGTCCATGATCAAGCCGGAATGGGTCATCAACGTCAAGGAAACCGGCCAGATCCTGCTGGTGGACTATTCGGACATCAAGAACCTGAAGACCACCACCATCGAGTCGGCCAAGTTCCTCCATGATGGCGGCTGGGACGCCTCCCAGCGCTACTTCCTGGTGGCGGCCAATGCTTCCAACAAGATCGCCGCCGTGGATACCAAGACCGGCAAGCTGGCTGCCCTCATCGATACCGCCAAGATTCCCCACCCGGGCCGCGGCGCCAACTTCGTCCATCCGAAATTCGGCCCGGTCTGGACCACCGGCCACCTGGGCGCCGACGTGATCACCGTCATCAGCACCCCGTCGGACGACAAGAAGTTCGCCCAGTACAAGGGCAACAACTGGAAGGTGGTGCAGGAGATCAAGCACATCGGCGCCGGCAACCTGTTCGTCAAGACCCATCCGAAGTCGAACAACCTGTGGGCGGATGCGCCCATGAACCCGGATCGGGATGTCGCGACCTCGGTGGCGGTGTACGACGTGGCCAACCTCGACAAGCCGAAGGCCGTGCTGAACGTGGCCAAGGACTCCGGGCTGCCGGAGACCAAGGCGGTGCGGCGCGCCGTCCATCCGGAATACAGCGCCGACGGCAAGGAGGTCTGGGTCTCCCTGTGGGGCGGCAAGACCGACCAGTCCGCCATCGTGGTGTATGACGACACGACCCTGAAGCTCAAGAAGGTGATCACCGATCCCAAGATGATCACCCCGACGGGCAAGTTCAACGTCTACAACACCCAGCACGACATCTACTGATTCATGGATTTGACGGGTAGCAAAGATATGGGGGCGAAAGCCCCCATATCATGTCAGCCACATAGAATACAAATACATACGACGGAGGTCCCGATCATGGGCGAACCCAGCAAAACCGGTTTGTGGGCGAGGTTGAAGCGCCCGAGCGCCAAATACTCGCTGCTGACCCTGGTAGTGCTCGGCTTTGCTGCCGGCATCGTTTTCTGGGGTGGCTTCAATACCGCCATGGAAGCCACCAACTCCCTGGAGTTCTGCACCTCCTGCCATGACATGCGGGACACGGTGTACCAGGAATACAAGCAGACCATCCACTATTCCAACCGGACCGGCGTGCGCGCCATCTGCTCCGACTGCCACGTGCCCAAGGACTGGATGCACAAGATGGCCCGCAAGGTCCAGGCGAGCCAGGAAGTCTGGGGCAAGCTCATCGGGACCATCGACACCCCCGAAAAATTCGAAGCCAAGCGCCTCGAACTGGCGCAGCACGAGTGGGCCCGCATGAAGAATTCCGAGTCCCGGGAATGCCGCAACTGCCACAGCTTCGAGGGCATGAACGTGGATAAGCAGAAGGCCCGCGGCTCCAAGATGCACGCCCTGGCCAAGAAGGAAAACAAGACCTGCATCGACTGCCACAAGGGCATCGCCCACAAGAAGCCGAAGGGCATGAAGGAAGAAGACGACGACGAATGATCCCGTCGCCCATCGCTATCAACCTAGAAAACGGAGATTCACCATGAAAAGGAAAATCGCTTCCCTGGCCGTCCTCGGCGCCGTGCTGGCGCTGGGTTCCCAAGCCGCCCTGGCCGCGCCAGACTGGAGCAAGGTGCCGAAGAAGGAAATCCACGTCTTCCATCCGGGGGTGACCCCCATCGAGTGGGCCACCAAGAAGGCCGAGCATAGCGGCTCCGCCGGCCTCAAGAAGGGGGAAACCTGCGCCGGCTGCCATGACGAGAAGGGCCAGCTGAGCCTCGACTTCAAGCGCCTGGCGAGCAAGGACCTGGAGCCGAAGGGAGCGCCGAAGACCATGACCTTCCCGGTCAATGTTCAGGCCGCCTACGACGCCAGCAACCTCTACGTGCGCCTGACCTTCAAGGCCCCGGCCGGTGCCGCCGACCCGTCCGACAAGGACAACGACGTCAAGGCCACCATGCTTATCGCCAACGACAAGGTGCCCCAGGGCGAGCAGGTGGGTTGCTGGGCCACCTGCCACAACGACGCCCGCACCATGCCGGGGGCCGACGACAAGAAGACCAAGTACGTCAAGGACGGCGCCTACGACCTGATGCAGTGGCGCAGCGCCAAGGGCGCCAAGGCGGCGGACGGCACGGTCACCGACAAGCGCGCCATGGAAGGCGGCAAGGCCGGTGTCACGGCTGAAGGCAGCAAGGCCGGCGACACCTACACCGTCACCTTCACCCGCAAGCTGGCGGGCGGCGTCGCCCTGGCCGAAGGCAAGGCCGTGCCCTTCGGCATCGCCATCCACGCCGACCATGCCAGCGGCCGCTTCCATCACATCTCCTTCGGCTACAAGCTGGGCATCGGCGCCGATGGGGACGTGAAGGCCACCAAGCTCTGAGCGCCAGCGCTGCCCGGAGATGACAAAGCAATCCGGCCGGACCTGGCTGAAAAGGGCGCCGCTCCTGGCGGCGCCCTTTTTTTTCGCCGCCTCGGCGGCGGCGGTGCCGGAGCTGTCGGCCGGGCGCCGGGCGGAACTGGTGCACCTGGTGCGCCAGGACTGCGGCTCCTGCCACGGCATGACCCTGCAGGGCGGGCTGGGGCCGGCCCTGACGCCGGAGGCCCTGCGGGACAAGCCGGCCGAGTCCCTGGTGGCGACGGTAGTCGGCGGCCGCCCGGGAACCCCCATGCCCCCCTGGCGCCAATTCGTTTCGGAAGCCGAGGCGGGCTGGATTGTGCAAGAATTGCAGGCGGGATTCCCGCCATGAGGCTGCCGTGCGTGCACTGCTGATCCTTCTCGCTTCCACCCTGCTCACCGCCTGTGCCGGGCCGCAACTGCGGGGCACCGGCGATCTCGGCCTGGTCGTCGAGCGGGCCAGCGGCCGGGTGACCCTGGTGGATACCACCCACCGCCAGCCCTATGGCCGCATCGAGGGGCTGGGCGATCTTTCCCACGCCTCCGCCGTCTATTCCCGGGATGGCCGCTACGCCTTCGTTTTCGGGCGGGACGGCGGGCTGTCCAAGGTGGATCTCCTGGAAGGCCGCCTGGTCAAGCGCATCCTGCAGTCGGGCAACGCCATCGGCGGCGCCATTTCCCAGGACGGCCGCATCGTGGTCGCCCAGAACTACAGCCCCGGGGGCATCAAGGCCTTCGACGCCGACACCCTGGAACTCCTGTCCGAAGTGCCGGCCGAGTACGCCCCCGGCAAATTCTCCAAGGTGGTGGGGCTGGCCGACGTGCCGGGCAACCGGTTCGCCTACGCCCTCTTCGACGGCGGCGAAATCTGGGTGAGCGACTTCTCCGACCCCCGCCATCCCGCCACCCGCCGCTACCCCGCCGGCCGGCAGCCCTACGACGGCCTGGTGACCCCGGACGGCCGCCACTACCTGGCGGGGCTTTTCGGCGAGGATGGCATCGCTATGCTGGACCTCTGGCAGCCGGAAAAGGGGGCGCGCAAGATTCTCGAGAACTACGGCCGCGGCGAGGAAAAGCTGCCGGTCTTCAAGATGCCCCACCTGCGGGGCTGGTCGGTGGCCCAGGGCAAGGCTTACCTGCCCGCCGTCGGCCGCCACGAGGTGCTGGTGGTGGATACCGCCACCTGGCGTGAGGTTGGCCGCATCCCGGTGCGGGGCCAGCCGGTCTTCGTCATGGCCCGGCCCGACGGGCGCCAGGTGTGGGTCAATTTCGCCTTTCCGGACAACGGCCGGATCGACGTCATCGACACCCTGGCCCAGGAGGTGGTCCACGCCTTCGACCCCGGCAAGGGGATCCTCCACATGGAATTCACTCCCCGGGGCGAGCAGGTCTGGCTCTCCGCCCGGGACGACAACAAGGTGCTCATCTACCGCACCGACCCATTGGAGAGGCTGGGGGAGATTCCGGCCGAGGCGCCCTCGGGAATCCTCTTTGCTTCACGCGCTCACCGCATCGGTTTTTAGGGGTCAAAAAATGGACGATGCCCTCGAATTCCATCTCCTCAACGATTTCCAGCGGGACTTCCCCCTCTGTCCTGCGCCCTTTGCCGAACTGGCGGCCCGGCTGGGGGTGGCGGAAAAGGTCGTGCTCGGGTCCCTGGACCAGCTGCGACGGGAGGGCAAGATTTCCCGGGTCGGGGCCGTCTTCGCGCCCAAGCGCATCGGCGCTTCCACCCTGGCCGCCATGGCGGTGCCGCCGGAGCGGCTGGCGGCGGTGGCCGAGGTGGTGAATCGCTTCCCCGAGGTGAACCACAACTACGAGCGGGAGCACCGCTACAACCTCTGGTTCGTGGTCACCGCCGCCACTGAAGAGCGGCTCCGTGCGACCCTGGGGGCCATCGGGCAGGCGGCGGGATTCCCTATCCTCGCCTTGCCTCTCCTGGAGGAATATCACATCGACCTGGGTTTTCCCCTCGGCGGTGGCGCGAAGCGGCGGGCGGCGGCCCTGCCGGTGCATCCCCAGGCACCCATCGGCGAGTCCGAGCGGCGGCTGGTGTCGGTGCTGCAGGAAGGCCTGCCCCTCTTCATCCGCCCCTTCGCCCTCATCGCCGAGCGCATCGGCGCTTCCGAGGGCGAAGTCATGGGCCGTATCCGGCAATGGCTGGAGGCTGGGGCCATCAAGCGCTTCGGGGTGGTGGTGCGGCACCGGGAGCTGGGTTACACCGCCAACGCCATGCTGGTGCACGACATCCCCGACGAGCGGGTGGGCGAGGTGGGTCGGGCCCTGGCCGAAGAACCGGCGGTCACCCTCTGCTATCGCCGCCCCCGGGTCCTGCCCCAGTGGCCCTACAACCTGTTCTGCATGATCCATGGCCGGGAACGGGCCGAGGTGGAGGCTACCATCGCCGAACTGCGCTGCCGCCACGGTCTCGCCGAAGATCCCTGCGAGGTGCTGTTCTCCCGCACCCGCTTCAAGCAGAACGGCGCCCGTTATGCCTGATCTCGATGCGGTGGACCGCCGCCTCGTCGCCCGCCTGCAGGGCGGCTTCCCGATCTGCGAGCGGCCCTACGCCGAGGCTGCCGCCGATCTGGGCATCGACGAAGGGGAATTGATCGTTCGCCTGGGGCGCCTCCTGGAAGCGCGGGTGCTGACCCGGTTCGGCCCCATGTATCAGGTGGAGCGCCTGGGCGGCGCCTTTGTGCTGGCAGCCCTGGCGGTGCCGGAGGAATGCTACGACGCCGTCGCCGAGGCGGTGAACGCCCGGCCGGAAGTGGCCCACAACTATCGCCGGGAGCACGCCCTCAACATGTGGTTCGTTCTCGCCACCGAGACGCCGGAAGGCATCCCGGCCGCCATTGGAAAGATCGAGGCCGCCATCGGCCTGCCGGTTTTCGCCTTCCCGAAGGAGCGGGAGTATTTCGTGGAAATGAAGCTGGAGGCCCGGGTGTGAGGGACGCCATCGACCGGGCCATCGTCATCGCCACCCAGAGGGGCCTGCCCCTGGTGCCGCGTCCCTACCATGCCCTGGCCGCGGATCTCGAAATTACCGCCGACGAACTCATGGCCCGCCTGCAGGCCATGGTGGACTCCGGCGTCATCCGCCGCATCGGCGCCGTGCCCAACCACTACGCCATCGGCTGGACGGCCAACGGTATGACCGTGTGGGACGTGCCCGACGACCGGGTCGATGGACTGGGAAGCCGGGTCGGGGCCCTGGATTTCGTCACCCATTGCTACCGCCGGCCCCGGGCCCTGCCGGCCTGGCCCTACAACCTCTTCGCCATGGTCCACGGCGCTTCCCGGGAAGAGGTGCATGACAAGGCCGAGGCCATCCGTTCCCTGCTGGGGGAGGACTGCCGCGGCAGCGACATCCTCTTCTCCAGCCGCATCCTGAAAAAGACCGGCCTGCGCATCGGCGCCTGAGGGACCGCGGCGCCGTCATGTTCCGCTCAGGGCGATGGCTGGTCTCCTCTTTACATCGGGCATCGTCAGGAAAATGGAAGAAACATGGGGTAACAATACGCCCTGTATTACGCCTCTGCGGCCTAGGTCGCCCGCTTCGTTCCCCCGAGGCGCTCTGGAGATACTTTGAAATCACTTTTTACCGCCCTTGCCGCCCGGTCCGCCACCCGTACCGTCGCCGGCCGGCTGGCCCTGGCCTGGCTGCCGCTGTCCTTCGTCATCGGGGTGGCGGTCTGGCACTACGAGACCGAGCGGGTCGAAGCCCGGGTCTTGAATGACGCGGTGGCTGACTCCCGTCGGGTCAAGGACGCCGAACTGGATCGCTATTATCGCCATCAGCTCACCCTCGTCGACCTGCATGGGGCGGCGAGGAAGGTGCTGGGGGATTTCGTGTCGGTGGAGATATATGACGGGAACAAGGCGGAGCTCGTTCACGAGCTCAACGAGCGCGCCGTCCTCGTACCCACCGAGCTGTGGCGGCGGGCCGAGACCGTCCCGCTGTCGGACCGTCCGAGCTACGAGCAGGTATCGCTCAATGACCGGATGACGATCATCACCGTAGTTCCCCTCGAGAATGAGTCGAAGGACATCATCGGCTACCTGAAGGGCATCTACATCATCTCGGACGACATGCTGGCCGAGATGCGGGAAGACAGCATCGGCGCCGTCGTGGTGGCCCTGGGCTCGATGCTGGTGACCATGCTGGTGGCTTTTCCCATCATCGTCCTCCTGCAAAGGCGGGACGCCGCCCAGACCCGCCTGCTCCTCCAGGGCAACCTGGAATTGCTGGAAGTCCTCGGCAATGTGGTGGCCCATCGGGATTCCGACACCGATAGCCACAACTACCGGGTGACCCTCTACGCGCTACGCCTGGCGGAGCACATGGGATTGACCGAGGACAGCATTCGCATTCTGGTCGTCGGCGCCTTCCTCCATGATGTCGGGAAGGTGGGGGTCAGCGATACGATCCTGCTTAAGCCGGGCAAGCTCACGGAAGAGGAATTCCGGATCATGAAGTCCCATGTCGCCATCGGGGAACAGATCGTGCAGCGTTCAGGCTGGCTGGCCCAGGCCGCCTGCGTCGTCAAGTGCCATCACGAGAAGTTCGATGGCACGGGATATCCCTGCGGACTCGAGGGGAAAGATATTCCGGTCGAGGCCCGGCTGTTCGCCGTCGCCGACGTGTTCGACGCCCTCACCAGCCGTCGCCCCTACAAGGAGCCCCTGGTTTTCGATGCCGCCTTGGAAATCATGCGGCGCAACAGCGGCAGCCACTTCGATCCGGACATGTTCGCCCATTTCCAGGCTGTGGCGTCACGGATCTACCATGACATCGGCCAAGCTTCCTACGAAGAGCTGCGGAGCACGCTGTTGGCCAGCGTGCAGCGCTATTTCATCGCTCCCTAGCGGGGCAGCGGCCCGTCCGGGCCGCTGCCGTTCAGCCCTCGGCGATGCGCCTGGCGATGTGGGCCAGGGCCTCTTCCACCTGATCGATGAGGATGAGGCAGAGGTCGCCGGCCTTCAGCCGCGCCAGGGCGGTGTCGATGGCCAGGAACTCGCCGCGGACCTCATCCACGGCCCGGGTGCGGCTGGCGTCGGCGAGGCCTTCCCGCAGCAGCCCGATCACCTCGCCGTCGGCCCGGCCCCGCTGGCAGGCATCCTGGTAGAGGATGACCTCATCGAAGGCCTCACCCAGGATTTCCGTCTGCTGGCGGATATCCTCGTCCCGCCGGTCGCCGGCGCCGCTGATGACCACCGAGCGGCGGCCGGTGGACATGGTTTCGATGGCATTCACCAGGGCCTGGATGGCGTCCGGGTTGTGGCCGTAGTCGGCGATCAGGGTGGCGCCCCGGTAGTTGAATAGATTGAAGCGGCCGGGGGCGGTCTGGGCGTCGGAGACGAAGCTGCCGAGGCCGCCGGCGATGACGCCCCAGTCGAGCCCCAGGGCCCAGGCGGCGGCGGTGGCCGCCATGGCGTTCTCCACCTGGAAGCCGATGGTGCCGTTGCGGGTGATGGGGATGGCGGCCAGGGGCAGGCGGTGCTCGTTCTTGCCCTCGGCGCAGACGATATCCTGGCCTTCCGCATAGACCACGCGCTTGCCTTGGGCCCGATGGGCGGCCATGACCGGGTGGAAGCGGTCGGTGGCGAAATAGATGATGGCGCCTGGGCAGTTGCCCGCCATGGCGGCGACGATGGGGTCGGCAGCGTTGAGGACGGCGGTGCCGGTCTTGGCCACGTTCTCGACGATGACCCGCTTGACCACGGCCAGGTCCTCGACCGTGGTGATGTAGTTGAGCCCCAGGTGGTCGCCCATGCCGATATTGGTCACTACCGCCACGTCGCAGCGGTCGAAGCCCAGGCCTTCCCGCAGCACGCCGCCCCGGGCGGTCTCGAACACCGCCGCATCCACGTCGGGGTGGAGCAGCACGTTGCGGGCGCTCTTGGGGCCGCTGCAGTCGCCGGTGTCGATGCGCCGGCCTTCCACGTAGACGCCATCTGTGCTGGTCATGCCGACCCCCAGGCCCTGGCGGGCGAGGATGTTGGCGATGAGGCGAACGGTGGTGGTCTTGCCGTTGGTGCCGGCCACCGCCACCACGGGGATGCGGCCGGTGTCGCCATCGGGGAACATCATGGAGACGACCGCCTCGCCCACCGCCCGGCCCTTGCCGTAGGAGGGGGAAAGGTGCATGCGCAGGCCCGGCGCGGCATTGACCTCGACGATGCCGCCGCCCTGTTCCTCCAGGGGCTTGAGGACCGAGTCGCAGACCACGTCGATGCCGCAGATGTCGAGGCCGACGGTCTGGGCGGCGGCGACGGCGGCCGCCGCCAGTTCGGGATGGACGTCGTCGGTGACATCGGTGGCGCTGCCGCCGGTGGACAGGTTGGCGTTGTTCCGGAGGATGACCCGGGTGCCCTTGGTGGGCACCGACTCAGCCTGGTAGCCCTGCTCGGCCAGTCGGGCGAGGGCGATGTCGTCGAAGCGGATCTTGGTGAGGGAAGTGGCGTGGCCGACGCCCCGGCGGGGGTCGGCATTGACGATGTCCACCAGCTCGCGCACCGTATGGACGCCGTCGCCGATGACCTGGGGCGGGTCCCGGCGGGCGGCGGCGATCAGCTTGTCGCCCACCACCAGGAAGCGGTAGTCGTGGCCCGTGAGGTAGCGCTCCACCAGGACATCGTCCCGGAAGTCGGCAGCGACGGCATAGGCTGCCATGACCTGTTCCCGGGTCTGGATATTGACCGAAATGCCCTTGCCCTGGTTGCCGTCCCGGGGCTTCACCACCACCGGGCCGCCGATTTCCTGGGCGGCGCGCCAGGCGTCCTCCGCATCCGTGACCGGCCGCCCCTGGGGCACCGAGACGCCGGAAGCGTGCAGGAGGGTCTTGGTGAGCTCCTTGTCCTGGGCGATGGCTTCGGCGATGGCGCTGCTGCGGTCGGTTTCGGCGGCCTGGATGCGGCGCTGCTTGCTGCCCCAGCCGAACTGGACCAAGCTGCCTTCGGTGAGGCGCCGGTAGGGAACGCCCCGGGCGGCCGCGGCGTGGACGATGGAGCCGGTGCTGGGGCCGAAGCGCACGTCCTCGTCCAGCTCCCGCAGGCGGTGGAGGGCGTCCGCGAGATCGAAGGGTTTGTCCTTGAGGGCGGCCAGGCAGAGGGCTTCGCCCAGCTCGAAGGCGAGCCGCCCGACGGGTTCCTCGCTGTATTCCACCACCACCTGGAAGACGCCGGAATCCAGGGTCTCGGCGGTGCGGCTGAAAGTCACCGGGCAGCCGGCCTGGGCCTGCAGCCCGAGGACGGCGAATTCCAGGGCGTGGGCCAGGGAGACCGTTTCCTCGTGGCCGGTGGCGGTCAGGAAATCGATCTCCGGAAAGCGCTCCCGCAAGCGGGATTCGAATCCTGGCAGCCGGTCGATGGAGCACTCGGCGCCGCTACAGGTGACGATGGCCTCGATCGCGGTATGGCGGCTCCACAGGTTGGGGCCGCGCAACGCTCGAATACGGGACACTTCCATGAATCTCTTCCTCTCTTCATTCCCGGCCAACGGGCCGGAATCGCCGCGTGGGTGTTCGGGTGGGCGGCTCAGTTCTTTTTGGGTTTCTTGCCGGTCCGGGACAATTCCGGCGTGGCAGCCGCGTCCGGGGCAAAGGTCTTGACGCCGGCGCAGATCAACTCGGGCGACACCCCGAGAGCCCAGGCCGTCGCCACGGCCGCCAGCAGGTTGTCCCGGCGCCAGGGCTCGTCGGATGCCAGATAGGGGACGTCCTTGGCGGCCGCCAGCTTGGCTTCCTCGTTGCCGGTGGCCAGGATGATCCTGTCGTTATGGAAGTTGACGGTCCGCTTGCCCTGGGCCCGATGGCGGGCGAGGACCTCGTTGTCGGGGTCCGGGGCAAAGAAGATGACCTCGCCGTCGCACAGTTCGGCCATCCGGGCGGTCTCGGGGTCGGCGGCGTTGAGCACCGCCGTGCCGGTGGGCAGGACCACGTCGATCTGGGTGCGCATCACGTTGTAGAGCGGTCCCGGGCTTTCGATCCAGAGATCGGCATGGGTCTCGGCCGGGTCCAGGTTGGTGACCACCCCGACCTGGCAGCGGTCGTAGGCAAGCCCGTCGGTGAGGATGCTGCGAGCGCCGTTCTCGATGACGGCTACTTCGGCCGCCCGGTTGAGCAGGATGCGGTGGCCGGCGGTCCAGTTGGCGGCATTGCCCTTCTGGACTTGGCGGCGGTCGTAGAAGAGACCGTCGCTGCAGGCCACGCCGGTGAGCTGGCCGGTGAGGTTGAGCATGTGGCCCACCAGGCGGGCGACCGCCGTCTTGCCCCGGGAGCCGCAGATGCCGACGACGGGGATACGCCCGTCGTTGCCGGCGGCGAAGAGGTTGTCCACGATGGCCCGGCCCACCGGGCGGGGCTTGCCCTCGGCGGGCTTCAAGTGCATGAGCAGGCTGGGGCCGGCATTGACCTCGACGATGGCGCCGCCCTGTTCGGCCAGGGGCTTGGAAATGTCCGTCACCACCAGGTCGATGCCGGCGATGTCGAGGCCGATGATGCGGGCGGCCAGGGCCGCGGTGGCGGCGGTTTCCGGATGCACCAGGTCGGTACAGTCGAAGGCGTGGTTGCCGTTCCGCTGGATGAGGACTTCCTTGCCGGCGGGCGGCACGGAGTCGGCCGCGAAGCCCTGGCGCTTGATCTCCAGGGTGGCGGCGGAATCGAGGCGGATGGTGTTGAGGGGGTGCTCCTCGGTATCGCCCCGGCGGGGATCGGAATTGACCTGGGTGGCGATGAGTTCCTTGATGGTGGATTGGCCGTCGCCGGTGACCCAGACCATGTCGCCCCGGTTGGCGGCGACCATCCTGCCGCCCACCACCAGCAGGCGGTGTTCGGCGCCGGGGATGGAGCGCTCCACCAGGACGCTGCTGCCTTCCTCGATGGCCACCTTGTAGGCGGACTCGATCTCTTCCCGGGTGGTGAGTTCGATGAAGACGCCGCGGCCGTGGTTGCCGTCGCTGGGCTTGACCACCACCGGCAGGCCGATGTCCTGGGCCGCTTCCCAGGCTTCCTCGGGGCTGTGGACCTCCTCGCCCTCCGGCACGGGAACGCCGCAGGAGGACAGCAGGGTCTTGGTGAGGTCCTTGTCCCGGGAGATGGTTTCGGCGATGGCGCTGGTCTGGTCGGTCTCCGCCGTCCAGATGCGGCGCTGGCCCTTGCCGTAGCCGAGCTGGACCAGGTTGCCTTCGGTGAGGCGGATGGCGGGGATGTTCCGGTCGTCGGCGGCATCGACGATGCTGGCGGTGCTGGGGCCCAGGCAGAGGGAATCCACCTTGTCCCGCAGGTCGGCGATGGTGGCCTGGACGTCGTAAGGACGGTCCTCCATGGCGGCCAGGATCAGTTCCCGGGCGGCAAGGAGGGCGCTCTTGGTGACTTCCTCGTGCCAGGCCCGCACCACTACCTTGTAGACGCCCCGCTTGGAGACTTCCCGGGCCTTGCCGAAGCCGCCGGGCATGCCGGCCAGGTTCTGCAGTTCCAGGGTGACGTGTTCCAGGATATGGCCCGGCCAGGTGCCTTCCTGCACCCGGCGCAGGAAGCCGCCCCGCTCCTCGTAGCTGCAGCGGTGCTCGATGAGGGAGGGCAGCCAGGCCGACAGGCGCTCGTAGAAACCGGGGATGGTGTTGGAGGGACAGTCCTCCAGATCATGGATGTCGATCAGCGCTTCCAGGACCGGACGATAAGTCCACATGTTCGGTCCGCGCAGATGCGTAATCTTGAGGAATTCGATGTCTCTCTTCATGGAATGTCGTTACTGCAGCGTTTGTCGGGGGGCGGTCGCCGAGGAATTAACGTGCGAGGCGAGATAAGGCTTACAAAAGTCGTAATGATCCTGCAAAGCAGCCGGGATTGCCATGCTGCGGGGCCCCATCACAGGAAGCGGTCCAGGAACCGGCGGCTGGTCTTGTCCAGGGCCTGGAGGTCGCGGATCAGGAACTGGATGCCATTGGCGTCGGCGATGAGGAGGGTTTCCTGGGACAGGCGGCGGATGTCCTCCTCGCCCTTCAGTACCAGGCGGGTATCGCCCCGGTCGGTTTCCACCGCCCAGGTGCTGGGGGTGGCGAAACTGGAGACCGAGTGGATGCGCCGGATCTCCGGCACGAATTCGCGGCTCGCCAGTTCCTCTTCCACCAGGGCGCGGATGGGCGCCGGCAGGTCGGCGAGGCGGTCCACCCAGGCGATTTCGTGGCCGTCCGGGCTGACCAGGGCGATGCCTTCCTCCGGGGCGGCGATGGGAAAGGCCCGCACCGGCACCACGCCCTCGTGGTTCTCCCCCCGGGCCGTGGTCAGGACCAGGCGGCCGATGGGATTGCGGGCAAGCTGGAAATCCACGGCCGTCATTGGGCTGCTCCTTCGCAGATGGCTTCGTCGGCGTCGACGTTGCGGGCCTGGGCCTGGTAGAGGCGGTAGTAATGGCCTTCCCGGGCCATCAGCTCGTCATGGCTGCCCACTTCCACCACCTGGCCCCGGTCCATGGCCACCAGGCGGTCGGCTTGGCGCAGGGTGGACAGGCGGTGGGCGATGGCGATGGTGGTGCGGCCGCGCACGAGATTGTCCAGGGCCTTCTGGATTTCCTTCTCGGTTTCCGTATCCACCGAGGAGGTGGCCTCGTCCAGGATGAGGATCCTGGGATCGATGAGGAGCGCCCGGGCGATGGAAATGCGCTGGCGCTCGCCGCCGGAAAGCCCCTGGCCCCGTTCGCCCACCAAGGAGTCGTAGCCATGGGGCAGGCGCAGGATGAATTCGTGGGCATGGGCGGCCCGGGCGGCGGCGATGATCTCCTCCCGGGTGGCGTCGGGCTTCCCGTAGGCGATGTTGTCGGCGATGGTGCCGAAGAAGAGGAAGGGCTCCTGGAGGACGAGGCCGATATGGCGGCGGAACTCTGCCACCGGCACCGAGCGCACATCCACCCCGTCGATCAGCACGGCGCCCTCGGTGACGTCGTAGAAGCGGCAGATGAGGTTCACCAGGGTGCTCTTGCCCGAGCCGCTGTGGCCCACCAGGCCGATCATCTCGCCCGGGCGGATGGTGAGGCTGACGTCCCGGGTCACCGCCCGGGTGCCGTAGCGAAAGCCGACGCTCCGGAGTTCGATCTCGCCCCGGACCTTCTCGAGATGCACCGGGTTGGCCGGTTCCGGCACGCTGGAGACGTGGTCCAGGATGTCGAAAATGCGCTTGGCCCCGGCGGCCGCCTTCTGGGTCACCGAGACGATGCGGCTCATGGAGTCGAGCCGGGTGTAGAAGCGGCCGATATAGGCGAGGAAGGCGGTCAGGACGCCGACGGTGATCTGGCTCTTGGAGATTTGCCAGATGCCGAAGGCCCACACCACCAGGAGGCCGACTTCGGTGAGGAGCGTCACCGTCGGGGAGAAGAGGGACCAAGTCTTGTTGAGCCGGTCGTTGATGGCCAGGTTGTGGCGGTTGGCCTCCCGGAAGCGGGCGGCCTCGCGCTTCTCCTGGGCGAAGGCCTTGACCACCCGGATGCCCGGGATGGTGTCGGCCAGGACGTTGGTGACCTCGGCCCAGACCCGGTCCACCTTCTCGAAGCCGGTCCTGAGCTTGTCCCGCACCGCGTGGATCATCCAGGCGATGAAGGGCAGGGGGATGAGGGTGACGGCGGCGAGCCAGGGGTTGATGGAAATGAGGATGACCGCCGTCATGACGATCATCAGCACGTCGGTGGCGAAATCCAGGAGGTGCAGGGACAGGAAGACGTTGATGCGGTCGGTCTCGGAGCCGATGCGGGCCATCAGGTCGCCGGTGCGCTTGCCGCCGAAGTATTCGAGGGAAAGCTGCAGCAGGTGTTCGTAGGTGGCGGTTCGGAGGTCCCGGCCGATGCGTTCGGATACCAGGGCGAGGATGTAGGTGCGGGCCCAGCCCAGGCTCCAGGCCAGCAGGGCGGCGCCGAGGAGGCCGGAGAGGTAGAGGCTGACCAGGCTGATGTCGATGGGCTTGCCGTTTTGGAACGGGATCAGCACGTTGTCCATCAGGGGCATGGTCAGGTAGGGCGGCACCAGGGTCGCCGCGGTGCCGGCCAGGGTCAGCAGGAAGCCGCCCAGGAGCCGCCACTGGTAGGGGCGGGCGAAGCGCCAGAGGCGGAAGAGGGTCCAGGTGGAGGGCGGGGTGTGGACCTCCCGGGTGCAGATGGGGCACTCCTCGACGCCGGGCTCCAGGGGCGCCTTGCACTTGGGGCAGAGGATTTCCTCGGGGCGCGGCACCGGCCGGCCGGTCAGGCGGCTCTCCCGTTGCAGCTCGAATTCCTTGAGAAAATTCAGGGCCGCCACGTTGTGGCCCAGGGTGTAGCGCCAGCAGGCGACGCGGCGTTCCCCATCGGTCAGTTCCAGGGTGCCGACCCCGGCGTGGTCGTGGTGGTCGAGGGTGAGGCCGGAGCTGAAGTCCCAGGCCTGCCAGTTCTCCTCGCCGGGTGTCCGGGCCAGGATACGCCGGTCGGTGACGACCACCAGGCCCTGGGCAAACTGCAGGCGGCCGTCGAGGTCGGTTTCGAGCCAGCCCTTGACGGTTTCGTCAGCCGTCAGTCGGGATTCGATTTCGTTCTGCCAGGGCGCCGGCGGGGTTGGGAGAGGAACGGTGCTCGGTAAAGCGCAAGTGGTCATCGAGGGAAGGCGCCGGGTAAATCTTGCGAAAGCTAAGCAGTATACCGTAGCTGCCGGGGGATGCCTTCGCCTCGGGGAGTGGCGATGATTGGGGGCGCGGTGCGGGAGGCTGGATTCAGGCCGGGTTGGATGGCAGCCGCAAGGCATTCGCAGCCTGCTTCAGACCCTCGAATAGGGCGCCGGCCAGGTTTTCCGGGAAATCAGAAGGCAATCCGTCGGCCACCTCGGCGATGGCCCGGGGGGTTCCGGAGACCAGTTCGTCAATGAGGGCCGGCGCATCCGGCAGACGGCAGTGCAGCGCCGTCTGTTCAAAGTGATCGCGGCGGATTTCCGACCATTTGTAATGCCGGTTCTTGCCGTCGATCGCCATGGCCATTTTGACCTTGTGCGAGGAGAGGCGCCCGGCACCCTGCCCCATGACGGGATGGGCAGACAGCACGTCATAGCGTGGCGTCAGCCGGTAAAAGCCTTTCGGCTCGATGAAGATGCTGAAATTTTTGGCATGGCCGTCGATGGCGGCCAGCATCCAGAACAGGACCTGGGTTCGGAAGAAGTCGCGGCGGTCGATCGGCGCCTGGCTCGATCCCTTCAATTGATCGAGGATCGCCCGAATGCCGGGGCCGCCCTGGCTTTCGTACTTGATGTCCGGCGGAACGCCGAAAACCTGGGCGAAATCCTCCTGGGGCAAGCGGAGCAGGCGTCCATCGGCCGTCCAGCGACGGTCGAAGCGTTCGACGCAGAGCGCTTTCATGTCGCCAAACCGTACGATCTCGGCCTTGGCGACGGGAATATCGAAAGCCTGCAGCAGGCGGTGGCAAAGCCACTCGTTCTCGACCGAGGTCGACAGATCGATGCCGCCGGGCATCTGGCCCATCGGCAATTTGAAAATATGGGTCGTCGGCGTGGTGTCGAGCGGGCGGCACCAACGCTCCTGGTGCCAAAGTAGGGCGGTCTTTTCCTGCGCCCCGGCAATGGAAATCCGGAAGGTATCGTCGGCCTGGGTAAAGGCGGGGGCGGTCAGGGTGCCGGCCAGATGTTCAGCCACCTGCCCATCGGAAAGCGGCTCGCACTGGATGACTCCGCTTGCCGGCGGGGCTTCGCCATCGGGCATGATCTGCAGGGCGCCGACACAATCCCGGCCGATTTCGGCCAGCAAGCGGAAGGCCTCGGTGCTCGTCGAAAAACGCTTGGCCAGTCGTTGCCGGATGTTGTCGTTATCCGGCAGCAGGTTCTCGAAGTAGTTGCGGACGAGTTCGCCCTTGTACGGTGCGCTGGCCGGGCGCAGCGGCATGGAAAGGGAGATCGGACGCCCGAGGGGCGAGGCGAGCCATGCCTCATCGTAATGAAGCTGATGCTCGCCTTGGGCGGTGACCACCCAGGTGCCGACCCGCTGGCCGTTCATCCACAGGCCGAGCGCACCGGATTTCCTGGCGCGCGCCATCACCAAGCCTCGCTACTGCTGCCACGCAGCGCGGCAATGAAATCGAGGCTCATGGCGACATCGACCGCGGAGAGATAACGCAAAAGGCTATCCACGCTGCAACGCCAGGGCTCGGTTTCCAGCAGGGAGATGGTCTTTTGGCCAAGCCCGCTCTGCCTGGCCAGCTGAATTTGCGTCAGGCCCTTTTGCTTGCGCAAGCCTTTCAAGGTGGGGCCGAGCTGTTGCTGGCTGGTAATGACGAAGGCCACGGCACGCTCCGAAAAAACGTCGTATAGGGGATATTACACAAATACACCCGCTGGGGTATATTTTTTAATTACGCCCTGCGGGGGATAATGGTCCTTATAAGCGGAGCTGGCCGGAGTCCAGCCCGACAGCCCGGATAGTCCGCCCTGTGGCCCGGCGGCGTCGCTCAGCCGCTGAACAGCAAATGGGGCCTAGCCATTGCAGGCGATCGCGACTGTCGAGTAGAGTCGGTGCCCGTCAAACCCCCTATCTGCCGAACAAGAAGAACACCATGCGATTTTTCCCTCGCCAGGCCCTGGCCGGCCTCGTCTGCCTCTTGCCGCTGGCGCTCCACGCCACCAATGGCCAGGATCGCGCCTACCGGGTGGTGAGCGGCGGCCTGCCGCTGGTCCAGGTTTTCGACGATGGACGGAAAACCTATCTGCAACTCGCCGGCAGTACCGACCGCAAGCTACGCGAGGCCATCGTGAAGTCGATCGTCGTCTCCCGGGACGGGAAAGACAGCCCGGCTTCCCTGGAGGCCTCTTCCCCCTATCTGACCATTGCCGGCGTCTATGACCGGATCGCCATCGCGGCGGGAGGCCGCCGGGCAGTGGCGATCTACCTGGGGGGCGGGAGGGGGACATCGCCTGCGCTGGAGCCGGCTACGACAGGAAATGCGCCCGTCAAAGCCTCCAACTCGTCCGCCTCGTCCGCTGCGCCGGTAGTGAAGGAGGGGACGGCGATCCAGGAGATAGGCCAGAAAACGGACCGGGAGCCGGCCGGCAGTGGGAGCGAACCTGAAATTGCCCACTACAAGGTCGTGGTGCCCTTTGCCCCAGACAAGGTGACCCTGGGCAAGGAAGGCCAGAAGGCGGTGCAGGAAATCGCCCATATGGGCCGGATTGCCCACGCGGTCGTCATCCGGGTCCCCGGCGCTCCGGGCGGGGATTTCCAGCTTTCCCACGGGCGGGCGGCAGAGATCCACCGGGTGCTGGTGAAGGCCGGCTTGGTCCGGCAGCGCTTCGTCATCGATGTAGTGGACGCCCTGCCGGATGGCAAGTCGCCCATTGCCGAAGTGACGCTGATGATCGAACTGGCCCCGGCACCCCAGGACAAGCACTGATCCGCATCCCCCCGGCTGGCGGATTTCCGGCCTGGACAGCCGGCATGCCGCCGTGTTTCCCTGATTCAGGTCAATGCCGCCGTCCTCGGCCTGGGGTCGAATGGCCCCAATTCTTGAGCAGGGGCTTCCATGTTCCGTATCTCCCAATACCTGCAGGAAATCGCCGCCCCCACCCCGGTGGGGCCGAAGCGCAACCCCCCGGGGCCGGTGGTCATCTGGAACCTGATCCGGCGCTGCAACCTCACCTGCAAGCACTGCTACTCCATCTCCGCCGACACCGATTTCAAGGGCGAGCTCTCCACCGACGAGGCCTTCCGGGTCATGGAGGACCTCCGGGCCTTCGGGGTGCCGGTGCTCATCCTCTCCGGCGGCGAGCCCCTCCTGCGGCCGGACATCTTCGACATCGCCAAGCGGGCCAAGGCCCTGGGCTTCTACGTGGCCCTTTCCTCCAACGGCACCCTGATCGATGAAACCAATATCGGCGCCATCGCCGGGTGCGATTTCGACTACGTGGGGGTTTCCCTGGACGGCATCCGGGAAACCCACGACCAGTTCCGCCGCCTGGACGGCGCTTTCGAACGGTCGATGAGAGGCATCCGCCAGTGCCGGGACCAGGGCCTCAAGGTCGGCGTGCGCTTCACCATGACCCGGGACAATGCCCACGACCTGCCGGACCTTCTGCAGCTGGTGGAGGACGAGGGCATCGACCGCTTCTACTTCTCCCACCTCAACTATGCCGGCCGGGGCAACAAGAACCGCAGGGACGATGCCCAGCACCAGCTCACCCGCCGGGCCATGGAACTGCTCTTCGAGACCTGCTGGAGCTATTGGCAGAAGGGACGGCGCAAGGAATTCACCACCGGCAACAACGACGCCGACGGCGTCTATTTCCTGCACTGGGTGCGCTGGCGCTTTCCCGGCCAGGCCGCCCACATCGAGGCCAAGCTTCGGCAGTGGGGCGGCAATGCCTCCGGGGTCAATGTGGCCAATATCGACAACCTGGGGAATGTCCATCCCGACACCATGTGGTGGCACCACACCCTGGGCAACGTGCGGGAGCGGCCCTTTTCGCAAATCTGGCCGGACGTCTCCGATCCCCTCATGGCGGGCTTGAAGGCCTACCCCCGGGCTGTGCAGGGGCGCTGCGGCCGCTGCGCCCATCTCGCCATCTGCAACGGCAACACCCGGGTGCGGGCCCAGCAGCTCACCGGCGACCCCTGGGCGGAAGACCCGGGTTGCTACCTCACCGATGAGGAGATCGGCCAATGACCAGCACCTGGAAGATCGTCGTGGCGGCGGCCTTCGCCGTCTATTTCCTGGTGGGCATGGCCCGGCTGGCGGAAGCCGCCCCCGACGCCAAAGCCCTTTTCGCCCAGCATTGCGCCAGCTGCCATGGACCCGACCGCCTGGGCGGCGTCGGGCCGGCGCTCCTGCCGGAGAACCTGGCGCGGCTGCGGAAGCCGGAAGCCGAAAAAGTGATCCGGGAGGGCCGGCCGGCTACCCAGATGCCGGCCTTCGGGCAGCAGCTGGCGGCCGAGGAGGTGAAAGCCCTGGCGGACTACGCCTACACCCCGGTCTCCCCCATGCCGGCCTGGGGCGAGGAGGAAATCGCCGCCTCCCGCATCGTCCACCATGCCCCCGGCAGCCTGCCGGACCAGCCCCAGTTCGCCGCCGACCCCATGAATCTCTTCGTGGTGGTGGAAAGCGGCGACCACCACGTCTCCATCCTGGACGGCGACAAACTGGAGCCCATCCACCGCTTCCCGTCCCGCTTCGCCCTCCACGGCGGGCCCAAGTTCACGCCGGACGGGCGCTACGTCTTCTTCGCCTCCCGGGACGGCTGGATCTCCAAGTTCGACCTCTGGAACCTCAAGGTCGTGGCCGAGGTGCGGGCCGGCATCAATACCCGCAACGCGGCGGTGTCCGGCGACGGCAAATGGGTGGCGGTGGCCAACTACCTGCCCCACAGCCTGGTCATCCTGGATGCCGACCTGAAGGTGGCCAAAATCCTGCCGGTGACCGACAAGGACCGCACCACCACCTCCCGGGTCTCGGCGGTCTACGACGCCGGACCCCGCAAGAGCTTCGTGGCCGCCTTGAAGGACGTCAAGGAGGTCTGGGAAATCTCCTACGATCCCAAGGCGGCGGAAGTGCCCGTCGGCGTCATCCACGACTTCAAGTACCGGGAAGGCGCCTTCATTCCGGGCTTCCTGAATCCCCAGCGCACCGCCCTGGACGACTACCTGGACGATTTCTTCTTCACCCAGGGCTACGACGAGGTGATGGGGGCATCCCGGGAAGGGGGCAAGGGCCAGGTGGTGAACCTGGACGCCCGCCGGAAGATCGCCGACCTGCAACTGCCGGGCATGCCCCACCTGGGCTCCGGCATCACCTGGAAATGGCAGGGGAAGACGGTGATGGCGACCCCCAACCTCAACCAGGGGGTGGTCAGCGTCATCGACATGGCCACCTGGCAGCCGGTAAAGCACATCCAGACCCGGGGGCCCGGCTTTTTCATGCGCAGCCACGAGAACAGCCGCTACGCCTGGACCGACGCCATGATGAGCCGGGAATTCAAGGACACCATGCAGGTGATCGACAAGCAGACCCTGGAGATCGCGGCCGAGCTGAAGCCGGAGCCGGGCAAGACCTTCGCCCATGTGGAATTCACCCGGGACGGGCGCTACGTCCTCGCCAGCCTGTGGGAAATGGACGGCGCCCTCATCGTCTTCGATGCCCAGACCCTGAAGGAAGTGAAGCGCCTGCCCATGAAGAAACCGGTGGGGAAGTACAACGTGTGGAATAAAATTACACGTTCCGAAGGTACTTCCCACTGAGTTTTGTCCAACATCGTCGTATTCAACAAGCCCTACGGGGTCCTGAGCCAGTTCACCCCCGAAGGCCGCTGGCGAGCCCTCGATGAATTCATCCCGGTCAAGGGCGTCTATGTGGCCGGCCGCCTGGACGCCGACAGCGAGGGCCTCCTCATCCTTACCGACGATGGCGGCCTCCAGGCCAAAATCGCCGATCCCCGGTTCAAGCTGGAAAAGACCTACTGGGCCCAGGTCGAAGGCGAGCCCGCCGACGCCGACCTGGAACCCCTGCGCCGCGGCGTGGCGCTGTCGGACTTTACGGCCAAGCCGGCCAAGGCGAGGGTGATCGACGAGCCGGCCGGGCTGTGGCCCCGGGATCCCCCCATCCGCTTCCGGAAATCGGTGCCCACCGCCTGGCTGGAAATCCGCATCGCCGAGGGAAAGAACCGCCAGGTCAGGCGCATGACGGCTGCCATCGGTTATCCTACGCTCCGGCTGATCCGCTCGGCGGTGGGGCACATGAGCCTCGAGGGCCTGGTGCCCGGAACTTGGCGCACCTTCGCCGGCGGCTATGACGACTTCAGCCATCATCCCGCCAAGGAGAAATCCCGATGAAAAAATTCCTGAGCCTGTTGGCCGCCGTGGCTTTCGCTTCGACGGCCTTGTTCGCCCAAGCCGCCACCCCCCGGGCGGCGGAGGATCCCAATGACGCCGTGGTCGCTTCTGACACCCCGGTGCCCAAGGTGCGCAAGGCAGCCCCCGCCAAACCCCAGCAGGCCAAGGCCAAGCCCGCCAAGAAGAAGACCGCTCACAAGCCCCACGGCAAGAAGCACGGGAAGGCCGCCAAGGGCAAGAAGAAGGCCCGGCCCCCCCGCCACTGATCGAAAGCCAGCATGAAGAAATTGCTATGCCTCCTCCTGGGCGGGCTCGCCGGCGCCGCCCAGGCACAGATGCCGAGAATGGACCTGACCATCGGCTTCTACCGCATCGAGACCGAAGTGGCCGCCGATCTGAAAAACCGCATGCAGGGCCTCATGGGGCGCCGCGCCCTGGCGCCCCAGCAGGGCATGCTCTTCGTCTTCCCCGAAGTCGCCCGCCACTGCATGTGGATGAAGAACACCTTCCTGCCCCTCTCCGTGGCCTTCCTGGACGAGGATGGGAAGATCATCAACATCGAGGACATGCAGCCCGAGACCCTGGACAGCCACTGCGCCGCCAAGCCGGCCCGCTTCGCCTTGGAGATGAACCAGGGCTGGTTCGCCGGCAAGGGCATCAAGCCGGGGTCCCGGCTGGCCGGGCTCGGGAAGGTGCCGCCGCCCCAGTGATGGCGACCGCCCGCTGGCGCTCCCGCCTGTTTCCCGCCCCCGCCGACCGCCGACTCGCTTCCTGGCTCACCGAGCCGGGTTCCCTCACGGCCCGCTGCCAGGCGGCCAGCGGGCATTTCCGCATCCGCCTCCTGAGCCAGGGATCGGGCCGGCCCTTGCCGGACGAGGCCGCCGCCGTCGGAATGCAGCGGCGGCAACGGGCCTGGGTCCGGGAGGTTCTCCTGGAATGTGACGGTGTGCCGGTCATCTATGCCCACACCATCCTGCCCCGGGCGCCCCGGGGACGCCTGGCTGGCTGGCTGGCCGGGCTGGGGAGCCGCTCCCTGGGGTCCCTCCTCTTCGCCCACCCCGGCTTCGCCCGGGGGGCCATCGAGTTCCGCCGCCTGGATCGGCGCCACCCGCTGTATGGGCGCGCCGACCGCTGCGCCGGAAAAGGGGATGCCATCCAATTGTGGGCCCGGCGCTCTGCCCATCGCCTCGGCGGCCAGACCGTCCTGGTGACCGAAGTTTTCCTGCCCTGGATCGTGCGGCTGGAGCGCTAGGCCCTTTCCCTCGGGCGGCAGGGAACTATTGCCGGCCAAGGTCGCCATAGGCTTCATGCAACTGCCAGCGGAGACCGACTTCCTGCCGGGTTGGTACCCGGCATTCCCGACCGCCTCGAAGAAGCGCGCCCGGGCAGACAAGAACGAAGAGGTGGGGCAATGCCCCTCGCCCTGCGCTTCATTCTGCCTTTGCTGATCGTTCTGGCGGCCTTCGCCTATGCCGTCATGCCGGTGGTGGACAAGCTCACCATGCGCTGGTTCGTGCGGGACCTGGATGTCCGCGCCACCCTCATCGCCACCACTGTCCAGGTGCCCCTGGAGGATGAGCTGGCCACCCGCTCGGCGGTCCGGATCAACGATTTCCTCAACCGCATATCCCGGGACGAGCGCCTCTTCGCCGTTGGCTATTGCCCCGCCCCCGCCAGCCGGGCGGTGGCCTCCCGCTACTTTCCGGCGGAAATCCACTGCAGCGACCTGAGCCTCTGGGAAGGGGAAAACGGCCAGCTGCTGGACACGCCCAGCGGGCCCTTGCACGTCAGCGTCAAGCCCCTGATCACCGCCGACGCCCCCGACGGCCGCCTGGTGCTGGTTCACGACATGAGCTTCTTCGCCCGGCGCAGCGAGGAGACTCGGCGCTACATCTTCTATTTCTTCATCGGCCTGGCCCTGTCGGTTTCCCTCATCACCGTCATCGTCGCCCAGTTTGCCTGGCGCGGCTGGGTACAGGGCATGCGCAGCCTGCTGCAGGGGGCGGGGCACTCCCGGCACAACCCTGTGCCGCCCGCCAAGGTGGTGCCGGAGTTCAAGCCCATCGCCCGGGATCTGCAGCGCCTCATCCGGGACCTCCAGTCGGAATACCGGGCCCGGGACGAGAGCCAGCTGACCTGGACACCGGACACCCTGCGGGCCATCCTGCACAGCGAACTGCGGGGCGAGAACATCATCGTGGTCTCCAACCGGGAGCCCTACATCCACGAGCGGCGGGGCGACGCTATCGAAGTGCAGCGGCCGGCCAGCGGCCTGGTCACCGCCCTGGAACCCATCATGCGGGCCTGTTCCGGCACCTGGATCGCCCAGGGCAGCGGCTCCGCCGACCGGGCGGTGGTGGATGGGCGGGACCACGTACCGGTGCCCCCGGAAAGGCCGGCCTACGAGATCCGCCGCATCTGGCTCTCCCAGGAAGAGGAACAGGGCTACTACTACGGCTTCGCCAACGAGGGGCTCTGGCCCCTCTGCCATATCGCCCACGTGCGGCCGGTCTTCCGTTCCAGCGATTGGAATTACTACCAGGAAGTGAACCGCCGCTTCGCCGAGGCGGTGGTGGCCGAGTCCACCACCAAGGACCCCATCGTCCTCGTCCAGGACTACCATTTCGCCCTTCTGCCGCGGATGATCCGGGAAGCCCTGCCGGAAGCGACCATCATCGCCTTCTGGCACATTCCCTGGCCTAACCCGGAGGATTTCGCCATCTGCCCCTGGCGGGAGGAGATCCTCACCGGGATGCTGGGCAGCAGCATCCTGGGATTCCATACCCAGTTCCACTGCAACAATTTCGTCGATACGGTGGACCGCTTCCTGGAGGCCCGGGTGGATCGGGAATCCTTTACCGTTACCCTGGGGGGCAAGGCCACCGCCGTGCGCCGCTATCCCATCTCCATCGCCTGGCCCCCCGACCCGGCCATGGTGGCGGTGCCGGTGCCCCGATGCCGGGAAGAGATCCGCCGCCGGGAAGGATTGCCCATGGAAACGGCCATCGGCTTCGGCGTCGACCGCCTGGATTACACCAAGGGCATTCTGGAACGGCTGCGGGCCATCGAGCGGCTCCTGGAACTGAAGCCGGAATGGATCGGCCGCTTCTGCTTCATCCAGGTGGCGGCCCCCAGCCGCTCCAGCATCGACGAATACCAGCACCACGAGGCCGAGGTGCGGGCCCAGGCCGCCCAGATCAACGAGCGCTTCGGGGGGGGCGGAGTGCCGCCCATCGTCCTCCGGATCGAGCACCACGAGCCCGAGGACGTCTATCGATACTACCGGGCGGCGGAGCTGTGCTTCGTCAGCAGCCTCCACGACGGCATGAACCTGGTGGCCAAGGAATTCATCGCCGCCCGGGACGACGAGCAGGGCGTCCTCATCCTCAGCCAATTCACGGGGGCGGCCCGGGAATTGCCCGAAGCCCTCATCGTCAATCCCTACGACATCGACCAGTGCGCCGCCGCCCTCCACCTGGCCCTGACCATGCCGGCCGACGAGCAGCGCGACCGCATGCGCCTGATGCGCGGCCTGGTGAGCGAATTCAACGTCTACCGCTGGGCCGGCCGCATGCTCCTCGACGCCGCCATCATGCGCCGGCGCGGCCGGCTCCTGGACAAGGACGGCGAGCAGACGGCGCCGGCCACCCTGCCGACCTAGTCAGGCGCAGGCGGAGGGCGCCGGCCGGCGGGCGGCGATTTCGGCCAGCAGATGCTCCAGCCCGGCGGCCAGCTGCGCCGCCAGAGCCCGGGTCTCCGGCGCCGCCTGGCGGGCCGCCTGTTCGGTGCGGGTGGCCAGGTCCTGGAGCCCCGGGACGGCCAGGTTGCCCGTCGTGGACTTGAGGCCGTGGGCGAGGAAGCCTATCCGCTCCAGGTCCCCGGACCGGGCCGCTTCCCGCAAGGCGGCGGGGGTTTCGCCGCAGTGCTCGAGGGCGACGGCGAAAATCTTGTCGATGAAGGCTTGCCGTCCCCGGTAGCGGCGTTCGAGTCCGCCCCAGTCGATGGCGGAGTCGTCAGTGGGCTCGGGTGTCGCCGCCGCCGTTGCCGCCGGCGGCCGGGCGTACCGGCGGATCACCGCCACCAGCCCGTCGATGTCGATGGGCTTGGCGACGTGCTCCACCATCCCGGCGGCCAGGCAACGCTCGCGCTCCTCGGCCATGGCGTGGGCCGTCAGGCCCACCACCGGCAGCGTCGGCGCCAGTTCCCGGACGTGGCGGGCGAACTCGTAGCCGTCCATGCACGGCATCTGGATGTCGGTGAGGACGATGTCGTAGGCTTCCTGGCCATCCCGGCGCAGCCGCTCCAGGGCCTGGCAGCCGTCCTCCAGGCAGACCAGGCGGGCCCCCTCCAGGGCCAGGATATCCTCCAGCACCGTCCGGTTCACCGGGTTGTCCTCGGCGGCCAGGAGGGTCAATCCCGCCAGGCGGTGGCCGGTCGGCGCCGGTGCCGCCGGTGCGGCAGCGGGGGGCGTCGCCTCCTCCAGGGGCAGGTGGACTTCGAAGGTGCTGCCCTGGCCGGGGACGCTGGCGACCCGGATCTCGCCCCCCATCAGATCCACCAGTCGCTTGCAGATGGTGAGCCCGAGGCCGGTGCCGCCGAAGCGGCGGGTGGTGGAGCCGTCCGCCTGCTCGAAGGGGACGAAGAGGCGGCCGATGTGCTCGGGGCCGATGCCGACGCCGGTGTCGGCGACGCGCAGGACGAGGGTATCCCCGTTCCGGGAGATGGCGAGGGAGACCTGTCCCTGCTTGGTGAATTTGACCGCGTTGGCGAGCAGATTGACCAGCACCTGGGAGAGACGCAGAGGGTCGCCCCGGCAGGCGGCCGGCAGGTCGGCGGCCTTGTCGACTTTGAAATCGAGGCCCTTGCTCCGGGCCCGGAAGGATACCAGGGCAACGGCATCGTCGATCATCTGGCCGAGGTCGATGGTGCCGTCCTCCAGGCTGAGCTTGTCGGCCTCGATCTTGGAAAAATCCAGGATATCGTTGATGACGCCCAGCAGCATCTGCCCGGTATCCAGGATGCGCCGGAAGCTGTCCCGGGCCTTGGGATCGGCCTGCTGGCGCTCGCCGATCTGGGCGAGGCCCAGGATGGCGTTCAGGGGGGTGCGGATCTCGTGACTCATGTTGGCGAGGAAATCGCTCTTCACCCGGGCCAGGCGTTCCGCTTCGGCCCGGGCCTCCTCCAGTTCCCGTGTGCGGGCCGCCACCAGTTCCTCCAGGTGGCCCCGGTAAGCCTGGAGGGATTCCTCGCTCGCCCGCAGGGCGGCCTCGGCCAGCTTGCGTTCGGTGATGTCCCGGCTGACCCCGATGATGCCCAGCAACTCTCCGTCCGGCCCCCGCAGGGGAGTCTTCATGGTTTCCACCAGGACGCGCCGCCCATCCGGGTAATCGATCCATTCCTCGTTGCTGACGGGGCGCCCCGCCGCCAGCATTTCCACGTCCTTCTGCCGATAGAAGGCGGCCACCTCGGGCGGGGCGAAATCGAAGTCGGTCTTGCCGATCATGACTTTCTCGCTGCGCCCGGAATAGGCGGCGAAGGCCTGGTTGAATCCCAGATAGGCGGAGCGCCGGTCCTTGAAGAAGATGAGGTCGGGCACCGAGTCGATGAGGGAGCGCAGGAGGGCCCGCTGCCGGGCCAGGGCCTCGTAGGGGGCGGCGACCCCGGCCACGAAGAGGGCCCGGTAGATCATCAGGTAGGCCAGGGACATGTAGATGTGGCCCAGCAGATTGAAGAGGTCGGTAATGTCGTGGTAGATGATGAAGAAGGGGCCGGCGAGGGCGAGGGTCCAGGCGCCGGCCGCCAGCCAGGCCAGGTTGGCCTGCCTTTCCCGCCAGGCCCGTTTCAGCAGCAGGAGGGCGGCAATGGCAAAGATGGCCGCTGCCAGCGCTTCGACGATGATCTTGAAGGGAGTGAGCCCCTGGCCGGGAATGAAGGTCCGGGGCAGCATGTCCAGGTGGTAGAAGCCGATCCACCATACGAGGCCGGAAACGGCGATGACGGTGCCGAGGGCCACGTAGCTGGCGGCGGCTGACCAGCGCTGGGGCGGCAGGATGGCGACGGCGAAGAGGGCCAGGCCCACGGTCATGCGGTTGGCCAGCCAGAAGAAGATGGCTTTTTCCGGGCTGCTGGGAGTGACCAGGTCCGGCATGCCCTGATAGGACAGGGTGTGGGCCAGGTCCACCAGGACGAAACCCAGGCAGATGGCGGCCAGCAGCACCGCCTGGCTGTTCTCCTCCTGCCGGCGCAGGTTCCAGCCGAGGGCGAAGACCATGGCGGAGACGGCCACGGCGATGAACTCCAGCAGGGTATGGACAGGCTGGTAGCTGGCCGGCGTGGGGAAAAGCTTGACGAAGGGCAGGAAGGGGCCGCAGGCCAGGATCAGGGTGAGCCCCGCCGCCCAGTAGAAGGGGGCCCGCGGCAGCCCGTCGGTGGTTCGGGCCTGGAACTTTCCATGGTCCGCCTGGGGCGAACCCGCTATCTCTTGGCTCATGTCGCCTCCCCCTTGTTGCAGCTGTCGAGTGGTCTTGCATTGCCGCCAGCGGAAGTGCCGCGCGGTAGACCGCTTCTATCTTGTGGCCGTGAGTGTAGCCTACGGTCATCGGCGCCGGAAGGCGGCCGCCGTTGTTGGGCCCACTTCCTTGGCATACCATGGCAATGGAATTTTCACCCGAGCCATGCCGCCATGAAGCCAAAGGTTCTCCTCTTCTCCCTCGCTCTCCTTCTGCACCTCGGCACCGCCCAGGCGGCCGCCGTCCAGCAGTTCATGCCCCAGGGCCGTATCGACCAGCAGACCCGGGCCACCGCCCTGTTCAGCGCCGACATGGCGAAGCTGGGGGATGCCTCGGCTCCGGTGCCCTTCGCCGTCGATTGCGGCCAGGCCAAGGGGACCGGGCGCTGGGTGGATGCCCGCACCTGGGCCTGGCAGCTGGAGCGGCCCCTCCAGGCGGGGGAACGTTGCGCTTTCGCCCTGCGGGCCGGGCTCGCCGCCCTGAACGGGGAGGCGGTGGGGGGCAGGAACCGGGTCGAGTTCTTCGCCGCCGGCCCCTGGCCCCGCTCTATCCTGCCCAAGCCGGGGGGACGGGTGGACGAGGACCAGGCCTTCGTCATCGACGCCGGCGGCCCCCTCAAGGCGGCCTCGGTGGAGAAGAACGTCTGGTGCGAGGCCGACGGCGTCGGCAACCGCATCCCTGTCCGCTTCGTGCCCGAGGCCCAGCGCCGGGACATCCTTGCCCACATCCACGGCGACTACGGCCCGGCACCCCTGGTGGTGAGCTGCGCCGAGCGCCTGCCGCCGGCGGCGAAGATGCGTCTGGTGTGGGGCCAGGGGGTGGAGGCCGAGAACGGCACCCGCTCGGAAAAGGAGGAAAGCTTCGTCTACGCGGTGCGGGAGCCCTTCCGGGCCACCCTGTCCTGCGAGCGGGAGAAGGCAGGCGCTCCCTGTTCGCCCCTTTCGGCGGTGACAGTCCAGTTCTCCGCCGACATCGACGCCTCCTGGGCCGGGCAGGTGCGCCTGGTGTCCCCCGATGCGGCGGTGAACCGCAAGGGCGAGGCCGCCAAGGTGCGGGAAGGGGTGGCCATCGCCCGGGCCGGAGACACCCTGTGGATCGCCCCCACCGGCGGGGCAGGGCTGCGCCGCAAGACCACCCGGGAAGTGGTCTTCGCCGGACCTTTCCCCCAAAATGCCGAACTGCGCATCGAGCTTCCCAGGGACGTGAAGGACGACGCCGGCCGGTCTCTTTCCAACGCCGCAGCTTTCCCCCTCGCCTTCCGCACCGGCGCCCTGCCGCCCCTGGCCAAGTTCCCGGGCAATTTCGGCATCCTGGAGCTGAAGGAGGGGGGCATCCTGCCGGTGACCCTGCGCAACGTCGAGCCCAAGGTTCCCACCGCCGACCTGCGCCTGCCGGGCAGCCACCGTTTCGCCGACCAGCGCCTCACCGAGGACGGCGATGTCATCGCCGCCATGCAGGCCCTTTCCAAGTTCGAGAGCCAGACCCGGACGGTGAAAATTCAGCGGGACGGCAAGGAGGAAAACCACCTCGATCCCTACTACGCCCGGGAGCTCCCCTTCCTCGCCCAGCGCCCCGGGGTGGCCCGCCAGGAGCTGCCCAAGCCCGGCGGCCCGGCGGAGTTCGAGGTGGTGGGCATCCCGCTGGGCAAGCCCGGCTACCACATCGTCGAGATAGAGAGCCGCCTCCTGGGGACGGCGCTCCTCTCCTCCCCCAAGCCCATGTACGTGCGTGCCGCCGTCCTGGTCACTAACCTGGCGGTGCATCTCAAGCGCGGCCGGGACAACGCCCTAGTCTGGGTCACCGCCCTCGACAGCGGCAAGCCGGTGGCCGATGCCGAGGTGCGGGTTTCCGGCTGCGACGGCAAGGGGCAGTGGCGGGGGAAAACCGATGCCCAGGGCCGGGCCGCCATCACTCAGGCGCTGAATGCCGGCGTCTGCGGCGATGAGCCTTTCGTCTTCGCCAGCGCTCGCCTCGGCGAGGACTACAGCTTTGTGCGCTCCGACTGGAACCAGGGCATCGAGCCCTGGCGCTTCGGCGTGGACACCTGGGGCGACAGCGGCGACTTCAAGATCCACACCGTCTTCGACCGCACCCTGTTCCGGGCCGGCCAGACCGTCTCCATGAAGCACATCGCCCGTGGCCGGGACAGCCGGGGCTTTGCCTTTCCGGACGCCGCCGGCTTGCCCGACAAGCTCACCATCCGCCATGCCGAGACCGGCACCGAGTATTCCCAGCCCCTGGCCTGGGACGCCCGGGGCAGCGCCGTCAGCCAGTGGAAGGTTCCGGAGGCAGCCAAGCGGGGCAATTACCAGGTGACCCTGTCCGGCGGCCGGCGCGGCATGACCGTGAGCGGCGAATTCCGGGTGGCGGATTTCCGCCTGCCGGTGTTCACCGGCAGCGTCCAGGGGGTGCCGCCCCGGCAGGTGGCCCCCGGCCGGGTGCCCCTGGCCCTGGGGCTTTCCTTCCTCAACGGCGGGGCCGCCAAGGGAGCACCGGTGGAAGTGTCGGCCACCCTGCGCCCCCGCTGGCCCACCTATCCCCATTACGAGCGCTTCAATTTCAGCCTCGATTTCGACGACGAGGCCCTCGCCGCCTTCGGCGTGGACAACGGCCGGGAAAGGGAGCACCTGGTCCTCGACAAGCAGGCCCTGACCCTGGACAAGGCCGGGGCCGGCAAGCTGGAGGTGCCCCTGGCCGACAAGCCGAAGGGGCCCAGCGAGCTCTATGCCGAAATGACCTTCGCCGACCCCAACGGCGAAATCCAGACCCTCCACGGCGCCGTCGAGCTGTGGCCGGCGGCGGTGGTGCTGGGCATCAACGTCAGCGACTGGGCGTCCAGCAAGGGCAGCGGCAACCGGGTGGAAATCGTCGCCCTCGACACCGCCGGCAAGCCGGTGGCCGGCCAGGAGGTGAAGGTCCGGGCCCAGCGCCGCATCGACTACAGCCACCGGCGCCGCATCGTCGGCGGCTTCTACGCCTACGAGCACCACCAGGAATTCGTGGATATGGGGGAAGTGTGCAGCGGCCGTACCGACAGCCGCGGCCTCTTCCTGTGCGAGCCCGGAGCGGCGGAGGCGGGCTCGATCTACCTCCTGGCCGAGACCCGGGACGGCCAGGGCAACGTCGCCCGGGCGGGCCGCAGCTACTGGGTGAGCGGCGGCGGGGACCTGTGGTTCACCGCCGGCAACCAGGACCGTATCGACGTCATCCCCGAAAAGCGCGCCTACAGGCCCGGGGAGACCGCCCGCTTCCAGGTCCGCACCCCCTTCCGGGAAGCCACAGCCCTGATCGCGGTGGAGGCCGGGGGCATCATCGAGACCGTGGTCCAGCCCCTGTCCCGCTTCAAGCCGGTGGTGGAGCTGCCGGTGAAGGCCGAGTGGGGCCCCAATGTGTACGTTTCGGTGCTGGCGGTGCGGGGCCGGGTGGAGCCCCTGAAGTGGTACTCCTTCTTCCAGTGGGGCTGGCGGGAGCCGGCGGCCTGGTTCAAGGAATGGTGGAGCCCCCAGCAGCCCACCGCCATGGTGGACCTGGCCAAGCCCGCCTACCGCCTGGGCCTCGCCGAAATCGGCGTCGGCACCGACGGCTTCCGGCTGCAGGTGGAAGTCGTCCCCGACAAGGCGGCCTACCGGCCCCGGGAGGAGGCGACGGTGCGCCTCAAGGTCACCGGCCCCGACGGCAAGCCCGCCCCGGCCGGGAGCGAAGTGGCCTTCGCGGCGGTGGACCAGGCGCTGCTGGAATTGAAGCCCAACGAGAGCTGGAATCTCCTGGAGAATTTCCTGCAGAAGCGGGCCTACGAAGTGCAGACCGCCACCGCCCAGTCCCAGGTCATCGGCAAGCGCCATTTCGGCAAGAAGGCCGTGGCGCCGGGGGGCGGCGGCGGCCGCGGGCCGGCCCGGGAGCTCTTCGACACCCTGCTGGCCTGGCATCCCCGGGTGACCCTGGATGCCGCCGGCACCGCCGTGGTCAAGGTGCCCATGAACGACTCCCTCACCGAATTCAAGCTGGTGGGGGTGGCCACCGCCGGTCCCGCCCTGTTCGGCACCGGCTCGGCGTCGGTCCGCACTAAGCAGGATCTCCAGATGATTTCCGGCCTGCCGCCCCTGGTGCGGGAGAAGGACGGCTTCCAGGCCCTCCTCACCCTGCGGAACGGCACCGCCCGGGCCATGGCGGTGACGGTGGCGGCCAAGGTCGGGGACAAGGCCCTGGAAAGCCGCCGGGTCCAGCTGGAGCCGGAGGGGGCGGCGGAGGTGAGCTGGACGGCCCAGGCGCCGGAAGGGGCGGAGAGCCTCACCTGGGAATTCGATGCCGGCGAGGCCGGGGGCGCCGCCAAGGACCGCCTCAAGATCACCCAGCAGGTGGCACCGGCCGTACCGGTCACCGTCCAGCAGGCCACCTTTACCCGCATCGAGGGCCGGTACGAGGTGCCGGCGGTGCCGCCGGCGGGCGCCCTGCCGGGGAAGGGCGGTATCGAGGTCGGCCTCTCCCCCCGGCTGTCCACGCCGCCACCGGGGCTGCGGCGCTTCTTCGAGGGTTATCCCTTCATCTGCCTGGAGCAGAAGGCCTCCATCGCCGTCGGCCTGAAGGACGAAAAGCGCTGGCGGATCGTGACCGACGGCCTGCCGGCCTACCTGGACGGCGATGGCCTGGCCCGCTACTTCCCGGGGGAGGGGCAGGGGAGCACCACCCTCACCGCCTACCTTCTGGACATGGCGGCCCTCTCCGGCCTCGCCCTGCCCGACGAAGCCCGGGAGCGGATGCTGCGGGGCCTGACTGCCTTCGCCGAGGGGCGCATCAAGCCCAGGCAATGGTCGCCCTATGACGATCTTCTGGTAAGGAAGCTCCAGGCCCTGGAGGCCCTCACCCGCCACGGCCAGACGCCCACCCGCATCGCTGCCGCCCTGGAGGTGGAGCCCCTGCGCCTGCCGACGGCGGCGGTCATCGACTGGTACCTGGTGGCGAAGCGCCTGCCGGACCTGCCCCAGCGGGCGGCCAGGCTGGCGGCGGCCGAACAGGAGCTGCGGAACCGCCTGGCCTACACGGGAGGGCGGCTGGGCTTCACCACCGAGAAATCGGATTTCTGGTGGTGGATGATGGTGAGCGGCGATTCCAACGCCTTCCGCCTCATCGAGGCGGTGCTGGACGAGCCGGGCTGGCGGGACGACCTGCCGCGCCTGCTGCGGGGCGCCATGGAGCGCCAGGTGCGGGGCCGCTGGTACACCACCACTGCCAATGCCTGGGCCAGCCTCGTCCTCGACAGGTTCGGCAGCAAGTTCGAGCGGGAGGCGGTCACCGGCGTCACCCGGGCGAGCCTCGGCAAGGCGACGGCGGCCTTCGACTGGAAGGGCGCCCAAGCGGAAAACCCGCCCCTGTCCTTGCCCTGGCCGGCCTCCGGGGAAGGCAAGCTCGCCATCAGCCACGAGGGGAGCGGCAAGCCCTGGGCGGCGATCCAGGTCCTGGCCGCCGTCCCGGCCGGCGAGCCCCGGGCCTTCGGCTACAAGGTGAGCCGCCAGGTGACCCCGATCCAGGAAAAGACGCCCGGCAAGGTGAGCCGGGGCGACCTCTGGCGGGTCACCCTGGCGGTGGATGCCGACCAGGACATGACCTGGGTGGTGCTCTCCGACCCCATCCCCGCCGGCGCCCGCATCCTGGGGGACGGGGACGGCCGCGACTCCCGCATCGCCACCCTCGAAGAGGACCGCATTTCCCGCCGGGTCTGGCCCACCTTCGTGGAGCGCACCTTCGGCTTCTACCGGGCCTACTACGAGGTGGTACCCAAGGGGCATTTCCAGATCGACTACACGGTGCGGATCAACAACGCCGGCGAGTTCAGCCTGCCGCCGACCCGGGTGGAGGCCATGTATGCCCCGGATGTCTTCGGGGAAGCGCCCAACGGCAAGGTGACGGTGGGGAATTGAAACCGGGAGGCGGGTAGCGGTGTCAGGTCCTTCGGAGGACTTCATGATGCCTGCACCCGCCGTCGGGACGGACGGCCCCTTTTGGCGGCTCCCCGTCACCGCGCTCCTGGAACAGCTGGCCGCCAGCCCCGGCGGGCTGAGCAGCGCCGAAGCCGCCGCCCGCCTGGCGCAGTTCGGGCCCAACGTCATCCACGGCGAGCGCAAGCGGGCCCTGGCCCTGCAGTTCCTGGCCAAGTTCCGCAACCCTTTGGTCATCATCCTCCTCGCCGCCAGCGCCCTTTCCGCCTTCACCGGCGATGCCGCCAGCTTCTTCATCATCGGCGCCATTGTCCTCGTCAGCGTCACCCTGGATTTCGTCCAGGAATACCGGGCCGGCCGGGCGGCGGAGCGGCTGCGCCAGTCGGTGGCGGTGCGCGGGCAGGTGCTGCGGGACGGCAAGGCGGTCGAGATCGCCCTGGCGGACCTGGTGCCCGGCGACGTCGCCCTCCTTTCCGCCGGCGACCTCATTCCCTGCGACGGCCGGGTGCTGGAGGCGAAGGACTTCTTCGTCAACCAGGCCCTCCTGACCGGCGAACCCTATCCGGTGGAGAAGGCCCCCGGCGAATTGCCGGCGGAAACCGAGATCCTGGCGGCCGGCAATGCCGTGCTCCTGGGGACCTCGGTGATCAGCGGCACGGCCCGGGTGCTGATGTGCCGCACCGGGCAGGATACGGCCCTGGGCGAAATCGCCGACACCCTGCTGGCCAAGGCCCCGCCCACCGCCTTCGAGCAGGGAACCCACAGCTTCGGGATCCTCATCATGCGCATGACGGTCCTTCTCGTGCTCTTCGTCCTGCTGGTCAACGCCTTCTTCCATCGGCCCTGGCTCGAATCCTTCCTGTTCGCCGTGGCCCTGGCCGTGGGCCTCACCCCCGAACTCCTCCCCATGGTGGTCTCCGTGACCCTGTCCCGGGGGGCGCTGCGCATGGCCGCCAGCAAGGTCATCGTCAAGCGCCTGGCCGCCATCCACAACCTGGGGAGCATGGATGTCTTCTGCACCGACAAGACCGGCACCCTGACCGAGGCCTGCATCCGCCTGGAGCGCCACCTCGACCCCCTGGGCCGGGAAAGCGCGCGGGTCCTGGAGCTGGCCTATCTGAACAGTGCCTTCGAAACGGGGCTGAGAAGCCCCCTGGACGACGCCATCCTGGAGCACTCGGAAATCGACGCCAGCCCCTGGCGCAAGATCGACGAGGTGCCCTTCGACTTCGAGCGCCGGCGCATTTCGGTGCTCCTGGACAACGGCACCAGCCGGCTCCTGGTGGTCAAGGGAGCGCCCGAGGACATCCTGCGCCTGTCGGTGAGCTACGGGCTGGAGGGGGAGGGCGCTCCGCTGCCCCTGGACGACGAGGTTCGGGCCAGGATCAACGCCCAGTTCGAGGCCCTCAGCCGGGAAGGCTTCCGGGTGCTGGGGATTGCCTTCCGGCCGGTGGGGCCGGACCATGGCCATGCCGTAGTGGGCGATGAGGCGGAACTGGTCTTTGCCGGCTTCGCAGCCTTCCTCGATCCGCCCAAGGAAAGCGCCAAGGCAGCCCTGGCCGGCCTGGCCGCCGATCGGGTCGCGGTCAAGATCATTACCGGCGACAACGAACTGGTGACCCAGCACGTCTTCGCCCAGCTCGGTATCCCGGTGACAGGGGTACTGACCGGCGCCGACATCCGGCAAATGGATGACCAGGCCCTGGCGGCCCGGGTGGAGCAGGCCAATCTCTTCTGCCGCGTGGCGCCGGACCAGAAAAACCGGGTCATCCTGGCGCTGAAGCGGCGCGGCCATGTGGTGGGCTATCTCGGTGACGGCATCAACGACGCGCCTTCCCTCCATTCGGCCGACGTGGGCATCTCCGTGGACAGCGCCGTGGACGTGGCCAAGGCGGCGGCGGACATGATCCTCCTGGAGCACGACCTGGGGGTGCTCCATGCCGGGGTGCTGGAAGGGCGGCGCACCTTCGGCAACATCATGAAGTACATCATGATGGGCACCAGTTCCAATTTCGGGAACATGTTCAGCATGGCCGGGGCTTCCCTCTTCCTGCCCTTCCTGCCCATGCTGCCGGTGCAGATCCTCCTCAACAACCTCCTCTACGATGTCTCGGAACTGCCCATCCCCCTGGACCGGGTGGATGACGACTACCTCAGCCATCCCCGGCACTGGGACATGGACTTCATCCGCAACTTCATGCTGGCGGTGGGGCCGGTGAGCTCGGTCTTCGACTTCCTGACCTTCTACGTGATGCTCGAAGTCTTCCAGGCCGGGGAGGTTCTCTTCCATACCGGCTGGTTCATTGAGTCCATGGCGACCCAGGTCCTGGTGATCTTCATCATCCGCACCCGCCGCAACGCCTTCCGCAGCCACCCCAATCCCTGGCTGGTGGCCTGCTCCCTGGCGGTGGTGGCGACGGCGGTGCTGCTGCCCTTCACCCCGGCAGGCGCCCACCTGGGGTTCGTGGCGCCGCCGCCCTTCTTCTTCCTGGTCCTGGCCGCCCTGCTGCTTTTCTACCTGCTGGCGGTGGAAGGGGTGAAGCAATGGTTCTTCCGCCGCTTCGCCCCGCCAGTTTCAGCCTAGCGGGCGGTTCCGCTACCGGAGGGTACCGATGTCCTCGTTCCAGAGTTCCGGGTTCCCGGCGATGAAGTCGGCCATGAGATTCACGCAGGCCGGGTCCTGGAGCACCTCCACCTCGACGCCCCGGGAGCGCAGCAGCGCCTCTTCGCCCAGGAAGGTGCGGTTTTCGCCGACGATGATCTTGGGGATGCCGTACAGCAGGATGGCGCCGCTACACATGGCGCAGGGCGACAGGGTGGTGTACAGCACGGCTGCCCGATAGACCTCCGGAGCCTGGCGGCCGGCATTCTCGAAGGCGTCCATCTCGGCGTGCAGGATGGCGCTTCCCTTCTGCACCCGGCGGTTGTGCCCGCGGCCGACGATGCGGCCGCCATGGACGATCACCGAACCGATGGGAATGCCGCCTTCTGCCAGTCCCTGACGGGCCTCGTCGATGGCTGCCTGCATGAATGGGTCCATGATTCCTCCTTGTCGATCCTCAATACCATAACAAAGACCGGGGGATTTCGGCATTCCCTCCGGTGATCCAGCCCGCGGTCTGCCGCGTCCAGTCATTCCGGGGCGGAAAGCTTTAATAGCTATTGACTTGTTAAAGTTTTACACTCAAAACCTTAAATAAGAAACAGGGCGTTAAGGCTTTGAACAAGCGAGACCTGCATCCCTCCCTCCAGGCTACCTGCGTGCCGATTCCTGGGCGTAGCGGCTGTTTTGCCGTGGTGCCGCCCGTTGTCCCGAGCCGGCTGGACATTCCCGGTTGCTATGGCCTCCTGGCGAGCGCTCGCAGCGAGCTGCAGCACCTGGCCGAGACCATCGAGCAGAACGAGGCGAACGCCCACGTCCTGATGCGCATGCTCAATCGCCGGGAGGCGGTGGACAGCAGCCAGATCGAGGGTACCCAGACCGGCTTTGACGGCCTGCTGCTGCACGAGCTGGAAACGGAAGCGAACGAGGTCGAGGAAGAGGACGAGGACGCCAAGGAGACCTTCGCCTATCTCAGGGCCTTCATGGCCGGCTGCAGGGCGTTGGAAGCCCGCGGCAAGGCGGCCCTCGACCTCGATCTGCTGCGCGGGATGCACGCCATCCTGATGGCCGGCCAGCCCGCCAAGACGCCTGGCCGAGTCAGGGAGATCCAGAACTATATCGGCATGCGCCTTGAGACGGCCGCTTACGTTCCGCCGCCTGCGGCCGAGGTGGACCGGCTGCTGGCGGACCTGATCGGGCTGCTCCAATACGAGCCCGACGGTGTGATGGAGGTTTCCGTCCTGGTGCGGGCGGTGATCGCCCATGCCCAGTTCGAGGCGATCCACCCGTTCCTGGACGGTAATGGACGGATAGGCCGTCTGCTCTTCCCCCTGATGTTCCAGGCCGAGGGGCTTCCCCCCATCCACCTGGCAACCTTCCTGAAGGTGCGCCAGCGCGAATACTACGATGCCTTGCTGGCAGTTCAGACCCGGCTCGACTGGGAGCCGTGGCTGCGCCTGTTCCTCGAGTGCGTGATCGCTTCCTGCAAGCACACGATGCAGTTGTTCGGCCACCTGCAGCGCCTGCAGGCCCAATGGCGGGAGAAGCTGACGGCGGCCAGGAAGAGGAAGCATGCCGCAGCCTGGAAGTTGATCGACCTGTTGCTGGGTCAGCCGGTGATCAATGTCAACGAGGTGGTTCGAAAGACCGGCGTGACCTTCCCGGCCGCCAATCAGGCCGTGATCGACCTGGTGGCCCTGGACATCCTGCGCCCGGCGAACCAGCAGCGCCGGCATCGGGTCTTCCATGCCCACGAGGTCATGAACGCCCTCTACACTGGCCTGGACAAGGTGCTGGAGCAGGCGGCCGTGCTGGGCCGGCCAGGGTAGAGTCCTTTCACCCTGACCGGGTGGACGATCCGGGGGCATGATGCGGGATGGGTACTTCCGGCCAAGAGCAGCCCATCGTTATGCCATATAATTTGCGCTATGACTACACGACGGATACCCACCTTAACCACAATGGAAAGATGGTCGGCTGTCGCTGGGATGTTGGCCGGAATTCTGATCCCGCGACTATCGATTTGGGGAAGTATTGGGCAATTTAAACTTGTGATTATTTTTTCGGCGTTTGTTGCCGGAATAGCTATGTTCGGGTCCTCTCGGCTTATTAAGAGAGCCTTCCCAGGGATCAGTCTGAAGGACATGTCGATTTCCAGCGTTTTAGAATTTGCGCAGTCGGAGAACATTTCACCTACTAGCCCATTGCTGGTCTGGCTTGCCGATGCTCTTTCAGGAATCACCACGTTTCTTACCGGTTCCTGGTTTGGAATGGCAATGACGATATTTTTCTACAGCAAGTCCAACTCGACGTAGGTCGGCTATTGAGAAAACCCAACGGCCGCTGAGGGTCGTTAGCAGAACTTAAAAACGCCCAAGCACCGAACATCGCCTTGAGCCAATCCCCTACGAGCTTTCGCGCCATAGGAAGCGCCATCCGCTTATCGATCCGTCCCCCGCGCGCCGGCCTCGCCCTGATCCTGGCGGGCGCCCTCCTGCTACCTTTTTCAGCCCTGGCCCTGCCGTCCTTCCAGGAAACCAGGGCCGCCTACACCCCCTCCGACGCCTGGCTCCTGGCCCGGGACGGCCGGCCTCTCCAGAGCCTGCGCATCGACCGCCAGGTGCGGCGCCTGCCGTGGACGCGGCTTTCCGAAATATCCCCGGCCCTGGTCCGGGCCGTTGTCGTCTCCGAGGACAAGCGCTTCTACGAGCACGACGGGGTCGATTGGAAGGCCGCCGGCAATGCCGCCTGGAACAACTTCTGGGGCTGCCGCACCCGGGGGGCCAGCACCCTGACCATGCAGCTCGCCGGGCTCCTGGACGAGGACGGCAAGCGCCGGGGCCGGCGCAGCCTGCTGGAAAAGCTTTCCCAGACCGCCCTCGCCCTGCGCCTGGAAAACGCCTGGAGCAAGCCGCAGATCATCGAGGCCTACCTCAACCTGGTGAATTTCCGGGGCGAGCTGCAGGGCATCGCCGCCATGAGCCGGGGGCTCTTCGGCAAGTGGCCGGACGGCCTCGACGAGCGGGAAGCGGCCCTGGCCGCCGCCCTCCTGCGCTCCCCCAATGCAGCTCCAGCCCTGGCCGCCCGGCGGGCCTGCGGCCTCCTGAAGGAAATGGAGCGGGGGAGCGAGTGCGATGGGCTGGAGGCCTTCGCCACCCTGGCCCTGGCCGGCGGCGGGCGGGGCGGCGACGGGACTCCCGGCGCCGCGCCCCACCTCGCCCGCAAGCTCCTCACCGAACCCGGCCAGAAGCTGAAATCCAGTCTGGATGCGGATCTCCAGGCCTTCGCCGGGGCCGCCCTGCGCCGCCACCTGGCGGGGCTCGCCCGCCAGAACGCCGAGGACGGGGCGGTGGTGGTCATCGACAACCAGAGCGGCGAGGTGCTGGCCTGGGTGGGATCGAGCGGCGACCTGTCGGAGGCGGCCGAGGTGGACGGGGTGGTGGGGCTGCGCCAGGCCGGCTCCACCCTGAAGCCCTTCCTCTACGCCCTGGCCTTCGAGAAGCGCCATCTCACCCCGGCCTCCCTCATCGAGGACGCGCCCCTTGCCCTGGACACCGGCAACGGGCTCTATACCCCCCAGAATTACGAGCCCCAGTACCAGGGCTGGGTGTCGGCCCGCATGGCCCTGGCCGGCTCCCTCAACGTGCCCGCCGTCAAGACCCTGGTCCGCCTGGGGCCGGACGCCTTCCACCGGCGCCTGCGCCAGGCCGGTTTCGAGAGCCTGAAACAAAGCGGCGACTGGTACGGCTACAGCCTGGCCCTGGGTTCCTCCGACGTGTCGCTGCTCATGCTCGCCAATGCCTACCGGACCCTGGCCAACGGCGGGCGGTGGTCGCCCTTGCGGGTGACGCCGGCCGGCCAGGACATCCCGTCCCCCTGCCGCCAGGAGGGTTGCGCCGGAGTCTTCGAGGGGGTTGGGCGTGGCGTATTCACCCCGGCAGCCGCCTTCCTGGTGGCCGACATCCTCTCCGACCGCAACGCCCGGGCCGCCACCTTCGGGCTCGAATCCTGGCTGGCCACCCCCTACTGGACGGCGGCCAAGACGGGGACCAGCAAGGACATGCGGGACAACTGGTGCGCCGGCTTCTCCCGCCGCTTCACAGTGGCGGTGTGGGTCGGGAACGCGGCCGGGGAGCCCATGCACGAGGTTTCCGGAGTCTCCGGCGCGGCGCCGGTGTGGCGGGAGGTCATGGACTGGCTGCACCGGGGCGACCCGGCCACCGGCCGTCCCCGCCGGGAAAGCCGGCCGCCTTCTCCGCCTCCCGGGGTGGTGCAGACTGCTGTGCGCTTCGAGCCCTCCCGGGAGCCGCCCCGCCGGGAGTGGTTCCTGGCCGGCACCGAAAGGTCCGTGGTGCGGGCGGCCACGGCCCGGGCCCTGGCCCGCATTGCCTACCCGGCCGAGGGTACCGTGGTGGCCCTGGATCCCGACATCCCGCCCCGGCGACAGCGCCTGCCGCTGCGCCTGTCGGGCAAGGCGGAAAAGGGCTGGCAGTGGCGCCTGGACGGCCGGCTTCTGGGGCGGGCCGGGGGCCAGGTGCTGTGGCTGCCCCAGCCGGGCCGCCATCGCTTGAGTCTCGAGGATGGCGGCGGTCGGGAGCTGGATGGGGTCAGCTTCGAGGTGCGGGGGCTGCGCTCCAGGCCGTCATCGCCCGGAGCGGGTTGAAATCCGCCGGGCTGCGGTCAGGGCTTGCCGTTGGCGCCACCCGAGCCCGGGTCGGAGGCCTCGTGGTTGGCCGGATCTTCCGGCAGGGCCGCCAGCAGAGCGGACAACAGGGATGCCTGCTCGGCTTCGAGGGCCGCCAGCAGATGCCCGATTTCCGAACCGGGCCGCCGCTCGCGCAGGGCCGTTTCCACTTCGGCAGCCAGGGAGCGTATCCGGACAAAGCCCAGGAATCCTGCTGGCCCCTTGAGGGAATGGGCCAGGCGCTGGGCCTCGGCAAGTTCTCCGGCCGCGACCTTGACCCACAGGATCTCCATTTCGCCCTGGTAGCTCTGGGCGTATTGCCGCAGGAACCCGAGGTAGCTCGCCGGCCGCCCGACCATGCTCTTGAGGACGCGCTCCACGTCCAGCCCGGGGATGCCGGCCAGGCGCTGTCGCCACTGCGCCTGCGTGTCCCCGGCGGCCGGTGCCGAGGCCGGCGACTGGAGGTGCTTCGCCCGCCGGGTCAGCCACTTCTGGAGCGTCCCATGGAGCAACGGGTAATCGATGGGTTTGGCGAGGAAGTCGTCCATTCCCGTCGCCAGGCAGCGCTGCCGGTCCTCTTCGAAGGCATTGGCGGTCATGGCCACGATGGGGGTCTCGGCCCGCCCCGGCAGGGCACGGATGGCTCGGGTCGCTTCGAGACCGTCCATTTCCGGCATCTGCAGATCCAGAAGGATCAGGTCGTAGTCCGTGGCGGCGGCCATTTCCGCCGCCTCGCGGCCGTTTTCGGCCAGATCGATGGCAAGGCCGGTTTCGGCCAGGAGAGCGAGGACCATTTCCCGGCTCATCGGATGGTCTTCCGCCAGAAGCACCCGCGCTCCGGCATGCCGTCCCTGCAGCGCCGACTCGGGGGCGTCCGCCCCATCGCCGGCGGCGGGCATGGCGGCGACGCCGAGGCGGGCGGTGAACCAGAAGAGGCTGCCGATCCCCTCGATGCTCTCCGCCCCGGCCTGGCCCCCCATCAAGGCGGCCAGGCGCTGGGTGATGACCAGGCCGAGGCCGGTGCCGCCGTGCCTGCGCGTCGTCGATACGTCCAATTGCTGGAAGGGCTGGAACAGTTGGGCCAGGTCGGCGGCGGCGATGCCGACCCCGGTGTCCTGGACCTCGAAACGCACTAGGATTTCCTCGCCATGGTCCTCCAGCAGCCTGGCGCGCAGACGGACGCGGCCGCGCTGGGTGAATTTGATGGCATTGCTGGCGTAATTGAGCAGGGATTGGCGCAGGCGCGTTGCGTCGCCGCGCAGCCACAGGGGCACGTCGATGTTGTGGACTTCGATGGTGAGCCCCTTGGCTTCCGCCGACCCGGCGATCAGCCAGTTCACATGGTCGAGGATGGCGCTCAACGGAAAAACGGCCTGTTCCAGCGCCAGTTTGCCGGCCTCGATCTTCGAGAGGTCGAGAATGTCGTTGATGATTGCCAGCAGATGGCTGGCGGCGGCATCGATCCTGTCCAGGTGCACAGCCTGTCTGGCGTCGAGGGAGCTTTTCTGCAGCAGGTGGACGAGGCCGACGATGGCATTCATCGGCGTCCGGATTTCATGGCTCATGTTGGCCAGGAAGGTGGTCTTGGCCAGGGTGGCCGCCTCCGCCGCCACCTTGGCCATGGCCAGTTCGGTCGTGCGCTGCTCCACCAGTTCTTCCAGATGGTAACGATGGCAATCCAGTTCGAGGGCCAGCTGCTTTTTCTCGGTGATGTCGGAAATCGTTCCCACCACCCGCAATGGGTTGCCCTCGGGATCGCGCTCGGCGACGCGGCATTTCCCGGCGATCCACCGGGTGTCCCCCGTCTTGGTGATGACTCGGGATTCGATTTCGGCCAGGGGCGTCTCTCCCCGCAGGAGGGCTTGCACCGCCGCAATAGTCGGGAAGCGGTCTTCTCCATGCAGCCGGCGCTTGAAGAAATCCAGGTCGGAAGTCATCCTTCCGGGCGGGAGGTCCAGCATCTCATAGCAGCGGGAAGACAGGTAGGCGACCCCATTCCGCATGTCGAAGTCCAGAATGCCGTCGTCGGAAGCCTCCAGGGCCAGTTGCAGGCGCTCCTCGCTGGCCTCGAGTCGCTTTTCGGCCTCTTTGCGGGCGGCAGCGGAACGCAGGGCGGCGATGCCGAAGGACAGATCGTTGGCGAGTTCTTCCAGCAGCTTCACTTCTTCGGCGCCGAAGGCATCCACCCTGCTTGCGTAGATGGTGAGGGCACCGAAGACTCCGTTCTTGTCGGCCAGGGGGATGGCGATATTCGACAGGTAGCCGCGCTGCAAGGCCGCGGTCCGCCACGGCGACATCCCGGGGCTGCGCCCGATGTCCGAGGTGATCTGGATCGTGCCTGTCCGGATGGCCTTGCCTGTGGTTCCCCGGCCGCACTCCGTGTCGGCCCAAGACCCGCGCGTATTGGCGAGATATCCCGCTTCGTGGCCGAAGTGGTGGACCGCCTGAATCGTCCTGGCGGCATCCTGCACCGCGAACCCGACCCAGGCCATGCGGTAGCCGCCGGTTTCCACCGCCAGCCGGCAGATCGCGTCGAGCATCGTCTGCTCATCGTCGGCATGGATCAGCGCCGTATGGCAATCGCCGAGAAGCCTGAGGGCCCGGTTGAGCCGCACCAGGGTCTCTTCCTCCTTCTTGCGCTCCGTCATGTCGAGGACGGTCGTGCGGCTCATGACATAACCGCCGTGCTCGTCCCGGACCGCTGTGGCGTTGGTGAGGACGGGAATGATCGAGCCATCCTTGCGGACATATTCGAGCGCTACCGCCTTGATTTCCCCTTGCGCTTTGAAGCCCGGGAATCGCCGGTTGAAATGGGCCAGGCTCTCCTGGGGCAGCAAGTCCTGCACCCGCTTCTTGCCGACGATTTCCTCGCGGCTATAGCCGAGCATCCTGAGTTCGGTATCGTTCATGCGGACGAAGGTCCCGTCCGCATCGACGGAGTGGTAGCCGCAGGGGGCGTTCTGGTAAAGGTCGTCGATCTCTTCGAGGGAGAGCTTCAGGGCGTTCTCCATTTCCTTGCGCGAAACCAGCCACCATCCGCAGGCCAGCAGCAGCAAGCCAAGCAGGAGGGTAGCGACGAAGGCCACGGTGTCGAGTTGTTCAAGGGCTTCCTCGCGATCCTCCTTGGCGACCAGGAACCAGGATGAGCCGGGGACCGGCAGGCCATAGGCGAGAACGGGCACGCCACGATAATCGTTGCCTTCGAGGAAGCCTCCCCCCCGCCCGATCAATTGGGTTCCGACCAGCTTCGGCGTCGCCAGGGGCCGGCGCACAGCCGGCAGCGAATCTTTGCGGCCATGGAAGTAAAGCAGCTCGTCACCGTTCCTGCGCACCAGCACGATTTCGGCCGACCGGCTGTCGCCTGGCCATTGCTGCAGCGCCGGCAAGATTTCGTCCGCGGGGCCGACGACGACATGCAATACGGCCAGCACACGCCCGCCCTCCGGGGCGTGGATCGGGCTGAAGAAGCCAAGGCTGAGGCCGAACCGAGTCTCGCCTTCGGCGATATGGATATTTTCAAGGAGCGTCATGTCGTCCGTGACGGCGTTCATCACGTGCTCGCGAAGCGCCTCCTGTTGGGGCTGGTCGTCTGTCCTCAGCAGAGGCCGCCCGTCGGTGGGGGAATGAAGGCTGATGCTACGGTAGCGAACGCCGGTAAACCGGCGCAGTTCCCCGAGCAGGCGGTGTTCCTGCGCAGAGTTGCGCATGCCGCCCGCGAGCCACTCTTCCAGGCCGCTGGACAACTGCGCACTGGCCATCGCGTGCCCATCCTCGCGGCGTCTGAGCAGCCAGCGCTCGATCTGTCCGGCCTTGAGCTTGCCGATGGCTTCCATGTCGCGGGCGATAGCCGTCTTGACCGCCTGCCGTCCCGAGTCGTAGACGAACAATCCGATGCCGACGATCAGCGCCGTGAGCACGATCAGGGGCAGGATGACGGAAGGCCAGGTTCCCAGCTGCTTTCTGTGAGGTTTGTCGGTCGCTGTTTCCATGGTGGTGGCTTGCCTGCAGTCGCGCGGGCGCTATCCGGCTCGACGAGCAGCGGCAATGGCCACTCATCCCGCGAAGAGCGGCTAGTCCGTTGTCTTATACCGTATGGGTGTCTGGGAATCCAGTTGTAGTAGGCTACAATTTGACCAAGTCTTCAAAAAATGCAGGCTGGCTCAAGAGGCTCGGCCCGAAGAATAAAAAGGGGTACTGATGCGGGAGCAACAAAGGGAAAAGCGCCTCTCCGGCGCTTGTGGCGTTTGCCAGGGCGGGTACTGGCTTTCCGTGGACAAGCGGTGCTCTGCCGTGGCGGAGAAGCCATGATTCGCGTGATGCTTGCCGAAGACCATGCCCTCATGCGCGAAGGCCTGAAGCATCTTTTCGCCATGGTGGACGACATCGCCGTGGTCGCCGAGGCGGATAACGGGGCCGCCGTGCTGGATCGGGTGCGCGATGGCGGCATCGATTTGCTGCTCCTCGACATGACCATGCCGGGGATCAGCGGCGAAGACCTCGTCGCCCGCGTGCGGAACCGCTATCCGACATTGCCGATCCTGATCCTGTCCATGCGCACCGAGTCGCAAATCGCCCAGCGCACCATCAAGGCCGGTGCCAACGGCTACCTGACCAAGGACATCGACCCGGACACGCTGATCCAGGCCATCCGCAAGGTTGCCGCCGGCCGCCGCTTCCTCGATCCCATGATTGCCGAGCAGATGGCTTTCGATGCGACCGGGATGGGCGCCAGCCTTCCCCACCAGTGCCTTACCGACCGCGAGTCCCAGGTCCTGCGCCTGATTGCCCGGGGCATCGGCGTCAATGGCATCGCGGACCAGCTTGCCATCAGCAACAAGACGGTATCCACCCACAAGGCGAGGCTCATGGAAAAGATGGGCTTCGCATCGAATGCCGAGCTCGTCCGCTACGCGGTCCTCCACGGCCTCGTCGACTGAGCGGCAAGGCGGCCCCGATCCGGCGCAAGGCAGGCCTGGCGCGGGGCTGCAGCCGGCCATCGTCCTATCCCTACCCCGGCTGCCGAAATCCCTACGGCAAATTAGGCCCGTCCTGATGTTTCCCTAGGTCTGGAAAAACGACACTGCTTGTTCAGACCACGAGGACAAGCATGACGAAAAGCCGCCTGCCGATCGCGGACGACCCGTCCGCCATTGCGAAGCCCGCGATCCTGCCCGCCAGCTCCCTGGATGCCCCGGGACTGATGAGCGTATGGATCATGGCAGGCTTCGCCGCCATCCTGGCCACCCTGGCGTGGCGCTTCCCCGTCCCCATGGCGGGGCTGTCCCGGGAGGCCGCCCTGGCCCTCCAGGTCGTCGCCGAGACCCTGTATGTCGCCGGCGCCGTCCTGGCGCTGGCCTCCCATTCCGCGGTTCTGTCCAATCGCCTGCGCTGGGGAATGCTGTGGGTCAGCCTGGTCTGCGTCCTCCACGGCGCCTGGGTCGCGGCCCAGCCGGGAATCCTGCCTGCAGCCTATGGTCCAGGCGAAGACAGCCCGGCCCTGCCGGGCCTCATCCGCTCGATGCTGGTCGGATCCCTGATCCTGGCGGCCGTCTTTTCCGCCCGCCGCCGGGACAACGACGATCCCGGCCTGCGTTATCTCGTCCTGGCCGCCCTGCTGGCGGCGGGGGCCGAAGCCTGCTTCATTCCCGGTCCGGATGCGGCCACCGGCCTCAATCTCCTGGGCCACGCCTACGGCCTCCTCGGGCTCGGGGCCGCCTATCTTTCGGCGAGCGGCAAAGGGGCCGACAGCCCGCGCTGCGGCATGGACAGCGCAGGTCCGGCGGCGCCGCTGGAAAAAGAGGCGGTGGAAACCATCCTGAATGCCATCGCCGATGGCGTCGTGGTGGTGGATCGCCAGCTTGGGGTCCTGTCCATGAATCCGGTCGCCTGCCACCTCATCGGCCTGTCCGAGGACGAGATTCCGGACATCGGTCTGGGCAGCGTGCTGGAGACCCTGGATGCCACCAGTGCCTCCTCCATCCTGGGGGAACTGGAATATTGCCTGGGGGGGGGGCAGGCCCCGGCGGCTGCCCAGTACTGCACCCTGCGCTCCCTCAGCGGAGGACACTATGCCGTGCAGTATGCCGTTTCATCGATCCCCGGCGACGGGGGGGCGCCACGGGGTGCCGTGCTGGTGCTGCGGGACGTCACGGAAATGCAGCAAGTGCGCATCCAGCTGCAGTTCCAGGCGACCTGCGATCCGCTGACCGCCCTGCCGAACCGGCGCATCTTCCGGGAACGCGTCCAGCAGGCCATGGCACGGGCGCGGCGGAAAGGGCGCCTGGCCGCCATCATGCTGATCGACCTGGACGATTTCAAGGACGTCAATGACAGCCTCGGCCATGCCGTCGGCGACGACCTCCTTAAAGGCATGGCGCTGCGGCTGGCGGAATCCCTGGGGGAAACGGACACGGTGGCCCGCATCGGCGGCGACGAGTTCGGGGTCCTGGTCGAGGACCTGGCCCAGGTGGAAGACATCCAGCCCCTGGCGGACAAGGTGCTGGAGGCGGCGGCGGCCCCCCTGTGCCTGGAGGGCCATGAGGTGACGGTGAATTGCAGCATCGGCGTCTCGGTCTTGCCGGTGGACTCCGATGATGCCGACACCCTGCTGCGCAATGCCGATACCGCCATGTTCGCGGCCAAGGAATCCGGCAAGAGCGCGTGCCGCTACTACACGGACGATATGAACGCCGTCGTGCAGCGCCGCGTCCACCTCGGCAATCGCCTGCGCAACGCGCTGCTGCGTTCCGAATTCAGCCTCCATTACCAGCCCCAGGTGGATCTGGACAGCGGCGCCGTGGTGGGGGTGGAAGCCCTGATCCGCTGGAATTCCGAGGATCTCGGCTGTGTCTCCCCGGCGGAGTTCATTCCCATCGCCGAAGCCAGCGGCCAGATCGTCCCGATCGGCGACTGGGTGCTGGCCGAAGCCTGCCGCCAGGCGGCTCTGTGGTATCGGCAGAGCGGACACAGCCTCTCGGTGGCGGTCAATATCTCGGCCCGCCAGTTCCGCGACAGCGATATCGTCGGCAGCGTCACCCGGGTCCTGGCCGAAACCGGGCTGCCCGTGCACCTGCTCGAACTGGAACTGACAGAAAGCATGCTGATGCGCGACGCGGCGCGGGCGGCTGAAACCCTGGCGCGCCTCAAGGAGATCGGCGTGCGCATCGCCATCGACGATTTCGGCACCGGCTATTCCTCGCTGAGCTATCTCAAGCGCTTTCCCATCGACCATCTCAAGGTGGACCGCTCCTTCGTCATCGATATTTCCGGCAGCCAGCACGACCGGGCCATCGTCTGCGCCATCGTCGCCCTGGCCCACAACCTCGGCCTCAAGGTCATCGCCGAAGGCGCCGAAACGGCGGAGCAGATGGCCTTCCTGCAGAAGCTGGGCTGCGACCAGGTCCAGGGCTATTACGTCAGCCGTCCGCGCCCGGCGGCCGATGTCCCCGGCTTCCTGCGGGATTGGGATCCTTTGGAGCTGCGCATGGAGGCGGCGCCAGCCGCCTGAGCGGCCATGCCCGCACAAGACGTAGGGATATTCCTACCTGCGCGTCATCGGCCCCTACGTCAAAATCATCCTGGCCTGATGCCCCCGCAGGACCGCTAGCGGCAATCTATCTCCTACACGCAGGCCGGCCTGTTTGCCGGAGCGACCAAAAACAACGGGGGGCAGCATGAGTCTGGATTTCGCCGCGGCGATGCCGCGGCAACCGTGGCAGAACCTGGAAACCGAAGGCTCGGCGGCGCTGCGCCGTACCGGCCCCAGTCCCTGGAAAGCCGTGGTGCTTTTCCCCGTCCTGGCCTTCGCCGGCGCCGCCGGCGCCTGCATCCTCGCGGTCGGCGGACGCGGCTCCCTTTCCATCGCCCTGGCGCTGTCCATCGTCGCCTCGGGGGCTGCCCTCGGCAGCTGGCTCGCCAGCCGTTGCGGCAGCGTGCTCCAGCAGTCGCAGTCCCTCCTGCGCGCCGAGCTGGAGCCCTGCCAGTGCGACCGCAGGGCCAGCTGCATCCAGGATCTGGACAAGGTTTGCGGCGGCGTTCTGCCGATCTGGTCCGCCCAGGTCCGGATGATGCGCAGCCTGACCGAGGAATCGATCACCGCCCTGACCAACCGCTTCGCCGGGATTTCCGTGGATCTCGACAAGACCCTTTCGACCTCCCAGGGCGAGGGGGGCGCCTTGACCACCCTGCTCGGGGAGGCCGAGGAGAAACTCGATTCCATCATCGAATCCCTGCGCAGCGCCCTTGCCAGCCGGACCGCGCTGCTCGAGAAGGCCACGGCCATGGCCAGCCACACGGAGCATCTCAAGGCCATGGCCCGGGATGTCGCCGAGATCGCCAAGCAGACCAACCTGCTGGCGCTGAACGCCGCCATCGAGGCGGCCCGGGCCGGCGAGGCGGGGCGGGGTTTCGCCGTGGTCGCCGACGAGGTGCGCAAGCTCTCCCATTTGTCGGGGGAGACCGGCAGGAAGATCACCGAGACCGTCGAACTGGTCAATGGCGCCATTTCCGACTCCCTCTCCTCCTCCGTGGAATACGTGGCCCGGGACGAGGCCCTGATGGACCAGTCTAGCACGGTGGTGGGCCGGGTCGTCGCTTCGCTGCGCGAGGCGGCGAACGGGCTGACCGGCTCTTCCCTGGCCCTGCGCCAGCACAGCCAGTCCATCAGCGGGGAAATCGCCGATGTCCTGGTGGCCTTCCAGTTCCAGGACCGGGTCAGCCAGGTTCTCGGCCATGTGGTCGGCGACATGGACAAGCTGAAGGCGCGGCTCGTCGAGCAGGAGCAGGGGGCGGCCGCGGGCCGGACGCCGCCTGCCATGGACGTCGCCACCTGGCTCGATGAGCTGGCGCGCACCTATACCGTACCCGAGCAGCATGCGGTGCACCATGGCGCCACGCCCCGGGAGGGGGCCGGCGCCACCGAAATCACCTTCTTCTGAGTATCGAGAGGTTCCTATGTCGAAAACCGTCATGATCGTGGACGACTCCGCTTCCCTGCGGCAGGTCGTCAGCATCACCCTCAAAGGCGCCGGTTACGAGGTCGTCGAGGCCAGCGACGGAAAGGATGCGCTGGGCAAGCTGGACGGCCGCAAGCTGCATCTCATCATCAGCGACGTGAATATGCCCAACATGGACGGCATTGCCTTCCTCAAGGCGGCCAAGCAGCTGCCCGACTACAAATTCACGCCGGTCATCATGCTCACCACCGAAGCCGGCGAAGGCAAGAAACAAGAAGGCCAGGCCGCCGGCGCCAAGGCCTGGGTCGTCAAACCATTCCAACCCCAGCAGATGCTGTCCGCCGTATCCAAACTGATCATGTAAGGAGCCGAGATGAGAAACGTCAATATAGAAGATACCCAATCCGGCCGTCGCTTCCGCATGGAAGGCGGGATGACCGTGTATTCAGCCTTCCATTTCCGCGACGCCGTCCTTGCCGCCATACCCGACTATGGGCACCTGGAAGTGGATCTTTCCGGCGTCCAGGAAATGGACGTGGCCGGACTGCAAGTCATGCTGCAGCTCAAGACCAAGTGCCCGACGACCCTGCGTTTCACCAACTACTCCCCGGCGGTCCGGGAGGTCCTGCGCTACTGCAAGCTGCTCAAGTACTTCTCTGATCCCGTGCCGGTGGAAGAAGGCCCCAGGGCTTTCTCCTAGCACAAACCTCTCCCCTCGCCGAAACGATTCGATCCGCGCCGCCCATGCCTGGGTGGCGAGGGGGACGCTTGCCGCCTCCGCAGGCGGCAAGCGGTTGCCAACCAGTGGAAAGGAATGCCCATGGTGCACGACAGGAAGAACGGAAGTGGAGAGCGCATCCACCGGACCGCCATCGAGGGGGAATTCACCATCTCGACGGCCCATGCCCTGCGGGAGCGGCTGCTGGCTGCCCTGGGAGAGGGGGAGGAAACCGAAGTGGACCTTTCCGGGGTGAGCGAAATGGACAGTGCCGGCCTGCAGCTGATGGTGGCCGCCAAGCGGGAAGCGGCGGCCCGCCGCAAGCCCCTGCGCTTCACCGGCCACAGCGGTGTCGTTCGGGACACCCTGGATGTCTGCGACCTTTCCGCCCATTTCGGCGATCCGGTCCTGATCCCCCGGGCCTGACAAGGAGAAATCATGAATCTGGACGACGCGCTCCATACCTTCATCGTCGAGGGCCGCGAACTGCTCGAGCAGATGGAGGAGGCCCTGCTGCAGGTGGAGCAGGCTCCCGGCGACGACGATGCCATCGCCGCCATTTTCCGGGCCGCCCATACCATCAAGGGGTCGGCGGGCCTCTTCGGCCTCGACCATGTGGTGAAATTCACCCACGTGGCGGAAAGCGTCCTGGACCGGGTGCGCAACCATCAAATCGGCATCGATTCCGACCTGGTGGCCGTTTTCCTGGCGGTCCGGGACCACCTGGGAATGCTCCTGGACCGCATCGCCGCCGGCCTCGAACCGGATGCCGAAACCGAGCAGAGCGGCCAGGCCCTGGCCGATCGGCTGAAGGCCTACCTGGATGGGCAGCCTGCCGCCGGGAGACCGGAAAATGCCCTGGTGGAAAGGCCGGTGTGCCTGGAACAGGCGCCCCCCACCGGCGGCGCCGATACCGACAACTGGCACATCTCCCTGCGTTTCAACCCCGATGTGCTGCGGAACGGCCTGGACCCCCTGGCCATCATCCGCTACCTGGCCACCTTCGGCCGGGTGGCCCACATCGTCACCCTGGTGGACGCGGTACCGGGCCTGACCGATCTGGAGCCGGAAGATTCCTACCTGGGCTACGAGATCAGCTTCCATACCGATGCCGACAAGGCCACCATCGACAGCGCCTTCGATTTCGTCCGGGACGATGCCCGGATCAGGATACTGCCGCCCCACAGCAAGGTTTCCGAATATGTGCAGCTGATCCGGGATCTGCCCGAGGAGGAGATGCGCCTGGGGGAAATCCTCATGGGCTGCGGCACCCTGACCCCCGCCGAACTGGACGAAGCCCTGCGCCGCCAGGAGGCCGCGGCGGACGGGGCGCCGCACCCCATCGGCGAGATGCTGGTGGAGCAGAACATCGTTCATCCCCCGGTGGTCCAGGCCGCCCTGGACAAGCAGAAGCAGGTCAAGGAGCAGAAGAGCGCCGAAGGCAGCCTGATCCGCGTCAATGCCGAGAAGCTGGATGAGCACATCAACCTGATCGGCGAGCTCATCATCGCCAGCGCCGGCACCAGTCTCATCGCCCAGCGCGCCAATATCCCGGAGCTGTCCGAGGCCGCCGCCCGGCTCTCTCGCCTGGTGGAGGAAGTGCGGGATTCGGCGCTGACCCTGCGCATGGTGCAGATCGGCGCTACCTTCAACAAATTCCAGCGGGTCGTGCGGGACATGAGCGCCGAGCTGAAAAAGGACATCCGCCTGGAAATTTCCGGCGCCGAGACCGAGCTCGACAAGACGGTCGTGGAAAAGATCGGCGATCCCCTGACCCATCTGGTGCGCAACTCCCTCGACCACGGCATCGAAGCGGCCGCGGAGCGCATCGCCCGCGGCAAGCCGGCCCACGGCACCATCCGGCTCAACGCCTACCACGACTCCGGCAGCATCGTCATCGAAGTCTCCGACGACGGCGGCGGCCTCAACCGGGAACGCATCCTCAAGAAAGCCATCGAGCGGGGCCTCGTCAAGCCGGAGCAGCAACTGGGCGACGACGAGATCCACAACCTCATCTTCGAAGCCGGCTTCTCCACCGCCGAGCAGGTGAACAACCTCTCCGGGCGCGGCGTCGGCATGGACGTGGTGCGGCGCAACATCATGGCCCTGCGCGGCACCGTCGAGATCCAGAGCGCCGAAGGGATGGGCACCACCATGCGCATCCGCCTGCCCCTGACCCTGGCCATCATCGACGGCTTCCTGGTGGGGGTGGGCGCGGCGTCCTTCGTCCTGCCCCTGGAACTGGTGGTCGAGTGCGTCGAACTCTCCGCCGACGAGACCCAGGCCGCCCAGGGCCGCGACCACCTCAACCTGCGGGGCGAAGTGCTGCCCTTCATCCGCCTCAAGGAGCTTTTCGACATCTCCGATCCCTCGCAGCCGGCGGTGGACCCGGCGGACGAAGAGGGCTTCGGCGATGGCCGGGCCGCTTCGGGTTCGAGTGGCGACACTGCCACCGCCGTGGCGTCCGATCCGGAACTCGACTTCATGCTCCACCCGGTGCGGCGCGAGAACGTCGTCGTCGTCCAGTACGCCGGCCATCGCGCCGGCCTTGTGGTGGAGAACCTGATGGGGGAATTCCAGACGGTCATCCGTCCCCTGGGGGTGGTGTTCAACGGCCTGCAGGGCATCGCCGGCTTCACCATCCTCGGCAACGGCCAGGTGGCGCTGATTCTCGATGTGGCGGGACTCGTCCATCGCGTCGCGACCCGGGACCGGCGGCTCAACGCGGGCGTTTCCTTTGCCATGTCGGAATGATTTTCAGTTGGGCGTTGGCACGTAACGGCTTGGTTCACTCTTGGGAGAAGAATATGTTCAAGAATCTACGCATCGGTATGCGACTGGGGATCGGTTTCGGACTGGTCCTGGTGCTGTTGATTGCCATCTCGACCATGGCCGTCTGGCGGGTCGGCCAGCTCAACAATGAAATCGGTGTGCTGGTCGACGACAAGTTTCCCAAGGTTGTCGTCGCCAACAACATCATCGATGAAGTGAATGTCATTGCCCGGGCCCTGCGCAACTCCGCGCTGGTCAAGGGTGAAGCCGTGCAGAAAGAGCTGGATCGGGTGCAGGAAGCCCGGAAGAAGATCGCCGGTGATGTCGACAAGCTGCAGAAGACGGTCCATTCGGAGGAGGGCAAGAAAGCCTTCGCCAAAATGTTGGAGGCCGGCAAGGTCTACGAAAGCGACCAGGACAGGTTCATCGAGCTGCAGAAGGCCGGCAAGCGGGACGAGGCCGTCGAATTCATGACGAGCCGGATGCGCAAGACGTTTAATGACTACCTCCGGGCGGTGCAGGAATTGATTGACCACCAGTCCGAAGGCATGAGCAAGGTCGGCAAGGAAGCCGGCGACATGGCCGTCTCCACCCGCAACCTGATCGTTACCCTGGCCATCGTGTCCGCCCTCCTGGCCATCGGCTTTGCCTGGTGGGTCACCCGCACCATCACCCGGCCGGTGGGCGAAGCGGTGGATGCCGCCAACCGCATCGCCAAGGGCGACCTCACGGTCCGGATCGAATCCCACGGCAATGACGAGGTCGGGCAACTGATGGGGGCCATGCAGTCCATGCTCAAGGCCATCCAAGCCTTGCTGGCCGACGCCGGCATGCTGAGCCAGGCGGCCGTGGCCGGCAAGCTCGCCACCCGGGCCGATGCCTCCAAGCACCAGGGCGACTACCGGAAGATCGTGCAGGGGGTCAACGACACCCTGGACGCGGTCATCGGGCCGCTCAATGTGGCCGCCGACTATGTGGATCGCATCTCCAAGGGCGACATGCCGCCCAAGATCACCGACACCTACAACGGCGATTTCAACACCATCAAGAACAACCTCAACCAGGCGATCGAAGCCATCAATGCCCTGGTCGCCGAAGCCAAGGGCCTGGAAACCGCCGCCGTCGAAGGCCGGCTCGCCACCCGGGCGGACGCGTCCCGCTACCAGGGCGACTACCGGGCCATCGTCCAGGGGGTGAACAACACCCTGGATGCGGTCATCGGGCCCCTCAACGTCGCCGCCCGGTATGTGGACGACATCTCCAAGGGCAACATCCCGGCCAAGATCACCGACACCTACAACGGCGATTTCAACACCATCAAGAACAACCTCAACCAGGCCATCGACGCGGTCAATGCCCTGGTGGCGGACGCCAACCTGCTGGCTGCCGCCGCCGTCGCCGGCAAGCTCGAAACCCGGGCCGATGCCAGCAAGCACCAGGGCGACTTCCGCAAGGTCGTGCAGGGGGTCAACGACACCCTGGATGGCGTCATCCTGCCGGTCAATGAAGCCGTCTCCGTGCTGGTCGAGATGGAAAAGGGCGACCTTACCAGGACCGTCAAGGGCGACTACAAGGGCCAGCTCAAGGACTTCAAGGATACGGTCAACAACACCGTGGCGAAGCTCGCCCAGATCATTGCCGACGTCAATGCGACGGCCGATACCCTGGCTTCCGCCACGAGCCAGGTCTCGGCCACGGCCCAGTCCCTGTCCCAGGCTTCCTCGGAGCAGGCAGCGAGCGTCGAGGAGACCTCCGCTTCCATCGAGGAGATGTCGGCCTCGATCAAGCAGAACACCGAGAATGCCAAGGTGGCGGACACCATGTCGGCGGACGGCTCGAACAAGGCGGCCGAGGGCGGGCAGGCGGTGACCGAGACGGTGGGGGCGATGAAGCAGATCGCCAAGAAGATCGGGATCATCGACGACATCGCCTACCAGACCAACCTGCTGGCGCTCAACGCCGCCATCGAGGCGGCCCGGGCCGGGGAGCACGGCAAGGGCTTCGCGGTGGTGGCGGCGGAAGTGCGCAAGCTCGCCGAACGTTCCCAGGTGGCGGCCCAGGAAATCGGGCAGCTCGCCGGCAACAGCGTCGGGCTGGCGGAGCGCGCCGGCAAGCTCCTGGACGAGATCGTGCCGGCCACCAAGAAGACCGCCGACCTGGTGCAGGAGATCACCTCCGCCTCCGAGGAACAGACCGTCGGCGTTGCCCAGGTGAATACCGCCATGGCGCAGCTCAACCAGATCACCCAGCAGAACGCCTCATCCTCCGAGGAGCTGGCGGCCACCGCCGAGGAAATGAGCGGCCAGGCCAACAACCTGCAGGAATTGATGGGGTTCTTCACCCTCGCCGGCCAGACTCGCCAGGTTTCGGTCCGCTCCGCGGCGGCCAAAGCCGCGCCGGCAGGCAAGGGGGCCGTGGCCCAAGCGGCGTCCGCCCCTATCCCGAAGCGGGGGAACGGCAAGGCCGAGTTCCACGAATCCGATTTCACCAGCTTCTAGGAGGCGGGCATGGCAGCGACGGAAACCCAAGCGGTGT